>Ga0207705_10000006_pt1 | contig 657147 bp, 616 predicted proteins | sample KBSC13metaG_FD_184314 | JGI IMG/M metagenome (GOLD analysis project Ga0207705, IMG submission 184314) | Corn rhizosphere microbial communities from Kellogg Biological Station, Michigan, USA - KBS C1-3 metaG (SPAdes) (version 2) | ecosystem: Host-associated > Plants > Roots > Rhizosphere >...
TCCCGCTGCCGGGCGACCGCGATCACATCACGACGAAACTCGAGGGGATAAGCCTTCGGCATGAGAAACATCCTTCCAGCAAGCCAAAGCTTGCAGGTCAGGAGTCAACCAAACCTTCAGCAGTCCCGGAGGTTCGCGCAAAGATCTGAAATGCGCTGCGACGAGAGTGATGCGCTACCAATCTCATGCGTCAGCAAATTGCGTACTCGACGCACGATCTGTAACTCGGCATGCTCGTCTTCAGAAATTAGCCCGAGCAAGAATGCGAGCGTGACTCTCGATGAAAAGGTGGACAGTGGGCCGTTGCCCTGAAAGACCTGGGCTTTGGCTTTATCGTCGCGAAGATGGCCGCTAAGTAGCTGCTCCAAGATGAATTCGAGCCCCGCTGAACCCAATACGGCGAGCCCGCGGTCACTTTGCGACGCGAGCTCGGCTTCCATAAGTTTGGGAAACTGCATCAACTCGATCTTGCTGAAATCGATCAAAAGTGTGCTCCTTGTCGAATCGAACCGAGTTGAGTGATCAACCTTGTGAAAAGAGTGATGCGGTCCACCCGTGTGGGCGCGGCACCCAAGCGAGGTTACAGATCAGCAATGTCAATTAATTCCTGACATGTGAACCAAACGACTTAGCGTGGATACTTTCCCGTGCAGGCTGATCGATTTGTCTTGGTATGGACAGCCTCGCTGTAGTTGTTGCAATTAGGTCAGAGCGAGTTGGGTTTCGATCTCAGTCGGTCGGGCGGGAGCCATTAATCTAGACCGCGTGCTTTGCGTAACTGTGCATATTTCCGTCTTGCAATTCGCTGCGATAAGAGGATCGGCCGAATGAATTCGGACCATTGGGGACTTAGGAGTGGGTCAGGGTCGTGCGCAATCGCACTTAGAGGAACTTTCTCGGCGAAGCGTGCATGGCGCCTCAACTTCTTTGCATAGTGTCCGTTTCTTCGTCGTGAGATAGCAGCAGCAATGTTTTTACGGATCCAATCGGCTCTTCCTGGCAGACTCAGCTCTTCCGCGCGCATCAAAAGATAGTGGGCATGGGTGTCTCCCAATCTCGCCATTTCGGCCGAAAGTAAGTCAATTAGCGCGACGATATCCGACTGCTCGGAGTAGTAGCTGCTACTAGGGATTTCATTGGAAGGAATATCCCACGGTGTCGCAATTGGATCGCCCATAGCGGTCGGAGCCTCACGACCGGCACCCGCGAGCCAAACGACTGCTGGCCGCAGCCGGACGACTTCTGGGCCGAAGACTGTATATGCCTCACCTACAGTTAGTCGACCTTGCAGTAGAGCATCGGCTACGTAGGCGAAGAAGCGGGCGACTCGGCGCACATGCTGCGATTCCGATCGAAGTTCATCGACGTCAAAGCTGGGCGTTAGCACCGCTCGGGTTTGAATGGCCGAAATACGGGAGCGTTCCTCGGCCTGAGCGTCTGAGTAGTACCAGAATCCGGGGTTCCAGAGAAGGACGGTGGTTGCCCAATCGTTCCGTAGTTGTTCCCATTCCTGTCTGATTACCGTCAAGAAGGCTAGGTGTTGTCCTTTCAACCCGTCGACTTGCTTTCGATAGCCGACGATAGACACTACCAACGCCACAACAGCGATAGAGGCAGCCGCTGAAGCAGCTACTGCGGAAATAGTCTCGGGTTTCACGCGTTAGAACTTCCGCGCGAACGGCTGAGGCTTGCGCATTCGAATCAGCAGCAGGATCGGGATGAGCACGTACGGCAGGTTGAATGCCAGGAACTTCAGCGGGTTCTGGGTCTGGAACTGCGGCTCGCCGAAGAACTCCACGCCGAAGACCACAACGCCCGTGAGCATCGCGATCGTGGTCGCGTAGATGACGCTCGGCAGTTGGATCCAGTTCCGCCCTCGTGCAAGCGCCGCCACGAGCACGATGTAGAACGGCATGTAGACGAAGGCCGAGAGGCCGGTGACGATGCGCATCCAGACTGGCGGGTGCATGAACAGTGGATCGGCGTCGTGCGCGTACCAGTAGTTCGAGTTGGCGAAGAAGTTGCTCGAGGGGTGAGTGAAGTCCACGCCGACGGTCGGAAGCAGGTCGCTGATGAGCGAGGTGATGATGAAGACGCTGAAGATGACGATGAAGAAGACATCGATCCTGCGCTGGCCGAGACGAAGATTCTGCACTCCGCTATCGTGGCGCAGCATGGCCCGAAGCGAAAGCTTCGCCGCACCGTCGGCGCGCCGGGTTAGCCTCAATGCATGGGCAGACAGGATGGCAGCCAGCGGCAGGTGAGTGCGGCCTCCGTCGACAGCAGCTCTGCCACCATCCTGCACGTCGATCTCGACGCGTTCTTCGCCTCCGTCGAACTCCTCGACCGACCGGAGCTCGTGAACGTGCCCGTGGTCGTCGCAGGGAGATCCGCGCGCTCGGTGGTCACGGCGGCGAACTATCCCGCCCGCAAGTTCGGGGTGCGCTCCGCGATTCCGCTTTCCCGCGCGATGCGACTCTGCCCGCAGGCCATCGTGCTCGAACCGCACTTCGACAAGTATCGGCACTACTCCAGGCAGGTCATGTCGATCTTCGATGACGTGACCCCGCTCGTGGAGCGACTGGGCATCGACGAGGCCTTCCTGGATGTCGCGGGCGCCCGAGGCGTGTTCGGCCCACCCGCGCAGATCGGCGAGTTGCTGCGGCGTCGCGTGTACGAAGAGACAGGACTCCGCTGCTCCGTCGGTGCTGCCGCGACCAAGTTCGTCGCGAAGCTCGCCTCGGGGCGTGCCAAGCCAGACGGGATGCTCGTGGTGCCGAAAAACGACACCCTCGCCTTCCTGCACCCGCTGCCCGCGAGCGCGCTGTGGGGCGTAGGCGCGGCGATGGAGGAATCGCTCCTGAAGCGGGGACTGCGCACGATCGGGGACATTGCCGCGACCCCGCTGCCGGTGCTGCAGCGGGCGCTGGGGGAGGCATCCGGCCGCAAACTGCACGAACTCGCGCACGGGATCGATCCGCGGGTCGTGACGACGGAGCGCGTGGAGAAGAGCATCGGGCACGAGGTGACCTTCGAGACCGACGTCTCCGACGGCGAGCAGCTGCGCCGGGAACTGTTGCGCCAGGCGAGCGCCGTCGCCGTGCGTCTGCGCGCGGGCGGCCTCGTGGGGCGCACGGTCGTACTCAAGCTGCGCTTCTCGGACTTTCGCACCATCACTCGCTCGCGCACTCTCGGCGAGCCCACCGACCTCGGGCGTCGCATCTACGAGGAGGCGCGCGAGATCTATGCCGCGCTCGGCACGGAGGAGGCGATTCGCCTCATCGGGGTGCGCATGGAGCAACTGGCCCCCGCAGACGAGCAACAGCTCGGGCTGTGGGAGACGGATGACGGCTGGCGCGACGCCGAGGACACCATCGACGCCGTCAGTGCCCGCTTCGGTCGCGGCACGCTGGGCCCGGCATCCCTCATCAAGGCCTCGGCCCCGCGCGGTGACGCCCAGAACGCGCACCGCATCGACTACTGAGCGGGCCCGCGGAGTCGCAGCACGGACTTAGGCTGGAAGCATGACCGCCAGCGCAGCAACAACCCCCGCAGCAACAACCCCAGCAGGAACAACCCCAGAGAACCCCATCGACAGCCCCACCGGCTGGGTCGCGGAACAGATCAGCGCCTACCTCGAGACGAACGGCGCGAAGCCGGACTTTCGTAACGGAACGCCGCTGCTGCTGTTGACCGTGAGGGGTCGCAAGTCCGGTCTCTGGCAGCGCACGGCGCTCATCTGCGGCGAGGACGCCGGCCGCTACCTGATCGTGGCGTCCATGGGTGGCGCGCCCAAGCATCCGCTTTGGTACCTCAACCTCACCGCAAACCCGGAGGTGCGCCTCCAGGTGAAGGATCGCGTGATGACGGCCATCGCCCGCACCGCGACCGCGGAGGAGAAGCCGGCCCTGTGGCAGAAGATGGTCGGCGTCTACCCCGACTACGCGGATTACCAGCGGAAGACCGAGCGTGAGATTCCGATCGTCATTCTCGATCCGGTGAAGTAGCTCGCGACTATACTCGGCAGGGAACACGGGAGTCCGGTGAGCCGGGCTGAGAGGAAGCTGCTCCAAGCTTCGACCGTCGAACCTGATCTGGATCATGCCAGCGCAGGGAGGCATTCTCTCCGGGTTGCGTACATCCTGTCGCGGCCCCAACCCGTGCCCTCATAACGAAAGGGCACGACAGTGCAGACAACAGTTACAGACACACCCCAGAAGACCGCCACGCGCTCGCGCTACCGCTGGAGGGTGGTGGACATTGTCGTCGCGAGTGTGCTCGGGGTGGCGAGCGGCATCATCTTCTGGGCGTGGGGGTTGGCATGGACCCCGCTCAGCGGCATTCTCGCCTTCACGCCGGGGCTCGAGGGTCTGCTCGCGGGCGGATGGCTCTTTGCCGGCGTGCTGGGCGGCATCGTCATCCGCAAACCAGGGGCTGCGATCTTCACGGAATTGGTTGCGGCGATCGTCTCTGCACTCATCGGTACGCAATGGGGCTTTTCCACCTTGGTCTGGGGTTTCATCGAGGGGCTCGGAGCGGAGCTGGTCTTCGCGATCCTGCTCTACGCCAACTGGCGCCTGTGGGCGGCCCTGCTCGCTGGTGTCGGCGCGGGAGTCGCGGTCGGGCTTCTCGACACGAACTTCACGAGTTATGCCGCGCTCGCCTTCGAGTTCAAGCTCGTCTACTTCTTCTCTGCAGTGGTCTCTGGAGTGGTCCTGGCCGGCCTGCTCTCGTGGCTCGCCGTGCGCGGGCTTGCGAAAACGGGGGCGCTCAGCAGGTTTGCCGCGGGTCGCGAGAGCACCGCAGCGGTCTGACCGTGCCCGTGACACCTCGCCAGGCTTCGACCGCGGGCGCTCGAGTGAGCGCCCGCGGCTGGGGCTGGAGACACGCTGGTCGACTGCGACCCGCTCTCTCCGATCTCGATCTCGACATCGAGCCGGGGGAGCGCGTGCTGCTGCTCGGGCCATCGGGGGCAGGCAAATCGACCCTCCTCTCGGCGCTCGCCGGCGTACTCGGCGGGGATGACGACGGCGAGCAGCGCGGAGAACTCCTGGTCGACGGGCGTCCCCCCGCCGAGTCGCGCGGTCGCACCGGTCTCGTGCTGCAGGACCCGGATTCGCAGGTCGTGCTGGCGAGAATCGGCGACGACGTGGCATTCGGATGCGAGAACCTCGGCATTCCGCGCGAGGAGATCTGGCGACGGGTCGGCGCCGCCCTCGATGCGGTCGGGCTCGACCTTCCCCTCGATCATCCGAGCTCATCGCTCAGCGGCGGACAGAAGCAGCGCCTGGCGCTCGCCGGCGCGCTCGCGATGAATCCGGGGCTGCTGCTGCTCGACGAACCAACCGCGAACCTCGACCCGGAGGGCGTCGAGGAGGTGCGGAATTCCGTCGCCCGCGCGCTCGACGATCGTACGACGACGCTCGTGGTGATCGAGCATCGCGTCGCGGTGTGGCTCGATCTCGTTGACCGCGTGATCGTGCTCGGCGCACACGGCGGAATCCTCGCGGACGGTCCGCCGGACCGCGTGCTGGCCGCGGCGGGGGAGCGACTCTCCGAGGCCGGCGTGTGGGTCCCCGGCTTCCCGCCGGCACTGCCGCGACGCACGCCGGGCGCCACGCGGTCCGGTGGCACCCTGCTGGGCACGACCGCGCTCGGAATCGGCCGTGGCCACCCTCGCCGTGGCCACCCTCGCCGCAGCAGGAGGAGTGCACCGGATGTCGACCCGTCCACGGAGGGGATCGAGCTGCGCGTCGACGCAGGCCTCGCCACCGCGATCACGGGGGTGAACGGTGCGGGGAAGTCCACGCTCGCGCTGACACTCGCCGGACTCCTGGCCCCGGCATCCGGCTCCGTGGAGGCGAGTGAGCTGCTGGCGGCCGGCATCGGGCCGCACCCGCACGACTGGAGGTCCAGGCAACTGCTCACGCGCATCGGCACCGTGTTCCAGAATCCGGAGCACCAGTTCCTGTCCGCGACCGTGCGCGGCGAACTCGCAATCGGCCCGCGTGCGCTCGGCCTTGGTGAGGATGAGGTGACGGCACGGGTGGACCGGCTGCTGGGCAGGCTGCGGCTCGACGCGCTCGGCGGGGCGAACCCCTTCACTCTCTCGGGAGGAGAGAAGCGCAGGCTCTCGGTCGCCACAGTGCTCGCGAGCGCGCCGCGCGTTCTCGTGCTCGACGAACCGACCTTCGGCCAGGACTCGCGCACCTGGCAGGAGCTCGTCGCTCTTCTCGCCGAGCTGCTGCAGGACGGCAGCTCCGTCGTAGCGGTCACGCACGACGCGGACTTCGTGAGCGCGCTCGCCGATGTCGAGGTGCGGCTGGCACCGAGGCTCAACGCGGATTCCGTCTTCCGGGGCGCGACGGCCGCGGTGCTGACCCGATGAGTGTCGTCACGCCCACGATCGCCGAGACCCCGATCGCCCGCATCAATCCCGTCGCCAAGTTGCTCGCGGCCGTGATTCTCAGCATTGCGCTGCTGCTCTCGATCGACTGGGTCTCCGCGGCGGTCGCACTCGGCCTGGAGGCCGTGCTCGTGTTCTGGGGCGGCCTGAGCGCGCGCCAGTTCGTGTTGCGCACTGCGCCGCTGTGGATCGCCGCTCCGCTCGCCGGGCTCACGACGGTGCTCTACGGCCGCGACTCCGGCGCGGTGCTGTGGCAGTTCGGCTTCGTGAGCGTCACCGAGGGCTCGCTCTCGCTCGGGGTCGCGATCGCGCTGCGCATCCTCGCCATCGGGGTGCCTGGCATCGTGCTCTTCGCGACGACCGATCCGACCGATCTCGCGGATGGACTGAGTCAGATCCTGCACCTCCCGTCTCGTTTCGTGCTCGGCGGCCTCGCCGCGCTGCGCCTCGTCGGCGTGCTCATCGAGGACTGGAGGCAGCTCGCGTTCGCTCGTCGCGCGCGCGGCGTCGGAGACACCGGCAGAATCCGTCGCTTCGGTGGCCAGGCCTTCGCCCTGCTCGTCATCGCTGTGCGCCGGGGCAGCAGGCTCGCCACGGCGATGGAGGCGAAGGGCTTCGGCTCCGACATCCCGCGCACCTGGGCGAGGCCCTCGCCGTTCGGTGGCCGGGAGGTGGTGCTCATCGCGATCGGAGTGGCCATCGCCGGGGTCGCGATCGCGGCGGCCGTGTGGTTCGGAAGCTGGGAGTTCGTCCTTGCCTGAGCGCGCGGTGCAGGCTGCGGTGCCCGCGGACGCGGCGGGCCTTGTCGACCGGATAGCCGCATCCGCCGATCGCCCCGTCGTGCTGCTCGACGGGCGCTCGGGGAGCGGCAAGACCACCCTTGCGCTCACGATCGCCGCGGCGTACCCGGGCGAGATCACCGTGATTCGTCTCGATGACATCTACCCGGGTTGGGATGGGCTCGAGGCCGCGAGCGAGCACCTGCACGACGTCGTGCTCGCCCCGCTCGCGGCGGGGGAGAACGCACGCTGGCAGCGCTGGGACTGGCGGGCGGATGCGCGCGCAGAGTGGCACGACATCGACCCGGTGTGCCCCGTGCTCGTCGAGGGCTGCGGTGCTCTCAGTCGCGCGAATCGTGCACTGGCGAGCTTCGCGCTCTGGGTGGAGCTGGACTCGGGGGACCGCCAGCGTCGTGCCTTTGCCCGCGACGGAGACGCCTACCGGCCGTTCTGGGACCGCTGGGCGGCGCAGGAACAGGCGTTCATCGACCGCGAGCATCCGGCCTCTCTCGCCGACGTCGTCATCGACGGCCACAGCATCCCCGGTGCCTAACCCCAGCCGAGCTCGTGCAGCGCGTCGTCGTCGAGGCCGTAGAAGTGGCCGATCTCGTGCACGAGCGTCACGTGGATCTGGTCCTTCAACTCCTCGAGATCCAGACTCACCGACAGCAGCGGCAGGCGGTAGAGCGTGATCCGATCGGGCAGCTCCCCGAAGCCGTAGTTGTCTCGGTGCGTGAGCGAGACACCGTGATAGAGCCCGAGCAGGTCGTGGGAGCCGTCCTCGGGCAGGTCTTCGACCGTGAACGACACGTTCTCGAGGCCGTCCATCATCTCGTCGGGCAGCAGGTCGAGCTCGGCGATCACGAGTCGCTCAAACTCCTCGGCGTCAACCTCGTCACCCTGAAGACCGCCGGCACCCTGCGGGCCGCCCGTCATGACGCATCCAGGGCCTCGACGAGCGAGCCCTGTACGTACCCGAGCCAGTCGTAGATCTCGGTCATGACCGCGCCGGGTTCGCCCTCGTCTCCGTCCCTGACGATGCCAAGCCTCTCGGCGATCACGAGCCGCAGGTCACCTACTGCGGTGAGCCAGGCCGCAGCAGCGCGGCGGTCGAGGCGCAGCAGGGTCAGCGTCTCGGGGTCCGCGTTGGCATCGGTGCTCGCCGCGACCGCCTCCCGCAGCGTGGTGAGAATCACGGATGCCGTGGCCACCTTGCGATCGACCAGGCCCGCCGAGGTGAAGTGCGTGAACTCCGCCGACGCGGCCGGGTCATCCGGGTAGGCATCCGGCAGCAGACGCCGGAGGGCATCGTCGCTGCCGGAGCCCTGGTGCAGTAGCTCGGAGAGCTGTCCGGCGAGGTCGACAAGGATCGCGACCTCATCGATCGTCAGTTCTGCCGAGACCGTGCCGTCCGGCTCGGAGCGAAAGGCCCTCATTACTCCGCCTTGCCCACGGTCGCGAGCAGGCCGTAGCCGTGCATGGCCTCGACGTGTCGCTCCATCTCTTCGCGGGGCCCGGTGGCCACGATCGACCTGCCGTCGTTGTGCACCTGCAGCATCTTGCGTTCCGCCTCGGCCTTGGAGAATCCGAAATAGCTGCGGAACACGTAGGAGACGTAGTTCATCAGGTTCACGGGGTCGTTCCAGACCACGGTCGTCCACGCCGAATCGATGTCGGTCTTCTCGCGCAGTTCCGTGCGGTCGAGAGTCTGTGGCATGTATCCAGCCTGACACACGACGGGCGCCGGTGTGGCCGAACGAAGAACGGCCCCGCACGAAGCGGGGCCGTTCTTGTCGTGATATTCACTCTGGGGTGATCGACGGGGCTCGAACCCGCGGCATCCGGCTCCACAAGCCAGCGCTCTACCAACTGAGCTACGACCACCATGCGTGCAATGAAGCAGCCACACGAGTCTAATACATGCCGGAGCGTGAACCGACACCCGAGTGAGCCGCCCGACTGACGGATTCAGAGGTGCTGTGCGAAACCCTCGATCACCTCGGCGGAGATCGCCTGCACCTGGTCTGTAGACGGTCCCGGGTCCGAGGTGAACACGGCGCGACGGTAATATTCCAGCTCGCGAATGGACTCGAGGATGTCCGCGAGGGCGCGGTGCCCGCCGTGCTTCTCCGGGGCGTGGAAGTACACGCGCGGGAACCAGCGGCGGGAGAGTTCCTTGATGGAGGAGACATCCACGCTGCGGTAGTGCAGGTGATTGTCGACCTTTGGCATATAGCGCGCGATGAAGGTGCGATCCGTTCCGATCGTGTTGCCCGCGATCGGCGCAGAGCGCTCGGTCGGCGCGAACTTGGTGATGTAGTCGAGCACTGCGGTCTCGGCCTCGGCGAGGGGCACCCCGTCGGGGATCGCCTCGAGCAGCCCCGACTCTGTGTGCATGTTCGTCACGAAGTCGCCCATGTTGTCGAGTGCGGCCTGGCTGGGCTTGATGACGATGTCGAATCCCGGGTCGAGGATGTTCAAGTCGAAATCCGTGATGACGACGGCGACCTCGACGAGTTCGTCGATCTCCACATCGAGTCCCGTCATTTCGCAGTCGATCCAGACGAGTCGATCAGAGTTATTCGGCATTTTCTGATCCTATCGCCGGGCCGCGACACCGACGACGCAGCATCCGGCCTCAGGCACCTTCGCCCAGCCCGATGGCCTCTGCCTCGACGAGAGCGGGTTCTGCGCCACCGTTGATGTGGGAGAGCTTCCTGGATCCGAGCACGAGGATGATCGTCGCCACGAGCACGGAACCCGCGGCGAAGTAGTACGGCGTGGAAGGAACGAAGATGCTCGCGAGTTCCGCGGCGAGCGGCGGCGCGACGGCGCCACCGATGAAGCGAACCGCGGAATAGGCGGATGACGCCACGGAGCGCGGCAGGTCGGTCGCCCCCATCACGGATTCGGTCAGCACCGTGTTGAGCACGCCGAGCAGCAGGCCGCCCACGATCACGGCGATCACGAGGCCGAGCTGCGAGGAGATGAACACTCCCGCGGCGATCAGGTCGAGCGCGAGGAGCGGGAGCACGATGGCGAGCACCGTCGTGCGCTTCAGCGCGGCCGTGAACAGCGGGGCGATCCAGACGGAGGTCACGGCGACGGCGACCCCCCATCCGAAGAAGGTGAAACCGAGCCCGATCGCGCTCATCTTCAGCGGAAACGGCGTGTAGGCCAGTAGTACGAAGAAGCCGATGTTGTAGAACAGTGCCGTCGCGGCGAGCACCGCGAGGGCCGGATTCCCGAGCGCGCGGAACGGGGCGGAGAACTTCACGGGAACCCGCTCAGTGCCCTCGTCTTTGCCGAGGAGCACGACGATTGCGATGAAGCCGATGGCCATGAGGATCGCGGTGCCGAAGAACGGCCCGCGCCAGCTGATGTTGCCGAGCAGGCCCCCGAGCAGTGGCCCGATCGCGATACCGAGGCCGAGCGCCGCCTCGTACAGGATGATCGCGGATGACGTGCCTCCGCTGGCCGCGCCGACGATGGTCGCGAGGGCCGTGGAGATGAACAGCGCGTTGCCGAGGCCCCAGCCCGCGCGGAAGCCGATGATCATCTCGACGTTGCCGCTCACCGCCGCAGCGAAGGCGAAGATCACGATGAGCGCCAGGCCGATCATGAGGGTGCGCTTGGCGCCGATGCGGCTGGAGATCCAGCTCGTGAACAGCATCGCGACGCCGGTGATGAGCAGGTAGCTCGTGAACAGCATCTCTGTCTCGGTGGGTGTTGCGCTCAGCTTCTCGGCGATGGCTGGGAGGATCGGGTCGACGAGGCCGATGCCCATGAAGGCGATGACGCAGGCGAAGCCCACCGCCCAGACCTGTTTCGGTTGTGTGAGGATGCTCGCGGTGCTTTCGGCTCCGGGTTCGTGGGCCACTAGGCCACCTTCCTGTTCGTGTTGGTACGTGCTGTGAGGATGCGTGCCGCGTTCTGCAGCGTGGTGGTCTCGTCCGGGCTCAGGTCGGAGAAGATCGGCCGGAGTTGCTCGCTGAGCTGCACTCGCCAGTCGGCGAGAGCGGTCGTGCCCTTCGGGCTGATAGCGATGAGCCAGGCCCGCGAGTCTTCGACGTCGGCGATGCGATAGACGGTTTCGTCTTCGACCATGTGCTGAAGAAGTTTGGTCATGCTCGGCTGACTGACCCTGGCCGCCTTCGCCAGATCGCCGATGCGCAAGGGGCCGTCGGTGCTGAGGATCGACAGGGTGCTCCAGACGGCAGCAGGTGTGGTGCTCCCGGTGGATTGTGCTGCGATTCTGGTGAGACGGTGTGCGGCGAAGATGACGTCGTGAATCATGGAATTGATATCGGCCATTGCTTGATTATATAACCAAGCTATATAGCTTGGTTATGCAGTTGCCTACGCTGGGTTTCGCGCGTTCGATGCGACAATGGGCACATGAGCGATGACACTCCAGTGCTGGCCCGCGGTGACGAATATGTCGTGCACTACCAGGGCGGTCCGAACGATGGCCGCACCGATCGGCGCATCAGCACCGACGGCTCCTGGGACCGCTCTGTGACGGTTGTCGTCGGAGTCGACGGCAAAGAGGCGCTGATCGACTACACCGCCGGCTCGTGGCGCGAACTCGGTGGCCAGTATCACGTGACCTACCTCTTCGACGCGGCCGACAGTGACAAGGTCGAAGACCCCGAGGATCGCGGCGGCAGGCAGTAGGGAATCTCTCGCGGGCATCCGCGGTTGTCACCACCGTGCAAGTACTCTTCTTCGCTTCAGCCTTCTGCGAGCCGTGCATGCTCACCCGAGCGGCGCTGGCCGAGGCCTCCAGGCTGGTTCCGGCGGCGAAGATCGCTGAGCTCGATATCGTGCGTGACGTAAAAGAGGCCGAGCGCGCGGGCATCCGTTCGACGCCCACAGTGATCGTGTGCACCGACGACGGCGACGAGGTGTTCCGCGCAGAGGGCGTACCGACGGTCAATCAGGTTCTGACCGCGTTCTCGATGGCGCTCTGACGCAGCCCCGCAGCGCGTTCCGGTATCGTTGAACCGATTTCCCCGCCTCCGTAGCTCAGGGGATAGAGCAGGAGCCTTCTAATCTCTTGGTCGCAGGTTCGAATCCTGCCGGGGGCACCAAACAGAAGATCTCGTGGTGCTTCTCATCTCTTGGTCGCAGGTTCGAATCCTGCCGGGGGCACCAGACAGAAGATCTCGCGGTGCTTCTCATCTCTTGGTCGCAGGTTCGAATCCTGCCAGGGGTGCCTACAGCCCGTCGTCAGACGGCGGGGGAGCGATGCGCTTGCTCACGTCGGTCGCGGGAACCGGGCGAGAGTAGAAGTCATCCTTTGCGGGATCCGAAGAAGAAGGCGTACTCGCCTGCACCTCCGGCTCGGACAGCGACGGCGCGATCGGCTGCTTGTGAGCGGGCATCGTGGCAGGAGCCGAGGAGGATGCCGGGGCCGCGAATGACGACACGGTCGGCGCAGCCGCCGGGGACGCGGGCGTAGTGGTCACCGGTCCGGTGCTGGTCTCCTGCTGCTGCGCGTTCCACGCCTTCTGCTGGTGCACCAGATCCTGGTCGCTGAGTGAGGACTCGTAGGCCCAGGAGTCGACATCGTTCTTGAACAGCCGCTTCGCGCGGGACGGCCTCGCCTGCCATTCGATGAGACGGTCGCGCACGGTGAGAAGAGTCTGCTCGGCCTGGAAGCTGAACGAGACGGAGTTACGCTTCATGTCCGCGATCTCGTGCGCGGTCCACTCCGCCGCCAGCGCTGCACCGGGCACGCCCAGCAGTCGCAGGCGGATCTCGGCGTCAATCGCGGCCTGGTTTGCCGCGGGCTGCTCGCCCGCCGTGAGCGTGTTCCAGATGGACGCGCGCCGCGCTGCGGAGAGCAACGCCGTCACTGCGGCGATGCGTGTCTCCCGCTCGCTGAGCGCGATGACCCGGCGTGTGGAGTTGCGTCCGATGGCCGCGGCGATGATGCCCGCGACGATGATCGCAATAAAGGGGAGGATCGCGGTCGAGAAGACTCGCCATCCATCGTCGGATCCGAACCAGTCAACGAAGTTATTCCACCACTGCATGTGGGCACACTAACCCGCACAGCCGGAGGCCGCTGCGACCTGAAAGGCGAGTCTCCAAAGTGGTTTCAGTCGAAACGGAGGCAGTCAACCGCATCGTCGATGCTCCAGAACTCGCCAAGGAAGATGAAACGGCGCCGGAGGACATCCAGTCGCTTGGCCTTGAATCGGTCTCCGCGCGGGTTGTCGACACGTTCGACGTAGCCGAGCACCTCGCCGTCAGTGCGGGTGATGCGCCAGAGCGCGTCGTGCACGAGAACGGTTGCGAGGCCTGGACGCACGCGCGGTGCGAGGGGAGCGGATGTGCGTGGTGCGATGTCATCGAGTACAGAGCTGAGCATGATGTGTCTTTCGGATTCTGCCGGCCGATCGAGTGGGACACGATGAGGCTAAGGCTGGCCGCCGACATCCGGGCGCGACCTCACGGACGCGCGAGGCGGACTACTCCGCTGGTTCGTCCTCCGGCGGCTCCGGCATCTCATAGAGACCGGTGGGGCTCGCGGCAGCCTGCACCATGAGTTCGATCCAGTTGCGGTTCAGCTTCGGCCGCGTCCCCGTCTCAAAAACAAAGTTCAGGGGAATGTACTGCGCGATCCAGATCGTCTCGCGATGTTCCTGGCCCTCCGGGTGCCAGGAGAACGTGCAGGATTCGCCGCGACGAAGTCGCGCGACGATCACGCTCTTCAGATGGGCGAGCGCGCGGTCTTCCACGGGCACGGGATAGCGCGCATCACCATAGAAAATTGTTCCCATTTGAGTTCCTGTCTCCGTGGCGACGAGCCGCATTCAGATTACCAGCGCCACGCGCCGTTGCGTGGTGTCATGTACCGATCTGTGCAGTGTCGCGTGACCCGCCACATCCCGCAGGCGGTCATGCACGGGCCGCCTGTGTATGCAAGGGGTGGTTCCGCGCGCGGTCGCGTTTTAGCGTGGAGGTATGAGAAGACTGACGTACGCGGGAGAAGTCCTGATGACCGGCAGCGCCGTGGCCGAAGCACTCCTCAACTACGCCCAGTATGTGATTCGGGCCGAGACGAGCGTGAGCCTCGAGATCCCCGTTCTCGAGGAGAACGGCGTCGTTGCACAGCGCACGATCCTTCTGGGGCCGGCGACACAGCTCGACAGTCGCCTCGCGGATGGCATCGTCGGCGACGAGGAAGCTGAGCGCTTCCCGGTTCCCTCGTTTCCGCCAGTGGGGGGAAAGGGGATGCCCTCCGATATCGAACCGATTCCGGAATACCCCGGCGGCGTGCTGCCTCCCCGCGATCAGGCCGACCGTGGCTGAGGTGAATCAGGAGCCTGGGCCGTTGGGCTCCGGCGACAAGAGCAGGCCGGTTCCGCTGTTTGCCGATGCGCCGAGCGCGTCCAGCCAGAGCGGATTCACGCTCGGCACCTTGCTGCCGTAGAACTTGAAGTGCAACGGGATGCTGCGGTCGATCCAGATGGTCGAACGGCCGTCGCCCACCGAGGTGTCATCGCGCCAACTGAACATGAAGCTCTCGCCGAGACGCAGCTTGTTGGCAATCACGATCTGCAGGTGCAGAAGCGCGCGATCATCGAACTCGACTTCCACGGCTCCCGCTCCGTAAACCAGTTTCCCCATGTGTCCGCTCCCGCTCGATCGCCCCGGAAGGCTCTGTGTGACAACAATACGGCCGGATGCTGCGTTCGCGTGTCCCCGTGAATTCGGGCCCGACCAGGCGGTCTACCTCGACCCGGTGCCGTGCACCGCGTAGGGCTCGATCGCGGCGATCTCGTCGGAGGTCAGTGGCGCCGCAGAGAGCACCCCGAGGTTGTTCTCCAACTGGGCGACGCTCGAGGCACCGACGAGGGCGGAGGTCACCTGCGGCTGCCGCAGCACCCAGCTCAGTGCGAGCTGGGCGAGGCTCTGGCCGCGTCCCTGCGCAATCTGGTTCAGGGCGCGTGCTCGCTCGAGGTAGGTGTCATCGATCGTCTTCGCGGTCATCCAGCGACCCTCGGCCGCCCGCGAATCGGCGGGGATGCCGTCGAGGTAGCGATCGGTCAGGAGCCCCTGCGCGAGCGGCGAGAAGACGATGCTTCCCATGCCGAGCTCGTCGAGCACAGGGAACAGACCGTCTTCGATGTGCCGGTCGAACATGTTGTAGCGGGGCTGGTGGATGAGCAGGGGAATCTTGTGCTCCGCCAGTGCTTTGTGGGCCGCGAGGGTCTGCTCCGGGTTGTAGTTGGAGATGCCGACGTACAGCGCCCTGCCCGAGGTGACGGCCGTGGCGAGCGCCCCCATCGTCTCCTCGATCGGTGTCTCCGGATCGGGGCGGTGCGAATAGAAGATGTCGACATAGTCGAGTCCCATGCGGCCGAGCGACTGGTCGAGGGATGACAGCAGGTACTTTCGGGAGCCGAAGTCGCCGTAGGGCCCCGGCCACATGTCGTAGCCGGCCTTGCTCGAGATGATCAACTCGTCGCGATGGGCGCGGAAGTCCTCGGCGAAGATCTTGCCGAAGTTGCTTTCGGCGGCCCCCGGACCCGGCCCGTAGTTGTTGGCCAGGTCGAAGTGCGTGACGCCGAGATCGAAGGCTCGGCGCAGGATCGCGCGCTGCGTGGCGAGCGGGCGGTCCGATCCGAAGTTGTTCCACAGCCCGAGCGACACGGACGGCAGCTTCAGCCCGCTTCGCCCCACTCGTGTGTACTCGATTGAGTCGTAGCGGTTCTGGGCCGGGAGGTAGTCTGCGTGCATCTTCACAGCCTATGGTGCGCGTAAAGACATAGGCTCGAGGTGTCAGGAGAACGATTGGATGTCCGTCGATGAAGACGGAGGACGAAAGGAGTTTCTGATGGCGGCAACATTGAACATCGTCAAGACCTGGGTGGCGACCGGGCCAGCTGGAGCGATCGGTTCGGTTCATCGCACCGACGACGGGTACACCTTCAAGCTGCTCACCGACGATGACTTCCGCGGCACGTATCCCTCGCTCGAGGTCGCAAAAAGCGCGCTCTACGCGAGCCTCGAGCCGGGCACGGAGTGGCCGGAGTTCCGGGAGCACTGACTTTCCGGGAGCACTGACTTTCTGGGAGCACTGAGGTAACCACTCCTCAACCGCTACGACAAGGCTGGTCGCATCCCCAATTCGGATGCGGTCGGCCCGGCGCTCTGCCCCGCCGGATCACACTGGGCGCATGACAGACAACATCACTCTCATCGGTTTCGTGGCCACAGAGCCCAAGCACTTCGTCACCCGGGAAGGGCTGGCGATCACGAGCTTCCGGCTCGCGTCCACCCAGCGTCGCTTCGATCGCGCCCAGGGGCGTTGGTCAGACGGCGAGACCAATTGGTACACGATCAGCACCTTCCGCCAGCTCGCGATCAACGCGGTCACCTCCGTCAAGAAGGGGGACCGTTTGATGGTCTCTGGCAGGCTTCGCATCCGCGGGTGGGAGGCGGGCGAGCGCTCGGGCATCAACATCGAGGTCGAGGCGGATGCCGTGGGCCACGACCTTGCGTGGGGCACGGCCGTGTTCACCCGCAGCGTCATCACGCCCTCGGCGACGGGAGGTGGCCAGCCTCGTGACCCGGAGGGCGCGGCAGAGAACGCTGGCGCCGAGACCGAGTCGTCCGGCTCGGATTCGCAGCCGAGCGCGGCAGACGACGAGAGCTTCCCATCCGCCTCAGAACTCGATGCAGAATCGGTTGCCGTTCCGTTCTGACGGCAGTGGCTCACTCGAGGTGTCCCCGGTGAGCACACGTGATCTGCACCGCAGGCGCACACCGTAGACTCGCGGCATGCCTCGCGTCGCCCCTGCCGTCTCCGGAGCCGTGACCGTCGTTCTGGCGCTTGCGCTGCTCGCGGGATGCTCGGCCGGGCCCGCGCCCGCCGGGCCTGCACCGACACGCACCACGGCATCCGCGCCCTCCGCGACCCAGTCCAGTAATGCGACGCCTGCGGCACCGCAGTACCTTCCCGACGGCACAGCGAAGGCAAACAAGTCCTATTTCGACTCCGTGACCACGGCGTTGCTCGCGCGCGATCCCTCCGCCGGGGGCAAGAACGTGATCGACGCGCTCGTCGCGGCGGGCTTCGACAAGGCCAACATGCAGGTGACGCCAGACACGACCACGATCGGCCGCAAGGTCGACTCCGTGTTGTTCTCGGTGCGCATCGGCACGGAGTGCCTGCTCGGGCAGCTCAGCGGGTCGCAGTACACGAGCTCAGTGCAGGCGGCACTCGCCGACGGCACCTGCCTGGTCGGCAAGACCCGGCCCATCAACTGGTAGGCCGGTCCGCAGCCCCTGCGGTCGGGCGCACGCTTCGGCTTTCGTAGACTAGTCAGCATGGCCGAATACATTTACTCGATGGTGCGCGCCCGCAAGGCGGTCGGCGACAAGCTCATTCTTGACGACGTGACGATGTCGTTCCTGCCCGGAGCCAAGATCGGGGTGGTCGGTCCGAACGGTGCTGGTAAGTCCACCATCCTCAAGATCATGGCCGGACTCGACACCCCGAGCAACGGTGAGGCCAGGCTGAGCCCCGGGTACAGCGTCGGCATCCTCATGCAGGAGCCCGAGCTCGACGAGTCCAAGACCGTGCTCGAGAACGTGCAGGAGGGCGTCGGCCCGATCAAGGCGAAGCTCGACCGCTTCAACGAGGTCTCGCTCGCGATGGGCGAGCCCGATGCTGACTTCGACGCACTCATGGCCGAGATGGGCACGCTGCAGGAAGAGATCGACGCGGCAGACGCCTGGGACCTCGACTCCCAGCTCGAACAGGCGATGGACGCACTGCGCACGCCGCCAGGCGACGCCACCGTCTCCAACCTTTCCGGCGGTGAGAAGCGCCGAGTCGCCCTCACCAAGCTCCTGCTGCAGAAGCCAGACCTGCTGCTGCTCGACGAGCCCACCAACCACCTGGATGCCGAGAGCGTGCTCTGGCTCGAGCAGCACCTCGCGCAGTACCACGGCGCCGTTCTCGCTGTCACCCACGACCGGTACTTCCTCGATCACGTCGCCGAGTGGATCGCGGAGGTCGACCGCGGCAAGCTCTACCCCTACGAGGGCAACTACTCCACCTACCTGGAGAAGAAGGGTGCTCGTCTCGAGGTGCAGGGCAAGAAGGATGCCAAGCTCGCTAAACGACTCGCCTCAGAACTCGAATGGGTGCGCAGCAACGCAAAGGGGCGCCAGGTCAAGTCGAAGGCGCGCCTCGCTCGCTACGAGGAGATGGCCAACGAAGCGGAGAAGACCAGGAAGCTCGACTTCGAGGAGCTCGTGATTCCGGTGGGTCCGCGCCTCGGAGCCCAGGTCATCGACGCGAAGAACCTCACAAAGGGCTTCGGTGACCGTCTTCTCATCGACGGACTCACCTTCACGCTTCCGCGCAACGGCATCGTCGGCGTCATCGGCCCGAACGGCGTCGGTAAGACCACGCTGTTCAAGACCATCGTCGGCCTCGAACCCCTCGATGGTGGAGAGCTCAAGGTCGGCGACACCGTCGACATTTCCTACGTCGACCAGGGACGTGGCGGCATCGACCCGAACAAGACGCTGTGGGAGGTCGTCTCTGACGGCCAGGATTTCATCCAGGTCGGCAAGACCGAGATCCCCTCGCGGGGCTATGTCTCGCAGTTCGGGTTCAAGGGCCCGGACCAGCAGAAGAAGGCCGGCGTGCTCTCCGGTGGAGAGCGCAACCGTCTGAACCTCGCGCTCACCCTCAAGCAGGGCGGCAACCTGCTGCTGCTCGACGAGCCGACCAATGACCTTGATGTGGAGACCCTCGGCAGCCTCGAGAACGCGCTGCTCGAGTTCCCCGGGTGCGCAGTGGTGATCACTCACGACCGGTGGTTCCTCGACCGCATCGCCACGCACATCCTCGCCTACGAGGGCACCGAGGAGAACCCGGCGAACTGGTACTGGTTCGAGGGCAACTTCGAGGCCTACGAGGAGAACAAGCTCGAGCGTCTCGGCCCCGACGCGGCCAAGCCCCACCGCTCCACCTACCGCAAGCTCACGAGGGACTGAGGATGACGCGTCTCAACCTCGCAATTCCGCTGCGCTGGTCTGACTTCGACGCCTACGCCCACGTCAACAACGCGGAGATGCTGCGCCTGCTCGAAGAGGCGCGCATCCAGGCGTTCTGGAGGCCCGACGAGGGCGGATCGGGCGTCGCCACCGCTGTACTCGATTCTCGTCCGGGCGCAGAGATGATCTCGCTCATCGCACGGCAGGAGATCGAATACCTGCTGCCCATCCCGTACATGCGCGCACCGATCGACATCGAGATGTGGATCGGGCGGATCGGGGGAGCGAGCCTTGAGATCTGTTACGAGCTCTATTCCCCGGTCGGTGTCGCACCACGCAAGCTGTTCACGAGGGCCGCGACGACGCTCGTCATGGTGAAGGCGGCAACGGGGACCCCACAGCGGATCACGGACGAACTGCGTGAGGTCTGGGCGCCCTACGTCGAGGAGCCGGTAACGTTCACCAAACGCGGCTGACTCGCACCGCTCCGCTGGCCCCGCTACTGCGCGGAGTTGTTGAAGTTGCCGGTCCAGACCGCCCGCGCTCCCGCCTCGCCGATCCGCACGACCGTGACGACCGAGCCGACGGCGGTCACAGCGACCGCTGCCGCGAGAATCACCGTGAGGGTCACCCGGGCGGCCTTCGCGGGCATCCTGGCTCTCCCGAATCGGAACCACGTCCACTGCACCACGGCGACGATGAAGACCGCGACGGCCCAGGGCATCAGCGTGAGTCCGAGCGCGGCATGGGCGGCAATGAGGGGCGTCATGTGCACGCGCGCCTCAAGCCATTGGCCCGCATCCGTCGTGATGGGAACAACGATCATGGTAACGAGCGCGATGATCGGCGTGACCACCCCGAGGCGCCTCCTCGCGGCGGGCCAGGCGGCGGCGAGCACGAGGCACAATGCGGCCGCGGGCACGGCGATGACCACGAAGTGCACGAGCAGGATGTGCAGTGGCAGGCCCAGGAACTCGTAGTCGATCACGTGGTACGCCCCGGTTCGATCGCCTCGGCGGGCTCAGGCCGTGACGACAGAGTTGCCCGACACGGTCACCTTCACCTTGGCCAGTGGATGCACGGCGGGTCCGTTCGTGACGGCGCCGGTGGCTGCGGCGTAGGTCGATCCGTGGCACGGGCACTCGAAGTCCTTCGCCGCGGCATCCACCGTGCAGCCCTGGTGGGTGCAGATCGCGCTGAAGCACACGACCTTGCCCTCGGTGGGCTGTGCCAGAAGTAGTGGCTTGCCCTCGACCGTGGCAGACAGGGTTCCGCCGACGGGGATGTCGGAGAGTGAGGCGACGGCGGTGTTCTTCGGGAACTCCGGCCCGTTTGCCGCCGCATTTCCACTTCCTCCGCCGGTGCTACAGGCCGCGAGCCCGACGGTGGTCACACCGAGAACGGTGGCGCCTCCGAGCGAGAGTGCTGCACGGCGAGAGAGCGGGGACGACGAGTTCATGAGAGTCCTTGATCCTGGAACGGGTGTGCGAGTGGAGGTGAACGTGCGGGTACAAACGCACCTTTCACCATAACCACGACGTCTGAGAGGATTCGGTTCACCGCTCTCAGCGTCTGCGAAGGCGACTGAACCAAAGAGCGTTCCATAACGTTGTCATGAGTGGAGGTGTTGTCGTGCCGGAGCCCCAAGAGCAATTGCTGCGTGCGCTGCACGATGAGCACGCGCCCGCCCTGTGGCGCTACGTCGTCTGGCTGACGGGCGACAGGGAGCTGGCAGAGGATGTCGTGCAGGAGACACTGTTCCGTGCCTGGCGCCGGCCGCGAGTGCTTGACCAGTCCACGACATCCGCGAGGGCCTGGCTGTTCACGGTTGCGAGGAACATCGTGATCGACAACGCCCGAAGCGCCAGGTCGCGCAGGGAGATTGCGACGGATGTGCTGCCCGATCGGGCGTCTGTCGACCAGACCGACGCGCTTCTCGACGCCTGGCTCGTGTCGGATGCTCTCGCCGAACTGTCGCGCGACCACCGCCTCGTCGTCGTGCACTCCTATTACCTCGGCCAGTCCGTGGCCGAGATCAGTCGTGAGCTCGAGATCCCCGAGGGCACTGTCAAGTCACGGCTGCACTACGCACTGCGTGCGCTTCGACTGGCTCTGCAGGAGAGAGGGGTGACCCAGTGAGTTCCACCACAGATCGCTACAGCGAGTGGGACGCCGCCTACCTGCTGGGTTCCCTGACGTCGGCCGAACGGCGTGAGTTTGAACTGCACCTTGAGGGTTGTGAGTCGTGTTCCGCCGCCGTGGCCGAACTGGCCGGGATGCCCGGGCTGCTTTCGAAGGTGCCGGCGGCAGAGGCGGCCGAGCTTCGCGCCGACCCTGAGACGGCATCCCTCGTTCCTGACACCCTGCTACCGCGCCTCGTGCGCGCGGTTCGCCGCAGGCGCGTCGGTGCGCGCGTTTTCGCCTCGGCGGGCGGGGCACTCGGCCTCGCCGCTGCGGCAGCGCTCGCCATCGTGCTCGTCCTTCCGGTGACGATCCCTGGCACCACCCAGCCCACGGCGGAGACCATCTCGCTCAGGCAGGTGGTGCAGAGCCCCCTTCGCGCGAACATCCGTCTGGTCTCGCAGCCGTGGGGGACCAGGGTCGAGATGGACTGTCGCTACGCGACGGCGCCCGACGGGCACGGCTACGGCACCGAGGCGCCGGGCAACTACGCGATGTGGGTGAGGGATGCTGCCGGTAACGCCACGCAGATCGCCACCTGGACGGCGGGTTCAGGCCAGAATGCCGAGCCCGCGGGCACGACGAGCCTCACCGTGCAGCAGATCGCGGCGGTCGAGGTGCGCCAGGTGGGCAGCGATGAGGTGCTGCTGCGTGGCAGCCCCTAACGAGTCGAAGTAACTAGCCGCGCTTGACTCGCACCATGCCCTCCTGGGCCACGCTCGCGAGCAGCACGCCGTCGCGACTGTAGATGCGCCCCTGCGAGAGTCCGCGACCGCTCGTCGCGGTCGGCGACTCCTCGACGTACAGCATCCATTCGTCCACGCGCCCGAAGCGGTGGAACCACATCGCGTGGTCGAGGCTCGCGACCTTGAGCCCCGGCGTCGACCAGGCGAGGCCGTGACGACGGAAGATCGGCTCGAGAATCGAGTAGTCGCTCATGTAGGCGAGGGCGGCGCGGTGCAGGTCCGGATCATCCGGCAGGGTGCCGATCGCCTTGAGCCACACGGCCTGGTGAGCTACGCGAGGGCCGTCGGCCGAGAGGTACAGCGGCGTGCCAACGTGGCGCATGTCGAAGGGGCGCTCGGTGGCCCAGTACTTTGCGACCGGGTGGTCGAGGTCGCCGAGGGCCTCCGCAGCGGAGGGGAGGGACTCCGGGTCAGGTAGGTCATCCGGCATGTCGATCTGGTGCTCGAGGCCCTCCTCCTCATCTTGGAACGAGGCGATCATCGACAGGATCGGCAGGCCGTCCTGGTAGGCCTGCGTTCGCCTGGTCGAGAACGAGCGGCCGTCGTGGATGCGGTCCACCGAGAAGGTGATCGGAAGTTCGACGTTGCCTGGGCGAAGGAAGTAGCCGTGCATCGAGTGGATGATGCGCCCGGCAGCGAGCGTGCGCTGCGCTGCGACGAGCGACTGCGCGAGAACCTGGCCGCCGAAGACACGCCCCTGTGGCATCCACTGGCTCGGTCCGATGAAGATGTCCTCTTCCGTGCGCGCCTGCGTATCGGTGAGATCGAGCGCTTCGAGAAGATTGGCAAGAGGGTCGTTCATGGTGCCTCCCGAGTGCGCCATCGCGGGCAGAGAGTCCCGAAATGGATATACGCCCGCGGATGTAGGTAGTTTAGAGGGCACATGAGCCACACACTTTCTCTCGCTGACTCTCTCTCCCTCGATGACCTGCAGGTCTTCCTCGCACGCGCGGCTAGGGTGGAGGGCGGTTCCGTGCGCCTGATCGTCGGCTCAGGCGTTCTCGCCGTCTACGTCGCCGTGCTCTATCCGGCCGGTCTTCTCGACGAGACGCCGACCGTTCTCGGCCTGCGCACCTTCGCGCTCACGACGAAGGACCAGTTCGACATCGTCGTCCCTCTCGCTTCGCTGCAGGAACGGCTGAGCAGACTGCAGGGCGCTGAAACAGACCGCGACGCCCCCGTGACGGTGACGCTGCCGATCGAGGTGAACACCATGACCTGGTCGGCGATCTCTCCGCCCAGGGGGGGCTGGCGGATGCTCGGAGACACCGACCATGCACGTTTCGAATCGACGGCGACGGCCGGCATCGAGGAGGTGGCCTCCGCGATCCCGACCGGCACGGGCGAGCAGTTGGTGCGACAGGTGCGCCGCGAGGTGTGGGGCAGGCCCATTGCAGGTCTCGAGCACATCCCGGCCGGTGGTGCCTTTGCCGCCCACACCCTGGGCTTTCTCGCCCCAGACGACGCGGTTCGCGTCTACGAGACCGGCCCGTGGACGAGGCTCACCACCAAGCGTGGACACGTGTTGATCAAGCGCCCCGCCTGGAGTCTGCAGCGCTGAGCCTGCCTAGTTCGTGTGGTTCAGCTTCACGACCGGAATGATGCGCGTGGTCTTCTCCTGGTAACCGGCGAACCCGGGGTTCGCGGCGCTGAAGATGGCGAAGAGACGATCGCGTTCTGCGCGCTCGAGCACCTCTGCCGTGGCATCAAAGGTGACGATTCCGGCATCCGTCGACTGCTCGACGTGCACCTCGGGATTCGCCACGAGGTTGTGATACCAGTCCGGGCTCGTCGGTGCTCCGGCCTTGGAGGCGATCACGTAGATCGAGTCGCCCTCGGTGAAGTACATCATCGGCGCGACGCGTGGCAGGCCGGATTTCGCCCCCGTCGTGGTGAGCAGGAGCAGGTGTGCGCCCGCGAACGGGCCACCGACCCGTCCGTCGTTAGCGTGAAACTCCGCGATGATGTTGTCATTCCAATTGGTCATGGTGACCAAAACCCTACAAAGAGTGTCGCTATTCCGACGAATCAGAGCGCGGCGACGGCTCGGCCCGCAACCCTTCCGCTGAACAGGCATCCGCCGAGGAAGGTTCCCTCCAGCGCGCGGTAGCCGTGCAGGCCACCGCCGCCGAACCCGCTCGCCTCGCCCGCCGCATACAGGCCGGTGATGGGGGAGCCCTCGGAATTCAGCGCCTGCGCGTCGAGGTTGGTCTGGATGCCGCCGAGGCTCTTGCGGGTGAGGATGTGCAGCTTCACCGCGATGAGCGGTCCGGCCTTCGGGTCCAGCAGCTTGTGCGGGCTCGCAACGCGGATGAGCTTGTCACCGCGGTAATGCCTGGCCTGCCTGATCGCGTTGACTTGGGCATCCTTCGAGAAGTCGTTGTCGAATTCGCGATCGCGGGCGCGCACCTCGAGTTCGATCTGCTGCGCGTCGGGCGGTGCGTCGGGGGAGAGTTTCTGCATCCCCTCGATGAGTTCGGCCAGCGTGTCGGCGACGATGAAGTCTGCACCCTTGGCCTTGAACGCCTCGACCGGGCCCGGCGCACCCTTCTTCACGCGCTGCAGCAGGAGGCCGATGTCCTTTCCGGTGAGATCGGGGTTCTGCTCGCTGCCGGAGAGCGCGAACTCCTTCTCGATGATCTTCTGGGTGAGGATGAACCAGCTGTGGTCGTAGCCGGTCGAGACGATGTGTTCGAGCGTGCCGAGGGTGTCGAACCCGGGAAAGAGCGGAACCGGCAGGCGTTTGCCCGTCGCGTCCAGCCAGAGAGACGACGGGCCGGGAAGGATGCGGATGCCGTGGCTCGCCCAGACCGGCGCGTAGTTCTCGATGCCCTCCACGTAGTGCCACATGCGGTCCTCGTTCACGAGGCGTGCGCCTGCCTTTGCGCTGATGCCGAGCATCCGTCCGTCGACGTGCGCGGGGACCCCGGTGAGCATGTGCTTCGGCGGCGTGCCGAGGCGCTTCGGCCAGTTCCTGCGCACGAGCTCGTGATTGCCGCCGATGCCGCCGCTCGCGACGATCACGGCTCCGGCGCGGTACTCGAAGGTGCCCGTCTCGTCGCGGTTGCTCGCCTCGCCGCGCGCCGCGTCATCCGCTGCCAGGGTCGCACCGCGCACGCCGACGACCGCGCCGTTCTCGACGATCAGCTCGTCGACGCGGTGCCGGAACAGCACGTCGACGAGCCCCTGCTCCGAGCCGAGGCGCACCTTGCGCATGAACGGGGTGAGGACGCCCGGGCCGGTGCCCCAGACGATGTGGAAGCGGGGCACGGAGTTGCCGTGACCGGTTGCGGTGTAGCCGCCGCGCTCGGCCCAGCCGACGACGGGAAAGAACTTCACACCCATGCCGCGCAGCCAGGCCCGTTTCTCCTCGGCGGCAAAGTGCAGGTAGGCCTCGGCCCACTGGCGACCCCATTCGTCTTCGTCGCGGTCGAAGCCTGCGGTGCCGAACCAGTCCTGCCGCGCGAGCTCGAGGGAGTCCTTCACGCCCATGAAGCGCTGCTCTGCGGAGTTGATGAGGAACAGCCCGCCGAACGACCACCAGGCCTGGCCGCCGAAGTTCACGGGAGGTTCCTGCTCGATGATGAGCACGCGCTTGCCCGCGTCCACGAGCTCGGATGCGGCCACGAGCCCCGCGAGACCGGAGCCGACGACGATCGCATCGCTGGTTGCGGGGGCGGTGGTGCTCTGGGCGGGCGTGATGGCTTCGGGCTGGTCGGGCATCCGGAAACTCCTTTGTTTCGGGTGAACGGTATCTCGCCAGTCTGCCAGAGCATCCCGGCCCGCTCGCTACCCGCGACGCGACGCTCGCACGCTTGTCATTCTCAGGATCCCCGGGTAACGTCGCCTTAACTCCGGGCAACGAGGCCTGGAGCCGGCAGCGATGCGATCCACCGCTGCCGTGACAGATCGTGCAGTGCCCGGCTTACCTGCCGGGGCGGCGGCGATCGAAGGAGAACTATGTTGCGCACGACCGCATCCGAGGAACACCTGGAGACCGAACTACTCGGTCTCGACTTCGTCCAGCTTCTGACGCCGGACGGCACGCGCGTGACAAATCCGCGTTTCGACCCCCTCGTCGCCGACATCGGCACCGACGAACTCAAGGCCCTCTACGAGGACATGGTCGTTGTACGCCGCATAGACACCGAGGCGACAGCGCTCCAGCGGCAGGGGCAGCTCGGGCTGTGGCCGCCGTTGCTCGGCCAGGAGGCCGCCCAGATCGGCTCGGCCCGCACCCTGCGAGCGGACGACTTCGTCTTCACAAGCTACCGCGAGAACGGTGTCGCTTACTGCCGTGGCGCGAGCCTGGCCGAGCTCATGCCCGTCTGGCGTGGAACGGCATCGTCGGGGTGGAACCCCTACGACATCGGGATGGCGACCCCGGCCGTCATCATCGGCGCACAGACCCTGCACGCCACCGGTTATGCGCTCGGCTGCGCGATCGACGGCGTCGACTCCGTGGCGGTTGCGTACTTCGGCGATGGCGCGACGAGCCAGGGTGACGTCAACGAGGCCATGGTCTTCGCGGCCAGCTTCAGCGCGCCGGTGATCTTCTTCTGCCAGAACAACCAGTGGGCGATCTCCGAGCCGGTGGGGCTGCAGGCGCAGCGGCCGATCGCCGAGCGCGCCCCCGGGTTCGGCATCCCGAGCATGCGCGTCGACGGCAATGACGTACTGGCCGTCATGGCAGCCACTCGCGTGGCGCTCGAGCGGGCCCGCAGCGGTGGAGGCCCGACCTTCATCGAGGCCGTCACCTATCGGATGGGGCCGCACACGACATCAGACGACCCGAGCCGTTACGTCGACCCCGCCGTGCAGGCTGAGTGGGCGGCGAAGGATCCGATTGCCAGGGTCGAGGCACTACTCGCCTCGCTCGGTGCGATGACCGGCGAGTTCACCGCCTCCGTTCGGCAGAAGGCGGATGCCGCGGCGAAGGAACTGAGGGACGCCTGCCTCGGCCTGCCCGACCCCGAGCCGCTCACGGTGTTCGACAACGTCTTCGCGACTCCCAACAGCTGGGTCGACCGGCAGAAGAGCCAGTATGCCGCCTACCTCAGCACCTTCGGAGGTGCGGAATGAGCGAGGCACTGACGGCGGAGCGCGCGACCGAGACACGCGGTTCACAAACACTGACCCTCTCCAGGGCGATCAACTCCGGGCTGCGGCGCGCGCTCGAAGACGACGAGAAGGTCGTGTTGCTCGGCGAGGACATCGGCACCCTCGGCGGTGTCTTCCGCGTGACGGACGGACTGCAGCGGGACTTCGGCGACCGCCGGGTCATGGACACGCCGCTCGCGGAGTCCGGCATCCTGGGCACCGCGGTCGGTCTCGCCTTTCGCGGCTTCCGGCCGGTGTGCGAGATCCAGTTCGACGGCTTCATCTATCCGGCCTTCAACCAGATCGTTGCGCAGGTGGCCAAGCTGCACTATCGCACCCAGGGCGCGGTGACAATGCCGATCACCATCCGCGTGCCCTTCGGCGGTGGCATCGGCGCGGTCGAGCACCACTCGGAGTCGCCCGAGGCCTACTTCGCGCACACCGCGGGGCTTCGCGTCGTGAGCTGCTCGAACCCACAGGACGCCCACACCATGATCCGGCAGGCGATTGCCTGTGACGACCCCGTGCTGTTCTTCGAGCCGAAGCGCCGCTACTGGACCAAGGGCGAGGTCTCGACTGAATTCGGCCCGGACACGCTGGCGATGGAGAAGGCCCGCGTCGCCAAGCCAGGTACGGATGTCACGCTCGTCTGTTACGGACCGCTCGTGACGACCGCGCTGGATGCCGCGCTCGCGGCGGAGGCGGACGGCGTCTCGATCGAGGTCATCGACCTTCGCTCGCTCTCGCCGATCGACTTCGAGACGGTGGAGGCATCCGTGCGCCGCACCGGCCGACTCGTCATCACCCACGAGGCCGCGCAGTTCGGCGGACTCGGCGCGGAGATCGCCGCGAGCATCACGGAACGCTGCTTCGACTACCTGCAGGCCGCGCCGGCCCGGGTGACCGGTTTCGACGTGCCGTATCCGGCCGCGAAGCTCGAGGAGCACTTCCTGCCGAACCTTGACCGGCTGCTCGACGCCGTCGACCGGGTCATGTACAAGCGCAACTCACTCACGGGATGGGGCAAGTAGATGGCCGTCAAGGACTTTGCTCTGCCCGACCTGGGGGAGGGCCTCACGGAGTCAGAGCTCGTCTCCTGGCGGGTGGCCATCGGCGACGCCGTCGAGCTCAACCAGATCATTGCCGAGGTCGAGACCGCCAAGGCGCTCGTCGAGCTGCCGTCGCCCTTCGCCGGCACGATCGCGCAGCTCTATGCGGAGCCGGGAACGACCGTGCAGGTCGGGTCGAGGATCGCGGCGTTCGAGGTCAGCGACGATGCCGGGGTCCCGGATGCCGCTGCGGATGCCTCCGAGGCCGCGCCCGCCGCGGTCGAGCGCGAGCCCGTTCTCGTCGGTTACGGGCCTCCCGTCGAGGGTGGAGCACGTCCAGCGCGCAAGGCGCGCGTGTTCGATGGCGCGCCCGCTCCGCAGATCACGCCTGCCGAGACCTCGCCCCGCAACCCCCGCTCCACCCCGCCCGTGCGCAAGCTCGCGCGAGACCTCGGCGTCGAGCTGACGAGCCTCGTCGGCACCGGCGACGACGGTCTCATCACGCGCGACGACGTCGAGCGCGCGGCTAACGCATCCGCGGTACCTCAGCCGAAACCGGCCAGCGATCGGGCCGGAGACCGCGCCCGCGAGACCCGCATCCCGATCCGCAGCGTGCGCAAGCACACGGCGGCGGCCATGGTGTCGAGCGCGTTCACCGCCCCGCACGTGAGCGAGTTCCTCACGATCGACGTCACGCCCACGATGGAGTTGATCGCGAAGCTCAAGGCGTCCCGTGAGTTCGCGGGACTGCGGGTGAACCTGCTCACGATCGTCGCGAAGGCACTGTGTATCGCAGTGGCGCGCACGCCCTCCGTCAACTCGCACTGGGATGACGCGGCACAGGAGATCGTCGAATTCGGCTACGTCAACCTCGGGATCGCGGCTGCGACACCGCGCGGCCTCGTCGTGCCGAACGTGAAGGATGCCGACCGCCTGTCCCTGGCACAGTTGGCCGAGGCACTGTCCGGCCTGGTCGAGACGGCGCGGGCGGGCAAGGCGAGCCCGGCGGACCTCGGCGGTGGAACAATCTCGATCACGAACATCGGGGTCTTCGGCATCGACGCGGGCACGCCCATCTTGAATCCGGGCGAGGCCATGATCCTCGCGATGGGCGCGGTCAAACGGATGCCGTGGGAGTTCCGCGACGAGATCGCGCTTCGCCAGGTGATGACGCTCAGTGTCTCATTCGACCACCGGCTCGTGGACGGGGAGCAGGGCTCAAAGTTTCTCGCCGACGTCGGTGCGATCCTCTCGGACCCCGGCATGCTGCTCACGATGGTCTAGCGCGCGAGGAGCAGCCCGCGCACGAACGCCGCCTGGCCCGCGTGCTGCAGGTCATCCGACACGACGCTCACGAGCCGTACGCCGAGCGACACCGGCGGGTCCCAGGATTCGTCGACGATGCGATCCAGGTCCTGCGCCTCGAGTCCGCCGACCCAGTCGACGGTCCTCGCGCTCACGGCGTCGTGGTAGTCGAGCAGCAGGCCTGCCTCTGCACGCACCGCGGCCACCTCGTGCCCGCTGTGACCGTAGCCGGTTGCGTACGGGTCGAACGGCAGGCCGAATCGGGTCTCCCATCCCTCGGTGATCCACAGCTGGTCGAAGCCCGCCGCGTCTGCGATGTGATCGTCCTGCACTCTCGTGAGGTGCCAGACCAGCCATGCGATCGTGTTGCCGTTCGGGTAGGGCTTCGTCGCGAGCTGGTCGGCGTCGAGCCCCGTGACTGCGGCGTGGACGATGCCCTTGATGCGGCCGATCGCATCCGTCAGAATCTCGCTGCTGTCCATCGATTGCTCCTTCGAGTTGTCTGCGTACACTCCCACAGTTCGCGCTGGCGCGGCACAGTTGAGTATGGACAATTCAACGCTTACTTCCTCCGACACGGCCGAACGTCTCGCCGACACGGCGTTTGTGCAGCTGTCTCCCTCGCTCTACGCGGCCTACACGACGTCCGATTTCGCGAGCGCAAGCGGGTTCGCCAGCCGGGTGGCCACGGTAGCGGATGAGCTCAACCACCATCCCGAGATCAGGCTCGGTTACGGGTCGATCGTCTTCGAACTCAGCTCGCACGACGCCGGGGGAGTGACGGAGCGAGACCTGGAACTGGCCGTGCGCATCCAGAAGATCGCGGATGAGATGGGCGCGGCCGCAGACACGCGCCCGCCCGCCCGCTACACGATCGCCATCGACACGGTCGATCGGGAGGGCATCTGGGACTTCTGGCGGGTGGGCATGGGATATGAGGAGAAGCGGGTGGGCGACTGGACGCAGTTGGAAGATCCGCGCGGCATCGCCCCCGCGATCTGGTTCCAGCGGATGGAGCCGCCGCGGCTGGATCGAAACCGCATTCACCTCGACGTCTACGTGCCGACCGCGGAAGCCGAGGCGAGAGTCGAGGCGGTGCTCGCGGCCGGTGGCACGCTCATGACCGACGAGTATGCGCCCGACTGGTGGGTGCTGGCCGACGTGGAGGGCAACGAGCTCTGCGTCTGCACGGCGGACTGACGTGCCCGTTACTCGACCGGCGCGCTGAGTCCGGCCAGCGCCATCTGCTCGAGGATGCCGCGGGTCGCCTGCGTGGCGCGGGCGCTGTGCGGCGTGGAGTTGATGAGCCCGAAGGTAGCGTGGGCGCGAATACGCAGCGACTCCGTGTCTGCCTCGGGATGAACGCGGCCGAGCACCGCGACCCAGAGTTCGACGTACTCGCGCTGCAGTGCGCGCACGGCGTGCTGGTCCTCGTCAGCGAGACTGTCGAGGTCGCGGTCCTGCACGCGGATCACATCGGGGTTCACGAGCGCGAACTCGACGTGAAAGCGGATGAGCGCGCGCAGCGCGTCCTCGTCGTCCGCGGCTTCCGCGACGACCCCCTGTCCACCGCTCACGAGTCGCTCGCTCACCTCGACGAGAAGCGCGGCGAGCACGGCCTGTTTGCTGTCGAAGTGCCGGTAGACGGCCGGGCCGCTCACGCCGACGGCAGATCCCAGGTCCTCGAGGGAGACGCGGGCGAAACCGTTCTCAGCGAACAGTCGGGCGGCGGAGCTCAGCAGGGCCTGACGGCGGTCGGCCTTGGCGCGACCGCGCGACGTCGTGGCGACATCCTCGTTCATGCTGCCCCTTTCTCGAATAACCGCTCGACGCTGTAGACATTCCAGTTAATCATGACTAACCTAAAAGCCAGTTAGTCACAACTAACTGAAAACCGCAACGGTGCGAACCCGCACCACCGCCAGAGCGTACCGGGCGCACGAACGCCGGACGCGGAAGTGCTGAGGGAGAGAGCCGATGGAGATCCTGGGCAGCAGGGCGGATGCGGCGAGCGAGGCCTTCCAGCGCAACGACGCCGCCCAGCGCGCACTCGTCGTCGAACTGCGCGAGCGGCTCAGGGTCGCGGCCCTCGGCGGACCGGAACGCTCTCGCGAGCGTCACGTCGCGCGGGGCAAGCTGCTGCCGCGCGAGCGGGTCGAGAAGTTGCTCGACGACGGCAGTCCATTCCTCGAGGTCGCGCCATTGGCCGCGGACGGCATGTATGACGGCGACGCTCCCGGCGCGAGTGTCATCGCCGGTGTCGGTCTCGTGGGCGGCCGCCACGTCATGGTCGTGTCCAACGACGCCACGGCCAAGGGCGGCACCTACTTTCCGATGACGGTCAAGAAGCACCTGCGGGCGCAGGAGATCGCGCTCGAGAACCACCTGCCCTGCCTGTACCTCGTCGACTCGGGCGGCGCGTTCCTGCCACTGCAGGACGAAGTATTTCCCGACGTCGACGACTTCGGTCGCATCTTCTACAACCAGGCCCGGCTGTCGGCGGCAAAGATCCCGCAGCTCGCCTCGGTCATGGGCTCCTGCACGGCGGGCGGCGCCTACGTTCCCGCGATGAGCGACGAGACGGTGATCGTGCGCGGCCAGGGCACGATCTTCCTCGGTGGGCCGCCACTCGTGAAGGCAGCCATCGGCGAGGTCGTCACGGCAGAGGAACTCGGCGGCGGTGAGCTGCACGCGCGCACCTCCGGGGTTGTGGACCACCTCGCGGAGAACGACGAGCACGCCCTGCAGATCCTGCGCGACATCGTGGCGACGCTTCCGGAAGTGTCGCAGCCCGCGTGGGACGTGATCGAGAGCCGTGACCCGATCGTCGACGAGGGCGAACTCTATGGCGTCGTCCCGGTCGACGTGCAGGCCAGCTACGACGTGCGCGAGGTCATCGCGCGGCTCGTGGACGGGTCGGAGTTTCACGAGTTCAAGCGCGAGTACGGCACGACGCTCGTGACCGGGTTCGCTCGGCTGCACGGGCATCCGATTGGCATCGTCGCCAACAATGGCGTGCTGTTCAGCGAGTCCGCGCAGAAGGGGGCGCACTTCATCGAGCTGTGCGACCAGCGCGGCATCCCGCTCGTCTTCCTGCAGAACATCTCCGGCTTCATGGTCGGAACGGATGCCGAGGCCGGCGGCATCGCCAAGCACGGCGCGAAGATGGTCACCGCTGTCGCCACGACCCGCGTCCCCAAGCTCACCGTCGTCATCGGCGGCTCCTTCGGCGCCGGCAACTACTCGATGTGTGGGCGCGCGTACTCACCGCGCTTCCTGTGGATGTGGCCGGCCAGCCGCATCTCGGTCATGGGCGGCCCGCAGGCCTCCTCCGTGCTTGCCACCGTCAAGCGTGAGCAGCTCGAGCGCCGCGGCGAGGAGTGGTCAGCGGATGCCGAGGCGGCGTTCAAGACGCCCATCGCGGAGCAGTTCGAGCGGCAGGGCAGCCCGTATTATTCCACCGCGCGCCTCTGGGACGACGGCATCATCGATCCCGCCGACACCAGGACGGTGCTCGGCCTCGCCCTCGACATCTGCTCCAGGACTCCGCTGCCGGAGACCTCCTTCGGCCTGTTCAGGATGTGACGCGGATGTTCGAGAGAGTCCTCATAGCCAACCGCGGCGAGATCGCCTGCCGCATCATCCGCACCCTGCGCGCCCTCGGCATCCGCAGCATCGCGGTCTATAGCGACGCCGACCGCGGGGCCAGGCACGTCGCGCTGGCGGACGAGGCCGTGCGCATCGGCCCGGCCCCCGCGCACGACAGCTACCTCGACGCGGACGCGATCATCGCCGCGGCGCGCGCGAGCGGAGCGCAGGCCATCCACCCCGGATACGGCTTCCTCTCGGAGAACGCGGACTTCGCCGTCAGGTGCGAGGCTGCGGGCATCGTCTTCATCGGGCCCGGAGTGAAGGCTCTCGGCCTCATGGGTGACAAGATCCGTGCCAAGCAGCACGTCTCGAAGGCCGGTGTCCCGGTGATCGAGGGTGTCTCCTCGCCTGAGCTCAGCAACGAGCAACTCGAGGCGGCGGCGATCGAGCTCGGCTTCCCGATTCTCGTGAAGCCCTCGGCCGGTGGGGGAGGCAAGGGCATGGTGCCCGTGCACGCCGCCTCCGAGTTGACCGAGGCGCTCGCGACCGCGCGCAGGATTGCCTCCTCGGCCTTCGGCGACGACACCCTTCTGCTGGAGCGTCTCGTCACGGCACCGCGGCACATCGAGGTGCAGCTGCTCGCAGACACGCACGGCACTGTCATCCACCTGGGTGAGCGCGAATGCTCCCTGCAGCGACGGCACCAGAAGGTCATCGAGGAGGCACCATCGCCTCTTCTCAGCGCGGAGACGAGAGCGCGCATCGGCGAGGCGGCATGCACTGTGGCCCGCAGCGTCGACTACGTCGGTGCGGGCACCGTCGAGTTCCTGGTCTCCGCCGACCGCCCGGACGAGTTCTTCTTCATGGAGATGAACACCCGGCTGCAGGTGGAGCATCCGGTCACCGAGCTCGTCACGGGGCTCGACCTGGTCGCGTGGCAGCTTCGCGTCGCCGCGGGGGAGCACCTGACGATCGCGCAGGACGACGTCACTCTCACCGGCCACGCGATCGAGGCGCGCGTGTATGCGGAAGACCCGGAGAGTGGCTTCCTCCCGAGCACCGGAACGGTCATCGCGCTCGCCGAAGCCGGGGGCGAGGGCGTTCGAGTCGACAGTTCTCTGGTCACCGGCCTCGCAGTATCACCGCACTACGACCCGATGCTCGCCAAGGTGATCGCCTGGGGCACCGACCGGGCCGAGGCGTTGAACCGGCTGGATGGCGCGCTCGGCGACACCACCGTGCTCGGCGTCCGCACGAACCTCGAGTATCTGCGTGCCCTGCTCGCCGATGCGGATGTGCGTGCTGGCGATCTCGATACGACGCTCATCGAGCGCAGGCTCCCCACTCTCGCGTTCCGGCATCCAGATGTCGCGCTGCTGGCCGCCGCGGCGCTGTACCTGGATGCGCAGCCGCACCCGGTCGGCGTCTGGCAGTCCCGCAGCGGCTGGCGGATAGGCGGCATTCCGCGCGCCCGCCGCTACACCTTCGCGACCTCGAGCACCGATCGCGCGGAGGTGCTCGTCTCCGACGGCACCGTCACGATCAACGGTATGCAGCACTCTGCGCGGATCGATGTCGCGGATGCGGGCACAGCGCGTCTCGAACTCGACGGTGCTTCGAGCGCCTGGGCCGTTGCGCGGGACGGCAACACACTGTGGCTCGGGCAGAGGGGATTCAGCTGGCCCCTCGGCATCGTGAGTCGTGAGTCGCAGATCGCCGAGATGCTCGACGGCATCGAGAGGGCAGAGAAGCCGACGCGCCCCGAGGTGCGTTCGCCGATGCCGGGAACGGTCGTCACCGTGTCGGTGACCGACGGCGCCCCCGTCGAGCAGGGGGACACGATCCTCACCGTCGAGGCCATGAAGATGGAGCACCGGCTCACCGCCCCCGTTGCAGGGATCGTCCGGACGACGGCTGCCCCGGGCGACCTGGTCAGGCTCGACCAGTTGCTCGCCACGATCATCACCGACACCATCAGCACCGACCCCATCAGCACCAATCAGTTCAGCACCAAGGAGGAATCATGAGCCACAAGCTCGCCCCAACCCTCAGCTGCGGTCTCACCGAGGACGAACAGGACCTCGCAGACGCGGTCAAGGATTTTGCAGACACCGTCATCGCGCCGGCATCGTACGAGGCCGACCGCGCACACCGCCTGCCGATGAACATCGTCGCGCAGATGGGCGAGATGGGGCTGTTCGGACTCCCCGTTGCCGAGGAGCACGGAGGGCAGGGCGGCAGTTTCCTCACCCTGTGCCTCGCGATCGAGGCCATCGCCCGGGTTGACCAGTCGCTCGCCATCACCCTCGAAGCGGCGGTGGGGCTCGGAGTCCTTCCTCTCTATCGGCACGGAACGGACGAGCAGAAGGCCAGGTGGCTGCCCGACCTTGTGGCAGGCCGCGCGCTCGCCGGCTTCGGACTCACCGAGGCCGAGGCGGGGTCGGATGCCGGGGCGACCCGCACAACGGCGAGGCTTGACGGCGACGAGTGGGTGATCAACGGCAGTAAGCAGTTCATCACGAACTCGGGCACGTCGATCTCGAGCTTCGTCTCGGTCGCCGCGGTCACGGGTGAGCGCACGAGGGCCGACGGCAGCGTGGCGAAGGAGATCTCGACGATCATCGTGCCGCACGGCACCCCGGGGTTCACGGTCGAACCCGCCTACGACAAGGTCGGCTGGTGGGCCTCGGACACGCATCCGCTGACCTTCGACGAGGTGCGGGTGCCCGCATCCAACCTCCTCGGGGAGCGCGGGCGCGGGTTCGCGAACTTCCTCGAGGCGCTCGACGAGGGGCGCGTGGCGATTGCCGCCCTCGCCACGGGGGCGGCGGAGGGCTGCCTCAGCGAGGCGATCGCCTACGCGAAGTCCAGGGTCGTCTTCGGAGTTCCCGTGGCATCCCACCAGTACATCGCCTTCACCATCGCCAAGATGCGCGCTCGCGTCTACACCTCCCGTCTCGCCTGGTACGACGCCGCTAGGCGCTGCGACGCTGGCCTGCCGTTCAAGGCCGAGGCCGCGATGGCCAAGATGGTCGCGAGCGATGCGGCGATGCAGAACGCGCGGGATGCCACCCAGATCTTCGGCGGCTACGGCTTCATGAACGAGAGCCTCGTCGGCCGCCACTACCGCGACTCCAAGATCCTGGAGATCGGCGAGGGCACTAACGAGGTGCAACTCATGGTCATCGCCCGGTCCCTCGGCCTCGGCGAGATCCACACCACCGCACCGACGAAGGCGGCCTGATGAACGAGAACGAGAAGGCGGATGCTCCCCGTGAGATCGTGCAGCGCGGCCTCTGGTTCGAAGAGCTCGAGCCTGGAGTGCGCTACCTGCACCGCCCGGGCCGTACGGTGACAGAGGCGGACAACGTTCTGTTCTCGACCCTCACGATGAACGGGCAGGCTCTGCATCTGGATGCCGCGTGGTCGGCGACCCAGCCGTTCGGCCAGCGCCTGATGAACTCGATGTTCACCCTCGCCACGATGGTGGGTGCCTCCGTCGGCCAGCTGACCCAGGGCACGACCGTCGCAAACCTCGGCTTCAGCGATATCTCCTTCCCGCATCCGCTGTTCCACGGCGACACGATGTACTCGGAGTCGAAGGTCCTGGAGAAGCGCCTGTCGAAGTCGCGGCCGGGCCAGGGCATCGTCACCTTTGAGCACCTCGCTCGGAATCAAGACGGTGTGCTCGTTGCTCGCGCCGTGAGATCCGCGCTCATGTTGTGCATGCCCGATCCGGAGGCAGGCCAATGAGCTTCGACCTCGGCCCCGCGATGCTGTTCTGCCCCGCCGACCGTCCCGACCGCTACGAGAAGGCGGCGCAGCGGGCGGATGCGGTGATCATCGACCTCGAGGATGCCGTGGGCGCCTCACGCAAGGCGGCCGCCCGCGATGCGATGGTCGCGCATCCGCTCGACCCGGACACCACCATCGTGCGCGTCAACGCCTTCGACTCCGGCTACTTCGCCGACGACCTCATGGCTCTCGGACAGACCGCGTACCGCACCGTCATGGTGGCCAAGGCGGAGGACCCGGAGCAGCTCTCCGGGCTTGACCGTTACCGAGTGATCGCCCTGTGTGAGACCGCGCGGGGGGTGCTGGCTGCGCCCGCGCTTGCAGCGACAAAGAACGTGATCGCGCTCATGTGGGGCGCGGAGGACCTCGTGGCCTCCCTCGGCGGCTCGTCGACGAGGTTCGCCGACGGCAGCTATCGTCACATCGCCCAACACGCCCGTTCGAGCATCCTCGTGGCGGCCGGCGCGTCGGGCAAGGCCGCGATCGACACGATCCATCTGGAAATCGCCGACCTCGACGGTCTCGCCGCCGAGGCCGAGGATGCCGCCGCCATCGGCTTTGCCGCGACCGCGTGCATCCACCCCGATCAGGTCGGCGCCATCCGCGAGGCCTATCGGCCGACGCAGGAGCAATTGGCCTTCGCCCGCGAGCTGCTCGAGGCGGCGAAGAACGAGCGCGGTGTCTTCCGCTTTCGCGGCCAGATGGTCGACGGCCCCGTGCTGCGCCACGCGGAGCGCGTCGTGCGAATGAGTGCTGGCGAATGAGTGCTGGCGGATGAGCCGGTAACCCCTATTCGACGACGCCGAGTGCGACCGTGCCGACACCGAGCGCGCCGAGGATTCCGCCGGACGTGCGCTCCAACACCGTGGTGACTTTCGGCCGGTTGAGCCAGGCGTTGGCCTTCGCGGCGACTGCGGTCAGTGCCGACAGATAGACGATCGCGATCACGGCATCCGTCGCCCCGAGGAGCATGGTGATGGCGAAACGATCGCCGTGTGCCGGGAGAAACTGCGGCACGATGGCGAGGAAGAACAGGCCGACTTTGGGATTCATCGCGGTGGAGAGCAGGCCAGCACCGAACGCCGAGAACCGAGCACGCTGCATCGCGGGTGCGGGAGAAACCTGTCCAGGAACAGCAGCCCGCGATTGGCGGAAGGCCTGGATTCCGAGGTAGACGAGATAGAGGCCGCCGAGGATCTTGACTACCCGGTAGGCCTCCGCAGACTGCTCAATGAGCGCGGCGAGCCCGACGCCGACGAGCACGGCCCAGAAGATCGAGCCGACACCCGAGCCGATACTCGCCGCGATGCCCGTGCTGGCCCGACGCATGCTGAACCGCAGGATGAGAAAGGTATCGGGCCCCGGCGTGAGCGCGAGCAGCAGGCAGAGGCCGCAGAAGGCCAGGTAGGGTGCGAGGGTCATGAGCTATTTGACCACGAAAACCGCGGCCGTTCGCTCAGATCCGACCCCGGATGCGCTGGCTCAGCGCAGCAGCGGCTCTGGCCGTCGCGAGGCCCAGGCGTTGCAGTTGCGGCTGGTCGACCGTCACGCCCCGAAAGGTGAGCCCGATCGCCGCGGCGGGATACCCGTTGTGGTCGAGAACGGCGGTGGCCACGGAGGCGTAGCCGAGGGTTATCTCGCCGTCTTCTCGTGCCCACCCGCGCTCGCGCACCTCGGCGAGAATCAGGTCCAGCTCCGCGAGCGTGGTTGGCCCGGGGCCCGCGTGGGTCACGAGCGATGAGGCGGTGGGGTAGAGCGCGCGGAGCTGTGCCTCCGGAAGGGCTGCGAGCATGGCGCGGCCGGTCGCCGTCAGGTGCGCAGGCAGTCTCACGCCGATGCTCGTCACTACTGCGGGCGCGCGGCTCGCTGAGACTTTGGAGGCGTAGACCACGTCCGAGTGGTTGAGCACGCCCAGGTGCGCGACCACGGGCATCCGCGTCTCGGAGACCAGGCGCTCCAGCAGCGGGCTGGCGAACCTCGCGAGAGTGTTCGCGCTGAGCACGGAGGAGCCGATGTCGGAGATCAACGGCCCGAGCACGTAGCTCTGCGTCTCGGGGGAGTGCAGCAGAAAGCCCTCGCCCTGGAGCACCTTGAGCAGGTGATACGTGGTCGAGCGTGGCAGCTCGAGATCGCGCGTGATGGTTGCCGCGCGCACGGGGCCGCTGTGACCGGCGAGGTATTTGATGATGCGGAGCACGTCTCGTGCCGCGGGAACAGAACTCACACGCCCTCCACACTGTCTCGTATCCCAGACACCATATCGCCCAAAGCCGGGTGGCAGGGATCGTTCTGAGGCTCTAATGAGTACATGGATACTGTCGTCCTCGGCCGCGGCCCCCTGACCTTCGATGAGGTGGTCGCCGTGGCACGCCACGAGGCGCCCGTCGCGCTCGCAGGCGAGAGTCGATCCGCCATGGCGGCCAGTCGTGCCGTCATCGATGCACTCGCGGAAGACACCGTTCCCCACTACGGCGTCTCCACCGGGTTCGGCGCCCTCGCCGCGAAGCAGATTCCCACCGAATTGCGCGCCCAGTTGCAACGCTCGCTCGTGCGCAGCCACGCGGCGGGCTCCGGCCCGGAAGTCGAGCGGGAGGTCATCCGGGCTCTCCTGCTCCTGCGCCTCGCCACTCTCGCGACCGGCCGCACGGGCGTGCGCGTCGTCGTCGCGGAGACCTACGCGGCCATGCTCAACGCTGGAATCACCCCCGTCGTCTACGAATACGGCAGCCTCGGCTGCTCCGGCGACCTCGCCCCGCTCGCGCACTGTGCCCTGGCCGCGATGGGTGAGGGCGAGGTGCGGGATGCCGCAGGCACGCTCCGCCCGGCTGCCGAGGTGCTCGAGACGGTGGGCATCGCCCCGCTCGAGCTCCGCGAGAAGGAGGGACTCGCCCTCATCAACGGCACGGACGGCATGCTCGGGATGCTCGTGCTCGCCATCACAGACCTGCGTGCGCTCGTGAGCACGGCCGATCTTGCTGCCGCGATGAGCGTCGAGGGTCTCACCGGCACCGATGCGGTCTTCGCGGCCGACCTGCAGGAGCTGAGGCCGCATCCGGGGCAGCGTGACTCCGCCGCCAACATGCGCGCGGTGCTCGCAGACTCGCCCATGCTCTCGCGTCCAGAAGGCTTCACCCGCGTGCAGGACGCCTACTCGCTGCGCTGCGCTCCGCAGGTGCACGGAGCCGTGCGAGACACGATCGACCACGCAGCTCTCGTCGCGACCCGCGAGCTCGCGTCCGCGATCGACAATCCGGTCGTCACGCTCGACGGCCGGGTCGAGTCGAACGGAAACTTCCACGGCGCTCCGGTCGGCTACGTGCTCGACTTCCTCGCCATCGTCGCCGCGGACCTCGCGAGCATGAGCGAGCGACGCACCGACCGATTCCTCGATGCGAACCGCAGCCATGGCCTGAACGCCTTCCTCGCCGACGATCCCGGCGTGGATTCGGGCCACATGATCGCGCAATACACGCAGGCGGGCATCGTGAGCGAGCTCAAGCGGCTCGCTGCTCCCGCGAGCGTCGATTCGATTCCCTCCTCTGCCATGCAGGAAGACCACGTGTCGATGGGCTGGAGTGCGGCGCGCAAGCTGCGCCGCTCGATCGACGGGCTCAGCAGGGTGATCGCCATCGAGCTGCTCACCTCCGCCCGCGCCATGGATCTGCGCGCGCCTGTTGAGCCTGGGCCGGTGTCCTCTGCAGTGAAGGCACGGCTGCGCCGGGATGTCGACGGCCCGGGAACAGACCGCTACCTGGCGCCCGAGATCGCGGCCGCACACCGCCTGGTCGTGGACGGATCGTTATTGGCGGCGGCGGCATCCGTCGTCGCAAAGCATGGAGGAGATTTTCTATGAACACCACCAGCGGGCCCAGGCCCGTACGTGCCTTTCGCGGCAGCACCCTCAACACCCTCGGCTGGCCGCAGGAGGCCGCCCTCAGGATGCTGCAGAACAATCTCGACCCGGAGGTCGCCGAGCACCCGGACGAGCTCGTCGTCTACGGAGGCACGGGCAAGGCTGCTCGCAACTGGGAGAGCTTCGACGCGATCGTGCGCTCGCTGACGACCCTCAAGAACGATGAGACCCTGCTCGTGCAGTCCGGCAAGCCAGTCGGTGTGATGTGCACCCACGAGTGGGCGCCGCGCGTCTTGATCGCGAACTCGAACCTCGTGGGCGACTGGGCCAACTGGGACGAGTTCCGCAGGCTCGATCAGCTCGGGCTCACCATGTACGGGCAGATGACCGCCGGCTCCTGGATCTACATCGGCACCCAGGGCATCCTGCAGGGCACCTACGAGACCTTCTCGGCAGTCGCGAACAAGAGGTTCGGCGGCACTCTCGCGGGCACGATCACCCTCACCGGCGGCCTCGGCGGCATGGGCGGCGCCCAGCCGCTCGCCGTCACCATGAACGACGGTGTCGCGATCTGCGTCGATGTCGACCAGAGCCGCATCGACCGCCGCATCGAGCACCGCTACCTCGATGTGGAGGCGAAGTCGATCGAGCACGCGCTCGAGCTCGCCTACGCCGCCAGCGACCGCAGGGAGGCGCTCAGCATCGGCCTGCTCGGCAACGCGGCAGACGTGTTCCCGCGGATGCTCGCGAGCGGCGCCGAGATCGACATCGTCACCGACCAGACCAGCGCGCACGACCCGCTGGCCTACCTCCCGCTCGGCATCGCCTTCGAGGACTGGCACTCGGCGCGCGAGGCCGATCCGACCGGCTTCGCAGACCGGTCCCGCTCGTCGATGGCGGTGCAGGTGGAGGCGATGGTGGGCTTCCAGGATGCCGGGGCCGAGGTCTTCGACTACGGCAACAACATCCGCACGGAGGCGAAGACCGCGGGCTTCGAGCGGGCCTTCGCCTTCCCCGGATTCGTGCCCGCGTACATCCGCCCGCTGTTCTCCGAGGGCAAGGGGCCGTTCCGTTGGGCCGCCCTCAGCGGCGACCCCGAGGACATCTACGCGACCGATCGCGCCATTCTCGAACTGTTCCCCGAGAACCAGTCGCTCGCCAAGTGGATCCACATGGCGCGCGAGCGCGTGCACTTCCAGGGGCTCCCCGCCCGCATCTGCTGGCTCGGCTACGGCGAGCGGGATCGCGCTGGACTGAAGTTCAACGAGATGGTGGCCTCGGGCGAGCTGAAGGCCCCGATCGTGATCGGCCGTGACCACCTCGACTCCGGTTCAGTCGCGTCTCCGTACCGGGAGACCGAGGCGATGAAAGACGGCTCGGACGCGATCGCAGACTGGCCGCTGCTCAACGCGCTCGTGAACACGGCCTCGGGCGCGACCTGGGTGTCGATCCATCACGGGGGAGGGGTGGGCATCGGCCGCTCGATTCACGCGGGCCAGGTGACGGTTGCGGATGGCACCGCCCTCGCGGCTGAGAAATTGGCTAGGGTTCTCGGCAACGATCCGGCGATGGGTGTCATTCGACACGCGGATGCCGGATACGACGAAGCCATCGAGGTCGCGGAGCGCCTGCACGTGCGGATTCCGATGCGCGAAGGGGAGCAATGACGCTGTCGCACGATCCACTGTGGCCGCGCGCGGGAAGCTGGCCATCGCCCTCAGGTGAGCCGGTCGATCTCGCGCTGCTCGGCATCCCCACGTGGCGCACCTCGATCACGCCGGGTGGCGCCGGGAGCACGCCCGCGGCGGTGCGTTCCGCGCTCAACTACTACAGCGAGTACTGGCCGGTCGATCGCTCGGCGAGCCGGCGGGTGGATGCTCGCGCGCTCGTGGCCGAGGACTGGGGCGACTGCGAGGAGCCGGACGGCGCCGACGGCGAGGCGCGAGCCATCGAGTCCGTCGCCACGGCAGCGCGGACGGCAAGCCTGCTCGTCGTGCTCGGAGGCGACAACGCGGCGACGGTTCCGGCGGCTCTCGGCGTCTGGGGCGAGCGGCTCGGCACGGCCGGTCTCGTCACCGTCGACGCACACCACGACCTGCGCGACGGCATCAGCAACGGTTCTCCCGTGCGCAGGCTCGTGGAGGCGGGGCTGGGCGGCACCCGTGTCGTTCAGGTGGGCATCGCGGACTTCGCGAACTCCGCGGAGTACGCGGCGCGCGCGGCCGACTTGGGGCTCACGGTGATCCATCGCGACGAACTGGCCCGCAGGCCCATGGCGGATGTCATGGCCGAGGCCCTGGAGATCGCCGGCTCCGCGGGCGGCCCGATACATGTCGACCTCGACGTCGACGTGTGTGACCGTTCCGTCGTGCCAGCCTGCCCCGCGGCTCTCCCCGGAGGCATCTCCGCCTACGAGCTGCGCGCGGCGGCCAGGGTCGCCGGAGCGCATCCCCTCGTCGAGTCGGTGGATCTCACCGAGGTCGACGCATCAACAGACACCCCGGATGGCAGAACGGTGAGACTCGTCGCGCTTTGCGTGCTCGAGCTCGCCGCGGCAGTGAGAATGAGGCGGTGAGGATGCCCCAGTGACAACGACGCTCATCGACAACATCGGCCTCCTGGTCACCAACAACCCGGCGATGGGTGACCTCACGGCGGAGCGCCGAGACGCAGCGATCGTCATCGAGGGCGGCCGCATCGCCTGGCTCGGAGACAGCGCCAGGGCCCCGGATGCCGACGAGCGCATCGACGCCGGTGGCCGCTGCGTCATTCCCGGCTTCGTCGACAGCCACAGTCACGTGGTCTTCGCCGGAGACCGGGCGGAGGAGTTCGAACGCCGCATGTCCGGGCAGTCCTATGTCGCCGGCGGTATCAACAGCACAGTCGCGGCCACGCGCGCCGCGAGCGACGAGACTTTGCTGAATGGCGCGTCGCGGCTGGTCGCCGAGATGCGAGCGCAGGGCACGACGACGGTGGAGATCAAGAGCGGCTACGGCCTCACCACGGCCGACGAGTCACGCCTGCTGGGGGTCGCGCGGAAGCTCACCGAGGAGACGACCTACCTCGGCGCCCACGTCGTGCCTCGGGAGTACGCGAGCGACCCGGCGGGATACGTCGACCTCGTGACGGGCGCGATGCTCGACGCCTGCGCTCCGCACGCGAAGTGGATCGACGTGTTCTGTGAGGGCGGAGCGTTCGACGTCGACCAGGCCAGGAGCATCCTCCTGGCCGGACGGGCGAGGGGACTCGGTGCTCGCATGCACTCTGGGCAACTCGCCGTCTCCGGCGGCGTGCAGCTTGCGGTCGAGCTCGGGGCTGCGAGCGTCGACCACTGCACCTTCCTGAGCGAGGCAGACATCGACGCCCTGGCCGCGGGCACCACGGTTGTCACCGCGCTTCCCGGGGCGGAGTTCTCCACCCGCCAGCGCTACCTGGATGCCCGCAGGCTGCTCGACGCGGGCGTCACCGTGGCCATCGCGACCGATTGCAACCCCGGCTCCAGCTACACCACGTCGATGGCCTTCTGCATTGCTGTCGCGGTGCGGAACATGCGGATGAGCCCTGCCGAGGCGGTCTGGGCGGCGACTGCCGGGGGAGCGGCGGCCCTCAAGCGCTCGGATATCGGTGTGCTGGCCGTCGGTAAGAAGGCGGACCTGGTCATCCTCGATGCGCCGAGTTACGTCCATCTCGCGTACCGGCCGGGAGTGCCGCTGGTTCGGGCCGTTTTGCCCGCGTATCCGTCCGAAACGACGGAATCGGCGGTTTTCCTCCAAGGAAAAGGAGGGCGTGACACAGATGTGACGTTCTAAACGTCGAATTTCGCACAAAAGTGCGCGACACTCCGGGAAGTCCCGGGGTAGTATCGGGACACCATTCGCAAGAGCCGGGCCGCACTGAGCGACCCCGCCGCGTTACAGCATGGAAGGCAGGATCGAAGTATATGAAGAAAAACATCATGGCCGGCTTGGCCGTTGCCGCTACTTTGGGCATGCTGATGACTGGTTGTGCAAACCAGCCAGCAGCTACCGGTGGCAGCAGCGCGCCGTCGCAAAAGGTCGACCTCCCGATCGTCACGAAGGTTCCCGTTCCTGCCAACGCAGTGTTGCCTGCCGGGGATGGAAACGCGAAGTGCGACTCGACCATCACACTCGGCTACATCGGTGCGGAGACGGGCCCGAACGCCCAGCTCGGTATCAACATCTACAACGGCATTCAGCTGGCGATCGACCAGCACAACAAGGCAAACAAGGACTGCCAGGTGCAGTTCACCAAGTTCGACACCGAGGGTGACCCGAACAAGGCGACCGGTCCGGTGACCCAGGCGGTCAACACGCCTGCCATCGTCGGTGTGGTCGGCCTGCCGTTCTCCGGCGAGTCGAAGGCGACTGGCAACATCTTCGAGCAGCAGGGGCTGGTTCACATCACCCCGTCCGCGACCAACCCATCGTTGACCGAGAACGGCTGGAAGACCTTCTTCCGCGGCCTCGGCAATGACAGCCAACAAGGCCCCGCGGCAGGTGACTTCGTCACTTCGAAGCTGAAGGCGAGCAAGGTCTACCTGGTTCAGGATGACTCGGAGTACGGCATTGGTCTCGGCGACGCGACCAGTAAGGCTCTCGGCTCGGCTCAGGTCGGCAATGACAAGGTCATCACCGGCCAGAAGGACTTCTCCGCGGTGATCTCCAAGATCATCAACTCGAAGGCCGATGCCGTGTACTACGCCGGGTACTACGCCGAAGCTGCACCGTTCGACCAGCAGCTCGTCGCTAAGGGCTTCAAGGGCGCGTTTGTTGGACCCGATGGTGTGAAGGACGACCAGTTCATCAAGCAGGCCGGTAGCGCGTCCGCCAACGCCTACTTCACCTGCCCCTGCATCCCGGGCGAACTGATCCCGACCTTCGAGAGCGCGTACAAGACCGCGTTCAGTGCTGAGCCGGGAACCTACTCGATCGAGGGCTACGACGCCGCGACCGTGCTGCTCTCCGGTATCGACAAGGGCAACGTCACTCGTGCCAAGCTGCTGGACTTCGTCAAGAACTACGACGCAGACGGTCTCAGCAAGCACTACAAGTGGAACGACAAGGGTGAGCTCGCCAAGCCCGCTGTGTACGGCTACAAGGTCGACGCCGGCAAGATCGTCTTCATCGGACAGATCGGCTAGTTGATCGCTCAGTGAATGTTGTGGGGCAGGTTGCTGTCTGACCTGCCCCACACATATGCTCTTTTCCCCACACGACTTTTGGCCTGCGTTCGGCGTTGAATCAGGCCCTCCCAGGTCAGGACACTAATGCTCCCTCTGCTTCTCATGCACTTACCCCTGGATGATTCCTCCTGGATAACTTTCGACGTCCCGTCGTTCATCCAGAATTTCTGGAGTACAACCTTCGACGGGCTCACCTTCGGAGCGATCTACGGGCTCGTCGCCCTCGGCTACACCCTCGTCTACGGTGTGCTCAATCTCATCAACTTCGCGCACTCCGAGGTGTTCATCCTCGGTGCCTACGGAGTGGTCTTCACTCTCAGCTCTCTCGGCTTCGGCCCCAACGTTCCGACTCTCGGGATGTGGGCGATCATCGGCGACCTTCTTCTCGCGCTCATTGTCGGAATGATCTGTTCCGCCCTGACGGCATATTTACTCGAACGCTTGGCCTACCGACCGTTGCGCAAGCGTAACCCTCCGAGGCTCGCCTTCCTCATTACGGCGATCGGCGCCTCGTTCACCATCCAGTACACGATCTTCGTGGTCCGTGGCGCCAACCCCGAACCGGCCGTGATCATGTTCCAGCCACAGCCGGTCTTCGACGTGTTCGGCACCATCGTCGACAGCCAGCAGATCATCATCGTGGTCGCCGCGCTCATCCTGATGGTGGCCACCGACCAGTTCATCCGCCGCTCGCGGGTGGGCCGAGGCATCCGCGCGGTCGCGCAGGATCCCGACACCGCGACCCTCATGGGCGTCAATAAGGAGCGCATCATCGTGATCACCTTCGTGATCGGTGGTCTTCTGGCCGGTGCCGCGGCACTCTTCTACGTCATGAAGGTTCCCTCCGGCGTGTTCTATACCGGTGGATTCATTCTCGGTATCAAGGCCTTCGCCGCGGCAGTTCTCGGCGGCATCGGAAACGTGCGCGGCGCGCTCCTCGGTGGCCTGTTGCTGGGTCTGATCGGCAACTACGGCCAGATCCTCCTGGGCAACTCCCAGTGGACAGACGTCGTCGCCTTCATCGTGTTGGTTGTCGTGCTGATTGTGAAGCCCACAGGCATACTCGGAACCTCGCTGGAGAGGAGCAGGGCATGAGCACCGTAGACGGACCAACCCTGATGCCCGACGCCGAGTCGGCGAAGGACGCCATCGATCGCGAGACCGGTCGAGGCCGGAAGCCGGGGCGTCGCCAGCCCGTGCGCGACTGGTGGAACCGGCTGCCGAGAGTACAGCAGTGGGGCGTTATGGTGCCCATTGTCGCCCTCGCCTACCTGCTTCCCGTTCTGAATCCGGCGATCATCACGACGGAGCCGGGAACGGACTGGCCGATCGCGTGCATGCAGATGGCGATCTTCGCGCTCGCTGCGGTCGGCCTGAACGTCGTCGTCGGCTATGCGGGTCTGCTCGACCTGGGGTACGTCGCCTTCTACGCGGTGGGTGCGTACACGGCAGCAATGCTCACGAGCCCCGACTCGCCATTCCTGCACATCCCGTACCTATGGACAATTCCGGTGGCGATGGCCGTCACGATGTTCTTCGGAGTGTTGATCGGTACGCCGACCCTCCGACTGCGGGGCGACTATCTCGCGATCGTCACGCTCGGGTTCGGCGAGATCGTGCGAATTCTCGCGACGATCATCCCGGCGATGAAGGGCCAGCCCGGATTCCAGAACATCGGTCGTCCGCCGGGAACTGCAGCCAACGGAATCCCGATCTTCTCGAATTCCAATGGAACGCCCTGGTACTGGCTCGCCCTGACGATCATCATCATCGTTCTCCTTCTGGTGGGCAACCTTGAGCGCAGCCGCGTTGGTCGCGCCTGGGTCGCCATTCGCGAAGACGAGGATGCCGCCGAAATCATGGGTGTGCCGGTCTTCAAATACAAGGTCTGGGCGTTCGCGATCGGCGCGGGCATCGGCGGGCTCTCAGGCGCTCTGTTCGCGGGTTCGACCGGGTTCGTCAACAACCAGAAGTTCGACGTCGTCACCTCGATCCTGTTCCTTGCCGCGGTCATCCTCGGTGGTGCAGGCAACAAGGTCGGTGTGATCGTCGGAGCGGTTATCGTCGTCTACATCCCGCTGCGGTTCATCGAGATCGCGCCGTACAAGTACCTGATCTTCGGGTTGGCCCTGGTCATCCTCATGATCTTCCGGGCACAGGGTCTCATCCCCGCGCGGCAGCGGCTCCTCGCCTACGGGCGAACGGCCTATCAGAAGTTGGGTGGGCGAGCGGTCGATAAACCGGGCTCTCCCAATTTCACCCCAGAAGAGAACGGAGTCGAGTCATGAGCCAGAACTCCGCAGAACTTGAGCCGGACACAGACGCCGCAGTCTCGGCGCTCGGCATCGACGAAGAGGTCGCAGAAGAGGCCGCACCGGAGCGCCACATCGGCGTGGAGGTCGGGGAGGACCTGGTCGAGGTGCAGAACCTCACGGTAAAGTTCGGTGGCCTCGTCGCCCTCGATGACGTGTCGTTCACGATCAAGCGCGGTGAAATCCTCGGCTTGATCGGACCGAACGGTGCGGGAAAGACCACCTGCTTCAACGCCATGACCGGCGTCTACAAGCCGACCAGCGGCAAGGTGCTGCTCGAGGGCAACAGCATCGGCGGCAGGAAGCAGCACCTCATCACCCGACTGGGTCTTGCCAGAACCTTCCAGAACATCCGCCTCTTCGGCGAGATGACGGCGCTCGAGAACGTCGTGGTCGGACTGGATGCCCGTCACAAGACGAGCGTCGTCGGAGCGCTGTTGCGGTTACCTCGACATATCCGCGAAGAGAAGTCGTCGATCGAACGCGGGATGGCCCTTCTCGAGTTCGTCGGTATCGCGGAAGACGCGGCAAAGCTCTCGCGCAACCTCTCCTACGGCCATCAGCGTCGGCTCGAAATTGCCCGCGCGCTGGCAACCGATCCGAAGGTGCTGTGTCTCGATGAGCCGGCAGCTGGCTTCAACCCCGCCGAAAAAGAAGAGCTCATGACGCTCATCCGTGCGATCAGGGACGATGGCTACACCGTTCTCCTGATCGAACACGACATGAAGCTCGTCATGGGCGTCACCGATCGCATTGTGGTGCTGGAGTTTGGCAAGAAGCTTGCCGACGGACTGCCAGCAGAAATTCGGAACGACCCTCGTGTTGTTGCCGCCTACCTCGGGGAGCCTGAAGATGACGTTGCTTGAGCTAAAGAATGTCAGCGTCAGCTACGGGCGCATCGAAGCGATCCACGACATGTCCTTCTCCGTGGAGAAGGGCGAGATCGTCTCCCTCATCGGTGCAAACGGTGCGGGCAAGACCACGACCATGAAGACAATTTCGGGCATCCTGAACCCGAGAAGCGGGTCAATCCTGTTCGAGGGCGAAGACATCACAAAGATGCGCGCTGACATTCGGGTGGTTCGCGGAATCTCCCAGGCGCCTGAAGGCCGAGGAATCTTCCCCGGCATGACGGTCATGGAGAACCTCGACATGGGTGCTTTCAGTCGTAAGGATCGAAGTTCCATGCCTGCCGACTTCGATCGAGTGTTCTCGCTTTTCCCGAGGCTCGCCGAACGGAAGACCCAACAGGGCGGAACGATGTCCGGTGGCGAACAACAGATGCTCGCTATTGGGCGCGCACTGATGTCTCACCCACGTCTGTTGCTGCTGGATGAACCCTCCATGGGTCTAGCACCTCAGTTCATCAAGCAGATCTTCAAGATCATTACGGAGATCAACGAGCAGGGCACCACGATCCTGTTGGTCGAGCAGAACGCCAACCAGGCGCTCGCCCGCGCTCACCGTGCTTTCGTGCTGGAGACCGGAACGATCACCCACAGCGGAACGGGCAGGGAACTCATGTCGAACCCCGCGATCAAGGAGGCCTACCTCGGCGTCGGTTGACCGGTCGCTGGTCGAGTAGGCCGCCCGCGGCCGTATCGAGACCCGGTGCCTTTATTCCTCGAAGGTGTTCACCAGCAGGTGCGCCGAACGCTCGAGGTAGTTCCACAGCGTCTCGTCATCGAGCGGGGAGAGTTCCATCTGGTCGAGCGCCGCGCGCATGTGCCCGAGCCAGCGGTCGCGGGCATCCGGGTTGACCTTATATGCCTGGTGCCGCATGCGCAGTCTCGGGTGTCCGCGTTTCTGGCTGTAGGTCTCCGGTCCGCCCCAGTACTGCTCGAGGAAGCTGGTGAGCCGCTGGATCGCGCCCTCGAGGTCGGGCTGCTCCGGGTACATCGGCAGCAGCACTTCGTCGGTGGCGACGCCAGCGTAGAACAGCCGGACGATCTTTTCGAAGGTGGCCCGGCCTCCAACGCGTTGGTAGAAGGCGCTCATCTCGCCCGGTTCCCTGGTGCTGGGCTGGAATGCGTCGCTCATGAGTCCTCGTGCTTGCGTGGTGCGCGTGGTGCGCGTGGTGCGGCCGGGGTGACCGGCAGCGGCCTCGTCTTCGGTGGCCGTGATCCGGTCACGGAGCCCGCACCCTCATAGCCCGTGAGCACGGGGGTATCGAGGGCGGGAAGGTGCACACCCAAAGCGTCGAGGCTCTTCTTGAGGCGCGCGCGCAGCTCCCTGGCCACGTCATCCCTCGCGGTGGATCGCGTCTTGATCGCGAGTCGGATGATGAGGGCGTCCGCCGAGATCGACTCCAGCCCCCAGAGCTCCGGCTTCTCGAGGATGCGGCTGCGCCACTTCGGATTCTGGGCGAGGTCCTGCGCGGTGGCGAGGATCGTCTCCTGCGCCGCGTCGACATCCGTCTCGTAGGGAATGCTGAGGTCCACGATCACGCGTGCCCAGCCCTGCGACATGTTCCCGACCCGCAGGATCTCGCCGTTCCGCACGAACCACAGCGTTCCGTTGACGTCTCGCACCTGGGTGACCCGGATGCCCACCGACTCGACGACGCCCGTCGCCGAGCCGAGGTCCACGACGTCGCCGACCCCGAGCTGGTCCTCGATCACCATGAACAGGCCGTTGAGCACGTCTTTCACGATGTTCTGTGCGCCGAAGCCGAGCCCCGCGCCAAGTGCCGCGGTGAGCAGCGCGAACGAGCCCAGGATGGTCGCGTCGATCGTGTTGACGATGAGCAGCACGGCGACGATGAACAGCAGGATGCTGAGGATATTGCCGAGCACCGAGCCCAGGGTCCTCGTGCGCTGCACGAGGCGCACGGCGGCCAATGGCGACACCATGAGTGCCTGGGTGTCTTCGGCCCCCTGCTTCTTCTTCACCCCGTTGACGATGCGGTTGACCACGTAGCGCAGCACGAAGTGCAGCACCCACCGCAGCAGGAGCGTGACGACGATGATGACAACGACCGACAGCAGTTTTCCCCACGGCGAGGTCGAGAAGAAGCCGGCGATCACCGTCCAGAAGCTGTTCCAGGTCATTGCTCACCCACTCCGGTCATTGCAGGTTCACGCTGCGCGTTCAGTGTATTGGCGTTGCACGCACTATTTACGCGTCGCGCGCCTGCACCTTGAGGGCGCGGATGACGCCGGCCAGGTTCTCGGTGACGAGTCGGCGCAGGGCCGGCACCTCGGGGTTCGCATCAAGCCACGCCTGGGTGGCATCCCGAAGCTCCGCGGAGGCGAGCGACGCCGGGTAGAGGCCGACCACGATGTACTCCGCGATCTTGTAGCTGCGGGTGTTCCAGATGTCGCCCAGCATCGAGAAGTACTGCGGCACGAATGGCGCGAGCACGCTCGCGTCATTGGTGTGCTGGAACCCGAGGGTCACATTACGCACGATCGAGTTCGGAAGCTCGTCGCTCGCGACCAGCGAGTCGAAGGCGGCCTGCTTGCCCGCAACCGTCGGGATCGTCGCAGATGCCCGTGCGGCGGCCTGCTGCCCGTTGGCGGTGTTGTCCTTCGCGAGTGCCGCGTCGATTTCGGACTGCCCGGCCGCGCCATTCAGCACGAGGCCCTCCAGCAGCTCCCAGCCGAGGTCGGTGTCGATCACGAGACCGTCGAGCGCGATCGAACCGTCGCGAAGCCCGCGCAGCACGGCGACGTGGTCGGGGGTCGAGGCCAGGTTCGCGAAGTACTTCACGAACTGGAACTGGGCGTCGGATCCCGCGGCTGCCGACTGCGCGAGCGACCAGAGCGTGTCTCCGGCCTGCGCGATGGCGGCAGTGCGACGGGTGGGGTCGACGTAGAAGTGCACCGTGGTGCCGAGCTGCGCGAGAGTCGTGCGAATGGTCGTGCTCTCGGTCTCGGTCGCGATGTTGCCGAGCACCAGCCGCACGTAGTCGCTCGCTTTGAGCTCGGAGTCGCGCGTGGCATCCCAGGCGGCGCCCCAGACCAGGGCTCGGGCGAGCGGATCCTTGATCGCGGAGAGGTTCTCGATCGCCACCGTGAGCGACTCCGGATCGAGCCGGATCTTCGCGTAGGCGAGATCTTCGTCGTTCACCAGCACGAGCGCGGGCTTGGCAAGACCCACGAGTTCGGGGATCGCCGTGGAGGCACCGTCGATGTCGGTCTCGACCCGATGCACCCGCACAAGGGCCCCATCGACGAGGTCGTAGAACCCGATCGCGAGACGATGCGGGCGAATCGTGGGGTAATCCTCCGGCGCGGACTGGAGCACCGAGAACGCGGTGATCGTGCCGGCGGCATCCGTCTCGATCTGCGGCCGCAGGGTGTTCACTCCCGCGGTCTCGAGCCACAGCTTCGCCCACTGGGTGAGGTCGCGGCCGCTCGTGGCCTCGAGTTCAACCAGCAGGTCGCTCAGTTCGGCGTTGCCCCAGGCGTGCTTCTTCAGGTACGCGGCGACCCCGGAGAAGAATGCTTCGCGCCCGACCCAGGCCACGAGCTGCTTGATGACCGAGCCGCCCTTGGCGTAGGTGATGCCGTCGAAGTTGACCTGCACGTCCTGGAGGTCGTTGATGGTGGCGACCACGGGGTGCGTGGACGGCAGCTGATCCTGGCGGTAGGCCCAGCTCTTCTCCATCGCCTGGAAGGTGGTCCAGGCCTCGGTCCACTCCGTGGCCTCTGCCGTCGCGATCGTGGACGCCCACTCTGCAAACGATTCGTTCAGCCACAGGTCGTTCCACCACTTCATCGTGACGAGGTCGCCGAACCACATGTGTGCGAGTTCGTGCAGGATCGTGACGACGCGACGCTCCTTGATGGCGTCGGTCACCTTCGAACGGAACACGTAGGTCTCGGTGAAGGTGATCGCTCCCGCGTTCTCCATCGCCCCGGCGTTGAACTCCGGGACGAACAGCTGGTCGTATTTCTCGAACGGGTAGGGGTGATCGAACTTCTCTTCGTAGTACGCGAAGCCCTGGCGGGTCTTCTCGAAGATGTAGTCGGCGTCGAGGTATTCGGCGAGGGATGCCCGCACGTAGATTCCGAGCGGGATGACCCGGCCGTCGCGGCTGGTCAGCTCGCTGTGCACGGACTGGTATGGCCCCGCGATGATCGCGGTCACGTAGGAGGAGATGACGGGCGTTGGCGCGAAGTGCCAGGTCGCGGAGTCTCCCTTCACGGCGGGCTCCGGCGTGGGGGAGTTGCTCACGACGGCCCAGCGGCTCGGTGCCGTGACCGTGAAGGTGAATCGCGCCTTGAGGTCCGGCTGTTCGAAGACCGCGAACACGCGGCGGGAGTCTGGCACCTCGAACTGCGAGTAGAGATAGACCTCACCGTCGACCGGGTCGACGAAGCGGTGCAGGCCCTCGCCCGTGTTCGTGTATGCGACATCCGCGACCACTGTGAGCACGTTGTCATCCGCGAGGCCGTCGAGCTGGATGCGCACGCCGTCGCTCACGGTGGCGGCGTCGAGCTCGACGCCGTTGAGGTTCACGGAGCGAACGGTGCGAGTGAACGCGTCGATGAAGGTGGATGCGCCGGAGGCGGCTGAGAAGGTCACGACCGTCGTGCTGAGGAAGGTCTCGTCCCCCGTGGTGAGGTCGAGGCTGACGTCGTAACTGCTGACCGAGACGAGCGCCTTGCGCTCCTGTGCTTCGACCCTGGTGAGGTTCTCTCCTGGCACGCTTTACGCTCCTTCTTCTCTGATGCGGATTGTGTCCCGGATCAAGCCTAGTAGCGCGAAATCCATGGATCATTCAGAATCGATTCATGGAACCGGTTACCGACCTCACGGCGGACACCGCGACGCGCTATCGCGACTTCGCCAGGGTGGAGGCGCGTGGCCTGTCGCCGTTGTACGAGGCCTGGGCGGGCGGCGTGGCCGATGACCCGACCATCATCGCCCTCATCGACGAACTGCCCTGGGTGAAACGGCAGGTGAACCTCGTCTTCTCTGCCGCGCGGGCCGCCGGGGTACCCGAAACCGACTACGACGGCTTTCGCACCTGGCTCATCGCGCACTGGCCTCGGGTGCGCCAGATTGCCCTGACCCACGCCACGCAGACGAACGAGGCGGCGCGCTGTGGCGTGCTGCTTCCGCTGCTGGCAGCCCTGCCGCAGCCCCTCGCTCTCATTGAAGTCGGCGCCTCCGCGGGCCTGTGCCTGTATCCCGATCGCTACAGCTACCGCTACGGCGAGACGGTGCTGCACCCGCAGGCCGGCCCGAGCACGGTCATGGTGTCGCCCGGGCTCGTCGGGCCCGTTCCGGTGCCCGAACGGATGCCCGAGGTCACCTGGCGAGCGGGCATCGACCTCAATCCGCTCGACGTCACGTCTGGCGCGGATGTCGCGTGGCTCGACGCACTCGTCTGGCCCGAGCACGTGGAGCGCAGGGAGCGGCTGCACAACGCGGTCGACATCGTGCGTCGTGAACCTCCGCGAATCGAGAAGGCGAACGCGCTCGAGGCACTTCCTGCGCTCGCGGCCGAAGCACCGAAGGAAGCCACGCTCGTTGTCTACCACAGCGCAGTACTCGCCTATTTCACGGTGGAGGACCGCGACACCTTCGTCGAGCTGGTGTCCGGACTGAACGGCCACTGGATCTCGAACGAGGGACTCTCCGTCGTGCCGGGTGTGCGGGAGCGACTGACTGCGCCGCCGCCGAACCCGGCCGTTTTTGTCGTCGCGCAGGACGGCATCCCGGTCGCGTTTGCCGGCGGTCACGGCCAGAGTCTGAGCTGGATCGGCTGACGGGCCGCAGGCACGCCTCGTGGTTCGATAGCGGATCAGCTCGCGGGCGAAAGCAGCGCTGCCGCAGGCTCGCGTCGTGGGGAAGTGCGGGGCCGCCCGCGCAGGCCGAAGTCGTCGATGGCGTCCGCGAGGAGGTCGTGCAGCACGGCATCCGGATTCTCGACACAGGCCTCCGCGATGCCGATGACCGAGACGCGCAGGGCTGCGGTGCACACGCGCGCGACATCCTTTGCGCGCGGCAGGGGTTGTCCGAGCGAGAACTCCTCCGCCCAGCGCTGTGCGACAGGAGCGGATGCGAGGCCGTCGCGGATGAGCGCCCGTGCCCGGCCCGCGACCGGATCGTCCCACGCGGCGAGGTAGCGCTCAAAGCTGAGCAGTCCAACGCCGAGCGCGCGCTGCCTGTCGTAGCTTGCGATCGGGATGGCCGTGCTTGCGGCGCGCACGGCGACCAGCACGCTGGCCAGTGGTTCGTCATCCGTGACGCCGATGACCGAGGGGATGAGCTCCACGAGACCCGCGCGACCGTCGTTCGTGCTGCAGTCGTTCACGAGCCTGGCAAGTGACGCCAGCGCGGGATGGGTGCACGCGGGGTGGTCGCTCCAGCGCTCGCCCGCAAGCCACGACGCGAACTCCATGAAGCAGGCGCCCCGGCGCGGACTTCTGTGCCTGCCTGCCGACAGAACGGGCATGATGACAGGTGACTCGCTTTTCGGCATTTCGACCTCCAGGGAATCTCTCTTTCCAGTCTCCTCCGAGTTGTGCGCGGAAGCCAGAGGCCAAACGGCTGATACGGGTTTCACACAGGAATAGCGGGAGGGCGGAGTAAGTTGACACACGATATGAGTGAGAGCAGTTCTGCACCGCAAGCCGTGGATTTCTGGTTCGACCCCTCCTGCCCCTGGGCCTGGATGGCGAGTCGCTGGGTGGGCGAGGTCGCAAAATACCGACCCATCGACGTCACCTGGCACATCATGAGCCTCGCCGTGCTCAACGAGAACAACGACGTCGACGAGGAATATCGTGCGTTCTTCCCGCGGGCGCTTCGCTACACGAGGCTCGTGGCTGCCGTGCGCGAGTTGCACGGCCAGCAGGCGGTCAAGCCGCTCTACGACGCACTGGGTGCGCGCATCCACCCCGGGCACCGCAAGGATGTCGAGGCGATCATCGCGGAGTCCCTGGCCGAGGTCGGGCTTCCCGCGGACCTCGCGCGCTACGCTGATTCTGACGAATACGACTCGCAGATGCGCGCATCGCACTTCGACGGCATCGGCCGTGTAGGACAGGACGTCGGCACGCCGGTGATCGCGGTCGGAGACAGCGCATTCTTCGGTCCGGTCATCTCGCCCGCACCAAAGGGGGAACAGGCGGCGGTGCTGTGGGACAACGTCGTCGGGCTCGCCGGCTACGAGGGATTCTTCGAGCTCAAGCGTTCGCGCACGAGGGAACCGATCTTCGACTAGCGCGTTCACAACGGATTCCATGGGTTTACGAGCCTTTTAGCTACGATTTCGATAGCCTTCTTGCATGGCCACCACCGTTTTTGAGCGTTCTCGCCCGGACCAGCGGATTGTTATGGCGGCGCTGGATGGCTCGCGGCTGAAACCGTTCTGGCTCGATGACCTGCCACGTCGCGCGGCTTTTCCGCGATACTCGGGCACCAGGAGCGCGGATCTCGTCGTCGTGGGCGGCGGCTACACGGGACTGTGGACCGCCCTGCAGGCGAAGCAGCGTGACCCGGATACCCGGGTCGTCATCCTCGAGGCGAAGTCGATCGCGTGGGCGGCATCCGGTCGCAACGGCGGATTCTGCGAGGCATCGCTGACCCATGGAGAGCTGAACGGCGAGAACCGGTTCCCGCAGGAACTCGAGCAGCTCACGCGCCTCGGGATCGAGAATCTCAACGAGATCGAGGCGACCGTGCGCGAGCTCTCCCTCGACTGCGACTTCGAGCGCACTGGGGCACTGGCGGTCGCTCTCGAGGAGTACCAGCTCGAGGGACTGCGGGCAGCCCACAACGGCACGACCGAGATCTTCTTCGACGCCGAGGCGATGCGCACCGAGGTGAATTCGCCCACCTACCTCGGCGGCCTGTGGAGCACGCGCGAGACGGCGATGGTGCATCCGGCGAAGCTCGCGATGGAGCTCGCCCGCGCCTGCGCGGATGCCGGGGTCGAGATCTTCGAGAACACGGTCGTCACCGGGCTCGACAGTGAGCTCAGAAGCGGGCCGGTGAGCGTCATGACGAAAGACGGATTCGTTGCCGCGGATCGCGTCGCCCTCGCGACCAACGTCTTTCCGCCTCTCCTCAGGCGCTTTCGCCTGCACACCGTGCCGGTCTATGACTACGTGCTCATGACCGAGCCGCTCAGCGATGTCCAGCTGGCGAGCATCGGCTGGGACAGGCGGCAGGGGATCGCCGACACCGGCAACCAGTTCCACTACTACCGACTGAGTGCAGACAACCGCATCCTGTGGGGTGGCTACGACGCGATCTACCACTACGGCGGACGCATCCGCGCGCAGTATGAGGACCGCCCGGACAGCTTCGAGAAGCTCGCGAGACACTTCTTCACGACCTTCCCGCAGCTCGAAGGGGTGAAGTTCACCCATCGCTGGGCGGGAGTGATCGACACCTCGAGCCGCTTCTGCGCCTTCTTCGGCAGGGCGCGCCAGGGCAGGGTGTCCTACGCGGCGGGTTTCACCGGCCTCGGCGTCGGCGCGAGCAGGTTCGCCGCGAACGTCATGCTCGACCATCTGGCCGGGCTCGACACGGAGCGCACGAACCTCCGGATGGTGAAATCTGTGCCCGTGCCATTCCCGCCGGAGCCCGCGGCCTACGCGGGGGTGCAGGCATCCAGGTGGGCGCTCAACCGCGCGGATCACAACGAGGGCAGGCGCAACCTTCTGCTCAGGACGCTGGATGCCGTGGGGCTCGGTTTCGACTCCTGACCCGGGTACCGCGGTCGGTATTGTCGTTGTCGGAGGGCGGTGCTACTTTTCCCGGATGAATCAGAAAGAACTGTTCCTCCAGTCCGATGCTGCACTGCGATCGGTGATCGACCGAATTCGCCCGGAGCAGCTCACGCTCGCCGCTCCCGCGCAGTGGTCGCGCGTCGAGAATCCCACACTGCGTGACATCCTCGCGGCGCACGCCTTCGACGAGGCCTGGGTTCCCGACGTGCTCGCCGGCAGAACCGCCTCCGAGGTCGGCGATCGTCACTCCGGTGACCTGCTGGGTAGCGACCCCATCGACGCCTATGACCGAGTGAATGACCTGGCGACGACCGCGGTGGATGCCAGTGACGATCCGAGCGCGACGGCGCACCTCAGCTACGGCGACTTCACGGTGGGAGAGGCACTCGAGCACATGTCGATCTACCGTGCGTTCCAGGCGTGGTCGATCGCGAAGCTTCTGGGGATCGAGTTCTCCCTGTCGCCCGAGCTCGTCGAGGGGCTGTGGGAGATGCTTGCGCCGAACATCGACATGTGGCGCTCCATGGGAGTGTTCGGCCCGGAGGTGGAGGTGCCGGCTGGGGCGAACCGCGAGGTGCAGCTGCTCGGAAAGACGGGCTACTGGGTTCCGTGATTCCGGGTGGTGCGCAACTTCTAGAATGAGGGGATGCGCATCCACATCGCCACGGACCATGCCGGCCTCGAGTTCAGCCAGGACCTGCAGAAGCACCTGAGGGATGCCGGTCACGAGGTCGTGGACCATGGCCCGAAGAGCTATGAGCCGCTCGATGACTATCCGTCGTTCTGCATCAGCGCCGCCCGCGCGGTGGTCGCGGACCAGAACGCCGGTATTGAGGCACTCGGCATCGTCTTCGGAGGTTCAGGCAACGGAGAGCAGATCGCGGCAAACAAGGTGCTTGGAGCGCGCGCCGCACTGGTCTGGAACATCTCGACGGCCGAGCTCGCACGCCAGCACAACGACGCGAACGTGATCGCCATCGGCGCGCGGCAACACACGGTCGAGGAGGCGGTCAGCTTCATCGACCGGTTCATCGCCACGCCGTTTTCGCAGGAGGAGCGTCACGCCAGGCGCATCGCCCAGCTTGCAGAATACGAGCGCACGGGAGAGATCGCCGGCCACCCCTTCGAGTGAAAGCCGACCGCGGCGTCGAGGGTGCTTAAGCGCTGATGCCGCGCGGGCTCGGCGGCGTGTAATCGGGGATGTCGTCGCTCGACTCGGTCTCGTCCGCGAGAGTGAAGGCGCGCATCCGCTGCACGTACTGGTTCAGCGTGTGCTGTTGGCGGCGCAGGTCTGAAATCTGCGTCTCGGCATCCATCATCATCGAGGTGAGCAGTTCATCGGTGTCGCGGTTGACCGCAGTGGCACGCGAGATCGTCGCCGAGACAAGTCGCTCACAGTATGCGCGCGCGTTCTGGGTCTCCTCTTCGGCGCGCTGCGATGCGCGAGCGACGATCGCCTCCGCCTCGATGCTGAGGTCTTCCGCGCGCTGCACTGCGGCGCTGACGTGGGCATCCGCCTGGGCGTAGGCCTTCTGTGCGTAGCGCTCCGCCTCGTCGTGGATCGCGGCGCGGGCCGTCTCTGCCTCGTCCTGCTGCTCACTGATGATCGCCTCGGTCGTGACGAGCTTCTGCTGCGCCTCGTGCAGCAATTCCGCCGCCTCGCGCTTGGTCAGTTCGGCCTGGTGGCTCGCCTCGGCCTGGATCTGCGCCACCTGGCGCTCGGCCTGGCTGATCATGGTGGCGCTGCTGCGCTCTGCGCGGGTGCGGGTATTGCGCGCCTTCGCGGTCTCGTCTGCCGCCTGCTGCCTGGCCTGTGCGACCTCGCGCTCGGTCTCGAGGCGAAGCTCTTCGGCAGTCTGGTGGGCGTCGGCCAGGATCGTCTGGCTCTCGCGGGTGCTCTGGGTGCGGAGCCTCGTGCTCTCCGCGCGTGCCTTCGAGAGTCGCTCTGAGGCCTCTTCTGCGGCGTCCGCGAGCATCTTGCCTGCCTGGCGCTCCGCAACGCGAAGGGTTTCTTCGAACGCGGTGCCGAGTTCGGCGAAGCTCGGCTTCACCTGGGCGGAGCGTTCGTGCGCCTCCGCGAGTTCGCGCGTGAGGCGCTGGATCAGCCGCCCGTTCTCGAGCCGCTCTGCTTCGTAGCGCTCAACCCTTTCGGTGAGTTCGGCCACGATGCGGTCGACGTCGGCCGGGTCGTACCCGCGGATGGCTCGCCGGAACTCGATGACATTGTCGTCATAGGCGGTCAATGAAAACTCCTCTGCGTCGAGCACGCCTGTTCTCCGGTCCCGCCGACAACAGGTGATTTCTGGCGGAATCGGGGCATGAAAGGCAACCCTCTTAGGCTGCCATGATAGCGTGCCGCGGACCGCATTCCGAGAAACTTATACGTCTTGCCCGCGGTCGCAACCGGAGATCATGCATGCCGGTGCCACATGGTAGACAGTGAATATGCCAGAAGGCCATTCAGTTCACCGCATCGCCAGACAGTTTGCTCTTCACTTCGTGGGGAACGAGGTCGCCGCGTCCTCCCCGCAGGGCAGGTTCGCGGCCGGTGCCGCCAGGATCACGGGGCGACGGATGGTCGACGCGTGGGCCATCGGTAAGCAGCTGTTTCTCGAGTTCGACAACGAGTTGTTCCTGCGAGTGCATCTGGGGATCTACGGGGCCTGGGATTTTGCCGGTGACATCACCGCCGACGCGACAACGGGCTCCGCCGCCGTTCACGACAGCGCGGGAGAGGACTCGCTGCACAGCATCGGCGCGCCGCGCAGGACCCGCCTGCGCATGGCCGAGCAGGAGAAGGTGGAGGACGACATCCAGTCCTTCCCGCCGGAGCCGGTCGGACAGGTGCGGGTGCGATTATTGACCACGGATGCCGTGGCAGACCTGCGCGGACCGACCGCCTGTGAGGTGCTCACCCCCGCCGAAGTCGCGGCGATCGTCGCGAAGTCCGGCCCGGATCCGCTCGTGGACGACTCCCGCGAGGCCGAGGATCGCTTCGCCGCGACGGTGCGCACAAAGCAGACCCCGATCGGCCTGCTGCTCATGGACCAGTCCGTCGTCAGCGGAATCGGCAACGTGTATCGCGCAGAACTGTTGTTCCGGGCCCGGCTCAATCCGCACACCCCTGGCAAGCTCGTGCCCGAGGAGACGGTACGCGAGCTGTGGCGCGACTGGGCACATCTGCTGGCGATCGGCGTCGAAACAGGGCAGATGCTCACGATGGAGGGCCTCGACGACGAGGCCTATCGCAAGGCGCTCGCCAATCGCGCTGATCGACACTGGGTGTATCACCGCGAGGGGCTGCCGTGTCGGCTGTGCGGAACGAATATCGTGATGGAGATGGCGGCCGGTCGCAAGCTCTACTGGTGCCCGACCGACCAGGCCTGAGCTGTGGGCCTGAGCTGCGGGGGATAACCCCACCCCCGGTTCGTCGGGTGACCGGATTACCGACAGGAGGGCGCATCGCGATGCTGGATTCATGACTACAACTGACACTCGGGCAGCGCGATCTGTCACGCTTGAGCCCGTGAGCGACTCCTTCCGCAGAAACGCCTACGTTCGTCTCTGGCGGCTCGTGCCCAGGGAGCTCGGCTTCCTCCTGCTCGGGCTGCCGCTCGCGACGGCGGGCTTCGCCGTGACCATCGGCCTGTTCTCCGCCGGAGTCGGCACGCTCGTCACCTTCTTCATCGGCGTCATCCTGGCAATCGCGGCGCTGTACGTGTCTCGTGCCTTCGGCATCCTGGAACTGACTCGCCTCGCCTGGGCCGGTCGCCCGGCCATCGAGAGGCCCGAATGGCAGGACGCCAGGGCGAAGACCGGCTTCTTCGGCTGGCTGCGCGCGGTGCTCGGAAACGGGCACTACTGGCTCTACCTCGTGCACACGATGATCGTGAACTACGTGGTCGCGACCGTCACCTGGACGATCACCGTCGTCTGGGTCTCGGCCGGGCTCGGCGGCATCAGCTACTGGTTCTGGGACGGCTTCCTCCCCGCGCAGGCCCACAACGACGGCTGGTTCCTCTCGCAGTCCGTGCTGTGGCTCTTCGGTGGGCACGCGTCGCAGGCCGACTACATCGCGTGGGATCCGTTCTTCTACTTCGTGGGAGGCGTCGTTCTGCTCGTCACCCTGCCCTTCGTGACCCGCGGTCTCACCCTGGCGCACCACGGCATTGCCCGCGGCCTGCTCGGAGCGTTCAAGTCGGATGCCCTCGAGCGCCAGGTTGCGACGCTCAGCGAGTCTCGCGGGGCCGCGATCTCGGCGGAGGGGCACTCCCTGCGCCGGCTCGAGCGCGACATCCACGACGGTCCGCAGCAGCGCCTGGTACGCCTGCAGATGGATCTCGCCGCGGCCGATCGCCAACTTGGTTCCAACCCGGAGAAGGCGCGCGGTCTCATCGCCGAGGCGATGGAGCAGTCGAAGGACGCGCTCGACGAGCTCCGAGCGCTGTCACGCGGATTTGCACCACCCATCCTGCTGGATCGCGGCCTGGTTGCCGCGCTGGAGTCGGCCGCGGTGCGCAGTGCGGTCTCCACCGTCGTCGTCGACCGGCTGCCGGAGGGAACGGTGCTCCCGCAGGAGATCGAGCGGAATGCCTATTTCGTCGCGAGCGAGGCGCTCACCAACGTCGTGAAGCACTCCGGCGCGTCGTCTGCCGAGGTCACGGTTGCGCTGCGGCAACCGTCGAATGAGGCCGCGGCCTGGCTCGATCTGACCATCAGCGATAACGGGAATGGCGGGGCGATCGCGGTCGACGGTCACGGTCTCGCAGGGCTAGATGAGCGGTTGAGAGGTCTCGGCGGCGTTCTCGAGGTGCAGAGTCCGACTGGCGGCCCGACGGTCATCACCGCGCACCTTCCAGTCGCCGACGATCGGGAATGACCCTCGTGTCGTGACCCCATAGTCTGGGGACATGAAAGCCCTTCGCGTGGTCGTCGCCGATGATTCGGTGTTGCTGCGCGAAGGGCTTGTTCGCGTTCTTACGGAGGCTGGCGTCGAGGTCGTCGGGTCATACCCGGACGCGGAACCGTTGCTCGCTGAGCTGGTCGAGCTGGCCCCGGACCTGGCCGTCCTGGACGTGCGGATGCCTCCGACGTTTCGTGACGAGGGCGTGCGTGCCGCGATCCGGGCCCGTGAACTCCTGCCGGACGTGGGCATCCTGCTGCTCTCGCAGTATGTGGAGGTCGCCTACGCCCACGAATTACTGGCGTCTGGACGCGGCGGTGTGGGCTATCTGCTCAAGGACCGGGTCGCATCCCTCGCGGAGCTCGCCGATGCCATCGAACGCATTGCAGCGGGTGGCACGGTGCTCGATCCCGAGGTCGTCGCGCAGCTGATCGGCCGCCGACACGACCCGCTCGAGACACTGACTCCGCGCGAGCGTGAGGTTCTCACCTGGATGGCCGAGGGGCGCACGAACGCGGCGATCGCATCCGGCCTGTTCATCGGTGTCGGTGCCGTCGAGAAGAACGTGACCTCGATCTTCCAGAAACTCGGGCTCGATGACTCCGGTAACGATCATCGTCGTGTCCTGGCCGTACTCGCCTGGCTGCAGCACTGAAGCTGCAGGGGCGGCAGTTAGCGGTTCAGCAGGTTCCGGGTCGAGTACCCAGCGGCAGGCTGCAGTTCCGGACGCGCTGGCTCGAGACGATTAGTCCAGGCAGATCCATTCCACCAGCGAAGCATCGGGCTGCCTGCAGGGTCTGGGTACCAGCCAAAGGGGGCTACGACGACCGGCTGTGGCTCCGGCGCGGCCGCGAGGTCGCGCGCAAAGGCTTCGTCGGCGTCGAAATCAATCTCGGGAGCGATTTCGGTGACAAATGAATGTTTTGCTTCGGGGGCGAAAGCAATGGACATGTTTTATCCTGCAGGTGCCCTGCCGCTGGGCAATCGGGTGCGGCAATTGGCCTACCGCGGAGGCCGCTTCGGGTGCGGTGTCCTCAGAATAGAGGACAAACCACCCGGTCTGCTGTCCCCAATTGGGGGGTAGTCGCGTGTGCTGTGCGTGCCTTCACCAGCGGGCGAGAGGGGATGACGGGAATCGAACCCGCGCCATCAGTTTGGAAAACTGAGGCTCTACCATTGAGCTACATCCCCGCAGCGAACGCCCAGGCGTTCGTGCGGTAGACAGCCTAATACAGAAGCTGGGTGCGTCGTTATCCACGCTGTGCAACTCAGCTAGACTTGCGGAGGCCGATTTCTGGGCAGCAGGTTTACATTCGTTCCCCGGCTGCGTGTGGGACGGTGGTTTGACACAATCCCGGGGCGTAGCTCAGCTTGGTAGAGCGCTCGGTTTGGGACCGAGAGGCCGCAGGTTCGAATCCTGTCGCCCCGACAGAACAACAGTGCACAGAACAACTGCAGTGCCAGGTAGCACGGCAAGACGATAAACAGGAGAAGCACAACGTGAAGACCACGGTCGAAAAGCTGAGCCCCACCCGCGTGAAACTGAGCATCGCGGTGACACCGGAGGAGCTGAAGCCCAGCGTTGATCACGCGTACAGCCACATCGCGGAGCAGGTGACCATTCCCGGCTTCCGCAAGGGGCGGGTGCCCGCGCCGATCATCGACCAGCGCGTCGGCCGCGAAGAGGTGCTCAACCACGCGGTCAGCGACGGACTCGACAAGTTCTACCGCCAGGCCATGGACGAGCAGAAGCTGCGCCCGCTCGGCCGCCCGGAGGCGAACGTCACCGGTCTTCCGAACATCAAGGACTTCACCGGTGACCTCGAGGTGACCGTCGAGGTGGACGTGCGCCCGGAGTTCACTCTCCCGAAGCTCGATGGACTCAAGCTGACCGTCGACGCTGTCGAGGTCAAGGATGACGAGGTCGAGACCGAGCTGCAGAACCTGCTCGCGCGTTTCGGCACGCTCATCACGGTCGACCGCCCTGCCAAGAAGGGCGACTTCGCGCAGCTCGATCTCGTTGCAGAGATCGCGGGCACAGAGGTCGACACCGCCAACGCCGTCTCCTACGAGATCGGCTCGGGCGAGCTCATCGAGGGCATTGACGAGGCGCTTGACTCGCTGAGCGCCGGTGAGACCACGACCTTCGAGTCAGCACTGCTTGGAGGAGACCACGAGGGTGAGAAGGCTCAGATCACGGTCACCCTCACCGCGGTGAAGGAGCGTGAGCTTCCCGCCGCAGACGACGAGTTTGCGCAGATCGCCAGCCAGTTCGACACCATCGATGAGCTGAAGGCCGATCTTCGCGAGCAACTCGGCAAGTCCAAGATCTTCGAGCAGGGAACGCAGGCCCGCGACCAGGTCGTCGACAAGCTGCTCGAGTCCCTCGACATCCCCGTTCCCGAGCAGCTCGTGCTCGACGAGGTGCACCGTCACCTCGAGAACGAGAACCGCCTCGACGACGACGTGCACCGCGCAGAGGTCACCGAGTCGAGCGAGAAGACGTTCCGCAGCCAGATCCTGCTCGACGTCATCGCGGAGCAGGAAGACATCAAGGTCAGCCAGGACGAGCTCACCCAGTACCTCGTGCAGGGTGCAGCCCAGTACGGCATGGAGCCGGGCGAGTTCATCAAGGTGCTCGACCAGAACGGCCAGATCCCCGGCATGATCGGCGAGATCGCCCGAGGCAAGGCGCTCGCCGTCGTGCTCAGCAAGGCGAAGGTCGTCGACAGCAAGGGCAAGGATGTCGACCTGTCGACCTTCACCGCCGGCGTGCTCGAAGACGACGAGAACTTCGTCGAGGCCGACGCGGGCGGCCACGAGGGCCACGACCACGAGGGCCACGACCACGAGGGCCACAGCCACAGCTAGTCGTAACGCGGCTGGTGCAGGGCCTACCGTTGAAGCATGAGCGAAAGACCCGATAAGCATCAACCGATCACCCTCCGACCGCTGAGCCAGGCGGTGCACGCGGGAAATGTGATTGACCCAGGGAGCGGTGCAGTACGCACCCCGCTCATCCTCGCGAACTCCTACGCTCTGCCCGAGGACCCGAGTTCGATCAGCTGGTCCTCGTCGGAGCACACGATCTACACCCGCAATGGCGGCACCAACCAGAAGCACCTCCAGGAGAAGCTCGCGCTTCTCGACGGCGGTGAGGATGCCGTGGCGCTCGCGAGCGGTGTCGCCGCCCTGCACGCCGTGTTCTTCACCCTTCTCAAGAGCGGCGACCACGTCGTCATCGCCGACCAGACCTACGAGGCGAGCTTCCGGCTGTTCAAGGAGCTTCTTCCGGAGCGGTATGGCATCGAAGCGACCTTCGTCGACACGTCTGATCTCGATGCTGTGCGGGCGGCCATCCGTCCGAATACCGCGCTCGTGCACACGGAGGTCATCGCGAATCCGACCACGAGGCTCGCGGATGTCGCGGCCCTCGCCGAGATCGCGCATTCGGCCGGTGCGCTCCTCAGCATCGACTCCACGTTCACGCCGCCGCCGATCGCGAGGCCCCTTGACGACGGAGCCGACCTCGTCATCCACTCGCTCACCAAGTACATCAACGGCCACGGTGACGCGATGGGCGGCTCGGTCATCGGCTCGGCAGAACTCATCGGGAAGATCAAGGCCGATGCCATGGTCGACGTCGGCGGCGTCATCAGCCCGTTCAACGCCTGGCTCATCATGCGCGGCTCCGTCACGCTGCCGCTGCGCCTGCGCCAGCACCTCGAGAACGCGCAGCGAGTGGCAGAGTTCCTCGACGCCGACCCGAGGGTGGCGTACCTGTACTACCCGGGTGTCGCATCGCATCCGCAGCACGAGCTCGCAAAGCGAATCCTGCCGAACGGCTTCGGCGGAATGATGGCTTTCGCCGTCAACGGGGACTCGGATGTGCAGAACCGCTTCGTCGGCAACCTCAGGGTGATCACCTCCGCGGTCTCGCTCGGCCACGACGAATCGCTCATCGTGCACGTCGGCACGAGCGGGCCGAGAGTGGCCTACTATCCGGCGGGGTTCCGCGCGCTCGGTCACCTGCGTTTCTCCGTCGGACTCGAGGACCCGGACGACCTCATCGCCGACCTGTCCGCCGCCCTCGATGCGACCTTCAACTAGCTAATCTGCCGAGGGCGAACACGAGAGAACGGTCGCACTCGCTCCGATAGATTCGAAGCAAGCGATAACTGAAACGGAGCGCGATAATGGCCCAACCGGCATTGGTCAGCAGCATCTTTGACCAACTCCTCAAGGATCGCATCATCTGGCTTGGCTCAGAGGTGCGTGACGAGAACGCCAATGAGATCTGCGCGAAGATCCTTCTGCTGGCCGCAGAGGACCCGAAGCGAGACATCTTCCTGTACATCAACTCACCCGGAGGCTCCATCACCGCCGGAATGGCGATCTACGACACGATGAAGTTCGTGCCGAACGACATCGTCACCGTCGGCATCGGCCTCGCCGCGTCGATGGGGCAGTTCCTGCTGTCCTCCGGCACGAAGGGTAAGCGCTACATCACGCCGAACGCGCGAGTGCTGCTTCACCAGCCGTCCGGTGGATTCGGCGGAACGGCCGCCGACATCCAGACCCAGGCCGGTGTGATCCTCGACATGAAGAAGCGGATGGCCGAACTGACGGCCGAGCAGACCGGCAAGAGCGTCGAGCAGATCCTCATCGACAACGACCGCGACAACTGGTTCAACGCTCACGAGGCGCTCGAATACGGCTTCGTCGACCACCTGCGCGAGTTCGCCTCCGACGTGGTCGGTGGCGGCGGAACCGACGACAACATTTCCGCAGCCGACGCGGCGAAGAAGTAGGGATCTACCATGGAATTCACCGGATTCACCCGCCAAGCGGGCGGTCTCGCCCCCGCAGCGGAAGCGCGCTACATCCTCCCGAGCTTCGAAGAGCGCACGGCCTACGGCTACAAGCGCCAGGACCCGTACGCCAAGCTGTTCGAGGATCGCATCATCTTCCTCGGAGTACAGATCGACGACGCCTCGGCGGATGACGTCATGGCCCAGCTCCTCGTGCTCGAGAGCCAGGACCCCGACCGCGACATCGTCATGTACATCAACTCACCCGGTGGTTCGTTCACCGCGATGACCGCGATCTACGACACGATGCAGTATGTGCGTCCGCAGATCCAGACCGTGGTTCTCGGGCAGGCGGCATCGGCCGCCGCGGTGATCCTTGCCGCGGGCACGCCGGGCAAGCGCCTGGCACTGCCGAACGCGCGCATCCTGATCCACCAGCCGGCCGCAGGCTCTGAGGGATCGAGCCAGGCCTCGGACATCGAGATCCAGGCGCGCGAGATCCAGCGGATGCGCACCTGGCTCGAAGAGACCCTGTCGCGTCACTCGAACCGCACGATCGAGCAGGTCAACAAGGACATCGACCGCGACAACATCCTGAGCGGTGAGCAGGCGCTCGAGTACGGCCTGATCGACCAGGTGCTGACCAGCCGCAAGAACCTGCCGGCCATCACCAAGTAAGCCGAACCATTCACTGGCCGAGTAGCGCAAGCTACTCGGCCAGTGTTGTGTTTACTCTGGCTTCTTCTTGCGCCCCGCCAGCAGCAGCGTCACGCCTACCGCGAGGCCGACCGCGATCACAGCGCCACCGATCCACAGCACTGCGCCGGTGTCGTCGCTGTCCGCTGCCTGCGCGCGCGCATCCGGCGCCGGAGTCTCGTTCGCGTCCCCATTGGGCTTGAGGGTGCCGTGGCAGTCCGGCGCGGTCTTCGATCCCGTGCTGACCACGGCATCCGGAGACGATGGGGCCCAGGTGAACGTGAAGTTGTCCGACACGGGATGCCCGTCGGTTGAGATGACCTGCCAGATCACCTCGTACGTCCCTGGTTTGCCGAGCGCGGCATCCGTGGAGATGCCCGGGCCGTCGACCGTCACGCACCCGTCTCCGTAGTACAGGCCGTTCGCGTCCTTCACCTGCAGCGCGAAGCCCGCGCCCTTGCCGATGTTGAGCAGCAGGTCATTGGTGATGACCGAGAACTTCTGCGGAAGCACGGTCAGGGTTTCGCCTGCCTTCGGCGTGGACTGCACGAGATAGTTGTGTGCCTGTGCGGGCGCGCTCACGGTGAGCAGCGCACCACAGGCGACGAGCAGCGCGAGACCCCCGAAGAGTGCGCGCTTCGCCGTGAGCGCGCGCCTCACCGGGTCGCCTCGCGACGGAAGGCGAGGATGCCGAGCACCGCGCCGATCGCGCCGAGAACGAGCCCGCCGATCCCCAGTCCGCGCGCGACGACGTCGCCAGAGGATGCCGCTGCTGTTGGCGCGGGAACCTCGGTGGCGCTCACGCTGGGTGTTGTCGCGGCACCGTGCGCTGCGGGCGGGGTGTCATTGACATAGAGAACGGGAGCGGGGTGCTCTGCGTTCTCCGTCGTCTCGCTCCAGCTCACGGTGCTTCCATCGCTGTAGCCCTGAAGTGCCGTGAACACGATCTTGCCCGTGTCCGGCACGGCGCCGACGGAGAGCGGGAACAATTGCAACTGGCCGGCCTTGATCTCGTAGCCGGGCTCTGCGGTCCAGACCACCTTCGTGACCGCCTCCTTGAGCTCGTTGCCGCCGATCTTCACCGGTGTCGGCAGCGTCTCGGAGACGAGCTCGGTGTTCCAGCCGGCCACGGGAACGTAGCTGACGCTCGTGAACGGCGTATCGGTCGGGAGGTCGACCTCGAGTCTGTTGGTCACCGCCGTCGCAGACTCCGTGGGCACCTTGAAGGTGACGAGGGCGTAGGAGCCCCCCGCCGCGGTATTGGGGGAGACCGTGACGTGCGCGCTCGCCGAGAGCGGGACAGTCATGGCGAGCACGGCGCCTGCTGCGATTGCCACCGTGGCCAGGTACTTCTTCTTCATTATTGTGATTCCTTTGGATAGTCGATGATGCCTGTGCGCGCGGCACGCCACACGAACGTGCCCGCGTAGTCGTCTCTGACGACCGGATGAATGGGTGCGATCCGAGGATCGAATATCGTCGCGGTGATTGCCTCAGCCCGCGACGAGTGTGGAGGCCGTCGTCGGAGGCCCCCGGTGGTGACGAGAGGAGAACAGAAGCACGAGTCCTGGCGGTGACGCGACGCGGTGCACGGGTGCCGCGGGCTGCCGAGTACTCGCGGGCACCGCGAGGGCGAGCTTCACAAAGATCGAGCCGAGCCAGAGACGCGCCGTGGTCAACAGTCCCCAGAAAGCGGCTTCCCCGTGACGCAGCGCAGCGACGGTTGCGATGGCCGCGATGAGGTGCGCGAGCCACATGTCGGCGCCCGCGGCGACGGCCGAATCAGCCTGCGGCAGGAACATCATCATGTGGTCGTGCGCATGGCCCGCGCCGATCGCGAGTGGCGGTTGGGTTGTCCAGAGACTGAACACGCTGTGAAAGAGGAATTGGCTGAGACCGACGGCCATACTGAGCTTCGGCAGCGAGAGTTTCGTGCCGGAGAACGCGATGCAGACGAACGATGAGACCACGAAGCAACTGATAATCGCGACCGGCGTCGGAGTCGCGCCGCCCGCGATGATGTGGAACGCGGCGGCGGTGAACACCGACATCGCGGCAGCGACGAGCCCGCGGGCAACGCGTGCCCAGCGTGTTGTCATGACGGCTCCTGCTCGAACGTACGCGCTGTGTCCGGAATCGAGTCTAGGCGGCCATCCGCGATTGCGTGCCGCGAGCCCGCGGACGCGGCACGCCGCGTAGCTTTTCCTCATGATGCGCACCCGTGTCGCCGTGTCGGGTTAGGCTCGTACAACAGCACTGCGGTGCGTGAGCACCTCGTAAAGTTCTAACGATCCGCAAAGAAGAGGATCCCGACCAGGAGGAGGCCGAGTATGGCCCGTATAGGCGAGAGCGCCGATCTGCTCAAATGCTCCTTCTGTGGAAAGAGTCAGAAGCAGGTACAACAGCTCATCGCGGGCCCCGGCGTCTACATCTGTGACGAGTGCGTCGAGTTGTGCAACGAGATCATCGAGGAGCGCCTGGCTGAGGCCGGCGAAGAGGCCTCGAGCGAGTTCGAGCTTCCCAAGCCGAAAGAGATCTACAGCTTCCTCGAGGAGTACGTGATCGGACAGGAGGCCGCCAAGAAGGCGCTCTCCGTTGCCGTCTACAACCACTACAAGCGCATTCGGGCCCGCAACACGATCGGTGCGGCGGACGCGGTGATCGACGACGTGGAGATCGCCAAGTCCAACATCCTGCTGATCGGCCCCACCGGCTGCGGCAAGACCTACCTGGCCCAGACGCTCGCGAAGCGGCTGAACGTGCCGTTCGCGGTTGCGGATGCCACGGCGTTGACCGAGGCGGGCTATGTCGGCGAAGACGTCGAGAACATCCTGCTCAAGCTCATCCAGGCTGCGGACTACGATGTCAAGCGCGCCGAGACGGGCATCATCTACATCGACGAGATCGACAAGATCGCGCGTAAGGCGGAGAACCCCTCGATCACCCGGGACGTGTCGGGGGAGGGCGTGCAGCAGGCACTGCTCAAGATTCTTGAGGGCACCGTCGCCTCCGTTCCGCCGCAGGGCGGCCGCAAGCATCCGCACCAGGAATTCATCCAGGTGGACACCACGAACGTGTTGTTCATCGTCGCCGGGGCCTTCGCCGGTCTCGAGGAGATCATCTCCGAGCGCGCGGGTAAGAAGGGCATCGGCTTTGGTGCGCCCCTGCACAGCAAGGGCGACGACATCAACCTCTTTGGTGAAGTGCTCCCGGAAGACCTGCACAAGTTCGGTCTCATCCCCGAGTTCATCGGGCGCCTCCCCGTGGTCGCCACGGTGACCCCGCTCGACCAGGTCGCGCTCATGGAGATCCTCACCACGCCGAAGAATGCCCTCGTGCGCCAGTATCAGCGCATGTTCGAGATCGACAACGTCGAGCTGGAGTTCGAGAAGGACGCACTCGAGGCGATCGCCGACCTCGCCGTGCTGCGGCAGACCGGTGCGCGCGGGCTTCGCGCCATCATGGAAGAGGTGCTCGGACCGATCATGTTCGAGGTGCCCTCCAGCGAGGATGTCGCGCGCGTGATCGTGACGAAGCAGGCCGTGATCGACAACGCGGCCCCCACCATCGTGCCGCGCCGCGCCGTGCGTCACGAAAAGTCCGCGTAGCTCCGAAAGCCAGCACATCTTCCAGCCCATCACCGCGGGCGTCGTCGCCGCGATCTCCGGGTTCGCTACCTCGTTCGCGCTCGTCATCGCGGGACTGCAGGCGGTGGGTGCCTCCGAACTCGAGGCGTCATCCGGACTCCTCGTGTTGTGCCTCACGGTGGGCATCGCCTCGATCGCGCTCGCCTGGCGGTACCGAATGCCGATCTCCTTCGCGTGGTCGACACCGGGCGCCGCGCTGCTCGTGGCGGCAGGCCAGAATCACGCGAACTTCGCCGCAGCAGTTGGCGCCTTCCTCGTCTGTGCCGCGCTCATCGTGTTGTGCGGGCTGTGGCCGGCGCTCGGACGGGCGATCACCCGCATCCCGAAGCCGATCGCGAGCGCGATGCTCGCGGGCATCCTGTTCCCGATCTGTATCGCACCGGTCACCGCATCCATCCAGTACCCACTGCTCGGGTTGCCCATCGTGATCACCTGGTTCGTGCTGTACCGGCTGGCGCCGCGCTGGGCTGTTCCCGGCGCGATGGTCGTCGCGACCGTCGTCATCGTCGTCTCCGCAGGGACGGGATGGCTGCAGAGCGCCACCGTCGCGCCGCAGCTCAGCTTCGTTGCACCCGTGTTCGACCCGCTCGTAATCGTGAGCCTCGGGTTGCCGCTCTTCATCGTCACGATGGCCGGGCAGAATGTGCCGGGATTCGTCGTGATGTCCACCTACGGCTACGAGACGCCGCCCGCTCCGCCGCTTGTCGCCTCTGGCGTGCTCTCGGGTGCTGGAGCACTGTTCGGCGGTCACGTCATCAATCTCGCGGCCATCACCGCGGCGATCATGGCGAGTCCGGAGGCCTCACCCGACCGATCACGGCGGTGGATCGCGACCGTGACCGCGGGCATCCTCTATCTCGTTCTCGGACTGGGTGCAGGTGTTGCGACGGCGCTCGTGGCGGCGTCACCCCCGATCCTCATCGTCGCGGTGGCAGGACTCGCGGTTCTCGGCGCTCTCATCACCTCGATCACGACGGCTCTCGACGATGCGCGGCATCGGGTCACCGCCATCGCCACCTTCCTCGTGACCGCCTCCGGGATCTCGATCCTCGGCATCGGTTCGGCATTCTGGGGCCTGCTAGTAGGCGCTGCATTCATGCTCTGGATAGGCTGGGGCTACCGACGCGACTCGCGCTCGATATCGCCACACGGTGATCCGGAAGGAGCACATTCGTGACGCAGCAGCCGAGTGTCCCCAGTGTTTCGCCAGGTCCTCCGGCCCCGCCGTCTGGACTTCGCGCTTTTCGTCGCGTCGCAATCATCGTGATCATCGTCTCGCTGTCGATCACTGCGGTGATCGGCATTCTCACGCTGGTCACCGGCTCTTTTGGCCCGGTGCAGGAACAGATCATGTTGACGATCCTGGTCATCGGCGCGGCCAGTGTCGCCGCACTGTGTGATCTTGCGGTGCTCGGCCGACGCGTTCGCGCCGTGGGCATTGCGGGCCTGGTCGCGGCGGCCGTTGCCCTGGTCACCGTGCTGATTCTCATCTGGGGTGGGAGCACTTCCGTGCCCCTCGCCAAAACTATCGGTCTCGCCTCCATCGCCGCGGCAAGCATCGCGCACGCGAGCCTGCTCCTGCTGCTGTCTGAGCGACGCCGTCCGGCGGTTCGAATCGGCCTGTGGATCACGGTGGCGCTGATTGCGCTCTTGCTTGTGCTGCTTTACGCGGCGATTCTCAGTGACGGACAGGTGTGGAGCGACGGATACACGAAACTCGTCGGCACGGTGGCGATTCTGGATGTTCTCGGCACGATCGTGGTGCCGGTGGTCAGCCTGTTCCTGCGGGACACTGCCGCGAGCGCCTCACTGACCGTGACCGTCCCGCCCGCGCTGGCGGCGCGCCTCGGCGGGGCAGCGCAGGCCTCGGGAATGTCCCCCGAACAATTCGCCATCGAGGCGATCACACGACGTCTCGGTGCATCCGATTCACGCGAGGCCCCGTCGGCGCAGTAGCGGCTCGATCACGGCGTCGCGGCCGCGGAAGTCTCGGTAGGCCTCCAGCGGGTCCTTCGAGCCACCTACGCCGAGCAGCCGAGTGCGGAAGCGATCGCCATTCTCCCGGGTGAGCCCGCCGTTCTCCTTGAACCACTCGACGGTGTCTGCGTCAAGCACCTCGCTCCAGATGTAGGAGTAGTAACCGGCGTCGTACCCACCGGAGAAGGTGTGTGCGAAGTATGCGCTTGAGTAGCGGGGAGGCACGGCGGGATTGTCGAGCCCGACCGCGGCCAGCGCTGCGGCCTCGAAGGCAGCGACATTCGTCACCTCGTCATCGGCCGTGATGCTGTGCCAAGCCTGGTCGAGGAGGGCGGCGCCGAGGTATTCGCTCGTCGCGAATCCCTCGTTGAAGGTGGTCGACGCGAGCAGCTTGTCGATCGTGTCCTGGGGGAGTGCCTCGCCGGTCTCGTGGTGCACGGCGAAGTTCTGCAGCACCTCCGGCCACAGCATCCACATCTCGTTGACCTGGCTCGGGAACTCGACGAAGTCCCGGAACACGTTCGTTCCGGCGAACTTCGGGTAGCGAACACGCGCGAACAGGCCATGCAGGGCGTGGCCGAACTCGTGGAAAAGCGTGTTGACCTCGTCGTAGCTGAGCAATGTCGGCTCTCCCGCCGCAGGCTTCGGAACGTTGAGGTTGTTCACGACGACGACGGGCGAGTCCGTGAGCGCGTTCTGCGAGACGAGCGGGTTCATCCAGGCGCCACCGCGCTTGGAGTCGCGGGTGTAGAGATCGAGCACGTAGAGTCCCACGGGCGAGCCGTCGTCGTTGGTCACCTCGAACACGCGCGCGTCCGGGTGGTACGCGACGAGGTCGGGCCGCTCCGCGAAGCTGACGCCGTACAACCTGTGGGCCGCAAAGAACACGCCGTCGCGGATGACTCGCTCCGCCTCGAAGTACGGTCGCATCGCGCTCGTATCGACGTCGTAGCGCGCCCGTCGCACCTTCTCGCTGAGGAATGCCCAGTCCCAGGGTTCGATGCTCGGCGGGGCGCCATCGACGGCCAAAAGGGCCTCCTGCTCCTCGCGGGCGTTTCTCGCCGCGATCGGGGCGAGCCTGCCCAGCATGGAGGCGACGGCCTCCGGGGTGCCCGCCGTCTCATCCGCGGTGACGGCGGCGGCGTGGGAGGCGAAGCCGAGCAGCCGAGCACGCCGGGCGCGCAGCCGGGTGATCTCGAGAACGAGCTCGCGATTGTCGTGGTCTCCGCCCCGTGAACCGCGCGCCAGGGATGCCGCCATGATGCGTTCCCGCACCGCGCGGTTGGTGAGCGACGCGAGATACGGATGCCCGGTCGGCAACACGAGGCTGATCAGGTATTTGTCGACGAGCCCGCGTTCTCGTGCCGCCTCGGCCGCTGCAGAGATCTCCCCGGAACCCAGCCCATCGAGTTCCGTGATGTCGTCGATCACGACGGCCAGTTCGTTGGTGTCTGCGAGCAGGTTCTTCTCGAATCGCGTGGTGAGAGCGGAGAGTCGTTGGTTGTAGTCGCGCAGGACCTGCTTGTCGTCGTCGCTCAGTGCCGCCCCGGCGAGGCTGAACTCGGTGAAGTAGCGCTCGACGAGATAGCTGGACTCCGCGTCGAGGCCGTCTCTGGCCTCGTGAACGGCGCGGATGCGCTCGAACAGCGCGGAGTCGAGCCTGATCGCGTCGGAGTGAGCGGCCAGCACAGGCGCGAGCTCCTCTTCGAGGTCGTTGGTGAAGTCGCTGCTGTTTGAGGAGCTCTTGTTGAAGAACACCTCGGCGACCCGGTCGAGAAGCCGGCCGGAGCGCTCGAGGGCAACGAGGGTGTTGTCAAAGCCAGGTGGCGCATCCTGTGCGGTGATCTCCGCGATCTCCGCGAGTTGCTCCGCCATTCCGCGCTCGAACGCCGGCCTGTAGTGCTCGTCTCTGATCTCCGCGAAGGGCGGGAGTTCGTAGGGGAGGGCGCTGCGGGTGAAGAAGGGGTTCGACGACGATTGGGTCTTTGCGATGTCCACGAGTCCAGCCTACGGTCGGTCGCTCTGGCGCCATGTCACCTGCTCATGCCATACTGCCTGAGACCCTCCGGCGTGTTTTGCAGATCCCGTGAAGCGCGCGGCATGGTCGTGTGAGTGCCGATACCCCTCCGGCACGCCGCAGAAAATGTGGCAACACGGCCCAGGATCATCACCCGGTCGACCACACGGGCTCTTTCACCCGCTGAGGTTCGTCCGTCGAGACTTCGCGATCGTTTCGTTCGCGCACAGGTTCGGCCCCGGTGAGGCAACTACCCGAATCAATCGAATAGTGAGCGCGCGGCGTCCTAGCGCCACCTCCTGTGCAAAGCATTCATACTTCGGGTCCCTCATCGGGGCCGTCACATCACTCGTCTTCGGCGTCGTCCGAATACTCGGTCGCACGCGCGGTGTCGCTCGCGTGGTCGTAGCGGATGACCGTGCCGTCGTCGAGTTCGACCACGGGCCTGTTCTCCAGCCAGGTCAGTGTCCAGCGCCACTCGTCGCTGCCGGGGGTGGAGTCGAGACGCGCGGTCTCGACCTCGCGCACGGCGGCGAGCACCGCATCCGGCAGACGCGGCGGTTCGGTGCCCAGGCGCCATCTCGTGCCCAATTGCATGGGGAACTCCTCGCTCAGGGGTTGATCGGGTTGCCATTCAGGTCGAAATCGGCTTCCCACTGGATCTGCAGGCCCGCAGCCTGATATGCGGCCTCGGCGTCGGCATTGGGGTAGCCGCAGTGATCGACGGGCGCGTATACCGGGTGGATCGTGCCGTCTTTGAGCGTCAGCCAGACGATGAGGGGGTCCTTCGCGACGCGAACGCAACTCTCCTTGGTCAGCAGCGCGTTCGGCTCGCTGTAGGCGGACAAGAGCGCTTCCTGGTTGAAGTTCACGGAATATGCACTTTCGGTGATTCTGTCGGCAGAGGTCACCGAGGTGCAGACGGCGATCTGCGTGACGTCACTCGGCTTGCCATCGAAGTGCACGGCGGGAACGTCCGGGCAATAGTTCAGAATGTTCCGGTCGGTCAGCGGAGGCAGCGGCGTCGTCCTCGCGGGCGTGGCCTGCTTCGCGACCGGTGTGGCGCTGGGCGTCGGCGACGCCGTGGGCGTCCGATGCGGCGCTGTCGTCGTCGGGCCCGGGGGAGGCGTCGCCGAACCGCACGCGGTGAGCGACAGGCCAAGAATCGCGATCGCGAGGTACGCGAACGGTTTGCGCATCTATTCCACCTGTTCCGTGAATACCACCTCGGAGACGCCGATTTCCGGTCCGTCCGTGAATGTGAGTGTCGCGATCTTACCGACGGCTTTCAGGTCGGTTTCGGCCTTTTCTATCAGTTCACGCTGGGCGGCGGGTGCGTGAAGCACCGCAGAGGCGACTTCGGTCTTCTGGGAGGCCTTCGCATCCGTCTTCGCCCTGCGGATGCCGATGAGCGCGGCACCCACTGCACCCAGCAGTCCACTCGGCTCGGCCTCGCTCGGCGGGGTTGGCCAGGCCGCCCGGTGCACGGAGCCGTCGTGGGTCCACGACCACACCTCTTCCGTCGCGTAGGGCAGGAACGGTGCGAACAGTCGCAGCATCACATCGACCGCGGTGCGCAGCGTGGTCACCGCGGATGCTTGGCCGGCCGGGGTCGAGGCGCCGTACGCGCGCTCCTTGACGAGTTCGAGATAGTCGTCGCAAAAGGTCCAGAAGAACTGCTCCGTCGCCTCGAGCGCGCGAGCGTGGTCGAACTCGTCGAAGGCCTTCGTGGCGGTGCGCACGACGGCGCCGAGCTCGGCGAGCAGGTCGACGTCGAGCGGCTCGGAGGGGGCGGCCGTGTTCGCATCGTCCTTGTGCGGGAAGGAGTAGACGAACTTGGCGGCGTTCAGCACCTTGATCGCGAGCCTGCGGCCGATCTTGATCTGCGTGGGGTTCTGCGGGTCGAAGGCCGCGTCCGTTCCGAGGCGCGAGGATGCCGCCCAGTAGCGCACGGCATCCGAACCGTGCTGCTCGAGCATCGCGGCCGGGGTGACGACGTTGCCCTTCGATTTCGACATCTTCTTGCGGTCGGGGTCCACGATGAAGCCACTGATGCCCGCGTTCTTCCACGGGATGGTGTCGTTCTCGAGCTGGGCGCGCAGCATCGTCGAGAACAGCCAGGTGCGGATGATGTCCTGCCCCTGGGAGCGTAGAGAGTACGGGAAGACGAGCGAGAACAGCTCCGCGTCGCTCTCCCAGCCGCCCGCGATCTGCGGGGTGAGGCTCGAGGTGGCCCAGGTGTCCATGATGTCCACCTCGCCCTCGAAGCCGCCCGGTACGCCGCGCTGGCTCTCGTCGTAGCCCGGGGCGGCATCCGACGACGGATCGATGGGCAGCGCGTCCTCGGACGGCACGATCACCGCACCACGCTCGCCGTTTGCGTCGAGCTCGTACCAGACCGGCAGTGGCACTCCGAAGAAGCGCTGGCGCGAGACGAGCCAGTCGCCCGTGAGCCCACCGACCCAGTTGTCGTAGCGCACCCGCATGAACTCCGGCGTGAAGTTCACCTCGCTGCCGCGTTCGAGCATTGTCGCCTGGAGTTTTTCGTCTCGCGCGCCGTTGGAGATGTACCACTGCAGCGTCGAGACGATCTCGAGCGGCTTGTCGCCCTTCTCGAAGAACTTCACCGGGTGGGTGATCGGCTTCGGTTCCCCGACCAGCTCGCCACTCGCCGTGAGCAACTCCACGACGGCCTTCTTGGCCGAGAACACGGTCTTTCCCGCGAGCTCCGCATAGGCGGCCAGTGCGGCCTCGCCCTGGATGGCCTCCGGCGCGTCGGCGAGGATGCGTCCGTCGCGGCCGATGATGCTGCGGGTAGGAAGATCCAGCTCGCGCCACCAGATGACGTCGGTCACGTCGCCGAAGGTGCAGATCATGGCGATGCCCGATCCCTTGTCCTTCTGGGCGAGGTGGTGTGCGAGCACTGGAACCTCGACATCGAACAGCGGCGTGCGCACCGTCGTGCCGAAGAGGTGCTGGTAACGCTCGTCATCCGGATGCGCGACGAGCGCCACGCAGGCGGGCAGCAGTTCGGGCCGCGTGGTCTCGATGTACACCTCGGACTCCGGGCCGTGGAACGCCACCCGGTGGTATGCGCCGGGCATCTCCTTGTCTTCGAGCTCGGCCTGCGCGACCGCGGTGCGGAACGTCACATCCCACAGAGTCGGGGCATCGGCCTGGTAGGCCTCCCCGCGCGCGAGGTTGCGCAGGAACGCACGCTGGGCCGCCGTCTGCGCCTCGGCGCCGATCGTGCGATAGCTCTGGTTCCAGTCGACCGACAGGCCGAGCATCCGCCAGACGTCTTCGAACTGCTTCTCGTCTTCGGCGGTGAGCTTCTCGCACAGCTCGATGAAGTTGCGGCGGGAGATCGGAACCTGGTCGGCCGCCTTGCTGCTGGCGTTCGAACCGCCTTCGAGCGGGGGAGTGTAGCCCTCGACGTAGGGCAGGCTCGGGTCGCAGCGCACCCCGTAGTAGTTCTGCACGCGGCGCTCGGTGGGCAGGCCGTTGTCGTCCCAGCCCATCGGGTAGAAGATGTGCCTGCCCCGCATGCGCTGGTAGCGCGCGATGAGGTCCATGTGGGTATAGCTGAAGACGTGCCCGATGTGAAGGGAACCGGATGCCGTCGGCGGCGGGGTGTCGATGGAGAACACGGCATCGGCGTCGTCCTCGCGCGCGGCAACCGCGGCCTCGCGATCGAACCGGTACGTGCCGTTGGACTCCCAGGCGCCTCCCCACTTGGCTTCGAGTCCTTCGAGCGCTGGCTTGTCCGGGATCCTGCTGATCGAGATGCTGCCAGTCGGCGTCGTTTCGGCAGGGGTGGCTGAAGCCATTGTTTCTCCGGTTCGATATGTGCGGCACCGAGTCGATAAAGAGGTGCCTGAGTGTGGGGTTTGTGGTCTCCATGGTACCCGAGCGGAAGTGCGAGCCCGCTCCTTCACCGCAGGCTCGGCGCCGCGGCGATGAGCTCGCGCGTGTAGTCGTGCTGGGGGTTCGAGAACACCTCCTCGGTTCGCCCGGACTCGAGCACGAGGCCGTGCCGCATCACGAGCACCGAGTCACTCATGTGCCGTACGACGCCGAGATCGTGGCTGATGAAGAGGTAGCTGAGGCCGCGGACGCGCTGGAGCTCGTCCAGCAGGTCGAGCACCTGGGCCTGCACGAGCACGTCGAGACTCGACACGGGTTCGTCGCAGACCAGGATGTCCGGCTGTGGCGCGATGGCCCGAGCGATCGCGACGCGCTGTTGCTGGCCTCCGGAGAGCAGCCGGGGGCGGCGGCGCGCAAGCTCCGGCGCGAGTCCGACCTGGGCGAGGAGCTCCTCCACTTTCGTGCCCGCTCGCCGTGTTCGCCCGCCGCTGAGCGCGTCCGCGAGGATCTGACCGACGGTGAGACGCGGGTCGAGGGAGCTGAGCGCGTCCTGGTAGATGGCACCGATTCGGCTCCTGCCCGGGCGGCGCTCGCGCTCCGACAGCCTTGACCATGGGGAGCCGAGGAGTTCGACCTCGCCGGAGTAAGGGCGCGCCAGGGCAAGGCAGAGTCTCGCGAGGGTGGTCTTGCCCGAACCCGACTCGCCGACGACTCCGAGCGTCGTTCCTCGCTCCAGACTGAGGCTCACGTCGTTCACGGCGATTCTGGAACCGAAACGCAGGCTCAGATCGCGGGCGAGCAGCACGGGCTCTCTCGTCGCTGAGTGCGGGGCGCGCGGGGTCGTCGAGCGGCCGGAGCCGAGCAGGCTGCCGCGCGGCTGGTGCGCGGGGATTGCGGCGATGAGGCTCCGCGTGTAGGGATGCTGGGGCGAGTCGAGCACGGCCGCGGTCGCCCCCGCCTCCACGATCTCGCCGCCCTGCATGACCGCGATGCGCGAGGCGATTCTGCTCACGACGGCGAGATCGTGGCTGATCAGCAGGATGGCGGTGCCCTGCGCGCGGAGGTCTTCAAGCAGTTCGAGGATGCGCGCCTGGACCGTCGTGTCGAGGGCGGTCGTGGGCTCGTCAGCGATGAGCAGCCGCGGTCTCAGGGCGACAGCGGCCGCGATCACCGCGCGCTGCCGCATCCCGCCCGAGAGCTCATCCGGTCGCTGTGCCGCGCGCAGTTCGGGTTCCGGGAGCCCCGCTTCGGAGAGCAGCTCGATCGCGCGCTTGGCTCGCTGGGCTGCCGTCAGCTGGGTGTGCAGCCGCAGGGCGTCCGCAACCTCGCGGCCGATCGGGCGCAGCGGGTCGAGGGCGACCAGGGCGCCCTGGGAGACGAGACCGATCTCGCGCCCGCGCAGGGAGCGCAGCCGCTGCGGGGAGGCATCCAGGATGGCGGTCTCGTCGAAGCGCATTGTGGTCGCCCGCACACGCGATCCCGCGCCCACAAGCCCGAGCAGCGCGCGCGCCGTGACGCTCTTGCCTGAGCCGGACTCGCCCACGATGGCGAGACATTCTCCCGCCTCAAGCGAGAACGAGATGCCGGAGACCACGGTGTTCGTGCCGAAGCCGATCGAGAGGTCGTCTACCTCCAGGAGTGGGTTCACGATGACCTCACTCTCTGCTGCAGGCTTCGCCCGAGGATTGTGGTCGCGGCAGCGCTCAGCACGATGAACACGCCGGGGAAGAAGGTCATCCACCAGAACGAGGTGATGTAGGTGCGGCCGGCGGAGAGCATGGCGCCCCACTCCGCCGTTGGAGGCACCGCTCCGAGGCCGAGGTAACTGAGCGACGACGCCCAGACGATCGACTGGCCGATGCCGAGGGTCACGAGCACGAACAGTGCGCCAGCCACGTTCGGCAGGAGGTGGTGCGTCACGCGGTACGCGCGACTTCGACCGAGCACGACCGCCGCCTCGATGTACGGGGCGTTCTTCACCACGAGCACCTGGCTGCGGACGATGCGCGCGTAGCCAGGCGCCGTGGCGAGCCCGACGGCCACAGTGGACGTCACTGCACCCGGCCCATAGATGACGATGAACAACAGGGCGAGAAGCAGCCCGGGGAAGGCGAACATCACCTCGATGAACCGGGTGGTGCCGAAGTCGAGCCAGCGCGGACCGAGTCCCGCGAACAGGCCGAGCACGAGGGCGAGACCGACACCGATCGCGGTCGCGGACAGGCCGATGAGCAGCGATGGTCCCGTGCCGTGTACGACCCGGGTGAAAATGTCGCGCCCGGACTCGTCTGTGCCGAAGATGTGTGAGAACGAGGGCGGCAGGAAGCCCGCAGAGGGGTGCACGGCGAGCGGGTCGGCGGGGGCGAGCAGCGCGGGTGCGACGGCCGCGACGACGAGGAAGGCGAGAACCGCAATCGAGACGATCTCTGCGGGGCGTGGGCGGGTCATCCGGCCCTCCTGCGTCGAGGATCGACGAGGCGATCGGCGAGATCGGTGAGCGTGGTCATGAGGATGTACCCTGCGGCTACGACGAGCACGACACCCACCACGAGCGGCACGTCACGCAATTGCACGGCGGAGAGCAGGCTGCGCCCGAGTCCGGCTCGCGCGAAGATCGTCTCGACGATGACCGCCCCGCTGATGAGCGAACCGAAGGCCCAGCCCGCGAGCCCGATGGCGGGGAGCGCAGCGTGCCGCAGGACGTGCCGCCAGAACACTCCGCTCTCGCTCTCGCCGCGTGCGCGCGCCGCCAGCACGAATGGTGAGGCGAGAGCGTCGAGGAGGGAATCCCGCATCACCTGGGCGAGGAAGCCGGCCAGAGGGACGCCGAGGGTCACCACGGGAAGCACGTAGCCGATGACGCCGGGCACGCTCACCGGGGGCAACCACCTGAGCGTCGTGCTGAACAACAGGATGAGCGAAATCGCGAGCCAGAAGTGTGGCACAGCGGCGGCCACGATCTCCAGCAGGGAGCCGAGCCCCGCAGCGACGCGGCCGGCGCGCATCGACCAGGCGGCGAGTCCGAGAGCGATGAGGGAACCGAGGAGGAGGGAGAAGAGTGCGAGCAGGAGAGTTCCGCCGATGTTCTCCCCGATGACGGAGACAACCGACTTGTGCAGCGAATAGGACTGGCCGAGGTCGCCGGCGGCGAGTTTGCCGATGTACACGAGGTACTGGATGCCGAGCGGCTTGTTGAGTCCGTATTCAGCGCGAGCGTGCGCCAGCGCCGCCGCGCTCGCCTGGGATCCCGGCCCGCCGAGGATGGCCTGCGCCGGGTCACCAGGAATCAGGCGAATCGCGAAGAAGGTGATGGTGGACACCGCCCACAGCACGAAGACGACACCACCGAGCCTCGCCAGGAGCCACGGAAGCCAGCGGCCCGGATGTCGGGCCGCTGGCGGTGCCGCATCGATCAGTGGCGCAACCACGCGTCGTAGAGCACGGGGGTGGACACGGACGGAAGCGCCCGGAAGCCCTCCACCTTCTCAGACAGCAGGTAGTGATTCTGCTGGTCGTAGAGCGGCAGGATGTAGTAGCCCTCGAGCACGATCCTCTGTGCCTGCTTGTATAGCTTGAGGCGCTGTGCCGCGTCCGATGACTGGCTCGCCTCGACAAGCAGTGCGTCGAGCGCGGGGTCCTTGATCTGGGCGTGGTTCGCGAAGTAGCCGCTCGGCGCGGGGACCGTGCCGTCGGAGTCGAACAGGATGCGCAGCACGTCGGGCCCGACCTTCGTGTACGGCGCGCTCACGAGGTTGTAGTCGTTCTTGCCGAGCGCGGCGTACCAGCTCGCGAGGTCGAGCGGGTGAAGGTCGACCTTGAAGCCGGCCTCCTTGGTGCTCGCCTGGAGCTGTTCGAACAGTGACTGCTCTGCGGGAATCGACTGGTTGGTGCTCACCGGGAAGTTCAGCTCGAGAACCTTGCCGTCCTTCACCCGGTAGCCATCCGCGTTCTTCTGGGTCCATCCGGCCTCATCGAGAAGTTGTGCCGCGGCCTTCTGGTCGTAGTCGAACAGCGACGGCTCGGAGTAGCCGGCCTTCTCAACGCTCGACAGTGCGGAGTATGAGCGCTTCGCCGTTCCGAAGAACAGGCTCTTTATGCCGTCGTTGACGTCCGCGGCGCGGATGAACGCCTCGCGCACCCGCTTGTCATTGAACGGCGCGATGCTCGAGTTCAGTTCGAGGCGGTTGGAGGCGCCAGGCCTCGGTGCGTCGACGTGCTTGAGCGTCTTCGTCTTCTCGGCGGAGACGATCGTGTCCGGCTGTGCGTTGTCGATCACGTCGACCGTCCCGGCCTGCAGCGCGGCGTAGCGAGAGGCGGAGTCGGGCAGGAAGCGCCAGTCGATCTGCTTGAGGTAGGCGGGGCCGGTGTGGGTGGCATCCGCGGGCGGGGACGTGTAGTCGTTGTTGCGTACGAGGGTTATCGACTGCTGCCGATCCCACTTCCTCACGATGAACGGACCGGTGCCGACGGGCGATTCGCAGTTCACCTCCTGGCTGCGCTTGAGCGCGGTGGGCGACTCGATCGCGAGCCAGGGCTGCGAGAGCGAGTCCAGCAGCGCGCTGTCGGGCGTGCTGAGCGTGATGCGGGCCGTCAGAGTGTTCACCGCGGTGACCTTGGTGACCTTGGCCAGCGCGAGGTACCCCGTGGATGAGCCGGTCTTCGGGTCCTGCAGGTGGGCGATGTTCGCGGCGACGGCCTCGGAGGTCAGCGGGGTGCCATCGGTGAACTTTACGTTCTTGCGCAGCGTGAAGTCCCAGCTCAGACCATCCGGAGCCTCTTTCCAGCTGCTGGCCAGCCACGGGATGATGTCGCCATTGGTGTTCTTCGACACGAGGGACTCGAGGTACTGGGTCGCCACGAGCGCCTGCGGGTAGTTGCCGCCGACGTGGGGGTCGAGGCAGGTGGGCTCAGCGTCGCCGCTCGCGTAGACGAGGGTTCCGCCGGACTGGGGAGTGCCGCTCGAACTCGCGGGTGTTGCTGTGCTGCACCCTGCAACGAGAATGGCTATGGATGCGATACCGACAATGGTGGGGATGAGGCGTTTCACGATCAGCTTTCTTCTATTATTGGTCCGAGTACATTATTACCCAGAAACGAGGCGACGGTTGCCATGAGACACGAATCGGTCGGTCGTCCACGCTCGTCTTCCCGTGACACGCTCGAAGATGCGGCGCTAGAACTCTTTCTCGAGCAGGGCTACACCGCCACGACCATCGGCGATATCACGCAGCGCGCAGGGGTGAGCCGCAACACCTTCTTCAACTATTTCGAGGCCAAGAGTGACCTCCTCTGGCTCGAGGTGGATGCCGGAATCGACCGTCTGGTCGAGGAACTGAACGCGGTTCCGGCCGACGTGCCGCCCCTGCCCACACTGCGCGAGGTCATCCTCCGGGTCGCGCTCGAGGTCGGAGCAGACCGCGTGCCGCTCGCGCTCACGCAGGGCGAGGTCATGGGCAGCCAGGGCGAGGCCGCGGGCTCCGGGCTCGCCAGGTTTGCCCGGCGAGCGGATGTCCTGGCCGGTTTCCTGGCGCAGCGTCTGGGAGTCGCAAGAACCGAGCTCGTCATCGTCGCGAGCTCGAACGCGCTCGCCGGTGCCATCTCCGCGGCATGGGAGAGTTGGGCGCGCGACGGCATCTCGCGCAGGCCGCTTGCCGACTACCTCGCGGAGGCCTTCGACCTCGTGGTCAGCGGCGTGGCTGCTGCGCTGGAGTCTGTTCCCCGACGATAGCCATGCCTCGCGCGGCGAATCCTCTGCGGTTCGTACGCAGCGAGTCCGTGACGCGCTGCATCGTATGACGGATGTGAGCGACCGCGAGTTCCGTGGCCGCATCGGCGTCGCGCGCGACCAGGGCGCGCAGGATGTCCTCGTGCTCGGTGCCGGCGACCTGACCGCCGGAGGTCACTCGCACCTCGAGCCACCGCGTCCGCGCGAGTCTCGTCATGATGCCCTCGACCGCGCTCACCAGGAAATGGTTGCCGCTGAGCTGTGCGAGCTCGAGATGAAAATCGGGGCCGACACGTGCCTCGTCCGCTGCCTCGGCCGCGTTCGGGACATGCAACTGTGCCTCGAGAGCGCCGAGCTCGGCATCCGTTGCTCGCTGGATCGCAAGGCGCACGACGGAGCTCTCGATCGTCTCGCGGAACTCCGCCAGCGCCTCGAGCTCGTCGAGATCGATGGGGGATACGATCCAGCCGCGTCCGACGCGCTGAGCCAGTCCCTCACCCTCGAGTCTCGCCAGTGCAGCGCGCACAGGAGTTCTCGAGGCGTTGAACTCCGCCTCAAGTCCGCGCTCGGTGAGCCGCTGCCCCGGCGCGAGGTCGAGATTGAGAATCGCCACACGCAGACTCTGGTAGAGCAATGTGGTCTGGGACGCATCCGGCACAGCCCAAGGATACGGGAGTGCGGACGTGAGCTTCGTAGACTGCCAGTGGCGATGCGAAGACCGCGCGTCGTACGCGGAGGTGGACTGAACGGTGGTGAGCCGCACGACCTCCGTCGACCCGGCGACCGTGCGCGCGGTCGTGGGCATCGTTCGCCTGATCGGTGCGATCGTGTGTGCCGTCGCCCTTGTGGCTCGATTCGTCTGGGGGCTCGGCTCTGTCACCTTCACGGCGTCGAACTTTTTCGCCTATCTGACCATTCAGAGCAACCTGGCCTTTGTCGCCGTGATGGCGGTCGCGGGAGTCGTTGCCCTGCGCTCGCCGCGGGATCCGCGATGGCTCACGACGGCGCGTGCGACCGTGCTCAGCTGTACGGTCTCCGCGGGCGCGGTCTTCGCCCTGCTGGTCGAACAGGCCGGGGCGCGGGGGCTGCCCCTCAGTGTGCCGTGGTCGGACCAGGTGCTGCACTTCTGGCTTCCCGCGCTCGCGCTCGTCGACTGGGCGATCTCGCCCGGTCGCGGTCGCGCACTGTGGCGCAGCGTCGTCTTCGTGCAGGTGTACACGGTCGTGTGGGGGGTCGTCACGCTCATCCGCGGCCCCATCGTTGGGTGGTACCCGTACTTCTTCCTCGATCCAGCCCAGATCAGCGGCATCGGGGAGTTCCTGCTGCTCTCCTGCATCGCGCTCGCATCGTTTGCCGCGATCTCCGTCGGTGTCGTGGCCCTGACTCGCCTGCGGCCGCTTCTCGATCGGCTACAACAGCGTCACTGAGCCTGTTCAGGCGTCGGCGAACGGCTGAAGCGCGCGCACTGAGGCAGCCGTGAGCTGCTCGTCGTTGAGCTTCGCGACGCGATGCGCGGCCTCGCCCCCGACGAGCCCGACCACGACCGGCGCGGCGGTGAGGGGTTCGAGATTGATCCAGCTCGTGATGTCGTCGTCCGTGCCGACGAGATTCCAGATGGCGGCATCCGTCGTCCAGAACTTCGTGTCGAATCGAAGCCAGACGGTCTCGACGCTGCCGACTCCGAGCGAGGAGATCGCCGTGCGGTGGGGCAGGGGGAGCAGCGGAGCGAACTTCATGCCCCCCTTCTTCAGCACGCCGAGCGGAACGGTCACGACAACGCGATCCACTCGCAGCGATTCGCCCGAGCCGAGGCGCAGGCTGACTCCGGAATCCGTGTATGCCACCTCGGCGACCACGGTGGAGAGTGAGGTCTTGACGCCATCCAGGGCGTCTTGCACCAGGGCAGAGTACCCGCCAGTGACCACCTCGCCCGGAACATCCTGGTCGATGCCATACCAGCTGGACAGCTCGGTGGGGTCTGCTCCGTAGAGCGTCGCGAGCGAACCGAGGTACTGCTGCAGCATCGCGGCCCCGTCGAAGCCCTTGGCCGCGCTGCCCTCGGCTGTCTTCGCGGCGCCTGAGCCGTCCAGCGCGGAGTGCAGTGAGACATCCTGGGCCTGCTGCTCGGCCCAGGCGATGCTCGCCGTGACCGCGGCGGGGCCGGCCGGATAACTGCTCGCGCTGGAGGTGGGGGAGACGAAGGTCTTCGTCTCAAGCGGTGCGGTGGCGATCGAGAGCTGGTCGAGTCTCGCGTGCGTCGCGGCGTCATCGGAGGTGCGCCAGGCGCCGAGTTCTACGGGGGTCGGCCAGCTCTTCGAGGTGACGGATCGGATGCGACCGCCGATCCGATCGCGCGCCTCGATGACGACGACGTCGTAGCCGTTCTGCTTCAGAATCCTCGCGGCCTCGGCACCCGCCAATCCGGCACCGATCACCGCGATCTTGTCCTGCCGGTCCGCAACGATCGCAAGGTCTGCTGCGGCGCGTGCGCCGGAATCCAGGGCCCCGTCGACCGTTCCTGCCTTATCTGCCGAAGTCGCCTCTCCCGCGAAGAAGATGCGATCGAGAACGGGCTCGCGCAGCGCGTCCCGGTGCGCTGGCGTCGAACCGACGGCCATGTAGCTGTGGGAGCCGAGTGAGTAGGGATCCGTCGTCCAGGAACTGCGTGCAAAGGCGGAGGGCTGGGGAAGCCCGGGCCTGGTCGGCGTCACCGTCGGGCGTGGGCTCGGAGTCGGCGTGTCGACTCCGCAGGCCGACAGCATAAGGAGGGACAAGCCTGAACCTGCCCCGAGAAGGAAGCTGCGACGCGTGAAGGACATCTCTTCGCCAGACTACTAGAATTGGTGCAGCGGCTTTGATCCGGCAATCACCGGGGAGCCTTCGGAAGAAAAGTCCTTGTCGTCGTCTGCGGGTACGCGGGTGCGGTGGGCGCTGGTAGAACCGAACGGGTCTGGCCCGTCACAGCCAAAGAACAAGCGGTTGGTCCGGGAGTGAGAGCGCCGGGCCGACAAGCGGGGTGGTACCGCGGCAGGAACGAACGAACGCCCGCCGTCCTCGTGAGAAGCAGACCTCACAAGGAGCGACATGAACTACCCACGGGGATTCGCCGACGACACCTCGGCCGAACCACTGAGCGCAAGGCCACTCAGCCCCTCACCCAGCTTTCCTGCAATCGAGCAGGGCATCCTCGCCTTCTGGAAGGGCGACGACACCTTCCAGGCCTCCGTCGACCAGCGTGAGGGATGCGAGGAATGGGTCTTCTACGATGGCCCGCCCTTCGCCAACGGTCTGCCGCACTACGGCCACCTGCTCACGGGTTATGCAAAAGACCTCTTCCCGCGCTACCAGACCATGCGTGGCAAGCAGGTGCACCGCCGCTTCGGCTGGGACACCCACGGACTTCCCGCCGAGCTCGAGGCGATGCGCCAGCTCGGCATCACCGAGAAAGCACAGATCGAAGAGATGGGCATCGAAGCGTTCAACGCCGCCGCGCGCAGCTCTGTTCTCGAGTACACCAAAGAGTGGCAGGAGTACGTCACCCGTATGGCCCGCTGGGTGGACTTCGAGAACGACTACAAGACCCTCGACACGACCTTCATGGAGTCTGTCCTGTGGGCGTTCAAGACGCTCTACGACAAGGGCCTAGCCTACGAGGGCTTCCGCGTGCTTCCGTACTGCTGGCACGACGAGACACCGCTGTCGAACCACGAGCTTCGCATGGACGACGACGTCTACACGATGCGCCAGGACCAGACGGTCACGGTGACCTTCCCGCTCACGGGATCCAGGGCGGACGAGCTCGGCCTGGCCGGGGTGCGTGCGCTCGCGTGGACGACGACGCCGTGGACCCTGCCGACGAACCTTGCGCTCGCGGTCGGGCCGGACATCCAGTATTCGGTGGTGCTCGCGGGTCCCCAGGGTGCTGCTGACGGCGCGGCCGTCGGCGCAGCCCGCTACCTGCTCGCGGGCGACACCATTGCCGCCTATGCGAAAGATCTCGGCTACGCCTCCGCCGAGGAGGCGCTTGCCGCGGTGACGACGACGTTCACGGGGAGCGAGCTCGGCGGAATCCGCTACGAACCGCTCTGGGACCACTACACGGATGTCGCCACCTGGGGCACGCAGAACGCCTGGCAGATCCTGGTCGCAGACTACGTCGCCACGGGCGAGGGCACCGGCATCGTGCACCAGGCGCCCGCCTACGGCGAGGACGACCAGCTCACCTGTGCTGAGGCGGACATCCCGGTCATCGTCTCCGTCGACGACGGTGGAAAGTTCCTGCCCATGTTCGACGAGATCGCAGGGCTCCAGGTCTTCGATGCGAACAAGCCGATCACGCAGCGACTGCGCGCGGATGGTCGGCTGCTGCGGGTCGCGAGCTACGAGCACAGCTACCCGCACTGCTGGCGCTGCCGCAACCCGCTGATCTACAAGGCAGTCTCGAGCTGGTTCATCCGCGTCACCGAGTTCCGAGACCGCATGGGCGAACTCAACCAGGACATCAGCTGGGTGCCGGAGAACGTCAAGGACGGACAGTTCGGCAAGTGGGTCGGCGGCGCTCGCGACTGGTCGATCTCTCGCAACCGCTACTGGGGCTCGCCCATCCCGATCTGGAAGAGCGACGACCCTCGGTACCCCCGGGTCGACGTCTACGGGTCGCTCGAGGAGCTCGAGCGCGACTTCGGCGCCCTGCCGACCAACGCGAACGGCGAGCCAGACCTGCACCGCCCGTTCATCGACGACCTCACGAGGCCGAACCCCGACGACCCGAGCGGCGCATCGACCATGCGCCGCATCGAGGATGTCTTCGACGTGTGGTTCGACTCCGGTTCCATGCCGTTCGCGCAGGTGCACTATCCGTTCGAGAACCAGGACTGGTTCGACACGCACAGCCCAGCCGACTTCATCGTGGAGTACATCGGTCAGACCCGTGGCTGGTTCTATGTGATGCATGTGCTGTCGACCGCCCTGTTCGATCGTCCGGCCTTCACCAACGTGATCAGCCACGGCATCGTGCTCGGCAGCGACGGCCAGAAGATGTCGAAATCGCTGCGCAACTATCCGGATGTCTCGGAAGTGTTCGACCGGGACGGCGCGGATGCCATGCGCTGGTTCCTCATGTCGTCGTCGGTCATCCGGGGAGGCAACCTCGTCGTCACGGAGGAGGGTATCCGCGAGGGCGTGCGGCAGCTCATCCTGCCACTGTGGAACAGCTATTACTTCTTCACCCTGTACGCCAACGCCGACAATTACGAGGCGAGCTGGCGCACCGATTCCACCGACCCGCTCGACCGCTACCTCCTCGCGAAGACCCGCAGGCTCATCGAGGAGGTCACGGCCGATCTCGACGCGCTGGATTCGCCGCTCGCGGCCGTCAAGCTGCGCGACTTCGGTGACGTGCTCACGAACTGGTACGTGAGGCGCAGCCGCGACCGTTTCTGGGCGGGCGATTCGCCCGAGGCCTTCGACACCCTGTATACGGTGCTCGAAACCCTTACCCGGGTGGCCGCGCCGCTCCTGCCGCTCATCACAGAGCAGGTCTGGAAGGGGCTCACCGGTGGCCGCAGCGTGCACCTCACCGACTGGCCGGACGCCTCGCTCTTCCCGGAAGACGACGAGCTGGTCGGGTCCATGGACCGCGTGCGCCACATTGCATCCTCCGGTCTCGCACTGCGCAAGGCCAGGGGACTGCGGGTGCGATTGCCGCTCGGCTCGCTCACGATTGTGGGGGAGAACACGGTGTCTCTCGAGAACTTTGTCGACATCCTGCAAGACGAGTTGAACGTGAAGGCCGTGCTGTTGCGCCCGTTCACGGCAGACTCTCTCGCCGAATACGGCATCACGCACAAGCTCACGGTCAATGCGCGTGCGCTCGGCCCCCGCATCGGCAAGGATGTGCAGAAGGTGATCGCTGCTGCCCGAGCGGGCGACTGGTTTGAGCGTGGCGGTTCCGTCACGGTGGGCGGCTTCGAGCTGCTGCCAGAGGAATACGAGCTCGAACCGCAGTCCACGGACGAGGCCCAGGCAATCAGCTTCCTCGCGGACGGCGGCTTCGTGCTGCTCGACACCGTGACGACGCCAGAGCTCGAAGCGGAGGGGCTGGCACGCGACCTCGTGCGCGCCATCCAGGATGCTCGAAAGGGCGCGGGGCTCGAGGTGAGCGACCGGATCGCCCTCTCGCTGTTCTTCGGCTCCTCGGTCGAGGCTGCGGCGGTCGAGCCGTTCGGCGGGATGATCGCGCAGGAGACCCTCGCCGAGCGCTTCGCGGTGGTCGCACCGGATGCCCAGGGCGGCAGCGCGGAGGATCTCGCCGCGCTTCACGGCACGGTGGACGCGTATCGTTCACTGGTGCAGTCGCAGAAATACGCAAACACGGCAGATGTCGTCGTCGAGTTGAAGGTCATTGGATCGGTCATTGATGTCTAAGAAGAACGACGGGCGGGACCCGGAACTCAGCGACGACTCGCTGTTCCAACGCGACGCCGATCGGGTCTACCAGGACCTGCTCGGTCGGGTGGGAGAGCTCGGCCTGCAGCCGCGGCTCGCGCCGACCAGGCGCGTCGTTGAGCTGCTCGGCGACCCGCAGCGCGCCTACCCGATCGTGCACATCACCGGCACGAACGGCAAGACGAGCACGAGTCGCATGATCGAGAGCATCCTGCGCGCCTCCGGCCTGCGCACGGGGCTGCTCACGAGCCCGCACCTCGTGCGCCTGAACGAGCGCATCATGATCGACGGAGAGCCGATCTCCAACGAAGGTCTCGTGACCAATTGGCAGGACATTCAGCCCTACGTCGCAATGGTGGATGCCGAACTCGACACCGCCGGCGAGCCACACCTGACCTTCTTTGAGGCCTTCACCGCCCTCGCCTTCGCGAGCTTCGCGGATGCACCGGTGGATGTCGCGGTCATCGAGGTCGGAATGGGCGGCGAGTGGGACTCTACCAACGTCGGCGACGGTCAGGTGGCCGTGTTCACCCCGATCGCACTCGATCACACCAAGCGACTCGGCAGCACGATCGCCGAGATCGCGCGCACCAAGGCGGGCATTATCAAGCCGGTCGCCGCGGTCGTCTCCGCCGCCCAGACCACGGAGGCGCTGGCGGAACTCGAGCGCGCGGCACAGCTCACGGAATCCTCGATCGCGGTGCAGGGCACGGCGTTCTCGTTGCTGAGCAACACGGTTGCGGTCGGCGGCCAGGTCATCTCCGTCAAGGGGCTCGCGGGCACCTATTCCGAGCTGTTCCTTCCTTTGTTCGGCGATCACCAGGCGCAGAACGCTGCCGTGGCGATCGCCGCTGTCGAAGCGTTCATCGGCGGGGGCACGCAGCCGCTTGCGCACGATGTGGTCGAGGAGGGCCTCGCGACCGCGACCTCGCCGGGCCGCCTGCAGGTCATCGGCATCGAGCCGACCGTGATCATTGACGCAGCGCACAACCCGCACGGCGCGGAAGCCCTCGCCAAGGCCATCGGCAGCTACTTCACCTTCGACGAGATGACGGTCGTGCTCGGCGTGTTGGCCGACAAGGATGCCCGCGGCATTGTTCGCGCACTCGCACCGATCGCCGCAAGGTTCCAGGTCACCCAGTCGAGCTCCGAGCGCGCGATCCCCGCCGATCGGCTGGAGGAGCTCGTGGCCGAACTCACCGAGAGCGGCGTGAGCCACGAGTTCGACGACCTCGAGTCCGCACTGGACGACGCCAGGGAGTGGGCGGCTGCCGCGCCTCGGCGTGCGGTGCTCGTGACCGGTTCGATCACGATGATCGGCGACACCCTCGTGCTCGCAGGCGAGCGAGGCTGGAAGCGATGAGTGAACCAGGGCAGGCACCCGGAGCGCCGCGGCAGCGCAGGCGCCGCTCGGCTGCGGAGTCGCTCCTGTCGATTGCGCTCGGCCTCGAGGCAGCGCTCATGTTCTTCGTCTCACTCGCGGTGTTCCGCTTTGACGTGCTGCCCGCGGGAGTCGCGCTCGGCGGGGGAGCCGCGGTCATCGTGCTTCTCCTGGTCGTGGGGCGTTTTCTGCGCTTCCGCGTCGGAGTCTGGCTTGGCTGGGCGCTTCAGATGGGCCTCATCGCCACCGGATTCCTTCTGCCGCTCATGTTCTTCATCGGAGCGGGCTTCGCGGCCATCTGGACCTACTGCTACATCACCGGCACGCGCCTCGACCGCAGGAACGCCGCACTTTCACCACCCCCAACGCCGACTCATACTGAGGAGTAGAAATGACCACTGCCGTCGAAGAGACCCTGGTACTTGTGAAGCCGGATGGCGTCGCACGCAACCTGACCGGCGAGATCCTGCGCCGCATCGAGGCCAAGGGCTACCAGCTCGTGGATGTGCGGCTCGTGCAGGCCGACCGCGACCTGCTTGGCGCGCACTACGCCGAGCACGAGGGCAAGCCGTTCTACGAGCCGCTCATCGAGTTCATGGAATCCGGGCCGATCGTCGCGTTCCGCGTTGCGGGTGATCGCGTGATCGAGGGATTCCGTTCACTCGCGGGCACGACCGATCCGACTACCGCGGCGCCGGGCACCATTCGCGGCGATCTGGGGCGCGACTGGGGACTCAAGGTGCAGCAGAACCTCGTGCACGGGTCGGACTCACCGGAGTCTGCTGCGCGCGAGCTCGCCCTCTGGTTCGCCTGAGCGCGGCTATACCCCAACGCGGGTCGCGGCTCTCGCCGCGGCCCGCGCGATGTTCTACTCGGTGGGAACCGTGGCCAGGAACTTGGTGAAGGCGCTCGGGTCCGTGAGGTCGTTACCGGTCGGATTCCACTGCACGCCATTGACGATCACGGTCGGCGTGCCGAGTCCGTTCGCCTGCGTGGTCAGGCTTGAGTTCGGAATGGTCGCTCCTCGTGTGCGCTGGGTCTCCTGGCCGACCCAGGTGGCGAACTGCTGCGACTTGACACAGGTGCTGATCTTGTCACTGCTCGAGCCCGCCTTGCTCAGGATGGAGATGAGCTTTTCGTCCGTGAGGCCGGAGGTGCCCTCGGCAGGTTGGTTGGCGAACAGCGCCGCGTTCACCGCGAAGAAGTTGTTCGGATCGTAGTTTGCGACGCAGGCGGCGGCATTCGCGGCGCGGGTCGAGTACTTCGTACCCTGCGAACTCGCGTCGAGGTTGGCGATTGGGTGGATCTCGAGCGTCGCCTTGCCGCTCGAGACCAGCTCCTTGAGCTGCGCGTTGTTGGTCGTCTCGAACTGGTCGCAGTACGGGCACTGGTAGTCGATGTAGGTGACAATGTTGAGCTTGCTGCGATCCTGCTTCGTGGGCGTGGGCTTGCCGTTCGCTGCGGTCGCGGGCGTCGGCACCGCGGCGAGATCCGGTCCACTCAGGAGGATCCCGTCACTAGCCATATTGAGCGGCCCTGCGGCATTCGTGGAGAGCTCCACAGGCTTGGGCTGGTTGACGATGACGAGCATGACGATTGCTGCGATGGCGATCACGGCGACACCGACACCGCCCTGCAGGAAGATCTTGTTGCGGCGTACCCGTTTGCGCTCGGCTTCGCGATCCTGGCGTGCCTTCTCGCGTGCGGCCTCGCGGCGATCCTTCTTGCCTAGATTTTTACCGCCAGGGGTGCTGTTTCCCGGTGTCGCCATCTGGCCTGCCCATCGCTTTCTCTCGAGTGTTTCGGATATATCACTAGTGCTTGGCTAGTTCTTCGCCTTGGCGATCCCCTGCACGAACGACGCGAAACCCGCCGCGTCCTGCGGCTGTCCTCCGTACTGCTGTCCGTCGACGAAGACGGTGGGAGTTCCGCGGAATGTTGTGGGCGTCACCGTGTTCGGGAACGTACCGTTCAGGACCCTGGCGGATTCCGCTCCAACCCAGTTGACGAACTTCTGGGTTTTCACGCATGTGGTGATGGCACTTCCGCTGGCACCCGCATCCTTCAGCACGCTTAGGATCTGGGCATCGCTCCGGCCCGGAGTCGACTCGGCCGGCTGGTGGGCGAAGAGTGCCTGCATGACGCTGTAGAAGGTGTCGGGCTGCTCCTGCGCGACACAGGCGGCGGCGTTCGCCGCGCGGGTCGAGTACATGTTTCCCTGGGAACCTCGGTCGAGGAATGAAATCGGGTGGATCTCGATCGTGGCCACTCCGCTGTCCACCCACGACTTGATCTGCTCACCATTGGCCGCCTCGAACGCCTGGCAGATAGGGCACTGGAAGTCGACGTAGCTGACGATGTTGACGGTCTTCGCGTGCTTCGAGGTGTTGGTCGGTACGGGGTCTTCGCCCGCCTTGAGCGCGGGGGTCTTCACGACCTGGGTGGTGTTGCCGCTGAGAAGGATGCCGTCGCTGGCCATGTTGAGCGGGCCTGCCGCGTTCGTCGACAGAGCGACGGGCTTCGGCTGGTTGACGATGACGAGCATGACGATGGCCGCGATCGCGATGACGACGATACCGACGCCACCCTGCAGGAAGAGCCTGTTGCGGCGAACCCTCTTGCGCTCGGCCTCACGGTCGAGGCGGGCCTTCTCGCGTGCTGCTTCGCGCCGGTCCTTCTTGCCGGGATCTTTGCCAGGGGTGCTGTTTCCCGGTGTCGCCATCTGGCCGGTCCATCGCTTTCTCTCGAGTGAGTGTGGGAGCTCAGAATGTGGTGGTTCTGAAAATAGTGTCAGGTCCAGCCTGACGAACGCCCGTGAATCAGCTTAAGGGCGCTGTGGATCAGAGGTGGTGAATGACGTCGAGTCGAAGCTGGGCGAGCACGATCACGACAACATAGCTCGCGAAGGTCAACAGCGGCACCCAGCCATAGGCCGCCTCAAAGAACCGCTTCGCTCGCTGCGGCACCGGGATGTTCCCGTGTTTGAGGTTGTAGAGCGTCACGAGCCAGAAGGTGGGAATCGTGACCGACCAGGTGGCCATGCACCACGGGCAGAGTGTGCCCAGGATGAAGATGCTCTGGAAAATGAGCCAGCATACGAGCGCGAGTGCGCCAGCCACACCGATGTTGAAGATGATCCAGAACCAGCGGGAGAAGCGAAGCCCCGCGAGGAGCATGATGCCCACTGCCAGCGCCGCCATCCAGCCGCCGATGCCGAGCAGCGGGTTGGGGAAGCCGAAGAGTGAGCCCTGCCAGGACTTGAGGTTGGTACCGCATTGCACGAGCACGCTCACGTCGCAGCTGGAACCGGCGGAAGGATCCAGGATGGTGCCCACCTTGTCCACCGTCAGCCGGAAGGCCGCGAAGAAGCCGATGATGGAGGCGACGGTGAGAAAGATGCCGATACCGGCATCCGTTCTGCCCTTCGGCATTCGCACGATGGCGATCGTGAGTGCGCCCGCCATGAGAACCGTCTGGACGAGCAGCAGGGGAGTGAAGGCGAGGTAGCTCGCCCAGATCTCGAAGATCGTGCCGATCGCGACCACCGGAGTGAGCGCCAGCCACCAGCCCTCGCCGATTGCCGCGCCCGCGAGTTCAGCAACGCTCACGGCCACAACGAGGATGAACAGCACCATCGCGAACGCGGAAGAAGGGTAGCCAAGCTCGTTGTCTGCTCCGATGAGAGCACCCGAGGTGCCCTGTGACTCCAGACCACTAAAGGTCAGCAGAATACCGATGAACGAGGACAATACGCCGAGGGCTCCGGCGGCAGCCAATGTCAGTGCAAGCGCGGGACGTCTTGAGTCGAGAATCGGAGGCACACTCGGATTATTGCATGGTGTCAATGCCGGGATGCTGGGAATGCATGCGATAATCAACTCAGTTGCCCGAGCCGCGCTCGGAGCGACGCCAAGAATGCTTACCGGGTATAAAACCGGGCCGCATGCACGTGATCGAGTTCAGACATGGCGCCTTATTGAGGGTGCCGTGGGCGCAAGGCGCGCTGGAGAGCTGGTGTCACGAGCAGAATGCGTCGGATGGCCAGTTCCGAAGAGAAACGAAGAAGACGAGCGGAACCAGAGACAGTGCACGAGGGTGCAGAGCCGGTTCTGGAACGTCAAGGATTAGCGGGGATTCGCCCAGGCGAAAAGCCGCACGAGAGAGTACCCGGCGGGGTGGCGCGGATTCCCGCACCGGGCTAGGAGCGCACCAGCGATGGTGGAGAAGAACGAAGACAACCCAGGCAATAACGAGACAGTCAGGAAGCGGGGCCGGCTGTTCGGCTCCCGTAAAAAGACGGTGGATGCCCCGGCGGCCACCCCGGTAGAGCAGGCGCCAGTACGGCCAGAGCCAGTGCAGCCGACCCAGCCCGAGCCGGCCCAGTCGGCGCCCGCGCAGGCCGAGCCGACGACGAAGGCGGCCACGAGGGCACCGGCGAGCAAGACCGCAGCAGCCAAGTCTGCGGCGAGCAAGGCGCCTGCGAAGAAGGCCGCGGCATCCGCGTCGGTCACACTGTTGAGTGACGAACCCGCCATCGGCAACGAACCCGCGGTCAACCCGGTGGAGAAGAAGGCCAGGCCTCGATCCACGAAGGCGGCGGCCGCAGAAACGGCGAAGCAGGTTCCGTCGACCACTTCACTCCTGTTCCAGGCGCCCGACCTGCCCGAGCTGCCGCAGCATTCGCGCGGCAACGACCAGCACGACGGCCACGACGACGGTGATTCTCCGACCGTGCGCCGCAGGGCGCGACGTCGCAGCGGCGAGGAAGACAGCGCAGAGGGCACCCCACCGAACACCGTGGTCAAGGTGCGCAGCCCGCGCAAGCAGGCCGAGCCGAGCAACGAGCCCCAGAAGGTTCGCGGGTCGACAAGGCTCGAAGCCAAGAAGCAGCGTCGTCGCGACGGTCGGGATGCCGGTCGTCGTCGCCCCGTGATCAGCGAGGCCGAGTTCCTCGCCCGTCGCGAGAGCGTCGACCGCGTGATGGTCGTGCGTTCCAAGCACGACCGCATCCAGATCGGTGTGCTGGAGGACGGCGTGCTCGTCGAGCACTACGTCGCCAAATCCCAGGATGCATCCCTCATCGGCAACGTCTACTACGGTCGCGTGCAGAACGTGCTGCCGAGTATGGAGGCGGCCTTCGTCGACATCGGGCGCGGCCGCAACGCCGTGCTCTACTCCGGCGAGGTCGACTGGGATGCCGCGGCGGAGAACTCCGCAGACGGCAAGAGCCAGGCGCGCCGCATCGAGCTCGCGCTCAAGCCCGGCGACAAGGTACTCGTGCAGGTCACCAAGGATCCGGTCGGGCACAAGGGCGCCAGGCTCACGAGCCAGGTCTCGCTCCCGGGGCGCTACCTCGTGTACGTGCCCGGTGGATCGATGAACGGCATCTCACGCAAGCTGCCAGACACCGAGCGTGCGCGCCTCAAGAAGATTCTCAAGGAGGTCATCCCCGAGCACGCCGGTGTCATCGTGCGCACGGCGGCAGAGGGAGCCACGGAGGAACAACTCACCCTCGACGTGAGCCGCCTGACCGCGCAGTGGGCCGAGATCAGCGCGGCGCTCGAGACCGTGCAGGCGCCCGCGCTTCTGCACAGCGAGCCGGACCTCCTGGTCAAGATCGTGCGCGACGTGTTCAACGAAGACTTCCATAAGCTCGTCATCGACGGTGAGGATGCGGAGGGCACGATCTCCGGCTACCTTCGCCAGGTCGCCCCTGACCTCATCGATCGCGTCGAGAAGTACGAGGGCACCGCAGACTCCTTCGACGAGTACCGCATCTCGGAGCAGATTGAGAAGGCGCTCGACCGCAAGGTCTGGCTGCCGTCCGGTGGGTCGCTCGTGATCGACCGCACCGAGGCCATGACGGTCGTCGACGTCAACACCGGCAAGTTCGTCGGCTCGGGCGGAAACCTCGAGGAGACGGTCACCAAGAACAACCTTGAGGCTGCTGAGGAGATCGTGCGCCAGCTTCGGCTGCGCGACATCGGTGGAATCATCGTGGTCGACTTCATCGACATGGTGCTCGAGTCGAACCGCGACCTCGTGCTGCGCAGGCTGGTCGAATGCCTCAGCCGCGACCGCACGAAGCACCAGGTCGCCGAGGTCACCTCTCTCGGTCTCATCCAGATGACTCGCAAGAAGCTCGGCCTCGGCCTGCTGGAGTCCTTCAGCGAGCCCTGTGAGGTCTGTGCCGGTCGCGGCGTCATCGTGCGCCACGACCCGGTCACCAAGCATCGCCAGACGGCGCAGCCGGAGCCGCGTCGTGGACGCAAGGGTGGCAACGGCAATGGGGGAGACTCCGGCCGAGGTGGTTCGGGCGGTTCGAACCAGCCCAAGGGCAGCACCGGTGGAACGCACGCCATCACCGAGGATGTGAAGAGTGCCCTCGCGCAGATCGCCGCGAGCACGATCGTCCACGCCGGCGGTGCAGAAGACGGCACCCAGGATGGCACACAGGACGACAGGCAGACACAGGACGACAGACAGACACAGGACGACAGGCAGAAGGGTTCGGATGCCACGGCAGCCCTCGTGTCCGAGCCGGCCGCATCCGTCGACGCTCCAGCTGGCAGCTCTGCCACGGATGCAGGCGAGAACACCGCCGCGCAATCCGAGGCCGCGCCGTCGGCAACTGAAGACTCCCTGCTCGAGATCCTCGACATCCCGGTGAAGAAGAACGCGAGGGCACAGCGCAAGCTGAGCACCCACGACGCAGAGCAGATCCTCGACTCGGTGCTGGATGCCCTCCCCGAGCCGAAGCAGCCCGGCCAGGGGCGCTCGCGCACCTCGCGCCGCGCATCGAGCCAGGGCACCGTCACGACCCACAGCGACGACACTGCGGTCTAGTTGTACATCTAGCGCGCCTGCGGGTCCTCCGGCTGGATGCTTCGACGTTCACGCTGGGAGACCCGCAGCCCGCTGGCCTGCAGCCTCGTCACGAGTCCACGGATGCTGACCGGCTCTGCTCCCGCCGCGACGAGCGTGTCGTAGCGCTCGGCCGGGACGTCGTAGTGGTCCAGGTCGAAGCTTCGAGGCGGCACGCCTGCGGCGGCGGCGAAGGCGTGAAGCTCCTCGAGCGAGCTGTCGCTGACAAGGTGTGACCATAGCGTGCCGTGCGCTGGCCACATAGGCTGGTCAATCAACACGGTCATGATGAAAAGTCTAGACATGGCCACACTGTCGAGACGGGAGCGGAACCATGTCACGATTTGAAGGTCTGTCGGAACGCAGTCGTGTGCTGCCACCGGTCATCGTCGGGGCGGGCATCCTGCTGTTCACCTTTGCGGCGCAACTGGTCAGCACGGTGATCTTCTACGGAACGGCACTCGTCCAGGGTTCTGGCTTCCAGCAGGGGGCGTTCGGCGCCTTCGTGTCGCCGGAGTACCTACTCATCACCATTGCCTACAGCGCTGGCGTTTTCGCCATTCTCTGGCTGTTTGCCCCGCTGACGGCGGCCCTGCGACTGGGTGGTGTGATCACGCGATCACTGCTCGCCGTGGCGGGCGGGGCCATCCTCATGCTCCTGGTGACGTTTGCCATTGGCATGCAGTCCTGGCTCGCCGGCGCCAACTTCTTCTCCAACAGTCTCGGCCCCGCCGCGGACTCCTTTGCCCGTGATGGAGGCACCGCATTCCTCGCTGCCCTCTCGTCGACACTCGGACAGGCCGTGAATGTGCTTCCGCTGACCGTTCTGGCCGTAGTCTTGACATGGAGTTGGCTCGTACGACACCCCGCGTATCAGGCGGAACGAGCCGACGCGGTCGAGGTTTGACCGGTTCGAGAATCTTCGAGTAGTATTGACTCTCGGTGTGTGCTGGGCTAAGCCCGCTGTTCTGCGCCAAGAGACTTCTCTCACATAGTTAGGGTTACCAAGTGGTTTACGCAGTTGTGCGCGCCGGCGGTCGGCAGGAAAAGGTTGAGGTTGGCACGGTTGTCGTGCTCGACCGCATCAAGGCCGACAAGGATGGAAAGATCGAGCTGGCACCGGTGCTGCTCGTTGACGGCAGCAGCATCACGCATGATGCGAAGGCGCTCGCGAAGGTCACGGTGACGGCAGAGGTCGTCGGCGATGAGCGCGGCCCGAAGATCGTCATCCAGAAGTTCAAGAACAAGACCGGTTACAAGAAGCGCCAGGGCCACCGCCAGGAGCTCACCCGCGTCAAGATCACCAGCATCAAGTAGTTTTCACCTCATTCTCTTAGGGACGTCGAAATGGCACATAAAAAGGGCGCAAGCTCCACTCGTAACGGTCGCGACTCCAACGCGCAGCGCCTCGGCGTGAAGCGCTTCGGCGGCCAGGTCGTCGGTGCTGGCGAGATCATCGTCCGCCAGCGCGGCACGCACTTCCACCCCGGCGTCAACGTTGGCCGTGGCGGAGACGACACGCTGTTCGCGCTTGCTGCGGGTGCCGTCGAGTTCGGTGCCAAGGGCGGCCGCAAGGTCGTCAACATCGTGGAAGCCTCCGCGTAGTTCCCGATGTTGCTTTAGTTTTGAGCTGTACCAGTTCCGGCGGGCTTCGGCTCGCCTGAACTGTTTAACGCCGCTATCGGCAGAAGGGACGCGAATATGGCTACCTTCGTCGACCAGGTAACGCTCCACCTCAGCGCGGGGGATGGCGGAGACGGCTGCGTCTCGGTCAAGCGCGAGAAATTCAAGCCGCTGGCTGGCCCGGACGGCGGTAACGGGGGAGACGGCGGAGATATCGTGCTGCTGAGCGACACGCAGACCACGACCCTGCTCGGCTATCACCGTGCGCCGCACCGCAGGTCAGACAAGGGTGGGCCCGGCATGGGCGACCACCGCAACGGATTCGACGGCGGCGAGCTTGTGCTTCCTGTGCCGGTCGGCACCGTCGTGAAGAACGCCGACGGCGAGCAGCTCATCGACCTGAGCGAGACGGGCATGCGGTTCGTCGTGGCCCAGGGCGGCCAGGGTGGCCTTGGGAACGCGGCCCTCGCATCCACCAAGCGCAAGGCCCCCGGATTCGCCCTGCTCGGCACGCCCGGCTGGGAGGGCGACGTCCTCCTCGAGCTCAAGGTCGTCGCCGACGTGGCGTTCGTGGGGTATCCGTCGGCGGGCAAGTCCAGCCTCGTCGCCGCGATCTCGGCCGCGAAGCCGAAGATTGCCGACTATCCGTTCACGACACTTCATCCGAACCTCGGCGTCGTGCAGGCGGGCGACACCCGCTACACGGTCGCGGATGTCCCCGGCCTCATCGAGGGAGCCAGCGACGGCAAGGGCCTCGGCCTCGAGTTTCTGCGTCACGTCGAGCGCTGCAGTGCGCTCCTCCACGTGCTGGACTGCGCAACACTCGACCCCGGTCGCGATCCGATCAGCGATCTCGACGTGATCCTCGGAGAACTCGCGGCGTATCCGGTACCCGAGGGCCAGCGCCCGCTCGTCGAGCGGCCCCAGCTCATCGCCCTGAACAAGGTGGACGTACCGGAGGGGCGTGACCTCGCCGATCTCGTGCGTCCGGAGCTCGAAGCGCGCGGCTACCGCGTGTTCGAGGTGTCCGCCGTGAGCCGCGACGGACTGCGCGAGCTCTCCTACGCGCTCGGTGACCTCGTCCAGGCGGATCGCGCCGCGGCGGCGGCAGCAGCTCCCACTGCGCCACGCATCGTGCTGAGGCCGAAGGCCATAGGCGACGCGGGCTTCACCGTGCACGTCGAGGGCGGCTCCGGCGGCAACATTTACCGCGTCGTCGGCGGCAAACCGGAGCGTTGGGTGGCCCAGACCAACTTCACCAACGAGGAGGCGATCGGCTTTCTCGCGGACCGGCTGGCCAAGGGTGGCGTCGAGGACGCGCTGTTCAAGGCGGGTGCCGTCGCAGGCTCGACGGTCATCATCGGCCCGGGCCGCGGCGTCGTCTTCGACTGGGAGCCGACGCTCACTTCGACCGCCGAGTTGCTGACCGCTCCGCGCGGCACGGATCCGCGGCTCGCACAGAGCGATCGCCCGACGAACAAGGCCCGCAGGCAGAACTATCGCGAGCGGATGGATGCGAAGGCCGAGGCGCGTGCCGAGTTGCTCCGCGAGCGAGAGGCTGGCATCTGGAATGATGATGAGGGCTTCGCGATCGACCGGACCGCGGGCGAACACGCCGATGCGCAGCGCGAGGATGACGAGCCCTCGCGTTCCTGAGACTGCTTGAGAACGCTGACAACACCCATGCCTGAAACGACCGATACCGGCCCCCTGACCGTTCTGCGCCGGATTGCCTCCCGCGAGGAGGTGCCGCAGGCGCGGCGGGTCGTGGTCAAAGTTGGGTCGTCGTCGGTGAGCGGGTTGAACACCGCACAGATCGCGCCCCTCATCGAGGCTTTGGCGGAGGCGCACGGGCGTGGCGTGGAGATCGTGCTGGTGTCATCCGGAGCGATCGCCACGGGCATCCCGTATCTGAGACTCGATTCGCGCCCCACCGACCTGGCCACCCAGCAGGCGGCAGCGGCCGTGGGCCAGAACGTGCTCATCTATCGCTACCAGGAGAGCCTGGACCGCTTCCAGATCATTGCCGGGCAGGTGCTTCTCACCGCGGGCGACCTGCAGGATAAGAAGCACAGAAGTAACGCCCGGCGCGCGATGGAGAGACTCCTCGGCCTGCGCATCCTCCCGATCGTCAACGAGAACGACACGGTGGCGACCCACGAGATCCGCTTCGGCGACAACGACAGGCTCGCGGCCCTCGTCTCGCAGCTCGTGAACGCCGAACTGCTCGTGCTGCTCTCCGACGTCGATGCCCTCTACACACGCCCGCCGAAAGAGCCCGGTGCCGTGCGGATCGATCGGGTGGCCGTCAACGACGATCTCTCGGGCATCGAGTATGGCGGCATCGGCGACACGGGCGTCGGGACGGGCGGTGCGTCCACGAAGGTCGCGGCGGCGAAACTGGCCTCGAACTCCGGGACCGCGGTGCTCCTCACGTCGACGGCGAACGTCGCGGCGGCGCTGTCCGGCGCTCCCGTCGGCACCTGGTTCGACGCGGCAGTCCGCGACTGACCTGCGTCGCTAGAGCACCTTCGCCGTCACCCGCTCAGGTGTGCTGAGATGCTCTACGCGGTGCGGCGGCACGAGGGGGAGCGCAAGCACCGGTGCGGCGGCGGTCACGAGGAAGGCGAGCGGGTAGCCGACGACCGCGATGAGAGCGCCGAGCGCCGGACCCACCGCGGATGCCGCGAGGAACTGCCCGGTGTTCTGGGCGCCGAGCGCGCGCCCCGACCAGTCACCCCCGGCGAGCTCGGCCACGGCCGTGTATGCCAGTCCATTGTCCGCGACGCTCGCGCAGCTCGCGAGCAGGTACGCCGCGGCGACGAGGAAGGGTGCGCCGGGGGAGCCGACGAACGCCGTTGCGCCCATGGTGAGCGCCGCGGTGACGGCAACCCACCTCAGGGGCAACAGCCGGCTGCCCACGCGGTCGCTGAGCATCCCGACGCCGATGCGCCCGAGTGCGCCGACGAACTGGCTGACGCCGATCAGGGCACCGGCGGCGAGTGGTGCCCAGCGCTGCTCGCTCACGAGCCAGACCAGACCGAAGGTGGAGAGGGCGAACTGCGGCACGACGAGCAGTGCCGACGCGAGGTGGATGCGCCACAGCGTTCCGCTCGCTCGGTAGGGGTTCACCTCTGACGCAGGTGTGGCGGGAGAAGCAGGCTCGCGGCGGGATGAACGACTCCCTCCGCGGGCCAGCTGCTCCCGCCGCGAAGTGGGTGTGGTGCTTCGAGCCGGATTCACGATCCACAGCGCACACGCTGCAGCACAGAGTGCCGTGAGCAGCGCGCCGAACACGAAGGCGGCGCCCGCGCCGATCGACGAGGAGAGGGTTGGAACGGTCACGGCCGCGACCGCGACACCGAGCGGCTGACAGGTCTGGCGGATGCCCATGGCAAGACCCCGACGCTTCGCCGGGAACCAGCCGATGACCACCCTGCCGCTCGCCGCGTTGGTCGACGCTGCGGCCATCCCCGCGCCGAGAAGGCACCCGCCCAGGATCAGGAGGGTTCCTCCCGTCGGGCGCTGCCCCGGGTGCAGCCCCGTGCTCGCGATGGCCGCGCCGACGGCGGCGATCGCGGTGAGGGCGAGACCACCGGAGAGTACCCAGCGTTCGCCGTAGCGATCGGTGACGGCGCCCCAGGCGACCAGGGTGAGCACCATGCCGAGCGTCGGCACCGCGGCAAGGGTTCCAGCCTGGGCGAGGTTCAGCCCGAGGCGCGCGTGGAGGAGCGGAATGAGCAGCGCGGGGGTCGTGACCACGAGGGTGCCTGAGGCCTGCGCCGCGACCCCGATGCCGAGCATGAGCCAGGGGCGGGCTTCTGCCCTCGTCGCGGTGGTCGTCATTCACAAAGTCTACGGTATTCCGAAACGGTATACCAACGTTCGCTCTACACTGAAGGCATGCCTGACACGCTTGTCTCAACGCCGTCACTGCTCGAGCGGCTGGGTGCCGCGCGCGCCGCGTCGATCCCGCTGGCCACCGCGACCACGGACGTCAAGAACCGGGCGCTCGAGGCCATCGCCCAGGGCATCCTCGACAACGCGGACGCCATAGTCGAAGCGAACGACCTCGACCTGGCGAACGGTCGGGACAACGGCCTGAGCACAGCCCTGCAGGACCGGCTGCGCCTCGATCCCGCGCGCCTGGCCGGCCTCGCGGATTCCGTGCGACAGATCATTGCCCTCACCGATCCTGTCGGCGTAGCCGTGCGCGGCCAGACACTGCCCAACGGCCTCAAAATCAGCCAGGTGCGCGTTCCGTTCGGTGTGGTCGGTGCCATCTACGAGGCCCGACCCAATGTCACGGTCGACATCGCCGCGCTCGCCCTCAAGAGCGGCAACGCTGTCGTCTTGCGCGGGGGCAGCGCCGCAGAGAACAGCAACCGGGTGCTCGTGCGCACGATCCAGGACGCGCTTCGCTCCGCGGGCCTCCCAGCGGATGCCGTGCAGACGATCGATGAGTTCGGCCGAGACGGCGCAAAGGAGCTCATGCAGGCGCGCGGCTACGTGGACGTTCTGATTCCGCGCGGTAGCGCGAACCTCATCAACACCGTGGTCATGGAGTCCAAGGTTCCCGTGATCGAGACCGGCGCCGGAGTCGTGCACGTGTTCCTCGACGAGTCTGCGGGGGAACAGCTCTCCGCCGATATCGTGCACAACGCCAAGGTGCAGCGCCCGAGCGTCTGCAACGCGCTCGAGACCCTGCTCGTGCACGCCTCGGCCGCGCAGCGCCTGCTGCCACCCGTGCTGCGCACGCTGCGCGAGGCGGGGGTCACCGTCCACGCGGATGCTCGCAGCCGCGCGATCTTCCCGGATGCCGTGCCCGTGACAGAAGACGACTGGTCGACAGAGCACATGTCGCTCGACATCTCGGTCGCGGTCGTCGACGACCTGGATGCGGCCATCGAGCACATCCGGCGGTACTCCACTCACCACACCGAGTCGATCATCACCAACGACCTCGCAAACGCCGAACGCTTCCTCGCGGAGGTGGACTCCGCGGTCGTCATGGTCAATGCCTCGACCCGCTTCACCGACGGCGGCGAGTTCGGATTCGGCGCCGAGGTGGGCATCTCGACCCAGAAACTGCACGCGCGCGGCCCGATGGGTCTGCCCGAATTGACGAGTACCAAGTGGATTGTGCGCGGCTCGGGCCAGATTCGCGGCTAGATTAGTACCTGTCGACTTACGCGTCGACGCGCATGGACCTGTGAACGGAGAAACGGAATGTCGTTGCTGAACTCGGTGGTTGCGGCAGCAACCGAGACCCACCTCACCGCGCCTGCCTGGATCTTCCCGGCCGTCGCTGCGACGCTCTTCGTCGCGCTCGGGTTCATCGTGTGGAGCTTCCGTGACGTTGCGAACCGGCACACCAACAAGCTTGGCGGCGACCAGCACTAGGCAGATCCGGTGGTCGAGACTGAGGTTCGGCATCCGCGCATCGGCGTGATGGGTGGAACCTTCGATCCCATCCACAATGGCCACCTCGTCGCGGCCAGCGAGGTTGCACAACAGCTGCACCTCGACGAGGTCGTTTTTGTTCCGACCGGTCTCCCGTACCAGAAGGAGGGCGCGACCTCCGCGGAGCACCGGTATCTCATGACGGTCATCGCGACGGCGGCGAATCCCCAGTTCACAGTCAGCCGTGTCGACATCGATCGCGATGGTCCGACCTACACGATCGACACCCTGCGCGACCTGCGCGCCGAGCGCCCGGACGCGGAACTGTTCTTCATCTCCGGGGCAGACGCGATCGCGCAGATCCTCGATTGGAAAGACGTGGCCGAGCTCTGGTCGCTCGCACATTTCGTTGCTGTGACTCGGCCGGGACATCCGCTGTCCGTTTCCGGTTTACCTGAGTCAGACGTAAGCTTGTTGGAAGTGCCCGCCTTGGCGATCTCGTCAACCGACTGTCGCGAGCGGGTAAGCCGGGGATTCCCGGTGTGGTATTTAGTTCCCGACGGTGTTGTTCAGTACATCTTCAAACACCACCTGTATCGGAGTCAGACATGACAGCGTGGCAAGACCAGCCTCCTCAGAGTCGGCGAGAATTGCGCCTGAGCGAGCAGCGTGGAGCCGACGGCAATAACGGCGCGCCCAGCGAGGACGAGCTCGCTGAGCAGCGTTCGCGGGATGCCGAGGCGTCCGGCGACAACGTCGCGCGCCCGGACTGGGCGTCTTCTCCGCGTCGTAGGTCCCAGCACGCGTATGCACAAGGCCAGGATGCTGCAGAGCGAGCTTCCCAGATTCCCAGCTACGGCGGACCGTCGTTTGGCGCTGGCGCTGGCGCTGGCGCTGGCGCTGGTGCGGGTGCTGCTGGTCAGCCAGTGCGACCCACTGTGTCGGAGGAGCACGGGGCGGAGTCACAGACCCCAGACACACGTCATCCTCACCGCGCGGATGCCGGAGCCGAGGAGGCGCGCGCGCCTCGCATCGACGACACTCCTCCCGCGTATCGCGTGCGGGAATTCAACCCGGAGTCTCGCCGCTCCGTGTACTCGGCTACTTCAGAACTCTCCGCCTCCGACTGGAGCAAGCCCGGTGCGGCCGGAGAACCGGTCGACCTCGACTACCACACGCAGCAGCGCCCGGATGTGCCTGTCGAGCCCGCACAGGCTCCGGTCGAGAGCTCCAGCTCCGCGCGCCCGCAGGCGAACTCCGAGCACGTGCTGACGCGTCGTGAGTTGCGAGCCATGCGTCAGGCCTCCGAAAAGGCAGCGGAGCAGGCCGCAGCGGTCGAAGCACAGCCCGCGCGGGAGGCGGCAACGGCACCGTCCGAACTTCGGCAGCCGGAATTTCAGCAGCCGGAGCCCCAACAGCAGGCGCAAGATCGCGTCGACCCACAGCCCGCACAGGTTCCTCCGCCACTCCTGACGCCTCCGCCGCTTCAGGCCCCGGCCGCTCCGACCCCGCAGTCGTCGCAGGAGCTCTCTCGGGCGATGGCGGAGTTCGACACGCTCATCGCGCGCGACGGCCAAGACGCACCCGCAGCTGCCGCGGCGATGGGCCCCTCGGTGTTCACGCCCGTTCCAGTGCATCCCGCCGCGACCGCGGATGAGCCGAGCAGTCATCAACGGGGCACTATTCAGCAGGGCATTGACCAGCAGGGCACCATTCAGCAGAGCAGCGCCCAGCCCGACAGCGATCGACCCGACGATGGCCGACCGCACGGTCGCGCTATCGAGGAGGATCCCACCGCTGACAAGGTATACACGGTCCCTACCGGACACTGGTCCACTCAGGGTGCCATCGACGATGAGACGCAGCCAGGCGGTATCGCACTCAGCCGCAACGTTGCTGCGGCCGGGAGCCCGGTCACCGCGAGTCACCTGGTGATCTCCTCTATTCCCACGGCGAACGACCTTCTGCTGCCGTTCAGTGCGACGGGCGAGATCATGGTCACCGGCACGATCGACCTGCCGCGCAGTCTCGGGACGACGGGCGCGCATCCGGCCCGTTACGACCACTCGGATGTCGACGCGCTGCTCGAGGCGAGCGATCGCGAAGACAGCAACGTCGATTCCGCTCCCGTCAGGGCGGTCCGCGCGGTGAGCACCCATACCTCCAGCCGTGGACTCATCGGCTCGGTGAAACCGCCGCGCAGCAGCCGCCTGCCCATGGTGCTGGCCATCTCGACCGCCGCTGTTGCGGCAGCCGTTGTCGTGCTGTTCGTGGCCGGCTTCGTGCTGCACCTGTTCTAGCCCGTGGCCGCCTTCACCCTTTCCCCTTTCTCGACCCCTGTGAGGACTCCGTGACCGCGACAGAACACGCCCGTGAACTTCTGCATCTGGCCGCCGTTGCCGCGGACTCCAAGCAGGCAGAGGACCTCGTCGCCCTCGACGTGTCTGGGCCACTGCCCCTGGCCGACATCTTCCTGCTCGCCACGGGACGCAACGAGCGCAACGTGATCGCGATCGCCAGCGAGATCGAAGACAAGCTCATTGAGGTTGGCACCAAGCCGCTGCGCCGGGAGGGCCGATCTGAGGGCCGGTGGATCCTGCTTGATTTCGGCGACCTCGTCGTACACGTCTTCCACGAGGAGGACCGCACCTACTACTCGCTCGAGCGGCTCTGGAAGGACTGCCCGGTCATCCCGATCGATCTTCCGGTGCGAGAGTCGGCCGAGTAACCCTCGCCGTGATACCCGCCCGACTCGCGCTGCCGTGCTGGACGGGCGCCGCGGATGACCGTGCGCGCGCCCTCGCGAGTATCGACGCGTGGGCGGGCAGCGCGGCCCTTGCGCGCATCGTGCGTGCCTTCGGTGGTGAAACCGCGGATCGCCGTGGCGCCGAGCTCCTCGACTGGCTTGACGAGTTCTCTGCGGTCCACTGGGACTTCCGCGGGGGAGCGGAGCGCAACCTCGCGCCCGTCGCGACGCTCCCGGACGGCGTGGAGAGTCTCGTGTTCGAGGCCGCGCCGGAGCTGGGACTCGCGGGCCCCTATTCTCCACGCCTGGCCGACTACGACAGCGTGCTCATGACCGGCGGGATGATTCGCGCGGAGATCGTCAAGCCGCGGTTTGCGCGGGAGTTGCTAGCCGGGGGCCTGAAGGCGACGTGCGTGGTATTCCTGGGCGGGTTCCGAGCGTTCGCGGGCGATGAGCTCGATCTCGCGCCCGTTTTTGGAGTTCGCGGCGACAACGAGTTCGAGGCGATGGTCCGCGGAATGGAGCTGGCGTTCGGGCCGCTCGGTGAACCCGAGGTCACGGGGAGTGGTGCGGGTCGGGGTAACTCCGACTGGCGGGTGTGCAGCTGGAGGATCGACGGACTGGAGCTACGGGTGGTCGCGGCCCCGTCATCCGATCCAGAACGCAGGCGGGCGAACACGGCGGACACCTACCGGTTCTGGGCAGACAGGGTTCGGCCGCGGGAGCATCGTTCCGTGCTCGTGATCACCACGCCCATCTACGTGCCGTACCAGGGTGCCGGCGCCGTGGAGATTCTCGGGCTCGAACACGGGCTCTCCGTGGAGACCATCGGGGCGAGTGGGTCCGCGAGCGACCTGGGGGAGCACAGCCAGCGGTACTCCGCGCAGAATCACCTGCAGGAGATCCGCTCGGCCATCCGTGCACTGCGTAGCCTGAGGGCCAAACTCACGACGGGAGACCAGAGTGGTACAGAGTAAGTACCCGGTGTTGCGGGGCGATCGGCTGCGGCTGCGTGCTCCGGAGCAGGCGGATGCCGCGCCGCTGCTCGCAATCCTTCTCGAGCCCGAGGTCTCGAAATGGTGGACGGGCTATACGCCCGAGATCGTGCAGAGCGAGATGGTCGAGTCCGATCGGCATCTGGTGATCGAGATCGACGGACAGGTGGCCGGCGCCGTCGCCATCTATGAGAACACCGAGCCGGAGTATCGGGCGACGGCGCTGCACGTCTTTCTTGGCGCACACTGGTACCGCAGTCGTTACGGCGCGGAGGCGCTGGCCACCGCGATCAACTTCCTGGTGGGGCAGGGACATCACCGCTTCACGCTGGACCCGAACGCGAACAACGCTCCCGCTATCCGCAGCTACGAGCGTCTCGGTTTCGTGAAGGTCGGGCTGGCACGTGACTACCAACGCATGCCGGGCGGTGAGTTGAACGACGCGCTGCTGATGGACCTGGTGATGCGCGACTTCCCGAGCGGGCGCATCGACTGGCGTCGCGACTGATTCCAAGTGCCTCACAGCGTGGGCGGTTCTGGCGGTGCTCCGTTGTGTAGTAATCTTGTCGAGTTGTCCGGTTTGCCGGGAACATGGGTCCATGGCGCAGCCTGGTAGCGCACCTGCATGGCATGCAGGGGGTCAGGGGTTCGAATCCCCTTGGATCCACCACAGTTTCATCACAGCGAACGCTCGCTCGAGCGCCCGCGCGTCGGTCGGTCCGATTTGCTCGGTCCGATTTGCTCAGTCCGATTTGCGCAGGGTCAGGATCTGCTCGGCGTGGCCGAACGGGCCCGTGCCGTCGTGCAGCACCGTCGAGGTGAGCCCGATGCCGTCCCGGCCGAAGGTCACCGAGTTCTGCAGCCCCAGCCACGACCCGCTGGGCTTGCGGTAGAGGTGCAACTGCAGGTCGAGGTTCGGGAACAGGTAGCTTCCAAGGCCGGGCTTCACCCGGGTCGCGACGCCGTTGGTGGTGTCCACGAGCCCGACGAGCGCCGCGAACTCCGAAAATGGCTCCGTGTCGATGAGCGGATGCTTCGCCCTGATCCACACGCGCCCCTTGCCCGCCCTGTGGTCGGCCAGCGGTCGCGCCTCGATCGACCGGATGTAGCCGCCAGGCCAGTCGTCCAGCGTCGCCGGCGGGAGCGCGGCATCCAGCCCCGGCATCCGCTCGTCCTCGACCGCGGCGACCGCGCTCGTGTCGGAGAGCCGCATCCGCCAGGCCGTCGCGCGCACGGCCGTGCGGCCGCCCGCGACGAGTTCCGCCCGCACGAGTTCGATGGTGCGACCGGGGCGCAGCATCGTCGTCACGATCTCGAACTCGCCATCCGGGATCAGGCCGAGGATGTCGAAGCTGATGCGCGCCATCCGCATGTCGTCCCTGGGCTGGAAGTGCTCAAGGCAGTGGGTGAGAATTCCCGAGACCGGGGCCATGTGCTGCTCGTGCGGATTCCAGGCTCCCTGCGCGTGCACCGTTGACGCGTAACGACCATCACCGAGTGCCCGATAGTACGGCTCCGCTGGCGTGGTCACGAGACAAGCCTAATCCGCGGCATCAGTTGGCCTCGTCGGCGGCACGCTGCCGGAACGCGATCATGTTCATGCGGTTTCCACAGCGGATGCTGCAGAATCGCTTGGATCCGTTGCGGGAGAGATCGAGAAGCACGCCGTCGCAGTCCTCGGCCTCGCAGGAGCGAAGCCTGCCCATCTCGTCCGTGCGGATGACGTCCACGAGGGCAAGCGAGAACTCCACGAGGATGCGCTCCGCGAGCGGCGCGCTGAGGTCCGTGGAGTGGAGGTGCCAGTCAAAGCCGTCGTGGCGCATGAGGTGGGGGAGTGCGTGGGCGTCGCGCAGCATCCGATTCACTTCGAGCGCGGCGGCATCGCGGTCGAGCGTCCACAGGTGACGGATCTGCTCGCGCGCGTCCCTCACCTCGCGCAGCTCTGCCTCATTGCGGTCGAAGCGACCCGAATAGCGATTCTCGACCAGCAGTGCCGTGAGTTGTGCTGGAGTGGAGAGCTCATCCTCTCCGCTCCGGGATGCGGTAGAGACGGTGTTGCCGAGCGCGGCAGCAAAGATCAGGGCCTCGTCTGTGTCAGGGGCAAAATGCAAATTGACTCCTTACTCATTCTGAGACTAGCGTCAGAATCGCGCCGCAACCAGTGCGCCAGCAGGGAGCCCCCATGAAACGTTCGCCGACCTCCGTCGGACTCGCCGTCGCGGTGCTCGCTGCGGCCTGTTTCGGCCTGTCCGGGGCGTTTGCGAAACCCCTGCTGGAGGCGGGATGGAGTCCGGGTGCGGCCGTCACGGTACGCGCGCTCACGGGCGGGCTGCTGCTCGCACCGATCGCCGTGTATTCGCTGCGCGGCAGGTGGGCGTCCCTGTGGCGGGGCCGCTGGCGCGTGCTGGGGATGGCGTTCCTCGGCGTCGCGGCCTGCCAGCTGCTCTACTTCGCCGCGATCGAGCGCATTCCCGTCGGCACGGCCATCCTGCTCGAATTCATGGCGCCGCTCCTTCTCGTGGCTGTCGCCTGGGCGCGTACCCGTCGCCTGCCGAAGACCGTGGTGCTCGTCGGTTCGGTTGCGGCGCTCCTCGGCCTCGTCTTCGTGATCTCGCCCTCGGGGGCAACGAGTCTTGACCTGCTCGGCCTCGTGTTCGCACTCGGCGCCATGGTCGGCTGTGCCGTCTACTACGTCGTTGCGGCCCGGCCCGCGGATGGCCTGCCGACCGTTGCCCTGGCATCCTCCGGTCTGCTCATCGGCGGGCTCGCGCTCGGCCTTGCGAGCGTCGTGGGCATTCTCCCGTTCGCCGTGACCTTCGGCCGGGTGCACCTGTTCGGTGAGGCGGTGGCCTGGTGGGTGCCGATGCTCGTGGTCTGCGTTGCTGCCACGGCGATGGCCTACGCCACGAGCATCGCGGCCACCTCGATGCTCGGCTCGCGGCTGGCATCCTTCGCGGGCCTGCTGGAGGTGATCTTCGCGACCTTCTATGCCTGGCTGCTGCTTGGTGAGGAGCTCACGCTCCTGCAGTTCCTTGGGGGAGCACTCATCCTCGCCGGGATCGCGTTCGTGCGCTCGGAGAAGGCGGATAATCCGGCGAAGCTCAGGCCACAGCCTTACGACGCATTCGTGCCTTGAACCGCGCGGAGTCGGTGATGCGGGCGAGCGCGGGCCCGACGATGATGGTGATGAGCACGTAGGCGGTGGCGAGCGGCGCGAGCTGGGGCTGCACACCCGCGGTGACGGCAAGGCCGGCGATCACGATCGAGAACTCTCCGCGCGGAGTGAGGGTGAGGCCCGTGCGCCAGCGCCCAGGAGCACCGAGGCCAGCGCGCCTCGCGGCGAGATAGCCGCTCAGCACCTTGGTGCCGATCGTCACGATCGCGAGCCCGAGAGCGGGTAGCAGCACCGGAGGGATGTCGTTTGGATCGGTGGCGAGCCCGAAGAAGACGAAGAAGACGGCGGCGAACAGGTCGCGCAGCGGGCTCAGCACCCGCGCGGCGCGCTCGGCGGCGGGGCCGGAGATCGCGATGCCGACCAGGAATGCTCCGACCGCGGCGGAGACGCCGAGCTGTTCCGCGGCTCCAGCCACGAGCAGCGTGAGCCCGAAGACGCCGAGGAGCAGCGGCTCGGGGCTCTGTACCGCGAACAGCCTGCCGACGAAGCGACCGTGCCTGAGCGCGACGAAGAGAATCACGAAGACCACCGCGACCGCGATGACCACGGTCGTCGCACCCTCGAGCAGTCCCGCTCCGATCACGAGCGCAGACAGCACGGGCAGGTAGAACGCCATGGCGAGATCCTCGATCACGAGGATGGACAGGATGACCGGAGTCTCGCGGTTGCCGAGTCGTCCGAGATCCCGCATCACCTTCGCGATCACGCCGCTCGACGACACCCAGGTGATGCCGGCCAGTGCAACGGCGGCGACCGGCCCCCATCCGAGAATCAGGGCGAATGCTGCACCGGGGATCGCGTTGAACAGCCCGTCGATCAGGCCGGCGACGCGGGATTCCTTGAGATTCTGCATAAGCTCTGCGGCGGAGTATTCCAGGCCGAGCATCGCGAGCAGCAGGATCACACCGATCTCCGACCCGACGGCGAAGAACTGTTCGCTCGCGTCGAGCGGTGCGAAGCCGCCCTTGCCGAAGACGAGACCTGCGAGCAGGTAGAGCGGGATCGGGGAGACTCGGATGCGGATCGCGAGACGACCAAGGATGCTCAGACCCAGGAGCAGTGCACCCACCTCGATGAGCAGCACGGTCGTGTTATGCATAGAGACCCGAGGCTATTGCGGACCGAGGGCGATGAGACTGCTCAGCGCGTCGAGGCCCTTGCGTGTGCCGACCGCGACGATGATGTCGCCCGGCTCGAACGGCACGTCCGGTGTCGGCGATGCCACGACGTGCGACCCGCGCACGATGGCGACGATTGACACACTCGTGCGCGTTCTCGCCTTGGTATCGCCCATGGGGCGGCCGATGTAGGGCGAATCGAACGGCAGGGAAATCTGCTCCGTGAAGACCCCGGCGGTCTGATCGCCGAGGCCGGCGAGCTGCCCGAGCATGAGGGATGCGCCGAGCACGTCAGCGAGAGCGGCCGCCTCGTCATCGGTCAGCGCGATCGAGTCGCTACTGGAGTCTGGGTCGTCCTGGTCGAAGATCGCGAGATCGCGCTCGCCTGAACGGTGCGACACGACGCTGATCTTGCGCCCGCCGATCGTCAGCAGATCGTGGCGCATACCGATGCCGGGAAGGTCTACTCGCTGAACTCGGGCTCCCATGAAACGAGGGTATCAGGCGTCATTTCGGTGAGATTCGCGCGGATCGTCGTCGTCGATCTCGTGCAGCACCGTGTCTGCGATCGAGGCGAGCAGGTCGAGTTGCTCCGCGCTGAGCACGTCCGTGACGTAGCGGCGCACGGCTGTCTCGTGGTGGAGCCTGGCCGCCTCGGCTGCCGCACGACCCTCCTCCGAGGCCCGGACGATGAATCCGCGACTGTCTTCTGGGCATTCTTCGCGCAGGATGAGGCCGCGTTCGGTCATGCGGCGCAGCTGGTGCGAGAGCCGGCTCTTCTCCCATTCGAGACCGCAGCGCAGTGCGAGGGAGCGCACGGAACCGTCGGGCGAATCGACGACGGCGGTGAGGATCTCGTAGTCGGCCTCCGAGAGCCCGGTTTCACGCATGAGTTCTCGGCCGAGCCTGCCGCTGAGCCGCGCGCGCATCCGTTGGTAACTCGCCCACGCGGAGGCCTGGTGCTCGGTGAGCGGGCCGGTGAGCTCTGAGGATGCAGCCGCCGAACCAGTCATGTGACCAGTGTAGTTGATGCGTCAACAAAACGCGCTATGCTGGTTGACGCGTCAACAAAACGCATGGCACACAGCGAGACGGAGCACCATGTACTACGGGCACGAGCTACAGTTCGGCACCTTCATCACGCCGGCGAACAACCCTCCGCAGGCCGCGGTATCGCTGGCGCTGCTCAGCGAGCAACTCGGTTACGACCTGGTCACCTTCCAGGATCACCCGTACCAGCCGGCGTTTCTCGACACCTGGACCCTGCTGAGCTGGGTGGCCTCGCGCACGGAGCGCGTGCACCTCTCCCCGAACGTCCTCAACCTCCCGCTTCGCCCACCCGCCGTCACGGCTCGCGCCGCGGCAAGTCTTGACCTGCTCTCCGGCGGCCGCATGAGCCTCGCCCTCGGCGCGGGTGGATTCTGGGACGCGATCGAAGCCATGGGCGGGCGACGCCTGACTCCTGGACAGTCGGTGGATGCCCTGAGCGAGGCAATCGACGTCATCCGTGGCATCTGGGATGCGGGCGAGCGCTCGTCTCTTCGCATTGACGGTGACTACTACAGCCTTGCGGGCGCGAAACGAGGCCCGGCACCCGCCCACAACATCCCAATCTGGCTCGGCGCGTACAAACCCAGGATGCTACGCCTGATCGGCCGCAAGGCGGACGGCTGGCTGCCATCCCTCGGGTACATGAAGCCGGGGGAGCTCGCGACCTCGAACGCGGTCATCGACGAGGCGGCCATCGGCGCTGGCCGCGATCCGCGTGAGATTCGTCGACTGCTCAACATCGGTGGTCGATTCTCGGCGGTGAACGGTGGCTTCCTGCAGGGGCCGAGCGAGCAGTGGGTGGATGAGCTGTTGCCCATGGTCATGGACGACGGCGTCGGCACCTTCATCGTGGCCACCGATGACCCCGGCACCCTGGAGCGCTTCGCCGAGGAGGTCGCGCCCGCTCTTCGTGCCGCCGTCGAGCGGGAGAAGATCTCGCGCGGCGTGCCGCGGTCCGGTGGCATCGTGCGCAATGCGATCGCTCTCGGCAAGCGGCGGGACGGCATCGACTATGACGGCATCCCCGAGTCCATTGCAGGGAGCGCGATCGAGCCGGGCGACGCGAGCTACTCGCGGGTGCGCTCGACCTACATGCGGGGCGGTGCTCCCGGTCTCGTGCTCCAGGTGCACACCACGGCGGAGGTCGTCGATGCGGTCGCGTTCGCGCGGGCGAACTCGGACGTTCCCCTCGGGGTGCGCAGCGGCGGACACGGCATCAGCGGGCGCTCGACGAACGACGGCGGCATCATCATCGACCTGTCTCCGATGAAGGCGATCGAGGTGCTGGATGAGTCGGCGCGACTGGTGCGAGTCGAGCCGGGTGCGCGCTGGAAGGATGTCGCGCACGCGCTCGCTCCCCACGGCTGGGCGCTGAGCTCGGGCGACTATGGCGGGGTCGGGGTTGGTGGCCTCGCGACAGCCGGTGGCGTGGGGTACCTCGTGCGTGAGCACGGCCTCACGATCGACCACTTGCGCGCCGTTGAGCTCGTGCTCGCGGACGGCTCCGTCGTGCGGGCAGATGCAAACGAGAACCCGGAACTGTTCTGGGCGGTGCGTGGCGCCGGCGCGAACGTCGGAATCGTCACGGCCTTCGAGTTCGAGGTGGATGAGGTGGGAGAGGTCGGCTTCGCCCAGCTGGTGTTCGACGCCTCAGACACCGCGGGATTCCTCGAGCGCTGGGGCGCCACGGTCGAGGCCGCTCCGCGCGAGGTCACGAGCTTCCTGATCATGGGCGCGTCTCGCCCTGGCCAGCAGACCGTCGCCCAGGTGATGGTCGTGGTCGACTCGAGCGAGCCGGACACGATCATCGAGATGCTTCAGCCCTTCGCCGAGGTTGCGCCGCTTCTCGACCAGTCCGTGAGTCTCACGCCCTACAGCGCCATCCTCGACAACGCCCAGGATGGCAGCCACAACGGGCAGGGCGAGCCGGTCTCGCGCTCGGCCCTCGTCGAGCACATCACACCGGAGTTCGCCGAGGGAGTCGCGGAGATGCTGGAGAGCGGCACAAGCTACTTCTTCCAGATCCGCTCTGTCGGCGGCGCCGTCCAGGACGTCGACGCGGATGCCACTGCCTACGCCGGGCGGTCAGCGAACTTCTCGGTCATTGCGCTTGGGCCCCGCAGGGAGCGGCTGAACGCGGTGTGGGAAAAGCTGAAGCCGCACTTCAACGGCCTCTACCTGAGCTTCGAGTCCGATTTGAGCCCGGAGCGAATCGACGAGGCGTTTCCACCGGCGACGCTCGCGCGACTTCGCCGGGCGAAGCTGCAGTACGACCCGGAGAACCTCTTCCGTGACAACTTCAACGTCGCCCCGGCCGAGGAGCTCCGGGCATCCTGAGTTCTGGACGTCCTGAACGAGGTGCGTTGAGTGTCAGGCGGGGAGCCCGACGATGAGGCGAAGCGAGCCGTCGAACTCCGGCTGGGTGCGCAGCGCGCCGTAGCGGGCATCCCACGCTCCGGAGTCGAGATCACGGCGCAGCTCGCGCTCGAAGCGCGGCTCCACCTCCGGCTCGACGAAGCTCCAGGCCGAGTTGGCGAGGCGTGCACCCGGGTCGAGCAGTGCTTCGGGCCTGCCGTAATACGCCTCTCCGAATCCGTCGGTGCAGTCGAGGGGCACGGGCAGTACGCGCGCTTCGACCGTGCCGCCGAGCATCCGCGCGATGTCTGCCGGAGCCGGATAGCGGCGCGCCTCGGTCTGTAAGACTTCGGGCGCGTAGTCTACGAGCCAGAATCGGTTCAGCTCCGCCGGGTCGCAGCTGAGGATCACGACCGGACCCCTGGTGACGCGACGCACCTCGTGCAGCCCCGCTTCCAGGTTCTGCCACTGGTGCACGGTGAAGGTCGCCATCGCCGCGTCGAAGCTGTCGTCGGCGAAGGGGAGGGATTCTGCACTCGCGTCGATCGCGACCGAGAGCGATGCGGGGCGCTGCGCGCGCATCGACGCGCTCGGCTCAACCGCCGTCACCTCGCGGTCGAGGGGTTCGTAGGAGCCCGCGCCCGCGCCGACATTGAGCACCGTGCGTGCGTCGCCGAGGGCATCGTGGATCCGTGCGGCGATGCGCGCATCCGGTCGCCGATAGCGCGAGTAGTCGGTCGCGATCGTGCCGTAGTCCGCGTCGCCGGCACTTCCGTCGGCCTTCCTGGGCGCTGTGGTCATGACCGGAAGTCTAGGAGTTCTGGCCGCTACCAGGCCGCCGTCACGTAGTCCTTGAGGAAGACACCGCAGACGTCTTCGCCGGCCTCGCCGCGCACGATCGGATCGTAGACGCGAGCCGCGCCATCCACGAGGTCGAGCGGGGCGTGGAAGCCCTCTTCCGCGAGTCGCACCTTGGTGGGGTGGGGCCGCTCATCCGTGATCCAGCCCGTGTCGACGCTCGTCATGAGAATGCCGTCGGTCTCGAGCATCTCCTTGGCACTCGTGCGCGTGAGCATGTTGAGAGAGGCCTTGGCCATGTTGGTATGCGGGTGGCCCGGGCCCTTGTAGCCACGGCCGAACTGCCCTTCCATCGCCGAGACGTTCACGATGTACTTGCGGCGCGCTTCCGAGGCAGCCATCGCGGGCCTCAGCCTGCTCACGAGCAGGAATGGCGCCGTCACGTTGGCGAGCTGCACCTCGAGCAGCTCGAGCGGATCGACCTCCTGCACGTGCTGGGTCCAGCTGTTGGCGTCGTGATGGTCGGGCACGAGACCGCCGGCATCGATTGCGGTGCCCGCGGCCAGGCGCTCGAGCGAGGATGACCCGGCTTCCATGGCGAGGGCGGTGAGTTCGGCGGCTGTTCTGCCGCCGGCGAGCACGCTCTGGGACAGCAGCGGATGCGCGGCCACGGAAGCCGCGAGCGCCTGCGGATGCGCGTCGTTGGTGTGTCCGAAGGTCAGGAGCTCCGGCAGCGGCCCGTCCGGCAGCGGATGCGACTCGCCCTCGGTGAGCGGAGCGTACGCGCCGGGGGAGCGTCGCACGGTCTGCGCGGCGTTGTTGATGAGGATGTCGAGCGGCCCGGCCTCGATCATCGCGTCGGTGAGGCCGATCACCTGGGCCGGGTCCCGCAGGTCGATGCCGACCACGCGCAGGCGGTGCAGCCAGTCGTGGGCGTCGGGCAGCGACGAGAAACGGCGCACGGCATCCCGGGGAAAGCGGGTCGTGATCGTCGTGTGGGCGCCATCCCGAAGCAGCCTGAGGGCGATGTACATGCCGATCTTGGCGCGACCGCCGGTGAGCAGGGCGCGCTTGCCGGTGAGGTCGGTGCGGGCGTCGCGCTTGGCGTGGCTCATGGCGGCGCAGTCCGGGCAGAGCTGGTGGTAGAACGCATCCACCTGCGTGTACGGCTTCTTGCAGATGTAGCAGGGGCGCGGCTTCAGCAGGGTGCCTGCCGTCGGGGCGGCGACGGTGATCGCGAGCGGGATGCCGCGGGTCTCGTCGTCGATGCGGTCCGGCGCTCCTGTGGCCGTTGCCGCGACCACGGCGCGGTCCGCCTCGGCGATCTCTGCTCGCTTCTCGAGGCGACGGGTCTTCTTGACGGCCTTGAACATCCGCGCGGTCGCCTGGCGCACGGCGATGAAGTCCGGATGCTCCTCGTCGAGGTCGTCCATCGAGGCGAGCACTCGGAGGGTCGTTTCGAGCTCCGCGGCGTCGATACCCTGCGGCTCGTCCGCTCCCCGCTGCTCCGCTGTCACTGTTGTCCTATTGGCACCGCATGATTCTACCGGCGCGCCATTGCGCCTCTTGCCAGAGTCAGGTGGTGCCGAGCAGGATGGCCGCGACGATCGCGAGGGCGACTCCGAAGAACTGCACGAGCGACATGCGTTCCTTGAGCACGAGTCTGGCCAGGATGACCGTCGCGAGCGGGTAGAGGCTCACGAGCACGGCGACCACGGCGAGGTTGCCGCTGTGCAGGGCGAGGACGAGCAGGATGTTGCCGACGCCGAGCAGCACCCCGCCGACCGCGCTCGCGACCCAACTGCGCGCATCCGTCCTGGGCGTGCCAGCGCTGGGCGGTGCGACATCGGATCCGCCTTTCAGCCAGCCGTCGCTCACCCGCAGACGCCTCACGGCGAGCAACGGCAGCAGAACCACGAGGCCCGCCGCGAGGTCGAGGAAGGCGGGGAACACGCCAGAGTCTGACGGTGCGGTATCGAGCGAAACGACCGAGAGGCCGAGGGTGATGCCGGAAACGAGCGCGAGCATCCCACCTCGGGCAGAGATGCGATCGGCTTTCGTGTCTGGAGTGCTCGTCTTGGCTGGAATGGAGATAAGCGTTGTCGCGATGAGTGCGAGAGCGACGGCGACCCACGCCACGGGCCGGAGGGTCTGCCCCAGGATTGCCGCCGCGATGACCGGTATCGCGGTCTGGATCAGCGCAATGAGCGGTGCGAGCAGACTCATTGGGCCGATCGCGAGGGCGGCGTAGAAGGTCACCATCCCGACGATCGCGAAGAGGCCGGCGATCGTGCCTGCCCAGAGCGCCCGGTCGCTATAGGCCCAGGGGAGAGTGAGCAGGGCGATGGCACCGGCCGCGGTGCCCGCGAGATAGATTGCGGTGCTCGCTCTGATGACGGTGAGCCGACGGGCGCTGAGCGCGCCGAGGAAGTCCGAGGCTCCGTAGAGCAGGCTCGCCAGGAGGGCGAGAACAACGACAACTGTCACGGGTTATCGACTGTGACGCAGGTCATGGCACCACTGTAGCGACAGCGCACCGTAGCGTCGCCCTAGGCTTGCGGCATGACCTCGAAGATTCTGCTCGACTGCGATCCGGGTCTCGACGACGCGCTCGCCCTGCTGCTCGCGCACGGTGACCCTGCGATCGACCTCGTCGGCGTGACGACGGTCGGCGGCAATGTCACGCTCGCGAACACCACGAAGAACGCGCTCGAACTGCGCGAGTACCTGGGCTTTACGGGCGTGCCGGTTGCGGCGGGGGCATCCGGTCCGCTCGTGCGCGACGCGAAGAACGCCGCGCAGGTGCACGGCGAGACCGGCCTGGGCGACGTCGTGCTGCCGCCCGCGACGCTGCCGCTCAGCGACATCCACGCCGTCGACTTCATCATCGACACAATTCGCGCGGCTCCTGGCACGATCGACCTGGTCGCCACCGGGCCGCTCACCAACATTGCCCTCGCGCTGCAGCGGGACCCCGGTATTGCGTCGCTCGTGAAGTCCTTCGTGATCATGGGCGGATCGTTCACGCGCGGCAACACCACGCCCGCCGCCGAGTTCAACATCTACGCGGACCCGGATGCCGCAGCGGTGGTCTTCGACGCGGGCTGGCAGGTGGTGATGGTCGGCCTCGATCTCACCCTGCAGGCCATCGCGCACCAGTCCGTGCTCGAGCGGATGTCTGCCCTCGGCACGCTCGGCAGTGAGTTCGTCGTGCCGCTGTCGACCTTCTGGACCGACCCGAACGACCCCGGTTGGCAGGGCCAGGCCGTGCACGACGTGTGCGCGGTCGCCTACGTCGCGAGGCCCGATCTGTTCACCTCCCGCGTCGCACGGGTGGATGTCGAAACGACGGGCACATTCACCGACGGCATGACCGTGGTCGATTTCGCGTCTCCGGCGCCGAACGCTCTCGTTCCGGTGGCCCTCAACGTGGACGGATTCTGGGACTACGTAGAAGGCGTGTACGCGCTCGCCGCTGCCACCCATCCGCATGCCTGAATCGCTGCTCGATCACCTGCCCGCAGGCAAGGACCCCGACGCCGTCTACGCCGCGTTCGTCGAGTGGACGACCGCGCAGGGCATCACGCTCTATCCGGCGCAGGACGAGGCGCTCATCGAGATCGTCTCCGGCGCCAACCTGATCCTCAGCACGCCGACCGGCACGGGCAAGTCGCTCGTGGCCGTCGGCGCCCACTTCGCCGCCCTTGCGGAGGGCAAGCGCACCTTTTACACCGCACCGATCAAGGCGCTCGTCTCGGAGAAGTTCTTCGCGCTCGTCGACGTGTTCGGTGCGGAGAACGTCGGCATGGTCACCGGCGATTCGAGCGTCAACGCGGATGCCCCGATCATCTGCTGCACTGCCGAGATCCTCGCCAACATCGCCCTGCGGCACGGCGCGGATTCTCCCGTCGACCAGGTCGTGATGGACGAATTCCACTTCTACTCGGACCCCGATCGCGGCTGGGCCTGGCAGGTACCGCTGCTGACTCTCCCTCGGGTGCAGTTCATCCTCATGTCCGCGACCCTCGGCGACGTCGACTGGCTCGCGAAGGACCTCACCGAGCGCAACGGGCGCGAGACCGCGGTCGTGGTGGGCGTTGACCGCCCGGTGCCGCTGCACTACGAGTACGCGACGACGCCCGTGCACGAGACCGTCGAGGAGCTGCTGTCGACCGACCGCGCACCGATCTACATCGTGCACTTCTCGCAGCTCGCCGCCCTCGAACGAGCGCAGGCGCTCACGAGCGTCAAGGTCGCAAGCCGCGAACAGCGGGACGAAATCGCGGAGGAGATCGGCGGATTCCGCTTCACCACGAACTTCGGGCGCACGCTCTCGAGGCTCCTGCGCTCGGGCATCGGCGTGCACCACGCGGGCATGCTGCCCAAGTACCGGCGCCTCGTCGAGCAACTTGCCCAGCGCGGACTGCTGAGGGTCATCTGCGGAACGGACACGCTCGGGGTCGGCATCAACGTGCCGATCCGCACCGTGTTGCTCACCGCGCTCACCAAGTTCGACGGCACGAAGATGCGCCAGTTGAGCGCGCGCGAATTCCACCAGATCGCCGGGCGTGCTGGCCGCGCGGGCTACGACACCGCGGGCACCGTCGTGGTTCAGGCCCCGGAGCACGAGACCGAGAATGCACGCCTGCTCGCGAAGGCGGGCGACGACCCGAAGAAGATCAAGCGGATCGTGAAGAAGCGCGCCCCGGACGGCTTCGTCTCGTGGGGCGAGCCGAGCTTCAACCGTCTCGTGGCGGCGCAGCCCGAGACCCTCACGTCCAGCATGCGGATGACGCATTCGATGCTGCTCAACATCATCGGTCGCGGCGGCGACGCGTTTGCCGAGGCCAGGGCACTCATCGAGAACAACCACGAGCCGCGGCCGCGCCAGCTCGAACTGGCGCGGCAGGCCCTTGCGATCTATCGAACGCTGCGGACGGCGGAGATCGTGCAGCAGTCCGCGGACGGCCAGATCTCCCTCACGGTCGACCTGCAGCCGAACTTCGCTCTCAACCAGCCGCTGTCGCCGTTCGCGCTCGCGGTCTTCGACCTCATCCAGCCGGCGGAGGGGGTCGAACGCGAACCGAACTACGCGCTCGACGTGATCTCCGTGTTGGAAGCAACCCTCGACGATCCGCGCCCGGTGCTCTCGGCGCAGCAGTTCCTGGCCAGGGGCGAGGCCGTCGCCGCGATGAAGGCGGAGGGCATCGAGTACGACCAGCGCATGGAGCTGCTCGAGCAGGTGACGCATCCGAAGCCGCTCGAGGAGTTGCTGGACGCCGCCTTTGCCACCTATCGCGCCTCGCAGCCGTGGGTGGGCGACTTCGAGCTCAGCCCCAAGTCGGTCGTGCGCGACATGTACGAGCGGGCGATGACCTTCAACGACTACATCGGCTTCTACAAGCTGAACCGTTCCGAGGGGCTCGTGCTGCGGTACCTCTCCGACGCCTATCGTGCGGCGCGACAGACCATCCCGAACGAGGCGAAGACGGAGGAGCTGCTCGACCTGATCGAGTGGCTGGGCGAGCTCGTGCGCCAGGTGGATTCCAGTCTGCTCGACGAGTGGGAGGAGCTCACGAACCCCGCGGCCGTCTTGGAAGCCGCAGCGGCGCCTGTTCTGCCGCCCGCGTCGCACGGGGTCACCACGAACCAGCGGGCGTTCCGCATTCTGGTGCGCAACGAGATGTTCCGGCGGGTGCAGCTGGCTGCCCTGGAGAAGTACGACGAACTCGGCGAGCTGGATGCGGCATCCGGCTTCACCGCGGAGGCCTGGGCGGATGCCCTGGATCCGTACTTCGCCGAATACGACAGTCTCGGCACCGACGCGGATGCCCGCAGTTCGGCCATGCTCATCCTCGACGAGGGCGCTGCCGTGTGGACGGTGCGGCAGATCTTCGCGGACCCCTCGGGCGACCACGACTGGGGTATCAGCGGCACGGTGGACCTTGCGGAGTCGAATGAGGCCGGCGAGGCCGTGCTGCGGGTGACGGCGGTCAACCGGCTCTGAGCGCTCGGTAAATCGGGTCTACGGAATCAGCAGCGTCAACAGGGCGAACACGATGCCGATGACGAGTGAAAGCCCGAAGATCAGGATGGCTTTTCGTTGGTCGACGCGACGGTACTCGGCCTGTTCGATGGTGTCGGTGTGGTGGGTGTCGCCTTCGAAGTTGAACACGCCGCGCATGGCGAATCCGGCGCAGAAGTGCATTCCTGCCTGAAGGAAGCCGGTCGCTGCACCACCGGCGGGAATGATGAGGAAGAGTCGCCACCAGGGGGAGATCGGCAGGAGAACGAGCACGACGAGCGCGATGATCGTCACGGCGAGACCGAGGTAGCCGGAGTTGCGCCGGGTGCGGATCTCCGCGTCACCGATGTTGCAGACCCCGGGGATGTACTCGTTCGTTGTCATGATCCCGATCGTACGCGTGCGCGGCGCCCCAGGTTACGAGCGTGCACCCAGTCTTTCTCGCAGACTCAGTCTTTCCTGCAGGCTCAGGCGCACGGTAGGCCACTCGCTCGCGATGATCGAGAACACGACGGTGTCGCGCAGGGTCCCGTCGCGCCAGAGCTGGTGGTTGCGCAGCACGCCGTCCTGCTTGGCGCCGAGCTCCGCGATGGCCCTCCGCGACTGGAGGTTGTGCCAGTGAGTGCGGAACTCCACGGCGACGCAGTCGAGCTGATCGAAGGCATACCCGAGCATGAGGAGCTTCGCCTCGGTGTTGATGCCGGTGCGCTGGGCGCTCTTCGCGAGCCAGGTGGAGCCGATCTCGAGCCTGCGGTTGGCGGGATCCAGGTTCATGAAGGTCGTCATGCCGACCGCAGAGCCGGTGTCGTTGCGCGTGGTGGCGAAGGGCAGCATGCTTCCAGCTTCGCGAAGCGCGAGACGGCGCTCGATCTCGGCTGCCATGTCTTCCGGCTTCGGAACGTGGGTGTACCAGGTGCGCCACAGCTCGCCCACGGCGGAGGCCAGGTCGCTCGCGTGGTCGCGGGTGAGTGGTGCGAGGGTGACGCGGGCACCGCTGAGCGTCGGAACGGTCGTGAAATCCATGGAATGACTGTATTGCCTGGGTCGCGCCGCAATGAACTGAGCTGTCCTGAACCGTGCTGGTGTGAACCTGTAGGGGCGTCGCTTCGTGTTTCTTAATACGACTTCGGTTGGAGCCGCACCGTTCGCTGAAATATCGCTATCTGAACGAGGCCACACCATGAAAAACAAACTGTCTCTGATCTTCGCTGCTACCGCGCTGTCGATTGTTGCGCTCGCCGGCTGTTCGAGCAATTCCCCGACTCCCGGGGCGGCCTCCTCGGCAGCATCTTCTGCACCGACTACGACTTCGGGCAGCACTCTCGCTACCGGCAATAGCAGTCTCGGAATGGTTGCCGTCGATGGCCACGGCATGACCGTGTACTACTACTCGAAAGACGTGAAAGGCTCGGGCAAGAGCGATTGCACGGGCGGATGCCTCGCACTCTGGCCCGCGGTCACGGCCACCTCGAGCTCGCCCAAGGTCGACGGGGTGACCGGCACGGTCGGCACCATCACGCGCGACGACGGAACGCTGCAGGTCACGATCGACGGGATGCCGGTCTATACCTACGCACAGGACTCCAAAGCTGGAGATGTGAACGGCGAGGGCATCGACAACCTCTGGTACGCGGTCAACCCGGACGGATCCGCGATCAAGGGGAGTACGAAGAGCGGGTACTGAGCTGCGATTCAGCAGCGGTTCAGCAGTAGCTCAGTCGCGAGTCATCTCGAGGTAGCTGAGGCCTCGGAGGTCGAACCAGACTCGATCGCCGCTGTCGACGATGCGCAGCAGCACGCCGTCGCATCCGCGGCACCGCAGCACGAGGCCGGGCGCCCGGTCGTAGAGCACGGCGTCGGCGAGCACGCCCACCCTGCCGCAGTGGTCGCAGCGGCCGGATGCCGAGGTCAGGTCGATCGCGAAGAGGTCGAGCAGTGGGCCCGCGGCCGCGTTGCCGTCGAGGGCGCTCATCCCGGTCATTGCGTCACTCCTGTTCCGCCGAAGCGTTCTGTTCTGATCTTCTCCGGCGCATGGCCGGCGTCGACGAGCCAGTCGGCGACGGTCTCGACGAAGGGCGTCGAACCGCAGACGAAGAACGTGGCCTGCACGGCGGGTTCGAACACGCTTGCTTCGAGCGCGGTACGATCCAGGCGTGCGGGTTCCCGTGGCCAGCCCCTCGGTGTCTCGCGGGAGAACACGTAGTCGATCGTGAGGTCGTGGTCGCTGGCGGCTCGGTCAGCGAGTTCGCTGTAGTAGAGCGCGGATGCCGGCGACCGCATCGAGTACAGCAGGCGGAACGGAGCGGCGCTTTCGGCATCCCCATGGGTACGGATCATGGACATGAGCGGAACGACGCCGGAGCCGCCGCCGATGAGCTGGACGGGGGAGTCCTCGTCGCCGCGCCAGACGAACCATCCGCCGGCTGGCCCGCGCACTTCGACGCGGTCGCCAATCGCGGCGACATCCACGAGGTAAGGCGAGACTTCGCCGTCGATGAGGCGGTCGACGGTGATCTCGAGGGTTCCGGAGACAGCGGATGACGCGATCGAGTACGAACGCACGGCCGTGTAGCCGTCTTCTGCGGTGAGGCGCACGTCGACGTGTTGTCCTGCGCTGTGGCCCGGCCAGTTGTCGACGGCGAGCGTGAGGGTGCGTGCGCCGGGCGACTCCTGGCGTACTGCGGTGATGGTCGCGGGGGCGAAGCTCACCAGTAGCGCTGTTCGAGCCAGGGGTCGCCGTACATGTGGTAGCCATTCTGTTCCCAGAATCCGGGTTCGTCCTTCTCCATCATGCGGATGCCGCGGAGCCACTTGGCGCTCTTCCAGAAGTAGAGGTGTGGCACGAGGAGGCGGGCGGGGCCGCCGTGCTCGGGTTCGAGGTCGTCACCGTCGTAGTCGAAGGCGACCCAGGCCTTGCCGTCGAGCAGGTCTTCGAGCGGGAGGTTGGTGGTGTAGCCGCCGTAGGAGTGCGCCATCGTGTATTCGGCGTTGGTGTCGACATCCGCGAACAGGGTGTCGAGGGAGACGCCGCGCCAGCCGGTGCCGAGCTTCGACCAGCTCGTGACGCAGTGGATGTCCTGGGTCACGTCTTCGGAGGGGAGTGCGCGGAACTGCTCCCAGTTCCAGGCGTGAACTGCGCCGGTCTCGGTGGTGATGTCGAGGGTCCACTCGTCGAGGTCGATGCGTGGCGTTGGGCCGGCAGACAGGACGGGGAAGTTCTCGGTGAGGTATTGGCCTGGCGGGAGTTCAGGGTTGTCTGGGCGGGCGCGGCCGGAGAACCCCGAGGAGAAGAATCCCATCGTGCTGACCTCCGTTGCGTCTGGATCGTCGAACTGAGTGGTAGCGATGCTACTCGCGGGGTGGGGCTCGGTCGAGGGCGAGGCCGGTCGGCGCGGATTCACAGCGTCCACGTGGTGTCGTCGGGGATCGCACCGAAGGCTCCGCCCATAAAGGCCCACCACGCCCCCGCCTTCGGCGCGATCCCCGACGACGAGTGAATCCTGCGGTCTCTACCTATCTCGGTCCGCTGTCGAGTAGCGAGGCACGGGCTTTCGAGCGCCGTACTGAGTTTGTCTAAGTGACGCTCACGGGCATCCGTTACCGCCGGGTGCTGCGCCGCGTTGCCCGCGCGCGTGCCGACGCAGTCAGGCGCGCAGGCGAACTTCGGGTTCCGTGGTGTATTCGTGGCCTGTTGGGGATGTCCAGGTGAGGGTGCCCGGGGCGATGTCGGGAGGCGCATCCGGATTGTAGAGCGAACCGTCGGGCGGATCGTCGCCCGAGGCGAGGTGTTGCACTCGCCATCCGCTGTTGTGTTTGAGTCGATGGTGACTGCGGCAGAGGTGTGCGAGGTTGTCGTGGCGGGTTTCGCCGCCGTAGGCCCAGTCGTCGGTGTGGTCGATGTCGCACTGGTAGGCGGTGCGGGAGCATCCGGGGAAGCGGCAGGTGCTGTCGCGCAGCCGCAGCCAGTTCTTGAGGTCGCTCGGCACCCGGTAGCTGTCTTTGCCGACGGAGAGCACGGCGCCGGTCTCGGGATGGGTGAGGAGGCGGATGAAGCTGGGCGCCGCTGCCGCCAGCTCCCGTGCGGTGTCTGGGTCGATGGGGCCATATCCGTCGAGCACGGCAGCTTCGCCGGAGCGGCCGAGCAACGTCATTGCTGGCACCGTGACATAGACGGTGGGGCGGATGCCGCGCGGGCCTTCGAGGGCGGGTTCCCCGTCGATCAGGAGGTCGCGGAGGGCGTCCGCTCGTGCCTGCGCGAGCGTGCGCGTGGGCACTGAGTCGCTGGAGGTCTTGTCGATGGCGCGCAGGCATCCGGCCAGTTCGGTGAGTCTGTGGAAGGCGGCCAGCGCATCCGGGGCGGTGAGGTACGCGCTGAGCCAGGCCATGCCGTCGCGGTCGGGCGTGAAGACGACCTCGCGGTCGGTGGTGGCTCGTTCGCGGCGCTCGAGGATTGTCTCGGGGTTGGTGCGCTCGCGCAGGGTGCGGAGCTTGCGCTCGAACTTGGCGACGGTGAGGTTGCGGGCGAAGGGCAGTGCAGCGGTCTCGAGGGCCGCACTGGCGTCGTCGTCGAGTCCGGTGACGCTGTCGACCATCGCCTGGGCGTGTCGGTAGCTGATCTCGCCGGTCTTCAGCGCGGCGAGCGTCGACGGCAGCGAGTGGGTGAGGCTGTGTGCGGTGGCGAGTTGGTTCTCGGCGGTGCGCTCGGGGATCCGCAGGGCGCAGGCGAGCTCGGCTCGCAGTGACCGCCACTGCATTGATTGGGAAGGTGTGAGAGACGATTCGCCGACGGACGACACTTGGTCTTCCAGTTCGGTGAACACGATCGCCTGATTGAGCAACTCGGCACGCATCGCGGTGAGCCCGGCGATCATCTTCTCGATGCCCACGACGGCATCAACAATGTCGGAAACGGTATCGGCAACGGCCGCGTGCAGCGAAGGCTGCGCCTCGCCCGTCGTTGTGTCGACCACCGTTTCCATGCTCTAACTCAACACGCAACCACTGACATTCGGGGTGGTAGCGGTCGGCGCGTAATCATGCGCTTAGTCGCGAGCCTGCTTGTGCGCGGCCGGACACCTAGTCATGTGCAAAGCGACGATGGCCTCGGACTCCGGTTACGTTGCTTATCAGGTAAAGCGAAGGTGCTATGCCGCGTCGTGTGGCACTATCACTGAGGTGAAGAAATGCGATAACTGTTCGCAGTTCATTCCCGTGGCGGGCATCTTTCCCGAGATGCCCTCAGCGTTCCAATACAGAAGAAAGCGCGAATTCGTGGTTGCCGCGTCGCCGATTTCATAGTTCTCGAGCGTGCACTCCCATCGAGTGATCGGATGCTTGAAATTGAAGCCGTCGAATCGTGTCTCAGTCTGGAAGTTCTTTACTTCGCCTGCGTAATCGGGCCCGTATATCCATAGGGAGCCCCAGACGCGAGTGCCATCCGCTTCAATTGTGTTCTCGACGAAAATGCTTGGCACGCGAGCCGCGTCGACTGCGCGTATGTAGGAGGCATACAAGGACTCGACGCGTTCGCAGACGACCCTACTCAGGCCCAACTGCTCGAAATACTCTTCAAACATTTTTCTTCCCCTTATCGCGAACTTCCATAATCATCCCTTCCATGTAGTGGAGAATATGGCCGAGGTAATTTGGCTTGAATGAATCGCTCGAATAGTCCCACTGCCATTTCATTGCGGGTTCATCGGTTGTCATGCGGCGACCTTCGTATTGAATATGCGTGAGGCGGCGAATCACTTCTTGGAGCTGAGTCGTGACCTGGATCTCAAACTGGCCGTGACTGGCAACCTCCGTCCAATTCTCCACAAGCAGGTTGAAGTCGACGCCCACGCGACTATGCGCCGCATAATAGCCAGTGTCTCGAGCCTCAAAGTTGCACTCGTAATCTGCTATCGCACCAGTCGTTACGAACGCCTGAAAGTGATTCGTGACGGCCTCAACGCCGTCGAGGTACTTCACAACTACTACCGTGCGGGCGATGTCGTGGATGCGCTCATACCAGTTTCCTGGAAGAAGCCAACCTTCCTCAGGCGGATCTGGCCACCCGCTGTTCGACGAAATGTTCGTCCTGTACGTCTTCTCCAGAAAGGACTTCCAAGGTTTAATTACCATCGACTCGGGGGTGCTATCGGCAAACAGAGGGTAAGTCGTGCCCGCGAAGTAAGTATCGGCAAGCTCTTGCTTCGTCGCCAGATAGTGAAGCCAAAGAGGGGAGGTTTCGGCCGCCCCCTTGATTCGCACGGATTCGCGCTCGTATCTGTTTCTCTCCGTCGCGACATTAACTGAATGCGTTTCGCCGAGCCATTTCGGATACTGATCGAAGGACGGGCGAGCATCGTCGCTCGGTTCATCGTCAGCCACTGAACCTCCCTCAGTTCAGGATTCAGAGTACATCGTGGGCCGCGAGTGAGCAGACAGTCGAACTCGGAGAGTTCGCGCCGACGGAGGCGTATTTGCACGTTGTCCCGCCGGACATGCCGCTTTGTCGTTTAAGGTGAAATCGCAGACGCGACACTGCTCTGTCTGCCAGAAGGAGTCGAAGCCCTAATGTTGCTCTGCGGGCGGACGACTAGCAACCGGTAGGTTCTAGTGCTGGGTTCACCCACTGAGCGCTTAATCTTCGGTCAGATCGGGGTCGCACTCGACTAGGCACAAGCGATCGATGTTGTGATTGGCGCGGGTATCTGAGACTTTCGACACGATATGCGTCGCTCGTGGGGGTCTCGATACGCGAGCTCGTTCCTCGCGCGCTACTCGACCAGCGTGACAGGCCGCGACCAGCGGGTCAGTGCCGCGGATCCCCCGACGCCTGCGCCACCAGGTGCGGCAGCAACTCGTCGAGCACAGCGAGACCGTCCTTCACGCCGCCACGCGATCCTGGCAGGTTGACGATCACCGTCTGGCCCGCGAGGCCCACGAGTCCGCGACTGAGCGATGCCATCGGCGTAGACTCCATACCCTTCGCGCGCAACGCCTCCGCAACACCGGGCAGCTCTCGGTCGAGGACGAGCCGGGTCGCCTCCGGAGTCTGGTCGGTGGGAGAAACGCCCGTACCGCCGGTCGTGATAATCACGGCCGGGGCAGTCTGGGCGACGCGGGCCAGCTCTGCGGCGATCCCGGCATCCGGCACAACGCTGACCTCATCGACCGCGTAGCCAGCAGAAACGAGCCATGACGCGATCACCGGCCCCGTCGTATCCGGTCGCTCGCCACTCGCGCCCGTGGTGGACGCGACCACGACCGTCGCCGTACCCGGCCGCACCGCAGCGGGAGGGATCACACCGTCCCGAGTCCAGTGACCGCGCTTGCCGCCGGTCTTGCTCACGAGGCGGATGTCGCCCAGCACCGCCGCAGGATCGACCGCCTTGATCATGTCGTGCAGCGTCAGCCCCGCAATGGCCACGGCCGTGAGCGCCTCCATCTCGACCCCGGTGCGCCCGAAGGTCTTCGCCGTCGCCTCGATCGCGATCGAGTTCTCCTCCAGCTCGAACGACACCTTCACGGAGTTGAGGTTCAGCTGGTGGCAGAGCGGGATGAGCTCCGAGGTCTTCTTCGCGCCGCTGATGCCCGCAATCCGCGCGGTCGACAGCACATCCGCCTTCGGCATGTCATCGGCGCGCACGAGCGAGATGACCTCCGCGGTCGTGGCGATGCGACCCGCCGCGGTCGCGACGCGAGTTGTCTCGGACTTGTCGCCGACGTCCACCATCCGGGCCCGGCCATCCGAGTCGACGTGTGAAAGCTCATTCATAGTGACCACACTCTCACGGACTCGCCAGCCGCGAGCTCGGTGACATCGGCGGGAATATCGACCAGCACATCCGCGCGCGCCATCGCCGCAACCAGGTGCGAGCTTGGCCCGGAGACGAGCTCAACCGAGCCGCGCGAATCGAGACGCCCGCGCAGGAACTGCCGCTTGCCCGCGATCGAGCGAATGCCCGCCGAGAGCGTACGGTCCGTGGTCACGTCGTCATCGCGCCCGGCGGCCTCGAGCAGCAGCGGCCTCGCAAAGATCGCGAACGACACCTGCGTGCTCACCGGGTTCCCGGGAAAGCACAGCACGGGAACGCCGTTGACCGTCGCGGTCGCCTGCGGTCCACCCGGCTGCATGGCGATGTGTCCGACGGATGCCCCGAGCGGCCCGATCGTCTCGCGCACCACCTCGTACGCCCCCTCCGAGATGCCACCAGAGGTGATGACGAGATCGGCCAGGCCGGTCGCCCGATCCAGGATGTCGCGGAACACCGCCGTCTCGTCGCTACTGCGCTCGGCAAGTACGAGCTCCGCGCCGGTCTCGGTGACGGCGGCGGAGAGCGCGGTGAGGTTCGAGTCGAAGATCTGGCCCGGCCTCGGCGAGTCTCCCGGGGCCACGAGCTCCGCGCCGGTGCTGATGACGGCAACGCGGAGCCTGCGCCGCACGGGCACGGTGGTGATCCCCGCCGCCGCGAGGGCGGCGAGGTGCCTCGCCCCGAGCAGTTGCCCCGCGGGAAGCAGTTCGGCACCGGCGGCAAGATCACTCGCCCGATCACGCACGAAGTCGCCGGATGCCCGCCCTACCAGAATCTTCACCATCGCGCCGTCGAGCGGGTCGCCCCCGACCCCCGGTTCCACTTCCACGTCTTCGACCGGCACCACGCAGTCGGCGCCCTCCGGCACGACGGCGCCGGTCATGATCCTGACCGCGGTGCCCGGCGTGAGTGCCGGCGGGTTCGCGGGCCCCGCGGGAATGTCACCCGTCACGGGAAGGCTCACGGGAAGCTGCGCGAGGTCGGCGGAGCGCACGGCGTAGCCGTCCATCTGCGAGTTGCGAAAGAGGGGAAGGTCGATGGGGGAGCGCACGACCGACGCGGTCACCCTGCCGAGAGCCTCGGCCAGCGGCAGTTCGGTCGCGCCATCCGGGAGGCTCACCGATTCGGCGAAGAGTGTTCTGATGTGCCGTGCGTGTTCTTCGACCGAGGTCATTGTCGTCTTTCTGCGCCGCCGTGTCGGGATGCCCCGCTCTTAAACCTTAGCCGCGTCAATCGGGCGCAGATGCGGAGAAAGTAGTGTGTAATGTCCGTGAATGCGGTAATCGAGCTAGCATTGGAGCATGCCACAGCATCGATTCCGGGTCAGTGAGGCCGCCGCCCTGCTCGGCGTGAGCGATGACACCGTGCGGCGCTGGGCCGACTCTGGCAGGCTCACGCTCGTGAAGGGCGAAAACGGTCCGTCACTGGTCGATGGCGTCGAGCTTGCGGCGCTGGCCCAGTCGAACGCCCAGGACGCGGCGACGGAGACCGGCGGATCCCGCAGCTCCGCGAGAAACCGGCTCCGCGGCATCGTCACCAAGGTCACGAAAGACACCGTCATGGCCCAGGTCGAGCTTCAAGCCGGCCCGTTTCGCGTCGTCTCGCTCATGAGTCGAGAAGCCGTGGATGACCTCGGCCTCGAAGTGGGGTCGCTGGCCATCGCGAGCGTGAAGTCCACCACCGTCGTCGTCGAACTTCCGGAGTGACCGTGATCGACCGGAGGTCACAGCCATGAGAATCCCACGTCTCGCGCTCCTGCCCGCGATCGCCGCCCTCACCCTCGGGCTCGCGGCCTGCAGCACGACCGCGGCGACGGCATCCGCTCCGAAGGCCACCCGGGGCGCCGCGCTCTCCGGCACCCTCGTCGTCGATGCCGCGGCATCCCTCACCGGAACCTTTCAGAAGCTGGGCGACGAGTTCGACGCGAAGCACCCGGGTGTCACGGTCACCCTCAACTTCGGCGGCAGCTCCGGACTCGCCGCACAGATCACCGCCGGAGCACCGGTCGACGTCTTCGCCTCCGCGAGCCCGGCAACCATGAAGACGGTGACGGATGCCTCGGACGCGAGCGCGGCCCCCATCGTGTTCGTGCGCAACCGCCTCGAGATCGCGGTGCCGGCCTCGAATCCCGGGCACATCACCGGCCTCACGGACTTCACCGATCCCGCGAAGAAGATCGCGCTGTGTGCTCCGGAGGTGCCGTGTGGTGCCGCTGCCGTGACGGTGTTCAAGGACGCGGGGCTCACTCCCGCGCCGGACACGCTCGAACAGGACGTGAAGGCGGCACTGACCAAGGTGCAGCTCGGCGAGGTGGATGCCGCACTCGTCTACCGCACCGACGTCAAGGCCGCGGGAGACAAGGTGAAGGGCATTCCGTTTGCCGAGTCAGACACCGCGATCAACGATTATCTGATCGCGCCGCTGAAGGCCTCGAACAACCAGAAGCTCGCCGCGGCGTTCATCGCGTGGGTGCTGTCGGACAGCGGCAGGAAGGTGCTGGGAGATGCGGGCTTTGAGCTCCCCTGACGCCGCGGAGCGGCGTGGGTCGGGCATCCCCGGCATCCTGTGGGTCCCCGCGGTGCTCGCGCTGTGCTTCCTGCTGCTGCCGCTGCTCGCCCTCGTGCTGCGCGCGCCCTGGTCGACGCTGCCGCAGCAGCTGTTCAGTCCGGTGATCGGGTCCGCCCTCGTGCTGTCGCTCGTGAGCGCCCTGAGCGCGACGGCGCTCTGCCTCGTGCTCGGCATCCCGCTCGCCTGGGTACTCGCGCGCTCCCAGGGCTGGGCGGCCGGGCCGCGACGGCTGCTGCGGGCTCTCGTGCTGGTGCCGCTTGTGCTGCCGCCCGTGGTCGGGGGCGTTGCGTTGCTGCTTCTGCTCGGCCGCAACGGCGTGCTCGGGCAGTATCTCGACCGGTGGTTCGGCCTGAGCATCCCCTTCACCACCCCAGCGGTGGTGATCGCCGAGGCGTTCGTGGCGATGCCCTTTCTCGTGCTGGCCGTCGAGGGTGCGCTACGCGGGGCCGATCGCCGGTTCGAGGATGTCGCCGCGACACTCGGCGCCTCCCGCTGGTACATCTTCCGCAGGATCACCCTGCCGCTCGTCGTTCCGGGAGTCGCGGCCGGCGCCGTGCTCTGCTTCGCTCGCGCGCTCGGCGAGTTCGGCGCGACCATCACCTTCGCCGGCAGCTTTCCCGGGGTCACGCAGACCATGCCGATTTCGGCATATCTCGCGATGCAGACCAATCCGGAGGGCGCGATCGTGATCTCGCTCGTGCTGCTCGTCGTCTCCGTGCTCGTGCTGGTGAGCCTGCGCGACAAATGGATCTCCGGAGTGACCGCGTGAGCGCGCCGGCCCCGATCGACGGACTCGTCGCCGACTTCACGGTCGAGCGACCGGCCTTCGACCTTGCCCTGTCTCTCGAGATTCCCGCCGGACGCACGGTCGCGCTGCTCGGCCCGAACGGCGCGGGAAAGTCGACCTCGCTGCGCACCCTGGCCGGACTCGTGCGCCCGGCTGGCGGCAGCATCCGTCTCGATGGTGAAACTCTCGACGACGGTGACCTGCACCTCGAGCCCGAGCATCGACGTGCGGGGTTCGTCTTCCAGGACTACCTGCTGTTTCCACACCTGAGCGTCATCGAGAACGTCGCCTTCGGGCTGCGTGCCACCGGCATCGCGAAGGGTGAGGCCAGGGCGCGGGCACTCGCCTGGCTCGAACGGGTGGGCCTGACGGAGTTCGTGCACGTGCGCCCCGGCCGGCTCTCCGGCGGGCAGGCCCAGCGCGTTGCCCTCGCGAGGGCGCTCGTGGGCGAGCCGCGGATGCTCCTGCTCGACGAGCCGCTGTCGGCCCTCGACGTCTCAACGAGGGCCGGGCTTCGCACCGAACTCGCGAGTCATCTGCGGGAGTACGGGGGATGCACCGTGGTCGTGACCCATGACGTGCTCGACGCTCTCGTGCTGGGTGACGAGCTCGTGGTGCTCGAGAACGGTCGTGTGGTGCAGCGCGGAACTCCCGCCGAGGTCGTGCGCGCTCCGGCGACGGACTACGTAGCGCGGCTCGTCGGCCTCAACCTGGTGGACGGCGAGGTGTTCGCGCCGACCGCTGTCACTCTGCACCGCGCACCGGATGCGTCCATCCGCTGGACAGGCACGGTCACGAGTATTGAGCAGCAGCTCTCCCTCGTGCGCGTGTCGGTGTTCGTCGGCTCGGTCGATCAGACGATTCTCGCCGACCTTCCGGCCTCGACCATCGCCGAACTACGGCTGGTGCAGGGGGAGGCAGTCTGGCTTGCGGCCAGTGCCGGGGTGCCGGTCAGCTGACCGTCACGTCGATGCTGTGCAGGCCGGTCGCGCCGTTCGGAACGACGTCGGCCACCTTAGCGGTCTGAACAGTGCCGTTCGCGTCGACGGCGCGCACGGTGAGCACGTGGTGGCCGGACTTTGCCTGCCAGTCGTACTTCCACTGCCGCCAGGTGTCTGCCGAAACCGCCTCGGCCAGCTCGGCCTCGGTCCACGGTCCGTCGTCGACCTTCAGCTGCACCGCACTGATGCCGGTGTGCTGGCACCAGGCGACGCCTGCTACCGTGACTGCGCCCGCAGTGACCGGGCCACTGCCATCCCGCGGCACGTCGATGCGGGACGAGAGCTTCACCGGACCGCGTTCCGACCAGCCTCGCTCGGTCCAGTACGCGGTGTGCTTCGCGAAGGTCGTGACCTCGAGCTTCGTGACCCACTTCGTGGCGGAGACGTAGCCATAGAGGCCGGGCACGACCATCCGCACCGGGTAGCCGTGCTCGAACGGCAGCGGCTCGCCGTTCATCCCGATGGCGAGGATCGCATTGCGATCGTCGGTGAGCACGGAGAGCGGGGAACTCGCGGTGAAGCCGTCGACACTTGTGGAGAGCACCATGTCTGCTCCGCTCGCGGGGCTCGCACGCTTGAGCAGTTCTCTGATCGGATACCCCAGCCACTTCGCGTTGCCGATGAGGTCACCACCGACGTAGTTCGAGACGCAGGCGAGGGTCGTGTAGCTCTCCTCGAGGGGGAGCGCCGCGAGTTCGTCGAAGTTGATGCTCAGCTCTTTATCGACCATGCCGGAGATCGTCAGCTTCCAGGTCTTCGGATCCACAACGGGCACCTGCAGCGCAGTGTCGATGCGGTAGAAGGTCGAGTTGGGGGTGATGAGGGGCGCGAGGCCGGGGACGTCAAATGATGATCCGGCCGGCAGCGGGGATGCCGGGGTCGCGGCCATGGGGAGCTTGAAGGCCGTGCGCACGGCCCTGGTTGCCTGCTGGCCTGCCGTGAGCATCCGCCCGCCGACCACGGCGAGTACTCCGAGGCCCGCCGTCACACCCGCGGCAATGAGAAAACCGCGCCGCCCAGCGTTGTACGCGGAGGTGGATGCCGGAGCGGCGCGCAGCCGCTTCGTCAGCGAACCGAGAACCAGCACGGCGACCACGATGGCGACGAGCGAGGGAACCGCGGCGAGTTGGCCCGCGCCCGCCCTGGTGACCGCGGCGACGACTCCGACGAGACCGAGAACCGCGACCAGCGCGCGGCCCCACGGTGACCGCCGCCGCTCGAGGAGTCCGGCGAGGGCCGACAGGATCGCGATGACGAGGCCGAGCGTCACGAGCAGCACGAGCTTGTCGCCCGAACCGAAGAGCGCGATCACGGCATCCTTGACCCAGCCGGGCACGAGGTCGATCACGAGCGCGCCGACAACAAGGAGAGGGCTGCTCGCCTGCGCGACCAGCGCCGCCGCGAGCTCCGCCGCTCCAAGACCGAGGATGACAGAGGCGAGCCCGGCGACCGCGAGCCACCAGCGTGACGTGGGCGGGCGCTCGGGAGAGTTCGACAGGGATGACATTGTGAGGCAAGCCTAGGTTCCGCGTCGCGCTCGTGCCTGCGTACTGGCCGGGAATGGGATGTGTGCGCGGTTAGGGTGAATGGGTGGTGGAAGCATGAACATCGTGCGCTGGGTTTCTGCGTGGCTGCTCGATCGCGTGATCGTCGTGGGCTTTCACCTGCGCTACCTCATCTCCTCAGCGGTTCCCGTCGCGTACTCCCGTGGTGAGCGCGCCCCTGTCATGCTCGTGCAGGGCGCGTATGAGAACTGGCAGTTCCTGCGGCCGCTCGGAGACAGGCTGAACAGCCTCGGACATCCGGTGTTCGTCGTGCCAGAGCTGCGTCACAATCGGGGCCCGGTGGGGCCGAGCACCGACATCGTTGCCCGCTACTTGGTCGAGCACGAGCTGCGGCGCGTGATCATCGTGGCGCACTCGAAGGGCGGCATCATGGGCAAGCAGCTCATGGTGACGGATGGCGTGGCCGAGCGAATCGATCGCATGGTCGCCATCAACGCCCCTTTCTCCGGCTCCCGTCTGGCCAGGCTCGTCCCCCGAACGACTCTCGGAGAGTTCACCCCCACGAACGGCATACTCAGTGCACTCGCCCGGCACACGGAGGCGAACTCGCGCATCGTGTCGATCTTCAGTCGGCTCGACCCGGTGATACTCGAGGGATGTCGCCTTGAGGGTGCCCGAAACATCGAGCTTCCCCTGAGCGGGCACTTTCGCCCACTGACCGGCGGCGCGCTGCTCGACGTCGTTGTCGGCGCGGTCGAGGACGCGCAGAGTCCCACGCAGGGGACAGAATGACCTCATGACGAATGAGCATTCAGGCAGGTCCACCGGGACGCGAGAAGCGATGACGAAACAGCAGAGGCTCGTGCTCGCAATCGCGGTGCTCGCCTCCTTCGTCGCATTCCTCGACGGCTCGGTGATCAATGTCGCGTTGCCCGCGATCAGCCATGATCTCGGGGGAGGGCTCAGCATCCAGCAGTGGGTCGTCGACGCCTACCTCATCACGCTCGGCGCGCTCATCCTCGTCGCAGGGTCACTCTCCGACGTGTTCGGCCGCGTCGTCGTGCTGCGGTGGGGACTCATCGGCTTCGCGGTGACGTCATTGCTGTGCGCCGTCGCGCCCTTCGGCGAGTTTCTGGTCGTTGCTCGCGGTCTGCAGGGGATCGCAGGAGCGCTTCTCGTGCCGAGTTCGCTGGCGATCATCCTCTCGTCGTTCCGTGGAGTGGCTCAGGCGCGGGCGATCGGCCTGTGGACCGCGTGGACGAGCGCCGCCTTTCTCACCGGGCCACTCATCGGTGGTCTGTTCGTCGACCTGCTGTCGTGGCGTCTCGTGTTCGTCATCAACCTGCTGCCGATCGCCGTGGCGCTCTGGCTCCTCGCGGTCCTGAAGCAGCGCGACGCACGCAAGGAGGGCGTGGCGATCGACTACGCCGGTGCCGTGCTCGGCATCGTCGGGCTCGGCGGCCCGGTGTTCGCACTCATCGAGCAAGCCAACTACGGCTGGACGAGCCCCGCGATCTACCTGCCCCTCGTCATCGGGCTGTTGGCGCTCGCCGCCTTCCTCTGGCGCGAGCACACGGCGAAGCAGCCGATGATGCCGCTCGGCCTGTTTCGGGTGCGCAACTTCGGGATGGGCAACATCGCCACGGTCGCGATCTACGGCGCACTGTCGATGGGCGGCCTGCTGGTGGTGGTGTTTCTGCAGCAGGTCGGCCGGTACCCCGCAACCCTCGCGGGCCTCGCGATGCTCCCCGTGTCGATTCTCAACATTGCGCTCTCGCCGACGTTCGGTTCACTCGCCGGTAAGTATGGGCCGCGACTGTTCATGACCGCGGGCCCCATCATCGGCGGCATCGGCTACCTCATGATGACCTGGATCGACCAGAGCGCAAACTACTGGACGCAGGTGCTGCCCGGAACGATCGTGTTCGGCCTCGGGCTCTCGATCACGGTCGCGCCGCTCACGGCCGCGATCCTCGGGTCGATCGACGCGGGCCAGGCGGGGATCGGTTCGGCGATCAACAACGCCGTGTCCAGGGTCGCGGGCCTCATCGCGGTCGCCATGCTCGGGATCATCGTGGGCGCGACGCTCGACGCGCCGGGCCTGCACCGCGGACTCATGGTCACGGGAGTGCTGCTCATCCTGGGCGGCGTGATCTCGTTCTGCGGCATCCGCAATCTCCCGCGCGATGCACAGGTCTCGGGGTCGTCAGACCCGCTCACGCCAACAGGTGTTCACCCGCTGTTGCCAGAAGTGCCACGTCCACCAGCGCCGCAGCAATGATGAGCCGGAACAGCAGGCGGCCGGGTGGCCTCGTGAGCACGAGCAGGATGCCCGTGGCCGCGATCCCGAGGCTCAGCACGAGCCCCGCGAGCTGAAGCCAGCCCGCACCGCCCAGGCCTATCCCACCGAGGCCCACGAACGCGACGACGGACGCTATGGCCAGCACGAGGCAGGTCGCGATCCCGCTCGCGCGCCGCCCCAACCTGTGCGGCAGCCCGCGCACGCCGGTGGCCGCGTCGTCGTCGAGGTCGGGGAGCACGTTCGCGAAGTGGGCGGCCACGCCGAGCAGTGCTCCCAGGGCGATCGCCCAGCTCGCTGCCCCGGCGGGTTCGGGCCTCGCGAGGGTGACGATCGCGGGCAGCAGGCCGAAGCTCACGATGTAGGGGAGCACCGAGGCGGGGGTGCGCTTGAGGCCGAGGTTGTAGGCCCAGGCCGAGGCGAGGAACACGAGGTGGGCGAGAGTTGCGAACCACCCGAGCGGCATGGTGAGAAGGATGGCGAGGGCCGCAGCCACGAACGCGGCGTTCCGTACCGTGGATGCCGAGACCCAGCCGCGTGCGACCGGCTTGTCTCGTCGGCCTACCGCGGCATCCCGCTCCGCATCGATCCAGTCGTTGCAGAGTCCGACCGAGAACTGGTCGAACAGCATGGCGAGGCCCAGCAGCGCCACTCGCCACGGGTCGAGGCCGATCGCGATCCCGAGCACGATCGTGACGACGGTGACCGCAGCACTCGGGCCCGGGTGGGTGGAGAACAGTAGCGACACGATTCGGCTGCGCGGTGCGCGCTCCGGCGCTGGTCGTGACGACAGGGGTGTGCGCATCCTCTGCCCCTAGGGAATCAGCAGCAGTTTGCCGAAGCGCTCGGACGATTCCATGAGCTCGTGTGCCCTGGCGGCATCTGCCAACGGCATTCTCTCGGAGATCACGGGAATCACCTGTCCGGCCTCCACGAGAGGCCACACGTTCGCGTGCACGCTCGCGATGATTTCTGCCTTTTCCTCCGCGGTGCGCGCGCGGAGCGTCGTCCCGTGGATGGTCGCCCACTTTCCCATGATCCAGCGCGCGTCGATCGTGCTCGTCTGTCCGCTCTGGTTGCCGATCACGGCGATGCGACCGTGTCGCGCGAGCGCCCGCAGGTCGCGCGCGAGGTAGTCGCCGCCGATGGGGTCGAGAATCACGTCGGCTCCTCGCCCGTCCGTGGCGTCGAGAATGCGCTCGACGAAGTCCTCGTCGCGGTAGTCGATCAGGATGTCCGCGCCAAGCCTGCCGCACTCCCGCAGTTTTTCTGCGCCGCCCGCCGTAACCGCGACGAGGCAGCCGAGCGCTCGCCCCAGCTGGATCGCCACGGTGCCGACGCCGCCCGAGCCGCCGTGGATGAGCAGGGTTTCGCCCGCACGGAGGTCCGCGTCGAGAAACAGGTTGGACCACACCGTCGCCACCGCCTCCGGCAGCGCGGCCGCGTCGACGACATCCATGCCGCGCGGTATCGGCAGGAGCTGGGACGCGGGCGCGACGACCCGCGAAGCGTATCCACCGCCCCCGAGAAGCGCGCAGACCTGCTCGCCCACGGACCATTCGGCCACGTCGTCCGCGAGCTCGATGATCGTGCCGGAGACCTCGAGCCCCGGCCAGTCCGGTGACCCGGCGGGAGAGGGATAGTTGCCCTCGCGCTGGCCCAGGTCTGCGCGGTTGACGCCCGCAGCGGCGACTTCGATGATGACCTCGCCCGCCGCGGGGTGAGGATCGGCGAGTTCGGTCATGGTGAGCACACTCGGCCCACCGGGTGTGGGAACGGTCATTGCTCTCATGACAGTGCCTGCCTTATCTTCCTGGTCATTCCGGTCCGCCGATGATGCCCTCGCGCACGCGCCGGAGATCCTCCAGAAGCGACCCGATCAGGATCCAATTCTGCTGGCTCGGCTTCGCGACCACGAGAGGCGCGGTCAACGCCGGCAGTTCCGAGGTGATGGGCTGCGGCTCCTCACCGGTTGTCCTGCGTTCGGACGAGCGCGCAAGCAGGCGCAGGTCGTGAGCCGCGCGCGTCATCTCGACCGCGATAGACGCGACGATCGGATCGTCCACCAGCTCGTCGTCATAGTGATCGTGCACTGCCCGGGCCATCCCGAGCACCTGCGTCACCAGTGCGGTCAGGGAGACGAGGAAGTTCTGGTCATGGTCAAGCACGGTGCGATGCCGACCGCCGCGCGGATTGAACATGAGACTGTCCTGGGCCTTGGAGAGCGTGTCCGAGGCCGTCTTGCGCAGCTCCCTGAGGGCGCGCGCGTCCGCGAGAAGACGCCCGCGTTCCGCAACGCTCTGGCGCGTGCTGAGCGACGCGGAGAGTGCGTCGAGGGTGGATGCAACCCCGTCGGCGAGGCTGGTCACCGCGGCATGCGCGGGGCCGAGCATCACGGGCGGCACGATGATGACGTTCACCGCGAGTGCGATGGCCGCACCGATGACCGTCTCGATGATGCGGTTCGCGGCGTAGTCAGGTGTCTGCGATCCGATAGAGAGCACGAGCATGGCGCTGATCGGGATCTGGTTGGCGGAGCCCGGGCCGAGCCTCAGCGTCCATGCGATGAGCAGCGACAGCACGATGACGCCGAGAACGGCCCAACTCGCCGTGCCGAAGACGAGACCGACCCCGTAAGCGAGGGCGACGCCGGCGATGACGCCGATGCTGCGCTCGAGCCCCTTGGAGAGCGATTGGTTGACGCTCGGTTGTACGACCAGGAGCGCGGCGATGGCCGCAAAGATCGGAAAGGGCTGGTGCAGCAGCGCCGTACACAGCAACCACGATGCGATGGTCGCCACAGAGGTCTTGAGCACCTGCAGGAGCGAGGTGCGAGACGAGGTCTGCAGGATCGTGGTCAGCTGCACCCGTCAAGCGTAGCCCGGGGGCACCGCGAGTTTACTTGGTGGGGAGCTGGATGCCGCCGAGATCCGTCGGCACCGGCAGCACGACGACGGTCGAGCTGTTCGTCGGTGTGGGCGGAACGGGCGCGGCGGAGGCAACGGAGGCGTTGCCAAGGGCCACGCTGATCAGGAGCGCACTCAGCAGGACTCCGCCCGCGGAGACGGCGCTCGCGGAGGCGGTCACCCCGGTCAGGTGACCGGCGAGGCGCTGTCGCCTGACATACAGGGCGATGCCGAGCAGCACGGCAGCGGCAATGACCACGGTCACGATGATCGGAAGAATGAGGGCGTTGGCGGCCTGGGGGAGGGCCGCAAGCACAGCGTGCACGGGCAAGCTGTTCCTTTCGGGTAAGGAACGTTCCTCGTCGGGTACGAAGAACTGCGCGCCTTGTCCGCCTTTAGGGGGACAGACAAGAGCAACTAGAAAACTATCAGCCTCCGCTAGGGCGGTCAAGCGTCCCGGCGCCCCATTTTGGGGGAGCACCAGGAACGGGGGTCAGCCCTTCTTCCTGGCGCGTGCGGCACCGATGGCGTCGGCCGCGCGCACGAGTGCGAGATGCGAGAGTGCCTGGGGCGTGTTGCCCACCTGCCGCTTGCTCGTCACGTCATATTCCTCGCTCAGCAGACCGACGTCGTTGCAGAATGAGACGAGACGATCCATGAGTGTCGTTGCGTCATCGACACGTCCGCTCTGCGCATACTGCTCGGCCAGCCAGAACGAGCAGGCAAGAAACGGATGCTCGCCCGGCGGCAGTCCGTCCACGGCGGTTTCCGTGCGATAGCGCAGAACGAGGCCGTCGCGCAGCAACTCCTCCTCGATCGCGGCGACGGTGCCGAGCATCCGCGGGTCATCCGGCTTCACATAGCCGATCTGCGAGAGCTGGAGCAGGGAGGCGTCCACGTTCTTGCTGCCGAAGTACTGTGTGTAGGTATTGCGCTTGTGGTCGAAACCCTTGAGCTCGATCTCGTCGCGCACCTGGTCACGGATGGATTCCCAGCGTTCAACCGGACCGTCCAGTCCGAAGTCGCGCACGGCCCTCACAGCGCAGTCGAAGGCTGCCCAGATCATTGCGCGCGAGTGAGTGAAGTGGCGCAGCTTGCCGCGGATCTCCCAGATTCCGTTGTCGGCGCGTTGCCAGTTGTCTTCCACATAGTGCATGAGGGCGCGCTGCAGCGGCCAGGAGAACTCGGTCTCTTCGAGTCCCTTCTCCCTCGCCGCCTGCAGGCCGAGCATGACCTCGCCGAAGACGTCGCCCTGGTACTGGCTGTATGCGTCGTTTCCGATGCGCACGGGGGAGGACCCCTCGTAGCCCGGCAGGCTGGCCTGCTCGTACTCCGTCAGGCGACGTTCTCCGCTGAGCCCGTACATGATCTGCACGTCGGCCGGGTCTCCGGCGACGGCGCGCAGGAGCCAGTTGCGCCAGGCGGGCGCTTCATCTCCGGCTCCGTGGTTGAGAAGCACGTGCAGGGTCTGTGAGGCGTCGCGCAGCCAGACATAGCGATAGTCCCAGTTACGGCTGCCGCCGAAGTCTTCAGGGAGACTCGTCGTCGCGGCCGCCACGATTCCACCGGTGTCTTCGTGGGTGAGCGCACGCAGGACGAGGAGAGAGCGGCGCACCTCCTTCTCGTAGACGGGGCACGGCGTCGATGACGATGACCAGTCACGCCACCATTTCGTGGTCCTGGCAAGTCCGGCATCGAGGTCCGGATGCCCCGGCGGCTCCCGGTGGGATGGATACCAGGTCATCGACAGGTCGACACTCTCTCCCGCCTTGACCGTGAAGGTCGAGGTGTGCGAGTTGTCTGAGGCGTTCAGGCGCGGCCCGCGCATGATGATCGCGTCCGGTCCCGCGACAGCGATGAGCGCGTTGTCGTGCTTCTCGGGTGTCTGGCGTACCCACGGCAGCGCCTCGGCGTATTCGAATCGCACGCGCAGTTCCTGCGCAAGCTCCACGCTTCCGGAGATTCCCTTGACGCGGCGTGCGAGGTCGGCTCGCCTGTCGCCGTATGGCATGAAATCGGTGACCTCGACCTCGCCGGTCTTCGTCACCCATCGCGTTACCAGGATGAAGGTGTCCTCCAGGTAGTGCCTGCTGGTCTCGACGACCTCCTGAGTGGGTGCGAGCTTCCAGCGGCCGTGATCCGGGTCTCCGAGCAGAGCACCGAATACCGAGGCGGAATCGAAGCGCGGCATGCACAACCAGTCGATGCTTCCGTCGTTTCCGACGAGCGCGGCTGTGTGGCAGTCCCCGATAAGTGCATAATCTTCAATCTTCAGCGCCATCGTCCCAGTGTCACAGGTATTCTGCAAAGATGGCTGATCGCGTAGGAACTCTCGTTATTCTCGGCGCCGGGGGCGATCTCACCAAGAGACTCCTGCTCCCGGGGCTCGGTGAACTTCTTGACAGCGGAAAGGGAGGAGATCTCGAGCTTCTCGGAGTCGGGCAGGGCGCGCTGACAGACGAGACGTGGCGGGAGCGCGTAGGCGCATCCTTTGCGAGCGGGAAGGCCGATGGCAGCAGGTCGAGTGCCGTTGCGCGCTCGACCCACTATCTGCAGGCAGACGTGACGAAGCCGGATGACCTCCGTCGTGTCCTTGCGGCGTGTCACGGTACCCCAGCGCTCTACTTCGCGCTTCCGCCGCAGGTGACGATTGCGGCCTGTTCCGCTCTCTCCTCGGTCGACCTGCCCGAGGGTACGGTTTTCGGGCTGGAGAAGCCGTTCGGCACAGATCTCGAGAGCGCACAGGCGCTCAACCGCCAGCTTCTCAAACTCGTGCCGGAGCGGGACATCCACAGGATCGATCACTTCCTCGGCAAGGCAACCGTGCTCAACCTGCTGGGCCTGCGTTTCGCCAATCGCGTGTTCGAACAACTCTGGAATGCCGAGAACGTCGAGCGCGTCGAGATCGTCTTCGATGAACAGCTCGCTCTCGAGGGCAGGGCGGGTTACTACGACAGGGCAGGCGCCCTCATCGACATGATCCAGAGCCACCTGCTCCTCGTGCTCGCGATCGTGGCGATGGAACCACCGTCGAGCATTGACGCGGATGACCTCCGCGGTTCGATCGCACAACTCCTGCGGGCGACCGAGGCGTGGGGCGGCGACCCCGCCAAAGCAAGTCGCAGAGCGCGGTACACCGCCGGAATGATCGGGGAACGCTCCATCCCGGCCTACGTCGACGAAAAGGGAGTCGATCCGAAACACGAGACCGAGACTCTCGTCGAGCTCACGCTCGGTGTGCAGAACTGGCGTTGGGCGGGCGTGCCGTTCGTGCTGCGCTCCGGTAAAGCCCTCGCGCGCAGCCGCCAGGAGATCGTCGTGACCTTCAAGGACGTTCCTCACCTGCCGACCGGGCTCAGCGGAGAGCTCGCGCCCGCGCAGTTGCGCATTTCGCTCAGCCCGGCCGGGATCAGCCTCGACCTCAACATCAACGGTGAGCGCGATCCGTTCACTCTCGAGCGGGTCACTGTCGACGCGGACTTCGCCCCTGGTGCATACATGCCCTACGGTGAGATCCTCGCGGGAATCCTCTCCGCCGACCCCACCCTGTCGGTGCGCGATGACGCCGTCGAGCAGTGCTGGAGGATCGTCACGCCCATTCTCGAGGCGTGGAAGGCGGGCGCCGTTCCGTTGGAGGATTACCCGGCGGGCTCGGAGGGCCCGACGTCGTGGTGAGCGCGGCGCCTAGTTCGAACTGAAGATTCCCGCCTCGCTCAGCCTTTCGGCCAGACCCGCCCCATCCGGTGCATAGATCCAGCGGATGCCGTGCCGTACTCCTCCGTGCTCATCGGGCCTGCTGCGGCCGCCGGCGAGCACGGCCTCCCCGCCGGAGAGCTGTCGGATCGCCACGGTGTCGACGTTCGTCTTCTTGTCGTTCGCGAAGTCCTCGTAGAGCTGTTCATCGTGCTGACCGTCGTCTCCGATCAGGAGCCATTTGATGTTCGGGAACTCCTCGGCGAGCCTCGTGAGACTCTGTACCTTGTGCTCCCGTCCACTGCGAAACCAGCGGTCGTGGGTCGGACCCCAGTCGGTCAGCAGGAGCGGACCCGGCGGGAAGAGGTTGCGCGAGAGAAAGCGTGTCAGCGTCGGCGCGACGTTCCATGCGCCGGTGGAGAGATAGACGATGGGCGCACCGGGATGCGCGTTCAGCAGTCGTTCGTAGAGAACGCCCATGCCGGGGACCGGGCGCCTCGCGTGTTCATCGAGTACGAAGGTGTTCCAGGCCGCGAGGAGCGGGCGCGGGAGCGCGGTGACCATGACCGTGTCGTCGACATCCGAGATGACGCCGAACTTCACCGCCGGATCGACGATGAAGACGGGCGCTTCAACGGGAGTTGAGCCCTCGGTACTGAGAGCGATGGTGTGCCATCCCGGGGTGAGCGCGCTGTCGAGCATCTCGTCGACGACGCCGCCGCGATCCGTCCGCACGGTCTGCTCGATGCCGTCGATGGAGACGGTGACGGCGACACCGTTCACGGGCACGCTCGTGAAGCTGCGCCATCCGCGGATCTTCTTGTAGCGCGTCTCGTCTTCCGCACCGGGCTTCGCGAGCAGGACGCGACAGAGCACCCTGACCCAGCCCGGTGCGCCGTAGCCGGTGTACGGGATCACGACGGGAGTGAGTCCGCGCTTGCGCGCCCGCTTCTCCCTGAACTCGTGAACTGAGTCCTCGATGCGGGCCGCAAAATGCATCGCATTCGTGGTCTCGGCGTCGCCGAGGGACGCATTTCGGGACCTGGCCATGCCAAGAGTCTTTCACGACTGTCGGAATGCCCGGTCACGGCGAACGCATCCAACCGTGAGGTTTGGGCCGTTTTGCTGAGAAACCGCGAAGAAGCGGAGATTTTTCAGATGTTCTGGCCCGATAACTGACGCCCCCGTTGCGGGGGCACGATAGAATTATTCATCAGTCGATTAGGGGAGACGCGAATGGTCGCACACCAGGTGGGAGATGCGTTGCCCGCGGGCGCCGCAGTACTCAGGAACGAACCCGTCCAGGCGAGGAGCACAGCGCGCTTGTCCGCGCTTCTCAACGCCGCCGCCGCCGTCGTCGACGAGATCGGCTACGAGCGTCTGACCACCGCGATGGTTGCCGAAAAGGCCGGAGCATCCATCGGAACGGTCTATCGGTACTTCCCAGACCGCATAGCAGTACTGCAGAGCCTGAGCGCTCGCAATCTCGCGGAATTCTCTTCCCGTGGGCTCGCTGGTGCAGCGAACGCCACCGACTGGACATCGCTCTTCGGCGCGGTGGTAGACGCGATTGCCGGCTTCTTCAGGAGTGAGCCAGGCTTCAAGTCCCTGCGTTTTGGGGACGTTCTTGATGTGCGACCTCGAGCGGACGCGGCAACCGGAATCGGAACCGTGGCTGTGCAGGTCTCCACACTCCTCGCTGATCAGAGCGGTCTAGAGGATGCTGCAGAGCTGAGGTTCCGCGTCGAGACGGCTCTTGAGCTGGCCGATTCCCTCCTTGCACGCGCCTTCGCGTTTAAAGCTGAGGGAGAACGCAAATTCATCACGGAGGCGCGTAAGGTCGCGCTCGATTACCTCGCCGGATACTACTCGCGCTGATTCTGTGCCCGCATGGCGGGTCTGGCTGATAATCGCCCGTCAGTGATCTCTGCAATCCGGGAATGACGGTCGCTCCGAATAGTGTTGTAACCGAAGCCAACGCGCCGAGCGGTGGTGTGGGTGCGTTCTCGCGTACTCATCTGGCAAGTGTCGATTCGTGCCCCCGACGAGGAATGAGCCATTCATGATCGAGTTCCGCGACGTCACCAAACGATTCCCCGACGGCACTGTTGCCGTCAACGACTTCAGTCTCGTCATTCCGTCGAGGAAGACCACCGTGTTCGTGGGCTCGTCCGGTTCGGGCAAGACGACGCTGCTGAGAATGATCAATCGCATGGTCGAACTGACCTCCGGATCGATCGAGATCGACGGGGAAGACACCTCAGCCCTGCAGCCGGTGGCGCTGCGGCGCCGCATCGGATACGTGATGCAGAACTCCGGGCTTCTGCCTCATTTCACGGTCGTCGACAACGTCGCGACGGTGCCGGTGCTGAATGGCGTGCGGCGGCGAGACGCCCGGGCCGCGGCCCTCACGCTCCTCGACACTGTCGGGCTCGACCGCTCGCTGGCCGACCGCTATCCGAGCCAGCTGTCGGGCGGGCAGCAGCAGCGAGTCGGAGTCGCGCGCGGACTCGCGGCCGATCCCAACATCCTGCTTATGGACGAGCCGTTCGGCGCCGTCGACCCGATCGTTCGTGCAGAGCTCCAGCGAGAACTCATTCGCCTGCAGCGGGAGCTCGATAAGACCGTGGTCTTCGTTACGCACGATATCGATGAGGCCTTCCTGCTCGGCGATCAGGTGGTCATCCTGCAGGAGGGTGGCAAGATCGCGCAGCTCGGTTCTCCGACCGAGATCATCTCCAATCCGGTCAACGAGTTCGTCGCGGACTTCATCGGTGCGGAGCGGGGCAAGCGTGCGCTGAGTGTGAAGAAGACGGATCGTGGCCAGATCGTCGTCGATGGTGAGGGCCGCGCGGCTGGCGTGCTTGTCGAGCGCGAGAGCGGCAGCGGCCGGTGACCTGGATACTCAGCAACCTCCCGCTGATCGGACAGTTGACGCTGAGCCACCTCGCGACCGCGCTCCCCGCGATCGTGCTGAGCTTCGTGTTGTCGATCCCGATCGGCTGGGTGGCCAACAGGTTCCGTCCGAGTCGTGGATTTGTGCTCGCGGTGTTTGCGCTTCTCTACGCAATTCCGTCGCTTCCGCTGTTTCTCGTGCTTCCGCTGTTCATCGGGACGAGCATCCGTGACAGCGTCAACGTCACCATCAGCCTCACCATCTACGGGATCGCGCTCATGGCCAGGTCGACAGCCGATGGCCTGGCCGCGGTGGATGCGGATGTCGACCAGTCAGCGACGGCTCTCGGCTTCTCGCCGTGGTCGCGCTTCTGGCGCGTGGAACTCCCGCTGGCTGGGCCCGTGCTTCTCGCCGGAATTCGCGTGGTCTCGGTGAGCACGATCAGCCTGACCACGGTCGGTGCCGTGCTCGGCATCGGCAGCCTGGGTCTGCTGTTCACCGACGGATTCCAGCGCAACATCCCGGAGGAGATCCTGGCCGGCATCGTCCTGACGATCGCGATTGCCCTCGTCATCGACTTCCTGCTCGTGCAGCTTGGCCGACTTCTCATGCCGTGGACGCGCGCGAAGTCCGGCAGCAGTGCGAGCCAGCACGGGGCATCCTCGCGGCGGGCGGTGGCAGCGTGAACTACCTCGCACAGGCCATCGCCTGGATCTTCAATCCCGCCCACTACGGCGCATACGACGGCATTGGTACGCGCACGCTGCAGCATCTGGGCATCAGCGTCGGTGTGGTCGTGGTCGCTTCCGTGATCGCGATACCGCTCGGGTATCTCGTCGGCCACACCGGCCGCGGCCGATCGCTCGCCGTCGCCGTTTCCGGTGGCATCCGCGCGCTTCCCACACTCGGCCTGCTCATCATCATCGCCCTCGGGGTCGGCATCGGTCTCGACGCCCCGTTCATTGCTCTCGTGGTGCTCGCGATCCCGTCGATTCTGGCCGGCGCGTATTCCGGGTTCGAGGCGATCGATCGTGGCACGGTCGACGCCGCCAGGGCGGTCGGGATGACCGAGTGGCAGATCGTGGGCCGCGTGGAGATTCCGCTCGGCCTGCCCCTGCTCATCGGCGGGCTGCGCCTGGCGATGCTGCAGGTCATTGCGACGGCGACCCTGGCGGACTACGTGGGGGGTGGAGGCCTCGGTCTGTACCTGTTCCGTGGGCTCAAGACGAATGACTACCCGCAGATGCTGGCCGGGTCGATCCTCGTCATCCTGATGGCGATCGCCTCCGAGATCGTCTTCTCCATCCTGCAACGCGTCGTCGTCCCTGCCGGGGTCGCCGCCGGGCAGGCCCAAGACCAACGCGTGAAGTCAACCGGACTTCGTGCGGTACCGGGTGCATAGCCCACTTATCGAAAAGGAATGTGATCATGTTCACAGCAGGAAAAGGCCGACTCGCCGTCATTGGCGCTGTCGTGGTTGGGGCGGCATTAGCCCTTTCAGGGTGCGCCTCGAGTAACCCTCTGACCACGGGGGGTAGCGGCGCGAGCTCAAAGACAACGCTCATCGTCGGCTCGCAGCAATACTACTCAAACGAGATCGTCGCGGAGATCTACTCCCAGGCGCTCGAGGCGAACGGCTTCAAGGTCGATCGTCAGTTCAACATCGGGCAGCGTGAGGTCTACCTGCCCGAGATCGAGGCGGGCAAGATCGATGTGTTCCCGGAGTACATCGGAAGCCTCCTTCAGGCTCTCGACAAGAACGCGAAGGGTGGAACGGCAGACGAGGTCTACTCCGCTCTGGCCGCGAAGCTCCCCACCGGCCTGAAGGTGCTGGACAAGGCCGCTGCCGCGGACCAGAACTCGTGGACGGTGACGAAGGCCTTTGCCGACAAGTACCACCTCACCGACGTCGCCTCGCTCAAGAACGTCACGGAGCCGATCATCGTCGGCGGCAACTCCGAACTGGAGACCCGCCCGTACGGCCCAACGGCGCTCAAGGCGAAGTACGGAATAACGACGGCAGGGTTCAAGGCCGTTGAAGACAGCGGCGGGCCGCTCACCGTGAAGGCGCTCGTCGATAACGAGATCCAGCTCGCCAACATCTACACGGCGGACCCGAACATCAAGTCGAACAACCTCGTGGCGCTTGCCGACCCCGACGGGCTGTTCTTCCCGGACAACCTCGCACCGGTGGTGTCGAAGAAGGTCGACTCGAAGGCCGCTGACGTGCTCAACAGGGTGCAGGCGAAGCTGTCCCAGGACGACCTCGTCAGCATGAACTCCGAGAGCGTGAACGAGAAGAAGTCCGCTGCAGTCATCGCGAAGGCGTGGCTTGCGAAGGTGGGCATCGTCAAGTAGTTGCAAGAACGGCACAGTAGTAGTGCGGGGACGGATGCCACGGCATCCGTCCCCGCACTGCGTCAGCTGTCGATCGTGTTCGCGTCTCCGTCGCCACGGTGGCTCATGTGCCTGGCCTCGCGACGCTCCAGGATCTTCTTCACGAGCAGGACGAGAAGCAGGAACACGACGACGATGGCCACGAAGATGTAGCCGGCGAAGTGCAGTCGCGCTGAGAGGTGGCGGTATGACCCGGCGGCGGCCCAGCCCACCGAGACATAGGCGAGGGCCCAGATCACGCAGGCCGGTGCCGTCCAGGCGATGAACTTGCGGTAGCGCATCGTGCTCATGCCCACCGTTACGGGGATGAGCGAGTGCAGGATCGGCAGGAATCGCGAGATGAAGACGGCGATGCCGCCGCGCCGGTCGAGGTAGTTCTCGGCGCGCACCCAGTGGTTCTCTCCGATTCGCCGCCCGAGCCGCGAGGCCCGGATCTTCGGACCGAAATAGTGGCCGAGCGCGAAACCGACGCTCTCGCCGCCGAGCGCCCCCACGACCGCGGTGAGGAGCAACGCAACGTACTGGATCCAGTCCGTTGTGCCGGTCGCCGCCACAAGAACGATGGTGTCGCCGGGCACGATGAGGCCGATCAGGATCGAGGTCTCGCAGAAGATGCCGATGCCCGCGAGAAGGATCCGCAGCACGGGGTCGACCTGGTGCATCACGCTGAGGACCCAGCCCAGAGCGTCGTTCACTCGCTGCCTCGCCCACTCTGCAGCGGCTGCCGGAGATTGCCCAGCAGGCTCTGCCACTTCCGCAGCCTGCCGGGCTGTTCCGCCATCGACGGCCCGTCGACCCAGGAGGTGACGATACGGATGCCGTGCAGCGCGTTCACGGCCCAGAGTTCGACGCCGTCCAGCTCCGCCGGGGTGACCGCCTCATGGTAGATGTCCGTTCCGAGCACCGTCGCCAGCGCCAGGATGCTCTTCGCCGTGACGCTGTCGACGCGCTCGAACTCTTCTGCCGGCGCGCACAGGATCTCACCGCGCCACCACAGCAGCGCGGTGTGCGCGCCCTCCACGACGAAGCCGAGGGGTGAGAGTATCACCGCGTCATCGGCCCCTCGCTGCTGGGCCTCGGTGCGCAGCCTCAGCATCGCGGCCAGATCCGGCCCCTTGATGGTTGGCGCCGTTCTCGGATCCTGTCCCTCGGCCGTGGTGAGCACGATGGAGTCGCTGCGGGCCGGCGCGTTGCGCAGCCGAAAGAGGTACCGGGGTGAGCCGTCGAGAGACCGCAGCTCGATCCTCGGGAACCAGCTGCCCTCACTGGGGATCATGGCGATCGCCGCATCCCAGGCCTCTTCTGCCGGTGCCTGGTCGAATCCGCGAGCCGCGACGGAGGCGAGGAAGCGGGTCCTGTGCAGTTCGAGCGCGAGCGCGCTCCCGTCCGAGACGAGCCAGGAATCGGCGACCTCGAGCTCCTGCTCCGCCGTGTCGCAGTAATCGAGCAGCTCGAATCGGCCGTGCTCCCGCCGGTAGACGGCCGCGGTCGCCGGTGCGGGAATGCCCGAAACTCCTACGCTCATAGAGTTAGGGTATGCGCCGCAGGGTCATTAGACATCAGTTGGAACCCTGGTGCGACCCTGACCTGGCGTTTCGGGCGCTGTACGGCCTGAGTGCCCGCGCGTTCTGGCTGGACTCCGGCATCGGCGCGGACGCGGGCTTCAGCTATCTCGGCGAGGGTGTTCGTCTGGTGACCAGCGACTCCGGTGGCCGCGTCCTCACGGATACAGCGCAGGCAGCACCGGCCCACTCAGACATCTTCGAGTTCCTCGCGGATCAGCTGGTCGCGGGGGTCGACGTGCCCGCGGGCCCGGGAGGTGGATTCCGGCTGGGCTGGGTCGGTTGGTTCGGGTATGAGCTGCGCTCGGTGACCATGGGCACTGCGACGACGGGCACGCGCGCGTCCCGGCACTCACGCTATCCCGATGCCGCCTGGATGGAGGTTGTGCGCGCAATCGAGTTCGACCACGTCTCGCGCACGGTCACGCTCGTGGCGCTGGCGGTCGGCATCGGGGGAGCCGGCTCAGACGGCGAGTGGGTGGGCGAGAACGCGCGATGGCGCGACGAGGTCGTCGGGGCTCTGACCGGGCTGGAGACTCGGCACGACGACGCCGTTGCGGTTGCATCACGCGTGACGGATGCCGCGCCGGAGTCACGCTGGGCGCACTCGGACGACGAATACCTGGCGATGATCCGCGAGTGCCAGCGCGCGATTGCGGACGGCGACGCCTACCAACTGTGCCTCACCACCCAGGTGGAGGTTGACATCCGTCCCGACCCGCTGGACTGCTACCTGGCGCTGCGCGCCCAGAGCCCGAGCCATCACGGCGGCTTGCTGAGGGTGGGGGAGTACTCCCTGCTGAGCTCGTCGCCGGAGGTCTTCCTCACGGTGTCTGCCGCGGGCGAGGTGGAATCCCGGCCGATCAAGGGCACGCGCCCGCGAGGTGCCAACGCGAAGGACGACGCTGCGCTGCGCGCAGATCTCCTCTCGAGCGACAAGGAGCGCGCCGAGAACCTCATGATCGTCGATCTCATGCGCAACGACATCGGGCGGGTGAGCGAGGTGGGGTCTGTTGCGGTCCCGAGCCTGCTCGCTGTGGAGAGTTACGCGCAGGTGCATCAGCTCGTGAGCACCGTGCGGGGGCAACTGCGAAGCGACCTTCGACCCATGGATGCAGTGGTCGCCTGCTTCCCGGCCGGGTCAATGACGGGGGCCCCGAAATCCAGTGCCACGGCCATCCTCGACCGGCTCGAGGGACGTCCGCGGGGGGTGTACTCGGGGGCCTTCGGCTATCTCGGGCTGGACGGAAGCATCGACCTGGCCATGGTCATCCGCAGCATCGTGCTCGACCCGGATGCTGCCACCGTCGGCACGGGAGGAGGGATCACCGCCCTCTCCGTCCCGGAGGAGGAACTCGCCGAGGCCAGGCTCAAGGCGGCTGCCCTGCTCGCCGTACTGGGCGCGCGGTAGCTGACCGCCAGCTCGGGCCGGTAATCTGGATCTCTGGGCCGTGCCTCGCGCATCTGACGGGCACACGATCAAAGGCGATCCGGCTTTTATCCCCGATGAATTGAGAGTCCCCTTTGGCATACGAGCACGACAGAGCCGATCACGGTGAACACGAGCAGGAATACGATATCGCCCGCCTGCAGGAGAAATGGCTCGCGCGCTGGGACGAACTGAAGCCGTTCAGCACGAGTGACTCAAACGACAAGCGTCCGCGCAAGTACATCCTGGACATGTTCCCTTACCCCTCCGGCGACCTGCACATGGGGCACGCCGAGGCGTTCGCGCTCGGCGACATCGTGGCTCGCTACTGGCGCCAGCAGGGTTTCCGGGTGATGCATCCGATCGGCTGGGACTCCTTCGGCCTCCCGGCGGAGAACGCCGCGATCAAGCGCGGCGTTGACCCGCGCGAGTGGACCTATTCCAACATCGAGCAGCAGAAGCAGAGCATGCGGCGCTATGCCGCGTCGTTCGACTGGGATCGCGAACTCCACACGAGTGACCCCGAGTACTACAAGTGGAACCAGTGGCTGTTCCTCAAGCTCTACGAGAACGGGCTCGCCTACCGCAAGGACAGCTGGGTCAACTGGGATCCGGTGGACCAGACCGTGCTCGCGAACGAGCAGGTGCTGCCGGACGGCACCTCGGATCGCTCGGGCGCCATTGTCGTGAAGAAGAAGCTCACGCAGTGGTACTTCAAGATCACCGACTACGCGGACAGACTGCTCGACGACCTCAACCAGCTCGAGGGTTCGTGGCCCGCCAAGGTGGTCAGCATGCAGCGCAACTGGATCGGGCGATCCACGGGTGCGGATGTCGACTTCGTCATCGAGGACGGCGTGGGCGCCGGTTTCGACGGTAAGGTCACGGTGTTCACGACGAGGCCGGACACGCTCTACGGCGCAACCTTCATGGTCGTTGCCCCGGAATCCGAGCTCGCGGCGGAACTCGTGTCTGCCGCGACGCCCGAGGTGCAGAAGGATTTCGCTGACTACCTCGTGCAGGTGCAGAAGAAGACCGAGATCGAGCGCCAGGACGCGAGCCGTGAGAAGACCGGCGTGCCGCTCGGGCGCTTCGCCATCAATCCGATCAATGGCGAGCGCATCCCGATCTGGGCCGCGGACTACGTGCTCGCGGACTACGGCCACGGCGCCGTCATGGCTGTGCCCGCGCACGACCAGCGCGACCTCGACTTCGCTCGCAAGTTCGATCTCCCGGTGCGGGTCGTCCTCGACACCAACGCCCCGGTGACCGGCGCGATCCCCGTGATTCCCGATGGCGAGGTTCCTGACGAACTGCCGCCGCTCGACCCGGCATCCACCGGTATTGCCCTGGCGGGCGAGGGGCGGATGATCAACTCCGGTTCGCTCGACGGGCTCAGCAAGAGTAATGCCATCCGCCGGATCATCGAACAGCTCGAGGCCGCTGGCACCGGTCGCGCCGCGAAGACCTACCGGCTGCGCGACTGGCTGATCTCTCGCCAGCGCTTCTGGGGCACACCCATCCCGATCATCCACGGCGAGAACGGCGAACTCATTCCCGTGCCGGAGGACCAGCTCCCGGTGCGACTGCCGTCGACGGAGGGTCTCGACCTCAAGCCGAAGGGCACCTCGCCTCTCGGCGCTGCAGAGGAGTGGGTGAACGTTCCGAACCCGATCGACGGTAGTCCGGCCAGGCGTGACCCCGACACGATGGACACCTTCGTCGACAGCTCCTGGTACTTCCTGCGCTTCCTCGACCCGAAGGATGACACCAGGGCGTTCGATCCGGCCGAGGCAGACCGCTGGGCGCCCGTCGACCAATATGTCGGCGGAGTCGAGCACGCGATCCTGCACCTGCTCTACGCGCGGTTCATCACCAAGGTGCTCTACGACCTCGGGTACGTGGGTTTCACGGAGCCGTTCAGTGCGCTGCTCAATCAGGGCATGGTGCTCTCCGGCGGCTCGAAGATGTCCAAGAGCAAGGGCGGCGTCAACCTCGGAGACGAGATCGACGCGCACGGTGTCGATGCGATCAGGCTCACGATGGCCTTCGCCGGCCCGCCAGAGGACGACATCAACTGGGAGGACGTCTCACCCGCCGGCGCCGCGAAATTCCTGGCACGCGCCTGGCGACTCGCGGATGACGTGACGAGCAGCAAGGACATCGAGTGGAAGTCGGGCGACATTGGTCTGCGCCGCGTGACCCACCACTTCCTCGCCGAAGTGCCCGCCCTTGTAGAGGCATTCAAGTTCAACGTCGTGGTCGCGCGGATCATGGAACTCGTGAGCGCGACCCGCAAGGTCATCGACAGCGGTGCGGGAGGTGGCGACGGCGCGGTGCGCGAAGCGGCAGAGACGGTCGCGCTCGCCCTGAGCCTCTTTGCCCCGTATACCGCTGAGGAGATGTGGGAGAAGCTGGGATATCCGCCCTCCGTCGCGCTCTACGGCTGGCGTAAGGCAGACCCGACCCTTCTCGTGCAGAGTTCGGTCACTGCGGTCGTGCAGGTGGACGGCAAGGTGCGGGATCGCCTCGAGGTGTCGCCCACGATCGACCCGGCCGAGCTCGAACGCGTGGCGCGGGCGCTTCCCACCGTCGGGCGATCTGTCGGCGAGCGGGAGATCGTCTCCGTGGTCGTGCGCGCCCCTCGCCTGGTGAACATCGTCACGAAGCACTGAGCCCGCCGCGCCTTCTGCTACTCGCGCAGTTCCCCGAATGCCGATTGCGCGGTGTTCGCCTTTCTCAAGAGCGTCCCGGTGATGGCGACCGCGACGATCGTGAGGATGTACGGCAGCATCAGCACCACTTCGAGAGGCATCGGCCACTTGGCCAGTTGGGCCTGGATTCCCAGGGTGCTCGCCGTGCCGAAGAACAGGCTTGCCGCCGCGGCGCCGAGCGGATGCGTGGCTCCCAGCACGACGGCGGAGAACGCGATGAACCCGCGGCCGGCTGTCATGTCGGAGGAGAAGGAGTTCAGGCCTCCGAGTGCGAGCTCCGCCCCCGCGAGCGCGCAGAGCACTCCGCCCGCGAGCAGCGCGACCAGACGTGTCTTGTCGAGATCGATGCCCGCGCTCCGTGCCGCGTAGGGATACTCTCCGACGGCCGAGACCGCTCGGCCGAACCGAGACCTGCGGGCTGCCAGCCAGACGAGGTAGACGATAACGGGCGTTGCGAGCACGACGATGGAGAGGTTCGGCATCGGGAATCCGGTGCCCTCTAGCGGTTGCCACAACCCGATCTCCGATTGGATGGTGCCGCGGGTGTTGAAGATCGTCTGCTGGGCGAAGGTGGATGCGCCCAAGCCGAGGGTGGTGAGGGCGAGGCCCGCGATGATGACATCGGCCTTGAGCTTCACTGTCACGACCCAGAAGAGCAGCGACAGGAGCACCGCGGCCACTATCGCGGCGAGGAGTCCGAGGGAGACGTCACCGGTTCCTATGGTGATGGCGACGGAGACGAAGGCGCCGACGCACATGAGGCCTTCGAGCCCGAGGTGGAAGATCCCGCATCGGCCCGCGAGAGTCCCTGCCAGCGCCGCAAGGGCGATGGGTGTCGTGCCTTGCAGACTGGTTTCAAGAAACTGCCACATGATGCGACTCCTCCTGGTGAAGCGACTGGATCTTCGAGACTGGCCCGGTGGTCAAGGCGCACCGTCCTCGGACGAGGCGGACGAGGCGGACGTGACGAGTGCCGCGTCATCGTGCGCGCCTGGCTTTGCCTGGGCCGCCGAGGTGCGCTGTCTGGACGCCCGTTTCCATCGCGCGCGCAGTTTCGCGGTGATGAGCAGTGCGACAACACCCTGGAGGATCTCCAGCGCGGAGGTCGGCAGGCTCGTGACGATCGGGAGGAATTGGATGGCGGCCGCCAGAGCCCCGAAGAAGAGCGCGGCGAAGGCGACCCCGGCGATGGTGAGGCCGGCGACCAATGCGACCAGGATGCCCGTGAACCCGACGTCGGGACTGAAGCCCTGGATGAGGCGCCCGGTCGGTCCGAGCACTTCGAAGGCTCCGGCGACGCCGGCCAGCGCCCCGGAGAGCCCGAACGTGACCCAGATGACCGATCGGGAATTGACTCCTTGCCTGGTTGCGACCTGGGCGTTTCGCCCGACGATCGTGGATGACAGACCGAACGTGGTGCGGTTGACGATGAGCCAGGCGCCGACGAGGACCACGAGCACGAGAGCGATGTTGATGCCGGAGACGCCCGAGGATTCGGTGATCCGCATCTCTGCGCCCAGGGGAGGGGCGGAAGCCACCTGTCCGGAGCCGGACAGGTCTCGCAACGGTCCGTTGGTCACAAATTGGAGCAGCAGCGTGCCGATGAAGTTGAGCATGAGCGTGGTGAGCACCTCGTCGGCGCCCGTGCTGGTCTTCAACCAAGCCGCGATGAGCGACCAGAGCGCTCCGGCGACCGCTGCACACACCATCGCGACAGCCACCTTGACGAAGCCCGGGCCGGGGATGACGGGGCCGATCGCGGCCGCGGCGATGGCTCCGACGTAGAGCTGCCCCTGAGCTCCGACGTTGAAGAACCCGGCTCGGAAGCTGAGCACCACCCCCACGCCGACGATGGCGAGCGGGATGGCCCAGCGGACGGTGCTCATCAGCGCGCCCGGGCCGGTGATGGCGCCCTGGACGAAACCCGATATCGCTTCGCTCGCGGAGTACCCGGAGAGCTGGAAGACGATGGTGCTGAGCACGATCGCGATGAGGATCATAGAGAAGCTGCGCGCGACGAGACGGCCATTGTTCCTAAGCATCGTGGCCTCCGACCATGGCAGAACCGATCTCTGTGATGGATGCTCCCCCCGGGAGGTCGGCGACGATCTGCCCACCGCGGAGCACGCAGATGCGGTTCGAGATGTCGCGGATCTCGTCGAGGTCCGCGGAGACGACGATGACGGCCATCCCCTCGGACGCGAGGGCTGAGAGACTGGCCCGGACGAATGCCGTCGCGGCGAGATCCAGACCCCTGGTGGGGTTGCCCGCGACGACGAGCCGGGTTCCTTCACCCAGCTCGCGGGACAGGATCACCCTTTGCACGTTGCCGCCGGACAGCTCTCCGGCCAACTGCTCTGGATTTCTGTATCGCACCTTCCAGGTACCGAGCTTCTCGACGGCGACGGCCTTCCTCGCCCGGGGGGAAAACCACCTCGTGCCTTCGATCAGGAGGTCGGTGAGGCTGATGTTCTCCCAGAGACTCGTCGTCAGGCTGATTCCTTGGGCGTTCCTGTCCGAGGGAACGAAGCGGACGCCCTGTCGGCGCCGGTCGAGGGTCGAAGCCTTGGTGACATCCTCGCCGAGAAGCCGCATCGATCCGCTCTCACTTCTCTGGTGGCCGGAAAGCACGTCGAGCAGCGTCTCCTGGCCATTGCCCTCCACCCCCGCGATGCCCAGAATCTCCCCGGAGTGGATCGTCAGCGAGACGTCGTCGAGGGCCCTGTCGCTCTGGCCGGCCGCCGCAGAGAGGTGGCTCAGTGCCAGAACCGGGGTCGTCGCCGTCTGCTCATGTGTGTGGGCGATACCCCTCACCTCCTTGGCGATCTGCGGGAGGTTCGTGTCCGGCCCGATGATGTGTTGCGTGATCTCCTGGGCGGTCACGTTCTGGATGGGGGTCGTCGCGAGGGTGACCGTGCCTTCGCGGAGCACGCTGACCGTGTCGGCGACCGCGAACACCTCGGACAGTTTGTGCAAGATGATGAGAATGGTCAGTCCGCCATCCCGCAGTCGGTGGACTCGTTCGAACAGGGACTTAACCTCCGGCGGTGCGAGCACCGCGGTCGGCTCGTCCAGGATGAGAACCTTGGGATGCCCTTCGAGGGCCCGGATGATCTCCAGCGATTGCCTGGTCTCGACGGAGAGATCGCGGACGCGCTTGCGGACGTCGATCGGGCTTCCGTGCCGTTCGAGTGCCGCGCTCCATTTCCTCTCCAAGGCGGCCCTCGACATGAGCGGCTTCGAGTTGTCGTCGAAGAGTTCGAGCGCTTCGGCGACCGTGAACGATGGTGGAAGACTGAAGTTCTGGTGAACCATGTCGACGCCCTGCTCGCGGGCGGAGCGGATGTCTCCGGCGCGCAGGGGAGACCCATCGAGAAGGATCTCCCCCGCGCTCGGTTCGTAGAGCCCGCAGATGAGCCGTGAGAAAGTCGTCTTGCCTGCGCCGTTCTGCCCGACGACAGCGTGCACCTTTCCGGGTTCGAAAGCGAGCGACACGGAGTCGATCGCGGTGAAGTCTCCGAAACTCTTGGTGACGCTGCGCGATTCGAGGGCGGGCTTCATAGGACTCTCCTTCAGTCGTGCGGACTCGGGTTAGAAGTTGCTCGGATCGAAGCTGACCTTCAGAGTCCCCGAGGAGATATCCTTCGCGGTCGTCGTCAGGGTCGGCTCGAGCTCCTTGATGACGCGGGCAGCGGGGCTGGGGCCGTTCACGAACGGGGCGGAGATGTTGAGTCCCACGATCCCCTCCGGCAGCCCGCTCGTCGCGTATCCACCCGTGAAGCCCTTGTCGATGGCACCGCTCACCTGCTGGTAGAAGGAGTCGCCGAACCTCAGGAAGGTGGTGCCGATGATGGTCTCCGGATACTGCGCCGCGACCTCTCCCGACGAGTCGGCGAGCACCAGGATCCCGGCAGACTTGGCCGCCTTGACCACCCCGAGCGATGCCGCAGCGGCATCCGTCTGGATGACGTCGACGCCTCCGGCGATCATCGAGGCGCCGATGGCCAGCCCCTTGGCCGCGTCGTCGAAGCTGCCGACGAAGGCTCCCGTGACTTTGATGTCGGGGTTGACCGACTTCGCCCCCTCCGTGAACGCGTGGTAGTTGGCGTTGAGGGCAGGCTGGGGCGCTCCTCCGATGTATCCGACGCTTCCCTTCTTGCTCGCGTGGGCCGCGGCGACTCCAGAGACGTACATCGCCTGGTAGATGTCGTAGGAGATCGAACGGGCGTTCTTCAGTTCCGGCTCGAACTTGTCGCCGAAGATCAGGATGAACTTGGTCTTTGGGAAGTCGGGGGCGACCGTCTGGATGGGCTGTTGCATTCCGGGGAAGGCCGTCACGACGTAGCTGGTTCCCGCTTGCCCGAGGTTTCGCAGGGTGCTCTCGTAGGTCGAGGGATCGCTCAGTTCGATGTACTTCGTCGTGACACCGTATTTCTTCTTCAACTTCGCCTGTGCCGCGATCATGTCGTCGATCGGCCCGTTGTCGCCGGCCTTCTGGGGGCTGACGAAGGTGACCGTCACCTCGGAACCGGTTGCGGCGCCGGTTGCCGCGCCGCTCGGGGAACTGCAGGCCGCCAGGACCAGCGCGGTGGCGAATGCTGCGATCATTGCGACAGAGCGTCGTAACGTGGAACTGCGTTTTCTCATGACTCTCTCCTTGTGGTGCTCGCTGATTTCTTGGGATGTGCGATGGTGCTGCCCGGTCAATCTCTACTGAGACCGCCGTCGACGACCAAGGTCTCGCCGGTGATTGCGCGAGCCGGGGCCGAAGTCAGGAAGGCGATTGCGGCGGCGACCTCTGCGGCCGACTGCATTCGCCGGATGGGGATGTCCTTGGTGAGCTCGTTGCGCTGATCCGACTCCGAGAGCCCTGTTGCCTCCATCAGGTCCGCGACGACTTTCTCCATCATGGGAGTGTCGACGGTGCCGGGGGCCACCGCGTTCACCGTGATCCCGTGGGGGGATAGATCCAGCGCCGAGGCGCGGGTGAGACCGATCAGGCCCGCCTTCGCCGCGCAATAGTCGGCCTGGTTCGGAAACGCACGCTTGCCCGCGATCGAGGCGACGTTGACGAATGCTCCGTCGAGACCCTCCCGGATCAGCCTCTCCGAGGCGTATTTCATGATCAGGAAGGGGGCGACGAGGTTGATGGCCATGGAGCGGTTCCACTCGTCGATCTCGATGTCCAGGCCGTTCCTGGAGCGATATGCCCCCGCGCAGTTGACGACGACCTGCACCGCCCTGGGCGTGTCCGTGAAGAGAGTGCGGATCGCCTGTTCGTCGGTCACGTCGACGACGAGGGATTCCACTCGGTCGTCCGCGAAACGGGGTTCGTTGACGTCGACGGCGATCACTTTGGCAGCCCCGGCCGCGAGGAGCGCGTCGACGCAACTGCGGCCCATGCCTTGGGCTGCACCGGTCACGAAGGCGATGGAGTTCAGAACGGTCATGAATAGTCCTTTACGATTGTCCAGTCGTTGGTGCGCGACGACTCGAGGACGGCGTCTTGCACGGCGCAGTTCTTCAGGCCGTCGGAGAACCGGGCACAGGTCGTGTCGGCTCCGCCGTAGATCGAGGCGATCATCGTCTCGATGGAGTTGGTGCCTCCTCCGACGCCATAGCTGGTGATGCTGTGGCCCTTGTGCGCGACCTCGACCCTGCCGGGTGTGTCGCTGGTCCAGAGGAGCGAGCCGCGTGTTCCGTCGACACGGAGGGTGATGTCATCCCAGGCGCCGTGCGCCAGTTGGGTCGCCAGCACCGTGCCGAGGGCGCCGTTGCCGAAGCGCAGGAGTGCCGAGAACGTGTCTTCGTTCTCCGGGGTGAAGGTGCCGCTCTGCCCGTCCTGGAGGAATTCGCGTTCGCCCATGTTCCCCGTCGCTGCGATGGCTGCGACGATGTCGGTTGCGAGAACGTAGCAGGCGAGGTCGAACCAGTGGGATCCGATCTCGCTGACGACGCGGCTGGGTCCGACTTGGGCCGGATCGAATCGCCAGTCCCGGCTCGAGACGGGCGCGTTCCACTCCTGTTGGTAGCTCCCGTAGACCGAGACGGCCTCTCCGATTTCATCGTCGAGGTAGAGCGATCGCAGCAATTGGATTCCCTGGTCGTAGCGGCGATTGAAGGTGACGAAGTCCTGGACGCCTGCCGCGGACGCTGCGGCAGCGAGCTGCTCGGCCGTTGCGCTGTTCACGGTGAGTGGCTTCTCGCAGACGATGGCCAGTTCGCGGCTGATCGCCTCCGTGACGTAGCCGGCGTGGCTCGTCGTCGGAGTGCAGACGTGGAGATGGGTTGCCTGCGGATGCAGCAGCAGTTCCTCGACGGACCGCATCGCCCGCGTGCCCCAGGCCTCTGCCGCCCTGGCGGCGCGCTCGGGATGGGGGCTGTAGACGCCGAGGATGGGGATCTTGGCTTCGCGCAGGCTCGTGGCGTGCCGATCTGCGATGTAACCGCTGCCGAGGATGATCGCGCCTGGGCGTTGTGGGGATTGAGACAACTCTGGCCGCTCCTTTCGCTGTGCTGTGTGACAGCGTCGCACTACTCCATTCAAATCGTCAAGCGTTTGACGTAACTTTCTTCTTGACGAACTCTGGAGAAGCAATGTCAGGGAAAATATTACGTCAAGCGCTTGACAATTCGGCGCAACGTAATCCACGCTGAGACGACAAAGCACACGAGTGGAAGGCAGTGAAGTTATGACTCTGGCACGCGAAGGAGCCCAGCGGATTCGATGGGCGCGTGAAAACATGCCACTGCTGCAAGGACTTCGAAACCGATTTGAGGCCGAGAAGCCCCTGGCAGGCCGCACGATCGCGATGGGGCTGCACGTCGAGTCGAAGACTGCCGTGCTGGCAGAGCTCCTGGTCGCGGGCGGCGCCCAACTCGCCATGACGGGAAGCCCGGGCACCACCGACGATGCGGTGGCGGCCGCCCTGCGTCTCGATCTCGGGATTCAGGTGCTCGGCGAGCGGAGCGACAGCTATGCCGATCACCTCGACCATGTGAGGACGATCCTCACGAACAAGCCAGATCTGCTCGTCGACAACGGTGCCGACTTGATCGCCGCAACGCTCGAGGCGGGCGGTGGAAGAGTCGTCGCTGCCACAGAGGAGACCACCTCCGGTGCTCTCAGGCTTCGCAACGAGCTCTCCGGATCCGTTCCGTTCCCCGTGGTCGTCATCAACGACAGCCCACTGAAGCAGATCGTCGAGAACGAGAAGGGGATCGGCCCCGCGGTGCTCGACGGGTTCATGAGGGCGACCAACACCATCGTGGGAGGTCGCACCTTCTGCGTCGTCGGCTACGGTTCGTGCGGACGAAGCCTGGCGCGCACCCTCCGGGCGCTCAACGCGACGGTCCTGCTCGTGGAGGTCGACCCCATCCGTGCCCTCGAGGCGGCATACGACGGCATGCTCGTGATGCCCATCGAACAAGCCCTCCCGATCGCCGATACGGTGATCACCATCACCGGCCGTCCTGGAATCATCAGGGCGGAGCACTTCGCCCTTTTCAAAGACGGTGCAATGCTCGGCAACGTCGGCCACTTCAGCACGGAGATCGACATCCCCGCACTGCGCGGGCTGGCCGAGGCAGAGACGCAGCTGGCACAGCACGTCGTCGACTATCGTCTGCCGAGCGGCAAGAGCATCCGACTGCTCGCCCGCGGTGAGATGCTGAACCTGGCTGCAGCGACCGGGCATCCCATCGAGGTGATGGATGTCGGATTTGCCCTGCAGGGATACTCGGTGGAGGCATTGGCGACGAACCCGGCCCGTTTCGTGCCGGGCGACCAGCTCGTGCCCCACGACATCGATCTGACCATCGCTCGGGACATCCTGGAGACGATGCCGGCCGCCCGCTGGGCGAATTGAGAGGGCTGCAGGCCGTGGAGGGGCAAACGGCCGGGTCGCAGGGGCGGCTCGCCGTCGTCGGGGATCTCCTCGAAGACGTTGTGGTGTGGGGAACGGACCGGCTCGAGCATGCGACTGACAACCCGGCCACGATCGTGCGTTCCCGCGGCGGCAGCGGCGCAAATGTCGCCGTCGCAGCTGCCGCTCTCGTGCCGGTGCGCTTCATCGGTCGGATAGGGGACGATGCCCTCGGCGCGCAGCTGGAATCCGAGCTCGCCGACAACGGGATCGACGCCCGAGTCCAGCGCGCGGGAACGACTGGGACCGTGATCGTGTTGGTGGCCCCGGACGGAGAACGGACGATGATTCCCGATCGTTCGGCCGCCGCGGAATTGGGACGAATCGAACCTTCATGGCTCGACGGCGTGGCTTGGCTGCATGTCCCCATGTATGGGTTCGCAACCTCGGGAGCGGCGACCGCGATCCGCGAGTTCGCCGCCGCAGCGACATCGAGGGGAATTCCGATCAGCCTCGACACCTCGTCGGTCTCATTGCTGCGTGAGCTGGGCGTCGAGCGGGCTCTCGCCCTGATCTCCGAGCTGGCGCCGGCTGTCGTCTTCGCGAACGCGGCAGAAACCGCCTTTCTCGATCTCCCACGCTCCACCGCAGGCAGCGAGAGCATCTTCATCCTGAAGAACGGTGGAGGGCCGGTTCTGGTCGTCTCCGGAGCCGATCGATTCTCGGTCGAGGTCGAATCGGTTCCCGTGGTGCGAGACTCCACCGGAGCGGGAGACGCGTTCGCCGCGGGCTACCTGGCCGCGGCGATGCGAGGTCTGCCTCCGCTCGACTGCGTCAAGAACGGTTCCCGCACCGCGGCCGGGGTGCTGCTGAGACCCGGTGCCCATCCGGGCGCGAGGCTGTCGCATATCGTGTCCTGATCGGCCCTCCACCTCCCCGGCATGGCAATATCGACATGCCGGACGAGATCGTGTCGGCTTCGGGAGAATCAAGAACTTTGAAGTGAGCAGATGAAGCGGATAACGGCTCGGGATGTCGCGGAGTACGTGGGGTGCTCGGTGTCTGCGGTGTCCCTCGTGGTGAACGGCCATCATGAGGGACGGATCAATCAGGAGCTCAGGGAGCGGATCCTTCGGGCGGTCGAGCTCTTGAACTATCGTCCGAACGAGAGTGCGAGAAATCTGGCGACCCGTTCTCCGTCCAATATCGCACTCGTCTGCCCCGACATCCGGAACCCGTTCTTCGGTGAGTTGTTCCACGGGCTTGCACTATCGCTTCGGGGTTCGTTCGGTGTCGATCTCAGGGTGGGCCCGGAGGGCGCCGACTACGATGCGTCGACGGTTCGCAACGCTCAGGCCAGCGACATCGGCGGGATGGTCCTGGCCAACCCCTCGCAAGAAGTGCTCTCCTCGTTTCAGGCGACCTGTCCGACGGTTCTCGTGGACTCGCCGGATTCGCGGCTCGATCTCGTTCGAGTGGATCTCGACACGACGAGCGCGGCGAGACAGCTCGCCGAGCATCTGCTCGAACGCGGGCACAGACGGGTGGGCTATGTGGACCTCCGTCGCTCCAAAGACACCTTCGTGCAGCGCAGGAAGAGCCTCGCCGCGACCCTCGAGGCGGGGGGCGGCCAGCTCAGGGCTATCGTGTCCGCTCCCGACATCACCATCTCGTCCGGGGTCGACGCGTTTCGCTCGATCTGGCCCGCCTGGCAGTCCGACGAGATCACGGCGATCGTCTGTGCCGACGACGTCCTGGCCTTCGGCGTGGTCAGCGGGGCCAGGCAGAGCGGAATCTCGATCCCGGGGGAGCTCAGTATTGCGAGCTTCAACGACATCCCGTTCTCCGAGCTCCTCGAACCCTCGCTGACCTCCGTGCACCTGGCGGCGTTCGACGTCGGTCGCGAGGCCGGGCTCAAGGTGCTCGATCTCATCCACGGCGGGAGCCCCGACTCTGTCGTGCTGGCGACCGAGCTGCGCATCCGCGCCTCGACGGGACGAGCGCGCAGCTTCCGGTGATCTGCGCACCCACCCCGTGCATCCTCTAGGCGAGGGAGAGGGCGATGCGGGCGCCGAGTTCGACGTTGCCGCGGTAGACCTCGATGTTGACCTCGAGGCTCTCGCCCTTGGTCGCGCGCTGGATGAAGTCCAGGAGGAACGGGGTCGTGTCATGGCCGGAGATCCCGGCAGCCTCCGCCGCTTTCCCCGCTTCTACGAGCACCGCGTCGTGAACCTCGGGATCGAGCTGCTTGTCCGCTGGAACGGGGTTAGCCACGAGAAGAGTGGAATTGATTCCGAGCGCGTCGCGGCTCGCGGCGATCGCGGCGATCTCCTCCGGGCTGTCGACCGAGTATTCGATGTCGTAGCCGGAGTCGGAGATGTAGAAGCCCGGATAGTCGGTCGTGCGGTATCCGACGACCGGGATGTTGAGGGTCTCCAGGCGCTCCAGCGTGAGCGGGATGTCGAGGATCGATTTCACGCCGGCGCTGACCACGACGAGGGGAAGCGACGCCAGGGTTCCCAGGTCGGCCGACTCGTCGAAGCTCGTTGCGGCTCCGCGATGCACTCCACCGAGGCCGCCGGTCGAGAAGACTCGTACACCGGCGAGGCTTGCGAGGTATGCCGTCGCTGCCACGGTGGTGCCGCCATTCAGGCCCTTCGCCGCTGCGATGGGGAGGTCACGGAGACTGACTTTGACGACCTCGTCGTCGAGGGAGAGACGTTCGATCTCTTCATCGGACATGCCAACGGTGGGCACGCCGTCAACCACGCCGATCGTCGCGGGGACCACGCCCATGGCGCGGAGGCGGCGCTCGGCTTCACGCGCTACCTCGAGGTTGCGTGGGCGGGGAAGCCCGTGGGTGAAGATGGTCGACTCCAGGGCGAGAACCGGACGTCCCTCGGCGAGGGCATCCCGGACTTCCTGGGAGATGGTCAAGGTGGTGGTGTGGCTCATGGCGAGAACTCCTTTGGCGAGCATGGTCTGCTCTGTTCAACGCTATGAAGCTCGGATCATCCCATCAACTACGATAATCACATCCTTTGATAAGTTTTGATTATGAAAGTGACGCTGCGCCAGGCCGAATTCTTCACCGTGGTGGCCGAAGAGCTTCATTTCGGGAACGCCGCCAGAGTACTGTTCGTCTCGCAATCCGTGGTGAGCCAGGAGATTCGCAGGCTCGAGGAGAATCTCGGCGTGCTGCTCTTCGACAGGTCGACCCGAAACGTGCGATTGACCAATGCGGGGGATCGCCTCGTTCCGATCGCCGCGGAACTGTGTCGGTCAGCGAGACGTTTCGACGAGATCGCGCAAAGACTGGTGGGCGATCGTTCCGCTCGATTCAAACTCGCCGCCACCCCGAGCGCCATGGACAGCATGGTCCCTGCCGTTCTGCGGGAGGCAGAGAAGATGCTTCCCCAGCTTCAGATCGAGGATGTCGCGGTCGAGACCGGCGAGGTGGGCGATGCTCTGCTCAACAGGGGCTGCGACCTTGGAATCGGGCGATATATCGACGTCGTAGCTGGCTACACGACGGAGGTCATCCGCGCGGAGTCGCTCTTCGTCGCCCTCAGCTCGGCGCATCCGCTCGCCGGAGCTGCCTCGATCGGACTCGCGGAGCTGGCAGACCTCCCGGTGCTGCTGTGGCCCAGGGAGCGCAATCCTCGGTACTACGACCGGCTGATGGAGGTCTGTTCCCGCCCCGGTCTCGAGCCCCTCGTGCTGGTGAGCCCCCCAAGAATCATCGGTGCCCGTTCTTACCTGATCTCCGACAACCGTGCTTTTGGGCTCATCCCGCAGTCGACTGCCGAGCATCCAGCTCCGGGCATCGTGACGATTCCGCTCGCCACCCGCGAGACCCTTCCCCTGGAGCTGGCCTGGCTCGGAGCTGATCCGCGGCCTCAGTTGCACGCTCTGGTCGAGCTCGTGCGACGGGTCGGTGCGAAGCCCGGGCGCTGGGAGTAGATCACCGACCGCGTTTAGGCGGCAAGAAACCGTCCAATGTAAGGGTTTGTGTATTATCGTTGTTCTGGCCCCGCGGTCATCGCCGCGTTCAGAGTGGCCGGTCCGGATGTCCACACGAGGAGTGACGCATGTCAGCACCATCCGTTCAGTTGTATTCGGTACGCGACGCGGTCGACGAGAATCTCGACAACGCGGTAGACCGCCTGGCCGGAATCGGGTTCACCCTGGTCGAGCCCTACGCCTTCCAGCTGCGTACGGCGGACTACAAGCGCGCGTTCGCCGCATCCGGTGTGAGTGCGCCGTCCGGACATGCCGCCGTGATCGACTCCGGCAACCCTGGCGCAATCTTCGACTCCGCGGCAGAGCTCGGTATCGGGATCGTCATCGATCCTTTCATCCCGACAGACCGCTGGCAGACCGCGGATGACGTGCACAGGATCGCGGATCGGGTGAACGAGCTCAGCGCCCAGGCGACCGAGCGCGGCCTCGAGTTCGGTTACCACAACCACCAGTGGGAGTTCACCAACAGGGTCGATGGCCGCACGGTCTACGAACTGTTCGTCGAACTCATCGCGCCATCCGTCGTACTCGAGGTCGACACCTTCTGGGCAACGGTCGGCGGTGCAGACGCTCCCGCCGTGCTTCGCTCGCTCGGGGATCGGGTGCGCGCGCTGCACATCAAGGATGGCCAGGTCACCGGCGACATCGCGACGGCACTGCCGAGCAGCGAGAGCGCACTCATCGTCCCGGAGGCGCTCAAGGCTGCCTTCGAGAACCAGACTCCGGCCGGACAGGGCGACATCGACGTGAAGGCGATGCTGACGGCATCCCCGAACGCGCTCCGAGTCGTCGAGTTCGACGCGTACTCGGGAGATGTCTTCGACGCGATTGCCCAGTCGTACCAGTGGCTGCAGGCGAACGACAGCACGGTGGCCTCGTGAGCGACGCGCAGGAAAGGGTTGGCGTCGGTGTAATCGGCGCCGGCGTCATCTCGGCGCAGTACCTCGAGAACCTGGTGCGCTTCCCCGAGGTCGAAGTGAGGTTCATCGCCGACATCGATCTCGATCGTGCGGCGGCGCAGGCCGCGGCCTACGGGGTGTCTGGCTCCGGAAGTGTCGAGGAGCTGCTGGCCCACGACGACATCCAGCTCGTGGTCAACCTCACGATCCCGGCCGCTCATACCGAGGTCGACCATCGCATCATCGCCGCGGGCAAGCACGTCTGGAGCGAGAAGCCGTTCGCGCTCGATCACGACTCGGCCATGGACGTGCTCGCGGCCGCAGACGCAGCGGGCGTGCGCGCGGCGTGCGCGCCAGACACCGTGCTCGGCGCAGGTATCCAGACCGCACTTCGTGCGATCGCACGTGGCGACATCGGTGAGCCGCTCACGGCAACCACGGTCTTCCAGGTGCCTGGTCCCGAGGCCTGGCACCCGAATCCTGACTTCCTCTTTGCTCGCGGGGCCGGCCCTCTGTTCGACATGGGGCCGTACTATGTCACCACCCTCGTGCACGTCTTTGGGGCGGCGAGCCGGGTTCACGCTGTCTCGTCACAATCGCGCAACACACGAACGATTGCCACGGGCCCACGCGCTGGCGCGTCCTTCCCCGTCGAGGTGCCGACGCATCACGCTGCTCTCATCGAGTTCGGCAACGGCCGGTCGGCACAGTCCACCTTCTCGTTCCAGCACGCGCGCAAGCGTGCCGGATTCGTCGAGATCAACGGCACGGAGGGAACACTTGCCCTGCCCGATCCGAACATGTTCGACGGAGATACCGAGCTCTGGCGCGATGGCCAGGACACACCTGCGATCATTCGTGCCACCGGGGCAGCCTACGGCCGCGGCACGGGCGTGATCGAACTCATCCGCGCGATCCGTGCCGGTCGTCCGGAGCGCGCGTCCGGCAGGCTTGCCACGCACGTTCTCGATGTGCTTCTCGGAATCCGTGACGCCGCCGCCAGCGGAAGTCCCGTGGAGATCGCCTCGACCGTGCCCGACGTACCGCCTCTGCCCGAGGGCTGGGACCCGACCGAGGCCGAGTAGCCGACCTCCTGCACTGCTGACCTCTCCTCCCGTGGCGGTTGGAGAGGTCAGCAGTCCACAGTTTGCACCGGAGCGGTTCGCGGCGACAGCGGTGGACGTACCGTTCCTGCATGACGTCGCCCGGCCGCCTCCTCGCCCCCGCGAAGAATCGACTCCGGCTCGGGCTAGGTGCGGCGGTCGTGCTCATCATTGCAGGCCTTGGCGTCGCAGTCCTCGTGAGCACGCTCGGATCACATGGGTCGACGAGGGCGTTCGCCACCGACACCGCTCCGAGCCGGCCGTCCTCGGCCGCGGCCTCGCCGGGGGTCGGTAAGGCTGGCGGTGTTCAGATCTATGTCCATGTGGTCGGTGCTGTCGAGCATCCCGGTCTCTTCGCCCTGCGCGATGGCGACCGGGTCGTGGATGCGGTCTCCGCAGCCGGTGGCTTCACGGACACCGCAGACCAGAGCCAGGTCAATCTCGCCAGATTCGTCTCGGATGGCGAACAGCTCGTCGTGCCCGTCCAGGGTGTGGCCCCACCGGCAGCGGGAGCCTCGGGTGTCAGCGGCGGGAAGGTCAACCTCAACACCGCTGATCTCGCGACTCTGGAGACGCTGCCGCGCGTTGGCCCCGCGATGGCCCAGAGAATCATCGACTGGCGCACGAGCAAGGGGCGGTTCTCCTCGATCCAGGATCTGATGGGCGTGACCGGCGTGGGCGACAAGACCTTCGAACAACTCAAGGATCTCGTGACGGTGTGAAAGCCGACCTGAGACTGGCGATACCGACGCTGGTCGCCTGGATCGCGGGTGCCGTGCTGCTCGCCCAGCCCTCTGCCCTTGCCGCAGCCGCGATCGTAGCCTGGTCGCTGGCGGGCCTCACGGTCGTAGCTGCGTTCCTGCTTCACACCCGTCGGGTCGCGGGTCTGCTCGCCATGGCCATCGTCGCGCTCACCGCGACAGCGCTCCTGCTGAGTTCCGCAGCAGTCCAGGAGGCACAGAGGAGTCCTCAGGCGCTGCGAGATGCGGCTTCGGCCAGCCGGTTCGTCACGGGTGAGGCCGTCACGACGCAACCCATCGCACCGAACGCACCCCGGTTTTCGGCGACGCTGCACTCCGTCACCGTCGGCGGGCATCGCATCTCTCTGTCGGCGCCTGTTACTGTCTTTGCGGCACGGGGCGATGACGCGGCGGGCCGGGGTTCTGCCGAACGCGCGCTGGGCATCGGCAGCACGGTGCGCCTGCGCGGTACTGTAGCCACGGCAGAAGCGGGTGACGACGTGTCGTTCCTGTTCTTCTCAGACGCCGTGCCTCGCCTGAGCGTGGGCCCGCCCTGGTACCTCGACTGGGCAAATCGGCTTCGGGCCGGGTTCGCGGATGTCGCCAAGGGCCTCCCGGGAGATGGCGGTGCGCTGCTTCCCGGTCTCGCCATCGGTGACACGAGCGCCGTGAGCACCGGACTCGACACCGCAATGAAGGCGAGTTCGCTCAGCCACCTGACCGCGGTATCCGGAGCCAATTGTGCGGTCGTGATCGCACTGGTCATGGTGACGGGAGCAGCGCTTGGCATCAGGCGAGGCCTGCGCGTGGCGACCGCCCTCGTGACGCTCCTGGCCTTCGTGGTGCTCGTCACGCCACAGCCGAGTGTGTTGCGTGCCGCTGTCATGGCGGCGCTCGTACTCGCAGCACTGGCCCGAGGTCGGCCGACCAGGGGAGTGCCCGTTCTCGCGCTCGCCTCGCTCGCGCTGCTCGTGGTCGACCCGTGGCTCGCGCGCAGCTACGGCTTCGTTCTCTCCGTGCTCGCCACGGGCGGCCTGCTTCTTCTGTCGCGGCCGCTCACCCTGCTGTTCTCGCGCTGGCTGCCCACTGCACTTGCGGCGGTGATTGCGATCCCCCTCGCGGCGCAGCTTGCCTGCCAACCCGTGCTCATCCTGCTGAACGCGTCGATTCCGCTGTATGCCGTGCCAGCCAACGTGCTCGCGGAACCGGCCGCCCCGATCGCCACTATTCTCGGACTCGTCGCCTGCGTTCTCCTCCCGGCGATTCCTGCGCTCAGCCAGGTCATCAGCTGGCTCGCCTGGCTGCCGTCGAGCTGGATCGCGGGCGTCGCACGATTCTGCGAGTCGCTGCCGGCCAGCAGCGTCCCGTGGCCCGCAGGCATTCCCGGCGTGGTTCTCGTCACAGCGGTCATTGTGCTCGCACTGTTCGCCACCTTCTCGCGTGCTGGCGTGTGGCGAAAAGTCTCTGCGGCCGTGCTCGTCGTCGCGGTTGTCGGCTATCTCGGCGTCGTCGGGGGAGACCGTCTCAGGCAGTCGATCAGCAGACCGGCTGACTGGCAGATCGCGGCCTGCGACATCGGCCAGGGCGACGCGGTTCTCGTCAGGAGTGGTGGCCAGAACGCCCTCATCGACACCGGGCCTGACCCGGCCCTGCTCCACCGCTGTCTCGACGAACTCGGTATCGATCGTATCAATCTCCTCGTGCTGACTCACTACGACCTCGATCATGTCGGCGGCACCTCGGCCGTGCTCGGCATGGTGGATCACGCCGTCATCGGTCCCCCCGCAGACTTCCACGACACCCGGCTCGCCGACTCGGTGAGAAGCGCAGGGGCCGAAGTGCACGAGGTCGCTCGAGGAGAAAACGGAAGGCTCGGCGAACTGCGCTGGGACGTGCTGTGGCCGCCCGTGCGCACCAATACGGTCGAGCCGGGAAACGATGCGAGCGTCACGGTCGAGTTCAGCGGCGCGGGGGAGTGCTCGCGCGGTTGCCTGACCTCGCTGTTCCTCGGCGACCTCGGCAACGAACCGCAGGCGAGGATGCTCGGAGCCAACCCGCAGCTGGGCCAGGTCGACGTCGTGAAAGTCGCGCACCACGGCTCGGCGGACCAGAACCCAGGGCTCTACGAGAAGATCCAGGCCACCGTCGGGGTCATCAGCGTCGGCGCCCACAATCGCTATGGGCATCCCACGAAGACCCTGCTGGACATCCTGGCGAGGGTGGGAACGGCCGCTGAGCGCACGGACAGGCAGGGCATGATCCTCATCTCCCCGCGCCCGGGCGGCGGCCTGAGCGTCTGGTCGGAGAAGCCGGGATGACAGGGGCACCCGGAAAAGGACGGTGGCGGCCAGTAGTCTTGAGCTGAGCAATCGCGCGAACGCAGGGGAGTCCAGTGGCAGGCAAGACGCCGTCCAAGGTGGCCGTGGTCATACCCCAGCTCGGTTGGCAGAAGGTGCGTCCTGCACCCGTTGTGCTCGTGTCCGGCACAGAGGGAGTGCTCGCCGATCGCGCGATCCGCCTGCTGCGCGACACGCTGCGCGCGGAGGACCCCAGCATCGAAGTCAGCGACATCGAGGCCGACGGCTACGTGCCGGGCGAGTTGCTCACCGTGGCCAGCCCATCTCTGTTCGGGGAACCGCGGTTCATCCGGGTCGTGAACGTCGAGAAGTGTACAGACGTGTTCATCACCGAGGTCATGGAGTACCTTCAGGCTCCGGCCGACGACACCTACCTGCTGCTTCGCCACGCGGGCGGGGTGCGCGGCAAGAAGCTGCTCGATGCCTTGCGCGGTGGCCTCGGTGGCGGCATCGAGGTGGTGTGCGCCGAGCTCAAGAAGGACACCGAGAAATTCGACTTCGCCGCGGCCGAGTTCGCCTCGGCCGGACGGCGCGTGAGTTCCGCTGCGCTCAGGGCACTCACCGCCGCGTTCAACGATGACCTCGCAGAGCTTGCATCGGCCTGCCAGCAGCTTCTGGCCGATGCCAGCGAAGAGATCACAGAGCAGACTGTCGAGAAGTATTATTCGGGCCGGGTCGAGACCAATGCGTTCCGGGTGGCCGACGAGGCGATTGCGGGTCGTCACGGCGAGGCCCTGATCCTGCTCAGGCACGCCCTCGCCTCCGGTGCCGATCCGGTTCCCATGGTCGCGGCGTTTGCCAGCAAGCTGCGCACGATGGCCAAGGTCTCCGGCGCGAGGGGCGGTTCAGGCCAGCTGGCGCAGCGGTTTGGTCTCGCCCCGTGGCAGGTCGACCGCGCGCGTCGCGACCTGCAGGGCTGGGACGACGACGGCCTCGGGCGCTGCCTTGAGATGCTCGCGTCGACGGATGCCGCGGTCAAGGGAGCAAGCCGCGACCCGGTCTTCGCCCTGGAGCGCATGGTCGGAATGGTAAGCGGGCGCGGGCGCGCCTGACGGACTTCAGCCCCACACGCAGAGAACCCCGCCTCGATGAGGCGGGGTTCTCTTTCGAAATCGGTGTGCTCAGTAGCGATGGGCTTAGAGAGCGTTGACCTGCTTGGTGATCGCCGACTTGCGGTTCGCTGCCTGGTTCTTGTGCAGCACACCCTTGCTGGCGGCCTTGTCGAGCTTCTTCGACGCGACGAGAAGGGCGGCGGCAGCCTTGTCCTTGTCGCCGGCAACGATTGCCTCGCGCGTGGCGCGGACAGCGGTCTTGACCTCGCTGCGCACGGCCTTGTTGCGATCCGTCGCCTTCTTGTTGGTGAGGATGCGCTTCATCTGCGACTTGATATTTGCCACGTCTTATAACCTTCTGTGTTTCGAGTGATTCGTGTGAGTTCTGGCAGCCGTACCCACCGAAACGTGAGGTGGGGCCGCGATTCGTACCCCTCGCCGGTCCAGGTGGAACTCGGCTGTGCACGCAAGCCAACAGGCAACATTACCAGTTGCCCGGTACATCCTACAATGACGGCGCTCCAACGCTGGGTCGGCACCCCCGAATGGCGCGTTGGGCGCGTCGCTAGGATTAGAAACAGCAAAGTTCATCTAAATAAGGGAGTATTTCGTGTCCGCAGTGGTGGATCAGCCAGGTGTCGCAGATTTCGACTGGTCTGGGGTGGTCGACTACTCGAAGCGAAACTGGGCGGAGCCTCCCAAGACCCAGTACGAGCTTCCCGGCGTGACGGTTGAGGATCACTTGGGCGTTCCCGTTGCGGTCGTGCCGCTCTGGCACTCGGTCGTCACGGCCACGCTCGCGCTTCCCGCGGGTGATCGCGAGGCTCTCCGTTCGGCGCAGCGACGCCTTGCCGCGGCACTCTCCGAGGTCGAGCGCGTGTACCCGCTGAACCCTGGCGGCATCCTCACTCAGGTGGCGTACGGGCTCAGCTACTTCCGCACCTTTCTGCCCAGGGCGCTCGTGGACGAGCACTTCCCGAAGTCCACACTCGCGGGCAGCGAGGGCGAGCCCGCGATCATTGATTCCATCCGTTTCCCGAAAGACCCGAAGGACGCCCAGCTGGAAGACAACGACATCGTCTTTCACTTCAAGAGCGACTACCGCGGCCACATCGAGCAGGTCATCGGTGCACTGTTCCGCCCGGGCGAGCAGGTTCTCAATGGTCTTCCGGCCGAGAACGCCTACGTTGGCGACCTGTTCACCATCACCTCGCTCCGTCACGGATTCGCGGGGCACGGGCTGCCCAAGGTGATCGGGCAGCGGCTCGGGATTCCCGGGGCCGAGCATGTTCCGGATGGCGCCATGCTGTTCATGGGGTTCAGCTCGAGCCACGTGCACGGCCTCGCCCAAGGCAACCTGCCGAGCTTCGAGACCCTCCCCGGATACACCGACGTCACGGTGGATGATTACTTCGCCGGCGGCACGGCCATGCACCTGTCGCGCATCGGGATCGACCTCGCCAAGTGGTACGAGCTGGGGTCGAAGGATCGTCTCTCGCGCGTGTTTCACCCGCGCCGCACGGAGGGCGCAGAGGTGCTGTCGCCGGACCAGTCGCCGGCCACGGTCACCTTCGAGGAACAGCGCGACCGCGACGTTGCCGAGACCGGTGTCATCGGTCATAACGAGCAGATGCAGTTCCTGTCGCGACTGAGCGAGGACACCACGACCGCGTACGGAGAGAAGCTGCCGCGCGGCACGGTCATGTTCCTCCGCCAGGACTTCAACACGGTGGAAAACCCCTTCGCCTTCTCGTCCACCGGGCAGGTCAGCCCGACGCCGCGTGCCGGTGTGCACTTCGTCGGGATGGGGCCGTCCGCCCAGTACTACGAGAAGCTGCGCCTGCAGATGGACAGCGTCGATCACCAGAAGCGCTACGCCATGCCGGATGCGAACCTCGGCTTCACCGGATTCCTGGAGACGACCCACCGGCAGAACCTTCTGCTGCCGCCCCGCGCACACCGCTCGTTCCCGCTCGCCGAGCTCGGTTGATACCGCGGCCTTTCGGGCCGCGTACGCATGGGAGAATGGTGTGTTCACCCATCAGCATCAGCAGAGGACACCGTGTCGCCACGAGCAGTGAAGGCCCTGGAGCCGGCATCCACCGACCCCGCCTTCATCCGTAACTTCTGCATCATTGCGCACATCGACCACGGCAAGTCGACGCTCGCAGACAGGATGCTGCAGATCACCGGCGTCGTGAGCGACCGCGACATGCGCGCGCAATACCTCGATCGCATGGACATCGAGCGCGAGCGCGGCATCACCATCAAGAGCCAGGCCGTGCGGATGCCGTGGGCCGCCGCCGGGCCATCCGGCGAACTCGAGAGCTATGCCCTCAACATGATCGACACGCCCGGTCACGTCGATTTCACCTATGAGGTGTCGCGGAGCCTCGCCGCGTGCGAGGGGGCGATCCTGCTCGTGGATGCCGCCCAGGGCATAGAAGCCCAGACACTCGCGAACCTGTACCTCGCTCTCGATAACGATCTCGTCATCATCCCGGTGCTCAACAAGATCGACCTGCCCGCCGCGGACCCCGACAAGTACGCGAAGGAACTCGCCGGACTCATCGGGGGAGACCCCGCCGACGTGCTGCGCGTCTCCGGCAAGACCGGCGAGGGTGTCGAGGAACTGCTGCAGAAGGTCGTCGAGCTCGTGCCGGCACCGCGCGGCGAGAAGGATGCTGCTCCGCGCGCCATGATCTTCGACTCCGTGTACGACGCGTATCGCGGCGTCATCACCTATGTGCGCATGATCGACGGCACGCTCGTCCCGCGCGAGAAGGTCATGATGATGAGCACCAAGAGCACGCACGAACTGCTCGAGATCGGTGTCAGCTCGCCCGAGCCGACCCCGACGAAGGGCCTCGGCGTTGGTGAGGTCGGATACCTGATCACCGGGGTCAAGGACGTGCGCCTGAGCAAGGTCGGCGACACCGTGACGAGCTCTGCGAAGCCATCGGAAGTGCCGCTCAGGGGATACTCCGAACCCAAGCCCATGGTGTTCTCCGGCCTGTATCCGATCGACGGCTCGGACTATCCCGTGCTGCGGGAAGCCCTCGACAAGCTCAAGCTCAGCGACGCGGCCCTTGTGTACGAGCCGGAGACGTCTGTTGCCCTGGGCTTCGGATTCCGCTGCGGATTCCTGGGCCTGCTGCACCTCGAGATCGTCACCGAGCGGCTCGAGCGCGAGTTCGGTCTCGACCTCATCACCACTGCGCCGAGCGTGATCTACCGGGTGACGACCGACGACAAGAAGTCCGTCACCGTGACGAACCCGAGCGAGTTCCCCGCGGGCAAGATCGCGTCGGTCTCTGAGCCGATCGTCAAGGCATCCGTGCTCGCGCCGAAGGACTTCGTCGGCACCATCATGGAACTCTGCCAGGGGCGGCGCGGCACCCTCCAGGGCATGGAATATCTCGGCGAAGACCGGGTGGAGTTGCACTACACGATGCCACTCGGCGAGATCGTCTTCGACTTCTTCGACCAGCTCAAGAGCCGCACGCAGGGATACGCCTCACTCGACTACGAACCGCTCGGAGAACAGGATGCCGATCTCGTGAAGGTGGACATCCTGCTGCAGGGCGAAGCGGTCGACGCGTTCAGCGCCATCGTGCACAAAGACAACGCATACGCCTACGGCGTGCTCATGACCGAGCGACTGAAGAAGCTCATCCCCAGGCAGCAGTTCGAGGTGCCGATCCAGGCTGCCATCGGGGCGCGGATCATCGCTCGCGAGAGCATCAGCGCGATGCGCAAGGACGTGCTCGCCAAGTGCTACGGCGGCGACATCACCCGCAAGCGCAAGTTGCTCGAGAAGCAGAAGGAGGGGAAGAAGCGCATGAAGATGGTCGGACGCGTCGAGGTTCCCCAGGAGGCGTTCATCGCCGCGCTCTCGGGCGACACCGAGAAAAAAGAGAAGAAGTGATGCCCGGCTCCGCGTTGTGGGAGCAGCCGGTCAGCTATGCCGCGGTCGGTGCCACCCAGGCAGCCGACCTGCTTCGCTATCCGCCCGCGGGTTTTCGCCCCATCGTGAAGCGCGTGCGCATCGGCCACGGTCCGCTGAGGTGGGGGTTCGCGTCGCAGGCGGTGCTCTCCTGGGGCGTGCAGCGGCGCAGTGGCCTGCGGGTCGAAACGACCGAGAGCCCGGACGAGGTCACGGGCTACGCCTACGTTCCCGTCTCGCTCGACACAGACGGAGTTCCGGTACCGCGCTCGGAGGTGGCGGATGACGAGGAGATCGTCTACGGCTCTGACGGAACCCCGATGGTCGCCGCAGGGGACACCGTCTGGCTGCACATTCCCGTCGGCCCGTTTTCGATCAAAGCCCCCGCGCGCGTGGTGTACGTCATCAACGAGAAGAAGCGGCGCGGCTTTGCCTACGGGACACTCGCCGGGCATCCGGAGCGTGGCGAGGAGGCCTTCGTGGTCGAACTCGACGACGACGGTTCGGTGTGGTTCGAGGTGCGCGCGTTCTCGAGGCCATCGCACTGGCTCTGGTGGTGCGTGTATCCGGCGCTGCGATTCGCCCAGTTCCTCTACACAAGGCGCTACCTGAGCTCCCTCTCCGGCGCGATCGACTGATCATGCCCGGTGCACTTCCGATCGCCGACCCGGCTCCGCTCGACGGTGCCCTGCCCGCCTCGGCTGCGGTGGACGCGCTCAGTCGCAACTTCGGTGTGTACCTGCACGTGCCGTTCTGCCGGGTGCGCTGTGGATACTGCGACTTCAACACCTACACGGCGGGGGAACTGCGCGGCGCGAAGCGCACCGACTACGCGGGGGAGGCAATAACCGAGGTCGGTATGGCGCGACGCATTCTCGAGACCGCCGGAGTCGCCGCGCGGCCGGTCTCGACGGTGTTCTTCGGCGGTGGTACGCCCACGATGCTGCCGGTGACGGACCTGGCCGCGATGCTCGGGTCTGTCATCGACGCATGGGGGCTCGCGCCCGGCGCGGAGGTGACGACGGAGGCGAACCCCGACTCCGTCGACGCGGAGTATCTGCACGCCCTCGCAGCCGCCGGCTTCACGCGCGTCTCTTTTGGTATGCAGTCCGCTGTGCCGCACGTGCTCGCCACGCTCGAGCGCACGCACGACCCCGACCGGATTCCGCTCGTGGTCGAGTGGGCGCGGCAGGCAGGTCTCCAGGTGAGTCTCGACCTCATCTACGGGACTCCGGGCGAATCCATCGACGACTGGAGGCGCTCGCTCGACCAGGCGCTCGCGCAGCATCCGGATCATCTCTCTGCGTACTCGCTCATTGTCGAGGACGGCACCAAGCTGGCCAGGCAGATCCGCCGAGGCGAGGTGCCGCAGCCCGACGAAGACCTGCAGGCGGACATGTACGAGCTCGCGGATGCTGTGCTCGCGGATGCGGGCTTCTCCTGGTACGAGGTGAGCAACTGGTCGAGAGGTCCGGAGTTCGCCTCGCGCCACAACCTCGCCTACTGGCAGGGACACGACTGGTGGGGCGTTGGGCCGGGCGCGCACAGCCACGTCGGTGGAGTGCGCTGGTGGAACGTGAAGCACCCGGCCGCCTATGCGGAGCGTATTGCGGCGGGAAATTCGCCGGGGGCGGGCCGCGAGGTGCTCGATGAGGAGACGAGGCGAGTCGAGCGCGTCCTGCTGCAGAGTCGAATCAGCGAGGGATTGCCCGTTGATGCCCTGACAGCGGACGGGCGCACGGCGGTAGCCGGGCTCATCGCAGATGGCCTCGTCGACGGCGCGTCGGCTCTCGCAGGTGTCATCCGTCTTACCTTGCGCGGCAGACTTCTAGCCGATGCGGTCGTGCGGAGACTGCTCGCCGACTGAATTCGGGCCTCGAACACAGCGCGGGTCCGGGAGCGAACTCCCGAACCCGCGTGCGTGGCAGGTGTGGCTTTACTTGATGAAGCGGAACGAGAACGGGTAGCGGTAGGAGCCACCCTGCTGCACCTTCACTCCGCCGAGCACCGAGAACACGACGTTCGCGATGTAGATCAGGAAGCCGATCAGCGTCAGCAGCCAGCCGAGGCCGACGATGATGAACGGGATCGCGAGAATCGCGGAGATGATGAGCCAGGCGATCCAGACGATGAGGAAGGTGATCTGCCAGTTCAGCGCCTCCTTGCCTTCGACCCTGGTGCGCTCTCCACGATCCTTGAACACAAGGAAGATGATGAGCGAAGGGAGGATCCACAGGATTCCACCGAAGTGGGCGAGCGATGCCCAAAGCTTGTCGTCGGCCGCGGTGAGCGGTGCCGCAGGCTGAGGTGCCGCTGGCTGCGGAGTTTGGTCAGTCATGTGCGTAGCCTTTCAGTGTCAACGGGTCCTTCCTGGAGCCAGGAGAGACTGTGTTCGCTCACGCCCCTGAAGGGGGTCACGCGCGAACACATGCCTAAGGTAGTGCCCAGCCCCGCGGCACGCAATGATCGCCACACGATGCCCGAGAGGGTGTGCTCGCGATACAATTGGCAGTCAGGGCAGCTGAGTGCCAGTGATCGGATGCGCGAGAAGAGAGGGTGCGAGATGGTTTCAGAACGCAGCCTCGAGGTCCTCAGGGTCATCGTGCAGGACTACGTCGCATCGCGCGAGCCTGTCGGCTCGAAGTCGATCGTCGACCGCCACTCCTTCGGGGTCTCGGCCGCGACCATCCGCAACGATATGGCGCTGCTCGAAGAAGAAGAACTCATCGCGGCGCCGCACACCTCCTCCGGCCGCATTCCGACAGACAAGGGTTACCGCGTCTTCGTCAACCAGCTCGCAGACCTGCGCCCGTTGTCTGCGGCCCAGCGTCAGGCGATCGAGACGTTCCTCGGCCAGTCCGCCGATCTGGACGAGGTGCTCGGGCGCACGGTGCGACTCCTCGCGCAGCTCACCCACCACGTGGCGCTCGTGCAATATCCCTCGCTCACGCGCTCCCGCATCCGACACATCGAGCTCGTGCCGCTGGCGCCGAGACGCATGATGACAGTGCTGATCACGGACTCGGGGCGCGTCGAGCAGCGACTGCTCGACCTGAGCGAGGAGCTCGACGACGATTTCCTCCACACCCTTCGCGAGAAACTCAATGCTGCGGTCGACGGGCTCGGTCTCGATGCCGCCGCGGACACGCTGTCGCGGGTCGCCGAACAATTCGAGGCAAACAACCGTTCCATGGTCGAACAGGTGGCCGCCGCGCTCAGGGAGCAGGTGCTCGCCGGGCGCCAGGAGAGGCTTCTCATGGCCGGCGCCGCCAACCTCGTTCGCACTGAAGAGGACTTCAGCGGCAGTATCTATCCGGTGCTTGAGGCGATCGAAGAGCAGGTCACGCTGCTGCGCCTGTTCGGCGAGATGGAACCGGAGCAGAACGGGTTCTCGGTGAGCATCGGCAGCGAGAACGCATCATTCGGACTGGGGGAGACCTCCGTGCTGACCACCGGGTACACCTCGACGGGAGACGGACTCGCGCGTCTCGCGGTGCTCGGGCCGACCCGCATGGACTATTCGAGCAACATCACGGCGGTCAGGGCCGTTGCGCGGTATCTCTCACGGCTGCTGGGCGACTAGCCCGCGCCACCCGGAACCTATCGCGCTGGACCTGTGCCGGCCGCACACAACATATTGAGGAACGACATTGGCAGACCACTATGAGGTTCTTGGCGTCGACCGGGATGCGACCCCCGATCAGATCAAGAAGGCATATCGCCGTCTCGCGAGAGAACTTCACCCCGATGTGAACCCGGGCGCGGACGCATCCGAGAAGTTCAAGCTCGTGACGCACGCCTACGACGTGCTCTCCGACCCGAACCAGCGCCAGCAGTATGACCTCGGGCCGCAGGCAGGCTTCGGCGGCGGTGCGAACTTCGGCGGCTTCGGCGACATCTTCGAGACCTTCTTCGGCGGTGGCGGTGGCAGGCGCTCCGGCCCACGCTCTCGCCGTGAGCGCGGGCAGGACGCGCTCATCCGGGTCGAGGTGGATCTCGACGACGTCGTCTTCGGAACCCGGCGCGACGTCGAGGTGGACACGGCCGTGCTGTGTGAGACCTGTGGCGGCTCGTGCTGTGCGCCTGGCACCCAGCCGGTCACGTGCGACATCTGCCAGGGCACAGGGCAGATCCAGCGCACCGTCCGCAGCCTGCTCGGCAATGTGATGACCTCGAGTCCGTGCGGTACCTGCCGCGGCTACGGCACGGTCATCCCGAACCCATGCCCCACCTGCCAGGGCCAGGGCCGCGTTCGCGCGCGCCGCACCATCCCCGTCGACATTCCCGCGGGCGTCGACACCGGGTTGCGCCTGCAGATGCCGTCGCAGGGTGAGGTCGGCCCGGCCGGCGGCCCGAACGGTGACCTCTATCTCGAGATCAAGGTGCGCCACCACGACGTGTTCAGCCGCAACGGCGACGACCTCCTGGCGACACTCGAGGTGCAGATGACGGATGCGATTCTCGGCACCAAGACGACGCTCAAGACGCTCGATGGTGAGGTTACGATCGAGATCAAACCCGGTACCCAGAGTGCGGAGGTCATCACGGTCAAGGATCGTGGCATCACCCGCCTGCGCGGGAGCGGCCGCGGCGATCTCAAGATCGGCGTGCAGGTGACGACTCCCACGAAGCTCAGCGGCAAGGAGCAGGAACTGATCAAGCAGTTCGCGGGAAGCCGCAAGCAGTCCGCGCCCACGCTCACCCACTTCCAGCAGGGGCTGTTCCAGAAGCTGCGCGACCGCTTCCTCAACATCTGAGCTGCTCCGCCCGCCCGCTCAGCTGTGGCCCTTTCGGAAATTCAGGACTTTGGTCGTCCCGGCTACGACTCTGTACGGTAACTGCGGGGTGCGTTCGTCAGCGCGTGGCCAAAGTCCTGAATTTCCGAAAGCAGGCACCGCGGGGAGGCACTCTTGGGCGCGGGCGGAATCTGGGAGAGTTGAGGCGTGGCGCACTTTTATCTGAATGACGAGCTCGCAGCGGCGGCGGCGGGTGAGCACGTCTCCGTCATGGGAGCGGATGCTCGGCACGCCGTGAGCGTCAGCAGACTGGCGACGGGCGACCACATTTCTGTCGGCAACGGCATGGGCCTTGTCGTTTCGGGTGCGGTGGTGTCTGCGGATCCCAGCGAGTTCGTCGTCGAGGTCGAGACGGTCGAGCAGACACCGGCCGCGAGTCCCGCGATCTGGCTTGCTCAGGCACTCGCCAAGGGCGATCGGGACGAGTACGCCGTGCAGCAGGCGACGGAACTGGGCGTCGACGGAGTGATTCCCTGGGCGGCACAGCGGTCGATCGTCAAGTGGGAGGGAAACAAGGTCGCGAAGGGCCATCAGCGCTGGTCGACGATCGTGCGCGAGGCGACCAAGCAGTCTCTTCGGCCCTGGATTCCCGAGGTGGGCGACCTCGCCTCGACCTCGGTGCTGTGTTCACTGGCGGGAGAGGCGCGGATGATCGTGCTCGACCCCACCGCGGATCAGCCCCTGAGCGCGCTTGAGCCCGACGCGCGAGACATCGTGCTCGTCGTGGGGCCGGAGGGCGGGATCTCGGATGCGGAACTGTCGCGCCTGGCCGCAGCAGGGGCATCCGCCTGGAGGCTCGGCGGCCCGGTGCTGCGCACCTCGACGGCGGGGCCCGCGGCCATCGCCGTGCTCAATTCGCGGCTCGGTCGCTGGTAGCCACGATGACGGTGGGCGCCCTGTGGGAACTGGAGGACTGACCGGCCTCAGTGCTCCTGGAGCTGCGCCGCAATCGACCTGATTCTCGACAGCACGAGCCGCACGTTTCGGCGCTCGAGCGTCTCCGGGCGGGCGAGGCAATCGACCTGCCTGCCCAGCGGCGAGTGTTCGAGCGGCAGCAGCACGACCCCGGGATGCTGGTGCACGGTGTGGCGCGGCATGAGGGCGAGACATCCACTCTCGGCGACGATCGAGGCGGCCATGGCGAACTCGTTGATCCGGTGAGCAATGTGCACCTCGCTCGCACCCAGGATCGAGACAAGCGCACCCTCGAGCGGAAAGCCCTCGTGCACGGCGACCCAGCTCTCGCCGCGCAGGTCATTCGGGGTGAGCGAGCGGTGGGCGGCGAGTCTGTGGCGCGTGCTCACCGCGATGTCCAGGGGTTCGAACAAGAGCGGCTCGACCGACACGGAGTCCGGCCACGGGGCGCTGCCTGCGAGCCGGTGGGCCAGGACCAGGTCGTGCCGGGCCGTCAGCCCGGGGAAGTCGCCCTGGGCAACATCCTCGTCGCTGAGCCGCAGTCGCGGTGCCAGCGGGTCACTGAACTCGGCGAGCAGGGGCCCGAAAAAGGTGGTCCCCGCACTGTGAAAGGCCGCGATGGAGACCGTTCCCGCGGGTTCTGACTGGTAGTCCTTCACGGCCTGCCTCGCCCGCTCGAGAGCCACTTCGACCCCGACGGCCGCGGAGGCGAGCGCGATTCCGGCATCGGTCAGGACGGTACGTCGCCCCTCCTTTCTGGTCAACGGAGCGGGCGAATCACGCTGCAGCGCCGTAATCTGCTGCGAGACGGATGACGGCGTCACGTGAAGCGCGGCGGCGACGGCCGCGATGCTGCCGCGGTCTCGTAGCTCGCGCAGCGCACGGAGCTGCCCCAATTCCATTAGCCCAAACTAATGCATGCGTCGCAATATTGGTCCCTTGTGCTCAGGGATGGCTGCCCAGAGCATGGGGGCATGATGACAACGCTCGGCCGCTTTCGGGTCGACCTTCTCCTGCTCGTGGTCGCCGCATCCTGGGGTTCCACCTATCTCGTGACGAAGGAGCTCGTGACCCCGTCATCGGTCATCGCGCTTCTCTCCGTGCGGATGCTGCTTGCGGCGACATTGATGGCCGTCATCGTCGTGGCACGGAGACCGCGAACGAAGGCAGCGGAGCAACGCCGACTCTCTCGATCGGGACTCGGAGTCGGGGTCGTGCTGGGAGTGCTCCTCGCCGCGGTGTTCGTCTGCGAGACCTTCGGAATTGCGCACACCTCGGCGACGAACGCGGGGCTCATCATCAGTCTCACGATGGTGTTCACGCCGATTCTCGAGTCGATCGTCACGCGCAGGCGCCTGCCGGGCGGCTTCTTCCTTGCCGCGTTCGTCGCGGTGGTCGGCGTGGCGCTCCTCGCCGACGCCCACGCGTTCGAGACACCGAGCCTCGGTGACCTTCTCATGCTGGCGTCTGCGGTCATCCGGGCCGTCCATGTCGTCACGATGCATCGGCTGACGGAAGGCAGCCACGGCGCACCCGCGAGTTGCCGCCCCACCGTGGACACGCTCACGCTCACCACCGTTCAACTGGCGACCTGCGCCGTGTTGTTCACGGTCGCATCGGCGTTCGTCGGTGATTCCGTGCCCGTCTATCTCGGCACGCTCGGAGAAGGCAAGCTCGCGCTCTTCGCCTACCTGGTCGTCGTCTGCACGGTGTTCGCCTTCTTCGTGCAGATGTGGGCGGTACGACGCACCTCGCCGGCTCGCGTGAGCCTGCTCCTCGGAACGGAGCCGCTCTGGGCTGCGATCGTCGGCGTCGGGATCGCGCACGACACACTGGACGCCGCGGGCTGGTGCGGAATGCTCCTCGTGCTCGCCGGAACATTCTGGGGGCGCCGGATCGAACAGCGACACCGCGACAGAGCGGCCCAGAGCGAACGGAAGCCCGTCCTCGCCTCCCGTCGTTTAAGCTAGGGGACATGCCAGACGAGAGCCCGTCGATCTTCACGCGGATCGTCGCGCGCGAAATTCCGGCGGATATCGTCTTCGAGAGCGAGCGAGTGATCGCGTTCCGCGACATCGCTCCACAGGCGCCCGTGCACATCCTCGTGGTGCCGAAGACCGAGCTGTACGCGAACGTCGCCGAGCTTGCCGCTGGGGACCCTGCGCTCCTCGCCGAGGTCGTCGCCACCGCCCGCCAGATCGCCGAGGAACATTCCGGCGGCGAATATCGTTTGGTCTTCAACACCGGCGAAAGCGCCGGACAGACCGTTTTCCATGTACACGCCCACGTTCTCGGTGGGAACCTTGCGGAAGGAACACTTGCCGACTAGCGAGAGGGCCGAACGAGGCATCCAGGATGCCGCCCGAGTGGAGAGTGCGAGCCTGCGCGTCGACGGCATTGCCATGGTGCGGTTGCTCGGCACTCAGGACCGCCTGCTGAAGGTCATCGAGAGACAGTTTCCGCGCGTAACGCTCGCGGTGCGCAGCAATGAGATCACTATCGAGGGCGACCCCGATGAGGTGCGCGGAGCGGTGCGGCTGGTCGAGGAACTGGTGACGATGATCAGGAGAGGCACGGAGATGGGTGACGGTGAGGTGGACGAGCACAGCGTGACGGAATCGGCGAAGATGCTGCGCACCGATCCGCGCACGAGCCCGGCCGAACTGCTGAGCCAGGCGATCCTCACGAGCCGCGGCAGGAGCATCCGGCCGAAGACCGCAGGACAGAAGGACTACGTCGACGCCATTGACGAGAACACGATCGTCTTCGGCATCGGGCCCGCGGGAACCGGCAAGACCTATCTCGCGATGGCGAAGGCCGTGCAGGCACTGCAGCGCAAGGAGGTCACCCGGATCATCCTGACCCGACCGGCCGTCGAGGCCGGCGAGCGACTGGGCTACCTACCGGGCACGCTGACCGACAAGATCGACCCGTATCTGCGGCCGCTCTTCGACGCGCTCGGCGAGATGATGGACCCCGAGCTGCTTCCGAAGCTTCTCGCAACGGGAACCATCGAGGTCGCCCCTCTCGCCTATATGCGCGGGCGCACTCTGAACGAGGCGTTCATCGTGCTCGACGAGGCGCAGAACACTACGCCGGAGCAGATGAAGATGTTCCTCACGAGGCTCGGGTTCAGCTCGAAGATGGTCATCACGGGCGACATCACCCAGATCGACCTGCCTGCGGCGGCGAGCGGGCTCCAGCTCGTCACGAGCGTGCTGTCAGACGTGGACGACATCCACTTCTCCAGGCTCACGAGCGCCGATGTCGTGCGGCACACGCTTGTCGGCCAGATCGTGGACGCCTACACGAAGTACGATGCGGAGCGTCAGGCAGAGCGGTACGAACGCGAGCAGCGCCGCAACACGGAGGGGTCGAAGCCATGAGCGTCGAAGTCAACAACGAGTCCGTGGTGCCGGTCGACGAGGTCGCGCTGCAGCGACTGTCGATGTTTGCGCTCGACCAGATGCACGTTCATCCGGATGCCGAGCTCGCGATCGTGCTTGTGGACGAGGCGGCCATGGAGCAGCTTCACGTGCAGTGGATGGACGAGCCGGGCCCCACGGATGTGCTGAGCTTTCCCATGGATGAGTTGCGGCCGGGCACGGAAGACGCCCTCAGCCCCGCGGGCCTCCTCGGCGACATCGTGCTGTGCCCGCAGGTGGCGATTGCCCAGGCGGAGGAGGCAGGCCATTCCACGTTGGACGAGCTCTTGCTGCTGACGACCCACGGCATCCTGCACCTCCTCGGGTTCGACCACGCCGAGCCGGACGAGGAGAAGGAGATGTTCGGCATCCAGCGTGACATCCTGGCAAGCTTCGCCGACTCCGAGCGACGATCGAAGTAGTACGCCGTGATTGCGCTCTTTGTCGCTGCCGCCGTTCTGCTGGTGGCGTTCGGCGGGTTTCTCGCAGCGGCTGATTCCGCACTGAGTGTGCTCTCGAGAGCGGACCTGCAGGAGCTCGCCGCGCAGTCCAGGGCGAAGGCGTCACTGATCGCGATCGCGGGCGACGTCGGGGCGCACGTCAACGCGATCAACTTCATGCGCGTCGTCGCGGAGACCACGGCCGCCGTGCTCGTCACGCTGAGTTTCGCCTCGCTGTTCAGCGAGTGGTGGTGGACGCTCCTGGCATCGGCCGCGATCATGACGCTCGCATCGTTCGTGCTCGTGGGGTCAAGTCCGCGCAGCGTTGGGAGGGTGAACGCGAGGCCCATCATGCGCTGGGGAGCCTGGGCCATCCGCGCCGTTCTGGTGTTCCTCGGCCCGATCGCCTCTGCGCTCGTCGCGCTAGGTAACAAGGTCAGCCCGGGGCGACCGAGAAATGCGAGCTTCTCGTCGGAAGAGCAACTGCTCAGCATGGTCGATGAGGCCACGGAACTCGAGGTGCTCGAGGAAGACGACCGTGAGCTCATTCACTCGATCTTCGAGTTCAACGACACAGTCGTTCGCGAGGTGATGATTCCGCGCACCGACATGGTGACGATCGAGGGTACGGACAGCATCGGCGCCGCGATGGGCCTGTTCCTCAGTCGCGGTGTCTCGAGGATGCCCGTCATCGGCGACGACGTCGACGAGGTTCTCGGAGTGCTCTACCTTCGCGATGTCGCGCGGTTGAGCTACGAGAGGCCCGCGGGCTACGAGGATCTGACCGCGGCTGAGCTCGTGCGGAGCGCGCTGTTCGTTCCGGAGTCGAAGAAGGTGGACAGCCTGCTCGGGCAGATGCGACTCGAGTCCAACCACCTCGCCATGGTGGTCGATGAGTATGGCGGAATCGCGGGCCTCGTGACGATGGAAGACCTCATCGAGGAGCTTGTCGGCGACATCTCCGACGAGTACGACCACGAGGTCGTGGAGTTCGAGCAGCTCACCGACGGGCGGTATCGGGTGAATGCTCGCCTGCCCGTTGACGAACTTGGAGAGCTCTTCGGCATCGAGCTCGACGACGACGATGTCGACTCCGTCGGCGGTCTCGTCGCCAAACTGCTCGGGCGCCTTCCCACGACCGGCGTATCCGTGACCCATTCCGGCCTCATCATCACGGCCGAGCGCACGGAGGGGCGTCGCAAGCGTCTCAGCACGGTGATCGTCGAGCGCAATGAAGCGCTTGCCGATGCCCAGGAAGCCTTCGACGAACGCAGTGACCACCACAGCGAGACCCAGCGGAAAGACGGCGAATGACCATGGATTCACCAACACCACCCGGCTACCGTGCGGGATTCGTGTCCTTCGTCGGCCGACCCAACGTGGGCAAGTCCACACTGACCAACGCTCTCGTGGGGGAGAAGGTGGCCATCACGAGCAGCAAACCGCAGACCACGAGGCGCGCCATCCGCGGCATCGCGCACCAGAAGAGCGGCCAGCTGATCCTGGTCGACACCCCGGGCATGCACCGGCCGCGCACGCTCCTCGGCGAGCGACTCAACAGCATCGTTCAAGACACCCTTGGGGATGTCGACGTCGTCGGATTCTGCATGCCGGCGAACGAGAAGATCGGCCCGGGCGATCGCTACATCAACGAGCAACTGGATGCTTTCCCTCGCGCCAAGAAGGTGGCGATCGTCACGAAGATCGATGCGGCCTCGCGCCCGGCGACCGCGGCCCAGTTGCTCGCGGTCTCGCAGTTGAGGGACTGGGAGACGATCATTCCGGTGTCGGCGACGAGCCGCATCCAACTCGATGTGCTCACGAACGAGCTCATTCGCCTGCTGCCGGAGTCCGATCCGTTGTACCCGGCGGACGCGGTGACGGAGGAGGGGCTCGCGGATCGAATTGCGGAGCTCATCCGCGAGGCTGTGCTCGAGGGCGTGCAGGACGAACTGCCGCACTCGATCGCCGTCACGGTGGACGACATCGTCGAGCGCGACGACAAGGACCTCGTGGAGATCTACGCCAACCTGTTCGTCGAGCGCGACAGCCAGAAGGGCATCATCATCGGTCACCGCGGTTCCAGGCTCACGGAGGTCGGTGCGCTGGCCCGCACCCAGATCGAGCCGCTCGTGGGAAAGCAGGTCTTTCTCTCGCTCCGGGTCAAGGTGGCCAAGGACTGGCAGCGTGACCCAAAACAGCTCGGACGCCTCGGTTTCTGAACCCCGGCGCGCACATCTCGCGTACATCCGCAGGATGATCTTGCCTGACCACAGGGTGATATCCGTGGTGCGACCGGACTGAGCCCGTAGCGTAGAAGCCATGTTCCGCACCATGGCGCGTATCGACATCACGATTGACGTGATCGTCGCGGCGGTGTGCCTAGTGCTTCGCTTCCTGGTGGGGATCAGTGAAGTGTGGATGCTGTTCGTCGTGGTCGCGATGGCGGCTGCGCTGAGCCTGCGCCGAGTGAGCCCCGCGCTCGCACTCGCGGTGGCCTGGGTCGGCGCGATCCTGCAGGTGTCGACCGGACTGCATCCGGATGTCGCCAACCTGGCCATCCTGCCCGTGCTGTACTGCACCGCTCGCTTCGGGATGCCCGTGGTCAAGTGGTCCGGACTCGCGTCGGCAATCCTCGGTGCGGTCGTCATCGCGGTGTATACGTCACTCGGCACTGTGTTCCAGGCCGTCGCGTGCACGGCGCGGTCCACCAGCGTGTGCGGGTTCCAGGGCCAGATCCCCGAATCGCTTTTCACACTCTTCATCACGTTTCTTTTTGCGCTGGTGGTCTTCGTCCTCAGCTGGACCTTCGGCCTGCTCGCGAAGACCTGGCGGCGCGCACGGGAGAACAGCGAGGCCATCGCGGCAGAGCAGCGGGAACGCCTCGCCGCGCAGCGGGATGTCGCGATCGAGCAGGAGCGCACTCGCATCGCCCGAGATATGCACGATGTCGTCGCACACTCGCTCGCGGTCGTGATCGCGCAGGCGGACGGCGCTCGCTACGCGGGCGTGAAGGACCCGGGCGCGGTGGATGCCGCCCTCGTCACGATCGCGAGCACGGCGCGACAAGCCCTCGGTGAGGTGCGCGTGCTTCTCGGGCAGTTGCGGCACAATCAGGGAGATGCCCCGCAACCGACGGTTGCCGATCTACACCCGCTGTTCGGGCAGCTGCGCGACTCTGGCCTCACCGTGACCTTCTCCGAGGATGGCGAGGTCGTCTCACTCACCGCGGGCCAGCAACTCGCCGTTTATCGAATCGTGCAGGAGGCGCTCACCAACGCTCTCCGGCACGGGGATGCGGCGCGCGAGGTCTCGGTGAGGTTCGACTGGACTGCAGAATCAGTCGCGATCGCGGTGTCGAATGCCGTGACGTCGGCGCAGAACGACGCGGCGGCACCGGCGGAACCGCGCAGTTCGCACGGCCTCGCTGGCATGAGCGAACGAGCGAAACTCTGGGGCGGCACCTTTGAGGCCGGGCAGACGGGGCAGGAGTACAGCGTACGAGTGGTGTTGCCGATTGCCGTTCCGGATTCTGCGGAGGACGCATGACGGGGGAGCCGATCCGGGTCGCGCTCGTCGATGACCAGGCCCTGTTTCGCACGGGCATCCGCATGCTCGTGAGCTCCCAGGCCGACCTCGAATTCGTGGGCGAGGCCGGAGACGGGCAGGAGGCCATCGCCATGGCTGCCGCCACCAGACCGGACGTCATCCTCATGGACATCCGGATGCCCGTGCTCGACGGCATCGGCGCGACCGTCGCCATTCTCGCTGCGGCCGAGCAGCGCGGCGAGGCGCTCCCTCGCATCATCGTGCTCACGACGTTCGATCTCGACGAGGCGGCCACCAGGGCCATTCGCGGCGGAGCAAGCGGGTTCCTGCTGAAGGACGCAGACCCGGAGTTCCTGCTGGCGTCCATCCGCACTGTGCACGCGGGCAACGCCGTGATCGCGGCAGCAGCCACCCGCGAGCTGTTCGAGCACTTCGACGGTGCGCAGACCAGACAGGCTGAGCCCGAGACGTTTGCGGCGCTCACCGCGCGCGAGAAGGAGATCTTCAGGCTTGCTGCGCGCGGCCTGAGCAACGCTGAGATCGCGAGTGGTGAGTTCCTGAGTGAGGCAACGGTGAAGACCCACATCAGCCGCATCCTGGCCAAACTGGGTCTGCGCGATCGAGTGCAACTCGTCGTCTTCGCCTTCGAGCACGGACTCACAGAGTAGGCGCGGGAATCATCCTTCGGATGTAGTGGCCAGCGACGAGCGGCTGATGAGAGGGATACGTTACTCGCCTACGGTCGGATCATGGCATTCAATCGCAGCGAAGCGGGGTTCGTGGCCCGCGTATCCCACCTGAACAAGTCGTACGGCTCGGGCTCCAGCCTCGTCACGGCACTGGATGACGTGTCGATCGGAATAGTCGAGCGCGAGTTCACAGCGATCATGGGACCGAGTGGTTCGGGAAAGTCCACCCTGATGCACATCATGGCCGGGCTCGATGCGCCGAGTTCGGGAGACGCATGGCTTGGCGACACCGAGATCTCGAAGCTCGGTGACAGTGAGCTGACCGTCCTGAGGAGGCGTCGTGTCGGCTTCGTCTTCCAGTCTTTTAACCTCGTACCCACGCTGGATGTCAGTGGCAACATCCATCTCCCGTTCGAGCTCGATGGCCGCCGCCCGGATGGTGACGAGACGGCCTGGATCTCGGGACTCATCGAGTCTCTCGGGCTCGGCAATCGCCTCACGCACCGGCCGCATCAATTGTCGGGTGGTCAACAGCAGCGGGTGGCGATCGCGCGCGCTCTCGCGACCCGCCCCGATCTGATCTTCGCGGATGAGCCGACGGGAAACCTGGACTCGCGCACGGGCCGCGAGGTGCTCTCGCTGCTCGCTGCTGCCAGCTCCGACTACGGACAGTCGATTGCGATGGTCACGCATGACCCGATCGCGGCGAGCTTTGCCGATCGGGTGCTGTTTCTTGCCGACGGACGGGTGGTCGAAGACCGCGGGCGTTCCACGCCCGAAGAGATCTCTCGCTTCATGCTCGCCATGGAGCGAAGCGCATGAAGGGCATGAGCACCCGGGATCACCGGTCGAGCATCGTTGTCGCCGCGCTGAGTGCCGCCTTCGGCGCAGCGCTCATCCAGACGACCGCGTATCTCGCGGTGATGATCTCGGCTGATCGGATGGCGGAACACACCTCCGTGCGGGTCGCGCTCGTGATGGTGGCGGGCGTGTTCATCATCATCGCCGTCTATGTCGGTGCAATAGTCACCGCGAACACCTTCGCGACGATCATCGCGGGCCGCACGAAGACGATCGCGCTCCTGCGGCTCATCGGATCGAGCGCGTCGGCGGTGCGTCGTTCCGTCGCCCGTGAGGGACTGGCCGTCGGTGTCATCGGCTCCATCGTCGGCGCGGTGGTCGGACTCGGTCTGACCGTCGCCGCGATCCGTATCGCCGTCGCGACAGGCGCGGTTCCGGATCTCAGCTATGGGACGGTCGATCCGCTCGTGACCCTTCCCGTCGTGATTGTCGTGCTCTCGACCTGGCTGGCATCCTGGGTCGGGTCGCGCAAGGTTCTCAGCGTCTCGCCGATCCAGGCGGTTGGAGCAGCGCAGGAACCAACTCGTGAGGAGATCGTCGCTCGCCCTGTGCGCAATGCCGTTGCCGGTGTGTTCTTCTTCGGCGGTCTGCTGCTCCTCGCGCTCGGCCTGCTGCTTGGACTCGTGAGCATGCTGGGCTTCCCGGTCGCCTTCTTCGGTGGCCTCGTCTCGTTTACGGGCATTGTGATAGGCGCTCACCGCGTAATGCCGCCCGTTCTGGGCCTGAGTGGTCGGCTTCTCGGCCGTTCCGCGCCCGCGAGAATGGCAGCCGAGAATGCTCTGAGGTATCCGGAGCGCAGCTCGCGCACGATGATCGGCCTCGTGATCGGAGTCACCCTGGTCACGACCTTTGCCGTGGCATCGCACGGGTACTCCGACATGATTCTGCGGGCACAGGCTTCTGAGCCGCAGAACTACCGAGGCGTGGGCCAGATCCTGGCGGTGACCTTTGGTGTTGTGACGGTGCTGATCGGCTTCTCCGCCGTCATCGCTGCCATCGGAATGATCAACAACCTGTCACTCAGCGTGATGCAGCGCACGCGCGAATTGGGCCTCCTCCGCGCTCTCGGCTTCACGACGAGGCAGGTGCGGGGGATGATCGTCGCAGAGAGCGCTCAGTTGATCATCTCCTCGGTCGGGCTGGGGCTGGTCCTCGGCGTCTTGTATGGCTGGGCAGGGGCACAGTCGCTTCTCGGCGCCATCCCGGGAGGGCCTGGGCTGGTCTGGCCTTCTGTGCCCTGGCCCGTCCTCGCGACCCTGGCTGTCGGTGCGACGGCCCTGACCTTCGCCGCGGCACAGGCTCCGGCACACCGTGCAGTCTCAATCGCACCCGTGGCGGCCCTGGCCGTCGAGTAGCCGTCGCACTGTGAGCCTGCTGGGCGAATCTTGTGAGCCGCTGAAGATTCCCTCAGGATTACCGAAACCGCCATTAGAAGCCCGATTCCGTTTCCGATAATGGAGCTTCTGGATGCGCGGAGGAGCGTAGAAGTGCTCGATGGACTGTGGCATCTGAGGCTGATCGACGGCCCCGTGCCGATCATCATCTATCTGTTGGCCGGCACCGCGGTAGTCGTGCTGCTCGCGAGACGTCGACCGCGGTGGCTGCTCGTGAGCGTGGTCGCGGTCGCGTGCGGAGCTGTGCTGGGTTGGGTGATCGCGTGGCTCGTCAGCGACGTGTGGGACAGCTTCGGCGTTGCTCTCAGCCTGCCGACGCGGTTGTGGTTCACGGCCGCAGTCGCGTTGATGTTCCTGGCGCTCGTGAACCTGTTCGCACGATCGTGGTGGCGGAAGGTGGTCGCAGCGTTGTCCGTCGTGATCTTCGCGCTCATGGGCGGTGTGGGAATCAACGCGGATATCGGCGAATTCCCGGCTCTCGGACAGGTCTTCGGAAAGACCATCATTCCGCCCCTGAGTGCCCACTTTCTGGCGTCGCTTCGAGCACACGGCACACCCGCCCAGTGGACGCGACCCGAGAACCTGCGGTTCACGGGTCGCGTGGGTACCGTGGAGATCCCCGGCACCGTCTCGCACTTCGACGCCCGTCCCGCGATCATCTACCTGCCTCCGGCCGCCCTCGCCTCCAACGCCCCCGTCCTGCCGGTTCTCATCATGATGTCGGGGCAACCCGGTGCGCCATCCAACATCGTGACGTCTGGAGCGCTGCCGTCCATCGCCGATGCCTATGCAAAGGAGCATCGCGGACTGGCGCCAATCGTCGTGGTTCCCGACCAGCTCGGTGACCCCGAGGCCAATCCAATGTGCGTCGACTCTCCGTTGGGACACTCGGCCACCTACCTGACCGTCGACGTTCCCCAGTGGATACGGTCGCACCTGCACGTGCTCGCCGGCCCGACGGGCTGGGCGATCGGAGGCTTCTCGCAGGGTGGCACCTGTTCCATTCAACTGGGAGCAGGGCATCCGGAACTCTTTGGAAACATCCTGGACATCTCGGGCCAGGTTGCGCCGCACCGCGGCTCGATCGCCGCGACAGTTCGGGATGCCTTCGCCGGCTCTCAGGCCAGCTACGACCAGGCGAGCCCGCTGTCCCTACTCACAGCCGGAGCGCCCTTTCCGCGACACACGCTCGCGATCTTCGCCGTGGGAGCCAAGGACACCAAGTTCGCACCGGGCGCGGCGATCGTTGCCCGTGCCGCGTCGGCGGCGGGAATGGAGGTGCACAGCCTCGTGTCACCCGGCACAGCACATGACTGGCACACCGTGCAATACGCACTCACGCGCGCGATCCCTCTGCTCGGCACTGAGTGGGGCCTGAAATGAGCGACTGGGTCCGTTCCAGGCGAGTGAGCCTGTCGCTCGCGGCGGTGATGCTGGTTCTGGCATTCGTCACGGGGTCCCTTCTGCGAGGCCCGGGGCCGCGCTTGCGTCCGCACGTCGGTACGGGACTCGACGTCTTCAACGAGAGTCACAACCTGCTCTCGCCCCTGACCTCCGTCTTCTTCGCGAGCGGCCTTCTCGAGTTGCTCGTGTCCATGGCCGCTCTCGTGTTCCTGGTCGGTGCCGCCGAGAGGCTCATGGGATGGTGGCGAACGCTGGTCGCGTTCGTCACCACCGCCTATGTCGGCGCAGTCCTCGGGATGCTGCTGCAGGCAGCAGGTCTGCTCGCGCGCGAGATCTGGGCGGTGCGCATCCGCGAATTCGTCGTGCTGGACCCCTTCACCGCGATCTCGGGTGTCGTGATGACGGCGAGCGCCTGGGCCGGACCGCTCTGGCGTCGCCGCGTGCGCGTTCTGGGCTTCACCGCACTGATTGTCGTCTTCCTGTATTCAGGGCAGCCATCTGACCTGTTTAGACTCATCGCGGCCACGGCGGGATTGATTCTCGGCCTACTCATGAAGCGTGTGCGCCCCGGACTGCGCTGGACGCGCAGTTCTCACCACGAGGCACGCGGCCTGCTCGCTGCGGCCCTGATGATCACAGCGGTCGGGCCGTTTGTCAGCATCTTCACGCCGGCCAGGTACGGACCCCTGCATCCGCTCGGCCTGTTGTTTCGGGATGCGCTTCCGCACCTGAACAGCGTGCAGCACCTCTGCGCGCACCACCTGGCGAGCGCGGGGTGCAATCTCGACCTGGCGCTGGCGCGGCTCAATGGGCCAGGGCCCGTACTGCTTGCACCACTCCCGCTCATCGTGCTTCTCGTCGCGGGACTCGGCATGATTCGCGGGCGCAGGAGTGCGGCGTGGATCGCCATTGCGGTCAACGTGCTCCTCGCGGTGCTCGCGAGCTTCTACTACGGATTTCTTCCCGCGTTCGGGAGTAATCCGATTGACATCGACAACGCCTCCGGCACCGAGTCGGCGGTTCGCCTCGCGGTTTCCGTGCTGGTTCCACTCGTCATCGCTGTGCTCATCGCCATGAACCTTCGGCATTTCACCGTGCGCACCCAGCCCAGCGTGGTGAAGGACTTCGTCGTCAGGGTCGGCGCCGCATTCGTCGTGCTCTGTGCTCTCTACGTGGGCGTCGGCCTGATGTTTCCCCGGCAGTTCCGGCCCGTCGCCACGCCGGGCGACCTCCTGCTCGACCTGCCGGAACGATTCGTCCCGGTCGGGTTTCTCAGGCTCGAGCACCTCACCTTCGTTCCCGTCGAGCCGCTTTCGCGCCTCGTGTACGAGTGGATCGGCCCGGCGTTCTGGATCGTGCTTCTCGTCTCGGTGATTCCGATGTTCTTCTCCGAGCGGAATCGTACGAGTTCCGCGGAACGAGAGCGGGTCATCGAACTGCTGAAGGCGGGTGGCGGCGGGACTCTGGGGCGCATGTCGACCTGGAATGGCAACAGCTACTGGTTCTCTCCCGATGGGGACGTGGCGATTGCGTATCGGGTCTATTCGGGTGTCGCGATCACCACCTCGGATCCGATCGGTCCGCCCACCGCCCTCGAGACCGGGGTGCGCGGATTTGCCACTTTCTGCGATGACAACGGCTGGACTCCTGTCTTCTACAGCGTGCACGAGAACCTCGCACCGCTGTTCACGTCGATGGGCTGGGCCTCGATGGTCGTGGGGGAGGAGACCGTCGTGCGACCGGAGGGCTGGTCGATGCAGGGCAAGGCGTGGCAGGACGTGCGCAGCTCGATCAACCGCGCTGCGCGGTCGGGCGTGCGCGCGGAGTGGACAAGTTATCGGTCCCTGCCCGTGACGGCGGCTGCACAGCTCGAGAGCATTTCGGAGTCGTGGGTCGCGGAGAAGAACCTGCCTGAGCTCGGATTCACCCTCGGGGGCCTCGATGAACTGCGCGATCCCGAGGTGGCTCTCCTCCTCGCGATCGACGATGACGACACGATCCAGGCCGTGATGAGCTGGATGCCGAGCTACCAGGATGGCGAGGTCGTCGGGTGGACCCTCGACTTCATGCGTCGCCGCCCCGACAGCATGAACGGCGTGATGGAGTTCCTGATCGCGTCCGCAGCGCTGCGGATGCAACAGCAGGGAATCGAGACGATGAGCCTGTCAGCCGCGCCTCTCGCGATGAGCCAGGACGTGGTCACCGACGACGACAGGATGCAACGGCTCCTCGGCTTCCTCGCGCGCACCCTCGAGCCCGTCTACGGCTTCGCATCATTGCTGGTCTTCAAGCAGAAGTTTCAGCCGGAGTTTCGCCCGCTGCTGATGGTCTACCCGGACCCGCTCGCGCTCCCTGCGATCGGGTTCGCGCTCGCTCGTGCCTATCTGCCGTCGATGTCGCTCAAGCAGAGCATCCGCTTCGTTCGAAGCCTCGGATGAGAAGGGTGTGCCGCTTCGCGGCTCTGCGGTGGTAACCTGAATTCGTGTTGTTCGGTCTGCTCCTCCTTAGCTGCCGCGACGAGTCCTAACTCAGGCCTCCCTCGTCGCGGAGTCTGGCGTTCTCGAAACGCAGTGGCTGACCATTAACTCGCACGAGGAGCAGAGACCATGAAGAACACACAATCACCGTCGGCAATGCCGATTCACAAGTACCGCCCGTATCACGAAACGCTGGTCGTCGAATTGCCGGATCGCACCTGGCCTGACGCCCACATCACGAAGGCCCCGCGCTGGTGCGCGGTCGATCTGCGCGATGGAAACCAGGCCCTGATCGATCCGATGAGCCCGGAGCGCAAGCGCACCATGTTCGACCTGCTGGTGCGGATGGGATACAAGGAGATCGAGGTCGGTTTCCCCTCGGCCAGCCAGACCGATTTCGATTTCGTTCGCAGCCTGATCGAAGAGGACCTCATCCCCGACGATGTCACCATCCAGGTGCTGACCCAGGCGCGGGAAGCCCTCATCAACCGTACCTTCGAGTCGCTCAAAGGTTCCAAGCGCGCCATCATGCACCTGTACAACTCCACGAGCGTGCTGCAGCGCGACGTGGTGTTCCGCACCGATAAGCAGGGCATCATCGATATCGCGCTCGAAGGCGCTCGGCTGTGCAAAAAGGCCGAGGCGCTGGTTCCCGGCACGGAGATCTACTACGAATACTCCCCGGAGAGCTACACCGGTACTGAGTTGGAGTTTGCCCTCGACATCTGCAACCAGGTGCTTGAGGTGTTCCAGCCGACCCCCGAGCGCAAGGTCATCATCAACCTGCCGTCGACCGTCGAGTCCGCGACTCCCAACGTCTACGCCGACTCGATCGAGTGGATGTCCAGGCGCCTCAACCATCGTGAGAACGTCATCCTGAGCTTGCACCCACACAACGACCGCGGTACCGCGATCGCCGCAGCAGAACTCGCATACATGGCGGGGGCAGACCGCATCGAGGGCTGTCTGTTCGGCAACGGTGAACGCACGGGCAACGTCGATCTGGTCGCTCTGGGGATCAACCTGTTCACTCAGGGCATCGATCCACAGATCGACTTCAGCGATCTCGACGAGGTTAAGCGCACGGTCGAGTACTGCAACCAGCTCAAGGTGCACGAGCGCAGCCCCTGGGCTGGAGACCTCGTCTACACCGCGTTCAGTGGCTCGCACCAGGACGCGATCAAAAAAGGCTTCGAGGCAATGGATGCCGACGCGGCCGCACAGGGCAAGTCCGTCGACGACCTCGTCTGGGCCGTGCCGTACCTGCCAGTCGATCCGAAGGACCTGGGCCGCAGCTACGAGGCTGTCATCCGGGTCAACTCGCAATCGGGCAAGGGAGGCGTCGCCTACCTGCTGAAGACAGATCACGCGCTCGACCTGCCGCGCAAGCTGCAGATCGAGTTCAGCGGCGTCGTGCAGGCCAAGACGGATGCGGAGGGCGGCGAGGTGACGAGCGATGAGATCTGGGAGATCTTCACCGACGAGTACCTGCCGGCGCCCATCGACGACGACAAGTGGGGGCAGTTCGAACTCACCCGGACGAGCACGTCGAGCGACCTGTCGGGCGAGGTCACGCTTCAGATCGACCTGCGGGTCGGCGAGAGCGTGATCGCGACCGGGGCGACCGGCAACGGACCCATCGCGGCGTTCCTCAACATCATGGCCGAGCAGAATGTGCACGTGAAGCTGTTCGACTACGTCGAGCACGCACTGAGCGCGAGCGGTGACGCGCTTGCTGCGGCCTACGTCGACCTGGATGTCAATGGCGTGCGCCTGTGGGGCGTCGGAATCGACGCGGATATCTCCACGGCATCCCTCAAGGCAGTCGTCTCCGCCGTGAACCGTGCCGTGCGCACGAACACGGGCGAACGCGAGCTCGTGAACGCGTAGGAGCCGACATCTTCCGTAGTAGCGTCGAGGCATGACGAGCAGCGAATCCGGTTCTGCAACCGTCATTTCAGACCCGTCTGCCTCGGCCTTCGCGGATGAGTATGCCGTGCCTCGCCCACTAGCCGAGAGCATCATCGACCACGCCGCCATCGTGCGCAATCTCGCGCGGCTGCGGTCGACGAACGACGCAAAGTTCATGGCCGTCGTGAAGGCCGGGGCCTTCGGTCACGGGGCAATCGAGACCGCGCACACCGTGATCGCGGCCGGGGCGGAATGGCTCGGCGTCGCGACGATCGAGGAAGCGCTGGAGCTCAGGCAGTCTGGCATCGTCGCGCCGATCCTGGTGTGGCTCATCGACCCGTGGTGCAACCTCGCTGCGGCGATTGCGGCGGATGTCACTCTCTCCTGCGCGAATATCCAGACACTCGACGCGGTCGCCGCGATTGCCGCACGCAACGGCGTCACCGCGGACGTGCAGCTCGAACTCGACACGGGGATGGCGAGGGCCGGTGCGACCGGCGCGGACTGGGCCGGTCTGTGTGCGGCTGCGGCTGCCGCAGAGGCCGCGGGCACCGTGCGCGTGACCGGGGTATGGTCCCACTTCGCCCTGGCCTCCGATCCGTCTCCCGCCAGCATTGCACAGGCTTCGGCCGCATTCGAGCATGGCGTGACCATTGCGCGCTCTGCAGGGCTCACCCCGGACGACGTGCATCTGGCGAACTCGGCGGCCACGCTCGCGCATCCCGAGACCGCGCTGACCATGGTGCGCTGTGGCGCATCGCTGTATGGCATAGAGACCGTCGACGGGGAAGACCACGACCTCGAGGCCGCGCTCAGGCTTGTCACGAGGGTGACCCAGCTGCGCCGGGTGCCCGCGGGCACAGGGGTCGGCTACAACCACCGTTACGTCACGCCCCGCGAGGCCACGATCGCGCTGCTGCCGGTCGGCTACGCGGATGGCGTTCCCCGCCTCCTCGGTGGCCTGGCCGAGGTGATGATCGGGGGAGTTCGTTACCCCATGGTGGGTGCGATCTCGATGGACCAGATCACCGTCGACGTCGGCGATGCTCCCGTGGCCCTCGGCGACGAGGTTGTGCTGCTCGGCAATGCGGCCGTCGGCGAGCCGGATGCGGCAGAATGGGCGAGGCTCGCCAGCACGCTCTCGCACGAAATACTGACCGGCCTCGGCAACAGGATCTCGAGAAGGCATGTGAACGCACTGTGACCAGCGCAGCGACTAAGACCACGGTAGGGCTCGTCTTCGGCGGCGCGAACAGCGAGCACGAGGTGTCGTGCTCGTCGGCTCACGGGGTTCTCGCCAATCTCGACCGCTCGCGCTTCGACGTCGTGTTGCTCAAGATCGGCCGCGATGGCTTCTGGAACCGTGTCAACGACATCGATGACGACATCGCTGGCGGCGCGACGCTTCCGGAATTCCACGACCTCGACGTCGTGCTACCGGTGCTCCACGGGCGCCTGGGCGAAGACGGCACCGTCCAGGGACTCCTCGAACTCGTCGGCATTCCGTATGTCGGCTGCGGGGTGCTCTCGAGTGCCCTCGCGATGGACAAGTTCATGGCCCAGCGGGTCCTGGCCGCATCCGGACTTCCCACCGTCTCCTCGATCGGTGTGACTTCGGCCACGCGGGAGACTGCGGTCGACGCTGCGGCGGGCCTCGGCTATCCCGTGTTCGTGAAGCCGAATCGCGCGGGTTCCAGTGTCGGGGTGAGCAGGGTCAACGGCCCTGCCGAGCTGGATGCCGCGCTCGACACGGCTCTCGCCGCCGACAGCACGGCCCTCCTTCAGCCCCTCATGGTGGCCGAGGAGATCGACCTTGGCGTGCTGCAGCGCGTCGACGGCGAACTCGTCGTGGGCGAGCCGCTGCACATCCTCACTGCCCAGGGCAGCGCCTTCTTCGACTACGCGGCGAAGTACACCGATGGCGGACACGAGTTCGAGATCCCCGCCAAGATCCCGGATGCGCTGCGGGCGAGGCTGGAGAGCCTCGCGATCTCCGCCTTCCGCATCCTCGACTGCGAGGGCCTCGCCAGGGTGGACTTCTTCCTCTCCGCCGACGGTACCGTCGCGATCAACGAGGTCAACACCATGCCGGGCATGACGGCCCTGAGCCAGTTCCCCAGCATCTGGCAGGCGTCCGGTGTCGGGTATACCGAACTTCTCAACCGTCTCATCGATCGGGCGCTGGTCGCGAGGCCGCGGCGCTCCTGAGCAGGCGGCGTTCCGTCGCTCCAGCCTGTCGTCACGGCATCCACCCGGATTCGCAGCCGATAATGGGGTGTGCCGCTCTATCGTGATGAAGCCGTTGTGCTCAGAACCCACAAGCTGGGTGAAGCTGACCGCATCGTCACCATGCTGAGCAGGCAACACGGCAAGATCCGCGCGGTTGCGAAGGGCGTTCGTCGCACCGCCTCGAAGTTCGGGGCGAGGCTCGAGCCCTTCATGGTCGCCGACGTGCAGTGCTACGAGGGGCGAAGCCTCGACATCATCACGCAGGCGGAGTCGCTCGGTTCCTACGGTGCCGAGATCACGAGCGACTACGGGAGCTACACCGCCGCGAGCGTGATGGTCGAGACCGCAGACAAGCTCACGGATGACGACGGCAGCCTGCAGCAATACCTCCTGCTGGTGGGTGCCCTGCGCTCGCTCGCCCGCCGCGAACATCCGCCGACCCTTACCCTCGATTCCTACCTGCTGCGCGCGCTGTCGATCGCCGGATGGGCGCCGAGCTTCGTGGACTGCTCCGTCACGGGTGCACCGGGCCCGCACACGATGTTCGTGGTGCAGATGGGAGGCGTCGTCGCCGACGAGGTGGCTCCTCCGGGGTCGCCGCGCCTCGACCCGGCCACCCTCTCGCTCCTCGGCTCACTGCTCAGCGGAGACTGGGCCAGCGTGGAAGGCTCGGAGGAGCGCCACCGCAGTCAGGCGAGCGGGGTCGTCGCCGCGTATACGCAGTTCCACCTCGAGCGCGGACTCCGCTCGCTCTCGTACGTCGATCGAACGATTGCCTGAACCAGAACCAATGAGCCCCGTAGCCAAGACCCACAAGGACGCGGTCGACTTCAAACCCGTCGACTGGACCGGGCTGTACCCGCCGAAGTTCGCTCGCGGCTCGGTGCCGGAGCATGTCGCGCTCGTCATGGACGGCAACGGCCGCTGGGCCAACGGGCGTGGTCTCACTCGCATCGAGGGGCACCGCGCGGGGGAGGCGGCTTTGCTCGATGTCGTCGCCGGCGCGATCCAGGCTGGAGTGAAACACCTCAGCGTCTACGCCTTCTCCACCGAGAACTGGAAGCGTTCGCCCGAGGAGGTCAAGTTCCTCATGGGCTTCAACCGTGACGTGCTGCACCGCCGCCGCGACCAGCTCAACGACTGGGGCGTGCGGGTGCGTTGGGCTGGGAGGAAGCCCAGGCTGTGGACATCCGTCATCAAGGAACTGCAGTTCGCCGAACGACTCACTGCCCACAACTCGGTGCTCACGCTCACCATGTGTGTCAACTACGGCGGGCGCACGGAGATCGCGGATGCCGTGCGCGCGCTGGCAGAGGAGGTGGCCGCGGGCAGGCTGAAGCCGTCCGGTATCACCGAAAAGGCCATCCAACGGCACCTGTACACGCCGGACCTGCCCGACGTCGACCTGTTCGTGCGCAGTTCGGGGGAGCAGCGCACGAGCAACTTCATGCTCTGGCAGAGCGCGTATGCCGAGATGGTGTTCCTCGACACCTACTGGCCGGATTTCAGTCGCGAGCAGCTCTGGCAGGCGATCGAACTCTACGCGTCCCGCAACCGCCGCTTCGGTGGTGCCGTAGACGCCCCCTCCGCCTGACCCCGCGCCCGCCCTCGCCCTCGCATCCGGTTCCTTTCGGAAATTCAGGACTGCGGTTCGCGGTGAGCGGCGGCGGCACCGTGTCTCCGGGGTCGCACGAACGCACCGTGCGCCGTAGTCCTGAATTTCCGAAAGGGTGCGCAAGAACAGACGGATAGTGAGCGCCACATTGTTTAGGTCATAGAGACCCGAAGTGCTAAAATTAGTTCAGGTCAGAATGACTTTTACTGAGAAGGGCATCGTGGACGCGGCACAGCACGACCGGCAGGGAATCTCTCTCGCCGTCTCCACCGTGATCTTCGCCCTGCGCCCTCACCCGGAGACCGGGCTCAGCACCGTGTGGATCCCGCTCGTGCGTCGCATCCGGGACCCGTTCGATCGTCTCTGGGCGCTGCCCGGCGGCTGGGCGACGGCCGAGGAGAGCCTCGCCGACGCCGCCGCCCGCAACCTGCTCGAGACGACATCCCTCTCGCCGACCTACCTCGAGCAGCTCTACGCCTTCGGGGATGTCGACCGGTCGCCCGGGCGCCGCGTCGTGTCGATTATCTACTGGGCGCTCGTGCGCCAGGAGGAGGCCGAGCGTGCGTCGGAGGGCGACAACGTGCGCTGGTTCCCCGCCGATGAGCTGCCGTCGCTCGCCTTCGACCACAACCTCATCGTCGAATACGCGCTCTGGCGCCTGCGCACCAAGATGGAGTACTCGCGCATCGCCCGCGCCTTCCTCGGCGAGACCTTCACGCTCAGCGAGTTGCGCATCGTGCACGAGGCCGTGTTGCAGCGCCAGCTCGACCCCGCCAATTTTCGTCGGCTCGTGGCCGCGTCCAAGACTCTCGTTCCCACGGATGATGTCGTCGTCGGCGGGCGCCACAGGCCCCCACGCCTCTACCGCTACGACGAGACGATGGAACTCGTCGACAATGGCCCGCTCGGCAGTGAAAGCGCCGCACAAGAAGAAACACTAGGGAGTACCCGTGTCATCAGTTGACGCAACGATCCAGTTCATCCGCGCCACCGGCAAGGGGTCCACATGCGCCCCGGAGCTCGCGGACGGCCCGTGGGTGTTCGACGCCCTGCCCGAGCCCGGCTACGGGCCAGGGGCATCCATGGGAGACATCATCCCCACGGATGCGCCCCGCCAGGGGGTGCTGCCGTTCGAGTACCAACGCGCCTCCAACGACGAACTGCACGAGCGCATCCGGGCGGCGAAACGCACCCTCGGTTCCAAGGTCGTCGTGCTCGGTCATCACTATCAGCGCGACGAGGTCGTGCAGCATGCGGACTTCGTCGGGGACTCGTTCCAGCTCGCCAACGCGGCCCAGACGGTGCCGGATGCCGAAGCCATCGTCTTCTGCGGCGTCAATTTCATGGCGGAGACGGCCGACATCTTGGCGCGGGACGGCCAGTCCGTGATCCTGCCGAACCTCGCCGCCGGCTGTTCGATGGCAGACATGGCCGACATCGACTCGGTGACCGAGTGCTGGGAGCAGCTTGAGGAACTCTACGGAACGGCTCCGGATACCGATGGCCGGGTTCCCGTGATCCCCGTCACCTACATGAACTCCTCGGCCGCGCTCAAGGGATTCTGCGGCGAGCACGGCGGAATCGTCTGCACGTCCTCGAATGCCCAGGCCGTGCTGAAATGGGCCTTCGAGCGCGGCCAGCGGGTGCTGTTCTTCCCCGACCAGCACCTCGGGCGCAACACCGCCAAGGCCATGGGAGTCTCGCTTGACGAGATGCCGATGTGGAACCCGCGCAGCCCTCTCGGCGGAAACGACACCACGACCCTGGAAGACGCGAAGGTCATCCTGTGGCATGGCTTCTGCTCAGTGCACAAGCGTTTCAGCGTCGACCAGATCGAGCTCGCCCGCCGCGAGTTCCCCGGCGTGCGCGTCATTGTGCACCCGGAATGCCCGATGCCGGTCGTTGACGCGGCCGATGAGGCTGGCTCGACCGAGTACATCCGCAGGGCAGTGGCCGAGGCCACGGAGCCCACGACCTTCGCGATCGGCACCGAGGTGAATATGGTCAACCGGCTCGCGAACGAGCACCCGGAGCACACGGTGTTCTGCCTCGACCCGGTCGTCTGCCCGTGCTCGACGATGTACCGCATCCACCCCGGCTACCTCGCCTGGATCCTGGAGGGGCTCGTGCGCGGAGAGGTCATCAACCAGATCTCGGTTCCGGCAGACGTCGCGGCCACCGCGAAGGTCGCCCTGGAGAGGATGCTGGCCGCACGCCCATGAGCCACATCATCATCGTCGGCACGGGAATCGCGGGGCTCATCGCCGCGATCGAGGCGAGTCGCACCCACGAGGTGACCCTTGTGACCAAGGCGGAGCTCACCGAGAGCAACACCCGCTACGCGCAGGGCGGCATCGCCGCCGCGATGTTCCCGGGGGACAGCGTCGAAGAGCACGTCGCGGACACCCTTCGCGCGAGCGCGGGTCTCGCCGATTCGCGGATGGTGCAGATTCTCTGTGAGGAGGGTCCGGATCGCATCCGCGACCTCATCGGTCTCGGAGTGGAGTTCGATCGAGACGGCGACAGCCTCGCGAGCGGACGAGAGGCCGCCCACTCGCGCGCTCGCGTGCTGCACGCAGGGGGAGATGCCACGGGCGCCGCGATCGAGGCCGCGCTGGCTTCGCGCATCGATGCGGGGCGCATCGCGGTCCTGGAGCACAGCTTCGTCACGGATCTCGTCGTCTCCGATGGGCGCGTCACGGGCGTGGAGGTGCTGGATTCGCTCGGGGCCACGCGCATCCTGTCCGCGGACGTCGTGATGCTCGCGAGCGGGGGAGCCGGGCAGCTGTACTCGCACACGACCAATCCACTCGTCGCGACCGGGGACGGCACTGCCGCCGCCCTTCGGGCCGGAGCAGTGCTCGGCGACGTGGAGTTCTACCAGTTCCACCCCACCTCGCTCGCCGCGCCAGGCAACTTCCTCGTCTCCGAAGCCGTGCGCGGCGAGGGTGCCGTGCTCCTCGATGACGCCGGGCACCGCTTCATGACAGACGTGCATCCGGATGCCGAACTCGCGCCCCGAGACGTGGTCGCGAGGGGCATAGCGGCCGCGATGGCCGCGCAGGGCGGCTCCCCTGTGCACCTCGACGCGACGGGACTCGGTGCCGCGGTGCTGCGCGAGCGATTTCCCGGGATCACCCGGGCCTGCGAGGCGCAGGGCTTCGACTGGACCACAGAGCCCGTTCCCGTGACGCCCGCGGCGCACTACTGGATGGGCGGCGTGCGCACGGACGAGTGGGGGCGCACCTCGCTACCCGGTCTCGTCGCTGTCGGCGAGGTCGCCAACACGGGTGTGCACGGCGCGAATCGGCTTGCCTCGAACTCGCTCCTCGAGTCCCTCGTGTTCGCCGTGCGAAGCGTGCGCGCCCTCGACGAGCCGTGGCAGGAACTTGTGGTGGATGCCGAGACGGTGCGTGATGTCCCCGTGCCACACGCGGACGTGATGGTTCCGATGCGGCGGGGCGAGTTGCAGTCACTCATGTGGAGTGCGGCCGGCCTGTACCGCAACGAAGTCGATCTGGGCGCTGCCGCGAGCAGGCTCGCGGGCTGGAACGTACCATCCGCCTCTGTCGCTGATCGCGAAACCGGCAACCTGCTCGACATCGCCCGCGTCGTCGTCGCGGCCGCCCGCGCGCGTCACGAGTCGCGCGGAGCCCACTTTCGATCCGATTTTCCCGCACCCGATCCCGCGCAGGCGCGACATGCGTCCTGGGCACGAAAGGTCACTGTCCCGTGCTGACAAACACCGTGCTGATGAACACCATGCTGACACCGCAGGCCATTCGCGCTGTCGTCGAGCCCGCCCTGGCCGAAGATGCTCCGTGGGGCGACGTGACGAGCGAGCTCCTGATCTCGGCGGACGCGACCGCCACCGCAGTTCTCTCCGCGCGTGAGCAGGGCGTGTTGAGCGGCGGCGCGGTGTTCGCCGAGGCGATGACTGCTGTAGACCCCGCACTCTCGATCTCTCTCACGCGAGCGGACGGCGAGAGCTTCGAGAAGGGCACGACGCTGGGCACAGTGACGGGCAACGCGCGCTCGATCCTGCGGGCGGAGCGGGTGGCACTGAACCTGGTGCAGCGGATGAGCGGAATCGCGACCCTCACCGCCCGCTACGTCGCGGAGGTGCGGGGCACCGCGGCTCGCGTGGTGGACACTCGCAAGACCACGCCCGGCCTTCGCGCGCTCGAGCGCCATGCTGTGCGCAGTGGTGGCGGTCACAACCATCGCTTCTCACTCTCCGATGCGGTTCTCGCCAAGGACAACCATCTCGCGGTGCTCGTCGCGGACGGCCAGGACCTCACCGAGGCACTGCGGGACGCGCGCTCCAGGCTCTCGCACACGACCCACTTCGAGGTCGAGGTCGATCGGATCGACCAGATCGAACCGGTGATCTCCGCCGGAATCGACACCATCATGCTCGACAACTTCTCCCTCGACGAGCTTCGAGAGGGAGTTGCACTCGTCGCCGGGCGCGCCCTCGTCGAGGCCAGCGGCAACGTTAACCTCGACACCATCCGCACGATCGCGGAGACAGGGGTCGACATCATCTCTGTCGGTGCCCTCACGCACAGCGTTCACGCGCTCGACCTCGGGCTCGACGTGCGGCTGAATGGCGTTGAAGCTGACGGCAGAGAGGCGGCGCGGCCATGATCTACCTCGACTCCGCGGCCACCACAGCCATTCGGCGCGAGGTGATCGAGGCCATGTGGCCGTACCTCACCGGGGAGTTCGGCAATCCGTCGAGCAATCATCCGCTCGGCGAGTCTGCGGCGAATGCGCTGGCCGCGGCGCGCTCGACCGTGGCGAAATGGCTGGGCTGCCGGGCATCCGAGGTCATCTTCACCTCGGGCGGAACCGAGTCAGACAACCTCGCGATCAAGGGGATGGCACTGGCCACTCCACGCGGTCGGCACATCATCACCGCGCCGGTCGAGCACGAGGCAGTGCTGGAGTCCTGCGCTTACCTCGAGCGCCACCACGGCTTCGAGGTGACGATGCTCGGGGTCGATCGCGACGGGCTCGTCGATACGGCCGAGCTGGAGTCCGTCATCCGCGCCGACACGACTCTTGTTTCGGTCATGTACGCGAACAACGAGGTCGGCACGATCCAGCCGATCGCGCGCCTCGCGGAGATTGCCCGCGGAGCCGGAGCGCGGATGCACAGCGATGCCGTGCAGGCTGCGGGGGCGCTGCCGCTGGACGTTTCGACACTCGGCGTCGACGCGCTCAGCGTCTCGGGGCACAAGCTCGGCGCACCCAAGGGGGTCGGTGCCGTGTTCCTGCGCGGGGCCGTGCCGGTTGAGGCGGTGCTCCACGGCGGAGGACAGGAGCGAGGTCGCAGGTCCGGCACGGAGAACGTGGCCGGTGCAGTGGGGCTCGCGGCGGCACTCGTGCTGGGTGAGCGCGTTCGTGAAACGGATGCGGGTGGTCTCGCGCGCATCCGCGACGCGTTCATCGACGAAGTGCTCGCCACGGTTCCGGATGCCGTGCTCACCGGACACCGCACGCAGCGGCTTCCCGGCAACGCCTCGTTCTGCTTCCCGGGCACGAGCGGAGAGGCGGTTCTCCTGCAACTGGAGCAACACGAGATCGTCTGCTCGAGCGGCTCGGCCTGCGCCGCGGGCAGGGACGACCCCTCTCATGTGCTCATCGCGATGGGATTCGAACCCGCCGTGGCCCAGACCGCCGTGCGCTTCAGCTTCGATGCTGCAACCACGGCTGGGCAATTGCACGAGGTGGTTGAGAGGCTGCGCGAGGCCGTGCTCGCGGTGCGTGCCGTCGGGGCTGCCAGTCGCGGCTGAAACGATCGAACCCTCTCGTCTCGGTACTCTTGCTGCATGCCAGCCATTGCTCCCATCCGCACCGGCCTGATCGGCTTCGGCCTGTCCGGCCGCGTCTTTCACGGTCCGTTCGTCGCGACGAATTCGGATTTCTCCCTTGAGTTGATCGCCACGGGAAACCCGGCGCGGCAGGCGGATGCCCGCGGGCGGCACCCCGCGGCGGAGATCGTTGATGCCCCGTCCGAATTGCTGGCGCGCGCGGGCGACCTCGACCTGGTCATCCTCGCTTCGCCCGCCCACGCGCATCTCGAGCAGGGACTGGCGGCATTTGCCGCGGGAGCCGCCGTGGTCGTCGACAAGCCGTTTGCGGCATCCGTCTCCGAGGCGGAACGCCTGATCTCGGCGGCTCGGAGGGCGAACCGTCCACTCGCGGTCTTCCAGAACCGTCGCTGGGACAGTGACTTCCTTACCGTTAGGAAACTGCTGAACTCCGGGCAACTCGGCGAGGTACATCGTTTCGAGTCCACTTTCGAGAAGTGGTCGCCGGCTCTTCGCGACCGCTGGCAAGACACCACGACCATCGCGCAGGGCGCGGGGATTGTTTTCGATCTCGGCAGTCACCTCGTCGACCAGGCTTTGCAGCTCTTCGGGCCAGCCGCGCTCGAGCACGCCGAACTGTCGATTGTGCGCCCTGGCGGTGTGAGCGACGACGAGGCCTTCCTCTCCCTTCTGCACGAGTCGGGAGTGCGTTCGCACCTCACGATGAGCAGGGTCGCTGCCCAGAGCGGCCCGCGCTTTCGGGTGCTGGGATCGTCCGCGGCCTATGTCGTGCACGGTGTCGACGGCCAGGAACCACGCCTCGATGCCGGTGCCCTACCAACCGATGACGGGTATGGCGTCGAGCGAGCGGACGCCTGGGGAATCCTCGGCATCGACGGCTCCACGGATGTCCCGCTCGCCCCGGTACGCAGCGAACGCGGATACTACCCGGCCTTCTATTCCGCGCTGGCCGACACCATCCGCACCGGTGCCTCGTTCCCCGTGGACCCGCTCGATTCGCTTGCGACCCTCAGGATTCTCGAGCGCGCGCACGAGATGAGTCCGGTCTGACCCATGCTTCAGCGCGAGTGACGTGCTGCCGTGAGGCCCCAGTCCGCGCCGTCGAGGGTGCGCAGCCTCGCGAGGGTTGCGGCGATGCTCGGCACGCGCTCGGCACCCTGGTTGCTCACGACGTGAACGCTGCGCGTGCTCTTCGGGGTGTGCGGGCGGGTCACCGCTCCCTCGGGTATCGCGGTCGTGGCGAGGGCGAGTCTGGGCAGCATGGCGACGCCCAGGCCATTGGCCACGATGTTGAGCACCGCGCTCGCGTTGTCGGTTTCGTAACTGATCGTGGGGTCGAATCCGGCCACCTCGCACACGGCCATAAGGTGGCCGCGGCAGCGCGGACATCCGGCGATCCATCGCTCGTCCCGCAGGGCTTCGACGTCGACAACGGGCAGCTCCGCCAACGGATGATCTGCGGGGATGACCACCACCATCTCCTCGGTGAAGAGCGTTTCGACCCCCAGACCGTTCGCGCTCTCACGGTGTGGATCGGCACGGTCGTGCAGGTAGCTGAAGGTCACGGCGAGGTCGACGCTGCCATCGCGAAGCAGGCCGACGGCCTCTGGAGGTTCCGTCTCGAGGTAGCTGAGCTGGATGCCGGGGTGCGTCTTCGCCATCGAGGCAAAGAGCCTCGGCACGATCGTCGAGGACGCCGTGGGGAAGGCCGCGAGGCGAACGGTGCCGGTGCGCAGGCCGGCGAGATCCGCGAGGTCGCCGGACGCGGCATCCAGGGCTGAGGTGATCGTGAGCGCGTGCCGCGCGAGCACCTGCCCGGCCTCGGTCAGCCGTACCGATCTGCCGACCCTCGTGACGAGGGGGAGTGAGAGTCGCGCCTCCGCGCGCTGCAGGTGTTGACTGATCGCGGGCTGGCTGTAGCCGAGCGCTCGTGCGGCGCCGGTGATGGTGCCGGTTTCGGCGATGGCTCGCACGATTCGAATGGAGTGCAGGTCGAGGTCGACGTCACTGTCGTGGTTCATACTGCAAAGCATAATCCAGAGTTATGGATCGTATGCAAAGGATGCTCTTGTCGCATGTGTAAGCCGGCGTCATGCTGGAGAGATGACTACCGCACTCTCGGCCACAAGCCGTGCCATATCTCCCTCATTGCAGCGGGCGATCGACAGTTTTGAAGCACCACGAGGCTTCCTCGCCGTCGCATCGATCGGCCTGCCCACCGCCGCCACGATCGCCGCCCAGAAGCACGATCTCGACCTCTGGTCCTCAGCCAACCGTGACCCCATGGACTACGACGCGGTCCTCGAGCACACGCGGGGCTACTACGCAGCGCTCGTCGGCGTCTCGCCGGAGCGCGTCGCCACAGGCTCGCAGACCTCGGTCATGGCGGGCCTCGTCGCGGCGACGGTTCCCGACGGGGCCGAGGTGTTGTGCGTGAATGGCGAGTTCTCGTCGATCGTGTTCCCGTTCCTGCAGCGGGGTGTCCGCATCCGCTACGTCGCCGTATCCGAGCTTGCGGACGCCATCACCGACGACACCTGGCTCGTCGCGTTCTCTCACGCGCAATCGTCGTCCGGGGAGCTGGCGGACCTGCCCGCGATCGCGGCCGCCGCGGCCGTGCACGGCACCCATACCCTGTGCGACTTCACCCAGTCTGCCGGGGTTCATCCGGTGGATGCATCGCTCTTCGACGTCACGGTGTGCCACGCCTACAAATGGCTGTGCAGCCCGCGGGGCGTCGCGTTCATGACCGTGAGCGAGCGTTTCCAGGAGCTGATGAGGCCGCTGCAGGCGGGCTGGTACGCGGGCGAAGACGTGTGGGGCTCCTGCTACGCCCCACACATGAACCTTGCCGTGTCCGCGCGGCGCTTCGACGTGTCGCCGGCCTGGCCCGCGTGGGTTGGCGCCGAACCCGCGATCAAGATGTTCTCCGAGCTCGACATCGCCGAGGTCTGGGCGCGCACGAGCGGACTCGGCGACCTGCTGTGCGATGCGCTCGGGGTCCCGGAGCAGCACCAGGCGATCGTGACCTGGCCGGATGTCGACGGCACCGACCTGCACAGGCTCAATGCCGCGGGCATCCGGGTCTCCGGTCGCGCGGGCAGGCTCCGTGCATCCTTCCACCTCTGGAACGACGAGTCCGATGTCGCCGCCGTCATGGCCGCCCTCCGCTGAGGCTCCGCCTCCTCCGTCCGTCTCACCCGGGTTGCTTTCGGAAATTCAGGACTGTGGTCATCGCTCGGGGCGAGAAAGGTCCCCAGTGCGGCCGAGCGAGACCGTTGTCCTGAATTTCCGAAGGGTGCACCGCCGATAGGCTGGGGGTCTACGTTTCGACCGTGCATCCAGCGCGGCTGACCTTTGGAGTTTCTGTGGCAGGCACACCGTCATCGCTCGATCCCGTCATCAACCTCGCCAAGCGGCGTGGGTTCGTTTTTCAGGCCGGTGAGATCTACGGCGGCTCGCGCTCCGCGTGGGATTACGGACCCCTCGGCACTGCTCTCAAAGAGAACATCAAGCGCCAGTGGTGGCAGTTCATGGTGCAGGGCCGCGAAGACATCGTCGGGCTCGATTCCTCGGTCATCCTGCCGCGCAAGGTTTGGGAGGCCTCCGGCCACGTCGAGGTGTTCACGGATCCTCTGGTCGAGTCCCTGCATACGCACAAGCGCTACCGTGCCGATCACCTGCTCGAGGCCTACGAGGAGAAGCACGGGCATCCGCCGGTCAACGGCCTCGCGGACATCAAGGACCCCGACACCGGGCAGCCCGGCGCGTGGACGGAGCCGCAGAACTTCTCCGGCCTGCTCAAGACCTATCTTGGCCCTGTCGACAATGAGGAGGGGCTGAACTACCTTCGCCCCGAGACCGCACAGGGAATCTTCGTCAACTTCGCCAACGTGCTCGGTGCCTCGCGCATGAAGCCGCCGTTCGGCATCGCCCAGATCGGCAAGAGCTTCCGTAACGAGATCACGCCGGGCAACTTCATCTTCCGCACCCGCGAGTTCGAGCAGATGGAGATGGAGTTCTTCGTCGAACCGGGCACCGATGAGGAGTGGCACCAGTACTGGATCGACGCGTCCCTCAAGTGGTACACCGATCTCGGCGTGAACCCGGAGAACCTGCGGCTGTACGAGCATCCCAAGGAGAAGCTCAGCCACTACTCGAAGCGCACCGTGGATGTCGAGTACCGCTTCCGCTTCGCCGGCAGCGAATGGGGCGAGCTGATGGGCGTTGCGAACCGCACAGACTTCGACCTGAAGACCCACTCCGAGGCATCCGGAGCGGACCTGTCGTATTTCGACCAGGCCAAGAACGAGCGGTGGATTCCGTATGTGATCGAGCCTGCGTTCGGCCTGACTCGCGCGCTCATGGCGTTCCTGGTGGACGCATACCACGAGGATGAGGCGCCCAACACGAAGGGCGGCGTCGACAAGCGCACGGTGCTGCGCCTCGATCGCAGGCTCGCGCCCGTCAAGGTGGCTGTGCTTCCGCTCTCGCGTAACGAGCAGCTCTCGCCCGTTGCGAAGAAGCTTGCCGCAGACCTCCGCACGTACTGGAACATCGAGTTCGACGACGCGGGGGCAATTGGTCGCCGCTATCGCAGGCAGGACGAGATCGGCACACCGTTCGCGATCACGGTCGACTTCGACACGCTCGAAGACAATGCCGTTACCGTCCGTGAGCGCGACAGCATGGCGCAGGAGCGCGTCTCGCTCGACCGCGTCCGTGGCTACCTCGCGGAGCAGCTGCTCGGCGCCTGATTCCTCAGACGACGCGCGACCACGCGCATCCCCGGTTCTCGTTACCCCAGATCGCCAGCCGCTTTCGGAAATTCAGGACTTTGGCCAACACGGCTGCAAGCGCGCCGCGCCGGTACGGGAGAACGACGATCTGTCGCGGGCCATTGTCCTGAATTTCCGAAAGCGCGAGCGGTGACGCCTCCTGCACAGGGTCGGATGTCGGGGCGAAGTCCACAGTTTGGCTTGACAGCGACACGGCTGGGGGCCCGGTGGCAACACTGTCGCCGTGCCAAACATTGCCGAGATCGTGGAATCGCTGGGCGGTTTTGCCCAGAAGCAGCAGTTGGTCGCTCGTGGCGCGCGTGATCTTGACTTGACTCGGGCGGTGAAAAGCAGCGAGGTGATCAGGGCGAGGCAAGGCTGGTACACCACGCTGCCGGCGACTGATCTACGCGTACGTGCTGTACGCGTCGGGGGTCGGCTGACGGGAATATCTGCAATCATCCAGGCCGATGGGTGGGTGTTGGGCGATCATCCGCTCCACGTCTCGGTGCGGGACAACGCGGCTCGTTTGCGGTCGCAGCACAACCGTCACGTTCGATTCACCGTGGATGCTCCGGGCGGAGTGGTCTTGCATTGGGACGCTGCTGAACTGGGCGAGCGGGGGACCGCGGCATCCGTAGGGTTGAACGACGCGTTGTACCGCGTCATCCTCGATGAGGACCTCGAAACGGCGGTCGCGGCGCTCGATTGGGCATTGAGAACGGGCGTGCTCGACGAAGACAGTTTTGAAGCACTCATACGCCGGCTGCCCGGCGACTTTCAGCACATCCGATTCTGGGTGGACCTCCTGTGCGATTCTCTGCCCGAAAGCCTTTCCCGCACGAGGGTGCGATTACGCGGACACGCGGTCGTCAGCCAGGTGACGCTCAAGACCGAGGAACAGATCGATCTCCTGGTCGACGACTGCGTCGCAGTCGAGGTGGACGGCGAGAAGTACCACCTGACTCGTTTTGAGCGTGACCGGCACAAGGATGCGAACATCACCATCGAGAAGTTCTACTCGTTCAGGCCGAGCGCCCGAATGGTGTTCTACGAGTGGGACGCCGTCATCCTGGCGATCGAGACCGCGATCTCGATGCACGTGCGCGCGCCACGCCTCGAAAATTCAGGACGAGGGACCTGCGTCCCGCCGAAGATCCCCGGAGCGGCGTTGCGACGGCGAAGGAGGTCCCGCCGAAGTCCTGAATTTCCGAAACCCGAGCACGTCGCGGCGGAAACTGGGTGGCAGGGGAGACAGCAGCGCGGCTGAGAGCGCGGCGGCATCGGATGCTGGGAATAGTTCGGCCCGAGGCGCGTTCTACCCAACGTGAGCGAACCCATCAAAGTAGACATTTGGTCCGACGTGCAGTGCCCCTGGTGCTACATCGGCAAACGCAAGTTCGAGGCGGGCGCGAAGGCGTTCGATGGTGAGGTGGAGATCGAATACCACTCGTTCGAGCTGGCCCCAGACACCCCCGTCGACTTCGATGGAACCCCGGTCGACTACCTCAGCCGCCACAAGGGAGTTCCGCTCGACCAGGCGCAGCAGATGATCGCGCGCGTATCGAGCATTGCCGCGAGCGTCGGCCTCGACTACGACTATGACCATATGCACCAGACCAACACGGTGAAGGCGCACGAACTCATCCACTACGCGAAGGCCCATGGCCGTCAGCTCGACATGAAGGAGCGCCTGCTCAAGGCCTACTTCATCGATGGCCGCCACGTGGGGCGCATCGAGGAGCTCGCGGACCTCGCGGCAGAGATCGGGCTCGACCGCGCAGACGTGGTGCGCGCCCTCGAGTCGAACCAGTACCTCGCGGACGTGAAGGCGGACGTCGCCCAGGCCAGCGAGTACGGCATCCAGGGCGTTCCGTTCTTCGTCATCGACGGCAAGTACGGAGTCTCCGGCGCACAGGAGGCCGACACCTTCACCAACGTGCTCACCCAGGTGCGCGACGAAAGGGTGGCGGCGCAGTGACGGATGCGACCCCGGCGCCGTTCACAATGGTCGGCGACCCGGCGGCAGCCGCCTGCGAGGGCGACGCCTGCCTGATCCCGGGCGCCACGCTGCAGCCCGCCGAAAGTAGCCCGACCGGAGCGCTCAGTCACTGATGTCGGCGACGGTCGCACCCGTCCCGGCGACGAGTGCCTGGGCATCCATGAACGCGCTGTATCCCTGCTCGCCCGCGCCCATCGCGATCCTGCCGGAGAGCCTGGAGTCGACGAAGACCGGCCACGCGGTGCTGCTCCCCAGCGGCGTGATGGTGCCGCGTTCGTAGCCCGTGGCCTCGAGCGCGAGGTCAGCAGAGGGCAGCTGGAGCTTGTTCACGCCGACCACAGCGCGCAGTTTCGGCCACGAGATCTGTCTGTCGCCCGGCACGATCGCGAACAGGAATGTTCCGTCGTGACGCTTCACTACGAGCGACTTTGCGATGTCCGCTGGCGTGATGCCAAGGAGCGCCGCTGCCGCCTCGAGCGATTCGGCGGCTGGCCTAGCGACGACGGTGACCTCAATACCGCGTGCTGCGGCATCCGCGAGCATCCGTTCGCGCCCGGAAGACTCTGCCTGGCTGGGAGCATCCGACACGGAACACCGTCACTTTCTGGGAGAATCAAGAAGTGACACCGATTACCGCCACCGATTCCAGACTACAGATCGGACCGATTCCGCTCAGCGTCCCGGTCGTTCTGGCGCCCATGGCGGGGATCACGAACACGGCCTATCGGCGCCTGTGCCGGGAATTCGGCGCTGGCCTCTACGTCAGCGAGATGATCACGAGCCGCGCCCTGGTCGAGCGCACGGCGATATCGATGCGTCTCATCGGCCATCACGAGTCTGAGACGACGCGGAGCATTCAGCTCTATGGGGTCGATCCGAAGACCGTGGCCGAGGCGGTGACGATGCTGGTCGCGGAGGATCGCGCCGACCACATCGACCTGAACTTCGGATGCCCCGTCCCCAAGGTCACGCGCAAGGGTGGTGGCGCTGCCCTCCCGTGGAAGCTCGGGCTGTTCCGCGAGATCGTCGAGCGAGCGGTACAGGCCGCAGGCCCGCTCCCACTCACAATCAAGATGCGCAAGGGCATCGACTCCGATCACCTCACCTACCTCGAGGCCGCCAGGGCTGCTGAGGGCGCAGGCGTCTCCGCGATCGCACTGCACGCTCGCACCGCGTCCGAGTTCTACAGCGGCCACTCAGACTGGTCGGCGATCGCGAAGCTCAAGGAGACGGTCACGAGTGTCCCCGTGCTCGGCAACGGCGACATCTGGTCCGGTGCCGACGGCGTGCGGATGATGGAGGAGACCGGATGCGACGGGGTCGTCGTCGGGCGCGGTTGCCTCGGGCGCCCATGGCTGTTCGGTGACCTTGCCGCTGCGTTCCGTGGCGAGACCGATATCGCGCGTCCGAGCCTCGGCACCGTCGCCGCCACGCTCCGTCGGCACACCGAGCTGCTCGTCGAGTTCTTTGACGGCGACGAAGACAGGGCCTGCCGGGACATCCGCAAGCACGTGTCCTGGTATTTCAAGGGCTACCCGGTCGGTGGCGACCTGCGCGCGAGCCTGGCTACGGTCGAGAGCCTGCAACAGATGGACGACCTGCTCGGGCAACTCGACTGGTCGCAGGAGTATCCGGGCGAGGCGGCAGAGGGCCCGCGCGGACGTGCGGGCACCCCCAAGCGTCCGGCGCTGCCGGAGCACTGGCTCGACAGCCACGAGCTCGGCGACGTCCACCGCGTCGAACTGGCCGACGCAGAGATCGACAGCAGTGGAGGCTGAGTTCGACGTCGTGCCGTCGGGTTACGACGAGCGCGATGTCGCCAGATGGTTCCCCGAGGAGCACTCCAGCAGGCGCAGCGACTTCGCGCGCGATCGCGCGAGGCTGCTGCACTCGAGTGCGCTGCGTCGGCTTGCCGCGAAGACCCAGGTGCTCAGCCCCACCGCCGGGTTCGACTTCGCCCGCAACCGACTGACCCACTCGCTCGAAGTCGCGCAGGTGGGTCGCGAGCTGGCCACGCGATTGGGGCTCGACCCGGATGTCGTGGACACCGCCTGCCTCGCCCACGACCTCGGACATCCGCCCTTCGGCCACAACGGGGAGCGCGCGCTCAGCGCCTGGGCGTCGGACATCGGCGGCTTCGAGGGCAACGCGCAGACCCTGCGTCTCCTCACCAGGATCGAGCCGAAGGTCTTCGGCGACGATGGCCGCCCCTACGGGCTCAACCTCACGAGGGCGAGCCTGGACGCGAGCTGCAAGTATCCGTGGCCGGCGAGTTCCGCGGTCGACGACCCGAGCGGGCGCGCGAAGTTCGGCTTCTACGAAGACGACATCGATGCGTTCCGGTGGCTTCGCGACGGTGCGCCCGACCGCACACTGTGCATCGAGGCGCAGGTGATGGATCTCTCCGACGACATCGCCTATTCGGTGCACGACTTCGAGGACGCGATCGCGACGGGATACATCAGCGTCGCTTCTCTCGGCGCCCGTGTCGACCACGGCGAACTTGTCGACTCGATGTTCGACTGGATTGGTGGGGAGCTGAGCCACGATGAACTAATCGCGGCGTTCGACAGGCTGGACTCGCTCAAGGTCTGGATCGACGAGTGGGACGGCACGAGGCAGTCCCAGGGCAGGTTGAAGAATCTGACCAGCCAGCTCATCGGGCGATTCGCGGGCGCCGCGGTGGAAGCGACGCGGGCGACATACGAGGGCGGGCCGTTCATCCGTTTCGGGGCCCACATCGTGGTGCCGCAGGAGATCAGGGCCGAGATCGCGGTGCTCAAGGGCATCGTCGCGGCCTTCGTGATGTCGCGGAACACTCGCCAGCCGATCTACGCGAACCAGAGGGACATCCTCACCGAACTGTCGGAGGTGTTGCTGGATCACGGCCCCGACGCCCTCGACCCCGGTTTTGCGCAGGACTGGCGCGAGGCAGCGACGGATGCCGGCCGCAAGCGCGCGGTCGTCGACCAGGTCGCGAGCCTGACGGACCAGTCCGCGATCGCCTGGCACACCCGCCTCGTCGGCTGACCCGCCCCGCCTGCCGTCCGGTCTGCTCGCACTTTCGGAAATTCAGGACAGTGGCGCGGTGCCCACTCTCCGGCCGCGGTGACCTCGGGCCTTCAGGGCCCAGCAGGCAACCAAAGTCCTGAATTTCCGAAAGCACGCACGGGAACGGGCAGGTGGCTGTGCACAGACGGAGGTGGAGGGGCCCGGCAACCTAGAATCGGAACATGCCCGGACTCATTCGCAGAAACGACATCGACGAGGTGCGGGCGCGCATCAACATCGTCGACATCGTCGGCGACTACGTCACGCTCAAGGGCGCGGGTGTCGGCTCTATGAAGGGCCTGTGTCCCTTCCACGATGAGCGCAGTCCGAGCTTTCACGTGCGCCCCCAGGTGGGCAGGTACCACTGCTTCGGCTGCGGCGAAGACGGCGACGTGTTCAGCTTCCTGCAGAAGATGGACCACATGACCTTCACCGAATCCGTGGAGCGGATGGCCGCCCGCATCGGCTTCGAACTCCACTACGAAGATGGCGGCCAGGCCAACGCAGACCATGGCAATCGTGCGCGGCTTCTCGCCGCGAATCAGGCCGCCGCCGAGTTCTTCGCCGCCCAGCTCGCGACGCCGGATGCCGAGCCCGGCCGCGTCTTCCTGGGGGAGCGCGGCTTCGACCCGTCCGCGGCGGAACGCTTCGGCATCGGCTTCGCACCCAAGAGCTATGACGCGCTCAGCAAGCACCTGCGCGCTCTCGGATTCACGGACGCTGAGCTGCTCGCCGCCGGGCTCACCGGGGAGGGCGATCGCGGTCCGTACGATCGCTTCCGCGGTCGGCTCATCTGGCCGATCCGCGACGTCACCGGCCAGACCCTGGGCTTCGGGGCGCGCAAGCTCCTCGACGACGACAAGGGCCCCAAATACCTCAACACCCCCGAGACTGCGGTCTACCACAAGTCGCAGGTGCTCTATGGGCTCGATCTCGCCAAGCGCGACATCTCACGCGGCCGCCAGGCTGTTGTAGTCGAGGGCTACACGGATGTCATGGCCTGCCACCTCGCCGGCATCACCACCGCGGTCGCCACCTGCGGCACCGCCTTCGGCGTGGACCACATCAAGGTGATCCGCCGCGTGCTCGGCGATGTGGCCAACTCCGACACGACCGGCACGGGCGAGGTCGTCTTCACCTTCGATCCGGATGCGGCGGGCCAGAAGGCCGCGAGCCGCGCCTTCAGCGAGGAACAGCGCTTTGCCGCGCAGACCTTCGTGGCCGTCGCACCCGACGGACTCGACCCCTGTGACCTCAGGCTCCACCGCGGTGACGACGCGGTACGCCGCCTGATCAGGAGCAAGCGGCCGATGTTCGAGTTCATGGTGCGGCGGCTTCTCGCGGACCACGACCTCGACACTGTCGAGGGCAGGGTGGCAGCGCTGCGCGCGACCGCCCCGGTGGTTGCGGGCATCCGCGACCAGGCGTTGAACGTCGGGTACGTACGCAACCTCGCCGGATGGCTCGGCATGGATCCGACAGAGGTCTCGCGGGCGGTCGCTGCCGCGAAGTCCTCCGCGCAGGCAGGGCAGGGAAGGCGCGGCAGCCAGGGTGAGCGCCAGTCACCGGAGCACTTCACCACCGAGCAGTCCTGGGCCCACGACGGCGCGCCCGAGGCCGAGGTGGTCCACGAGGCCGGCCCGTCTCTCATGCAGTTGCCGACCGATCCGGCGACGCGCCTGGAGCGGGACGCCACCATGGCCATCCTGCAGCAACCCGCAGCCGTGGGGCGCGAACTCATCGACCGTGCCGGCCAGGTGGCGTACGCGAATCCTTCGCTTGCTGTTGTCCGCGACGCGATCGTCGCGAGCATGGAGGCCGTCGACAGTGCGGGCTGGCTTGATCGCGTGATCTCCGAGGTCCCCGGCCCGTTCGCGACTCTCGTGAAGGAACTCGGCGTCGCGCCGCTGCCTGAGCGTGACGGGCGCGAGCTCGAGATCTACTGCCAGGGCGTCACGACCGACCTGATCAGCCGGGACCTCCTTCGGCGCAAGGCGGAGATGCTCGGGCGACTGCAGCGCACGGATGCCGTGGCCGACGCCGAGCGATACCGCGACATCCAGCGTGAACTGGTGCGCATAGAGACCGAACGCCGGGCGCTGCGCTCAGAGTGACACTCGTCGGGCGGACCCTCGCGGTGGTGGATCTGCGCGCGCAAACCGAGGCGTATGCACTATTTTTCCGCGAGACGTGCTCTGCACGCTCATAAACATTGCACAACGGATCTGCGTGGGATTCGCCGCGCGAAGCTCTTTTGTGTTACCAAGGATTCATACAGCAAGACCCGGCGCGCGTTTTCGTGCGCCGCGATGTTCTTCGCATTCATCAGAGAGGCAGATATGACATCCGCATCCACTATCCGTAAGCGAGCGCTTACCGTTCTGGGAGGTGTCGCTGTCGCGACGCTCGTCCTGTCCGGTTGCTCCGCCGGCGGAAACTCAGGCGGCACCAGCTCGAATGGATCGCTCATCGTCGGCACTACCGACAAGGTGACGACGCTCGATCCAGCAGGATCGTACGACAACGGTTCGTTCTTCATCATGAACAACGTCTTCCCGTTCCTCATGAACTCCAAGCCCGGTAGCGCGAAGGTCGAGCCAGACATCGCCGTGTCGGCGAAGTTCACCTCGCCCACCGAGTACACCGTCGTGTTGAAGAAGGGCCTGAAGTTCGCCAACGGCCACGACCTGACCTCGTCTGACGTCAAGTTCTCCTTCGACCGCCAGCTCAAGATCGCGGCAGACAACGGCCCGTCGAGCCTGCTCTACAACCTCGACAGCACCGAAGCGGTCAACCCGACCACGGTCGTCTTCCACCTCAAGCAGGCGAACGACCAGATCTGGCCACAAATCCTGTCCAGCCCCGCCGGCCCGATCGTTGATGAGCAGTCGTTCTCGCCTGACTCCGTCACGAGCGACGCCACGATCGTCAAGGACGATGCCTTCGCGGGTCCGTACACGATCTCGAGCTACAAGTTCAACGAGCTCGTGCAGTTCAAGGCGTACGACGGCTACAAGGGCGTCCTCGGCACTCCGAAGACCGGAACCATCAACCTGAAGTACTTCCAGGACCAGTCCAACATGAAGCTGGAAGTGCAGCAGGGCGGCATCGATGTCGCGACCCGCAGCCTCTCGGCAACGGACATCGAGAGCCTGAGCAAGGACAACAAGGTCAAGGTGCACACCGGCCCCGGTGGCGAGATCCGTTACATCGTGTTCAATTTCAACACGATGCCCTACGGTGCGACGACCGCGGATGCCGACCCGGCCAAGGCTCTGGCCGTGCGCCAGGCGATGGCCGACCTGATCGACCGTACCGCGATCGCCAAGCAGGTCTACAAGGACACCTACCTGCCGCTGTACTCCTTCGTTCCTCAGGGCCTGCCCGGTGCATCCGAGCCCCTGAAGTCGATGTACGGCGACGGCAACGGTGGCCCGAGTCTCGATAAGGCAACCGCGGCCCTGAAGGATGCCGGAGTCACCACCCCGGTCACCCTGAACCTGCAGTACAACCCGGATCACTACGGTGCATCCTCGGGTGACGAGTACGCGCAGATCAAGTCGCAGCTCGAGGCGAGCAAGCTGTTCACGGTGAACCTGCAGTCCACCGAGTGGGTGCAGTACTCCAAGGACCGTTCTGCTGACGTGTACCCGATGTACCAGCTCGGCTGGTTCCCGGACTACTCCGACGCAGACAACTACCTGTCGCCGTTCTTCCTCAAGGACAACTTCCTGAAGAACCACTACGACGACCCGGCAGTTGAAACGCTGATCAAGCAGGAGGCCGTCGAGACGGACAACGCCAAGCGACTGGATGAGCTCAAGCAGATCCAGGAGAAGGTGGCAGCCCAGCTGTCAACGCTCCCGATGCTGCAGGGTGCGCAGGTTGCGGTGTCCGGCAAGGACGTGAAGGGCGTTGACAGCACGCTCGACGCATCCTTCAAGTTCCGTTTCGGAGTCCTGAGCAAGTAACCGTTCGAAGAGCACCGGCTACAATCACTGTGGCCGTTGCGAGGAAGGGGCGGTCCACGGAAACGCGGATCGCCCCTTTCGTCGGGCCCACCATCTGAAGATTGGCAACCATGACTGCACCCGTGACCCAGGACCCGCCATCGGCGGTCCGGCCCAAACGCAAGGACGCGAAGTCCGGCGCGGGGGGTAGCAGGCTCGGGCGATACATCCTCGTACGACTCGTTCTCATCATCCCGACGGTGTTCATCCTCGTCTCGATGGTGTTCCTTCTGATGCACCTGATCGGTGACCCGATCACGGCGGCACTCGGCGGCAGGCTGAGCCCCGACCAACTGCAGGCGCGCATCCACGCGGCAGGCTATGACCGGCCGATCTTCATCCAGTACTTCGAATACATCGGCAAGGTCTTCACCGGCAATTTCGGCACGACCCTGAGCGATCATCGCCCCGTCTCCGAGATTCTCGTGACCTACGGCGGTGCAACCCTCGAGCTCGCGTTCTACGCCCTCATTGTGGCGTTCATCGTCGGCATCCCGCTCGGGATGCTTGCCGCCTACCTTCGCGACAGGTGGCCGGATGCCGTGCTGCGCGTCCTGGCGATCCTCTTCTACGCGACCCCGGTCTTCTTTGCCGGGCTCCTGCTCAAGCTGGTCTTCGCGGTCTGGCTGGACTGGCTCCCCGTCGCCGGACGAGCATCCACGCGAACGGAGCTCGATCTCCAACTTCTTCCGCACCCCACGGGCATCCACCTCATCGACGCCATCGCGTCTGGCAACATGAACGATGTCGGAGACGTGCTCATCCACGCCGTGCTGCCCGGGATCGCCCTCGGGCTTCTCACCGCCGGCGTATTCCTGCGTCTGGTGCGCCTCAATATGATCGGCACCCTCTCGATGGACTACGTGGATGCCGCCCGTTCGCGCGGCGTCGGCGAACTGAGGCTCGTCCGAAAGCACGCCTACAAGCCCGCTCTTGTGCCGATCATCACGGTGATCGGGCTCCAGGTCGCCCTGCTCCTCGGCGGAGCGGTGCTCACCGAGACGGTGTTCGAGTGGAAGGGTCTCGGCTTCATGCTCGTGCAGTACCTCAACGCTCGGGACTTCGTCGCGGTGCAGGGCATCGTCGCGCTTCTGGCGGTGATCGTCGCGGTGACCAACTTCATCGTGGATGTCATAGCCGCGCTCATCGACCCGAGAGTGAGGTACTGAGATGTCGACGACCACTCTCACCCCCAAACGAAGCCTCTGGTCGAGGCTCCCCGTCGTGCACCAGCTGCAGCAGAGTGTCGGGCTGCAGCGCGGGATGCTCGTCACGGGCCTCGTGATCTGTGCGGTCTTCCTCCTCGCCGCGATCTTCGCGCCACTGCTCGCCCCGTACAGTTTCAACCAGCTCGTGGACGCCAACGGGCACCAGTTCGGCGCCCAGGTGCCGCCGTCCGCGCACCATCTGCTCGGAACGACCGTCGGTGGCTACGACGTGCTCTCCCGCGTGATCTGGGGCGCGCAGACCGCGGCTCTCGTGATCGTGGTCGCGGTGCTCCTGTCGATATTTGCCGGGGTATTGCTCGGGCTCGTCTCCGGATACTTCGGTGGCTGGCTGGACCGCGTGCTCGTCGTCGTCTGTGACGCCGTCTACGCATTCCCGTCCCTGCTGCTCGCGATCGTGATGTCGATCGTGATCTCGGGTGGGCAGTCGAACCTGTTCGGTGGCATCCTCGCGGCGGCGATCTCAATCACGGTCGTGTTCATCCCGCAGTACTTCAGGGTCGTGCGCTCCGAGGTCGTGCGGATCAAGTCGGAGGCGTTCGTCGAATCCGCGAAGGTCATCGGGTCAAGCTCCGCGCGCATCATGTTCCGGCACGTGCTGCGCAACTCGACCAGGACGCTCCCGCTGATCTTCACGCTCAACGCGTCCGAGGCGATCCTGACCCTCGCGGGTCTCGGGTTCCTCGGCTTCGGTATCGAACCGACCTCGGCCGCGGAGTGGGGCTTCGACCTCAACAAGTCGATCTCCGATGTCACCGCCGGAATCTGGTGGACCTCGATCTTCCCCGGGCTCGCGATCGTGCTGGTCGTGCTCGGCATGACCCTGGTTGGTGAGAGTCTCAACGACCTCGCTGATCCACGACTGCGCACGCGCAGGCGGGCCGCAGCCAAGACTGCGACGGACGCGGTCGACGCGGTCGACGCGCTCGAAAGCGACGAGTTGGAGAGCGACGAGTTGGAGACGCGAGCATGAGCAACCTCACGAAGGGCGAGCTCGCCGTCGAGATCGACGACCTCTCTGTCACGTTTGCGACCGACGGAGGCGATGTCCGCGCTGTCGACGGCGTGAGTCTCGCGGTCAAGACCGGCGAAGTGCTCGCCATTGTAGGTGAGAGTGGAAGCGGCAAGACCGTGACCGCGAAGACCATCCTGGGCCTGCTGCCGGAGACGGCGACGGCATCCGGGGCCGTGTTCCTCGGCAAGGACAACGTCGTCACGATCGGCCACAAGCGGCTGCGCGAGATTCGTGGCACCGGTGCTGCGATGGTGTTCCAGGAACCGTCGACTGCGCTCAACCCCGTTTACACGGTCGGCTGGCAGATCGCGGAGGGCCTGCGCGCGCACGGTAAGTATTCGCGCGCTGAGGCCAGGGCCAAGGCCATCGACATGCTCGATAAGGTCGGCGTTCCGGATGCGGCAACGCGCGTCGACTACTACCCCCATCAGTTCTCGGGAGGCCAGAAGCAGCGCGTCGTCATCGCCATGGCACTCGTGCTCGATCCCGAGCTCATCGTCGCCGACGAACCCACCACGGCGCTCGATGTGACCGTGCAGGCGGAGATCCTCGATCTGCTGCGGCGCTGCCGCGATGAGTTCGACACCGCTATCGTGCTCATCACTCACAACATGGGTGTCGTTGCGGACCTCGCAGACAGGGTCGCCGTCATGTACCAGGGCAAGCTCGTCGAAGAGGCGGATGCCGAAAGTCTCTTCACCGCCCCGAAACACGACTACACCAAGCGCCTGCTCGCTGCCGTTCCGTATCTCGGCTCGGGCACCGCGCGCACACAGGAGCGTGCTGCGCAGAGGGCACTCACGGAATCAGCGGTGCTCGTCTCTGCGCGAGGGCTCGAGATCGAGTATCCCGGCCGGCTCGGGCGCGGTGGTTTCAGGGCCGTGAATGGCGTGGACTTCGAGATCGGGGAGCGCGAGGTGCTCGGCCTGGTCGGGGAGAGCGGCTCGGGCAAGACCACCATCGGTCGTGCGATCGCCGGGCTCACGAGGGTCACGGGCGGGTCGCTGACCGTGCTCGGCCACGAGATGCTGGGATTCCGGGAACGCGACTTCACGCCAGTGCGCAGCCAGATCGGGTTCGTGTTCCAGGACCCGGCAACGAGCTTCAATCCGCTGCTGACGATCGCTGAGTGCGTGGCGGAGCCGCTGCTCGTGCACGGAGAGGCCGGAGATGCTCGCGGCGCTCGCGGGCGAGTGGACGAACTGCTCGAGGCGGTGCAGCTTCCGAAGAGCTTCGGCGATCGCTTCCCACACGAGTTGAGCGGCGGACAACGGCAGCGAGCCTCCCTCGCGAGAGCGCTCGCCCTGAAGCCGAAGCTGCTGATCGCGGACGAACCAACGAGTGCGCTCGATGTGTCCGTGCAGGCGAAGGTGCTCGAGTTGTTCGCGGAACTCCAGAGGGAACTCGGATTCGCTGCCCTGTTCATCAGTCACGACCTTGCCGTCGTCGACCTGCTCGCCGACCGCATCGCGGTGCTCTACCACGGCGAGATGGTGGAGGAGGGGACAGGAGCAAACGTGCTCGGTAACCCCCAGCATCCGTACACGAAGCGACTGTTGGCCTCGCTGCCGGTTCCGGACCCTCGAGAGCAGGCGAAGCGTCGCGAGGCACTCCGTCTCCTGCGTGAAGCGGATTAGGGAGGTACGTCGTGGCCCGAGTCGACCCCGCCATCTCGGCGCGCGACCTGTCCATTCACTATCGTTCCAATGGCATCCCGTCGCTCTTCGTCGCGGTGCGCGGGGTGAGCTTCACACTCGCCAGGGGGGAGTTCCTCGGACTGATCGGGGAATCCGGATCCGGCAAGTCAACTCTCGCAATGGCACTCGCCGGTCGTGCTCATGACGGCCTTCACGGCGAGGGTGTTCCCGGGATCAGCGGAGGCTCGCTCACCGTTCTCGGCACATCACTGCGGCACGTCACGACGCGCAGGCGCGACCGGCTCACGATCAACATCGGATACCTGCCACAGGATGGTGCGGAAAAGCTCAGCCCCGCGCTGACCGTTGCCGAGAACGTGGCGGAACCGATCTACTCGAGAGACAGGCATTTCCCCAGCAGGGAAGCGGCCGCCGCGGTGGCGGCCGCGATCGACTCGATGCGGCTGTCTCTCGGTCTCATGCAGAAACTTCCGTATGAGCTGAGCAGCGGACAGCGCCAGAGGGTCGCGCTCGCGCGGGCCCTCGTCCTCGAGCCGCAGCTCCTCATCGCCGACGAGCCCGCTCGGGGCGTGGACCCGACGGTGCGGGCGGGAGTGTTCGAGGCGCTCGATCGTTGGAGAGTCGAACGGGGGATGGCCGCGGTGATCGTGAGCAGCTCGCTTTCGGACATCGGGCGGATATCGTCGAGGCTTGCCGTGATGCAGGCGGGCGTTATCGTGGGACTGGGCACAACACGCGAGGTGTTCGATGGTCCGCATCATCCGTATCTCAAGGCCCTGACTGCCGAGCGGGCCGACGAAGTGAACAGGAAAGTGTCTTTTGTCGATTGACCAGCAACATCACGCCGTTCTGAGCACGGCGATCCGTCCGATTGCCGAGGAGCGCAGGCCGGCTCCAGGACCAATCGCGGTGCTTCCCAACTCCAAGGACGTTTTTGCGGATGCCGTGCGAGCCGGCGGGGGAGAGGTGGCCGAGCTCTCCGCCGAGACGCGCGGGGTCATCTGGCTCTCCTCCAAGAGCGCCGCGGATCTCGTGACGCTGCTCGACGAGCATCCCGGGATCGGCTGGGTGCAATTGCCCTGGGCGGGCGTCGATGCCTTCGCCGGGGTGCTCTCGTCGTATGCGGGCCAGGAACGCCCGCTCTGGACCAGCGCGAAGGGCGCGTACTCGCAGCCCGTTGCCGAACACGCCCTGGGCCTCGCCATTGCGCTCCTGCGCGGCTTCCCCAAGCACGTCGTCGCCCGGAGTTGGGCACCCGTGAAAGAGGGTACCTCGCTGTTCGGCCTGAACGTTGTGATCATCGGTGCGGGCGGTATCACGGTCGAACTCATGCGGCTGCTCGAACCGTTCGGTGTGCACGTGACCGTCGTGCGACGCAGTGCCGAGCCGATGCCGGGCGCCGAGCACACGCTCACGAGCGACCACCTTCTCGAGGTGCTGCCCGACGCCGATGTCGTTGTCGTCGCCGCTGCGTTCACTCCCGGCACGGCGAAGCTCATCGGGTCTGAGCAGCTCGCGGCGATGAAGCCCGCGGCAGTGCTCGTCAATATCGCCCGTGGTGGCCTCGTTGACACCGATGCCCTGGTCGCCGCGCTCGAGTCCGGCACGATCGCGGGCGCCGGCCTCGACGTCACCGATCCGGAGCCACTGCCTGACGGCCACCCGCTGTGGGAGGCGCCGAACCTCATCATCACGCCACACAGCGCAGACACGCCCGAGATGACAGCGCCGCTGTTGGCCGAGCGCATTCGCGCCAATGTCGAGGCGTTCCTCGGCGATGGCCGCTTTGTCGGCGTGGTCGACCCGAAGGAAGGGTACTGATGTCCACCGAGCGAGAAGGTCTGTTCTGGGCCGGGTCGTACACGGCCGAAATGGATGGCGCGAGCGAGGGCATCGGGCGGCTTGCACCACGATCCACTGACGGGAGTCTCGAATACCTCGGGCTCGCCGCACGCACCTCCTGCCCCTCGTTCGTCGCGAACGGCACTCGCGCCGGTCTCGTCTACGCCACGGATGAGGCCGAAGCTGCCGTGAACGCGTTCCGCCGCGAGGGTGATGACCTCGTCGCTCTCGGCGGCCAGCCGACCAGCGGAAAGCTGCCCTGCCAGATCAGCGCAACGGACGACTGGCTGTACGTCGCGAACTATTTCAGTGGCACCGTCGATGTCTTTCCGCTCGCGGAGGACGGCTCGATCGGTCCGATCCACCAGAGTCTCGCGGGCAGTGGGAGCGGACCGCACCCCGCGCAGGACGGGCCGCACGCCCACTCGACGCTCGTCACGGCATCCGTGGTGCTCAGCGCTGACCTCGGCACCGACCAGGTGCACGTGCAGCGCTGGGAGGGCGGCGCGCTCGACCGGATCGCCTCGGTGTCGTTCCCTCCCGGCACGGGGCCGCGTGATTTCGTCGTCGCACCCGATGGTCGCATCTACCTGGTGGGGGAGCTGAGTGGTGAGATCTTCGAACTCGCCGACGACGGCAGCATCGTGCGCTCCGGACCGTCAGTTGTCGAGACTGTCGATGGCGACCACTGGGCGGGACTCGTCATTCACCACTCGGGCAGATACCTCTACACCGGCCTGCGCGGGTCCAACCGCATCGCGGTCGTGGATGTCGACGCGCTGACGCCGATTGTTGCAATCGACTGCGGGGGCAACTGGCCGCGCAACCTGTGCATCGCCGGAGACATGCTCTATGTCGCCAACGAACGCTCGAGCACGGTGACGAGTTTCCGCGTCGACGCCAGCACGGGCATCCCGACTCCGGTAGGCTCACCCGAGGCGGTTCCGACCCCGACCTATTTGTTGCCCGCGAGCTGATCGCGGCGCCGGTGGGTTTGGGCCGGTCTCAACCTTTGGTAAAGTAGTAAAGCTGTTAAAGCAATCCTCGATAGCTCAATTGGCAGAGCAGCCGGCTGTTAACCGGCAGGTTCTTGGTTCGAGTCCAAGTCGGGGAGCCAGAAGCTCCCGTAGGTGTCCGCACTCTCGTGCGCGCCGTACTCCCGGGGGAGTACGGCCGGAACCTCGATAAGCGGATGCTGCGCGCGCCACCCGCCGTTACGATCGACTCATGCCCAGCCCCGGTGAGTTCTTCGACAACGCTCGCCGTAGCCACGACTGGCACAGCGATCCCTGGCTCGAACACTACCTCGAGCGGCCACGGCATCGCGGCAAATTCTCCAAGGCGGCGAGGCTCTGGCTTCCGGTCATTGTGTCGTTTCTCGTGCAGGTGCCTGCCGTGTTCTTCGTCTGGCGCGTGGCCGGGCGACACCCTGTGCTCGCGCATCTCGCGCTACCCCAGCTGACTCTCGGCCTGCTCATCGCGGCGGTCGGCCCACTCGCGCTCATCGCGGCACGGCGATTCCCCGGTCCCGTTGTCGCCTTTGTCACCGTCGCGGCATCCGCGGATCTCCTGCTGCACTTCGGCAGCGACGGGCCGCCGTACATCGCACTGGCCTTCGCGCTCGTGTCCGCAATCGTGCGCGGGGCGAGAATCTGGGCCTGGATCGCCGTCTCGGTCGGCGGGGTCGCCACTCTCGGGCTCGGACTGCTGATCGGTGTGACGTGGCAGCCGGTGCGGATGGTCGGGGTCACCCTGGGCGTGCTCCTCGTGATGGGGATCGGCGAGGGCATCAGAAGTCGGCGCGAACGCTTCGCCGAGATCTCCGCGCGCATAGCTCGGCGCAAACAGTCCGAGGTGCAGGCGGAGCGCGTGCGGATCGCACGGGAACTGCACGACGTCCTCGCTCACTCGCTCAGCCAGATCAACGTGCAGGCCGGCGTCGGGCTCCACCTCATGGACAAGCAGCCGCAGAAGGCAGCCGAGGCACTCGCGAGCATCAAAGAGTCAAGCAAGACCGCTCTCGACGAGGTGCGCGCCGTGCTCGGGGTCCTTCGCGCGGAGGGCGGCGCAGACCCGAGCGCGCCGCTCGTTCCGGAACCCGACCTCGCGCGACTCGCCGCGCTTGCGGCATCCGTCAGCGCGCAGGGGCCGCGCGTGGATGTGCGGAACCAGGTGGTCTCGCCGCCTTCCGCCGCGATCCAACTCGCCCTCTATCGCATCGCTCAGGAGTCGCTCACCAACGTGCTGCGCCACGCCTCCGCATCGTCTGTCACGCTCACGCTGACCGAGACGGATGGCGTCTACGAGCTTGCCGTGCAGGACGATGGTGTTGGGCCAACCGCGCCTAAGCACGATTCTGGAGGCAGGGGAGTGCTCGGCATGCGCGAGCGGGCAGAACTGCTCGGCGGCACGCTCGAAGCCGGGCCTGTTCCCGGCGGCGGCTTTCGCGTGCTTGCCCAGATACCGGTGTCCAAGACGGGGGAAGTCCAATGATTCGTGTCGCGATCGCCGACGACCAGCAGTTGATCCGCGGCGGCTTCCGCTCGCTGCTCGAGGCTGAGCCGGACATCCAGGTGGTCGGCGAGGCCGGGACGGGAACCGAGGCACTCGCCCTCGTGACACGCGAGAAGCCGGACGTCGTGCTGATGGACATCCGCATGCCAGACGGGGATGGGCTCTGGGCCACGGAACGGATCGTCGCCGACGCCTCACTAGTAGGCACCCACATCGTGATCGTGACGACCTTCGAGCTCGACGAGTACGTTGGGCAGGCGATCAGGGCCGGTGCGAGCGGATTCCTGGTCAAAGACACCGAGCCGGTCGAACTGATCCGCGCCGTGCGCGTCGTCGCCGCGGGGGACGCCCTGCTGTCGCCCGGAGTCACCAGGCGCCTATTGGAGCGAGTCGCGGGCGCACTCAAGGAGACTCCGGATGCGAGCCAACTGAGCGTGCTGACCGAGCGCGAGCAGGAGGTGCTCGGCCTCGTTGGTCGCGGCCTCACCAACGAGGAGATCGGTCGTACCCTCTTCCTCAGCCCGCTGACCGCTAAGACCCACGTATCGCGGATCATGTCGAAGCTTGCCGCGAGGGACCGGGTGCAGCTCGTTGTCATCGCCTACGAGACGGGGCTCGTGCGGGCTGGTTACCAGGAGTAGAGAGCCTCGCTGTGATGCTCCCGCCGGCGTAGCAATGAGACTCCCCGCGGCAGATTCCAGATCGGTCCGCGAGGCCGATGCTATGAGTGCAGGTTCCGCCGGAACCGCGAAGGAAAGGAATCATCGTGCTTTCGACACTCACTCAGCCCGCGGCAGCTTTCGCCGACACCATGGCCCACTGGGGCGGACCCTGGGGCGGTGGGCCCGGCTTCCTGTTCCTGCTCATCCCGCTCTTCTGGATCATCGTCTTCGTCGTGCTGTTCAGTATCTTCGGTCGTCGCTGGCGCCGGGCGCGCTGGAACGCCATGGGCGGCTACGGACACCCCGGTGCCTGGGGTGCGCCGAGCCGATCGGCCGAAGCGACTCTCGCGGAGCGCTTCGCACAGGGCGACATCGACGAGAAGGAATATCGCGCCCGCCTCGAGGTGCTCAGGGCGAACAATCCGCAGCATCCCCCGATCGCGTAGCTCTCACGAGCGCTGTCGACGGCGGTACCGGGCTCCTCCGATGCCGCCGTTTCGCGGTATCCTCTACAGGCGCGTCTGCGGTCGTCGACGCCCAGGGAGGGGATGAGCGTGGACAACTGGTTGCGCGACAACTCGCTGTTCCTCACCGTGACGTTTGCGTCGATCGCGGCGGTGCTTCTCGTGCTGGCCGTTCTCTTTCTCGTGCTGTGGCTGCTCTCGGGCAAGCGCCGCAGAAACCTGAGGTCCGACCATCTCGACACCGAAGACGAACTGACCGACGCCGAGATCGCCCTCCAGGAACAACTCGGGCGGCTTCGAATCGTGCGCGAGCTCAACGAAGTGGCGGTGCACTCCATCTCCGTCATCATCAGGCAGGCCGATGGTGCACGTTACGCAGCAACCTCGGATCCCAGCGCTGCCGCCCGCACAGCGGCCACGATCGCCGAGACCGCCAGGGGCACGCTCGCCGACCTGCGCCGCGTGATGACGGTCGTTCGCGAGGGCGAGGCGGATGTCTCGCCCCAGCCGCGCCTCAAGTCTGTTCGTGAGCTTTTCCGCACCATGCGCGACGCAGGCCTCGTGCTCACCTTCGTCGAGAGTGGAGACCGCTTCGATCTCCAGGCGGGGGCGGAACTCGCGGTCTACCGCATCCTGCAGGAAGCACTCTCGAACGCGCTCAAGTACGGCGGAGAGGGCACCGAGGTCAAGGTGTCATTCTCCTGGACGGAGGAGGGGCTCCAACTGCTCGTCGACGACGACGGAGTGCGCGCGGAGGCCCGGCGTCAGGGCGTCGACCCCAACGAGCTCGCGCAGCAGCGCAGCTACACCTTCGAGGAAGACCTGAACGCGCTCACCGAGGTCATCACGGGTCCCGGCATGACCGAGATGCGCGAGCGCGCGGAGCTGTACGGTGGCATCTTCAACGCCTACTCCGTGCCCGGCGTCGGATTCTCAGTCTCCGCGGTGTTTCCCGCGCTGCGCTATGACAATGGCGTTCACGGCGTCAAGTTGGAGCGGTGAGTGCGGCCGGACGCATCCGCCCTCGTGATCGTCCACGGTCGTGACGAGGAGTAAAGCGGATGCCGCGGCGCTCCGCGCCGGTCTCGCGGTGGGCCTCGCGGCGGCGGCATATGGCGTGTCGTACGGCGCGCTTGCGGTAGGCGCCGGCCTCGACATCTGGCAGACCTGCGTGATGAGCCTGCTGATGTTCACCGGAGGATCGCAGTTCGCGCTCGTCGGGGTGATCGCGACCGGCGGCGTGTCCGCTGGTCCCGCGGCGATCGCGAGCGCTGCCATCCTCGGCATTCGCAACGGGATCTACGGCGTCCGGATCGCGCCGATCATCGGCGGGCGGTGGTGGAGGCGGCTGGCGGCAGCCTGGGTGACGATCGACGAGTCGACAGCGGTCGCCAGCTCGCAGACAACACTCAGGACGCAGCGAATCGGATTCTGGGTCACGGCCGTCGCGGTCTTCGTCGGCTGGAACCTCACTTCGCTCATCGGCGGGCTGATCGGCGATGCCCTCGGAGACGTGCGGCAATACGGTCTGGATGCCGCTGCCGCGGCCGCGTTTCTCGGCTTGCTGTGGCCGCGGCTGAGGCAGCTCCAGCCGATCGCGGTCGCGGCGGCAGCCGCCGTCATCGCCGTTGTGCTCACGCCGGTGCTCATGCCCGGTCTCCCCGTGCTCGTCGCGAGCGTTGTCGCGATCCTGGTCGGCATCTTCAACTGGTTCGGTCGCGCAGACGAGGTTCCCGACGCACGGAACGACCCGCCACACATCGCGCCGGCACCCGCGAGCCACGCGGGAGGGGACGCACCATGACCCTGTGGCAGATCGTGATCATCGCATCCCTCGCCTGTCTGGCACTGAAGGTGAGCGGCTACCTCGTACCAAAGACGGTGCTCGACAAGCCCGCGACATCCCGGGTCGCGAACCTTCTCACCGTCGCACTGCTCGCGGCCCTTATCGGCGTGCAGACCTTCGGCCAGGGGCAGGGGCTCGCCGTCGACGCGCGGGTTCCCGCACTCCTCGTCGCCGCCGGTCTGTTCGCCCTGCGGGTACCGTTCATCCTCGTGGTGATCGCCGCTGCAGCGACTGCGGCTCTGATCAGGGCCTTCGTCTAGTTCTACCCCTCCGGGTGATCCACGCCGGGCAGCCAGCTCAGACCGGGAACGCCCCAGCCGCTCTTGCGGATCGCCTTGTTCGCTGCTTTGGCTTCGGTGGGAGCGAGCCGGTCTGCGTAGAGCAGTCCATCGAGATGGTCGAATTCATGCTGGAAGATGCGCGCAAGCCAACCGCTGGCCTCGATCTCGAACGGATTCTGGTCAAGGTCGACCGCGCGGAGGATGGCGAGGTCCGACCGTCGAAGGGCAAAGCGTTCACCCGGGATCGAAAGGCACCCTTCGGACTCGTTCTCCTCATCCAGTTCCTCGATCGACGGCGGAGTCACCCAGAGCTCCGGGTTGATAGCGGCTCCGCGCCACCGCACGTCGTTGTCATCGGTCCAGTCATAGACGAACACGCGCAGTGGTACGCCGACCTGCGGAGCCGCGACGCCGACACCCGGAGCTGCGGCCATGGTCTGGTACATGTCGGAGACGAGAGTGACCAGGCTCTTGCCGAAATCGGTGACCTTGGCGGCGGGCGAATGCAGCACGGGGTCGCCCGTGATAACGATGGGAAGAACGGCCATTCGCCAAGATTATCGTGACGACAGCGATAGGGTCGTGGGGTGCCGCCTGACCTCCTCGAGCTGACCCACGCGGTGTCGCTCACGCCTAACCAGGCATTGGGCATCCCGATCGCGCTCGTCGGTGCGATGTTTCTGTCGCTGGGTGCGCAGTTCCAACATCGCGGCGTCGGTAAAGTTGGCGCGAATGGCCAGGCAGCAGGCGGATCGAACGCCCTCAGCCTTCGCCAGATGCTCCAGTTGCTGAGAAGACCGTCCTGGGTCACGGGCACGCTGTTGCTCGGTCTGGCGATCGTATTCCAACTCAGTAGCCTGATCCTCGCGCCGCTCATCGTGGTGCAGCCGCTCGGTGCCGCGGCGCTGGTGATCACCGCGATCGTCAACTCGCGCGTGTCGAAGATCCCGCTCACCTGGGCGGCCATCCGAGCCATCATCTTCTGTGTCGCGGGCGTAGCGTTGTTCGTGACGATTGCGGCGTTCACCGCAACATCCAGCCCGGTGAGCGAGAGCCAGCTCGTCATCATCCTGATCATCCTCGGGGTGGTCACGGTCGCATTCGGCGCGGCGTTTGGCTTCCTGCGCAGGCGCTTCAAGGCGATCATCTACATCGTCGGAGCCGGCGTGCTCTACGGATTCGTTGCGACGCTCGCCAAGGTCGTCATCGACCGGATCAAGACCCTCATGGTCTTCGGCTCGGATGCCGGGGGTTTCGAATGGCTCACGACGATCTGCATAGTCGCACTTCTCGCGGCGACCGCGCTCGGAGGGTATTTCGTCCAGAGTGCCTACGCCTCTGGTCCGCCAGACCTCGTGATCGCCGGCCTCACCGTGATCGATCCGATCGTGGCCGTGTGCATCGGCGTCGTGGTGCTTCAGGAGGCCGCCGGTACGCCGCTCTGGGCAATCCTGGCCTTTGTCGTCTCCGGAGCGATCGCCGTCTATGGGGTTTTCCAGCTGGCTAAACATCATCCGCAGTCTCGCCGCTAAACTGGCACAAGCTGGTTTCGCCCTCACCCCCACCACCAACCACGTCAAGGGAACTCGAGAATTTGCCTGAATCCCCGCATAGTGCCGCTTCGATGTCGTCGAAGCCCCTGCGCGTACTGATCGGCGCCGATACTTTTCCACCGGACGTGAATGGCGCGGCCAACTTCGCGTCCCGGCTCGCCGCCGGGCTCACCGAACGCGGTCACGACGTCCACGTCGAGGCCCCGGCGTTTGATCGACACCACGGTGATTTCCGGGAGGAACACGATGGTGCAACCTTCACCGTGCACCGCATCTACTCCTGGCGCTGGTTCCCGCACGACTGGCTGAGGTTCGTGCTGCCATGGCGCAGCCAGGCACACGCCGCCAGGCTCCTGGATGCGATCAAGCCGGACGTCGTGCACATCCAGTCGCACATTGTGGTCGGCAGGGGTCTCGCGCGCCAGGCGGCCAAGCGCGGGATCCGGGTGATCGGAACGAACCACTTCATGCCCGAGAACATGATCGAGCACACCCTGCTGCCCAGGTTCCTGCGGCGCAAGGCAATCCAGATCGCCTGGAACGACGCGGCGAAGACCTTCGCGCTGTGCGACGCCGTGACCTCCCCGAGTCGTAAGGCCGCGGACTTCCTTGAGGCAGAGACCAACCTTCGCGGAGTGCATGCGATCTCGTGCGGCATCGACGCAAGTCTCTACACGCCGAGCTTTGCCAAGCGCACTGAGAACCGTGTGGTGTTCGTCGGCCGTGTGACCGGGGAGAAGCACATCGACGTACTGCTTCGCGCTTTTGCGACGCTCGACCCGAAGCTTGACGCAAAGCTCGACGTCGTTGGCGGCGGTGACCTGATGAACCAGCTCAAGCAGCTCGCGCGGGAGCTGGGTATCGCGGACCGGGTCAACTTCCTCGGTCACGTCTCCGATGAGGAGCTCCGCGCAGCACTCACGCGCGCGACTGTCTTCGCTATCCCGTCCATCGCCGAACTGCAGTCAATCGCCACGATGGAGGCGATGGCCTCCGCCCTTCCCGTCGTCGCTGCAAACGCTATGGCGCTGCCACACCTGGTCCACAACGGCGAGAACGGTTACCTCTTCGAACCGGGCAGTGCGAGCGACCTCGCGGCCAGGCTCACGGACGTGCTGACGCTGCCCGATGACGAGTTCCAACGAATGAAGAAGTCGAGCCTCAAATACATCGCGGCACACGACATCCAGCGCACGATCAGCATCTTCGAGAGCCTGTATCGTGGTGAACCGGTGACGGATCCCGTCACCGACGTGTCGCTCGACGAGCAGGCCTCCTGACAGGTCTCCTGACTCCAAGCGCGACGCGGGGCGGTAGCTCAGCTGGTTAGAGCAGCGGACTCATAATCCGTCGGTCACGGGTTCAAGTCCCGTCCGCCCTACTCTCGTGACTGCCTCGCCGCGGGCGCAGCACTCACACCGAGTTCCCCGTGACCGCGGCGTAGCATGTGCACTGATGCGAGTGTGCGATGTGCCGGGCGACAGCCACGCACGGCAAATGCGATGAGTGACGGCGTGGGGTATGCCTTCGCGCTCGGCCTCGTCGCTCTCCTCAATCCCTGCGGCTTCCCCCTGTTGCCCGCGCTCCTGGCGTCGTTCCTTCGTCCGGCAGACGATGGCATCGTCGTGCGAATCCGCCGCGCCCTTGTCGCCGGCTTCTGGATCACCATCGGATTCGTGGCGGTCTTTGGTGTCGCGGCCCTTCTCGCTGCGGCCGGTGCCGTTGTGGTCGCTCCGTGGGTGACCGAGTTCATGATCCTGTTCGCTCTCGCGCTGGTCGTCGTCGGCGTTCTCGAGATCGTCGGCAGAACGATCCGACTGCCGCTGCCCGTCATGAGGTACGCAGAAGGGCACAGCCCCTTCGCCATGGCGGGCTTCGGAGCCGCATACGCGGTCGGGTCCCTGAGCTGTTCCCTTCCCCTCTTTCTCGCGGGTGTTGCGGGCGCGTTCACCCGTGGGAGCTTCACTTCCGGCCTGGGCGCTTTCGGCGCCTACGCGCTCGGAATGGGCGTGTTCACAACCGCAGCCAGCGTGCTCGCCAGCGTCGCGGGCACCGGGGTGCTGCGCCGATTCTCCGGCCTGACGCGGTACTTCCCGATCGTGGCTGGCTGTATCGGGGTTCTCGCCGGCGGGTACTTGGCGGCCTACTGGGGGAGCGTCTGGCTCGACCCTGTGGTGGCCTCGGCCATGTCGAGCGGGATCGACGGTTGGCTCTCCGGGATCCAGGGCATGATCGACGGCAACGCGCGGATGCTCGGGGCAGTTCTCGGCGTTGCCGTCGTGGCCGCGACCGTGGTCGTCGCAATCGTTAGCAGAACGGCACACAGGCGCAACAAGAAGGGCACGATTGATGCAGGAACCTGACCCGGCAGCCACGCGCGCGACACCACCAGCACCACGAAAGTCGCCCGCAACGTCCCGCGGCATGTGGATCGCGTACGGCGCGAGCGCGGTCGCGTTGGTCGTCGCACTCGCCGCGGTGCTGTTCGCGGGGAACCCGCCCTCCGGCGCGACGACCAACTCGGGTGCCACCGTCAATTCCGCCGTGTCCGGGCTTCATGCGAGCGCCGCGGTGACATCCATGCTCGAGCTCAGTCCGCTCTCCGCATCCGGCCAGACCATGCCGGAGTTCCGCCTCACCGACCAGCGAGGCAATCCCATGAGCCTTGCGGAGTTCAGGGGGCGTGCCGTGGTGCTCACCTTCAACGACGATCAGTGCCAGGACCTCTGCACGCTTCTGGCCGAAAGTGTCGTTGCGGCAGACCACGACCTCGGCACTCACCAGAACAAGATCGCCTTCGTCTCGATCAATGCCAACTCGTACTACCCGCAGGTGTCGGCCGTCAAAGCCTGGACGGACAGTCACGGTCTCGCCCAGACAGCAAATTGGTACTTCGGCACGGGCACGGTGAAGCAGTTGAGCGATGCGTCGAACGCCTACGAGGTGCCCGTCACCCGCGACGCAAAGACGAAGACCATCGAGCACGGCGCCGAAGTGTTCTACATCGACCCCCAGGGCCGTGAGGTGGGCATCGGCGGATTCGGCAATACATCCGCCAACACGGAGATCTACGGGCACGATATGGCAGAGCTCGCGATGTCGCTTCTGCCGCAATCGCGGCGATTCGCGGTGGGGGGAACGTCGGGCCCGCCCCCACAGGTGAGTGGAGGGCTTGGATCGTCGCCCGTTCCGATGACGGTTCCCGCCCTGATGACCTCGGGATCGGTGTCGACCGCCGCGGACCCGAAGCACTACACGGTGCTCAATTTCTGGTCGAGCAGTTGTACGGCGTGTGTCGCTGAACTTCCGGGATTCCAATCCGTCCACACGATGTACGGAAACGCGGTCGACTTCCTCGGCATCGATGTCGCCGACGACGCCATCCTGGGACGGAAGCTCGCGACCAGGACCGGCATCGACTATCCCGTCGGCAACGACTCGGCGGGGACGGTGAGCGGTTCGTTCCAGGTGGCCGAACTGCCCTTCACCGTGATTCTCGACCCGAACGGAAAGGTGGTCATCCGCCATCCGGGGCTGTTCACCGCCGATCAACTCATCTATGTGCTGGAAGATCTCGAACCCTCACTGCAGAAACTCGACACCCTGGGCGGCTGATCAGACGCTGGTTTTCGTTCCTGATTCTTATACATTGTTCTGCAATGTATAGTGCCATCAGGTATGGAGGCGTGATGAATATCGACAAAGACCTGGTCGCGGCAATGGCGACGCCGCTCGTGCTGGCGATACTGGCGGAGGGTCGCAGCTACGGCTATGCGATCCACAAGCGCGTTCGCGAACTCTCTGCAGGCGACCTCGAGTGGACAGACGGGATGTTGTACCCGCTGTTGCATCGCCTGGATCGACTGGGTTACCTGCGGGCAGACTGGGGCATTTCTCCGGAGGGACGCCGCCGCCGGTACTACGAGATCACCGATGCGGGAAGGGCCGAGCTGGCGAACCAGCGCACCCAGTGGGAGGCGGCGACTCGCACCCTTGGTGGACTCTGGCGTAATTCCGCGTCGCTGGGCTGGTCGGGGGCGTGAGAATGGACCAGGTGGAGGCCGACATCGCCGAGTGGCGCGCCGCTGTCCTTCGTGATTCTGCTGTGGATGCCGCGGACGCCGACGAGCTCGAAGAACACCTGCGCGAACAACTGGACGAACTTGCGGATGCGGGACTGACCCGGGCAGAGGCCTTCCAGATCGCCGTCCAGCGTCTGGGTCGCGTGGATCGTCTCACCGCGGAGTTCGCCCGTGAGCACGGCGAACGGTTGTGGAAACAGCTTGCTCCTGCGACATCGGAGAACCCCGCGCAGAGAAGTCGGTCCGTCACGGGCATGATCGTGTTCGCCGTCATCGCGGCGCTCTCGATCCAGGTGGGAAGGCTTTGCGCGGGGATACAGGATTCCGGGGCACAGGCCGGAGGAACTCCCAACTGGTTCCTGCTCGACGCGGGGCTGTTCGTCATCCCCGTGCTCATCGCCTACTTCGTCTGGTCGAGGCGGATGCCATCGCGCATCCTCACGGGCCTTGCCGCTGTTGTCGCCGTCGTGGCCCTCATCGTCAATCTGTACCCGTTCGCGCCCGACGGCCAGACGCTCGTGCAGGTTGCCATCCATTTTCCCGTGCTGCTCTGGTTCGCGGTCGGAGCGGCCTATCTCAGCGATGCCGACGCAACGTGGCGTCGTCGCATGGAATTCGTGCGGTTCACGGGTGAATGGGTCATCTACTGGGTACTGCTCGCGCTTGGCGGGGGAGTGCTCATGGGGCTGACCGTGCTGATCCTCCAGCCGATCGCACCGGACGCCATCGGCGAAGTCATGGTCTGGGTACTGCCCTCCGGAGCTGCCGCGGCCACGATCGTCGCTGCCTGGCTGGTTGAGGCGAAGAAGAGCGTCATAGAGAACCTTGCGCCCGTTCTCGCAGCGGTGTTCACGCCTTTGTTTTCCGTCATGCTCATCGTTGCCGTCGTCGTTTATGCCGTCGGTGGACTGGGGCGCGACTTCGACCGTGACCTGGTCACCGTCTTCGACCTGCTCATGATCGTCGTGTTCGGGCTCGTGCTCTATGCCCTGTCCGCGCGCGTCAGGGGAAAGCCTGCCGGAGCGCTCGATGTCATGAGGCTCGTCGCCATTGTCGCCGCGCTCATCCTCGACGTACTCGTGCTCGTGTCGATGTTGACGCGCGTCGGCGAGTTCGGCCTCACTCCCAATCGTGTCGCGGCGCTCGGGCTGAATCTCGTTCTCGTCGTGAACCTCGTGGTCACCGCGTGGATCTCGGTTCGGATGATTGCTCGTCGTGCTGCCGTGGATCGACTCGAGCGGTGGCAGACCGGCTTCCTGCCAGTCTTCGTTGCCTGGGTCGCCATCGTCATCATCGTCGTGCCGCCGCTGTTCGCCTTCTCCTGAGGCTGTGATCGCCTGCAAGAGTCGTACACTGAACGCGACATGAATGAAGCGAATCACCCCGCGGTCAGCGCGGTCGAACAGGTTCTCACCGCACACGGCATCGAGCCGCGGACGCGGTGGTTCGACGACTCGACGTCGACCGCGGTCCAGGCCGCGGATGCGCTCGGGGCCCCGCTCGGCGCAATCGTCAAGTCCCTCGTCTTCCTGCTGGATGACGAACCACTCCTCATCCTCGCGTCCGGCGTCCACAGGGTCGACACGGTACTCGTCGGAGCCGAACTGGGCGGAACGCTCGGCAGGGCATCCGCGGGCGTCGTGAAAGAGGCGACCGGACAGACCATCGGTGGCGTTGCCCCGATCGGGCACCCGAAGCAGATTCGCACGGTTGTCGATGTGTCGCTGGCCGACTACGGCGAGATCTGGGCGGCAGCAGGACATCCGCACGCTGTCTTTCCGACGACTTTCGATGAGTTGAGACGACTCACGGGAGGCGCCGCGATTCGGGTGATATCGGATGAGGGCGCGGCAGAGTAATACCTCTCGCTGCTGATCGCGTGTGCGCTCAGAACCGCCCATAATCGCGCAATTTCGGTCATTCAAGGAAATATCCCCCAAATACGTGACAATGAGCTACGCTTGCACGTGCAGTTGCTGTACCTCGCAGATCTTGAATGCTTGTCGCCTTACGGCGCATGTTTCTTTCGGGAGCGGACGATGAACACCGCGACGAGTGGCCTCGGCAGTCGGGGCTACGCGAAGACCTCCTGAAGGAGAAATGAAATGGCAGTTGGAACCGTAAAGTGGTTTAACGCAGAGAAGGGCTTTGGCTTCATTGCCCCCGAGGACGGTAGCCCCGATGTGTTCGCGCACTACTCGGCTATTGCAACCAGCGGGTACAAGTCCCTCGACGAGAACCAGAAGGTCGAGTTCGACCTGGCGCAGGGCCCCAAGGGTCCTCAGGCGGAGAACATCCGCCCGCTGTAATCAGCTTTGCTCGAGAAGAGCCGATCTCCGCACCGCGGGGGTCGGCTCTTTCGTGTTTGTGGCATGCGACGAGCCTGAGTGGTTTCGCGCGAAAGATCGCCTAGCCTGTTAGCCATGGATACCCTCTTCAGCGTTCTTCACGTGGCAACTGCAGTGTTCATCATCGGGCCCATGGCAATCCTGCCCATGACCGGTCTCCGGGCCATTCGCGCTGGCAATGCGGGCCAGGTGAAGACCCTCGCCGCCTCGGTCCAGCTCTTCAGCTGGATCTCCCTGGCCGTCGTCGTGTTCGGTTTCGGAGCACTCGGGATGAGCGACCCGAAGTATCACCTGTCGTTCACGACCTCGTGGATCTGGATCTCCACCGTCGCCTATGTCATTGCCCTGCTCATCAACCTGCTGCTGGTCGTGCCCGCACTGAAGAAGGCGGGCGCGGAGGTCAGTAACGACGGCAGCGGCAAGACGGCGCGCTACCCGCAGATTTCGGCCGGCTCGGGCATTGCGTCCCTGTTGCTCCTGCTCGTCGTCGTGCTCATGGTGTGGAAGCCCTGAGTGCTCGCTGGGCAATTTAATTGATCCCCAGTTGGTTGCATCACGGGTCGGTGTGAACCGACCAGAGCAGCCATTTCGACAAGGATGACGTCCATGACCACACCAACACCCACCGCAGACACCACGACCCCCGAGGGCCAGTTCGCCGTGTTCCACGAGCGGAGGAACCTCGCCGTCGTGCAGCCGAAGGGCAACCTGGCCCTCGTCAACACGCAGTGGGTCGACAGCGAGCAGACAATCTACGGGGTGCCGGGGGTCTGGGCTCCGCTGCCGAACGGCGAGTCCGGACTCCGCGTCACGGCCACGGCATCCGACGGCATCAGGGTGAATGGCGAGCTCGTCGATGGCACCGTCACGGTCGCGGGCAAGGATTCCGCGGAGCCCGGCGAGATCACGTTCAGCGACACGGTCAGCGGCTTTGTCATTGCGAGCGAGGGCGGCAGCTACGCCCTGCGCGTGTGGGACGCCGAGTCCGAGGGAATCCAGGCCTTCGGCAGCATCGACGCGTTCCCCTACAACCCCGAGTGGGTGATCACCGCGAAGTTCACCGAGGTCGACGGCGGCACGGTTCTCGGATTCGAACACCTCAAAGATGACGGCAAGACACGGGAGATGGTGATTCCCGGCGAGATCACCTTCACCAAGGATGGCATCGACTACAACCTCGCGGCCTTCAAGTCTGGTCGGGCTCTCCAGCTCGTCTTCGCCGATGCGACCAACGGCGACACGACCTACAGCGTGGGCCGCTTCCTCTTCGTCGCACCCAACGCGGATGGCACGATCACCCTGGACTTCAACCGGGCTGTTGTGCCGCCGTGCGGGTTCTCGCACGCGTTCAACTGCCCGATGCCCCCCAGGCAGAACCGCTTCTCTGTGCCGATCGAGGCCGGCGAGAAGAACGCCCTCGACAAGAACGGGCGACTGCTGCACGAGTAGGCGAGCGCAAGTCTCGGGGCGGCAGACTGGAATGGTGTACATCGCGCTGAACTCCGGTTCCGATCGGAGCGTCGTCCTCAGCAGGCTGGACGACAGCGGCGTCGTCACAGAGGATCAGGTGCTCGCGCGCGCGGAGTTGTCCGCCGTGGTGGCGCAACTCGAGTCCGAGCGTCCGCGCTGGGTATGGGACGACACGAGTCGCTGGTATCCGCCCTTGCTCAAGGCCGAAGTGCGTGTCGAGCGATGCGTCGATCTTCGGCTCTGCCACGCCATCCTGCGGGCCTCTGCACTGACGGCGTCTTCTGAGCTGGCCACGGCAGCTGCCGGGCCATGGGACCACGGCGCGATCGAACCCGCCGTGGCCGCTGACAACGCACTGTTCGAGGTCGACGTGCCGATCCAGAGCGCACGAGAGGACCCGCTCGACGAATTTCGGATGCAGCGTCGCGCGATAGAGTCGTCAATCGACCCCGGGCGCATCGGCCTGCTCCTCGCCGCGGAGTCGGCCGGTGCACTGGTGGCGGCCGAGATTCACTACGCGGGGCTGCCCTGGCGCGAGGATCTGCACGACGAACTCCTCACCCGGCACCTCGGGCCGCGGCCGAGCAACGGGGAGCGGCCGCGCCTGCTCGCTGCAGCACTGGAGCGCGTTCGTGCCGCGCTCGGCGCGCCCGAGCTCAACGTCGACTCCCCGACAGAACTCCTGAGAGCCTTTGCGCACGCGGGAATCGCGGCCACCTCGACGAGGTCGTGGGAGCTCAAGAAGATCGACCATCCAGCCATCGCGCCCGTTCTCGAATACAAGAAGCTTTCGAGACTCCTGAGCGCAAACGGTTGGCACTGGCTCGACACCAACGTGCACGATGGCCGCTTTCGCCCGGAGTACGTTCCCGGTGGCGTCGTCACCGGGCGCTGGGCGAGCACGGGTGGCGGAGGCGCGCTGCAGCTTCCCAAGCAGATCAGGGAGGCAGTGGTCGCGGATCCGGGCTGGAAGCTCGTGGTGGCGGACGCCTCACAACTGGAACCGCGCATCCTTGCGGCACTCTCCGGCGACCTCGCTATGGCCGAAGCCGGGCGCTCAGGGGACATGTATGCCGCAATTGTGGCCAGCGGCGCCGTGGCGAGTCGCGACCAGGCGAAGGTGGCGATGCTCGGCGCGATGTACGGCGCGACCACGGGGGAGAGTGCTCGGCTCATGCCGAAACTCACGCGTGCGTACCCGCGAGCAATCGCGCTCGTGGAAGCAGCTGCTCGCGCGGGCGAGCGCGGCGAGATCGTGACCACGAGGCTTGGACGAAGCTCTCCGAGGCCGGGAGAGCAGTGGCGCGCGGCTCAATCTGATGCCTACGGCGAGGGGGCGAGTGACGCGGAACGCACGCGCGCGAGAACGCAGGCGCGCGGCTGGGGGCGCTTCACGCGCAACTTCGTGGTGCAGGGCAGTGCTGCGGAGTGGGCACTGTGCTGGATGGCCACCCTGCGCCAGTCGCTCCGCGCGAGTTCCGGGTCGGCCTGGCTCACGCGTGTCCCGCACCTCGTCTTCTTCATGCACGACGAACTCGTTATCCACTGCCCCGCCGAGGCGGCCCAGGATGTCGAGCGGATCGCCCGCGAATCCGCGGCCACAGCGGGTCGCTTGCTTTTCGGCGCGATGCCGGTCGAGTTTCCGCTGAGTGTTGCGATCGTGGACGACTACAGCCAGGCGAAATAGCCGAGGGTCACGGTTTCGGGCGTCTGCCTCGGCGGGGGCGCACCTCCGCGTAGCCTCGGGAGGAGTCACCGCTCGCGAGAGTAGCGGTCACCGTCCCCACCCAGGCGAGAGCCGCGACGGCGAGGGCCTCTCGTGCCACGAGGGCGAGCCGCTGGTCGTGCCTGAGGGTGCCATCTCGCAGGCTGAGCCTGGTGGCTCCGAGGTCAGCATCCCACCATCGCCTGAAGTCGCGGGCGACCGCGGTCGCTGCGGCGGCATCCAGCGAACTCGTGATGAGCACCTGGTCGAGCATCTCGGTCCATTCGGGCAGTGCCTCGGTCGCCGGCGTGCGCATCCATGCGCGTGCGGCATCATCTCCCGTGGGCGTGAGCGCGTAGAGCGGAAGGCCGTCGTGTGTTGACCCTGCCGATGTGACGAGGTCCTGTTTGGCGAGTCGTTCGAGGGTTCCGTAGATCTGCCCGACATTCACGGGCTTGCGGTGTGGTGCGCGGGCCGCGAGTTCCGCGTGGAGCTGCAATCCATAGGCCGGGCCAAGAGTCAGGATCGCGAGCACGCCGTCCCGAACCGACACCGCAACTCCATCCTCGAAAGCTCTACTGAGTATACGGCGAGAGAGTCTCATCTGACGGCACGCGAATCACATGGTTGTGATTTGGGGGTGTTATCGGCGATAATTCACATAGCGGTCAGCCGCCTAACTGAATACGTGGTATCCGGCGCAGGCACAGAACATTCCGAGGTCGATGGGGAAGTCGCACCTCAACGGAATGGAGTTATTGTGGCTGCACCAACTGCTCGAGGAGTGTTGTACGTCCACTCCTCGCCTCGTGCACTCTGCCCGCACATTGAATGGGCAGCAGGGCGCGCCCTTGAGCGCGCCGTCAACTTCACTTGGGCTGCCCAGCCGGTGCTCAAGGGTTCCATGCGCACGGAATTCTACTGGGAGGGCGCACAGGGGACTGGTGCGGCGCTTGCGTCGGCGCTGCGCGGCTGGGAGCACCTGCGCTACGAGGTCACCGAGGACCCGACGCCTGGCAGTGACGGCGGACGCTGGATGCACACCCCCGACCTTGGAATCTTCTTCGCGCAGACAGATACCTCGGGCAATGTCGTGATCTCCGAGGACCGCGTACGTTACGCCATGGAGATCGCCGGTTCAGACGCCTTCGAACTGCACCGTGAACTGCGCCTCGCGCTCGGTCAGGCCTGGGATGACGAACTCGAGGCCTTCAGGCACGCGAGCGATGACAGCCAGGTCGTCTGGCTCCACAAGGTCGGCTGACACCAGCCGCTAGCCCCGGTAGACCGCGAGGATGCGTTCAACGTAGCTCTGGGGAGCAAAGGCGGCGCGGTCGATGTCCGCACCGCGCGAGATCTCGAGAAGTCGCTCCGGCTCGGTGACGAGGGTGACGAGGGCGTCTGCCAGACCCGCAGCATCCGGTGTCTCGGAGAGAAATCCCGAGTTGAGCAGCCCTTCGCGCAGCTTGGGATCACAGTAGAGCACGCCGCGTTCGCGGCTGACAGCCTCGGCGATCGTCATCGGCTGATTGTCGAAGCCGAGGGATGTCAGGACGACGGCCGATGAGGCATCCATCAGGTCGAGAACGGCCTCGTGGGGGAGGGAGCCGCGCACCCTGATCTCCGGGTGACCGGCGACGAGGCCGGTCAGTTCCGCGAGCTCAGCGCCGTCGCCGACGAAATCCACGGAAAATCCGTTCTCTGTTCGCTCGAGCGCCGCAAGTGCGGCACGGGCGAAGACGAGCGGACGCTTGACAGCTTCGCAGCGCGCGACCCAGAGGAAGCTCGGCTTACGACCGCCAGCGAGTGACAGGGGCACGGATGGCCGGGGCGAAGTCGCGATCGGATTGGGAACGAGTGCGATCTCACCCTTCACTCCCGCCGCGGCCAGGTCCTGCGCCTGGTGCGCGGAGGGTGACACGACCTGGTCGACCAGGAGTGCCATTCCCAGCGTGACGTTTCGTAGCAGGTTGTCCGCGGCGCGCGGGGTGAAGCTCAGACGCGGGAATGTGGTCTTCGAGACAACCCCGAGGGCCCACCGCAGGAACCACGCGATGGAGGCCTGGGGACCGCCCTCGCTGGCCCAGTAGAAGGTGTGCACCGTGTGCACGACCCGGATGCCGAGCTCGCGGGCAACCGCCGTTGCCGCGTGTGCGAGGGAGAACTCGGTCTGCAGGTGCACGACGTCGATCGCCTGCTCGCAGAAGAGACGCCTCAGCGCGGAGCGGGTGCGGCGATTGTTGGGAATGATCGGCAACTGCAGACCAGGGATCGTGAAGTTTGGATGCACCTGGATTCCGTCGTCGACTACCCGGGTGCCTCCGAACCAGACGCCGCGCGACGCGGACACCATGAAGACGGTATGTCCCGCCTCCTGAAGCGCGAGCTGCTGCTGGCGCATCGAAGTCTGGGCGCCCCCGACGTAGTCGAGAAAGTAGTCACTGACGATGGCAATGCGCATGAGGAGAAGCCAGTGTTGCTGGCTCAGACGCTCCTGAACGCAACGACGGCGTTGTGACCGCCGAAACCGAACGAGTTGCTGATCGCCAGCAGCGGGCCGTCTCCGAGCGCACGGGGCGAGGTCACGACGTCCAGCGGGATCTCTGGGTCCTGCTCCGTGAGGTTGATCGTCGGAGGCGCTGTGCGGTCGCGCAACGCGAGGATGGTGAAGATTGCCTCCAGGGCACCCGTTCCGCCCAGCAGATGGCCGGTTGCGCCCTTCGTGGCCGACACCGGGATGTCGTGCAGCCGGTCACCGAACGCCACTTTCAGCGCCGCATACTCCGCGATGTCACCCACCGGTGTGCTGGTCGCATGCGCGTTGATGTGAGCGACGTCATCGGGGCGCGCCCCAGCCTGCTCGAGAGCGAGGGCGATCGCGCGAGACGCACCCATGCCCTCCGGGTCATTCGCCGTGATGTGGTATGAGTCCGCGGTCACGCCGCCCCCCGCGACTTCGGCGTAGATCCGCGCTCCGCGAGCGAGCGCGTGCTCCTCAGTCTCCATGACAATGCTTGCGGCGCCCTCGCCCATCACGAAGCCGTCGCGATCGATGTTGTACGGGCGCGACGCGGTCTCCGGTGAGTCATTGCGCTTGGACAGCGCCTGCATCGAGGAGAACGCTGCAAGGGTGATCGGATGAATCGCCGACTCCGTACCGCCCGCGATCACGACATCCGCGAGTCCCAGCTGGAGATGCTCGTAACCATTGGCGATCGACTCCGTGCTCGAGGCGCAGGCCGAAGCAACTGTACGGGCATACGCGCGAGCGTGGAAGCTCATCGAGATCGCCGCGGATGCCGCGTTCGGCATGAGCATCGGCACTGTCATGGGCAGAACCCGGCGCGGGCCCTTCTCGCGCAGGGTGTCCCAGGCGTTGAGCAGGCTCCAGAGACCACCGATGCCCGTCGCATAGTCCACGCCGAGCCGCTCGGGAGCGACATCGGGACTACCCGCGTCGGCCCACGCCTCTCGTGCGGAGATGAGCGCGAACTGCGAGGACGGGTCGAGCCGCTTGGCCTCGGGGCGCTCGAGCACCTCTTCGGGGCGAACCCGTGCCTCTGCGGCAAAGGTCACGGGAAGGCCGTACTGCTCGACCCAGTCGTGCTGGAGGGTGTGGACCCCCGTCTCACCGGCAAGCAGCGCGCGCCAAGTGTCTTCGACGGTGCCGCCGAGCGGGGACGATGTTCCCAACCCGGTGACGACGATCTTCTTGGTGGTCATGGCATCTCTCTCATGGATGAAACTGCGCAGTCCAGCACAGGGTCCTGCGCGTGGGCTGAAAGGTGTGCGCCGGTCGTGCCGGCGAACGGTTACTAGGCCTGGGCCGAGGTGATGAAGCTCACGGCGTCGCCGACGGTCTTCAGGTTCTTGACCTCTTCGTCAGGGATCTTCACGTCGAACTTCTCTTCTGCGTTGACGACGATGGTCATCATCGAGATCGAGTCGATGTCGAGGTCATCGGTGAAGGACTTGCCGAGTTCGACCGTGTCGGTTGCGATACCGGTCTCGTCGTTGATGAGTTCTGCCAGGCCGGCCAGTACTTCTTCGGTGGACAGTGCCATTGTGATTCTCCTTGGGGGTGTCGTTTGACCGTGAACAAGTTTAGGGTAGGTGGCTCTCTCGGCTGGCCACTAGGGCAACACGACCACCTGGGCGCCGAAGACGAGACCCGCGCCGAAGCCGATCTGCAGTGCGAGTCCGCCGCTGAGTTCCGGATGCTCGGCGAGCAGTCGGTGGGTCGCCAGCGGGATGGACGCGGCCGAGGTGTTGCCCGTCGTCGCGATGTCTCTCGCGATGGCCACCGTGGACGGAAGACCGAGCTGTTTGGCAAACTCGTCGATGATGCGCATGTTGGCCTGGTGCGGGATGAACGCGGCGAGATCATCCGCCGTGATGCCGGCGACTTCGAGGGCCTTCTTCGCGACCTTCGCCATGTCCCACACGGCCCAGCGGAATACCGTCTGGCCCTCCTGGCGGAGGGTGGGCCACGAAGACCTGCCATCGCGGAAGTCGACGAGGGTGGCGTTCATGCCCACGGCATCCGCCTTCGACCCGTCCGAGCCCCACACCGGTGCGGCGATGCCGGGCGTGTCGCTTGGGCCGATCACGACGGCGCCAGCGCCATCGCCGAGCAGGAACGAGATCGAGCGCTCTGTCGGGTCGACGATATCGGAGAGCTTTTCCGCGCCGATCACGAGAGCGTAGTGGGCTGCGCCGCTGCGGATGAGCGCGTCGGCCTGGGTGACTCCGTAGCTGAATCCGGCACACGCGGCATTCGCGTCATAGGCGGCAGCGGGGTTGGCTCCGACACGATCGGCAACGACGGCCGCGATGGACGGCGTCTGCTGCACGTTGCTCACCGTCGCGACGATGACGAGATCGATCTTCTCCGGCGCGATGCCAGACTTCTCGACGGCTTCGCGGGCGGCGTCCGTGGCGAGGTCGACGGCGAGCACGCCAGCGGATGCCCTCGTGCGCGTAATGATCCCGGTGCGCTGGCGAATCCACTCGTCACTCGAGTCGATCGGGCCCACGAGGTCGTCGTTGGGAACGACGAGGTCGCCGCGCGCTGCGCCGTAGCTGTAGATGCGCGTGTACTGCGATCCCTGTGCCTGCTGGAGTGTTGGGGTGGTCATCGTTCGCTGTCAATCAGTTCGTGGGCCGCAGCCAGATCGTCCGGGCTCTTGATGGCCACGGTGGGCACTGACTTGAGTCCGCGCCTGGCCAGTCCGACGAGGGCACCAGCGGGCGCGACCTCGATCACACCCGTGACGCCGGCGGCGGCCAGGGCATCCATTGTTCTATCCCACCGTACCGGTGACGAGACCTGACCGACGAGCAGCTCGACGAACTTGCGTCCCGAGGTGATGACAGCGCCGTCGTGGTTGGTCCAGATGGGAAGAACGGGATCGTGCTGCTCAAGCGATGCCGCGACCTCGCGGAGGTGCTCGACCGCCGAGCTCATATACCGCGTGTGGAATGCTCCCGCGACCTGCAGCGGAATGACCCGCGCACCGCTCGGCGGGTTCTCCTTGAGCTTCGCGAGGGCGTCCACCGCGCCCGCGACGACGATCTGGCCGCCACCGTTGAAGTTTGCGGGTTCGAGGCCGAGTTCTGCGAGCTTCGCGAGGAGTTCGTCTTCGTCCGCGCCGAGCACGGCACTCATGCCGGTCTCGGCAAGAGCCGCCGCCTGGGCCATTGCGACGCCGCGCTCGCGCACGAGTGTCATGGCATCGGCTTCGCTCAGGATGCCCGCGGCTGCTGCGGCGGTCAGTTCGCCGACCGAATGACCGGCGACTCCGCCGATGCGATCTGAGCGTCCGTCGAGAACCGCCGCAAGTGTCACGAGACCCGCGGCCACGATGAGCGGCTGGGCGACCGCGGTGTCGCGGATGGTGTCAGCATCGGAGACGGTGCCGTGTGCCACGAGGTCGATTCCAGCAGCGTCCGAGAGCGACTCGAGGTGTTCTTTGAAGCGCGGCTCAGCGAGCCACGGCTGGAGAAAACCGGGGGTCTGGGAACCCTGGCCCGGGCATACGACAACAATCACTGGTCAAGTCTCCTCTGCGGAATTGATGGGGGTGTGGTGGGACTCTGCCTAATAAACGCCTTCGTCTTTGGCTCATGTCTACAGCGCCGGGGCCGTTTCGGCCATGGCAGGGGTCAACGATGCCGCAGTGGCCCGTCCGGTTCGGCGATGGAGCCGAGGATGAGTGCGGCCTGGAGGATGAGCGACTCGCGGGCCCCCGTGGCATCCCAGCCGATCACCTCGGAGACCCGCTTGAGGCGATAGCGAACGGTGTTGGGGTGCACGAACAGCTCACGCGCGGTGGCCTCGAGTGACCGACCGTTGTCGAGGTAGCACCACAGGGTCGCCAGCAACTCGGTGGAGTGTGCCTGGAGAGGACGGTAGATGCGGTTGACGAGCGTGGCCCTGGCGAGCGCATCGCCGGCGAGTGCTCGCTCGGGGAGCAGGTCGTCGGCGAGCATGGGCCTGGTGGCATTACGCCACGACCTGGCGACAGCAAAACCGGCCAGCGCCGCCTTTGCGCTTTTCGCCGCGTCCACCAGGCTGGGGACCTCGTGCCCGAGCACGAGAAAACCGTCTCCGAATCCGGGCTCGAGTGCACTGGCGATCTCGAGGAACGTCACCACGGGCTCCGTGGCGGAATCCGCAGGCTCAGCATCGTAGGGGGTAGCGCGACCGATGACGAGCACGAGTCGATTGCCCTGCACGCCGATCAGGACGTCGGCGTCCAGGTGCCTGGCGGTGCGGCGCAGCATGTCCACATCGAGCATCTTGGGTGCGGTGCCGACGAGCACCGACACCTCGCCGTGACCGTGCCAGCCCAGTGCCGCGATGCGGGAGGGAAGTTCGTCGTCATATTCTCCGCTGAGAATCGAGTCGACGACGAGGGCTTCCAGGCGCGCATCCCAGAGCCCTCGTGCCTCCGCGGCGCGCGCGTAGACGTCCGCCGCGGCGAAGGCGATCTCGCGCGAGTAGAGCAGGATCGCTTCGCGCAGGGATTCGTCGCGGCCCTTGACCCGATCCTCGACAACCTCGACCGTGACCTTGATGAGCTGCAGTGTCTGGGTGAGGCTGACGGAGCGGAGGAGTTCCCTCGGGGCGGCGCCGAAGACGTCCGCGGCGATCCACGGTGTCGAGGTCGGATCGTCGAACCAGTGGATGAACGAGGTGATACCGGCCTGGGCCACGAGGCCGACCGCGGAGCGCCGCCCCGGTGGCATGTCGCCGTACCAGGGCAGGGTGTCATCGAGCCGCTTGAGTGTTGCCGTCGCCAGCTCGCCCGAGACGGCCTTGAGCCACGCGAGCGTCTGCTCCTTACTCCGTTTCACCTCCGCCACCGAACGCGCCCGACTAGCTCTCGCCGCCGGCCGAGCCGGTTGTTCCGGCCGTCACGTCGTGGAGTCGATACCGCTCTATCGCCTGTTGCGGGATGCTCGGGTCGAGCTGGCCCCGAGCCACGAGCGACTCGAGCGTGCGCACGACGAGCGACGGGCCATCGATCTTGAAGAACCGCCTCGCCGCTGCCCGGGTGTCGGAGAATCCGTAGTCGTCGGCACCGAGCGTTGCGTAGTCTCCGGGAACGAACTGCCGAATCTGGTCCGGCACCGCGTGCATGTAATCGCTCACCGCGACAAATGGCCCCTCGGCATCAGAGAGCACCCGCGTGAGATAGGGCACGCGCGGCTCGAGGCTCGGATTGAGGAAGTTGTGCTCGTTCGCCTCCAGTCCGTCTCGGCGGAGCTCGCCCCACGAGGTCACCGACCACACATCCGCGGCGACGTTCCAATCGTCCGCGAGCAACTGCTGTGCTTCGAGTGCCCACGGAACGGCCACCCCCGAGGCGAGCAACTGGGCCTTCTGACCCAGGTTCTCTGCCCGCTTGAGCAGGTAGATGCCCTTGAGCAGGCCGTTCAGGTCCAGACTCTCCGGCTCAGCCGGCTGCTTCATCGGCTCGTTGTAGACGGTGATGTAGTACATGACATCCGGGTGCGGATGCGACCCTCCATACATGCGTTCGAGACCAGCCTTGACGATGTGGCCGAGCTCGTAGCCGTACGCCGGGTCGTAGGAGACGACCGACGGATTCGTGGACGCCAGCAGCGGAGAGTGGCCGTCAGCGTGCTGCAGCCCCTCGCCCGTGAGCGTGGTGCGGCCCGCGGTCGCCCCTATGACGAAGCCGCGCGCCATTTGGTCGCCGGCCGCCCACATGGCGTCTCCGGTGCGCTGGAAGCCGAACATCGAGTAGAAGATGTAGACCGGGATGAGCGGCTCGCCATGGGTGGAGTACGAGGTTCCCGCGGCTGTGAAGGCCGAGAACGCGCCGGCCTCGTTGATGCCGACGTGCACGATCTGCCCCTGGGCACTCTCCTGGTATGCGAGGAGGAGTTCGCGGTCCACCGAGGTGTAGTGCTGCCCGTTGGGGTTGTAGATCTTCGCCGTCGGGAAGTAGGCGTCCATCCCGAAGGTACGGGCCTCATCCGGAATAATCGGCACAATGCGGTGGCCGAACTCCTTGGTGCGCAGCAGGTCTTTCAGGAGTCGCGCGAACGCCATGGTGGTGGCGATCTCCTGCTTGCCAGATCCGCGGCGAGCAACCTCATACGCACTGTCGTCTGGTAGCGACAACTGGGCGTACTTCGTGCGGCGTTCCGGGAGGTATCCGCCCAGTTCGCGGCGACGTTCGTGCAGGTATTGGATGGCCTCGTCATTCTGGCCGGGGTGGTAGAACGGCGGGCGGTACGGATCGGCCTCGAGCACGGCATCCGTGATCGGAATCTGCATCACGTCGCGGAACTGCTTGAGGTTCTCGAGCGTGAGCTTCTTCATCTGGTGGGTCGCGTTGCGGCCCTCGAACGACGGCCCGAGCCCGTAACCCTTGACCGTCTTGGTGAGTATGACGGTGGGCTGGCCCCTGTGCTCTGTCGCCGCCTTGAATGCCGCATAGACCTTGCGGTAGTCGTGGCCGCCGCGCTTGAGGTTCCAGAGTTCGTCGTCGGTGTAGTCCTTGACCATTTCGGCGACGCGCGGGTCGCGGCCGAAGAAGTTCTCACGCACGTAGGCGCCACTCTCGGCCTTGTAGGTCTGGTAGTCACCGTCGGGGGTGACGTTCATGAGGTTGACGAGCGCCCCGTCGTGGTCGCGGGAGAGCAGGCTGTCCCACTCGCGACCCCAGATGACCTTGATGACGTTCCAGCCCGCGCCGCGGAAGAAGCTCTCAAGCTCCTGGATGATCTTGCCGTTGCCGCGGACGGGGCCGTCGAGGCGCTGCAGATTGCAGTTGATGACGAAGGTGAGGTTATCGAGGTTGTCGTTCGCGGCCCATTGCAGGGCGCCACGACTCTCCACCTCATCCATCTCGCCGTCGCCGAGGAATGCCCAGACGTGGCTGTCTGAGACATCCTTGATCCCGCGGTTGGTCAGGTAGCGGTTGGCCTGGGCCTGGTAGATCGCATTGATCGGGCCGATGCCCATGGACACTGTGGGGAACTGCCAGAAGTCCGGCATGAGGTGTGGGTGGGGGTACGACGACAGGCCGCCGCTCGGGTGCGACTTCTCCTGACGGAAGCCGTCGAGCTGATCCTCGCTGAGCCGGCCTTCGAGGAAGGCCCTCGCGTACATGCCGGGAGAGGCGTGGCCCTGGTAGAAGACCTGATCTCCGCCGCTCGGGTGGTCCTGACCACGGAAGAAGTGGTTGCTGCCGACCTCGTAGAGCGTTGCGGATCCCGCGTAGGTCGATATGTGGCCGCCGACGCTGATGCCGGGGCGCTGCGCGCGGTGCACCATGATCGCCGCATTCCAGCGCAGCCAGGCGCGGTAACGACGCTCGATGTCCTCGTCGCCGGGGAAGGCCGGCTCGTTCTCGGGGGCGATCGTGTTGATGTAGTCGGTGGTCGGCACCATCGGAACGCCGAGCTGAAGCTCCTTTGAGCGCTTCAGCAGGCTGAGCATGATCTCCCTGGCGCGTTGCCGCCCGTGCGTCTCGACCAGCGCATCCAGGGATTCCTGCCACTCGGCAGTCTCCTCCGGGTCCTGGTCAGCGTGGTGCGCCGAGTAGGGATCCTGATCATTGACCGTCATGCTTGACCTCGCTCTTGTTGGCGGACAGACAGAGCTCCGCGAGCCCGTGATCGGATTGCGACCGGCGTTCTCAGGGCGAAGCCCGGACAATTCTAGTTGTCCCGTGTGCGACGGATGTGAGCGCTCAGAGGCCGCGTCGCACAGCATGACACCACGGTCCAGCGATTTCGCGCGTTCTGGCGTAACATGGCCACTCGTGTTTGCCGGGCGATACCGCCCGGTTCGTTACGGCCTTCGTGGCCGAAGGGAAGCGACATAATGGCTCTGGAAAACGACACGACAGCCCCGGACTTCGAGCTTGCGAACCAGTTCGGCGAGCACGTGCGGCTGAGTGATTTTCGAGGCAAAAAACCGGTGGCACTGGTCTTCTTCCCGCTTGCGTTTTCGAGCACGTGCACGGGAGAGCTGTGCGAACTGCGCGACAACCTCGCACTGTTCCATGACACCGAGGTCGAGCTCCTTGCAGTCTCTGTTGACTCCAAGGCCACGCTTCGTGCCTTCGCCGATGCGGAGGGCTATGACTTCACCCTTCTCGCCGACTTCTGGCCGCACGGCGCGGTCGCGAAGGAGTATGGCGTGTTCCTGGAGCACAAGGGCTTCGCGAATCGGGCGAGTTTCCTCATCGATCGCGCCGGGGTGATTCGCGCGAGCTTCATCACTGCCCCGGGCGAGGCCCGATCGATCGAGGCCTATAAGGCCGCCCTCGCGGAGCTCGCGCCCGCGACGGTTTAGCGCTTCGTCGCCTCGGTCTCCGGATCGAGCCGGTGAATCACCTTTTGCAACTCCTGGATGATCACCAACTGTTGCTTGTTGATCTCCATGAGGCTCTCGATGTCTTTCTTCGCTGCCACGTTCGTCTCGTAGTCGTGTTGTGAGAGTGCGGCGGCGATGCCGTCCTGTCGCTTCGCGGCGATCAGCAGGATGGCTCCCTGCAGCCCTGCGAGGAGGCTGAGGAACAGGTTCAGAAGGATGAACGGGTACGGGTCCCACGCCACGCCGTGCAGGGTGTTCACCACGGCCCACACGGCCATGAACAGCAGGAATGAACCGACGAACGCCCAGCTGCCCATGCCGTTGCGAACCACATCCGCAGCCTTGTCGCCGCGCCGCAGTCCGGCCTTGTGTTGGGAGTGCCAGTCGAGGCCAATTTTTGAGGAAGAGTTGCTCATGCCGGTCAGTGTATGACCGACTGCCCTGTAAGCTGTGGAAACGCTATTTCGACGCGCCACGCGTTCGAAGGTGCGGGCCTTTAGCTCAGCTGGTAGAGCGCCACGTTTACACCGTGGATGTCATCGGTTCGATCCCGGTAGGGCCCACCACATGCATCAGTTCAGGCGCTCTCTCGCCTGGCCATCTCGGCGATCCAGAGCGGCACGTACGGCGAAGTGCAGTTCGGAGGAGTCGGGTAGTCCTTCAGAACCTCAAGGCGCTCACCGATATCGATGGCCCGAGCGCGATAGTCGCGGTGCTGGATGCCAATGGTGCCCAGGCACATGTTCATGGCCCATTGCAGGCGATCCGGGGCATCCCGCATCTCCGCCTCGATGATGTCGAGCAGCGTAGCAAGATCCAGTCCATCCGGCTTCTTCGCGACGCGGTCCGTCGTGAGCGACCAGCCTGCACTCGCGACCACGGGATCCGGGTCGTCGAACCAGCGCAGACGAAGCTCCTCCGCGTGCGGATTCTTCTTGATCACGTAGCTCACGAGCCAGTCGTGCACCTTGGGAACTCGCGCCTGCCGCAGCATCGCATCGAGTTCGTCTGCGTCGAACGATTTCGGGGCACAGACCAGAATGGCCACGAGACGGGCGGCGGTGTCGCCAGTGGCCCATAGCCCCGGCACCAGTGCCTGCTCGCCTCGCAACCGTGTGGCCAGGGCGCGAAGCTTGCTGAGGTTGACCCCGTGATCGTCTCCGTGCCGTTCATTGACCGCACGCACCTTCGGGTCGTCGAGTGCCGCCAGCTCGCCCAGAACCTTCGCCACTGTTGTCTCGGGCATCCCAGCCTCCCGTCCGTGGTCTATCGAGCAAGCCTACGAGACGGGGTAACTACTGTCGCCCCCCGGCCAACGGGCGCGCCGAGTTACACGGCGCAGAGTTTGTCCTACAGTGGGCACATTCCGACGGGAAGGAAGAACCGATGGGCGAAGCCGCGGTGATCGACATCGAGGGACTCAGCAAGTCCTACGGCAGATTCCAGGCGCTGAGAGGCCTCGATCTTCGGGTGGAGCGCGGCGAGGTGCACGGTTTCCTCGGCCCGAACGGTGCGGGCAAGTCCACCACCGTTCGAGTGTTGCTCGGCCTCCTGCGGGCCGACGGCGGCACGGCTCGGCTGCTCGGCGGTGATCCGTGGCGAGACGTCGTCGACCTGCATCGCCGGCTGGCCTATGTGCCCGGGGATGTCTCCCTGTGGCCGGGCATGACCGGCGGCGAAGCGATCGACCTGCTCGGAGCCCTGCGTGGCGGCCTCGATGAGAAGCGCCGCGCCGAGTTGCTCGAGCGGTTCGAGCTGGACCCGAGCAAACGGGGGAGACAGTACTCGAAGGGCAACAGACAGAAGGTGGCGATCGTGGCCGCGCTGGCCTCCGACGTGGAGCTGTTGATTCTCGATGAGCCGACGAGCGGCCTCGACCCGCTGATGGAGAGCGTCTTCCAGGACGTGATCGGCGAAGCCAAGCGGCGCGGTACGACCGTGCTCCTGTCCAGTCACATCCTGGCCGAGGTCGAATCGTTGGCGGACCGACTGAGCATCATCCGGGATGGACGGATCGTCGAGAACGGCACACTGGCCGAGTTGCGCGGGCACACTCGCACCTCGATTCGAGCCGTACTGAGTCGGGTGCCCTCGTCAGCGGAGCTCGCGAGCTTCCACGATGTGCGCCTCGATGGCGATCGGCTGAGCGCGACGGTTGATTCGAACCGAATCGGCGAGGCCATGACCGTGCTGGCTCCCTTCGGGATCGCCGCACTGACGGTGGAGCCGCCGTCACTGGAGAGCCTGTTCCTGCGCCTCTACGAAGCGGATGCCGGTACGGATGCCGCCTCCGACACTGAAACGGACGTGACGCGATGAGCAGCGCTCTCGCTGGCACGGTTCCGCTGCTTCGCGCCTCGATAAAGCATGATGGCCGCAGTTTTGCGCCGTGGATCGTCATCGCGACCGCCCTGTCAGCATCCTCGGTTCTGGTGTATCCGTGGATCTTCCCCGACCAGCAGGATCGTGCGGGGCTCGCGACGGCGGTCGGAGCAAACCCGGCGATCGGGCTGATCTTCGGGCCGGCCTTCGATCTCTCGACCGTCGACGGTTTCAATGCCTGGCGCAGCCTTGCCCTCGGCGGATTCCTGGCTGCCCTCGGTGTCATCTTCGCGGTCACCCGAGCCACTCGCGGCCAGGAGGACTCCGGCCAGGCCGAGTTGCTCGCGTCCGGCGTTCTGGGGCGGGCCAGCCGACTTCTCGCCGGCGTCGGCCTCGCCTTCGTCGGCTCGGTGCTGCTCGGTGTCGTCGCCGCCGTGGTCACCGGCCTGTGCGGCGGCGAGTGGGAGCCGTCCCTGCTGCTCGGCGCGACGTTCACGGCCACCGGGTGGATGTTCGCGTCGGTTGCCGCGGTGACGGCTCAGGTCGGCTCGGACTCCCGCACCGCGAACTCCATCGCAGTCGGCGCGCTCGGTGTTCTGTTTATCCTGCGGGGTCTCGCGTACTCGGTGACGGCTCCCGAATGGACCATCTGGATCAACCCGCTCGGATGGATGACCGAGACCCGGCCCGCGACCGGAAATCATTGGTGGCCGCTCTGGTACGCACTCGCGTTCACAATTGTGCTTCTGAGCGCGGCGTTCGCGCTGCAGGCCCGCCGCGACTTCGGCGTGGGCACCATCGCCCCGCGGCCCGGACCCGCGCGGGGAAAGGACCGATCGGCCTGGCGGCTGGTGCTGCGGCTGAATCGTGGACCGCTCATCACCTGGACGATCGCGTTCTTCGCCCTCGGCGTGGTGTTCGGCTATTTCGCCACTTCCATCACCGACATCCTCGGTTCCGACAGTGCCGTCAAGCAGGTCCTTGCCGCCGGAGCGACGACACCGGATGCCCTCGTTTCCGCGTTCCTCGTCACGGTGCTCAGCCTCGTCGGGATCATCGCCGCCATCCCCGGCGTGCAGATCATGCTCAAGCTGCGCACGGAGGAGCTGGAGGATCGCGTGGAACCGCTCATGGCGACGAAGGTCCACAGACCTCGGTACTACGCCAGCAACGTCGTCCTCGCGCTCGGTGCTCCGACGCTCTACATCGTGATCGCGGGCACCGTCATCGCGACCCTGGCGTCGACGGCGGATATCGGCGTCGATTTCGGCGACGCTCTGCTCCAGGCCGTCGCGACGATCCCGGCGGTGTGGACCGTGATCGCCGTGTCGGTCGCCGTCGTCGGCGCGCGGCCCGTGGTCTCTCTGGCTGCCTGGCTGGGGGTTCTGGTCTCGTTCGTTCTCACCCTGCTCGGGCCGACGTTCAAACTGTGGGACTGGATTCTCGCAATCAGTCCGTTCTGGCATATTCCGAATGTCACGCTCTCGGATGCGGAGTGGATGGGGCTGGTCTGGATCTCTCTCGTCACCGCGTTCTTCGTCCTGATCGGATTCGTCGGCTTCCGTCGCCGCGATCTCGCTCGCTGACCGCTTCTCCGCGAAAGAGCTTATATTTTAGATAAATAAGTTCTAGGCTTATGCCATGGATGAATTTCGCGTCGCGGTGATTATCGACTTGGTCGATTCTCGCCAACTGCCGTCGCGCGCGGCCGCCCAGGAAGCAATCGAGCAGTCCTTTGCCCGGGTGAACGACCTCATCGGCCACGAGCAGCCTATCGAAGCGACGATCGGGGACGAGTTCCAGGCCGTGTACGCGACCATTGCACAGGCGCTCGAGGCCACGATGCTCGCACGACTCGGTCTTCCAGAGGGTGTCGACTGCCGCTTCGGACTCGGCCTTGGCAATGCCGTCACCGTTGGTTCGGGCGCCGCCGGGCTGCTGCAGGACGGCTCGGCCTGGTGGCTGGCGCGTGAGGCAATCGACGAGGCCCACGAGCGGCAGGATTCCCGCACACCCTCTACACGGAGTTGGTTCAGGACTGATGTGAAGGCAGAGAGCGCCGGATTCCCTGAGCCGCTGGTCAATGCGTACCTCCTTGCGCGCGACCAGATCATCGGGTCGATGACCGACCGCAGCAGGAGAATCGCCTTTGGGGCCATGATCGGTCGATCCCAACATGACCTGGCCGCCGAGGAACGCATCTCCCAGTCCGCAGTGTCGCAATCGCTGCGACGCTCGGGGGGCGCTAGCCTCGTCGCAACGCTCGACGTTCTCAGGCAGGGAGGTCTCTGATGCTCGCCTCTCTCACGCTGTTCCTGATCGGTGCCGCAGATCTTGCCCGATCTGGCCGTGGCAGGGTGGCCTCCTCCATTGTGGTTGCCGTGGTCTGGATTGCGGCTGTCGTCGTCGCCATCGCCGGACTCGGCATCCCGTTCTGGGGCCCCGTGATCTGCTTGGTCTTCGCCGGGCTCTGGTTGGCCTCAACCACGTCGCTCGAGCACCGCAGACCCCGGGTAGGCCTCCTGCCCATCGTGGGTCTCGGCGTCGTCGTGCTCGTGTTCCTCGCGTTCGACCGCAGCGCGCTGTCGTTGTCGGGATTCCTCGTGGACTGGCACGCGCATGCTGCGCTGGATGCCGTGCGCGCGGTTCCACTGCCCACGCTGCTGCTCGGTGCCTCCGTCGCCCTGTTCCTCGTCGCGAGCGGCAACATCGTGGTGCGGGCCGCGCTGCACCCGCGCGTCGGGATGCGAAAGTCCCCAGAAACCGGGTCCGCGGAGCGAGACCTCACAGTGGTCGACCTCCGCGGCGGGCGCCTCATTGGCCCGGTGGAACGCCTTCTCATCGCCGCTCTCACCCTGTCCGGCTCCTTCGCCATCGTCGCGGCCCTCGTGGCAGCAAAAGGGATCGTGCGATTCCCGGAGATCTCGCGCGACAGCGCTGGGGGTTCTAAGGCGGAGTACTTCCTGGTGGGCAGCCTGGTCAGCTGGGCCGTCGCGATCGCCCTCGCGGGCCTCGTCTGGGTGTCGGCGCAGGGCTGAGCCGTGCTGCCCCGGTGCTACATGATGGCGCCGATGTAGGAGTACTTGACGAAGACCTCGGAGGCGATCCCCGCCTCGTCGAGAACGCCCTGTATCGCGCTGAGCATGTACTTGGAGTCCCAGCCCATGTAGAGGAAGTGCGTCTCGTCGAGCGCGTCCCACTGGCCGTTCCAGGCCTGCGTCTCGAAGATCGGGCCGCCTCGGGTGGCGCTGAACGATTCGACGTCCGCACGCGCATCCGCCCAGAGGCGCTTGAAGATGCGATTGAAGAGGTACTTCACGTCGAACACGTCCCAGTGTTCGCCGCGGTACTCGACGTACTCGAACTCGCGCTCCCAGCCGCGTGGCCAGCCGCGTCGCTTCTGCGCGTCGAGAATCGGCGTGAGGTCGTCGTCGTCAATGGCCTCGATCGCGCTTCGCGCCCAGATGTCGAGAAACGCGTCGGTCAGATGTGTGGTGCGCTCCGCAATTGCGGCGGTTCCCCAGGTGTCTGCGTCGAGCTGTCTGGTCGTACGGACGACGCTCTTCGCGTAGAGCTCACGCTTCTCGGGATAAGACGCATTGAAGGCGCGCTCCGCGAGCGGCTGTTCGAGCAGCGCAAGGTTGCCGAGGGTCTCGGCGAGCGCCCGATGGCTGTTCTGCTCGTCTTCGCTGTATTCTGCCCACTCCCGCACACCATCGCCGGTCCAGGAGTCAGCGGGTGCCAGTGGAAAGACGTGTTCGACATCAAGGCCGTCCAGACTGGCGACGCCGGCGAGACGCCCGAGAACGTAGGCAGCGTGGGGGAGTTCCGCGTACTTCAGGCCCACCCGCACCCGCTCATCCGACGGGGTGATGCGCACGATGGCGCGCACGAGGGCTTCCGCACCCCTCTCGCGCGCGCGACACAGCCTCGCGACCAGCCGCTTGTTGCTGAGGGCGACGACCGTGCGGCGCAGTAGTAGCGACTGCACCTGCTCGACCGTGTCTATCAGGCCACGGAGATCTGAAACTCCGACGACGTAGTCGTGATAGGCCCGCATCACGAGCGGATACATTCCTCGACCGAAGGTGTTGACGTAGTCGAGTTGACGGGCGACTTCGGCATCCGGGGCGAGCGACGGCTGGAGCAGAATCCGGTAGATCTCCGAATAATCCCGCCACTGGCCCGCATGTTCGCGCAGAGTGGCCAAGTCGAGTCGGGGAAACTGCTGGCGGAACGCGTCATAGACCCCGCGATCACCCGCTGCCGAAATCTCTCGTCCGGTCATCATGACGAGGTAATGGCGCCAGAAGGTACCGATCGCGTCGCCCGTGTTCTGCTCGATCGGGAGCCAGAAGGTGTCTTCGATCTCGCTCTGCTGTGCGTGTGTGAGTCCCATGAGCACGTAGTTGTGGATCAGTTCGTGATCGCGAAGCGGCTCACCCGTCGAGTTGAGACTCTCGAAGATCTGCTGGGCATTCGCATCCGCGCGCAGGGTGATGGCCACGTGTTCGAGGCGCTGGACGCCACGCCAGATTCGTGGAACCTCAGTGGCAGGAACCTGGCTGCGGAAGAACGCGTAGTTGTCATCGAAGCGGGAGTCCTGCAGCGCGTCCGCCTCGCCTCGTCGGCCGAGCACCACGTCTTCGAAGACGCTCGCCCAGGCGTGGTGGGGACGCAGCTTGGTGCGGCGCGGGTCATCGGCAAGCACGAGAACACGCTCGAGCTCGGAGGCCAGCTCGGGGTCGCTGACCTTCGCGCTGTGGTGCAGTGCCGCTATGAGCAGCATGAGGGTCGTGATGCGCTGTTGGCCATCGATGAGCACGAGTTCGCGCCCGCCGTCCTGGGCGCTGAGAGTCGACAGGATCGAGCCGATGAAGTGCATGTGGCCGTCGTCAGCGTCGGCGACAGCACGGATGTCCGCCAGCAGTTGTTCGCATCCGCCGATGTCCCAGCGATATTGGCGCTGGTACACGGGCACGACGATGGTGTGTTCCGCCGCGGAAAGCCACTCGATCGTGTTGACGGCCATCGCGTCGATGTTCGTGGCTGTGCCCATATTCTGCGTGATCTCCCGTAATGCTGTGTCGGCGCATCCAGTGTATGTGTGCGCGGGCGTGTGTCCCTGAAGGCTCGAAGTCGAATGTTAGGCTCACCTTACCTAGACCAGTTAAAACGTGCTGGTCGTTACGAAAGGGAATGACTCAAACCATGGGTTATATCAAATCTGCCGCTCTCGAAGAGACCGGCTACGTCGTCCTGGATCGCTACAACCAGGCGCTGGATCCCAAGGAATGGCTCGACATCGAGTATGTCGACTGGAAGTCCTCGGGGGAGACGCGCTTTGCGCCGCTCGCGAGCGCCAAGGGCGAGATCGAGGTCAACGGCTTCTGGAATCACAAACCGCCGCGCACCGACAAGGACGGCGTGTGGATCCCATCCCAGGTCGAGAAGGCACCGAACCTCACTCGTCGGGCTCAAGAGCCCGGGGCGAATGTCGGTCGCTGCCGCGTGATCGAGCTGCAGCCGAACAGCTACGCGGACTGCCTCTACAACCTTCACCAGGACGACAACAACCGACTCAACCCCGACGGCACCGGCTGGGTCGTTCGCGGCTTCTTCAACCTCACGGATGACGCAGACAGCTACTTCGTGCTCCGCGACAATCGCACGGACCCGAGCGTCGAGTACCGGGTCGCGCTTCCCGCGGGTGCGCAGCTCATCGTGGACACGCAGCGCCTCTGGCACGCGACCACGCTGAACAGCCCGGAACCTCGCTACTGCCTCATTACCTCGTGGGAGTCCGGCCCAGAGCTGGACGCCTACATCGCGAAGTACAACGGCGTGAGTCGTGTACCGAACGTCGAGGTGCCGCAGGACGTGCTTGACGCGGGCCAGGCGGAGCAGGCCAGGCGCATCGCCGCCCGCGCCGCGTACTACGCGGCCAAGGGCCAGGCCGAGAAGGCGGCAATGAGCGAGGCCTGATCCTCGATTTCTGCAGTGAAGGCCCCCGCCACCTCGGCGGGGGCCTTCGTGTTACCAGGCACTTGCGGGTGCTTTGACTTCGGGAACCGGAGTGCGGTGCCAGCGAGAGCCATTGCCGTAGTGGCCGCTCGCCCACGGAGACGCCCAGATGGCCTGTTCCGTGACCGCCGTCGGAGCCGATGAGGCGAGCGCGGCGACGATCCCGCTGAACCCCGGATTGTGCTTGAGGTTCTCTGCCGCCATCTGTGCGGCCACCGTGAGGTTGGCATAGCTGCCCGTGCCGCCACCACCGCCTGAGCCGTAGCCATTGTTCATCGGATTATTGCGGTTCCACCAGTTGTTTGCGCCGTTCTCCTGGCGCATCCACCGCACGAACACCGTGATATTGGCCTCGGTGACCGGCCACTTGCCGTCTACGAGCACGAGTGCCGCCCAGGCGTAGTTCGTGCCCTTCTCGGCGAGACTGGCCGGCCCGTCCGTTGCTGAATAGTGGTCTCGCTTCACCCGCGCCCCGGTGGCGTTGGCTGACACGGTGAGTGACTGCGCGTGCACGGAGAGCTGGGCCTCGAGGAGTTCGGCAGCAGTCGGGGGCGATGGTGGAGCGACGGCGAACAGCGCGATGAGCATGAAGGCTCCGGTCGCGGCGAACACCGGAATCTTCTTACGTCTGGCTCGAAGGCTTCGAGGTACACGAGCACCCCGCACCGGTGTGCGGGGTGACGTGCGATGACGAGAAATAGGGCTCACAGTGGTTGGGCGATGAAGTCATTTCGCGGAGGGGTCCGTGAAGCCCAGAGAATATCAGAGCGGTCTGTGTGCCCTGTGTCAGTCCTCCGTGCCGCTGTTCGTCGCCATTCCGGTACGGATCAATTCCATGACGCCGGAGTCCGCGAGCGTCGTGACATCGCCATCCGGGCGATTCTCCGCGACATCGCGCAGCAGCCGCCGCATGATCTTGCCCGAGCGCGTCTTGGGGAGTTCGGCAACCACCATGATCTGGCGCGGTTGCGCTATCTTTCCGATCTGGTTCGCCACGTGTTCGCGCAACTCGCGCACCACGTGCTCTCCACCGTCACCGGCCTCACTGCGAAGGATGACGAACGCGACAACCGCCTGTCCGGATACCGGGTCGGATGCGCCCACGACGGCGGCTTCAGCAACCTTGGCGTTGGAGACGAGTGCGGACTCGATCTCCGTCGTGGAGAGGCGGTGGCCGGACACGTTCATGACGTCGTCGACCCGACCGAGGAGCCAGATGTCGCCGTCCTCGTCGCGTTTGGCGCCGTCGCCAGCGAAGTACCTGCCGGGGAACTTCGACCAGTAGGTGTCGACATAGCGCTCGTCGTCGCCCCACACGGTGCGCAGCATCGACGGCCACGGCTCCGTGAGCACGAGGTAACCGCCCGAGCCGTTCGGAACGGACGCACCAGACTCATCCACGACATCCGCGGCGATGCCCGGCAGGGGAGTCATGGCCGCTCCCGGCTTCGCGTTGGTCACGCCGGGCAGTGAGCTGATCATCACGGAACCGGTCTCGGTCTGCCACCAGGTGTCCACGACGGGAGTGGTGTCATGCCCGATGTGGTGGCGGTACCAGATGTACGCCTCGGGGTTGATCGGTTCTCCGACGGAGCCGATCACGCGCAGTGTCGAGAGGTCATAGCGCGCGGGAATCTCGGCACCCCATTTCATGTAGGTGCGGATGGCCGTGGGCGCGCAGTACAGGATCGTCACCTTGTACTTGTCGATGATCTCCCACCACCGGCCCTGGTGAGGCGTGTCCGGCGTTCCCTCGTAGATGACGGAGGTGGTGCCGTTGGCAAGCGGCCCGTAGACGATGTAGCTGTGACCGGTGACCCAGCCGACATCCGCCGCGGTCCAGTAGACATCCGTCTCCGGCTTGAGGTCGAAGACCGCCCACTGCGTATACGCACACTCGGCGAGATATCCACCCGAGGTGTGCAGGATCCCCTTCGGCTTGCCCGTGGTTCCCGAGGTGTACATCACGTAGAGCGGGTGTTCGGAGTCGAAGAATTCGGGTTCGTGAACGGTGCTTGCCTGCTCGACCGTGTCGTGCCACCACTTGTCGCGGCCGTCGGTCCACTCGACCTCCTGGCCGGTGCGCCTCACGACGAGCACGGTGTGCACATCCGGACACTCCAGGAGTGCCTCGTCCACGGCGGGCTTGAGTGCAGACGGCTTGCCCTTGCGATAGCCGCCATCAGCGGTGATGACGACCCGCGCCTCGCAATCATGGATTCTGCTGCGCAGCGCTTCGGAGGAGAACCCACCGAAGACAACCGTGTGTGGGGCACCGATGCGCGCACAGGCGAGCATCGCGACAATGGTCTCCGGGATCACCGGCATATAGATGGCGACCCGGTCGCCGGCTTTCACGCCGAGTTCGATGAGGGTGTTCGCGGCCTGGCAAACCTGGTCGGTGAGTTGCGAGTAAGTGATCTCCCTGGAGTCGCCGGGCTCGCCTTCGAAGTAATAGGCCACCTTGTCGCCGCGACCGGCGGCAACGTGACGATCGAGGCAGTTGACGGCGACGTTCAGCCTGCCGCCGACGAACCACTTGGCGAAGGGCGGATTGCTCCAGTCGAGGGTCTGGTCCCAGTGCTTGTCCCAGTCGAGACGTTCGGCCTGCCTGTCCCAGAACGCGAGCCGGTCGGCGTTCGCCTCATCGTATGCGGCTTCTGTGACGTTGGCCTGGGACGCAAACTCCGCGCTCGGAGGGAAGCGTCGCTGCTCCCGCATCAGGTTGCTCAGAACGGGTTCGCTGTTCGTGGGGTTCAACTCGTCGCCTTTCGTGGGTTCGCGTGGACTCCAGCGTATTATCGTCCGCCTCCGCCGCTTTAGTAAAGTCACTGAACAAATACCGTGTCGGGATGTTTCGTCCGCTGAGACGCCGAATTCCCGGCCCGTCAGCGAAAAAAGCGCGCTGAACCCCCCTATCATTTGGGGCATGGCAGACAACGACGAGGTGAGCGGCGCAGACTCCGCTGACACGCCGTACATCCCGACCGGCCCGAGGCGCTCGACCTACACGCCGCCGACCGGTGACTATCCGCCATTGTTCGGCCAGACAGACTCGCCTGCCCCAGGGCTAGAGCGGGCCGAGCCAGAGCGGGCCGAGCCACAACAGACCGAAACCGAGCACACCGAAGCCGCACAGGGCCCGTACGCGGACAATGATGCGCCATCCGCTGAACTGCCTGATCCGCCGAAGCGTCGTTCGCTCCAGGACGACGAGTTGGTGCGCACGCTCAGCATCGAGATCCAGGAGCCTGCGAACACCCTGAGCGCCATCGAACAGTTGCAGGCAGAACTGCAGTTGCGCGAGCAGGAGGCGCAGGAGTTCTCTGCCTGGGAGCAGCGCATGCGAACGATCGGCACTCCCGAAGCACTCGAAACCATTGCCGAAGTCGTTCCCTCGTTCACGGGTGTCATCCCGATCATTCCGATGCAGCAGCAGGCTCTCCCAGAGCCAGAAACAGAGGCACCATGGCCACGCGAACCGGAGCGAGCTGCGTCCGAGCCTGCCGGGCATGAGCCAGTAGAGCCCGAGCCAGTAGAGCCCGAGCCAGTAGAGCCCGAGCCAGTAGAGCCCGAGCCAGCGGGACCGCAGCTGGCGGAATCCTCTGCCTCTGCGCCGCAGTCCTTCGTGAATCCGGAGCAGTTTCCGCCGCCGCGCGCCGAGGAGCGCGTGGAGGTGCCGTCTGAGCAGGAACCGAACCTGAGCGACCACATTGTGTTCGTGCCGCCGTGGCTGTCCGAGCGGCAAGCGGAATCGGCGGTGGCGTCGGAGCCCCGGGGTCCGGAACCCCGTGATGAAACCGACACCACTGCAGAGGAAGCCGAGACCGCTTCGCACGAACCGGGTGAGCCGGACGAGCCAGAGGAACCCACCGAGCCGGGGTCACCGCATGTTCCTGACAATGGGGGGCTGCCTGCCGCTCCAATCGTCTACGAGCTTGTCGATCCGCCGCGTGCTGAAGCGGCGGCGACGGTGCCGCCCGCACCGGTCGCGGACGAGGTGCCCCTGCACGGAGCAGAACCGGACGTTTCGGAATCCACCGCGACCGAGCCTGAGCCCGCTTCTCACACGGCGCCCGAGGCGTCGACAGAAGACTCGATTGAGCATCCGGTCGAAGAACTGGCAGAGCAAGCTGCGGAGACCCCAGCTGCGGAGATCCCGGCAGCGGAGATCCCGGCAGCAGAGACGGCGGAGTCACCCGTCGACGAACCCACCGAGCGGGCCGTGGAGGAACTCGCTGATCAGCCGGCAGATCGCGCAGCCGATCCTTTCGACGTGCTGCTTGCTGGTGGTGGACCTGAGCCAATTGCCGAGAATTCGCAGCCACTGGTTCCCTCGATCGAACCCGCGCCCGGCGTCACGCCGGTTCCCGCGGCGCCGGACACCGGGGAGCATCAGGAGGAACAGTCAGGGGCAGAGGAACAGGCACAGGAAGAGGCACAGGGCGCTCCGGTCGACGAGAGGCCGAAGCCTGGAGTGTTCAGCGTTGAACTGACCGCCGAGGAGGCAACCCCGGTTGCCCTGCGCGCGGGGCGTGCCGCACGGATGTTCTGGTTGTGGTTCGCGACAAATTCTTCGGCGGTCTCGATCGCCTTCGGTGCGGCGCTCCTGGGCCTCGGTATGAGTCTCCGCCAGGCGATTCTCGCGGCGTTCATTGGTGTTGCGATCTCGTTCCTGCCGCTTGGTCTCGGCACCCTCGCGGGCAAGTGGAGCGGCCAGCCGACCATCGTCGTCTCTCGTGCGACCTTCGGACTGGTGGGAAACATCGTCCCCGCGATCCTCGCTCTCGTCACGAGACTGTTCTGGGGAGCCGCGCTGCTGTGGCTGCTCGCGGTGTGCACCGCGCGCATCCTCGTTGGTGCGGCCCTGAATGGCCCGCTCGATGAAGCGCAATTGAGCTATGGCGCCGCGACCGTGGCGGTTGCCATCGCTTTCGCGATCGCCTTCTTCGGTTATCCGCTGTTCGCTCGCGTGCAGCTGGTGCTCAGTATCGTCTCCGGCGTGCTCATCATCGGACTGTTCGCAGTGACCTGGCCCCAGATCGACTTCCGGACGGCGCTCACCGTCAGCGACGGTCCCTGGATTCTCGTGGTGACCGGCGTCGTCCTGGTGTTCAGCTTCGTCGGCCTGGTCTGGGCCAATGCCAGCGGAGATCTCGCACGGTACCAGCGCACCTCGGGCTCCGGCGCATCCGCATCTCTCTGGGCGTCGTTCGGCGCAACACTTCCGGCCTTCCTTCTCATCGCCTATGGCGCGCTTCTTGCCGCATCGAATCCAGACGCCGCGCGCGGACTCGTCGCAAATCCTGTCGACACCATCGCCTCGATGATCCCCGGCTGGTACCCGATCCCGCTTCTCGCCGTGACGGCACTGAGTCTTCTGGCCGGCGTCGCACTCAGCCTCTACTCGGGCGGTTTCGTGCTGCGCGCGATCGGCGTGAGCCTCCCACGGCACCTGTCTGTCGTGGTCATGGGCGTGGTCGTGTTCGCTGCGACGCTCCTGATGATCCTGTCCGGCGCGGGAGTCTCGGAGGTCTTCAGGGACTTGACGACCAGTCTTGCGGTACCGATCGCGGCCTGGGCGGGAATCTTCGGCGCGGAGGTCATGATCCGCCGGAGGGGCTTCCACGAGGAGTCACTTCTGCGCCCAGGTGGTATCTACCCGAGCGTGAACTGGGTCAACCTCGTCATGCTGGTCGTCGCGTCCGTCATTGGATTCGGATTCACCACCGCTCATGTCGCATGGCTGTCCTGGCAGGGCTACGGTCTCGTTTTCTTCGGTTTCCCGCTCACCGGTGAGGTCGCCGGGAGCGACCTCGGTGTACTCATCGCCCTCGTGCTCGGACTGCTCACCCCCCTTGCTGCGGGCATCTCAACGGTGCGCCAGCAGGAGCTCCCTCGGCCCTGAGTCGCACGTTCGATTTGCTGCGCTCACGGGAAAGTAGACTGTGCAGATGCCTTACACCGTCGCGGACGTCAACGCCGTCGCCGAGCACCTGTGGCCGATGTCTGGCGCGGAGGACTGGGACGCTCCCGGCCTGCTTTCCGGCGATCCTGCGGCTTCCGTGAGCCACCTCCTCCTCACAGTCGATGTCGTCTCGGATGTAGTGTCGGAGGCCCTGGGCCTCGGTGCTGACCTCATCGTCGCGCATCACCCCCTGCTGCTGCGCGGTGTCACCTCGGTGGCGGAAGACCGGTACAAGGGAGCGATGCTCGGGTCGCTGATTCGGGGCGGCTGCGCGCTGATTGCCGCCCACACCAATGCGGATGTCGTGGAGACCGGAACATCGGCCGTCCTGGCAGAGCGGCTCGGCCTTCTCAATCTCGCCCCGATCACCCCGGGGGAGACCCCGGCCAGGGGAATCGGTCGCACCGGTCACCTCGCCGAACCGACCACCCTGGGCAGGCTCGCCAGGCAATTGGCGGAGCTCCTGCCCGCGACCGCCTCCGGCATCCGTGTCTCAGGGAACTATGACCAGCCCGTGCATTCCGTCGCTGTGTGCGGCGGGGCGGGCGACTCTCTGCTCGCCGAGCCTGCGGTCCTCGCAGCGGACGTGTACATCACCTCAGACCTGCGGCATCATCCGGCCTCGGAAGCACGCGAGAATGCACGCCTGCGTGGCGGCCCTGCTCTCATTGACATCTCCCACTGGGCGAGCGAATGGCTGTGGCTCGACACGGCGGCAGTGGAGCTCGGTGAAGCCCTGCCGGAACTTCGCGTGACGGTGAGCGAGACCAGAACCGATCCGTGGGACTTCAGCGTTGTCCAGTAGACGAACCAGCCAGTGAGGGTGTCATGCCGATGAAAGCCAATCCAGACGACCAGGCGCACCTGCTCGAACTCCAGGCGCTCGACACGCGCCTGCAGCAGCTTGATCACAGGGCGAAATCGTTGCCGGAGCTCGCTGCACTTGCGGGGCTCGCAACCGATTCTGAGGCTCTCAAGCACGACTTCATGTCGGCCACCGGCGCCCTCGAGGACGCCAGGCTCGAGCTTGCGAGGATCGAGTCGGATGTCGCGGTGGTCGAGGGCAGGATCGCGAGGGACACCGAGCGCATGCAGGCCACGTCCTCCATGAAGGACGTTGCGGGCTTCGAGGCTGAACTCGCGGGTCTCCGCCGCCGCCAGCTCGAGCTTGAGGAGACCGAACTCGAGGTCATGCAACGAGTCGAAGACCTGCAACTGGCCGCGGACGGTGTTCGCGGAAGCCTCGACGAGACGCAGGCCAAGATCGCGCAGGTCGAGGGCGAACGCGATGCCGCACTCGAGACCCTCCGCAGCGAGCACACCCACACGGCCGCGAACCGGTCGACAATCGCCGGAGGACTCCCGGAAGAACTGCTCGCCCTGTACGAGCGGCAGCGCGACCGTTACGGCTTCGGCGCGTCTCTTCTACGCGGTGGCGTCTCGAGCGCAAGCGGTGTCAAGCTCAACGAGAGCGACATGGCGGCCATCCGTGCAGCCGCGGCGGATGACGTACTGATCTGCCCCGACAGCAACGCGATTCTCGTGCGCACGAACGAATCGGGACTCTAGCCTGCGACGCCCCTAGACTGGAGGCGAATGGGCCGACAAGACGGTCGCGTCGCTGGAATCCTCCTCGTGAGGGTTCGGCGACGAGGAACGTCCGGGCTCCACAGAGCAGGACGGTGGGTAACGCCCACCCGGGGTGACCCGCGAGAAAGTGCAACAGAAAGCAGACCGCCGCTGTGCTGTTTCCGAAAGGCGACACACGGAGGTAAGGGTGAAACGGTGGTGTAAGAGACCACCAGCGGTTCGTGTGAGCGAGTCGGCTAGGTAAACCTCGTCCGGAGCAAGGTTAGACAGAAGGCGTCACGGGTTGCTCGCCCAGTCTTCGGGTAGACCGCTAGAGGTGTGCGGCAACGTACATCGTAGATAGATGACCGTCCAGCATCGCAAGATGGGGACAGAACCCGGCGTATCAGTCGGCCCATTCACCCATTCGGCACGCTCGTCAGCGTGTGGGCGCCTATCGTCCAGTCGCGAGTGCCGCGGCCCCCAGGATCCCCGCGTTGTTACGGAGCTGTGCGGGAACAATGGGCGTGACGAGATCGAGCAGCGGCAAGAAGTCTTCGTACTGCTTGGACACTCCGCCACCGACGACGAACAGTTCCGGTGAGAGATACGCCTCGAGGCGCGAGTAGTACTTCTGCAGGCGTTCCGCCCACTCTGCCCAGCTGAGGTCCTCGCGCTCTTTGGCCGAGTACGCCGCGCGGGTTTCGTAGTCGACCCCGTCGATCTCGAGGTGACCGAGTTCGGCGTTGGGAATGAGCGCGCCGTTGTAGATCAGTGCGGTGCCGATTCCAGTGCCGAGGGTCGTCATCACGGTGAGTCCCGTCGCGTGCCGTGCCGCACCGTACTGGTTCTCCGCGTAGCCGGCGGCATCCGCGTCGTTGACGAAGTGGATGTCGCGCTTCAGGCCGTGCTCGAACAGCCGCTCAGCCTCGAGCCCGATCCATTTCTCCGAGACGTTCGCGGCCGAAAGGGTCCTGCCCTTGATGATGATGGCGGGAAAGCAGATGCCCACGGGCCGTTTTTTCGCCGCGCCACCGAGCTTCTTGGTGAGCTTGTGCACCGTCGAGACGATTGCGTCAGGTTCTCCGCCCTTGGGCGTCGGGATCTTGATCCGATCGCTCAACAACTCGCCGGTCGACACGTCGACCACGGCTCCCTTGATCCCGGTGCCGCCGATGTCGATGCCCACTGCCGCGTTGCCCATGGTGTCCATTCTGTCGTCAGGGAAGGGTGAGTACCTCGGAACCACGCTCTGTGACCACGAGCGTGTGCTCGAATTGCGCGGTGAGACTGCGATCCCGGGTCACGACGGTCCAGCCGTCGTCCCACATCTCCCAGTCCTGGCTGCCGAGGGTGAGCATGGGCTCGATCGTGAAGACCATTCCTTCCAGGATCTCCGTGTCAAAGCTGGGGGAGTCGTAGTGCGGGATGATCAGGCCGGAGTGAAAGGACGTGCCAACGCCGTGCCCGGTGAAGTCCCGTACCACTCCGTAGCCGAAGCGGCGCGCGTATGACTCAATGGCCCGCCCGATCACGTTGATGAGCCTGCCGGGCGCGACCGCCGTGATGCCGCGATTCATCGCCTCGCGAGTTCGCTCGATGAGAGCGAGCGCATCGTCGGATGCCGTGCCCGCGACAAAGGTGCGGTTGCTGTCGCCGTGCACGCCGTTCTTGTATGCCGTGATATCGATGTTCACGATGTCGCCGTCTTCGATCACGGTGTCGTCAGGGATGCCGTGACAGATCACCTCGTTGACCGAACTGCACAGGGACTTGGGGAAGCCACGATACCCCAGGGTCGACGGGTACGCGTCGTTCGCGATCAGGAAATCGTGCCCGATGGCATCCAGCTCGTCGGTCGTGATCCCCGGGCGGATGCTCGCACCAACGAGGTCGATCGCCTGCGCGGCGATCCTGCCGGATTCCCTGATCCGCTCGACCGCGTCCGGTGCGTACACGTCGGAGCCACGGAGCGGCGACGGAGCCGCTTTGCCCACGTATTCCGGCCGTGCGATGTGCTTCGGCACGGCTCTCTGCGGCGAAACGCGCCCGGGTATCAGGTGTCCTTCTGAGTTCCGAGGCATATCATCGACTCTAGTTCGTCGGGAGGTTCTCATGACCGAGTGGTATTACAACATCCGCACCGGCGAGGTCGAGGAAGGACGACAGTCTCTCCCCGCCGACCTCGACGGCCCCTTTGCGACGCGCGAGGATGCGGCCCGTGCGCCCGAGATCATCGCGGAGCGGTCCCGCAGGTGGGCTGCAGAAGACGCGCAGGACGATTGGCATGCCCGACCGTCTCACTGAGCCCAGATAGGCCCACTGATCTCGATCAGATGAGTCCCTGGGCGACCATGGCATCCGCAACCCGTACGAATCCCGCGGCATTGGCGCCGACGACGTAGTCGCCCGGGTGACCGTACTTTTCTGCGGCCTCGTAGGCTGCCCTGTGCACGTCGCGCATGATCTCTCGGAGCTTGGACTCACTCGCGTCGAAACCCCAGCGCTGGCGCGAGGCGTTCTGGCTCATCTCGAGTGCTGATGTCGCAACCCCGCCGGCGTTCGCGGCCTTGCCCGGCCCGAAGAGCACCCCGGCCTCGTGGAAGACCTCGACCGCGGTCGGGGTACAGGGCATGTTTGCACCCTCAGCGACGGCAATGGCACCGTTCTTCACGAGAGTGCGCGCGTCGTCCACATCGAGTTCGTTCTGGGTCGCGCTCGGAAGCACGATCTGTCCTGGAACGTCCCACACCCGGCCGGAATTGATAAAACGTGCGCCCGGGCGGCGAACGGCGTACTCCGAGACGCGAGCGCGCTCGACTTCCTTGACCTGCTTGAGCAGTTCGACATCGATACCGGCCTCGTCGACGATATAGCCGGACGAGTCCGACGCGGTGATGGCTTTACCACCGAGCTGCTGGACCTTCTCGATCGCGTAGATGGCGACGTTGCCCGATCCGGACACGATCGCGGTCTTGCCATCGACGCTGTCGCCCTTGGTCGCGAGCATCTCCTCGGCGAAGAAGACGGCACCGTAGCCGGTGGCCTCCGTGCGCACCTCCGCGCCGCCCCAGAGCACGCCCTTGCCCGTGAACATTCCGGACTCGTGCCGGTTGGTGAGGTGGCGGTACTGTCCGAACAGGTAGCCGATCTCACGACCGCCGACGCCGATGTCGCCGGCGGGGATGTCGGTGTGCTCTCCAAGGTGGCGGTAGAGCTCGCTCATGAAGCTCTGGCAGAAACGCATGATCTCGAAGTCGGACCTGCCGTGCGGGTCGAAGTCCGAGCCGCCTTTGGCTCCACCGATGCCCTGGCCGGTCAGCGCGTTCTTCAGGATCTGCTCGAACCCAAGAAATTTGATGATTCCGAGGTTGACGCTCGGGTGGAAACGGAGACCGCCCTTGTACGGCCCGAGTGCCGAGTTGAACTGCACCCTGAAGCCGCGGTTGACCCGTACCGTGCCCTGGTCATCCACCCACGGAACCCTGAACATGATCTGTCGCTCGGGTTCGACGAGGCGGTCGAGAACGCTGCGCTCGACATACTCAGGGTGCTTCGCGAGCACCGGCGCGATGGACTCCAGCACCTCGAGGAGGGCCTGGTGAAACTCTGGTTCGCCCGGGTTTCTCGCCAGCGTCCGCTCGTAGACAGCACGGATTTCAGTAGGAAGCGCAGGGTGCATGGATAACTTTCATACTAGGGAATAGGAAAGGCGCACCTCGCGACAGTGAGAGGGCTGTGTGTTTAGAGACTACTCGTACTCGTGTTCCGGGGCAGGATATTTCCCGTCGGCGACGTCCTCGCGGTAGGCCTTGACCGCATCCGTGAGTATGCCGCTGAGGTTTGCGTAGCGCTTGACGAACTTGGGGATGCGGCCGGTGGTGAAACCTGCCCAGTCCGTCCAGACAAGCAGCTGGCCGTCGACGTGGGGCCCCGCCCCCACGCCGATTGTGGGTATCGTGAGCTCGCTGGTCACGCGTGCCGCGACCTCCGAAGGCACCATCTCGAGCACGACCGCGAAGGCGCCCGCGTCCTCAACCGCGTGTGCGTCGGCGACGAGCTGTTCCGCGCCCGAGCCGCGGCCCTGGATGATATGGCCGCCGAGTCCGTGCTCACTCTGGGGCGTGAAACCAATGTGTCCCATGACCGGGATGCCCGCGGAGACGATCCTGCGGATCTGCTCGGCGCTGCGCACACCGCCTTCCAGTTTTACCGCGTGCGCGTGTGTCTCCTTCATGAAGCGGAACGCCGTGTGCAGCGCCTCTTCCGGGCCGGACTCGTAGGAGCCGAACGGCATGTCCGCGACCACGAAGGCACGGGTCACCGCGCCGGCGACGGCACGAGCGAGTGGGATGAGCTCATCGACCGTCACGGGAAGCGTCGTCTCGTGCCCGAAGACGTTGTTGCCCGCCGAGTCGCCCACGAGCAGGAAGTCGATGCCTGCCTGGTCGAAGATTGCGGCGCTCAACTGGTCGTAGCTCGTGAGCCCCGTGATCTTGATGCCGCTCTCTTTTGCGGACTGGAAGTGTCTGGTGCGAACCCGCTTGAGATTCGCCTGTGCTGCCGCTGCGGCTGGGTCAGTCATGCAGCGATTCTAGCTAGTGCGCCTTGGTCGGATGAGAAGTGATCGGAAGACGGCGGTCACGACCGAAGGCCATTCCGCTGATCTTCGGGCCGATCGCACCCTGCCTGCGCTTCCATTCGGAACGGTCGACGAGCTTCGTGACCAGCGCGACCGTGTCTGCGTCAAAGCCGGCTGCGATGACCTCGTCCGCTCCGAGGGCGCGAGTGATGTACGCATCCAGAATCTCGTCGAGCACCTCGTATGGCGGCAGTGAATCCTGGTCGGTCTGGTCCGGGCGCAACTCGGCGCTCGGCGGCTTCTCGATCGAGTTGGCGGGAATCGGGGGAGTCTCGCCGCGCGACAGGGCGAACTCGTTGCGCCAGCGAGCGAGCTCCCAGACGAGGGTCTTCGGTACGTCCTTGATCGGCGCGAATCCGCCCGCGGAGTCCCCGTAGATCGTCGAGTACCCCACGGAGATCTCTGTCTTGTTGCCCGTGGTGAGAAGCAGGTGCCCGTGCTGGTTCGACAGGCCCATCAGTACGACGGCACGCACCCGCGCCTGCAGGTTCTCCGCGGCGAGACCGTCCAGGCCGAGCTGCTGCTCGAAGGGCAGAACGAGATCGGCAATGGGTTCGACGCTGTAGTGCAGTCCGACCCGCTCTGCGAGGTCGTCGGCGTCGGAACGAGAGTGGTCCGAGGAGTAACGGCTCGGGAGCGACACCGCGTACACCGAGTCTGGCCCGAGCGCGTCGACGGCGAGCGCAGCACACACGGCAGAGTCGATTCCGCCGGAGAGTCCGAACACCACGGAACGGAACCCGTTCTTTCGCACGTAGTCCCGCAGGCCGAGCACGAGCGCGTCCCAGAGCTGCTGGCGGTCGTCTGGAAGCACCGCGATGTCGCTGGGGATGGGCGGTGCCGACTTCTCCGCGGCATCCAGCGCAACGCGCACGACGTGGTCTGGCAGCGCGCTGTCGGTCGCCTCCGCCGGATGGACGTCCACGATCAGGAGGTGCTCTGTGAACTGCGGCGCCCGCGCGAGGATGGCTCCGGTGCCGTCGACGACAACGCTGTCGCCATCGAAGACCAGGTCATCCTGTCCGCCGACGAGATTCACGTAGGCGACGATGGTGTCTGTCTCGGTCGCCCTCCTCGTGACGAGGGGAAGTCGCACTTCGTCTTTGTCCCGCTCGAACGGCGACGCGTTGATGACGACGAGGAGGCCGGCATCTGCGGCGAGTACCCTCGCAACGGGCCCGCCGTCACGCCACAGGTCCTCGCAGACGAGCAGGGCTACGTCGACGCCCTTGATGCGCACCACGACAAGCTCATCGCCCGGAATGAAGTTGCGATACTCGTCGAAGACCGAGTAGTTCGGGAGGTGGTGCTTCGTATAGCTGGCGGCGATCTCACCCCGGTGCAACACGCTCGCCCGGTTCTGGGCTATCGCGGTTGGCGCGTTGCTCGTCCCCATGAGTCGAGGGGTGAAAGGGCCGTCTGCGTGACCGACGATGACCGGCAGCTCGCCGAGCCCGGCATCCGCGAGTCGTCTGGCCAGGGCGCGCACGGCGTCGTGGTTGTCTGCGAGGAAGCCGGCATTGCCCGCCAGATCCTCGATCGGGTAGCCGCTGAGCGCCATCTCCCCGAAAGCGATGAGATCGGCTCCGGCGTCGAACGCTCGCCTCGTCGCCGCCACCACCTGGTCTGAGTTGGCTGCGAGGTCGCCCACGATCGGATTTGTCTGGGCGAGCGCCAAGCGAAGTCGGGGCATAGCCACTAGCCTAATAGCGGGGTTCGGCCCCGATTGATTCGCCGTATCGTGCTCGAAACCGAGGAGCCCATGGACAAGCAGCGTGACTTCGTTCTCCGCACTATCGAGGAGCGCGGAATCAAGTTCGTCAGGCTCTGGTTCACGGATGTCATCGGCACCCTGAAGTCCGTGGCGATCGCCCCAGCAGAGGTGGAGGGCGCGTTCTCCGAGGGGCTTGGATTCGACGGTTCGGCTATCGAGGGACTCACCCGGTCATACGAGGCGGACATGCTCGCTCACCCGGACCCGACGACCTTCCAGATCCTGCCCTGGCGCAATGAGGTCGATCCGACCGCCAGGATGTTCTGCGACATCACCACGCCGGACGGCCAGCCCGCCGTCGCCGATCCTCGCCACGTGCTCAAGCGCACTCTCGCCCACGCCGCCGAGCACGGCTTCACCTTCTATACGCATCCCGAGATCGAGTTCTACCTCCTGAAGAGTTCCAAGTACGGATCGAAGGGACCGCAGCCGGTCGATTCAGCCGGCTACTTCGACAACGTCCCAGGTGGCACCGCACATGACTTCCGTCGTCGCTCCGTGCGGATGCTCGAGGATCTCGGCATCTCCGTCGAGTTCAGTCACCACGAGGGTGGTCCGGGCCAGAACGAGATCGACCTCCGCTACGCGGACGCGTTGACCACGGCAGACAACATCATGACCTTCCGCACCGTGGTCAAAGAGGTCGCCATTGAGCAGGGCGTCTACGCGACCTTCATGCCCAAGCCGATGTCCATGCATCCGGGTTCCGGCATGCACACGCACATGTCGCTGTTCGAGGGTGATTCGAACGCGTTCTCTGAGGCGGGCGCGCAGTACCAGCTCTCGAAGATCGGCAGGCAGTTCGTCGCCGGCCTCCTCAAGCACGCACCGGAGATCACCGCGGTGACCAACCAGTTCGTGAACTCCTATAAGAGGCTGTGGGGCGGTGACGAGGCGCCAAGCTTCATCACCTGGGGCCACAACAACCGTTCAGCTCTCGTGCGCATCCCGATGTACAAGCCGAACAAGGGACAGAGCGCTCGTGTGGAATACCGCGCCATCGACTCGGCGGCCAACCCGTATCTCGCCTTCTCTCTCATGCTCGCGGCCGGGTTGAAGGGTATAGAGGAGGGATACGAACTGCCGGCGGAGGCCGAAGACAACGTCTGGAGCCTGAGCGACGCCGAGCGTCGTGCCCTCGGCTACAGCTCGCTTCCGTCGAGCCTCGACCACGCGGTCTCCATCATGGAGGGCTCGGAACTCGTCGCTTCAACCCTCGGTGAGCAGGTGTTCAACTACGTCCTGCTCAACAAGCGTCAGGAGTGGAAGGAATACCGGGCCCAGGTGACGCCGTTTGAACTCCGAAGCAACCTGGAGATGCTCTAGGGCCACGCCGGAGAACCATGACGAGGTATCGCACCACCCTCACCGAACTGGCGAGACTAGGATTCGCTGAGCTCGGCATGGCATCGGCACTGCTCGAGGAAACGAGCGCGCTGCTCGCCGACGAGTCACTGCTACCCCTGTTCGCGACCTGTGCGGATCCCGACCAGGCGCTCAGGACTGTCGTCGCGCTGCACAGGCAGGCACCGTCGGAGATGGATGCCCTGCTTGCGTCACGGGGCGCGGCGCCGCGGTTGCTGAAGGTTCTCGGTGCCTCATCGGGATTCGGCGAGTTCTTCCAGCGACATCCGGAGGAGCTGTCCGCCCTGGCGACAAAGACGCCTGGCCCGCTCCGTCTCGCCCAGTACCGCGAGGAACTCACCTCTGCCGCGCTCGCTCAACTCGCGCACGGTGAAGATGCGGCCTGGGGCGCCCTTCGGGTGCGCTACAGGAGGCACCTGGTCAGGCTCACCTCGTTCGACCTGGAGCAGGTCGATCCGGTTGCGGGAATCGATACCATCGCGGCGGCTCTCGCCGATCTTGCGGCGGCAGCATTGGATGCGTCGCTTGCGGTCGCTCGCAGGCTCGTTTCCGGCGCAGCTGAGGAGATCGCGGGCACGAGGCTCGCGATCATCGGGATGGGCAAGGCCGGTGCCGCCGAACTGAACTACGTCAGCGATGTCGACGTCATTTTCGTCGCGGGCAGTACCGAGGGCCTCGCGAGTGAGCGGGCGCTCGACATCGCGACGAGGCTCGCCAAGCTCACCATGCGTGGTATCCACGACTTCGGCATGGAGCCAGGCCTGTGGGAGGTCGACGCCAATCTTCGCCCGGAGGGCAAGGACGGTGCGCTCGTGCGTACGCTCGAGTCGCACATCGCATATTACGATCGCTGGGCGAAAAGCTGGGAGTTCCAGGCACTCCTGAAGGCAAGGCCGCTTGCAGGCGACCTTGAGCTCGGGACCGAGTACTGCGCCGCCATCGCGCCCCGCGTGTGGAGCAGTGCGTCACGAGAGAATTTCGTCGAGGGCGTGCAGAGGATGCGCGAACGGGTCACCGCACACATCCCGAAAGAGGAGCTGGACTTCCAGCTCAAGCTCGGGCCGGGCGGCCTTCGTGACGTCGAGTTCACCGTGCAGCTCCTCCAGCTCGTGCACGGACAGATCGACCCGGATGTCCGTCAGGCAGGAACGCTGCCAGCACTCGCAGCCCTCGCCGAGCACGGTTACATCGGACGGGTGGAGTCGGCCGAGTTCGCCCGTGACTACCGATTCCTGCGCCTGCTCGAACACCGCCTGCAGCTTACGGAACTCCGGCGAACCCACCTCATGCCACATGACCAGGCGGCCCTGCGCGTCCTCGCCCGCTCGACCGGACTGGCGACGAGCTCCGCGGAACTCACCGAACAGTGGAGCCGCACGAAGATCGCCGTGCGAAGCCTGCACGAAAGGTTGTTCTATCGCCCGCTTCTGTCCGCAGTGGCCGCGCTGCCGGAGGAGGGGTTCTCCCTCACGAGCGAGCAGGCCGCCGCCCGCTTGTCGGCGATCGGCTTCCGCGATGCACGAGGTGCGCTCAGCCACATCGCGGCCCTGACCTCCGGTGTGTCCCGGCGGGCCGAGATCCAGCGTCATCTATTGCCGGTCATGCTGCAGTGGTTCGCGGAGGGGGCTGATCCCGATTACGGGCTGCTGGCTTTCCGCAGGCTCAGCGACGACCTGGGCGAGTCGTACTGGTTCCTCAGGATGCTGCGCGATTCATCCGGGGCGGCGAAGCGTCTCACGAGTGTTCTTGCGGGCTCTCGCTTCATTGGGTCGCTGCTTGAGCGCATCCCCGAGGCTGCGGCCTGGTTCGAGAACGAAGAGGAACTGCAACCTCGCAGCTTCGAGACCCTGCGCGATGAGGCTCTCGCCACCGTCGCACGGCACGCCGACCCGGATGCGTCTGCTCCCGCGCTCCGCACGGCTCGTCGTCGGGAGGTGCTGCGCCTCGCCATCGCGGCCGTGCTCGGCCTGATCGATGTGCAGACGCTCGGCCGCTCCCTGTCGGATGTGACCACAGCACTGCTCACCGGCATTCTCGCCGCCCTGCACACGAATGAGGACGGGCTCGAGTTCGCCATCATCGCTATGGGCCGCTACGGGGGAGCAGAGCTGGGGTTTGGTTCCGATGCCGACGTGATCTACGTCTACCGGCCGACCACACTCGATGGCAACGCGGCCCAGACCAGGGCTGAGACCATCGTTGCCGGAATTCTGCGTCTCACCGAGGACCTTCGGCTTCCGCTCGATCTCGACATCAATCTCAGGCCAGAGGGCAAGAACGGCGCGGTGACGCGTTCACTCGACTCCTACCGCGCGTACTACGAGCGCTGGTCGCTCACCTGGGAGGCGCAGGCACTCCTCCGCGCGCGCGCCGTCGTCGGCGATCTCGCACTCCAGCGCGATTTCGAGGCGTTGGCCGACGAGGTGCGATTCCCAGAGCAGATCGCTGAGCGCGACGTGCGCGAGGTCAAGCGGATCAAGGCACGGGTAGAGTCCGAACGACTTCCCCAGGGTGCTGATCCGGCTCGGCATCTCAAACTCGGTCGGGGGTCGCTGAGCGACGTCGAGTGGTTCGTGCAACTCATCGAGCTGCAGCATGGTCGCGAGGTCGAGGCGTTGCGCACGACCTCAACGCTGCACGCTCTCGATGCCGCAGTGGAGGCGGGTTTCATCCCAGAAGACGAGGCCGCGCGGCTGCGGGACGCCTGGATCTTCGCGTCGAGGGCCAGGTCCGCCGTGACTCTCTGGACGGCGAAGACCCAGGACGTGCTGCCTGGCGATAGACAGCAGTTGGACGGAATCGCGCGCCTGATGGGATATTCGCCCGGCTCGGCCAACACACTGGATGACGACTACCTTCGGGTCACCCGGCTAGCCAGAGCAGTCTTCGAGAAGCGGTTCTACGGCTAGCACACGCCTGCGCACATGCAGAGAGGGCCGCATCCCTAGGGATGCGGCCCTCTCTGCATTGGTCGATCAGACGCTGAAGTACAGCTCGTACTCGAACGGGTGCGGACGCTGCGCGGTCGGAATGATCTCCTTCTCACGCTTGTACGCGATCCAGGTCTCGATCAGGTCGGGAGTGAACACGTTTCCCGCGGTGAGGAAGTCGTTGTCGGCCTCCAACGCATCGAGTGCCGCCTCGAGGGACCCCGGAACCTGGGGGATGTTCTTCGCCTCCTCCGGCGGGAGCTCGTACAGGTCCTTGTCAACGGGCTCGTGCGGCTCGATGCGGTTCTTGATCCCGTCGAGGCCAGCCATGAGCTGAGCTGCAAACGCGAGGTAGGGGTTGCTCGAGGCATCCGGCGCGCGGAACTCGATGCGCTTCGCCTTCGGGTTCGTGCCCGTGATCGGGATGCGGATGGACGCAGAGCGGTTACCTGCGGAATAGACGAGGTTGACGGGCGCCTCGAATCCCGGGACCAGTCGGCGATACGAGTTGAGCGTCGGGTTGGTGAACGCGAGCACTGCCGGAGCGTGCTTGAGCAGCCCACCGATGTACCAGCGTGCGATGTCGCTCAGCCCGCCGTAGCCGGACTCGTCGTAGAACAACGGCTTGCCCTCGCTCCACAGCGACTGGTGGGTGTGCATTCCGGAGCCGTTGTCGCCGAAGAGCGGCTTCGGCATGAAAGTGACGGTCTTGCCCCACTCGCTTGCGGTGTTCTTGACGATGTACTTGAACTTGAGCAGGTCATCCGCCGCGTGCACCATGGTGTCGAAGCGGTAGTTGATCTCGGCCTGGCCGCCCGTCCCCACCTCGTGATGGGCGCGCTCGAGAATGAGACCGGCCTCGATGAGCTTGAGGCTCATGTCGTCGCGCAGGTCAGCCTGCTTGTCGACCGGACTCACCGGAAAGTAACCGCCCTTGAACGGCGTCTTGTTGCCGAGGTTGCCGCCCTCTTCCTTGCGGCCAGAGTTCCAGGCGCCCTCGTCGGAGTCGACGGCGTAGAAGCTCTCGTTCTGGCGCACCTCGTAGCGAACGTCGTCGAAGATGTAGAACTCGGCCTCGGGGGCGAAGAATGCGGTATCTGCGATACCGGTGGAGGCGAGGTACTTCTCGGCCTTCCTGGCGATCTGGCGCGGGTCGCGAGCGTAGATCTCGCCATTGCGCGGGTTATAGATGTCGAAGATCATGATCAGCGTGCGCTCGATGCGGAAAGGATCGATGTACGCAGTGGAGACATCCGGGATCAGCTGCATGTCGGACTCGTGGATCGACGCAAATCCGCGGATGGACGAGCCGTCGAACAGCTGGCCGACGGAGAAGAACTCCTCGTCGACCGTCGATGCCGGAATGTTGAAGTGCTGCTGAACACCGGGAAGATCGGTGAAGCGGATATCAAGGAATTTCACGTCGGTGTCCTTGATGAACTTGAGCACCTCTGACGAATCACTGAACATGGAATGAACTCCAAATGAGTTTGCTACGGGGATAATTGCGGAAAGCAACCACTCGCGATGGTAGGCGTGAGGGATTTCGCCACGGTGTCGCTATTGTTTCGAGGATGTTACGGCTGACGCCCATCTTAGGATGGGGATATGACAGCTTCCCAGCCCGCGCAGCAGACCGCAACGGGGGAGTGGCCGGGCAAGCGGCTCGGCCTTCCACGCTCCGGACCGCGGTCGATTGGCCGCTTCGGGCGCAGGGTCGCCGCGCTCCTGGTTGACTGGTTGCCGGTCTATCTGGTCTCGTACGCCTTCTTCGGTGGCGATGTATGGATCACGCTCGGCCTCTTCGCGCTGCTCCAGTACCTCTTCATCACGCTCGTGAGTGGGAGCATCGGACACCTGATCCTCGGGATGCGCGTCGTCCCGGTGGCAGGAGGCTGGGTCGGCTTCGGCAGGCCCCTGCTGCGCACACTTCTGCTGTGCATCGTGATCCCCGCCGTGATCTGGGACAGGGACCAGCGGGGCATGCACGACAGGTTCAGCGGCACAGTGCTTGTTCGCCGCTGAGGTGGCTGGGTCGACGACGCTCTCGCGTCAGGCGCGGCGCTGCGCCCTCGCCCTGTTCGGGTCGATACCCTTCGGAATCGGAAGCTTGCTGCTGGTGAGCGACTTGAGTCGGTTGCTCACGGTATAGACCTCCGCCTTGGAGAGCGTGCGCTTGATGCGAGTCATCTTGCCCGCGAGCTTGTGCAGGGCGAGGGACTCCGGGTCCGGGCCGACGTGCAGCAGACTGATGACGACGTTGGGCAGCACGCGGTTGATGCGACGGCGCTCCTCATCCAGCATCTTCTGGGTGCGGGTCTGCGGCCCTTCTCCGATGAGTACGACACCTCCGGGGCCGACGGCCCGGTAGACGGCATCCTGCGTCCTCGGGCTCACGGCGACCGGCATCTCGCTCGCGGTCCAGCCGCGGCGCAGCGAACTCTTGAGCACGGCGCCGACAGCGCCGGGCTGGCCTTCGATCTGGGAGTATGCCGCCTTTTCTGCGCGGCGCCCCAGCACGATGAGGAACGCGAGGATGCCGCCGAGCACGCCCGTGACGATCCAGAGCGCAAAGCTCAGCATGTTCGTTCCCGAGAGGATGAACCCCAGGACGAGCGCCACCGCGATGGGGGCCAGGAAGGCGAGAGCCATCCACCAGATCGCATTCGAATCGTTGCGCCTGGTCATCTGGAAGACCTGGTACATCTGCTTCAGACGACCGGGTTCCTTCGCGGACTTTGTTGCGGGGGTTTTCTCGCGTGCCATGCTACCTAGGATACGGCCTCGGCAGCGCTTGGCCAGCCTCCCCTCCTCCCCATCGAGCTCGCGCACGGGGGCCTCCACAGAAGCGGTGTGGACACACATCGGAGTGCTCGGGCGGAGTCAGACTTTCGAGGTGGAGAGCATCGGCGGATATCGGATCGTACGCAGGCTCGGAGCGGGAACTCGTGCGGAGGTGTTTCTCGGGCATGCGGGCTCCGGGGGTGACGTACCGGGCGGGGTGGCGGCCATCAAGCTCCTTCGGCCGGGAGCGGATCAACGTGCTATCGATGAAGAGATCGAGGTTCTTTCGCGCGGGGATTCCAGGCACCTGCTGCGCCTGGAAGATGTTGCGACCACCCAGGATGGCCGACAGTGCCTCGTCGTCCCTCGTCTGGGCGGGAGCGTCGCACGCCTCCTCGCGGAGCGGCCCGCGCTCGCACCGGGGGAAGTGGTGACTATTCTTGCCCCGCTCGCGAAGGCGATCTCCGAGTTGCACGACGCGGGGTGCTGCCACGGCGCAGTCGCTCCCGGTGCGGTGCTCTTCGACGAGGAAGGTGCTCCGGTTCTTGCCCGGTTTGGACACGCATCCACTTTCGGCGCCGGAGGCTTCAGTGCTGTCGAACACGCACCCGAGAGCCGGATGCCGGGCGCGAGTCCGGCGGAACGGTCTGCCGAGCCGCGGGTCGCCGAGGACCTCCGCCAACTCCGCGCTCTGGGAGGAATTCTCCTCGCGCGCTCGGAGCCCGGACGCGGGAGTCGGGCGGTCGACGCCTTCCTTGACTGGCTGGATGCGCCAGAGCGGGATGCAGAGACCGGAACGTTTGCGCGGGACCTGAGCGAGCGACTCTTCGGTCTCGCCGAACCCGTACCCGTCGCGCTACCCGGCATCCTGTCGCGGAGCGTTGCCGGGCAGCACGCAGTCTCGGCTCGCACACGTACCATTCCCGGCCCAGTCGCTGTCACCGCCGTGCCATCGCGCCAGAAGGAAGCGGGGCTGCACTATGGCGAGGCAATGCACGCCCTCTGGTCGAGAATCCGAGCACTTCCCGGCAGGGTCGGTGTCGCCCTCGCCACCGTGCGCAGATCGTTTCTGGTCGCTGGCGGGGCGGGCCTGATCGCGCTCGTGCTCGCGGTCGTGATGTTGCCTTCTGCGGGCGCGAGCAACACTGCGCCATCGCCCAGCGGCTCACCCAACCCTGCACCGCGGCCCACGCCGAACAAACAAAGTGCGGCGGTAGACGCCGATGATCCGGTCGCCGCTCTCCGACCACTGCTTCTCAGTCGAGACAAGTGTCTCGCCGCTCGGTCGATCACGTGCCTGGATGATGCGGACCAGCGAGGCTCGTCATCCTGGGAGAACGACTCCCACCTGATCCGCGCGCTCCAGCAGGGTGGCGCGCCCAGTGATGACACGACGCTCGCCGACGAGACCTTCGTTCTGACGGAAAGGCTCGGCGATTCCGCGCTCCTCACCACGCAACCCGCCGCGGGCGGTACCGCTCGGTCGATACTCGTGATGAAGGACGAATCCGGCTGGCGGATCAGGGACTTCCTGCCTCGCTAAATACCGAGGCTGCCCGCGAAGTCGCCACCCTCGAGGCGGTTCTTCACTGCAACCAGGAACCGCGCCGCATCCGCTCCGTCGACGATGCGATGATCGTACGACAGCGCGAGGTACACGGTGGAGCGAATCGCGATTGCATCGAGTCCGTTGTCAGAGACCACGACAGGCTTCTTCGTGACGATGCCCGTTCCAAGGATCGCCGACTGCGGCAGGAACACAATGGGCGTGTCGAAGAGTGCGCCGCGAGATCCCGTGTTGGTCAGCGTGAAGGTACCGCCAGCGAGCTCGTCAGGCTTGAGCTTGTTCTCGCGAGTGCGGGCCGCGAGATCGGCGATCTGGGCGGCGAGCCCGGCGATGTCGAGGTCTCCCGCGTCACGGATGACCGGGGTCAGCAGGCCGCGTTCGGTGTCGACCGCGATGCTGATGTTCTCGTGACCCGGATAGATGACACTGTCGCCCTCGATGGTCGCGTTGACGATCGGGTATGCCCGCAGCGCCTCAGCAGCCGCCAACGCGAAGAACGGAAGGAAGCTGAGCTTGAGCCCCGTCTTGGACTGGAACTCCGCCTTGACGCGGTCACGGTACTGGGCGACGAGCGTCACATCGACCTCAACGACGGAGGTCAGCTGTGCCGAGGTCTGCATCGAGAACACGGCGCGCTCCGCGACGACCTTGCGCAGTCGCGACATCGGCACGGTTGTCCCGCGTAGCGGTGAGGTCTCGAGCGGCTCGACCGCGACGGCCGTGCCTACAGTCTGAGCGACGGTTGAGTCAGCCGTGGCTGAGTCGGACGACAGCAGGTCCTGCTTGCGGATGCGTCCTCCGACGCCCGTGCCTGCTATCGACGCGAGGTCGATTCCCTTCTCGTTCGCCAGCTTGCGAACCAGGGGCGTGACATAGCCCGGCGCGCTCTGGCTGACGACCGACGGCACTAGCGGAGCCGCGGGAGAAGAAGCGCCCTGAACCGGGGCCGCGTCCGCGGGCGCGGCCTGCTGGGGAGCCTCCTGCGCTGGTGCAGAGGCAGGAGCTTCAGCGGGCTGTGGCGCGAACGACGTGGTCGGCTGGGCTACCGCTGTGGGCGCCTCCTCAACCGGAGCCTCCTGGACCGGAGCTTCCTGTACAGGTGCAGGCTCAACAGGAGCTGGCTCAACAGGTGCAGGTTGCGCGGGAGCTGCCTCCGCTGCGGGGGCCTGCGCAACGGGAGCTTCAGCGTGCGCTTCGGCAGCAGGTGCCGCTGGGGCCTCCTGCGGTGCGGAGCCATCGCCGATCGTCACGAGGGCGGTGCCCACCTCAACGGTCTCGTCCTCTGCGACGAGAATCGCCTCGACGACACCGGCAACCGGAGAGGGAATCTCGGTGTCGACCTTGTCGGTTGACACTTCGAGCAGAGGCTCGTCCACCTCGACGCGATCTCCCACCTGCTTCAACCAGCGGGTGACCGTACCCTCGGTGACGCTCTCCCCGAGCGCCGGGAGGTTGACGGATTGGCTCATCAGTGATGCTCCTTACAGCAGTCTTGCTTGTCGTTCCAGCTTAGTTGAGTCGGGTCGATTCAGGCGGCGTGCAGGGGCTTGCCAGCGAGGGCAAGGAAGGCCTCGCCGAGCGCCTCGTCCTGGGTGGGGTGGGCGTGGATGAGCGGGGCGATGTCTTCCGGGTATGCCTCCCAGTTGACGGCGAGTTGTGCCTCACCGATGAGTTCCCCGACGCGGGCACCGATCATGTGAACCCCGACGACCGGGCCATCGTTGACCCGGACGACCTTGACCATTCCGGAGGTGCCGATGATGTGGCTCTTGCCGTTTCCTGCGAGGTTGTAGTCGTAGCTCGTGACCTGGTCTTCACCGTACTGGTCCCTGGCCTTCGCCTCGCTGAGACCGATGGAGGCCACCTCGGGGTCGGAGTAGGTGACCTTGGGGATGTTGACATCCGCGATCACCTGCGGGTTCAGACCGGCGATCTCTTCCGCGACAAAGATGCCCTGCTGGAAGCCGCGGTGAGCGAGCTGCAGTCCGGGGACGATGTCGCCGACCGCATACACGCCTGGCACGTTGGTGGCGAGGCGCTCGCCCGCGAGCACGAAGCCGCGGTCCATGGCGATGCCGACCTCTTCGAAGCCGAGGTTCGCGGTCGACGGGCCGCGCCCAACGGCGACGAGCAGCAGCTCTGCCTCGAACGTCTGGCCGTCTTCGAGGGTCACGACGACTCCGTCGTCGTTCTGCGTCACGCTCTGGAAACGCACCCCGAGGCTGAAGTTGATGCCGCGCTTGCGGAAGGCACGCTCGAACTGCTTGCTGATCGCCTCGTCCTCGTTTGGCACCAGGTGGGGGAGAGCCTCGATGATCTGGACATCCGCGCCCCAGGACTTCCAGACGCTCGAGAACTCAACGCCGATGACGCCACCGCCCAGCACCGCGACCTTCTTCGGAACGAAGTCGAGCTCGAGCGCCTGCTCAGACGTGATGACGCGGCCACCGATCTCGAGACCGGGAAGTGAGCGCGAGTACGAGCCAGTGGCGAGGATGACGTTCTTGCCGACGATCGTGTCTTCGCCGACCTGAACCGTCGTGGGGGAGACGAGCTTTCCCTCGCCCTCGATGACAGTGATGCCGCGCGACTTGATGAGGCCGACGAGCCCCTTGAACTTGCTGGAGACGATTGACTCGCGGTACGTGGTCACCGCGGAGATGTCGATGCCGTCGAAGCTCGAGGTGACGCCGTACTTGGCGGACTCGCGCGTGACATCCGCAACCTCGGCGGAGTGCAGGAGGGCCTTGGTCGGGATGCAGCCGACGTGGAGGCAGGTGCCCCCGAGCTTGCCCTTCTCGATGAGACCGACGGAGAAGCCCAATTGGCTCGCACGGAGGGCGGCAGCGTAGCCACCACTTCCTGCTCCGAGAATCACAATGTCAAAGTTCTGTTCGGACACCAGGCTTGCTCCCTAGGTTCTCAGGATGTGTGTCGTGGCACGATCACTCGATCGGCGAAAGGCCGCTGCGGCGAGAGGTTTTCTTGCCACAACGACCTTACTACGCGAGGGAAATATCCTCTGCAAGACGCAGCAGTGCGCGCACGGTCACTCCGGTCGCTCCCTTGCCCGTGAAGCCGTAGCCGCCGGCAGCATTGTTCGCGGGCCCGGCGATGTCGAGGTGGGCCCACGGAATGCGACTGTCCTTGTCGTCGCTGCGAGGCCCGACGAACTCCTGCAGGAACAGGCCGGCGAGCAACATTCCGCCAGCAGTGCTTCCGATCTTCGCATTCGCGATATCGGCGATGTCGGAGTTGATCGATGCGCGCAGCTCACCCGGGAGTGGCATCGGCCAGACCAACTCGCCCGTGCTCCGCGCGGCGTCCGCGACACTGGCGACGAGCTCCGTGTCTCCCATAAGTCCCGCGTAGCGGTTTCCGAGTGCGACACGTGCTGCGCCGGTGAGTGTGGCCACGTCGACGATGGCGTCGGGATGTTCCTCGCTCGCGGCGGCCAGGCCGTCGGCCATGACCAGGCGACCCTCTGCATCCGTATTCAGGACTTCGACAGTGCGACCACCGCGGATACGGAGGACGTCGCCCGGCCGAATGGCCGAACCAGAGGGCATGTTCTCCGCGATACACAGCCAGGCGGTCATGCGGGTGTCGATACCCAGGCTGGCTGCCGCGAGCGTGACGGCCATGACCGTTGCCGCGCCGGTCATGTCGTACTTCATACCGACCATCCCGGCAGGCTGCTTGAGTGACAGTCCGCCGGTATCGAAGGTGATTCCCTTGCCGACGAGAGCGAGGTGCCGACGCGCGGTCGGCGGGCTGTAGCTGATCTTCACGAGGCGCGGACCGCGTACGGAACCCTGACCGACTCCGAGGATCCCCCCGAACCCTCCCGCGACGAGTTCGTCGTGGCCGAAGACGGTCACGTCGACGGGCACAGTTGATGCGAATTCGCGCACGGCTTCGGCGAAGCTCGCCGGATACAGGTCGGACGCGGGCATCGTCACGAGGTCGCGAACCCGGTGGATCGCCTCTGCCGTCACGGTGGCGCGCCGCACGATCGCAGCGGTATCCGTACTGTCGCTGAGCAGTGTGATGGCGGTCGCTGGCAGCCGTGATGGGTCCCGAGACATGACCCGGTAATCCGCATATATATAGGCACCGATGGCTGCCCCTTCGAGCACGGCGAGCAGAGCACGGTCGTCGACCGCGGGGAAAGCGAAGGCAATCGATCCGACGCCCCTGACCTGGCGAGCCGCGGAGCCAGCCGCATAGCGCAGGGAGTCCGGCGAAACGTCCCCCTTGCCCAGGCCGACGAGGGCGATGCTCTTTGCGGAAGAGCCGTTCGATGGCACTCTCAGCACCTCGTCGACCGCGCCCGTCACCCCCAGTGCAGAAAGCGCTGCGGTCGTTCCACCGTGGTCGAAGATGGATGACGCCACAGCTGATTCCGCGAGCAGGACCGGCCCGGCGTCGGTCTGAGCTACCGCGAAGGCGAGAACATCGACGGCGATGGTCTGCGGCGAAGTGGACGAGATCTCAAGCTGGGGCACGGTCATTCAGCCATGCTATCTTCGGCGGCCCAGCAACCCTTCGTGCTCTGTTCGCTCTGGGCATCATGGAACTGACCGGTCTCGCCGGTGCGCCGCATGCGCCGCCGTTAGAGTGGATTGATGCGTGATCCTGCTGAACTCTACGAAGTGAACCCCGACGTCGGTGACGTCCCCGAGGGCCTGAACCTCGTGGCCGGGCTGACCGGTTTCTCGGACTCCGGGTCTGCTGTGACGCAATTCACCGAGTACCTTCTGGACACGCTCGATCATCGCATCGTTGCGCGCTTCGACACCGATGCACTGTTCGACTATCGAGCGCGTCGGCCGCTCGTGCACTTCGATCAGGATCACCTCAGCGACTACTCTCCATCGACCCTCGCCCTGTACCTCGCCTCCGACGAGATCGGGCAGCAGTTCCTCCTGCTCACCGGGTTCGAGCCTGACTTCAAGTGGGACACATTCTCCGACGCAGTGCTGCAGCTGGTCAGCCGTTTCAAGGTGAAGTCGACCACCTGGGTCCACGCGATCCCGATGCCGGTTCCACACACGCGGCCGATCGGCGTCACCGTGAGCGGCAACCGCATCGAACTCATCGACTCGATGTCCATCTGGAAGCCGAACACGCAGGCACCGGCCAATGTGCTCCACCTGGTGGAGTACAAGCTGTCTGAGCTCGGGCATCCGACGACCGGTTTTGTTCTGCTTATTCCGCACTACCTCGGTGACACCGAGTATCCAGATGCCGCCCTCAAGGCCCTCGAGGTCATCAGCGCGGCAACGGGACTCATTTTCCCAACGGACACGCTGCGCGAGGAGGGCAGGGAATTCATCACGAAGATCGATGCCCAGGTCGAGACCAACCAGGAGTTGGCGCGGCTCGTCGGTGCGCTCGAGGAGCGGCACGACTCCTATATGGCAGGCAACCCGCTGCGATCTCCGCTGACCGACGAGGGCGGCGCGCTGCCGACGGCGGACGAGATCGCCGCCGAGTTGGAGAACTTCCTGGCCATTCGCCGCAACGGAGAAGACGACTCTGCGGTGTGAGCCGATCTGCCGTGTACCCCGGGGAATATCCGGGGTACGGGGTCTGGTTGTACCTGGCATACGGCCGGACACCGTAAGCAGCGCGATCTATAGCAGTGCGGCGTGATGTTGGCAAGAGTGCTCGTGAAAGCATGCAATAATTAGTTCCAAGACCCGTTCGATGTTCACGGATCGCTCGCGCAGGAGTGTGCGAACGCACCGGACTTGACATGGGTCTTAGTGCTGCCCGAAATGGCCTAGATCAGCCCTCCTTCACGGGGCTGGACGGCATCCAAGACCGGTCGGACAGTTCGTTCCCAATTGAAAGGTGCCCAATGGTTACCCGAAGCAAGGCAGTATCCGCGACGAAAGCCAAGGATGAGACGCCCGAGGCGGATCTCGCCGCAGTGAGCACGCCTACGAGTTCGTCAAAGACCACGGCCGCGGCCGCGAAGAAGGCTGCGGAGGCAAAGAAGACTACGCCGGCGAAGAAGGCGGCCCCGGCGAAGAAGGCGGCCCCGGTGAAGAAGGCGGTGGCAAAGAAGACCACTGCCGTGAAGAAGTCTGTGGAATCCGCCACAGCGGCAAAACGTGGCACGAAGGCCAAGGACGTCGAGGACGACGATGAGGTCGAAGAAGTCGTCGACGAGGTTGTCGATGACGAGGCCGACGAAGACGAGGCGAGCACCACGACCGCCGACGCGAAGGACGACGACGACGAGAGCGCTGGTTCCACGAAGGACGAGGTCCTTCCGAGCGGCGCGCTGGTGCTGTCACTGGTCGACGACGAAGACGAGGTTCCCGTCTATTCGTCGGCGATCACCGGTGCGACCGCAGACCCCGTCAAGGACTACCTGAAGCAGATCGGTAAGGTCGCGCTGCTGAACGCGGCAGAAGAGGTTGAGCTCGCGATGCGCATCGAAGCGGGTCTGTTCGCCGAGGACAAGCTGGCCACGGCGACCAACCTCTCCAAGGAGGCCGAGCGCGAACTTCGCTGGGTCGCCAAGGACGGCCAGCGCGCCAAGAGCCACCTGCTCGGTGCAAACCTTCGTCTGGTTGTCTCGCTGGCCAAGCGCTATACGGGCCGAGGCATGCAGTTCCTCGACCTGATCCAGGAGGGAAACCTGGGGCTCATCCGTGCCGTCGAGAAGTTCGACTACACGAAGGGCTTCAAGTTCTCCACCTACGCCACCTGGTGGATTCGGCAGGCGATCACCCGCGCGATGGCAGACCAGGCCCGCACCATCCGTATCCCGGTGCACATGGTCGAGGTCATCAACAAGCTGGCCCGCGTGCAGCGCCAGATGCTCCAGGATCTGGGTCGCGAACCCACCCCGGAAGAGCTCAGCCGCGAGTTGGACATGACGCCGGAGAAGGTCGTCGAGGTCCAGAAGTATGGTCGCGAGCCGATCTCGCTGCACACTCCGCTGGGCGAAGACGGCGACAGCGAGTTCGGTGACCTGATCGAGGACACTGAGGCCGTGGTTCCCGCGGATGCGGTCGGCTTCACCATGTTGCAGAAGCAACTGGAGAGCCTGCTCGATTCGCTGTCAGAGCGTGAGGCCGGTGTCATCCGGATGCGCTTTGGACTGGGCGACGGGATGCCGAAGACGCTCGACCAGATCGGCGACACCTTCGGGGTGACTCGCGAGCGTATCCGCCAGATTGAGTCCAAGACCATGGCGAAGCTTCGTCACCCGTCCCGGTCCCAGTCGCTGCGCGATTATCTTGAGTAAGCCGTTCGGACTGAAGTACTTCTTTCCCGTTGCCCTGGGGAAGCTGGTCCGGGTGCTCGCACGCGTGCGCGGGGGAGGATCGGCGTTCCCCGGGTACGTGACGACGAAGCTCGCTCCGCGGTTTCTCGAAGACGTGACTGCACAGTTCGCCCATGGGATCGTGTACGTGCTCGGATCCAACGGGAAGTCGACGACGACGCACATGCTCACCGAGGTGTTGCGGTCGCACGGCCTCCGCGTGTTCACGAACCCGTCGGGTGCCAACCTTCCGCAGGGAATCGCGTCGTCGATCCTCGGTGAATCGTCCCTTCTCGGGAAGCTGGATGCGGACATCGGCGTGCTCGAGGTCGACGAGGCATTCGCGCTGGAGTTCGCCGCGACCGTTCCACCGTCGACGGTCCTCATTCTCAACACCCAGGTGGACCAGCTCTATCGCTTCTACGAGACCGAGCGCGTCGCCGACATGATGCTCGACACCGCAATGCAGGCGAGCACCCACATCGTGACGAACCGGGAGGACCCATACCTCAGCAAGATCGCCGGCCGCTACGACGCGGGGGATGCCGCACAGGCTCCCGATATCACCTACTTCGGTGCCTCAGACGAGGTGATCGCCAGCTCGCCGCACGGCCTCTTCAACGCTGCTGACTACCGCGATGCCGACGCACCGGAGGCCGAGCACCGCGCGCTGGCAGAGCTCCTGGGCACCGACCGCACGGGTGCGACTGTCGCGGTTGCCGACACCAAAGTCGACATACTCCTTCCCGCGAAGGGGTTGCACTACGGAATCGATGCCGCAGCCGCGTTGGCAACGGCTGCGGTCATCCTCGGCGAGAAGTTCTCAGCAGAGTCTGCGGTCGCAGCCTTTGCGGGCATGAAGCCGGCCTATGGTCGTGGCGAACTGCTCGACTTCGGTGCTGAGCAAGTCGAATTCGTGATGTTCAAGAACGCGGCGAGCCTGCAGTTGAACCTGGATGCGATCCCGGAGCCACCGGAGCAGGTACTCCTCGCTATCGACGAGGGCACACCCGATATCTCCTGGATCTATGACATCGATTTCTCGGCCGTTGACCACATCGACGTCATCACCGGCGCAAAGGCCTGGCAACTCGCCACACGCCTGGAACACGAGGGCATGCGCATAGGTGCCGTCGAGCCCGACCTGAAGAAGGCGATCGATCTCATGCGGGCGCTGCCCGCTCCCAGAGTCGGTATGAAGACCTGGATCGTCAACTACGAGATCATGATGCTCGCACGCAAGCAGATCGGCTTCCTTGAACTGGAGAACCAGCGATGACGGGCTCCGTGAGGCTGCTGCAGTTGTATCCGAACGAACTCGGCGTCGCCGGAGATCGCGGCAATGTGATGGCCATCACCGCCAGGCTGGACCGTGCGGGAGTGCAAACCTCAGTGATGCAGCACACCGTCGGTGAGGCGCTGCCGAAAGAGGTCGACCTCGTTCTCGTGGGCAGCGGGCCCGTGTCCGCCATCCGCAACATCCACGCCGATCTTCTCTCCAACGCCGACGGCCTGCGTTCGTTGAGCGACGCTGGAGTGCCGTTCTTTGCCTATGGCGCGGGCGCCGAACTCCTCGGGCACTCCATCCGCCTCCTCGACGGCACGGATCTCGCCGGAGTGGGTATCTTCCCGTTCTCGACCGTACGAATCGAGCGCCACAGGGTCGGCTACACGATCGTCGACTCCGAGTTCGGTCAGCTCGCCGGTTTCGAGGACAACGCCTCTCTCTGGCACGTCGACTCCGGGGCGCACACCCTCGGGCGGCTCGCTGCGGGCAATGGCAACAGCGACAGCAAGCAGGAGGGCGTGCGCGTGGGCAATTCCATCGCGACCCAGGTCGGTGGGCCGGTTCTCCCGCTGAATCCTGCGCTCACGGACGCGATCATTCGCTCCGTCGTTGGCAGGCTGGGTATTGACTACGTTGTGGGCGCAGCGCACGCGCGCCTCGACCACTATGCGCTCAAGGCGCGCGAGGTGATCGTCGATCACGCCGACCACGTGTTTTCGCGCATATAGTTCTCGAGAGCCGCATGACTGACCACGAGGTGTGCGGGAGTTCCGTCGTGCGATCGCTGCGAGGTGTTGACCCTGTCTGATTCGGGGATGTGCGTCGTCAGGATTGACGCGGAGGCGATTGCGCGGAATACACGCGCACTCGCGAGCGCGATAGGCGCTCGAGCGTTGGTCGCCGATGTGCGGGCGGATGGCCACGGGCACGGCGCGGTCCAGACGGCCCTGGCCGCCCTCACTGGTGGCGCAGCGTGGCTGATGGTGCGCAGTGCCGCTGATGCAGCACCATTGCGCGCCGCGGGCATCCGCGCCCCCATCCTCGCCACTCATCATGATTCCGACAATGCGCGAGCCGCATCCCTCGGAGTGACTTTCCGCAACTCTGTGGACGAACCGCCGCTGCTCTATGAGCCGGGCGTGGCGATGTACGGGCTCGGGGCTCTCGCGAGAGAACTCGGCCTCGAGACCGCGATGCGGGTGAGCGCTCGCGTTCTCATCGTCAAGGAGATCGAGCGGGGAGACGGCGTGTCCTACGGCTATACCTATCGCGCGCCCGCGAGTACAAGGCTGGCGATGGTTGCGATCGGGTACGCAGACGGTCTCGACCGCGCTGCCGGAAATGTGTCCTCCATGCTTCTCGCCGGAGAGTTTCGACCAATCGTGGGTCGTGTCGCCATGAACGCGGCCGTGCTGGAGATCGGCGAACTCGCTGTCGCACCAGGGGATGAGGCGGTGCTCTTCGGGGGGTCGGGAGAGCCCTCCGCGAACGAGTGGTCCGTCGCACTCGGCATTTCGGAAGACGAGACCGTCACGAACTTCGGCCGTTCTGTTCAGAGGATCTACGCCTGATGCCCGACACCACCGACATGGCGCCAGCGAGCGAGCTTGTCGTCAACCTCGGCGCATACCGCAGGAATCTCGCACTCCTGGCCACACGGATCGCGCCAGCCGAGATGATGGCCGTGGTCAAGGCCGACGCCTACGGACACGGCCTCGTACCGATCGCACAGACCGCGGTGGATGCCGGAGTCAGCTGGCTCGGGGCGCTTGACACCACGACGGCCCTTGAACTGCGCGCGGCCGGCATTGGCCCGACGACAGCGGTGTTTGCCTGGCACCTCGCGCCTGACGAGGACTATCGGGCCGTCATCGACTCCGCGATCGATCTCGGAGTGTCCACCCTTGACCAGCTCGAGGGTATTGCGCACTCCGGAGCCTCAGAGCGGGCCAGGGTGCACCTCAAGATCGACACGGGACTACACCGCAATGGTGCATCTGCCGAGGACTGGCCCGGGCTCGTGCGCCGCGCACTCGCACTGCACAGTGACGGCACCATCGAGCTCTACGGTGTGTGGACACACATCGCCGAGGCCTCATACGAAGAAGACAGTGCGGCCATCCGTCGCTTTACCGACGCCATTACTGCCGCCGAAACCCTCGGCGCCCGATTCACGCTGCGCCATCTTGCAGCAAGCGCCGCCGGCTTCGAGCGCGAGGACTGCAGGTTTGATCTGGTGCGTTTTGGTGCCTTCGGCTACGGAGTCTCCCCCGGAGGCGGAGTCACCGCCGCGGAGCTCGGACTCGAGCCCGTGATGTCTTTGCGCTCGACCGCGGTCATGGCAGACGACGCGACCGCGGTCATCCCGCTCGGCTACGGCGACGGCATTTCGAGTCGGGCAACCGGCAGGGTGAACATTCTGGTCGATGGCGCACTTCGCCTGATCGCCGAGATGGGACTCGATCGGATGACCGTGGCGGGTGACGTCATTCGCCCCGGAGCAGAGGTCATCCTCTTCGGATCAGGAACGAGCGGAGAGTGGACGCTCCAACAATGGGCGGACGCCACAGGCACTATCGGTGAAGAGATCGTCGCACGGCTTCGCGGTCTGCCGCGACGCTACCTCGGCGGGAGCTAAACGGGTGAGGGCTCGGATCGGTCCTCAGGCCTGATCGTGCTCGAGCAGCCTGCTCGACTCGTCGTGCCACTCCGTGGCCAGCGCGGAGAGCTTCTCCTGGTACTTCTTGCCGTGGTGAGCGCAGAACAGCAGCTCACTGCTCCCGATCGAGACACGAATGTACGCCTGGGCACCGCAACTGTCGCAACGATCCGACGCCGTCAATTCGTGGGGCCGCTCGTCGACTGCTGTCGTTAGCGGTGCGCTCTGAGACATCCGATGCTCCCTATCAAATACGGCGACGGCTTTTCGTCGATGTCTCTATACAAACATGCCGAGCACGATTGGCGGGCGCAGAGAGCCCGTATTTCGCTCAACGCGTACGCCGGACCGCGCATGGGTGTCGGAGTGCCGAGTGGATGCATCCGCTGGCTAGGCTTGAGCGCGGCCCTTCCATACAGCACTTTCGCACCACGAGCAAGGGCGCACGAACGGAGACCACAGTGGCCAGCTCGGACTACTCGGCCAGACATCTCTCGGTGCTCGAGGGTCTCGAGGCGGTACGCAAGCGCCCCGGTATGTATATCGGTTCCACCGATTCCCGCGGCCTCATGCACTGTCTCTGGGAGATCATCGATAACTCTGTCGATGAGGCACTCGGCGGTTACGGCACTGAGATCAGCGTCATCCTGCATCCGGACAACAGCGTTGAGGTGCGGGATTGCGCCCGCGGCATTCCGGTGGACATCGAACCCAAGACGGGCCTGTCCGGCGTGGAGGTCGTCTTCACGAAGCTGCACGCCGGCGGCAAGTTCGGCAGTGGCTCATACTCCGCGTCCGGCGGCCTTCACGGCGTGGGTGCGTCCGTGGTCAACGCGCTCTCCGAGCGGCTCGACGTCGAGGTCGATCGCGACGGCAAGACCTGGGCGATGTCGTTCCATCGAGGTGAGCCGGGGAGCTTCGCCGATGACGGCGAGCCACGGCCGGATGCCCCGTTCACCCCGTTCGAGAAGAAGAGCGAACTCCGGGTGGTCGGCAAGGTCGGTAAGTCCGTCACGGGCACTCGCGTGCGCTATTGGGCGGACCCGCAGATCTTCACGCGCGGCGCGACCTTCCAGACCGAGGAGCTGACTGTCCGGGCGCGACAGACTGCTTTCCTCGTGCGCGGTCTCGCCCTGGACATCGCGGACAATCGACCGGAGGAGCCCACGCGCGAGGTGTTCCGCTTCGACGGAGGCATCTCGGAGTACGTTGACTTCCTCGCGCCGGACACCGCGTTGACGGACACCTGGCGCATGACCGGATCCGGAACCTTCACCGAGACCGTCCCCGTGCTCTCGGAGCACGGAGCGATGGTGCCGACGGAGCTCAACCGCGAGTGCCATGTCGACATCGCGCTGCGCTGGGGAACCGGGTACGACACGGTGTTCAGAAGCTACGCGAACATCATCGCGACGCCAAAGGGCGGCACGCACCAGACCGGCTTCGAGCAGGGAATGATGAAGTTCCTGCGCGCCCAGGTCGAGCAGAACGCCCGCAGGCTCAAAGTCGGCAACGACAAACTCGACAAAGACGACATCCTCGCCGGCCTCACCGCCGTGCTGACGGTGCGCCTGCCCGAGCCGCAGTTCGAGGGCCAGACCAAGGAGATCCTCGGAACCCCTGCGGTGAAGAACATCGTCGCGAACGTGGTGGCACAGAGCATGGGAGAGCGGTTCTCTTCGAGCAAGCGCGACGACAAGACCCAGGCCTCGCTGCTGCTCGACAAGATCGTGGCGGAGATGAAGTCGCGCGTCTCGGCCCGCGCCCACAAGGAGACGCAGCGCCGCAAGAACGCGCTCGAGAACTCCTCGCTCCCCGCGAAGCTCGTCGACTGTCGCAGCAGCGATGTCGCGAACAGCGAGCTGTTCATTGTCGAGGGCGATTCCGCACTCGGAACGGCCAAGCTTGCGCGTGACAGCGAGTATCAGGCCCTCCTTCCGATCCGAGGCAAGATCCTCAACGTGCAGAAGGCCTCCGTCGCCGACATGCTGTCGAATGCGGAGTGTGCCTCGATCATCCAGGTGATCGGTGCGGGGTCCGGCCGGAGCTTTGATCTCTCCGTCGCCCGCTACGGCAAGGTCATCATCATGAGTGACGCGGATGTCGACGGTGCGCACATCCGCACCCTTCTGCTCACACTGTTCTTTCGCTACATGCCCGACATGATCAGGGACGGTCGCATCTACGCAGCGGTTCCGCCCCTGCACAGGGTGATCGTCGTGAACCCCGGCAGCAAGCCGAACGAGACGATCTACACCTACTCCGAGGCAGAACTGAACGGCGTACTCACCGCGCTCAAGCGGGCGAACAAGCGGTACCAGGATCCGATCCAGCGCTACAAGGGACTCGGCGAGATGGATGCGGACCAGCTCGCGACCACCACCATGGACCGTAAGCATCGCACGCTCAGGCGAGTGCAGATCACCGATGCGGCCAAGGCCGATCGCGTGTTCGAACTACTCATGGGCAACGATGTCGCTCCCCGCAAGGAGTTCATCATCGCGGGCTCCGACGGCCTCGCGCGGGAACGCATCGACGTCTGACTCCGTGCCGTCATACCGTGGTATGACGAACGGAGTCGGGAACAGGCCGTGAGGATGACGCAGTATCTGTCCGCCTTCCCTAGGCTCTAAAGATGATCCGGATCGAACAACTCACGAAAAGGTACGGCGCGAAGATCGCCGTGGACGACATCAGCTGCACGATCGAACCAGGACGGGTGACGGGATTCCTCGGCCCGAACGGCGCGGGCAAGTCCACGACGATGCGCACGGTGGTGGGTCTCGATCGACCGACCTCGGGCACCGTCACCGTCAACGGCAAACGCTACGCGGATCACCGAGCCCCGCTGCACGAGGTCGGCGTTCTTCTCGATGCGAAGGCGATTCACACCGGTCGCTCCGCGTACAACCATCTGCTCGCCATGGCCGCAACCCACGGGATCGGCGCGAAACGCGTGCGCGAGGTCATCGCAATGACCGGCCTCGAGTCGGTCGCGGGCAAGCGTGTCGGCGGCTTCTCGCTCGGCATGGGGCAACGGCTTGGAATCGCCGCTGCGATGCTCGGGGACCCGGCAACGCTCATCCTCGACGAACCGGTCAATGGACTCGACCCGGAGGGTGTGCTCTGGGTTCGCAAGCTGGTGAAGCACCTGGCCGCCGAGGGCCGCACCGTGTTTCTCTCATCGCACCTGATGAGCGAGATGGCCCAGACAGCCGACCACATCCTCGTGCTCGGGCGCGGCCGCATCATCGCCGATGCTTCAGTGGGGGAGATTCTCGCTGCGGCGACAGGAACCGTGGTCCGCGTGCGCACCCCGCAGGCACAGGACCTGATGCGTCTCGTCGCGAATCCGGATGTCACGGTCACGCTCGAGGAGGCAGACCTCCTGCAGATCGTCGGCCTCGAGTCGTCCCGGGTCGGCGAGGCTGCGGCCAGCGCGGGAATCGTGCTGCACGAGCTCACGCCCGTCGGCGCGTCTCTCGAAGAGGCCTACATGGCTCTCACCCAGGACGATATCGAGTACAAGACGGAGGCAACCCGATGAGCGCGACTGCGCCCCAGCAGACTCTCCCCGCGGCCGCGTCGCGCCTGGCCTTTCACCGAGTCGTCCGCTCCGAGTGGATCAAGCTCCGCACGCTGCGCTCGACGGTCTGGTCCTACCTGATCGTCATCGTGATGGCCGTCGGCCTGTCCGCGCTCATGGCTTCGACTCCTCACGCCGGAGCGTCCCAGCTCGAAGCAGCAAGCCAGGCGCGACTGCTGGCCCAGACCTCGACGGTTGGGCTCACATTCGGACAGCTTGTCGTCGCCGTGCTCGGCGCTCTCGTCATCAGCGGGGAATACTCCACCGGCATGATCCGGTCAACGCTCACCGCGGTGCCCAAGCGGCTGCCCGCCCTCTGGGCCAAGGCCGTTGTCCTCTTCGTCGCCACCTTCGTGATTGGAGTTGTGAGCACCGTGCTGGCGTTCTTCGCTTCGCTGTCGATCTTCTCCGGCGACGGTGTTTCGGCGAACCTGTTCGATCCGAACGTGTATCTCGTGCTGCTCGGCAGCGCGTTCTACCTGGCCGTGCTTGCCGTGTTCTCGCTGGGCATTGGAGCCATCCTGCGCAACAGCGCCGGTGGCATCGCGGCATCCCTTGGCATCATCCTGCTGCTGCCGACGCTGTGGAGCCTGATTCCCTGGGACTGGGCGCGGGATGCCTATCGCTACCTGCTTACCAACGCCGGCAATGACCTATACAGTGCACGCCCCGCCGGAGATCCGAACGGCCTCGAACCATGGCAGGACGCGCTCGTCATCCTCGTCTGGACGGCGGTGAGCCTTGCGGGCGCGGCACTGCTCCTGAAGCGACGGGACGCGTAGACTACCGCGTCGTGATCATTCCGAGCCGAGCGCGGCTCCGATCGACCCGATGACAGCCTCGAGTGGCGTACCGGACGCATCGCGCCTGGCCCCGGCATCCGGCAGCGTGCGGGCCGATCCGTCTGTTCCGCTGGCAACGGCCGGAGCGGCTCCGACCCACGCGAGGGCGAGCACGTCTTCCCCCTTGAGGAAGGCGTGAGCGCGCACGCCGCCGGTCGCTCGCCCCTTGGCGGGGAACTCGGAGAACTGTGACACCTTTGCGCGCCCGGGATCCGTACCGGCAATGGTCTGGCTCGACGAGGACACGGTCGCGACGACCGCATCGCTCGGGCCATCCACGGTTCCGAAGAAGATGACACTCGCATTGGCCGACAGGGTGATTCCGGCCATTCCTCCCGCGGAGGCGCCTTGCGGCCGCACCGAGGAGGCTGCGAATCGGAGCAGCCTCGCGTCGGAGGTGAGGAACACCAGTTCGTCATCGTCCGATCCCTGCCCGACGCCGATGACCTCATCGCCCGGCTTGAGAGAGATGATGTCGAGGCTCGGCTTGGAGGCGTATCCGGGGGAGACCCGCTTGACCACGCCATGCGCCGTGCCGAGCGCGATCGGGCGGTCCGACTCCAGAGAGACGAGTCCGAGGATGCGCTCCTTCCTGTCGGCGAGAGCGAGGTAGTCGGCGATCTTCACCCCTGCGGCGAGTTGGATGGAATTACTCGGCACGCTGGGCAGATCGACCGCAGTGAAGCGGATGAGCCTGCCGCGGTTGGTGACGGCCCCGATTTCGGTGCGGCTCGTCGTGTCAAGAACCGAGAGGATCGCATCGTGCTTCGTGCGGCGGCGAGCCACGCCCGATGCGGTGCTCTCCTCGCTCGTGTCGACTCGGATAGCGCGCCCGGTGGTCGACAGATAGACCCTGCAGGGCGTGTCCGCGATCTCGAGCACGGGCGCGGCCTTCCTGGAGGAGGCCGAGGATGTTGCCAGCGACGGTGGCGCTTCGGTGAGAAGCGTGCGCCGCGGAGTTCCGAAGCGCTCCGCGACATCCGCGAGCTCGTCCGAGACCCGTTCGCGCAGCTTCGCCGGGTCGGCCAGCAGCGCCTCGAGCTCGGCGATCTCGGCGAGCAACTGGTCGCGCTCCGTCTCCAGCTCGATCCGGCTGAACTTCGTGAGCCGTCGCAGTCGCAGCTCAAGGATGTACTCGGCCTGCAACTCGCTCAGGTCGAACACCTCGCGCAGGCGTGTCCTGGCCTGCTCCGAGTCGTCGCTGGAGCGAATGACCTGGATGACCTCGTCGATGTCGAGGATTGCGACCAGGAGTCCCTCAACGAGGTGCAGCCGTTCCTTGCGCCGCGCGAGGCGATAGGCGCTGCGCCGCGTGACGACCTGGATGCGATGGTCGACATACACCTGCAGCAGTTCGCGCAGGCCCAGGGTCTTCGGCCGTCCGCCCACGAGCGCGACGTTGTTGATGTTGAAGGAGTCCTCGAGCGGCGTGTGCTTGTAGAGCTGCTCGAGCACGGCCTCCGGGCTGAACCCGGTCTTGATGCCGACGACGAGCCGGACGCCGTGCTTTCGATCGGTCAGGTCCGTGACATCGGTGATCCCGCTGAGCTTCTTGGAACTCACGCCGTCCTTGATCTTCTCGATCACCTTCTCGGTGCCGACCATGAACGGCAGCTCGGTGATGATGAGGCCGTTCTTGCGCGCGGTGATGCTCTCGATCGACACTCTGGCGCGTGTGCGGAAGGCTCCGCGACCGGACTCGTAGGCGTCGCGGATGCCCGCGAGGCCGATGATCGTGCCTCCGGTGGGCAGGTCCGGGCCGGGCACATACGCCATGAGTTCGTCGAGCGTGGCCGCCGGGTTCTCCAGGAGGTGTCTGGCTGCTCCGACCACCTCAACGAGGTTGTGGGGTGGCATGTTGGTCGCCATACCTACGGCGATGCCGCTGGCCCCGTTGACGAGGAGGTTTGGGAACGCGGCAGGCAGGACATCCGGTTGTGTCAGTTGGTTGTCGTAGTTCGGCACGAAGTCGACGACGTCTTCGTCGAGATTCTCGGTCAGTGCCATCGCCGGGGGAGCGAGCCTTGCTTCGGTGTACCGTGCGGCCGCTGCGCCGTCGTCGAGCGAACCGAAGTTGCCGTGGCCGTCGATGAGCGGCACGCGCATGATGAAGTTCTGGGTGAGGCGCACCATCGCGTCGTAGATCGACGAGTCGCCGTGCGGATGGAGCTTGCCCATGACCTCACCGGTGACTCGCGCGGACTTCACATGCCCGCGATCCGGCCGCAGGCCCATCTCGGTCATCATGTACAGGATGCGACGCTGTACCGGCTTGAGACCGTCACGTGCGTCCGGGAGGGCGCGCGCGTAGATCACCGAGTAGGCATATTCGAGGTACGAGTCCTCCATCTCGGAAGAGACGTCAACGGTGTCGATGCGTTCGCCTGCGGCGTGCTCGATCGGTTCGGGCAGAACGGGAGGTTGTGGAGTAGTCATAGGATTACGGCCATGCTACCGGCCACGAAATCGCACCGGTTCAGCCTTGCCGACGTTCTGCCAAGTTGCCTCGATGCACTGCGCTCCAGACCGAGTCGAATGGGGCTGGCGCCGGTCTCAAAAGCGATCGTTCTGCTCGTCGATGGTCTGGGTGCGTCCGCGCTGGCCGCGCGCTCCGGGCATGCCCGCACACTGGCTCCGTTGCTCGGAACGTCATCGACTATCGGAGCCGCGTTTCCGACAACGACAGCGTCGTCTCTCGCGACGCTCACGACCGGTGAGACCGCGGGCATCCACGGACTCGTCGGGTATACGGTGCTCGACGCGGCCAACGACCGGGTGGTGAACGAGCTCAGCGGGTGGGACGACCGCCTGGATCCGCGAAGCTGGCAGCGCGCGCGCACGCTGTTCGAGCGGGCAGCAGACGACGGTATCGAGAGCTTTGTTGTCGCATCGGAGAGCTATCGCGGCTCGGGCTTCACCCAGGCGGTACTCCGCGGTGCGGAGTTTCACAGTGGCAGGGGTGTGTCCGGTCGCCTCGAGGAAGCACGTCGGATCCTCGACCAGTCCGAACACTGCATCGTGTACGTGTACACACCCGAGTTGGACAAGGCCGGGCACGCGCACGGCTGGCAGTCGCCCCAGTGGACGCACGAACTCGAGGCGCTGGATGGTGCGGTGAAAGCGTTCTCCAGTACTTTGCGCCCGGATGAGGGACTCCTCGTCACCGCCGACCACGGCATGCTCGACGTGCCCCAGAGCCGCCACATCCTGTTCGATGCCGACCCCAGCCTCGTGGACGGCATCCGGTTCGTCGCGGGGGAGCCCCGCTGTCTCCAACTGCATTTTGAACCGGACGCGAGCCAGGAGCACAGGGAGAACGTTCTCGCTCGCTGGCGTATCTCGGAAGCATCGCGTTCGTGGGTGGCCTCACGCGACGAAGCCATCGCTTCCGGCTGGTTCGGGCCGACAGTGGACCCCGAAGTCGTTCCACGGATCGGCGACATGATCGTGGCAGCAAGGAAGACGATCGCGTACTACGACTCGAGGGCCAAGGGACAAACCGGCCGTTCCATGGTCGGCCAGCACGGCTCGTGGTCACAGGACGAGACCGAGGTCCCACTCCTGAGGCTGGGTGCCTGGGCCGCGTGACAGTTTGGACTGCGTGACGACTCGGGCCTGGGCCCCACTTACGCCTGGTCGTCGTCCGGGCGTGCACCGAATACGATGTCGTCCCAGCTCGGCATCGCTGCCCTGCCTCTTCGTGCCTTGGGCTGCAGCACGGTGGGTTGCTGCGCCGTGTTTCCAGGCAGCTCGTCCTGGTCAACCGGCGAGGCGTCGGAGTACCCGTCAAGCGGAATGTCTATGAGACGGATGCCGCCAGACAGCGGAGAAGAATCGTGCGCAGAGTCGTCGCCGAAGTGCGCGCTCTCACGCTCACCCCTGCGCCGGCGAAGCGCCTCGAGCAAGTCCGCGGTCTCGTTTGAATCGGCGACGCTGCTGGCTGGATCCCTGTTGATCGCCGCGGCGGACACGGCCGGGGACGATTCGCTTGGTCTCGCCAGCGGAGAGACCTCTCCGCGCGGCATCGAAGGGTGACCTTCGAGCTCACTCTCCGAGAATGCCCCGCTGTCGAATCGCGAGGAGTCCACGACGCGCTCGTCACCGCCGACGGCGCGTAGCCGAGGAATGAGAGTGCCTGCGATGTCGCCCTGCTGAGACAGCGTCACGGCTTCGTTGTTGAGGGGAGCGAGGGCCGCCTTCTTGGGGTCGAAGCTCCAGCGAGCATCATGGTCGATCTGGTCAGCGGTGAAGGCCAGCTTGACGATCCAGCCACCGCCGACCTCCTTCCAGCTTGCCCAGCGTTCGTTGATTGCGCCGAGATCGTAGAGCCGTTCGCGAATTGCTGCACCGAAGGTCGTGCCGTGGCTCAGGGGATCGGCCTCGATAGCGATGTGTACAGGCACGTTCAGCGCGGACTCGACGACGAACTCTCGTTCCGCGAGCACCGGGCCCTCGAACCGCTGGATGTATTCGAGTGGCACTCCGGTGATGGACGAGACATCCTGTGCGGACATCCCCGACCGAATGTGCGCCTGGATCTCCTTGGGTGCGAGCTTGCGTCCGGCGCCCGGATCCGGGGCCGCCTTGCGGAGCTTGGACTGCAGCACCTCGTCAATCGCGATACGGTATCGAGTACCGTCCTCGGACGCGACGAGGAGCGCCCCGTTCTCCACTCCGATGACTCTCAGGTCTTGCATGCTGAATCGCCTCTCCGGCCGTCACAATTCTCATCAAGGGTGTCACGGTTGGGCCCAGAAGTTCGGGAATAACACGGGCGTGCCGCAAGTTGATACACGGACAAATCGATCCCGTCGGTGTGATGGTTTGCTATTCCTAATCAGATGATGCAAACTATGCCCGCCGATTGAGATTTACCGACCCAATATAAGAAGTGGATGGGCATGGCGACCGACTACGACGCCCCTCGCAAGACCGACGACGACTCTGATTCGATCGAGGCTCTGAAGGAACGCGTTCCAGACAAGATGTCTGGTGTTGTTGACGTCGACGACGCGGACAACCCCGGCGGCTTCGAGCTGCCCGGTGCTGATCTGTCGGATCTCGATCTCGATGTTGTGGTGCTTCCGCCCCAGGCGGATGAGTTCACCTGCATCAGTTGTTTTCTCGTAAAGCACCGATCGCAGATCGACCACCAGGAGAAACTCGGAGCAATCTGCCAGGAGTGCGCGGCCTGACGCAGCGCTCTTAAGCGGTCTGTCGCGCCTGCGCAATGGCTTCCGCCACGCGCTCGGGGTGCCGCGTTGACACCAGCCAATACGGCGTTGGGTCCTGTGGGTCATTGAGTTCGACCTTGACGACGGGGTCTACCCAGCCTCGTAGCAGCAGCCACGCGCGCGCGTCGAGCCTCTGTCCTCGCTCGAGTGTGGCCTCGTCAGCGTGATAGCTCGTGACGCGTCCTGCGTGCTCGATCGGGAGGCGAGCGCGGCCTGCAATGAAGGTGTCGCTCGTCACCTCGACAACGGGAGAAGTCACCACAAGGAGAACCACGCACGCGGCATACAGCGCAATGGCGGTGATCACCCCAACCGCTTGGTTGATCGGGAGGAACACCAGGAGCACTGCGGGGATTACGAGCGCGGTCGCCAGGAATACCCAGGGTGAAGCCCACAGCCGTTCGCGGTAAATCGTCATGACACCATTGCACCAGATTTTGCAACGACGTTTCACCACAGGACTATTCGGGCGGCGCCTCGATCTGCACTAGCCTCATGGGGTGGCCGAAAGCGTTGAAGTGCTCCATGTCGGAGACACGACCCCTGTCTATTCCCATCCCGGCGACGCCGGAGCAGACCTGCGTGCGGCAGAGCCGGTGGTTCTCGACCCGGGCGAACGGGCCACGGTGGGCACGGGAACGGCGATTGCACTCCCCGATGGCTATGTCGCGTTCGTCGTGCCGCGCAGTGGTCTTGCGGCGTCGCACGGCATCACGATTGTCAACAGCCCCGGCACTGTCGACGCCGGATACCGAGGCGAGATCCGCGTGACCCTGCTGAATACTGACAGTTCAATGCCGTATTCTGTGGCGGTCGGCGACCGGATAGCGCAGCTCGTCGTCATGCCGGTGAGCCGGGCCGAATTCATCCCCGTCGAGACCCTGCCGGGCAGCCATCGTGGCGCCGCAGGCTTCGGATCAACGGGATATCGCGACGCAAAGCGAGGAGATCTATCGTGAGCAAGGACACGCCCGGTAAAGCAGAGGAAAGCGCTGCGGACGGCACCGTCCAGGACGGCGTTGCCGCGAATGAGGCCGACGAGCAGGCAAAGTCGGCACCGGCCAATCGTGCAACGGCCGGGCCGCTCGACGAGAAGGAAGCGAACGCGGTTCGCCCCTATGTCGATCTCGGTGGCGTGAAGATCCTGCCGCGGGAGGGCCTCCAGCTGCGCCTCGAGGTCGAGGAAGGCAGTCAGCGCGTCGTCGCGGTCGGCCTCGACTACGCGGGCTCGTCACTGCAGGTGCAGCCATTCGCCGCGCCGCGGTCCACCGGCCTGTGGCACGAGATCCGCGAGCAGATAGCCGATCAGGTGGCACGGCAGGGCGGAACGATCACGGCGAAGGAGGGCCCATTTGGTCCCGAGCTCCTCGCGGAGATTCCGTCGACCGCGCCCGGGCAGCCGGGTTCGTCTCGCCTTGCACGATTCATTGGGGTCGATGGACCACGGTGGTTCCTCCGTGGTGTCATCGCCGGCGACGGCGTCGTGAACGACGATGCCGCGGCGCAGATCGAAGACCTGTTCCGCAGCGTCGTGGTCGTCAGGGGCACCACGCCCATGCCACCACGTGACCTCATCCCACTCCACATGCCGAAGTCCGCGCTGGGAGCAGACGTCACGCCGCCAGAGTCACTGGCATAGACGTGGCGGAATCGCACGACGACCCGAACGAGACCGGCCCCGGGTTCTCCGAGAGCTTTGGTGCGGCGCTTCGCAAGACGGGTATTGGGAGCGTGACCCCCGGCGAGGTTCCGACGGCACGATCTCTTCTCGCCGCTATCGGCGGCGTACGGGGACTGATCGAGTCGATCCTGCCCGGCCTCGGCTTCCTCATCGTCTACGCGCTGACCAGGAGCCTGCTCCCGTCCGTGCTGCTTCCGCTCGCGCTCTCGGTGGTCTTCGTCGTGGTGCGACTGGTGACCAGGTCCAAACCGTCGCAGGCCTTCGCGGGCGTTTTTGGGATCGCGATCTCGGCAGCCCTCGCGCTCATCACCGGAAAGCCGGAGGACAACTTTCTGCCCGGCATCGTCATCAACGTGGTGTCAGCGGCGGTACTGCTCCTGAGCCTCCTGTTCAGGTGGCCCCTCATCGGAGTCATCGTCGGCTTCCTCACCAACGAGGGGACGGAGTGGCGTAGAGACAGGACAAAGCGACGCGTCCTTGTTCTCGCGACCTGGCTCTGGGTCGGGTTGTTCTCGCTGAGGCTCATCGTGGAGGTCCCGCTCTACGCCTCGGGTGAGACCGAGTGGCTGGCCGGTACGAAGCTCCTCCTGGGGGTGCCACTGTATGCCGCATTCCTCTGGGTCACCTGGCTGCTCGTGCGTGCGGTGTACGTGCGCTCAGCCGACGGCGCGCCGAGCGAATGAGCTCGCAGCCGCGATGCTATATTTATCTTGACATCAAGATACTTTTGAGGAGACAGAGCAATGCCGCAGGTCAATAGTTTCGATTCGAAGGGCACGCTCACGGTCGGTTCCACCGACTACGAGGTCTTCCGTATCGACAAGGTTCCGGGATACAGGAAGCTGCCGTTCAGTCTCAAAGTGCTGCTCGAGAACCTGCTCCGCACCGAAGACGGGCAGAACGTCACAAAGTCCCAGATCGAGGCGCTCGGCAACTGGGTGCCGACTGCGGAACCCGACACCGAGATCCAGTACACGCCCGGACGCGTCATCATGCAGGACTTCACCGGCGTTCCCTGCATCGTCGACCTTGCGACCATGCGCGAGGCCGTCATCAGCCTCGGTGGAGATCCGGACAAGATCAACCCGCTCGCTCCTGCCGAGCTCGTGATCGACCACTCCGTCATTGCGGATACCTTCGGCTCCGTCGACTCCTTCGGACAGAACGTCGAGCTCGAATACGACCGCAACAGCGAGCGGTACAAGTTCCTTCGCTGGGGCCAGGGCGTCTTCAACGACTTCAAGGTCGTCCCCCCGGGCACGGGCATCGTGCACCAGGTCAACATCGAGTACCTGGCCCGCGTCACGATGACGCGCGAGGTGAACGGTGTCCTGCAGGCCTACCCCGATACCCTCGTCGGCACCGACTCACACACCACCATGGTCAATGGACTAGGCGTGCTGGGATGGGGCGTCGGCGGCATCGAGGCAGAGGCCGCCATGCTGGGCCAGTCGGTCTCCATGCTCATCCCCAAGGTCGTCGGATTCAAGCTCACCGGGTCGATCCCGAGCGGCGTCACCGCGACGGATGTCGTGCTCACGATCACCCAGCAGCTGCGCGCACACGGTGTCGTCGGCAAGTTCGTGGAGTTCTACGGTGACGGCGTGGCCCAGGTGCCGCTGCCCAACCGCGCGACGATCGGAAACATGAGCCCCGAGTTCGGCTCCACTGCCGCAATCTTCCCGATCGATGACATCACCTTGGACTACCTGCGCCTCACCGGTCGCAGCGAGGAGCAGATCGCCCTCGTCGAGGCCTACTCCAAGATGCAGAGCCTGTGGCACGACCCGGAGCACGAGCCGACGTACAGCGAGTACGTGGAGTTGGACCTCGGTACGGTCGTCGCGTCAATAGCAGGACCGAAGCGCCCGCAGGATCGCGTCGAGCTGACGGATGCCAAGGGCCAGTTCGAGCGCGACCTCGAGAACTACGCCACGGTGGACGCCGCCGCGAATGTCGAGCTCGAGCTCGCCTTCCCCAGCAGCCCGCGTCCGTCGAACCACTCCAACCCGGCCGAAGTGACGCTCTCCGACGGCGAGAAGTTCACGATCGATCACGGTGCTGTTGGCCTCGCGGCGCTCACCTCCTGCACCAACACCTCAAATCCCTCCGTGATGCTCGCAGCCGGGCTTCTGGCCCGCAATGCCAGCCAGAAGGGCCTCAAGTCGAAGCCATGGGTCAAGACGACCCTTGCTCCCGGCTCCAAAGTGGTCACGGACTACTACGCGAAGGTTGGCCTCAACAAGTACCTCGAGGACCTCGGCTTCTACCTGGTCGGCTACGGCTGCACCACCTGCATCGGCAACTCGGGCGGGCTGCTGGCCGAGGAGGTCTCGACCGCGGTTCGCGAGAACGACCTGGCCATCACGGCCGTGCTCTCCGGGAACCGCAACTTCGAGGGCCGCATCAACCCCGACGTGAAGATGAACTACCTCGCCAGCCCTCCGCTGGTCGTGGCCTACGCGCTGGCCGGTTCGATGAACTTCGACTTCGAGACGGACTCACTGGGCGTCGGCAGCGACGGAAAGGATGTCTACCTGAGGGACATCTGGCCGGATTCGACCGAGGTGCAGCAGGTCGTCGACGAGGCCATCGATACGGCAATGTTCAACAAGCAGTACTCCTCGGTCTTCGACGGCGACGAGCACTGGCGTTCGCTGGAGACTCCGACGGGCTCGATCTACGACTGGAACGAGAAGTCGACCTACATCCGGAAGCCCCCGTTCTTCGACGGGATGACGATGGAGCTCGATCCCGTGCAGAACATCACGAGGGCACGCGTGCTTGCCACGCTCGGCGACTCCGTGACGACTGACCACATCAGCCCCGCCGGAAATATCAAGGCGAACAGCCCGGCCGGCCAGTACCTCGAGGCTCACGGAATCGACCGCAAGCACTTCAACTCCTACGGCTCGCGTCGCGGGAACCACGAAGTCATGATTCGCGGTACCTTCGCCAACATCCGCCTCCGTAACCAGCTGCTGGCGTCCGAGAACAACGGTGCGGGAGTCGAGGGCGGCTACACTCGCGACTTCACCCAGGCGGGCGGGCCACAGGCGTTCATCTACGACGCCTCGCAGAACTACCAGGCCGCGGGCATCCCGCTCGTGGTGCTGGCGGGCAAGGAGTACGGCTCGGGATCATCCCGCGACTGGGCCGCAAAGGGCACGGCGCTCCTCGGCGTTCACGCTGTCATCGCCTCGGGCTACGAACGCATCCACCGTTCGAACCTGATCGGCATGGGCGTCGCGCCGCTGCAGTTCCTCGAGGGCCAGAGCGCGGAGACACTGGGCCTGGACGGCACGGAGTTCATCACCATCACGGGTCTCGACGAACTGAACTCCGGTCACACGCCGGCAACGGTCCACGTCGTCGCGGAGCCGAGCGAGGATTCTCGCCCCGGCGCCGAGCGCGTCGAGTTCGACGTTGCCGTGCGCATCGACACACCCGGTGAGGCGGACTACTACCGCAACGGCGGAATCCTGCAGTACGTCCTGCGGTCCCTCGTCTGATCTCGTCCACGCGGCTTGAGCGCCGCGTGTCCGCCGAAGCAATTCAGCGGGCACGCGGCGCTTCGTCTAGCCTGAGACGATGACTGTGCTGGAGAGGATTCGCGGTCCGAGGGATCTCGACTCGCTCTCGCCCAGCGAACTCGTGCAGCTCGCCGACGAGGTGCGGCAGTTCCTGATCGGTCACGTGGCGAAGACCGGGGGACACCTCGGTCCGAATCTCGGGGTCGTCGAACTCACGATCGCGCTGCACCGTGTGTTCGACTCTCCCCACGACCCGATCGTGTTCGACACCGGCCACCAGTCCTACGTGCACAAGCTGCTCACCGGTCGCCAGGACTTCGATCGGCTGCGCCAGGAAGGCGGGCTTGCGGGATACCCGCAGCGCGCCGAGTCGGTGCACGACATCGTTGAGAGTTCTCACGCGTCGAGCTCGCTCAGCTGGGCGGATGGAATCTCCCGTGCCTTCGCCATGACCGGGCAGGGCGATCGCTGTGTCGTCGCCGTGGTCGGTGATGGCGCGCTCACCGGCGGCATGACCTGGGAAGCGCTCAACAACATCAGCGACGACAACAGCCGCAACCTCGTGATCGTCGTCAACGACAACGGCAGGTCATACGCACCGACGATCGGCGGGATGGCCCGTTTCCTCAACGGCGTGCGGACCAGGCGAAGCTACCGCGAGCTCCATCGCTCGAGCGAGAGATTCTTCGGCCGCCTCGGTGCTCCCGCCCGCGCCATCTATCGCGGTGTGCGCGGAGGCCTGCACGGGTTTCTCAGCAGGTTCACCAATAACGACGCGCTGTACTCAAACCTCGACATCAAGTACATCGGCCCCATCGACGGTCACGACATCGATGCGGTGGAGCGCGCCCTCAGGCAGGCCAAGAACTACGGGGCCCCGTCGATCGTGCACGTCATCACCCAGAAGGGCAGAGGCTACGAACCCGCCATGCACGACGCCGCGGATCGCTTTCACGCGGTCGGACAAATCGACCCCGAGACCGGGGACTCTGTCGAGGTCTCCACGCGCGCATCCTGGACCTCAGTGTTCGAGGACGAGATCGTCACCCTGGCCGGAAGAAACTCGCGGATCGTGGGGATCACCGCAGCAATGCTCAGGCCCGTCGGACTCGAGAAGTTTGCCGCAAAATACCCCGACCGGGTGTTCGATGTCGGGATCGCCGAACAGCACGCGGTCACGTCCGCTGCCGGGCTCGCATTCGGTGGCCTGCATCCGGTCGTCGCCCTGTACGCGACCTTCATCAACCGGGCCTTCGACCAGGTTCTGATGGATGTCGCGCTGCATCGTGCGGGCGTGACCTTCGTGCTCGACCGGGCGGGCATCACCGGCGCGGATGGGCCAAGCCATCACGGCATGTGGGACCTCGCGATCCTGCAGGTCGTACCCGGGATCAGACTCAGCGCCCCACGAGACGAGGCACGACTGCGCGAATTGCTCGCCGAGGCGGTCGCGATCGATGACGCTCCCACGGTTGTCAGGTTCGGCAAGGGGGATGCCTGCGAACCGCTTCCCGCCCAGCGCAGGACAGCGGACGGCGTCGACCTGCTGCGTGAGGACGACCGCAGAGACGTGCTGATCGTGACCGTCGGAGCGATGGCCGAACTCGGACTGCAGGTTGCCGAACGTCTCGCGGCACAGGGGATCGGTGCATCCGTCGCCGATCCGCGCTGGGTGGTTCCCGTGCCAGGCGGCATCATCGACCTCGCCCGCGAACACCGACTCGTCGCCGTGATCGAGGACGGAGTGCGCGTTGGAGGCATCGGCACCCGAATCCGCCAGGATCTCAGGGCGGCAGGCGTCGACACGGCCCTGACGGAGATCGGCCTGCCGGACGAGTTCCTCGCTCACGGCAGCAGAACACAGATTCTCGAGCGCGTCGGCCTCAGCTCACAGCAGATCGCTCGTCAGCTGGCGTCCCAGGTCGTCGGCAGCGGGTTGCCCACGACCTGGGACGAATCCGGCTACTCAGTTCCGCGAATCGGCGGGTGATGGAAGGTGTCGCCAAAGACTCGCTCTGAGGCGCCCACCCGGTCGAGGTACGGTGTGACCCCACCCATCTGGAACGGATAGCCCGCTCCGAGAATGAGGCAGAGGTCGATGTCCTCCGGAGCCGCGACAACCGGCGTCTGAAGCATCCTGTGCACCTCGTCGGCAAGGCCGTCCTCGATGCGGCGCAACAATTGCTCGCCCGTCATGGGCGTCGTGCCACCAGAGACGATCTCCACAGCCTTCTTGTCGTAGCCCTTGATCTTGCCCTTGGAGTCGCGGTCAAAGATCTTGCCGTGCTCAGCGAGCGCGTGCAGGTTCTTGCTCTCGAAGAAGCGATCCGGGAACGCGGCGTGATGGGTATCGAGCACGTGGGCTCCCACCTTGAGCCCCACCAGTTCCAACAGCTCGAATGGCGTCATCGGCAGTCCGAAAGGCGCAATCGAGGCATCCACGACGTCGAACGGTGTTCCCGTGTCGACGGCGTGCATGGCCTCGCCGAGCAGTTTGGCCAGGATGCGGTTGACGACGAAGCCGGGCGTGTCCGCGGTGATCACAGCGTTCTTGCGCAGCTTGGCCGCCGTCACCATCGCGGTGCTGAGTGTCTCGTCATCGGTCTTGCTGGTCTTCACGACCTCGACGAGGGGCATGACGGCAACGGGGTTGAAGAAGTGAAAGCCCACGACCCGCTCTGGATGTGTGAGCTTCGCACCGATCTGCTCCACCGAGAGGGAGGAGGTGTTCGTCGCCAGCACAGCGGTCTCGGAGATGTACTGCTCGACGTCCGCAAACACGTCCTGCTTGACGCCCAACTCCTCGAAGACAGCCTCGATCACCCAGTCGCAATCGGCGAAGTCCGCCTTGTTCGTGGTGCCGGACACGAGCGCCGTGAGCCGGTTGGCCTCATCGGGCGAGATGCGGCCCTTCTGCAGCAGCGCGTCGATCTCTCCACGAATGTAGTCGAGGCCCTTGTCGACGTGGGCCTGGTCGAGATCGGTGATCACGACGGGCACGCGCAGCCTGCGCACGAAGAGAAGGGCGAACTGGCTGGCCATGAGGCCCGCCCCGATCACGCCGACCTTGGTCACGGGCTTGGCCAGGGCCTTGTCCGGGGCCCCAGCGGGCCGCTTTGCGCGCTTCTGCACGAGGTTGAAGGCGTAGATGCTCGCGCGGAACTGGTCGCCGGAGATGAGCTCGGAAAGCGTCTCGTCCTCCGCGGCGAACGCTGTCTTCCTGTCGCTGCTCTTCGCGCCCTTGAGCAGCTCGAGCGCGGCATAGGGAGACTTCGCCACGGTGCCGATGCGGTTCTCCAGCATCTTCCGTGCGATGCCGACTGCGGCATCCCATTTGACCGCTCTCTCGATCTTGCCGGGCTCGTTTGCCCGCTTGACCTTGATCGCACCGCTCAACACGCCGTCGGCCCACGTGAGTGAGTCCTCCAGGAAGTTCGCGGAGTCAAAGATCGCGTCTGCAATCCCAAGCTCGAACGCGTCAGTGGCTTTGAGCATCCGGTTGTTCTTGAGCGGGTTCTCGATGATCACCTTGAGGGCGTTCTCGATGCCGATGAGGTTCGGCAGCAGGTACGCGCCGCCCCAGCCGGGGATGATGCCCAGGAACACCTCTGGGAGTGCGATCGCGGCCGCATTGCGGTCGATCGTGCGGTAGTTCGCGTTGAGGCCGATCTCCAGGCCACCGCCGAGGGCGAGCCCGTTGATGAAGACGAACGAAGGAACGCCGAGCTCGGTCAGCTTGCCGAGCGTCTGGTGGCCGAGCTGCGCCATCTGCTTCGCGATCGCCTTGCTCGGGATGTCGCCGACCTTGCTGAGATCGGCGCCGGCCGCGAGGATGAACGGCTTGCCGGTGATGGCCAGGGCCGCGATCTCACCCTTGGCGGCCCGAGCCTTCTGCGCGTCGAGAGCGTCGGAGAGCTCGACCATCGTGATGGGACCGAGCGTGCTCGGCCTCGTGTGGTCTCGTCCGTTGTCGAGCGTGAGCAGCGCGAGCGTCTTGCCACTGGCGAGGGTCACGTCACGAACGTAGGAGTGGGTGACGACTTCGTCACCGCTCATTGCGGTCAGCTCATCGAATTGCGTTGCCATTACTTCCTGCTCCCGTCGAAGTAGGGGTTTTCCCAGATGACCGAACCGCCCTGCCCGAGGCCGACGCACATCGCGGTGAGCCCGTAGCGCACCTCCGGGTGTTCCTTGAACTGCGCGGCGAGCTGGATCATGAGGCGCACGCCGGAGGAGGCGAGCGGGTGCCCAACCGCGATGGCGCCGCCCCAGAGGTTCACCCGGGGGTCGTCATCGTCGATGTCGAAGTGGTCGAGCAGGGAGAGCACCTGGATGGCGAATGCCTCGTTGAGCTCGAAGAGGCCGATGTCCTGGATCGTCAGGCCCGCCTTCTTCAAGGCCTTCTCCGTGGACGGAACCGGCCCGATTCCCATGATCTCTGGTTCAACGCCCGCGAAGGCGAAGCTCACGAGCTTCATCTTCGCCTCGAGGCCGAGCTCGCGCGCCATGGATTCGCTCGCGAGCAGGCTCACCGTCGCGCCATCGTTGAGGCCAGAGGAGTTACCCGCGGTCACTCGCCCGTGCGGGCGGAACGGAGTCTTGAGAGCGGCGAGGCCCTCCATCGTGGTTTCCGGGCGTGGCGCCTCGTCGCGAGTCGCGAGCCCCCATCCGGCTTCACTGCGAATAGCAACCGGGATGAGATCGGGCTGGATCTTGTTCTCCGCGTACGCCGCTGCGAGCTTCTGCTGGCTGCGCATCGCGAAGTGGTCCGCGCGTTCCTTGGTGAGGTGCGGAAAGCGGTCGTGGATGCGCTCAGCCGTCGACCCCATGTTCAGGGCGTCTTCTCCGACGAGCTTCTCCGACAGGAAGCGCGGGTTGGGGTCAACGCCCGACCCCATCGGATGCCTGCCCATGTGCTCGACACCGCCGGCGATCACGAGATCGTATGCTCCGAACGCGATACCACTGGACAGCGTCGTGACCGAGGTCATCGCGCCCGCGCACATCCTGTCGATCGCGAATCCGGGCACTGATCGGGGCAGGCCCGCGAGGAGGGCGGTCGTGCGGCCGAGCGTCAGGCCCTGGTCACCCTGCTGGGTTGTCGCCGCAATGGCGACATCGTCGATGCGATCCTTCGGAACGTTGGGGTTGCGCTCCAGGAGTCCGATCATGGCCTTGACGGCGAGGTCATCGGCGCGGGTTCCCCAGTACATCCCCTTTTCGCCTGCTCGCCCGAACGGAGTTCTGACTCCGTCCACAAAAACGACTTCATGCCTCTCGGCCACGGTGCCTCCTAGGTTTTACTTCTGGTGCGATCCTAGGCGGCGGGGCTGGAGCCGATTAATCCTTTGACTCTTCCTACGAAGCCGCCTCGTCCGAGTCCTCGGAGGCTTGGTCGGCTTCGACAAAGGCGCGAAAGATCACTCCGACGGTTTCGTCGAGTTGCCATTCGCGCGCACCCTGCTCGGCCAGGGCCGCCCTTAGGGTGTTCTCATCGAAGGGCTCGGGCGGGGCCCAGGCGACACGGCGCAGGAGCTCCGGGGTCAGCATGTTCTCGACCGGAATATTTCGTTCGCCAGCCAGTGTCGTCACGTCGGCTCGCGCACGCTTGAGTCGCCTGTCCGCTGCGGGGTTTCTCTCGCTCCACGAACGAGGCGGAGGGATGACGTCTCCGGGCATCCGCAGAACGGGCGTCTCCTGGGCGGCGAGGCCGGCCTCGATCGCGGCCCACCACCGGTCGATCTCGGACCGACTTGCTCTTCCGGTGAACTCACGAAGCGCGGCGAGGGCCCGCTTGCTCTCGGGCAGTGCCTTCGCCGCCGCGACGAGCGAGGAGTCCGGAACGAGCCGGCCGGGCGCGGTGTCGATCTCCTGCGCGTACCGGTCGCGCGCCTCCCACAGCTCCTTGGCGACCGCGAGATTTCGCGGGCCACGAACGGAGTGGACGCCGGACAGCCTGCGCCATCCCTGCACCTTGGCAGCGCGATGCCCGCGGGTGAGTTCGGCCAGGAATTCCTGCCTGGCCAGTTCGCTCTTGCCCGACTGCTCGAGCAACTGCTTCACGGCATCCCGCAGGTCGACGAGCAGTTCGACGTCGAGCGCAGCGTAGACGAGCCAGGACTGCGGAAGGGGCCTGGTGGACCAGTCCGCAGCGGAGTGCTCCTTGGCGAGGTGAATGCCCAGCAGTTCCTCCACGACCGTGCCGAGGCCGACGCGCGGCAGCCCGGCGAGCCGTGCACCCAGTTCCGTGTCGAAGATGACGGAGGGGCTCAGGCCGACCTCGCGGAGGCAGGCGAGATCCTGGCTCGCCGCGTGAAGCACCCACTCCTCTGCGGAGATCGCGTCATTGAGCTCGGCGAAGTCACCGATGGCGGGAGGATCGAAGAGGAAGGTGCCCGCGCCCCTGCGGAAGATCTGGATGAGATAGGCGCGCTGCGAATAGCGGAAGCCGGATGCGCGCTCAGCATCGATTGCGAGCGGTCCGTTCCCGCCCGAGATGGACTCGACCGCGGCGAGGTAGCTCTCGCGCGTGTCGATCACGGCGACGGTCTTGTGCCCGGCCTCTTCCGTATCCGATCTCGTCGCAGGGGATACCGAATGGTCGTTCGTGCTACTCACGTCCTCCGCGGCGGGTCGGCAGAATGCTCACTCCCTCGGCCGCGGGAGGAAGCCCCGCCAGCATACACAACAGCTCTCCCCAGGCTTCGACGTGTGACGCGATGGACGAGCTCGTGGGCGTCCACGAGGCTCTGAGCTCGATGAGTGCTCCGTCTCCCTGGCTGGCCAACTCGCCGTAGCCCGTGGAGATGGTCTTCGTCGCCGTGCCGGACGCGGCAGTGTACGCGGCACCCTTGCCATCGAGCGCGTCCAGGAGCCACGACCAGGCGACATCCGCCAGGAACGGGTCGATGCCGATGTCGGTCTCCAGGGGAGCCTGGGCAAAGCAGACGACCCTGAACCGGCCGCCCCAGGCCTCCGGCTCGTCCGGATCGTACAGCAGGATGAAGCGGCCCGTTCCCAGATCGGAGTCCTGGCTGTGCCTGGCCGGTGTCACGTCTGCGGCCAGCGCGACGGAATAGGGCGCCAGATTGCCGGGGGACGGGATACTCGTGACCACGAGTTCCGCACGGGTCGTGGCCTCGCGAACACTCTCCAGCGCGAGGCTGAACTCCTCGGGTGGTGTGGGACCTGACACGATTGCGGGCACGAGTGAAGACTAAAGTTTGAGCGTGACAGATCACGGAAGGCACGCCGTCCGTCGCCTCGGAGCCACTGTGCTCCTTGCGGGCGGTGGCGCGGTTCTCTTGGCCGCCGCGGCCACGTTCGCGCTCTCGGTCGCGATGGCGCGCACGGTGGTCACCCCGCCGCGGAAGCGCAAGGAGGACACCCCGGTCCTCGACGTCGATCTGCGGGGAAAGACGATCACACTCGGTCCGACCGCCGACGCCGTCCTCCCGGGGGATTACAGCTTCTGGTTCGACTCCGGTGCAGGGCTTGCGACTCTCGGCGAGATCGTCGACCGCACGCAGTACTCGGTGACCCGGCACATCCTGCGGGTCGAGCGGGGCGATCTGCGCCGCACGAGGGCCGGTCGATTCAACGGGTGGATCTATCGGAGCCCGGGCGAACTCGGTTACGAGTTCGAGGATGTCGCTATTGATGCTCCCGTCGGACCCGCGCCGGCATGGGTCATCCCCAGCGCAACGGGGAGTGATCGTTGGGCAATCCACGTTCACGGGCGAGCGGTGGCTCGAGCGGAGACTCTCCGCGGTGTTCCCGTGTTTCGCGACGCCGGATACACCTCACTCGTCGTGTCCTATCGCAACGACGGAGAGGCGCCCGCCAGTCCGGACGGAAAGTATTCGCTCGGCGACACGGAGTGGCTGGACGTGCAGGCCGCGCTGGCCTACGCGATCGACCGGGGCGCGACCTCCGTGGTGCTCGTCGGGTGGTCGATGGGCGGAGCGACGGTCCTGCAGTTGGCCACCAGGTCGTCCATCGCCCGGGTGATCCGCGGAATCGTCCTGGAGTCGCCCGTGGTCGACTGGTCGATCGCACTTGACTTCCAGGCGAAACTCTCACGGCTGCCGAAGCCGATCGGTGCCGTCGCGAAAGCGATCATGGGGCGTGCGTGGGGTCGAGCACTCACCGGGCAACACGAGCCGATCGATCTCGAGCGTCTCGATCTCGTGCGCGGAGCCGCGGCCCTCACGACACCCATCTTGATTCTGCACAGCGACGACGACGGATACGTGCCGTCGACGGCATCCCACGCCCTCGCGGAGGCGCGGCCGGACATCGTGACGATGGAGACCTTCACCGGTGCGCGGCACACCAAGCTGTGGAACTATGATCCGGAGCGCTGGAACGCCGCGATCGCGTCCTGGCTCAAGCGCCTGGAACGCTGAGTGAAATCAGGCGCTGACCGCGCCGACCTTCTCGCGGATCTGCCGCTTCGTGCGCCCGAGCAGCGCCGTCATCCCGCGGATGCGCAGGGGGCTGACGGCCTCGGTGAGACCCAGGTCCTGGGGGTAGAAGTCCGGCACGGCAAGCACCTCGTCCACGCTGAGCCCGTCAAGTCCCTGAACAAGGATCGACGCGAACCCGCGCGTGGTCGGTGCCTCTTTGGGAGCCGTCGCGTGCAGGTGCACGATACTGCCCTCATCCACCTCGACGAAGATGAACACGGGGGACTGGCACTCCTCGACGCGCTCGAGAAGATCAGGATGCGCGGCGTAACGCTCGGGAAGTTCCGGGAGTTCGTTCGCGAACTCGAGCAGCAGCAAGAGACGCTCTCTCTGCTCGAGTTCGAGAAAGTCGTTCTTGATCGTTGCGAGGGACTCTGGGAGCTCTGGTTCGGTCATGATCTTTCCAGTATTCACCGTTGTGGCGCGTGGCGCAGGGGAGTGCGACGACCAGGCCCAGGCAGGAGGCCCGGCCGTCGCACGCTGGGTCAGCGAACCGGAACCGCGCCCGGCTCAGCACCCTTGACGATCGGGACGCGTACTGCGCTGCCCCACTCCGTCCAGGAGCCGTCGTAGTTGCGAACACCCTCGAGGCCGAGCAGGTGGGTGAGCACGAACCAGGTGTGGCTCGAGCGCTCTCCGATGCGGCAGTACGCGATGATGCTGTCGCCATTCTTGAGGCCCGCGCCGTCGCGATAGAGGGCGTTCAGCTCGTCGAGCGGACGGAAGGTGCCGTCTTCCGCTGCAGCCTTGCCCCAGGGGATGTTGTGTGCGCTCGGGATGTGCCCACCGCGCAGCGTGCCCTCCTCGGGGTTTGCCGGGGCAGTGGTGCGCTGGCCGGTGTACTCCTCGGGGGAGCGCACGTCGATCAGTGGATTGCCGAGGTGTGCGAGCACGTCGTCCTTGTAGGCGCGGATCGGAGCGTCGTTGCGCTCGATGACCGGGTACTCGACCGCGTCCGGGGTGGGCACGACGGTCGTGTACTCGCGGCCCTCCGCCTCCCACTTGCCCCGTCCGCCGTCGAGCAGGCGGACATCCTCGTGGCCGAACAGCGTGAACACCCAGAGGGCGTATGCGGCCCACCAGTTGCTCTTGTCGCCGTAGATGACGACCGTGGTGTCGCGCGAGATGCCTCTTGAGCCCAGAAGCTTCGCGAAGGCCTCGCCGTCGATGTAGTCACGCTCGACCGGATCGTTGAGGTCGGTGTGCCAGTCGATCTTGACCGCGCCAGGAATGTGACCGGTTTCATACAGCAGAACGTCTTCGTCGGATTCGACCACGACCAGTCCGGGAGCGCCGAGGTGGCTCTGCAGCCATTCGGTGCTGACCAGGCGCTCTGGGTGGGCAAATGCCGCGAACTTGGGTGATGAATCGACCTCAACGGTCATGGTTACCTCCGGGTGGCGCCCCGGGTGGGGCAGCGTTCAGTGGGATGACTGATCGGGCTAGGCTTGACCAGTCCGTACTTGCGAATGTACGCAACAGGGATGCCGTTAGACAGGGCACCCGTAAGACTTCGACACAAAATGATTCAACACATAATGAGGCGTCCCGTTTGACTACCGAACCGCCCGGCTCCTCATCGAGCCTGGTCACGAGAACGCCGACACTTTCCGGCGAAGAGATCGTGAATCATCTTGTTCCTCCACGCCAGTTTAGCTCCGCGACCCTCGAGTCGTATCGACCGGACCGCGACTACCCGTCGCAGGGAGCGGCCGTCGCGACCATCAGGAACTTCGTCGCCGCGGGATCCGCGCGCGGAGGATTGTTCTCCCGCCGCCGCACCCAGGCCGAGGCTCGCCCGGGCGTCTATCTCGACGGCGGATTCGGCGTCGGCAAGACCCACCTGCTCGCAGCACTCTGGCACGCCTCATCCGGGCGCAAATACTTTGGCACCTTCATCGAGTACACGGCGCTCGTCGGGGCTCTCGGCTACGCGCGCGCGGCGGCGCTGCTGAAGGGCTCGAGCCTCATCTGCATAGACGAGTTCGAGCTTGACGATCCGGGGGACACCCGCCTCATGTCCCGACTCCTCTCCGGGCTCGCTGCCACGGGCACACGCATCGCCGCCACGTCGAACACCCCTCCCAACGCGCTCGGCGAGGGCCGGTTCGCCTCCCAGGACTTTCTGCGCGAGATCGACGCCCTTTCCGCGAAGTTCGTCACGGTGCGCATCGACGGTCTCGACTATCGTCGCCGGGCTATCGAGGGCCACGCCACGAGTCTCGGCGAGGACGAGTTCCAGGCCGCGATCGCAGGCGCTGAGGGCGTAACGACCGTGGACGACTTCGGCGCGCTCGTCGCACACCTCGGATCCGTGCACCCCTCTCGCTACGTCAAGCTCATCGAGGGTGTCGACACGGTCGGACTGCGCGACGTCCGACCGTTTTCGAGCCAGACGGATGCGCTGCGCTTCGTTGCCTTTGTCGACCGCCTCTACGACGCCCAGGTGCGAGTGCGAGCCACGGGAGCATCGCTCGACACGGTCTTCCCCGACGAGATGCTCGCCGGTGGCTATCGCAAGAAGTACCTTCGCGCCGTGTCGAGGCTCATCGCCCTCACGGGAGACGAGATCGTCTAGCCGTTGTCGTGGCCTGAACCTCGCGCGAGGCGCCGGTAGTGGCGCGATCGCACGACGGTGAACCAGATCCCGATGATGCTCGCGATGAGTGACGCCGCGAGTACAGCGAGCGTTCCCTCCACGGCAATCTCGGGGGCTCGCCTGAACGCGAGCTCGTTCATCAGCAGCGACACGGTGAAGCCCACTCCGCCGAGGGCCGCGACCATCACGATGTCGCCGAACGGAAGCGCTTTCGCCCGTTGGCGCTTCGGCGACAGCTGCCTGGCAATCCCCGCGCCGACCGTGATCCCGATGAGCTTTCCGACGGGCAGGGCAACGAGAATGGCCCAGAACACCGGGCTTGGACCGGCTCCGCGCAGGTCAGGAATCGTCACGAGGGCCGCCACGAAGGCGAACAGCGGCAGGATGACTCCGTTCGACCACGGTTCGATCGCGTGTCGGGCACGGGTGCCCGCGCGGGTTCCCGTGGCGAGCCCCAGGGCGACGCCCGCGACCGTGGCGTGGATCCCGGAGAGGTGCACGAGCAGCCAGACGGCGACGCCGATCACCACGAGCGCGGCGAGGAGCGCGCCCGAGCGACGGCCCTTCAGTTTCCGGCTGATCCAGCCGAAGACGAGCACGAGAGGCACAGCGAGGAGCATGGGGATCGGCTGGAGATTGTTCGTGAACAGGATCGCGATGATGAGGATCGCGATGAGGTCGTCGATGACGGCGATACCGAGTAGGAGTGCACGGATGCGCGGCGGCAGCCCGCGGCCGACGAGCGCGAGCACTCCGAGGGCGAAGGCGATGTCCGTCGCGGTCGGGATCGGCCATCCGGATGACAGGCCCGGCTCGCGCGCGATCGCCAGGAAGATGAGCGCGGGCGCGATCACCCCGCCGACGGCCGCGATCGCGGGTACGAGCGCCTTCCGGGGGCTGTCCAGCTCTCCATGGCTGAGCTCATGGCGGAGCTCTATGGCCGCGAGAAAGAAGAAGATCGCGAGCAAGCCATCCGTCACCCAGTGTCCGAGTGAGAGGTCGACGCCGGGGAGTCCACTCAGCGGGTGCAGGTCTCGCACCGCATGCAGGGCGGTGGCCCACGGGGTGTTCGCGAGGATGAGCCCCAGGGCGGCTGCGCCGATCAACAGGAAGGCCGCGTAGCGCTCGCTTCTGAGAAATCTCATCCCCCAGAGTCTAGGAGTTGCCAGCGTCTAGGAGTTGCCGGAGCGAGGCGCCCGCGCCCTGGCCTTGGCCTGCGCCGTGTCCGAAACAGGATGTTTACCTGCGCGGGCTCGTCGTAACACTGCCGAAACACAAGCCGCCCCAGACGGAAATCTGTCGGGGACATTCTGGCGACACAGCACGCCACCGGAGCCGATCATCGGTCGAACTCCGATCCGTCACCCGAGAGAAAGGTCCTCGACCATGGTCGAACTATCGGCAGCGACCGACCACATCACCACCAACCTGAACTCGTTATGGCTCCTCGTAGCCGCAGCGCTCGTGCTCCTCATGACCCCGGGTGTCGCCTTCTTCTACGGAGGGATGGTCAAGGCCAAGAGCGTCGTCAGCATGATGATGATGAGCTTCGGCGCGATGGGCCTTGTCGGCGTGCTGTGGGTGCTCTATGGCTACGGCTTCGCGTTCGGCCCAGCCCTCATTCCTGGCTGGCTCGGCAACCCCAGCGATCTCTTCGGACTCTCCGGACTCATGGGCGTCGGCAAGGCAGGCGCACTCGAGCCCAACCTGAACGGCCTCGCCTTTGCCGGATTCCAGGCCACCTTCGCGATTATCACGGTTGCGCTCATCTCCGGCGCGATCGCGGACAGGGCCAAGTTCGGCTCCTGGATGATCTTCGCCGGGGTCTGGGCGACGCTCGTCTACTTCCCGGTCGCCTACTGGGTGTTCAACCTCGGCAACGGCTGGGCGGCATTCGGCCTCAAGGTGAACGACTTCGCCGGCGGCACCGCCGTGCACATCAACGCCGGGGCAGCAGGACTCGCTCTCGCCCTCGTGCTGGGCAAGCGGGTCGGGTTCCGGAAGGGGCTCTCCAAGCCGCACAACGTTCCGCTGACGCTTCTGGGTGCAGCGCTCCTGTGGTTCGGCTGGTTCGGCTTCAACGCGGGCTCTGAGGCCGCGGTGGACGGGGTGGCGGCCATCGCCTGGATCAACACCCTCGTTGCGCCGTGCGCCGGAATCATGGGCTGGCTGATCGTCGAACGGATCAAGGACGGCAAGCCGACCTCGATCGGTGCGGCCTCCGGTGCGGTCGCCGGGCTCGTCGCGATCACCCCGGCCTGCAACATCCTCACCCCGGGGTGGGCGATCGTTCTCGGTGTGCTGGTCGGCGCGGTGTGCGCCCTCGCGATCGATCTCAAGTACAAGCTCGGCTTCGACGACTCGCTCGACGTTGTCGGCATCCACCTCGTCGGCGGCATGATCGGCACCCTGTACATCGGCATCTTCGGCAGCGGCATCGGCCTGCTCGACACCGGCAGTCTCAAGCAGCTGGGTGCCCAGGCTGTCGCCGCATTCGGTATCGCGATCTACTCCTTCGTGCTCGCCTACGCGATCGGCTGGACCATCCAGAAGACGATCGGATTCCGCATCACGGGCGAGGACGAACTCGCCGGAGTCGACACGATCGTGCACGGAGAAGAGGGCTACGCGCTCGAGACCGTGTAAAACTAGCCACGGACGTCGGGGGCGCCGCTCGCGAGAGTGGCGCCCCTTCGTACGTTCCTGAGCCGAGGAGGGCACGTGATCCGGATGAGCGCACTCCTCGGCGTCTCGTCTCCCGGAGCGAATGCCCTGCTTCTTGCGACTTCAAGCCTCCTCGTGCTCGTGTTCTGTCTGGGAGTCTGGCTGTTCTACGCGCGAACGGCACCGAGTGCGAAGCGCGTTGCCGCGACCATCGCCCTCGTGATCGGCTTCTGGGTCGTGTGCGGCTATGGCTTCGTCGTCGGTCCCGCGCTCATCCGAGGCTTCCTGGGTGTGCCGTTCGCCTACCTGGCGCCGGGGTCGTCTGGCGAGAGCGGCACGACTGTGACGCAGTCGCCGTGGTTCGCCGTCTTCGAGTGCGTCGTGGCGCTCCTCACGGTGACAATCCTGGCGTCCGCCATCGGCAATAGGATGCGCGGCACGCCCTGGTTGATCTTTGTCGTCCTGTGGCTCGCCATCGGGTACTCGCCGATCGCCTACTCGACTTTCAACCTCGCCGACGGCTGGCTGTTCACCGGGCTCCAGGTCAATGACCAGGCCGGAGGACTCGCCGTGCACATCGCCGTCGGCGCCGCGGTGCTCGCCGCACTTCTCGTGCTGCGACGGGGGAACGACGTCGGGGCCCCGATCGCGCGGTGGCGCTCGCTCTGCGGGGCCGCAGCGATCTGGATCGGCGCGTTCGGCCTCACCGCGGGATCGGAGGCCGCACTGGACTCCGTGGTCGGCACGATCGCCCTCAATGTTCTCATCGCTCCCGCCGGAGCAGCGGTGGCCTGGTGGGTGATCGAGTTCATCATGACCGGGAAGCCGAGCGTGCGGGGCGTGTCCTCCGGCGTCGTGGCTGGTGTCGTCGCCATCTCGCCGGCCTGCAACATCCTGACCCCGGCGTGGACGCTCGCGCTCGGCGTTCTCGCTGGGGCGATCTGCGCAGCGGTGGTCACCGTGTCCCGGCGCTCCAGCCTGGGTCACGGTGTCGGGGTCGTCGGGATTCACCTCGTGGGCGGCGTCATCGGCGTCATCTACATCGGGATCTTCGGCAACGGCATCGGCTGGAAGGACACCGGTCAGCCCGACGGCATAGCGAAACAGACGGGTGCCGCGATCGGGGTCGCCTTGTGGTCGTTCCTGGTCGCGCTCGTGATCCTGTGGGCGCTGCGCGCGCTGTTCGCCGCGCGCTCGACCGGGTTCGGAGCAGAAGAGGCGATCGCGAAAAACAACTGACGGCAGTGCGGGTGAGGTGTGGGCGATACCGGACTTGAACCGATGACCTCTTCCGTGTGAAGGAAGCGCGCTACCAACTGCGCCAATCGCCCTCGTCGAACCCCAAAACGGGCCCGTTACGCGAGACACGATCTTAGTCGAGACGGAGGCCGAGCACCTATTCGACCGCGGCCCGACACACTCGTGCCGGGGTTTGGCTAACACTCCAGCTTTCGTATAGAGTCACTGAGCACACAGAAATGTGGGCGTGCGGATGTGGCGCAGTGGTAGCGCACAACCTTGCCAAGGTTGGGGTCGCGAGTTCGAATCTCGTCATCCGCTCGAGTGAAGTCTCACGCTGAGAAGTCAACAACGTGTGAGAACCCACCATGGTGGCGTGGCCGAGAGGCGAGGCAGCGGCCTGCAAAGCCGTCCACACGGGTTCAAATCCCGTCGCCACCTCCAGCAGTACACACTCATCACAGTAAAAAACCCGGGCGGTTGGCGCAGCGGTAGCGCGCTTCCCTGACACGGAAGAGGTCGCTGGTTCGATCCCAGTACCGCCCACACAAGTAAGGCCCCGAAGCTGTTTTCGGGGCCTTACGCATTTCAGGATCGAGCCGGCGACCGACGACCACCGCGACCGCTCCGCGTCCGCCCAAGGCGGCCGTCCTGGTTCGATCCCAGTACCGCCCACCAAAGTAAGGCCCTGAAACCCTGTTTCGGGGCCTTACGTCATTTCTGGGTCGAGCCGGCCGGAGCTAACCGATCTGGGTGCCCACCAGGCTGCCGATCGCGAAGGTCACGACCATGGTCACGACACTGACCGCGACGTTGCGGACGATCGCGCGCCCTGGCGAGGCACCTCCGAGGCGCGCGCCGACCCACCCGGTGATCGACAGCGCCGCGACGACCGCCACGAACGTGATCGGGATCCGCAGCGCCACCGGAGGCAGCGCGATCGCGAGCAGCGGAAGCACGGACCCCAGCGCGAACGACACCATCGAGGCCAGCGCTGCCGCCCACGGATTCGCGTGATGGTCGGGGTCGATCCCGAGCTCGATCTGCGCGTGCGCACGGAGGGCGTCGTGTGCCGTCAGTTCCTCCGCAACCTTCGTCGCCGTCTCGGGGCTCAGCCCCTGTGCCTGGTAGAGCTCGGCAAGTTCGGCCAATTCCTCCTCCGGCATGTGTTCGAGCTCGTAGCGCTCCTTAGCCAGGGCGGCGCGCTCAGTGTCCCGCTGGGCGCTGACCGAGGTGTATTCGCCGCCCGCCATGGACAGCGCGCCCGCGACGAGCCCGGCGAGCCCGGCGATGAGGATTGCGCCGACGTTCGAGGTCGCGCCCGCGACACCCACCACGAGACCTGCCGTGGAGACAATGCCGTCGTTCGATCCCAGAACACCGGCTCTCAACCAGTTGAGGCGAGAGGCGAGATTCTGATCGTGTGGCTCTTCATGAGGCTCGTAGTCGAGCGGCGCTGAGGCGGTCATCCTGCGACGCTACAGTTGTTCTGTCCTGTTTTCCCAGTAAGGAGCACCTCACTCGTGTCTGAACCTTCCGCTGACGCCGCGCCCGTTTTCGAACCGATCACGGCCACGACAGACACGACAGGGTTCGAGCTGTTCACGGACCGCAGCATTGTCGCGGTGCGGGTGGATGGCGAACTGCGAGACATGGCCGCGGTCGTCGCCGCGGGCGAGCGCGCAGAACCGGTGGCAATCTCCTCTGCGGACGGCCTCGCCATCCTCCGTCACTCGGCCGCCCACGTCACGGCGCAGGCGGTGCAGTCGATCAATCCGGAGGCGAAGCTCGGAATCGGGCCGCCCATCGTCGACGGCTTCTACTACGACTTCGATGTCACGGTGCCGTTCACGCCGGAGGACCTCAAGGCCATCGACAAGGCCATGGAGCGCATCATCAAGCAGGGCCAGCGCTTCGTGCGTCGCGTCGTTACGGAGGGCGAGGCACGCGCGGAGCTCGCCGACCAGCCGTACAAGCTCGAACTGATCGGTCTCAAGGGACATCCGGCAACCCAGGGTGCCGCGGGCGGTGACAACGAGTCTGTCGAGGTCGGCGGCGCAGAACTCACGATCTACGACAATGTCGACCCGAAGACGGGGGAGACCCTCTGGAAGGATCTCTGTCGCGGACCACACCTGCCCAGTACCCGCCTCATCGGTAACGGCTACGCACTCACTCGCACCGCGGCCGCCTATTGGCGAGGGTCGGAGAAGAACAAGCAGCTGCAGCGCATCTACGGCACCGCCTGGGCCTCCAAAGACGAACTGCGCGCATACCAGACGCGCATGGAAGAGGCGGCGAAGCGCGACCACCGCAAGCTCGGTGCAGAGCTCGACCTGTTCTCCTTCCCCGACGAGATCGGCTCCGGCCTCGCGGTGTTCCACCCCAAGGGCGGGATCATCCGGGCCGAGATCGAGAACTTCATGCGCGAGCGGTTGATCGCCAATGACTACGAACTCGTCAACACCCCGCACATCACCAAGGCGCATCTCTACGAGATCAGCCAGCACCTCAGCTGGTACAAGGACGGTATGTTCCCGCCGATGCACCTCGATGAGGAGCGGGACGAGGACGGCAACATCACGAGGCAGGGCCAGGACTACTACCTGAAGCCCATGAACTGCCCGATGCACAACCTCATCTACCGTGCGCGCGGGCGCAGCTACCGGGAACTTCCCCTGCGACTCGCCGAATTCGGTACCGTGTACCGCTACGAGAAGAGCGGCACGCTCTCCGGCCTCACCCGGGTGCGAGGGCTGACCCAGGACGACGCACACATCTACGTGACGGCCGAGCAGGTCAAGCCAGAGCTCACCAGGCAGCTCGAGTTCGTGCTGGAGACCCTGCGTGGCTACGGTCTCACCGACTTCTACCTCGAGCTCTCGACGAAGGATCCGGAGAAGTCCGTCGGAAGCGACGAGCAATGGGAAGAGGCAACGGAGACGCTGCGGCAGGTCGCCGTGGAGTCCGGTCTCGAACTCGTCGACGACCCGGGCGGCGCCGCGTTCTACGGCCCAAAGATCTCCGTGCAGGCGCGGGATGCCATCGGCCGCACCTGGCAGCTCTCGACGGTGCAGCTGGATTTCAACCAGCCAGAATTGTTCGAGCTGGAATACACGGCTGCCGACGGAACGAGGCAGCAGCCCGTGATGATCCATCGCGCACTTCTCGGCTCGATCGAACGCTTCTTCGCGATCCTGCTTGAGCACTATGCCGGAGCCTTTCCGGTCTGGCTGTCCCCGGTGCAGGTTGTCGGCATCCCCGTGGCAGAGGAGTACGGCCCGTATCTCGACGGGGTCATCGCGCAGCTCAAGGCCGCCGGGGTTCGTGCAGAGGTCGATCATTCGAGCGACCGGATGCCGAAGAAGATCCGCACGCACACCAAGGCCAAGGTGCCCTACCAGCTCATTGCCGGTGAGGAGGATCGCGCGGCCGGTGCCGTGAGCTTCCGGTTCCGTGACGGCAGCCAGGAGAACGGCATCCCGATCGCGGACGCCATCGAGAGGATCACCGGCGCGATCGCCACCAAGGTGCAGGTCTGATGGGCGAGCCCTACCAGCCGGACGAGTTCGGTGAACTTCGGGCAGAACCCGCCTCCGACTTCGCTGCGGTGCCGGATTCCTTCCAGCGGCTGTGGACCCCACACCGTCTCGTCTACATCGAGAGCGGCCAGCAGCCTGAGAAGCACGAGTGCCCGTTCTGCGTCGCGCCGTCGATGGACGACGAGAAGGCGCTGATCGTCGCGCGCGGCGCGTCCTGCTACGTGCTCCTCAACCTCTACCCGTACAACACCGGCCACCTGCTGGTATGCCCGTACCGGCACGTGGCACTCTACGACCAGGCGACGGAGGAGGAGGTCACCGAAATGGCGAACCTCACCCAGACCGCCATGCGCGTGCTCAGCACGGTCGCGCACTGTGACGGTTTCAACATCGGAATGAACCAGGGTCGCATCGCGGGCGCGGGCATCGCAGAGCACCTGCACCAGCACATCGTGCCGCGATGGGCGCTCGACTCGAACTTCTTCCCGATCATTGCGAAGACCAAGGCACTGCCACAGCTGCTCGGCGACGTCCGCAGGGACGTCGCGAACGCCTGGCCCACGGCATGACAGCAGTAGAATAGGCAGCACAGACCGGCATCCCTGAGGCAGTAGGGGTGTCTCGCGTGAGACAGCTAGATGGCGCCCACGAGGCAGCCGACAAGGAAGGCAACAGTGAGCGACAGCAAGAAGCCAGAAGAGCTCGGCACCGATCGCGTCAAGCGCGGCCTCGCCGAGATGCTCAAGGGCGGCGTCATCATGGATGTCGTCACCGCAGAGCAGGCCAGGATCGCCGAGGATGCTGGTGCCGTCGCGGTCATGGCCCTCGAGCGCGTGCCCGCGGACATCCGATCGCAGGGCGGGGTCGCCCGCATGAGCGATCCTGATCTCATCGACGGGATCATCGAGGCCGTCTCGATCCCCGTGATGGCCAAGGCCCGCATCGGGCACTTCGTCGAGGCGCAGATCCTCGAGGCGCTCAAGGTCGACTACATCGACGAGTCCGAGGTGCTGAGCCCCGCCGACTACGTGAACCACATCGACAAGTGGAAGTTCACCGTTCCGTTTGTCTGCGGTGCGACCAACCTCGGAGAGGCGCTTCGCCGAATCAACGAGGGTGCGGCCATGATCCGATCCAAGGGCGAGGCCGGCACGGGTGACGTCTCCGAGGCGACCAAGCACATCCGCACCATCAAGGCCGAGATCGCGGCGCTGACCTCGAAGAGCGAAGACGAGCTCTATGTCGCGGCCAAGGAACTGCAGGCTCCGTACGCGCTCGTCGCGGAGATCGCCCGCACCGGGAAGCTTCCCGTTGTGCTGTTCACCGCCGGTGGCGTCGCCACCCCCGCGGATGCGGCACTCATGATGCAGCTCGGCGCAGACGGCGTGTTCGTCGGCTCCGGAATCTTCAAGTCGGGTGACCCCGCCAAGCGCGCCGCCGCCATCGTCAAGGCCACGACCTTCTTCGACGACCCCGCGGTCATCGCGGAGGCCTCGCGCGGCCTCGGCGAGGCGATGGTCGGCATCAACGTCGCTGACCTTCCCGCACCGCATCGTCTCGCAGAACGTGGCTGGTGACTCAGAACTGAGCAGGTACTGCAGATGACCGCTCCGGTCGGCGTCCTCGCGCTTCAGGGCGATTACCGGGAGCACATCTCTGTGCTCCGATCCCTGGGCGCGGATGTGCTCCCCGTGCGCCGCGCGGAAGACCTGGAGAAGGTGGCTGGCCTCGTCATCCCCGGGGGTGAGTCCAGTGTGATGGACAAGCTCAGCAGGCTTTTCGGACTGGCCGAGCCGCTGAAGGCGGCCATCGCATCCGGGCTTCCGGTGTACGGCACCTGCGCGGGCCTCATCATGCTCTCCAACACCGTGCTCGACGCGATCGAGGGGCAGCAGAGCCTCGGTGGGCTCGACATCGACGTGCGCCGCAACGCCTTCGGCTCGCAGACCTCGTCGTTCGAGGTCGATCTCGACATCCCCGCCGTCGGAGAAGAGCCGATGCACGCGGTGTTCATCCGCGCGCCCGTGGTCGAACGGGTCGGCTCCGACGTCACCGTCGTCGCCGCGCTCAGTGACGAGAGGGTCGTTGCCGTCGAACAGGGCAACCTTCTCGGCACCTCGTTCCATCCCGAGATGACCGGCGACACGCGCTTCCACCAGTACTTTCTCGATCGGGTGGCGCAGGTCGGATTCCGCAGTCAGGCCTGAGGGCGCCAAGGGGAGTGTCGCGGCTGGATAGACCCGACTGGATAGAATGGCCAGCATGTCAGGTCACTCCAAGTGGGCAACCACCAAACACCAGAAAGCGGTCAAGGACTCGCGCCGCGCGAAGTCTTTCGCCAAACTCATCAAGAACATCGAGGTCGCCGCGAAGCTCGGCGGAGCGGACCTCGCCGGAAACCCGACGCTCGTCGACGCCGTCCAGAAAGCCAAGAAGACCTCGGTTCCCAACTCGAACATCGACTCCGCGATCAAGCGCGGCTCCGGCCAGCTCGGCGAAGCGGTCGACTACCAGACCATCATGTACGAGGGCTACGCAGCGGGCGGAGTCGCCCTCCTGATCGAGTGCCTCACCGACAACAAGAACCGCGCTGCCGCAGACGTGCGCACCATCGTGAGCCGCAACGGCGGCACCATGGGCGACCCGGGCAGTGTCGCATACAACTTCAGTCGCAAGGGCGTCATCTCCGTCACCAAAACCGACGAAGTGAGCGAGGATGACATCCTGGCCGCCGTGCTCGACGCTGGCGCTGAGGAGGTCAACGACCGCGGTGCCGGATTCGAGATCGTTACAGAGCCACATGACCTGGTGGGTGCACGCACCGCGCTGCAGGAGGCAGGCATCGACTACGACGCCGCCGACATCGAGTTCGTGCCCGGCTTGACCATCGAGGTCGACGTCGAGACCGCGCGCAAGGTGTTCCGCCTGATCGACGCGCTCGACGACAACGACGACGTGCAGAATGTCTACGGCAACTTCGACGTCCCCGCCGAGGTGCAGGCGATCCTCGACGAGGAGGAGTAGGGACAGCAGGCGTGACGATCCGGGTGCTGGGCATCGACCCCGGCCTGACCCGCTGCGGCGTCGGGATCGTGGATGTCGCAGCCGACCGCTCGGCATCGCTCGTCTGGGTCGAGGTCATCCGCACCCCGCCGGACATGCCGCTCGAACAGCGGCTGCTCTCGGCAGGCACGGAGATCGAGCGGCTCTTCGAGGAGCACAAACCACAGGCGTTCGCGATCGAGCGAGTTTTCGCCCAGCACAACCTCAGAACCGTGATGGGTACGGCCCAGATCAGCGGAGTTGCCCTGCACATTGCCGCGCGGCACGGTCTCACCGCCGGGCTGCACACGCCGTCCGAGGTCAAGGCAGCGGTCACGGGCTACGGATCAGCGGGCAAGAAGCAGGTGGCGACAATGGTCGCTCGCGTGCTCGGCCTGGCGGAACTGCCGAGCCCCGCAGACGCATCCGACGCCCTCGCCATAGCCCTGTGCCACGCGTGGCGCACGCCCGGCCTCGTCTCCGGAGGCAAATCTGCGGCGGGAACACCCGCTGTCGACCTGACTCCGGCACAACAGGCGTGGCTCGCCGCGGAACGCTCCACGGCGAAGTCGGCGGTCAAACGTAGGCTGTCCCCATGATCTCCTCGGTACGCGGCACAGTTCTGTCCGCGGCCGGGACCCGCGTTGTCATCGAGGTCGGAGGCATCGGCCTCGCTATCACGGTGACGCCGCAGCACGCCCTGACGCTGCGCGCCGGCAGCGAAGCGGCGATGAGCACCGCCCTGATCGTGAGAGAAGACGACCTCGCGCTCTTCGGGTTCTCCGACGCCGAGGAACTCGCCGTCTTCGACCTGCTCCGCGGAGTCACCGGTGTCGGCCCCAAATCCGCTATGGGCGTGCTCGCTGTCATGACCCCGCCGGACATCGCTGCGGCAATCGCGGTCGAAGACGACAGCGCCTTCCGCAAGGTCTCCGGAATCGGCCCCAAGACGGCGAAGCTGATCATCGTCTCCCTCGCGGGCAAGATGCACGTGAGCGCCGGCACGGCCCGAGCCGCTTCCGCACCGGCATCGCTGGGCGAAAGCGTGCTCGTGGCTCTCGTCGGACTCGGCTGGCCCGAGCGCGTTGCCTCCCAGGCCGTGGATGACGCACTCGCCCAGACGGCAGGTGAGACACTCGAGGTTCCTGCGCTGCTGAGGCTCGCCCTCAGCCAGCTCGGCCCGCAGAACGCGAGCGGAAAGGGCGCATCGTGAGCGAAAGCTTGTCACACGATTCGTCCAACGCGATCGTCGACCCCAGCCCCGAGTCGGATGCCGAACTCGCCTTCGAGGGTGCGCTTCGCCCGAAGACTCTCGCCGAGTTCATTGGCCAGTCGAAGGTGCGCGCGCAACTGCAACTGCTGCTGAGCGCCGCGTCGATCCAAAACCGAACCCCGGACCACATTCTCCTCGCGGGCCCGCCAGGACTCGGCAAGACCACGCTCGCGATGATCGTGGCCGAGGAGAGCGGTCACCCTCTGCGGATGTCGAGCGGCCCCGCCATCCAGCACGCCGGCGATCTCGCAGCCGTGCTGTCGTCGCTTGTTCCCGGCGAGATCCTGTTCATTGATGAGATTCACAGGATGGCGAAATCCGCCGAGGAGATGCTCTATCTCGCCATGGAGGACTTCCGGATCGACATCATGGTCGGCAAGGGCGCGGGGGCAACTTCGATCCCTCTCGACCTCGCGCCGTTCACTCTTGTTGGCGCGACCACGCGATCCGGCCTGCTGCCCAACCCGCTGAGAGATCGCTTCGGCTTCACCGCGCACCTCGAGTTCTATGCAAACGATGAACTCGAGCAGGTATTGACCCGCGCGGCAAAGCTCCTGCAGCTCCCCATCGACCGATCCGCGCTTGCCGAGATCGCCGGCCGCTGCCGCGGAACCCCCCGTATTGCCAATCGCCTGCTGAGGAGAGTGCGCGATTACTCTCTCGTCCACGGTTCCTCCGGACTGGATGCCGTGCATGCGGCACTCGCGCTCTACGACGTCGACGAACTCGGTCTCGATCGCCTGGACCGTGCGGTCATGGACATCATCCTGACCCGCTTCGACGGAGGACCGGTCGGGCTCAATACCCTCGCGGTATCCGTGGGCGAGGAGGCCGAGACCATCGAGGCCGTAGTCGAACCATTCCTCGTGCGAATCGGCCTGCTCTCCAGAACACCGCGCGGCCGCGTCGCGACGCGGGCGGCGTGGAAGCACTTCGGTCTCGAACGGCAGAACGAAGCGCTCTTCGGCGATGACCTATAATTCAAACTGGCTTTACAGCAGCCTCCTCTAAACTTCAAGGCTTATCCCACAACCACCTCCGGAAGGTTCGTTCGCACCATGCCCACAGAATTCATACTGATCGCGGTTGCCCTCGCGGTGTTCATCTTCTTCCAGTTCCGGGCATCACGTAAGCGCGCCAAGCAGGCCGAGGAGCGCCAGGCGACGATTGTTCCCGGCGTCGAGATCATGACCAACTACGGGCTGTACGGCACGCTCATCGACCTCGATGAGGAGACCAACATCGCGCTCGTCGAGACCACGCCCGGCACGGTGCTGAAGATCCACCGCCAGACGATCCTGAAGGCCGTCGAGGACGAGACTCCGATCGAGACCACTGAGCCGAGCGACGAGGTCAAGGAGGCGGAGCTCAATGCCGATCACGCCATTCCCGCCGAAGAGCCCCAGTTCGGCGAGCGGATCGAGCCGACGGTAAAGAAGCCGTCCCGTGGCAGCAAGAAGAGCACTGACTAACCACTAACCTGTTGTGTGCCCTCGCGCGACTCGTGCGGGGCAAGGTCTGAGGTGCGTCCATCGTCGCACGCGTAGAAAGCTGAGTACCCGTTGGCAGCACGTAACACCCCGGTCAGGAAAGCCTGGCGGTCACTCACCTGGCTTCTGGTCATCGTGGCGGTTCTTGGCGGGCTGAACGGCGCGGGCATGATCTTCGACGGTGCGGCACCCGTGCCGAAGCTCGCACTCGACCTCGAGGGCGGAACCGAGATCATCCTCGCCCCCAAGATCGCCGAAGGGGCGGCGCAGCCCACGAGCGATCAGCTCAATCAGGCCGTGTCGATCATCCGTCAGCGCGTCGACGCCTCCGGCGTGTCCGAGGCAGAGATCAACACACAGGGCGGGCAGAACGTCGTTGTCTCGATTCCGGGTGTCGCCGACCAGGCGACGATCAACCGAATCGAATCGAGCGCCAAGCTCGAGTTCCGTGCCGTGCTGCAGACGGATGCCGCGAGCAACAAGACCGCGGGCGCCACCCCGACGCCCACCGCAAGCGCTTCGGCGAGCGATGGCGCGACCCCTGGTGCAACGGCTACAGACGCCGCCAGTCCTGGTGCGAGTCCGACGCCGAGTGACACTCCCAGCGACAGCGCGACCAAGCCCAAGAACGCGAGTGACCCGGCGTGGGTCACTCCGGAGCTTGCGGCAAAATTCGCGAGCTTCGACTGCAGCAGCGCCGAAGAGACCGGTGCGAACGTCGCGGACCCAGACAAGCCACTCATCACCTGCGATGACCCGAGCTCTCTCGACAAGGGACAGCAGCTCACCAAGTACATCCTCGGGCCGGTAGAGGTCTCCGGCGAGACGATCGCCGATGCCTCCGCTGGCCAGGTCGCCACGAGCCAGGGGGCAGTGACCGGCCAGTGGGCCGTCAACATCGTCTTCAACAGCAAGGGCGCGAAGGATTTCGGCGCCGTCACGACCCGCCTGTACACGCTGACCGGCGCACGCCACCAGTTCGCGATCGTGCTCGACGGCCAGGTGATCTCCGCGCCGACGACCAACGCCGTGATCACCAATGGCAAACCGCAGATCACCGGAAACTTCACCCAGGCGACGGCGAAGACCCTCGCGGACCAGCTGAAGTTCGGCGCGCTGCCGATCGGCTTCCAGGTGCAGAGCAAGAACCAGATCTCAGCGACCCTCGGAAGCACCCAACTGCAGAGTGGACTGCTGGCCGGTCTCATCGGCCTCATCCTGGTCGTCATCTACTCGTTGTTCCAGTACCGCCTTCTCGGACTGGTGACGGTTGCCTCCCTCGTCGTGGCAGCCACGATCACCTACCTGTTCGTCACGCTGCTGTCGTGGCGCGAGGGGTATCGACTCTCACTCGCCGGCGTTGCCGGTTTGATCGTCGCGATCGGAATCACCGCGGACTCGTTCATCGTCTACTTCGAACGAATACGTGACGAGTTGCGCGACGGGAGAGCTCTGCCCGCCGCCGTTGAAGCGGGCTGGAAACGCGCCATCCGCACCGTCCTGGCATCCGACACGGTCAACTTCCTCGCCGCGGGCATCCTGTTCATCGTCGCAGTAGGCAACGTGAAGGGCTTTGCCCTCACCCTCGGCATCACGACGATCATCGACATCGTGGTCGTTGCGCTGTTCACGCACCCGGTGCTCCAGCTTCTGTCCCGCACAGCGTTCTTCTCCGAGGGCCACCGCTTCAGCGGCCTCGACCCGAAGGCACTCGGTGCGGTCTATCGAGGCAGGGCCAGCTTCCGTGAACCCGTCGGCGTCTCCGTGGCGAAGAAGGCCAGCAGCGCGAAGGAGGCTGCCAGACGGCAGACCATCGCCGAACGCAAGGCGGCCGAACAGAACAAACCCGGCACCAAGGGGAAGGATTCCTGATGGCCAGCTTCTCCAATTTCGGCAACGACCTCTACACGGGTGCGCGCTCCTACGACATCGTGGGCAAGCGCAAGGTCTGGTACATCGTCGCCGCCGTGCTCATCCTCACTGCGATCATCGTTCCAGTGATCCGCGGCGGGTTCGTCTTCGGCATCGAGTTCCGCGGTGGTTCCCAGTTCCAGGTGTCGCAGACCAGCCAGCTCGACCAGACCTTCGCTGCGAACACGGTGAAGGATGTCGCCCCGAACTCCAACCCGACCGTCACGATCATCGGCGACCACTCAGTCCGCATCCAAACCGACCAGCTCACCGACACGCAGACCGTGAAGATCCAGGCAGCGCTCGCCAAGGCCTATGACGTGCCGACCAAGAACGTCACGACCTCCTTCATCGGAGCCACCTGGGGCCAGGACATCACCAAACAGGCCATCACGGGTCTTGTCATCTTCGTGCTTCTCGCCGGGGTCGTGATGGCGCTCTACTTCCGCACCTGGAAGATGTCGCTCTCGGCGATCATCGCGCTGTTGCACGACCTCGTGATCACCGCGGGCTTCTACGGCATCCTCGGGTTCGAGGTCACGCCCGCGGCGGTGATCGGATTCCTCACCATCCTCGGATACTCGCTCTATGACACGGTGGTGGTCTTCGACAAGATTCGAGAGAACACGATGGAAGACGGCGCCGAGTCTTCGCACCGCACCTTTGCCGAGTCGGTGAACTATGCCGTCAACCAGACGCTCGTCCGCTCGATCAACACCTCCGTCGTGGCCATCCTGCCGGTGGCGGGCATCCTCTTCATCGGCGCTCTGCTGCTCGGCGCAGGAACCCTGCGAGACATCTCACTCGCCTTGTTCATCGGGATCCTGGTCGGAACGTATTCCACGATCTTCATCGCCGCGCCGTTGTATGCGCAACTGCGCGGCTACGACGAGTCGGTGAAGAAGCAGGACAAGCGAGTGCTGTCCGCGCGGCAGGCCAGCCTCGTCGAGTAGTCGACCCGCGTCCCATGCACACGCGCCCTGAGCGAACGAGCACCGATCGTGCAGACCGCGATGCTAGCTTGACTGTGTTGGTTCGCTGCGGGGAGGAACGGTGATGACCGGGACCACAACGCACGGCTCGACCGCCCAGGAAAACACCGGGCATGGGCAGAGCACTGCGTCGTTGCGCGCCCTCCTGCCGCGCCTTTTCTCCAAGGCACAGCCCACCGGCGCGGTCGATCGCCTGATCAAGACGGTGCGATCCCACCACCCCAAAGCAGACACCGGGATCATCGAGCGGGCATACACCGCGGCCGAGCTCGCACACCGCGGGCAACTGCGCAGGAGCGGCGAGCCATACATCACCCACCCGGTAGCGGTCGCGCAGATCCTGGCCGACCTCGGCATCGGGCCGAAGACTCTCGCGGCCGCGCTTCTCCACGACACTGTCGAAGACACGGACTACACACTCGACCGATTGAGGGATGACTTCGGCGACGAGGTCGCGATGCTCGTCGACGGTGTCACCAAGCTCGACAAGCTCAAGTACGGCGACAGTGCGCAGGCCGAGACTGTGCGCAAGATGGTCGTCGCGATGTCCAGGGACATCCGGGTGCTCGTCATCAAACTCGCCGACCGGCTGCACAATGCCAGGACCTGGGGCTTCGTGCCCGCCGAGTCCGCCACGAGGAAGGCGCAGGAGACCCTCGAGATCTACGCGCCGCTCGCGCACCGGCTCGGAATCCAGGCGATCAAGTGGGAGCTGGAGGACCTCTCGTTCGCCGTACTGTATCCGAAGCTGTACGTGGAGATCGAGAGCCTCGTCAAACAACGCACTCCCGAGCGCGAAGAGTTCGTGCAGCACGTCATCGATCTGGTGAACGAAGACCTCAAGGCTTCGAGGATCAAGGGCAAGGTCGTCGGGCGCCCCAAGCAGTACTACTCGATCTACCAGAAGATGATCGTTCGCGGACGCGAGTTCGACGAGATCTACGACCTCGTGGGTATCCGCGTGCTCGTGAGCACGGTGCGCGACTGCTATGCGGTGCTCGGGTCGATCCACGCGAGGTGGAACCCCATCCCCGGTCGCTTCAAGGACTACATCGCAACCCCCAAGTTCAACCTGTATCAGTCACTGCACACCACCGTGATCGGGCCGCAGGGGCGTGCCGTCGAGATCCAGATCCGCACGGAGGAGATGCACCAGCGCGCCGAGTTCGGTGTTGCCGCACACTGGAAGTACAAGGAGCGCGTCAACGGCAAGAGCGTCGGCGGCGGGTTCAGCGGCGACACCGACATGGCGTGGCTCGCACACATCACCGACTGGCAGGCAGAGACCTCCGATCCGAACGAATTCCTCGACTCGCTGCGATTCGAGATCGGCGCGAAAGAGGTCTACGTCTTCACGCCGCAGGGCAAGGTCATCGGACTGCCCGCCGGCGCGACACCTGTCGACTTCGCGTACTCCGTGCACACGGAGGTCGGACACCGCACGATGGGGTCCAAGGTCAATGGCAGGCTCGTTCCACTCGAGACCGCGCTCAACAGTGGCGATGTCGTCGAGGTCTTCACCTCGAAGAATCCGGATGCCGGCCCGAGCAAGGACTGGCTGAACTTCGTCAAGAGTCCACGGGCTCGCAACAAGATCAAGCAGTGGTTCACGAAGGAGCGCCGCGACGAGGCGATAGAACAGGGCAAGGACGCGATTGCCCGGGCCATGCGCAAGCAGAACCTTCCCCTGCAGAAGCTCATGAACCAGAACTCCTTCGGCGAGGTTGCCGCGCAGATGCGCTACGAGGACGTCTCGGCGCTGTACGCAGCCGTCGGCGAGGGACACGTCTCCACCCAGTCCGTGATCGAGAAGGTCCTGGTCTCCCTGCACGCCGAGGCGGAGACCGAAGACCCGGAGACCCTGTTCCCGACCAAGGGGCGTGGTCGGCAACTTCGCCACAGCGACTCCGGCGTGCTCGTGCGAGGCGCACCCGACATCCTGGTGAAGCTCGCGAAGTGCTGCACCCCGGTTCCCGGCGACGAGATCGTGGGCTTCGTCACGCGCGGCTCCGGCGTCTCCGTGCACCAGGCGAGTTGCCACAATGTCAGTTCGCTGCAGTCCGAGCCCGAGCGCATGATCGAGGTCGAGTGGGCGCCGTCCTCATCGAGCCTGTTCCTCGTGCAGATCCAGGTGGAGGCCCTCGACCGTTCTGGACTGCTCTCCGACGTCACGCGCGTGCTCTCGGAAAGCCACGTCAACATTCTTTCCGCCACCGTCTCGACATCGAGCGACCGCCTCGCGGTCAGTCGCTTCGTCTTCGAGATGGGAGACACGACGCACCTCGATCGGGTGTTGAACGCGGTACGCCGGATCGACGCCGTGTACGACGTCTACCGAGTCAGCGACGGCTGATCGCGAGTTCGGCTGCCTCGATGAGGCGCGCCATGGCCTCGTTCCTCCTGGGTAGGTTGCGCCTGCTGTTCATGGCGCTTCTGCAGTCTTCCGCACGGAAGTCGCCGAACCGCATGAGCCAGGCAATCACGTCTCGGTCGCTCGCGTCGAACGCGGTTCCTGACCTTGCGATGTCAATCGCGGTCCGGACTGGCGTCGTCAGCCGCAGACCCTCGACCACGACGTACTCGGTGTCATCGATGACCACCTCTCGCAACCTGTGCGGTGCCGCCGCCGAGATACTTATCCTGGCCCCGACCGCGACACAGAACCGCTGTCGCGGTGGCGGCCACGTCCGAGCGCCCCACACCCACGCGGCGGAATGCTGCTCCGCGATCAGCTTCGGCGGTGCCATCGCGGCCAGGACTGCGGCGCGATGGCGGAGGTCGTCCGGTTCGTCAACGGGGGAGAAGTAACTGTCGATGCCGCTGAGCTCGCCGTCGAGCCGAGCCGCACAGAGCTCGGCCAGCGGTAGGTCGGCGACGGACAATACGGAAGTCAGGCGAAGGCTCATCAGCCCATCGTGTACCCCGGGACGAAGGCACACCGTGCTCTCCCCAAAACTGTGGAGAGACCGTGCCCTGTGGAGAGGAGACGGCTACTTGCCGATAGCGTCCAGCCAGACCCTGCGCGCATCAAGCGCCTCCTGGGCCTCGGCGATCTTGCGCGCGTCTCCTTCGGCCTGGGCATCCGCCAGTTCCTTTTCGAGCTTGGCAATGGCGGCCTGAAGCTGGCTCGCCAGCCCCTCAGAACGAGCCTCACGCTCCGGGTTGTGCTTCTCCCAGTGTTCCTCGTCGAGGCGGCGTACCGCGGCCTCCACCTTGCGCAAGCGATCTTCAACGGTCCTCACCTTGTCGCGCGGCACCTTGCCGATGCGATCCCAGCGCTCCTGCACGGACAGCAGGGCCTCGCGGGCACGGGTTCGATCCTTCTCCGCGAGCAATGGCTCCGCTTCCTCGAGCAGTGCAAGCTTGAGTTCGAGATTTGCGGCAAACTCCTCATTGTCTCGGGCGTCGATCTCGGACTTGGCCGAGTAGAGCGCATCGCCCGCCAGCTTGAACCTGGCCCAGAGCGCGTCGTCGAACTTCTTGCCCGCGCGGCCGGCGGCCTTCCAGCTGTCGAGCAGGGTGCGATACGCGGGGATGCCCGCGGCGCCCTGGGGCACGAGGGCTTCGGCGCTCTCCACGAGCTGTTGCTTCCGGGACCTCGCGTCCTTGTGAGCGGAATCGAGTTCGGCGAAGAACGCCTTGCGATTGTTCTCGATGACCGTGCGCGCCGCGCGGAAACGTTTCCACAGTTCGTTTCCCTCTGTCTTAGGGAGACGAGGTCCTTCCGCCTGGTGCTTCTGCCAGCGGGCAAACACGTCATCGAGTTGTGCGCTCAACTGCTTCCACTGGACCTTGGACGGATCCTGGGCCGCTAGCCTCTCGGCCTCGACGACGAACTGCTCGCGCTCGGCAAGTGCCGCATCCAACGCCGCCTTGCTCTCCGCCGTGTGCTTCTCCGCGATTTCACTGGCGGCACCCTCCAGAGCATCGAGCCTCGACCGGAGCGATGCGAGGTCGCCAACTGCGTTGGCGGTGGCGACGGTGTCCTTGAGCGACGCGATCGTCTTGGCCACATCCGCAGAGGCCGTGCCGCGCTTGATGCGCTGCTCGAGCAGGGTCACCTGGCCCGCGAGTTCCGTGTACTTTCTCTCGAAATACGCAAGCGCCTCTTCGGCGGTGCCATCGGGAAACTGCCCTACCGCGCGTTCGCCCTCACCTTCACGCACGTAGACGGTTCTCGACTCGTCCACGCGGCCCCAAGGGGCTTGATCGTTCGCTACCACGTGTCTCACCTTGCTGCTCGGGCCAATGGGTTGGCTGACCGGCCACAAGCCTATTGCACCCCGGCTGTGTGGCCTCAGACGGAATTCACGGACAGGTTGCGGAGCCTACTTCACCGACACGGCCGTGATCTTGGTGGGTACGGCCGGCGGGCCATCCGTCGATGGCGTGGATAAACCGGAGGTCGCGGCGACCCCGGCGTGTGCAATCTTCGCGATGAAGTCGTCGAGCCCACTGGTCACCGACCCGAACACGGTGTATCCGCCCGTCGAGGTGTCGAGCGTCGTTTTCGCGTAGGTGATGAAGAACTGGCTTCCCTGACTGTACGGATCGGCGCCCCTGGCCATCGCGATCGTGCCTGCGGGGTACACGCCGTCTGCGGGAACGTTCTCGAGTGGGCCGAAGCTGAATCCGACGTCGCCCGTGCCATCACCGTTCACCGACCCGCACTGGATGAGTTTCGCTGTATCACTGGTGGTGAGCCGGTGGCACGTGCTCCCGGTCGAGGTGTAGAAGCCCTCCTGTGCCAGGGAGATAAACACGGACGATGCCTGCGGTGCCTTCGCGCCGTCAAGGGCGATACCGAGCGTAACGTCATTGAGTTGGAGCGTTCCCGTCCAGGTGCGCCCCTGAGCAATCGATGCAGGAGGAACGTCCCCCACGTTCTTGCCTGTTGCAGCGGTGCTTGTGGGTGTGGGTGTCGCCGACGCCGGGGCGTGGCTCGAGCTTGCTGACGCGGCGGCCCTGCCCGGCCCCGAGGAGAAATAGAGAACCTGCGTCGCCGTGGCCAGTGCCGCAACGACCAGGATGCCGCAGACCGCGAGAATGTTGTCGCGCCGGCGCCGCCTCACCTGCCTGGCATGCACGCTCTGTCGTGCGGTGTAGCGACGCAGCCGATCCCGCGCCTCGCGTGCCTCTCGCTCAGCGTTCTTGCTCGGTGCCACTGATCCTCCATCGGGTACGGCGTCGTGTCGCTGCCGACAACTAGCATTGATTCTATGGTGGATGCCCAGCTCGGCTTGCGTGCGGGGACGACGCCGCTCGCGGTCCGGATGCGCCCGCGCAGTCTCGACGAGGTCGCGGGCCAGCGCCACCTGCTCACGCCGGGTTCCCCGCTCGTCAGCCTCGCCTCGGACAAGACGGGGGAGCAGGGCTCGACCTCCGTGATCCTCTGGGGGCCGCCCGGCACAGGAAAGACCACGCTCGCCCAGGCGATCGCGAACAGTTCCGGACGGAAGTTCGTCGAGTTGTCTGCCGTGAACGCGGGTGTCAAAGACGTGCGCGAGGTCATGGAGGCGGCCATGTCATCCCGCGACCTGTACGGGGTGTCCACCGTGCTCTTCCTCGACGAGATCCACCGCTTCTCCAAGGCTCAACAGGATGCGCTGCTTCCCGGGGTCGAGAACGGCTGGGTGATCCTCGTCGCGGCGACAACGGAGAATCCGTCGTTCTCCGTTATCTCTCCGCTGCTGTCGCGCTCGCTCCTGCTCACCCTGGAGGCGCTCAGCGACGAGGACCTCGGCATTCTGGTCGACCGCGCCGTCTCCGACCCGCGAGGGCTGGACGATCGGATCGTGCTCGATCCGGAGGCACGCGCCGCGATCATCCGGCTCGCCTCCGGGGATGCCCGCCGCGCCCTCACCGCGCTCGAGGCCGCAGCCCTCTCGGCGAGTTCCACCAGCACTGAGGGCAAGCCGGTTGTCCTCGCGGAGACCGTGGCCCTCGCGGTTGATCGCGCGCTCCTTCGCTATGACCGTAACGGCGACGAGCACTACGACGTGATCAGCGCATTCATCAAGTCCGTGCGGGGATCGGATGTCGACGCCGCCCTCCACTACCTGGCCAGGATGATCGAGGCCGGGGAGGATCCGCGGTTCATCGCGAGGCGCATCATCGTCAGTGCCTCAGAGGACATCGGCATGGCGGATCCCCAGGCCCTCCTGATCGCGATCGCGGCCGCCGACGCGGTGCAGTACATCGGCATGCCGGAGGGTCGTATCCCTCTCGCGGAGGCCGTGGTCTATCTCGCAACCGCGCCCAAGTCGAACGCGTCCTACCTGGCGATCGACGCCGCGCTGGCAGACGTGAGGGCGGGCAGGATCGGGCGGGTACCGAAGCACCTGCGCGACGCCCACTACGCGGGAGCCAAGAGACTCGGGCACGGCAAGGGATACCTGTACTCGCACGACTCGGAGCTCGGTGTCGTGAAGCAGCAGTACCTGCCGGATGTCCTGCGCACCGAGGAGTATTACCGCCCAAAAGACCGTGGAAACGAGCGCGAGGTCTCGCTCAGGCTCGAAAAGCTGCGCAGGATCATTCGCGGCGAGTGAGTGTTGTGGGTGCGCGGGCGCTGATCTGCTAGCATTGACCCTGCCTACACGGGGTTTTCGCGCGCGGCTGCTGCGAAGATCCTGGTGGATGGGAAGCGTTCTTTAGCCGGACGGTACCCGCGGCACATCCCTCTTCTATAACTTCCGGCCAGCGCTGTGTTCGCATGGCAGCTGTGTTCGCACGGCAGCTGTGTTCGCACGGCAGCTGTGTTCCGGGACACCTGTCAGAAGACCGATGATTCAGTACCGAAAGGAAACCGTGTCTACCAAGTCACGTACTCGTAGCAAGACCCGCCTGTCGCGGGCGCTGGGCATTCCGCTCACCCCGAAGGCGGCAAAGGGATTCGAAAAGCGTCCGTACCCACCAGGGGAGCACGGCCGCACCAAGCGCAAGACCGACAGCGACTACGCCGTTCGTCTGCGTGAGAAGCAGCGCCTGCGTGCCCAGTACGGCATCCGCGAGGCCCAGCTCAAGATCATCTTCCAGGAGGCACGTCGCTCCGAGGGCCTGACCGGTGAGAACCTGGTCGAGCTGCTCGAGATGCGTCTCGACGCGATCCTCGTGCGTGCGGCGATCGCCCGCACCACGGCACAGGCCCGCCAGATGATCGTGCACCGCCACATCCTCGTGGATGGCAAGCGCGTCGACCGCCCGTCGTTCCGCGTCACCCCCGGCCAGCTCGTTCACGTCCACGCCAAGAGCGAGGGCATGGAGCCGTTCCAGGTCGCGGCCTCCGGCGGACACGTTGATGTCCTCCCGAAGACGCCTGGCTACCTCGAGGTCGAACTCGACAAGCTGCAGGCCCACCTCGTGCGTCGCCCGAAGCGTGCCGAGGTTCCCGTGACCTGTGAAGTCCAGCTGGTCGTCGAGTACTACGCAGCTCGCTAGGCGAGACAGTTACTGTGGAGCGGGTCACCTTCGGGTGGCCCGCTCTTTCTCATCGTAAGCTTGAGTTTCGTCACGGCACACACGACAACAGGCACGCAGCACACTCACTAGGGAGCAGCAGGGCATGAAGAACATACTGTGGCTGATCGTCGGCGTCGGCGTCGGGTTCTACGCGGCACATCGCGTCAACCAGACCCCTCAGGGTCGCGCATTCTTTGCAGACGTCGATGCCAAGGCTCGGGAGTTCGGCGACGCGGTCGTCGAGGGATACAAAGCCCGCGAGGCGGAGCTGCGATCGGCCCTCGAGGACGCAAACGACGTCATCTCCGACCTCACCCAGCGCGGCTAATACCGAGCTCACATCGACTCCCGGATGCACTCCGGACCACGACACAGGAAGCCAGTACCCAGAACCCCATGCAGACCGCTGATATCCGCCAACGCTGGCTTGACTACTTCGCGGCGCGCGGTCACACAGTTGTGCCATCCGCGTCTCTCGTGAGTGACGACCCGACCCTGCTGTTCACGGTCGCGGGCATGGTTCCCTTTGTTCCGTATCTGACCGGCCTCATCCCGGCGCCGTATCCCCGCGCGACAAGCGTGCAGAAGTGCATCCGCACCCTCGACATCGAGGAGGTCGGCAAGACTCCTCGCCACGGAACCTTCTTCCAGATGAACGGCAACTTCTCCTTCGGCGACTACTTCAAGGAAGAGGCAATCGGATTCGCCTGGGAGCTCCTCACGACTCCGGAGTCCGCCGGCGGATACGGCTTCGACGAGAAGGACCTCTGGGTCACCGTCTACAAAGACGACGACGAGGCGATCGCGCTCTGGAAGAAGATCGCCGGGCTGCCGGATGAGCGCATCCAGCGCCTCGACATGGACACCAACTACTGGTCGACCGGGCTGCCCGGTCCGGCAGGACCGTGCTCGGAGATCTTCTTCGATCGCGGGCCAGCATACGGCCGCGATGGTGGCCCGGCCACCGATGATGATCGCTATGTGGAGATCTGGAACCTTGTCTTCATGCAGTACCTGCGCGGCGAGGGCGTCGGCAAGCACTTCGAGATCCTTGGCGAACTACCGAAGAAGAACATCGACACCGGGATGGGTCTCGAGCGCGTCTCCTTCCTGAAGCAGGGCGTCGAGAACCTCTACGAGATCGACCAGGTGCGCCCCGTGCTCGACCGCGCGGCAGAACTTTCGGGTCGGCGCTACGGCGCCGCGCACGAGGACGACGTGCGGATGCGCGTGGTCGCCGACCACGTGCGGTCAGCGCTCATGCTGATGTCCGATGGCGTTACCCCGTCGAACGAGGGCCGCGGATACATCCTCCGTCGACTGCTCCGTCGCACCGTGAGGTCGATGCGGCTGCTCGGCGTCGAGGACCCGACCTTTGTCGAGCTGTTCCCCGCATCCAGGGACGCCATGAAGGCCGCGTACCCCGAGGTCGAGACGGACTACGACCGGATCGGGCGCCTCGCCTACACGGAGGAGGAGACCTTCCTCCGCACGCTCGCGAGCGGTACAACCATCCTCGACACCGCCGTGGACAAGACCAAGAAGTCGGGCTCGGCACAGCTCGCGGGCGACACCGCGTTCCTGCTGCACGACACCTTCGGGTTCCCGATCGATCTCACTCTCGAAATGGCCGATGAGGCGGGACTCTCCGTCGACCGCGACGCCTTCGACACGCTCATGGCCGAGCAGCGCAGGATGGCCAAGGCAGATGCCAAGGCCAAGAAGACGCTTCTGGCGGACCTTTCCGTGTACAGCGAGTTCCGGGCAGCGGGGGAGACCTCCTTTACCGGGTACGACTACCTCACGACGGATTCCACAGTGCTGGGGATCATCGTCGACGGCGTCTCCGTCACCCGCGCCGTGATGGGCGACATTGCGGAGATCATCCTCGCCGAGACCGCCCTCTACCCGGAGTCCGGCGGCCAGGAAGCGGATGCTGGCAGCATCGTCGGCACCGGTTTCGACCTCGAGGTGCTCGACGTCCAGCGCCCCGTCAAGGGACTCATCAGCCACCGGGTACAGGTGCGCTCCGGCGAGGTCGGAGTCGGAGACGCCGCGACGAGCGTCGTGGATCCGGAGTGGCGCCGCGGGGCGACCCAGGCGCACTCGGCGACCCACCTCATCCACGCGGCACTGCGGCAGGTTCTCGGTCCGCAGGCGCACCAGGCCGGCTCGTACAACAAGGCCGGCTACATGCGGCTCGACTTCAACTGGAACCAGCCGCTGTCTCCGGCCACGCGGTCCGAGATCGAGGAGATCGCCAACTCCGCGATTCGCCAGAACCTCGAGGTCGAGACCAGGATCATGCCGCTCGCCGACGCCAAGGCGCTTGGCGCCATGGCGCTGTTCGGAGAAAAGTATGGCGAGACCGTGCGCGTTGTCGACATCGGGGGCCCATGGTCACGCGAGCTGTGCGCGGGCACTCACGTCGGACGAAGCTCCGAGGTGGGTATGGTCAGCGTGATCAGCGAGACCTCGGTGGGCTCGGCTAACCGGCGCGTCGAATCCCTCGTCGGTCTCGAGGCGTTCCACGATCTCACCGCGGAACGCGCCATAGTGTCACAGCTGAGTTCGAACCTGAAGACGCCGCGCGCGGAGCTCCCCGGCAGGATCGCGGAACTCGTCGCGAGCCTCAAAACGGCCGAGAAGCGGATCGCCGAGTTCGAGACCGCAGCACTGCTTGACCGGGTGCCGGCGTTGCTCGGCAACGCGGTGACTGTCGGATCGGTGACCTTCCTCGGTCTCGATGTCGGCACACTCGTCTCGTCCGATGAGCTGCGCACTCTCGTGACCACCGTTCGGTCGCGACTGGGAACTGACCCCGTGGTCGTCGCTCTCGCCGCGAACATCGATGGGAAGCCGGCAGTCATCGTCGCGACAAACGAACGATCGCGCGAGCTGGGCAATGCTGCTGGTTCCCTCGCCAAGAGCGCCGCCGCGATCCTCGGCGGCGGCGGCGGCGGTAAGGCAGATCTCGCGCAGGGCGGGGGCTCGGCGCTCGATGCCGTGCCCGCAGCGCTCGAGAAGATCCGCTCGTCGATCGCGGGCTAACCGTGCGGTCGGGCGTGCGGATCGGCGTCGACGTCGGCAAAGCGCGCATCGGGGTGTCCAGGAGCGACCTCCACGGCATGCTCGCAACTCCGGTCGCTACGGTTGCTCGCGGCGAGGGGGACTTCGCCGAGATACTGCGGCTCGCGCGGGAGGAGAACGCCATGGAGATCGTGGTCGGGCTGCCTCTCGCCCTTTCCGGCGCGCACACCGCATCCACCATGGATGCGACAGGATTCGCCGCGGAGCTCGACTCCCGAACGGAGCTCGACGTTCGCCTCGTGGACGAGCGTCTCTCCACCGTCTCTGCGCAACGTGCGCTCAGGGCATCCGGGCGAGACACCCGGTCCTCGCGCCAGATAATTGACCAGGTGGCAGCCGTTATAATTTTGCAACATGCGCTGGATTTCGAGCGCAGCGCTGGAACCCCGCCCGGCGTATTGGTCCACTCCGACGAAGGATTCCATCGTGGCGAATGAACCGAGTTGGGACGACATCTTCGCCTCACAGCCTGGCGCGGACGCTTCGACCCCCGGACACAACCCTGCGCCCGGCGGCAGCCAGCCCCTGAGCAGGCGAGAGCTTCGTCAGGCGAGTGCCCGGCCCGACAGGCGCGGCGGCAGGGGTCCGCGGAAGCGTCGTCGCCTCGCCTGGCTGTGGGTTTTGCTCGCGATCATCGTCGTCGCAGGGATCGGTGCCACCTACGCGTGGGTCAACTTCGAGCCCCAGATCAGACGAGTCCTCGGCTGGGAGGAGCCCAACGACTTCACGGGCTCCGGCACCGGCAAAGTCATCGTGACAATCAAGGACGGACAGATCGGAGAGGATGTCGCGCACACCCTCGCGACGGCCGGCGTCACGAAGACCTTCGACGCCTTTTACAACCTGCTGTTGAAACAGAATCCACAGGTGAACTTTCACCCCGGCAGCTATTCCCTCAAGAAGGAGATGAGCGCCAAGGCCGCTCTCAAGGCTCTCGAAGATCCCAAGAACAAGGTGGTGACCAGGGTCGTTCTGCCCGAGGGCATCACGGTCAAGGGTGTGATCACGCGACTCGCAGCTCTCAGCCAGGCAACGGGCATCTCGAAAGACCAGCTCACGGCCGCCGCAGCGGACTACAAGTCCTATGGCCTGCCGCCCCAGGCCCCGAGCCTTGAGGGCTATCTCTTCCCCGCCACCTATTCGCTGGATCCCGGCATCACGGCACACCAGATCTTCCAGACCATGGTCGACACGATGTTCAAACAACTCGATGCTGACGGCGTCGCGGTCGCCGATCGTCATCACGTGCTGACCCTCGCAGCGCTCACCCAGAAAGAGGGCGGCAGCGACTCCGACTTCTACAAGGTCGCGCGGGTCTGGGACAACCGCATCGCGCAGGGCATGAACCTGCAATCCGACGCGACGGTCAGTTATGGTGTCGGCGGCACCACGATCTCCACAACGGCCGCGGAGCGCGCGGACAAGAGCAATCCGTACAACACCTATGCGAACCCCGGGTTGCCGATCGGACCCATTTCGAATCCCGGACAAGCGGCAATTGACGCGACCCTGCATCCCGCGGATGGACCGTGGCTGTACTTCGTGCTCGTGAACGGCGAGACCGGCGAAACCGTCTTCTCGACGACGCTGGCCGACCACAACGCGGCAGTCAAGCAGTGGCAGGCCTGGCTGAGGGCACATCCGGGCTTCGACGGGTGAGCACCGCCGACAGGCGACTCGCAGTGCTCGGCTCGCCGATTGAACACTCGAAGTCTCCCGAGCTGCACCGCGCGGCCTATGCCGAGCTCGGGCTCAGGTGGAGCTACGACGCCATCGAGACAGGGTCGGGCGAACTCGCGTCGTTTGTGAACTCGCGCGATGCGTCGTGGCGCGGACTGTCACTAACCATGCCGCTCAAGCGCGTGGTGCTCCCGCTGCTCGACAGCATCGATCGCGTCGCCGAGCGGGCCGGAGCCGTGAACACGCTCCTCTTCGACGACGCGCCCGATGGCCGAACGCTCCGAGGCTTCAACACGGATGTCTACGGCATTGAGACCGCATTCCGCGTGGCGGGAATGGACTCTCTTCGCACCGTGTACCTGCTCGGCTCCGGCGCGACCGCGACATCCGCACTTCTTGCCGCCGCCTCGCTCGGGGCTGAGCGCGTTGTGGTGTTCACCCGCACTCCGACCGGTGCCGCCCCACTGGAGGAGCTGGGTACAGACCTCGGCATGCGCGTCGAGGCACGCGGCCGCGACACGCACACCCCGGCGTTCGTACCGGATGCCGTCATCAGCACGATCCCGGGCGGCACACACCACGGATATTCCTTCGATCACGAGACGATGAGCCACTCTGTGCTGTTCGACGTCGCGTACGACCCGTGGCCGAGCACGCTCGCGACCCAGTGGCTGGCCGCGAGCGGAGCGGTCATCTCCGGACTCGAGATGCTCCTGCACCAGGCGCTCGCCCAGGTGCGAATCTTCGTGATCGGCGATCCGGGATCCGCTCTCCCGAACGAGGCCGCCGTGCTCGAGGCCATGCGCAAGAGCATCTCCTGATCCGCTCGTCGCCACCGCTGCGTGAGTGCACCGCGGGCTGTGGGAGGATTCTTCTATGCTTCGTTGGTTGACCGCAGGAGAATCCCACGGCCCGGAACTCATCGCGATCCTGGAAGGCCTCCCGGCCGATGTTCCAGTGTCTCTCGATGGCGTACGCGCCGATCTCGCGCGCCGCAAGCTCGGCTACGGCCGCGGCGCACGTATGAAATTCGAGGAGGATGAGCTTCACTTCTCCGGCGGCGTGCGGTTCGGCCGCAGCATGGGAAGCCCCGTCGCGCTGCGGATCGGAAACACCGAGTGGCCACGCTGGGTCGACGTGATGAGCGCCGAACCGGTCGACCTCGACACCCTTCCCAAGGGCCGAGGAGCGGCACTCACCCGCCCGAGACCCGGTCACGCCGACCTCGTCGGAATGCAGAAATACGCCTTTCCCGAGGCCCGAAACGTACTTGAGCGAGCCAGCGCGCGCGAGACTGCCGCGCGGGTAGCGCTCGGCGCTGTCGTGCGGGGCTTCCTCTCCGGTCTCGGAATCCACCTCGTGAGCCACACGCTCTCGATCGGCCCCGTCCGCGTCCCCGAGGGCAGCACACTTCCCACGGCCGCGGATGTCGACACCCTCGACGCGGACCCGCTCCGGTGCTTCGACCCCGAGACATCCGCTCGTATGGTCGCGGAGGTCGACAGGGCGCACGACGACGGCGACACCCTGGGCGGGGTCGTCGAGGTACTCGCATACGGAGTGCCCCCGGGGCTCGGGTCGTACACCCACTGGGATCGCAGGCTCGACTCGCAACTTGCTGCCGCCCTCATGGGCATCCAGGCGATCAAGGGCGTCGAAGTCGGCGACGGCTTCCTCACGACGACGCGCAGGGGTTCCCAGGCGCACGATGAGTTGTTCGAATCCGTCAGTGGAATCACCCGGGCGAGCGACAAAGCCGGCGGAACCGAGGGCGGAATGAGCACGGGAACGGTTCTCCGGGTCCGCGCGGGCATGAAGCCCATCTCCACGGTGCCCCACGCACTTCGCACGGTGGACATCGCGACAGGAGGCGCCGCCGAGGCGCACCACCAGCGTTCGGATGTCTGCGCCGTTCCCGCGGCAGGAGTGGTCGCCGAGGCAATGGTCGCCCTGGTTCTCGCGAACTCGGTTCTCGAGAAGTTCGGGGGAGACTCCCTCGCGGAGACGAGGCGCAACCTCGACGCTTACCTCGCCGCCATTCCGGAAAACCTGCGGACGTCCCCGGAATCGGAGCCGCTGCACTAGATGAGCAGTCGCGGCGACGATAACGCGGTGCAGGCGCAGCTCGTGTTGATCGGTGCACCCGGAGCAGGTAAGACCCGGATGGGCAAGCGCCTGGCACGCATCCTGTCTGTGCCGTTCATCGACACCGACAAGCGCATCGTGGCCGAGCACGGACCCATCGCCCAGATCTTCGCGGACTACGGCGAGCCCTATTTCCGCGAACTCGAGCGCGAAACTGTCGCCGACGCACTTCGCGAGCCCGCCGTGGTCGCACTGGGAGGCGGCGCCGTGCTCGACGAGCAGACCCAGGCCGCCCTCACGGGCGCACCCGTCGTGCAGTTGACGGTGAGCGCCGAGGCCGTGGCCAAGCGAATCAGCGGCGGCAAACGACCTCTGCTCAAGGATGGCCTTGCCGACTGGACCCGCCTCGTCGACAGTCGAAGGGCGATCTACGAGCGCCTCGCGGCACGAAGCTGGGATACGTCCCTGAAACCTCTCGACGACATCGCCGCCGAGATAGCCGAATGGCTCGGACGCGACTCCGTCGCGCGCACAGCAGCACACAAGGAGCAGACGCAGTGACAACCTCCACCATCACCGTGGGCGGAACAGACCCGTACGACGTGATCATCGGGCGCGACATCCTCGATCAGCTTCCGGGCCTGATCGGGACGGACGCGAAGAAGGTGCTCATCGTGCACCCGCCGACGCTCGGGGCACGCGCGGTCGCGCTACGGGAATCCCTCGTGGACAGCTACGAGGTGCTCATGGCCGAGGTGCCCGACGGAGAGCCCGCCAAACGCGTCGAGGTCGCAGCATTCTGCTGGCAGGTCATGGGCCTGTCCGATTTCTCCCGTGCGGATGTCGTGATCGGCTTCGGGGGAGGATCGGTCACCGACCTCGCAGGCTTCGTCGCGGCGACCTGGATGCGCGGGGTGCGCGTACTGCAGGTTCCGACCTCGCTCGTCGGCATGGTCGACGCGGCCATCGGAGGAAAGGCCGCCGTCAACACCGCGCAGGGCAAGAACCTGGTCGGGATGTTCCACGCGCCGGCGGTCGTGCTCTCAGACCTGAACACACTCGAGGGCATCAGCCAGATGGAGATCCTGGCCGGCTTCGGCGAGGTCGTGAAATACGGCTTCATCGAGCGTCCGGAGATCCTCGACATCATCGAGAAAGACGTCGATGCGGCCACGAACCCCGAAAGCGATGAGTTCCGCAGGCTCGTGGAGATCTCTGTCGAGATCAAGGCGAGGGTCGTCGCGCAGGACTTCAAGGACACGGGTCTGCGCGAGATCCTGAACTACGGGCACACGCTCGGGCACGCCATCGAGTACATGGAGCGCTACCTCTGGCGTCACGGCGCCGCGGTGGGAATCGGCATGGTCTACGCGGCGGAGCTCGCGAGGCTCGCGGGCAGGCTGCCCGACTCGATCGTCGATCGGCACCGCAGCATCCTCGAGTCCCTGCAACTGCCGACGACCTACCCCCTCGGCCGGTGGGAGACGCTCCTGGGAGTCATGCAGCGCGACAAGAAGACGCGTGGCGGCATGCTGAGGTTCATCGTTCTCGACGACCTGGCGAAGCCCACCGTGCTGATGGGCCCCGACCAGAGCCTTTTGTTCGCGGCCTACCAGGAGATCGGCGTCTGAGACGGTCCGTGCCGGATAAACTCGGCGCATGAGCAACGTCCTCGTCCTCAACGGCCCCAACCTCGGACGCCTCGGCTCCCGCGAGCCCGACGTCTACGGCAGCGGAACGCTCGACGAGCTGCGGGAGCTCCTGCAGCGGGAGGCGGCGCCGGAGTTCTCGATCGATCTTCGCCAGACGAACGACGAGGCAGAGCTCATCGGATGGCTCTACGAGGCGGTCGACACGGTGACTCCGGTCATCCTGAACCCTGCCGCATTCACGCACTACTCGTATGCCCTCAGGGATGCCGCGGCACTCGTGACCAAGGCCGGCGTGACGCTCATCGAGGTGCACATCTCGAATCCCCACGCGCGCGAAAAGTTCCGCCACACGAGCGTCATCTCTGGCGTCGCGACCGGGGTCATCGCCGGGTTCGGGTTCGACTCATACGCGCTCGCGCTCGAGGCCATTAAGAGAAACCGGCGCTGAACCGGTAAACTCGGGTTCTCAGCGCGCTCACACGACAGGCGCGCGACCGAAACCCCACATGAACGGATCAGTACTCGTATGGCTTCAACCGCTGACATCAGGAACGGCGTAGTTCTCAACATGGACGGCGGTCTGTGGACCGTCGTCGAGTTCCAGCACGTCAAGCCTGGTAAGGGCGGCGCCTTCGTGCGCACCAAGGTCAAGAACGTCCGTACCGGCAAGACCGTCGACCGCACCTTCAACGCCGGCGCGAAGATCGAGACCGAGACCGTGGACCGCAGCGAGTTCCAGTACCTGTACAAGGACGGCGACGGCTTCGTCTTCATGGATGTCTCGGACTACGACCAGATCACCCTCACCGAGGAGCAGGTCGGCGACGCTCCCAACTTCATGCTCGAGAACCAGAACGTGACCATCGCGCTGCACAATGGCGAGCCGCTCTATGTCGAGCTCCCCGCCTCCGTCGTCCTCGAGATCACCCACACCGAGCCGGGCCTGCAGGGAGACCGCTCCACCGGCGGCACGAAGCCCGCGACCGTGGAGACCGGGTACCAGATCCAGGTTCCGCTGTTCCTCGAGCAGGGCACCAAGGTCAAGGTCGACACGCGCACGGGGGATTACCTCGGCCGCGTCAACGACTAACCTATTCCACCTCTACCAGAAGACATCACATGAGTGCACGAACCAAGGCACGTAAGCGCGCGCTCGACCTGCTCTACGGAGCGGACCTGCGGGAGATCTCTCTCAACGCCGCCATCGCGATCGAGGCCGCGCACGACCTCGCAGAACCAAAGCGGTCGTCATCGTGGCCGTACGCTCGGCAGATCGTCGAGGGCATTGCAGAACACGGCGACGAGATCGACGAATTGATCGAGACCTACGCCCAGGGCTGGACCATTGGCCGGATGCCCGTGATCGACCGCGCGATCGTGCGGATCGGCATGTGGGAGATCCTGTTCAACGACGAGGTGCCCGACGGTGTCGCAATCTCCGAAGCCGTCGACGCCGCGCAATCGCTCAGCACAGAGGACTCCGCAGGCTTCGTGAACGGCCTCCTCGGCAGGGTCGCGCAGACCCGCTCCTGAGCATCCGCTAAGCTGGCAGCACAAGACATCCTTTAAAGTCCGTCCAGAGAGACGGGGAAGGAGGTCAGATTGCCCGCACGTATCGTGCTGCAGCAAGCTGATATCAGCCGTGCGCTCACCCGCATCTCCCACGAGATCCTTGAATCCAATCGGGGCGCAGACGGGCTCGTCATTCTCGGCATCCCTACCCGGGGTGCCACTCTCGCCCGGCGTGTCGGCGCCATCCTGAGCGAGATCTCCGGCGCGGAGATTCCGGTCGGCTCCCTCGACACGACGCTGTATCGCGACGACCTCCACCGGCATCCGACCCGCAGCCCAGCGCCGACCTCGGTTCCAGTCGGAGGCATCGACGGGCGAACCGTCGTGCTCGTCGACGACGTGCTGTATTCCGGACGCACCATCAGGGCGGCGCTCGACGCTCTCGCCGATGTCGGGCGCCCGAGCATCGTGCGACTGGCCGCGCTTATCGATCGCGGCCACCGCGAACTGCCGATCAGGCCGGACTTCGTCGGCAAGAACCTGCCATCGGCGCAACACGAACGGATCAACGTGCACCTCCAGGAGAACGACGGCGACGAGTTCGTGAGCATCGACGAGGCGGCGACCGCATCATGAGGCACCTGCTGAGCACTCGCGACCTCGCGCGCGACGAGGCCGTAGGCATCCTGGATGTCGCGGAAGACATGGCGGATGTCCAGCTACGCGAGGTGCGCAAGCTCCCCACCCTGCGCGGCAAGACTGTCGTCAACCTCTTCTTCGAGGACTCCACCCGCACGAGGATCTCCTTCGAGGCCGCGGCAAAGCGGCTCAGCGCCGACGTCATCAACTTCAGCGCCAAGGGATCCAGCGTCTCCAAGGGGGAGAGCCTCAAAGACACCGCGCAGACGCTCGCGGCCATCGGTGCAGACGCGGTCGTCGTTCGGCACTTCGCATCCGGAGCCCCCGCGGTCCTCGCGCAGAGCGGGTGGATCGACGCCGGAATCGTCAACGCGGGCGATGGCACGCACGAGCATCCGACCCAGGCCCTGCTCGACGCCTTCACGATCCGCAGGCGCCTTCACGGCACCGCGGCCAGGGGCAAGGCACTCGACGGGGTGAACGTGACGATCGTCGGCGACATCCTGCACTCGAGGGTTGCGCGCTCCAACGCTTGGCTGCTGACGACTCTCGGAGCGCACGTGAACCTCGTCGCTCCGGCCACCCTGTTGCCCTTCGGCGCAGCGGACTGGCCGGTCAGCCTTGGTTATGACCTGGATGACGCTCTCGCGAGCAATCCGGACGTTCTCATGATGCTGCGCGTGCAGTCCGAACGGATGCACGCCGCATTCTTCCCCAACGCGCGGGAGTACTCCAGACAGTGGGGTCTCGACGATGAAAGGTTCGATCGTCTCGGCGCCGGTACGATTGTGATGCACCCCGGCCCCATGAACCGCGGCCTGGAGATCTCCTCACGAGCCGCAGACTCCGAGCGGTCGACGGTGCTTGAACAGGTCGCCAACGGAGTCTCGGTGCGGATGGCCGCGCTCTACCTCCTGCTGTCCGGAGCAGTGACGGTGGCACCTGGTTCGGTAACCGGTGAAGGAGCAGCGCAGTGAACGACATTCTCGTCAGGGGTGCGCGTCTCGCCGATGGCACCACCACGGACATCCTGATCGCCGCGGGCGCGATTGTGGAACTCGGTGACTCCATTACTTCGCAGGCGACGACAGTGATCGACGCAGACGGCCTGATCGCACTCCCGGGGCTCGTCGACCTGCACACCCACCTTCGGGAGCCGGGCTTCGAACAGAGCGAGACAGTGCTGAGCGGCTCGCGCGCCGCGGCCATCGGCGGATTCACCGCCGTCCACGCCATGGCCAACACCTCGCCCGTCTCGGACACCGCGGGGGTCGTCGAGCAGGTGCAGTCGCTCGGGGACGCTGCGGGCTACGTCACTGTTCGCCCCGTCGGGGCCGTGACGGCCGGGCTCGCGGGCGAGCAGCTCGCCGAGATCGGCGCCATGGCGCACAGCAGGGCAGGGGTTCGGGTCTTCTCCGACGACGGTAAGTGCGTCTCGGATGCCCTCCTCATGCGTCGCGCGCTTGAATATGTTGCGACCTTCGGGGGAGTCGTCGCCCAGCACGCCCAGGAGCCACGGCTCACCGAGAACGCGCAGATGAACGAGGGAACCCTCTCCAGTACTCTCGGGTTGGCGGGCTGGCCGGCTGTCGCCGAGGAGGCGATCATCGCCCGCGATGTTCTCCTCGCGCAGCACGTCGGCGCGAGGCTTCATGTCTGCCACGTTTCCACGGCAGGGTCGGTGGATGTCGTGCGCTGGGCCAAGGCGCGGGGGGTCGATGTGACTGCCGAGGTCACGCCACACCACCTGCTCCTCACGGAGCAGCTCGCACGCGGTTACGACGCGAGGTTCAAGGTGAACCCCCCGCTTCGCCGGGACGAAGACGTGCTCGCGCTGCGCGAGGGGCTCGCGGACGGCACCATCGACATCGTCGCGACCGACCACGCGCCGCATCCGGTCGAGTCAAAGGATCGCGAGTGGGACTCGGCCGCGTTCGGCATGGTCGGGCTGGAATCCGCCCTGTCTGTCGTGCAGGCCGCCGTCGTCGACAGCGGTGCGCTCGGCTGGAGCGACATCGCACGAGTTCTCTCCGCTACGCCGGCGGCGATCGGTCGCGTCGACGGCTATGCCGCCGGAATCGCACTCGGTTCTCCCGCAAACCTCACCCTGTACGACCCCGCGGCGAGCAGGGTGTTCGACGTCGGGGCTCTCAGGGGCAAGAGTGTGAATTCTCCCTATCTCGGCCGCACGCTCCCAGGCCGGGTGATGGCGACCATCCACAACGGATATCCCACGGTGCTCGACGGAGAACTCCTCGCGCCCGAGGTCGTCGCAACACACGCAGGAGCACGCCATGAGTAGAACCATTGCCACGATCATCGTCGCCCTCGCGATCCTGCTGGTGCTCGTCGCGATGTATGTGGGCTGGCGCTCCCGGCAGCGGCGGCAGGCGTCGCTCGCCACCACACTCCCCGTACCGGATGACATCGGCGAAGAGTTGATCGTTCTCGACCTGCTGTACGTCGGAACGACGATCGCGGGGGAGCCACTCAATCGGGTCGCGGTCTCCGGTCTCGGATTCCGGGCGCGCGCAATCGTGACGGTCGCCCGGGCGGGGATCGTGCTCGCCATCGCGGGAGAGAAAGACGCCTTCATTCCGGCAGACGGCATCCTCGCCGTCGACCGCGCCACCTGGGCGATCGACCGCGTTGTGGAGCCGGGCGGACTGGTGTGTGTGAACTGGATGCTCGGAGACACCGCCATCGACAGCTACTTCCGCGTCGTCGACCCGCCGGATCCCACCGGCCTCATCGACGCCATTCACCTGACAATCGTCGGCGCAGCCGGCCAGAGAGGAACCCACTAGTGCCTACCAGAGATCTCGCCGTACTCGTGCTCGAGGATGGAAGCCGCTACGTCGGCCAAGCCTACGGCGCACGAGGCCGAACTCTCGGTGAAGCGGTATTCGCCACGGGCATGACGGGCTACCAGGAAACCATCACCGATCCCTCATACGCCGGCCAGATCGTGCTCATGACCGCACCGCACATCGGCAACACCGGGGTGAACGAGGTCGACAAGGAGTCGAACCAGATCTGGGTTGCTGGCTTCGTCGTGCGCGAGCCGTCCAGGATCGTTTCGAACTTCCGGGCCACCGACTCCCTCGACTCGCAGCTCGAAGCACAGAAGATCGTTGGGATCAGCGGGGTCGATACCCGCGCAGTGACGCGACGCCTTCGCGACAGTGGCGCGATGCGAGCGGGCATCTTCTCCGGACCCGATACCGAGCTCACGGAGGAGGACCAGCTCGCACTCGTGCGCGGTTCGAGCGAGATGACCGGCCTCAACCTTTCGGCCGTGGTGTCCACAGCGAAAGCGTTCACAATCCCTGCAGAGGGGGAGCGCATCGGCTCGGTCGCGGTGCTCGACCTCGGCGTCAAGGCCTCGACTCTCAACTACCTGTCGGCACGCGGCTTCGACGTGCACGTGCTGCCGCAGCAGACCACCTTCGACGAGCTGCTCGCATCGAAGCCCGACGCGGTGTTCTACTCCAACGGCCCGGGCGATCCGGGGGCGTCCGACACGCACGTCGAGCTGCTCAGCTCGGTGCTGCGCGAGGGACTTCCCTTCTTCGGCATCTGCTTCGGAAACCAGCTCCTGGGCAGAGCGCTCGGCTACGGCACCTACAAGCTTCCCTTCGGGCACCGAGGCATCAACCAACCCGTTGTCGACAGGGCCACCGGCCGCGTGGAGATCACTGCGCACAACCACGGATTCGCCGTGGATGCGCCGCTTGACGGCATCTCGCAGTCGCCCGCCGGGTTCGGACGGGTGGAGGTCAGCCACGTGAATCTCAATGACAACGTGGTCGAGGGCCTGAACGCGCTCGACATCCCCGCGTTCTCCGTGCAGTACCACCCGGAGGCGGCCGCCGGTCCACACGACGCGAACTATCTCTTCGACAGATTCCGAGACCTGGTGCTCGCCCACCGCCCCGAGAACCCCAGCTCAGAGAACCCCAGCTCAGAGAACCCCAACTCAGAGAACTCCAGCACCGAAAGCGACAACAAGTAATGCCGAAGCGCGAAGACATCACCTCAGTACTCGTCATCGGCTCAGGCCCGATCGTCATCGGCCAGGCGTGCGAGTTCGACTACTCCGGCACGCAGGCCTGCCGGGTTCTGCGCGAGGAAGGCGTGCGCGTCATCCTGATCAACTCGAACCCCGCGACGATCATGACCGACCCGGGGTTCGCCGACGCGACCTACGTCGAGCCCATCACCTGGCAGGTCATCGAGTCGATCATCCAGAAGGAGAAGCCGGATGCCATCCTGCCGACGCTCGGCGGGCAGACGGCACTCAACGCCGCCATCGAACTGCACGAGCACGGCATCCTCGAGAAGTACGACGTCGAACTCATCGGCGCGGACTTCGACGCGATCCACCGCGGTGAGGATCGGCAGGTGTTCAAGGATCTCGTCATCGAGTGCGGCGCGGAGGTCGCTCGGTCCTACATCGCGCACACGGTGGATGAAGCGCTCGGCTTCGCAGAGGAACTCGGCTACCCGCTGGTCATCCGGCCCTCATTCACCATGGGTGGCCTGGGTTCCGGCTTCGCGTACACCCCGGAGGAGCTCATCCGCATGGTCGGTGACGGCCTGCACCAGAGCCCGACCACGGAGGTGCTGCTCGAGGAGTCGATTCTCGGCTGGAAGGAGTACGAGCTCGAGCTCATGCGAGACACCGCGGACAACACGGTTGTCGTGTGCTCGATCGAGAACGTGGACCCCGTCGGTGTGCACACGGGAGACTCCATCACGGTCGCCCCTGCGCTCACCCTCACCGACCGCGAGTACCAGAAGCTTCGCGACATCGGCATCGACATCATCCGCGCCGTCGGCGTGGACACCGGTGGTTGCAACATCCAGTTCGCGATCGATCCGGCCAACGGCAGGGTCATCGTCATCGAGATGAACCCTCGAGTCTCCCGCTCGAGCGCTCTCGCATCGAAGGCAACCGGCTTCCCGATCGCGAAGATCGCCGCGAAACTCGCGATCGGCTACCGGCTCGACGAGATCCCGAACGACATCACCAAGGTCACTCCGGCGAGCTTCGAGCCGACCCTGGACTACGTGGTCGTCAAGGTTCCCCGCTTCGCGTTCGAGAAGTTCCCCGCCGCGGATGCCCGGCTCACGACGACCATGAAGTCGGTCGGCGAGGCGATGGCCATCGGTCGCAACTACGCCTCCGCCCTGCAGAAGGCCCTGCGCTCCCTCGAAAAGCGCGGATCGAGCTTCCACTGGGAGGGCGAGCCGGGAGACAAGGAAGAACTCCTCGCTCTCGCGGAAGTTCCCACGGACGGCCGCATGGTCACCGTGCAGCAGGCGCTGCGCGCCGGGGCCACCATAGCGGAGGTGTTCGACGCGACCGCGATCGACCCGTGGTTCATCGACCAGGTCGTGCTCATCAACGAGATCGCGGAGCAGATCGGGGCATCCGCCGCACTGGACGAAGGGCTGCTGCGCCTCGCCAAGGATCACGGGTTCAGCGACCAGCAGATCGCGAGCATCCGCGGAATGGACGAGCTGGATGTCCGCTCCATCCGCCAGGCCTTCGGTGTGCGCCCGGTATACAAGACCGTGGACACCTGTGCGGGGGAGTTTCCGGCACTGACCCCGTACCACTACTCGAGCTACGACGAGGAGACCGAGGTTGCCCCGAGCGACCGTCGCAAGATCGTCATCCTCGGCTCGGGTCCGAACCGCATCGGACAGGGAATCGAGTTCGACTACTCCTGCGTCCACGCCTCCTTCGCTCTCTCCGGTGCCGGGTACGAGACGATCATGATCAACTGCAACCCGGAGACGGTCTCGACCGACTACGACACCTCCGATCGGCTCTACTTCGAGCCGCTCACCCTCGAGGACGTCCTCGAGGTCATCCACGCGGAGAGCCAGAGCGGCGAGCTCGTGGGAGTCATTGTGCAGCTCGGAGGCCAGACGGCACTGGGTCTCGCCAAGGGACTCAAGGCCGCGGGCATCACCATCCTCGGTACGAGCCCGGAGGCTATTGACCTTGCGGAGGAGCGTGGCCTGTTCCAGGGCATCCTGGATATCGCGGGCCTCACGGCACCGCGCAACGGTACGGCCAGTGACTACGCGGGCGCCGCGGCGGTCGCGGAGGAGATCGGGTACCCGGTACTCGTGCGGCCCTCCTACGTGCTCGGCGGCCGCGGCATGGAGATCGTCTACGACAACCCGTCGCTCGAGGACTACTTCCGACGCATGGGCGGGCAGGGCATCATCGGACCGAGCCACCCGCTGCTCGTTGATCGCTTTCTCGACGACGCCATCGAGATCGATGTCGATGCACTCTACGACGGCGAGCAGCTCTACATCGGCGGGATCATGGAGCACATCGAGGAGGCCGGGATCCACTCCGGCGACTCGAGCTGCACCCTTCCACCGGTCACGCTCGGCAGGGAGCAGTTGCTCCGGGTCCGCGCCGCCACCGAGGCCATTGCCGCCGGCGTCGGTGTGCGCGGCCTGCTCAATGTACAGTTCGCGATCGGCGCCGGAGTCCTCTATGTTCTCGAGGCGAATCCTCGCGCCTCGCGCACCGTGCCATTCGTCGCCAAGGCAACGGGTACCCCGGTCGCCAAGGCCGCCGCGCTCGTCATGTCCGGTGTGAGGATCCAGTCGCTCATCGACGAAGGGATGCTGCCGAAGCACGATGGAGCGATCGTCCCGATGAATTCGCCGGTCGCCGTCAAGGAGGCCGTGCTGCCGTTCAAGCGCTTCCGCACCAGGGAGGGCAAGATCGTGGATTCCGTGCTCGGCCCGGAGATGCGCTCGACGGGCGAGGTCATGGGCATCGACTCGAACTTCCCCCTCGCATTCGCCAAGAGCCAGCAGGCCGCGGCCGTACGCCTCCCACCCCAGGGCAGCGTGTTCGTCTCGGTCGCCGACCGCGACAAGCGCGCCATCGTGCTGCCGGTCGTACGCCTGCAGCAGCTGGGCTTCCGCATCCTCGCCACGCTGGGTACCGCCGAGGTGCTCAGTCGAAACGGCATCACCGCCGAGGTCGTGCGCAAGTATGACCAGGGCGAGACCTCCGGAGAGGAGGCACCGTCGATCGTTGATCTCATCAACAGCGCGGCCGTCGACATGGTCATCAACACTCCGAGCGGGCGGAGCGCCCGAGCAGACGGCTACGAGATCCGCGCCGCTGCCGTCGCCGCGGACCTCCCGCTGTATACGACCATCGCGCAGGTCGGTGCCGCCGTCGCCTCCATCGAGTCCATGCGCAAGGGCTTCGCCGTGAAGTCTCTCCAGGACTACGCGATCGAACGCGCAGAGCGAATGGCTGCTCACGCGTGACCGACAGATTCGGACAGCGGCTGGCCGGAGCGTTTGACGCCCACGGCCAGCTCTGTGTCGGTATAGATCCGCACGGGTTCCTGCTGCAGTCGTGGAACCTTCCGGACGACGCATCCGGTCTGCGAGAATTCGGACTCCGTGTCGTCGAGGCAGCCGCGGGTCGGGTTGGCGTGGTCAAGCCACAGGTGGCGTTCTTCGAACGCCACGGGTCAGCCGGATATCGCGCCCTCGAGGAGGTGCTGGCTGCCGCTCGCGCGAGTGATCTCCTCATCATCGCCGACGCCAAGCGCGGAGATGTCGGGAGCACGGTCGAGGCATACGCACAGTCCTGGTTCACCGACGGGAGTGCGTTGGAAGTGGACGCACTCACGATGAACGCATACCCGGGCGTCGCCTCCCTCGATGCACCCGTCGCTCTCGCGCACTCCGCTGGTAAGGGCATATTCATACTCGCGGCCACCTCGAATCCGGAGGCGTACGAGCTCCAGCATTCGACACTGGTCAGTGGCCCGTCCGCTGGTCGGACGGTGGCGGCGAGTATCGTCGATGCCGTGGCCGGGATCAATGCGTCAGCACGGTCAGAATCGGGGGGGCTCGGGTCCATCGGTGTCGTGCTCGGGGCCACCGTCGACCTCAGCGGCTACGGAATCGACCTCGCACGGATGGCCGAGGGAGCCGCAATGCCGATCCTGGCACCGGGGTTCGGCCACCAGGGAGCCCACTACAGCGAACTCGGTGATCTCTACGGCGCCGCACGAGGACAAGTCATTGTCTCTGCCTCTCGCAGCATTCTCTCCGCCGGGCCCACTGGTGTCGCCGATGCGATCCGCTCGCAGGCGAAGGAGGTCGCACAGTGGCGCGGGTGACTCCTCCCGCGGTGGACAGGGTCGCGGCCTCCAGGGCAGCGGTCGCTGCACGCCGAGCTCGTGCAGCAGTGAAGGCGGCGGTCCGGCGCGGAGAACGCAGTGCGGTCTCCGTCATCGACGCGGCGTGGTCGGAAGATCCGTCCACCGCGGAGGGCAGCCTCAGGGTGCGCGATCTCCTCACCAGCATGCCCGGGCTCGGGCCCACGCGCGCCGAAAAGACGATGCGTGAACTCGGGATCTCGGACTCCAAACGACTCGCCGGACTCGGCTCCCGCCAGCGCGTGCGGTTTCGCGACTGGGCGGTCGAGCGAGAACAGCACGCTCGCGGCGCCGCCCGCTGCAGGCTCGTCGTGCTCGCGGGCCCGACCGCCGTGGGCAAGGGGACCGTTGCGAACCACATCCGTCAGCACCACCCGGAGGTTCACCTGTCTGTCTCCGCGACCACTCGCGCCCCACGGCCGGGTGAAGTCGAGGGCGTCAACTATTACTTTGTCAGCGACGAGGAGTTCGATCGTCTGATCGAGACAGGGCAGATGCTCGAGACAGCCACCGTGCATAACGCCTACCGGTATGGCACGCCCAGAGCCCCGATCGACACCGCACTCGCCGCCGGAAAGAGCGTGCTCCTCGAGATCGACCTGCAGGGGGCGAGGTCGGTGAAGGCCGTCATGCCCGAGGCCGTGCTGATCTTCCTGCTGCCTCCGAGCTGGGACGAACTCGTGCGCAGACTCATCGGCCGGAACACGGAAGACTCCGCGGAACAACGACGCAGGCTGGAGACCGCGAAGGTCGAACTCGCCGCCCAGGACGAGTTCGATTACAAGGTCGTCAACCGGGAAGTCAGCCAGGCAGCGCAGGAAGTCGTAGACTTGATGGCAATCCCACAAAATACTTGAGTACGCGCGCGCCGACTATCGACACAGACAGTGAGATCGCGGCGCGAGCGACTGGCACAATCGACATCAAGGAGCACACCGCCATGGTTGAACGAGCTAAAGGCATCATTGACCCGCCGATCGACGAACTCCTCTCGAAGGTCGAGTCGAAGTACGCGCTGGTGATCTTCGCCTCCAAGCGTGCGCGCCAGATCAACGACTACTACGCCGACCTTCACGAGGGAAGCCTCTTCGACAACGTCGGCCCGCTCGTTGACTCGACCATCGACGACAAGCCCCTCTCCGTGGCCATGCGCGAGATCAATGAGGACAAGCTCGTGGTCAAGCCCCTCGCAGAGGCTGCCGTCTAGCACTTCGCCGTGCGCACCCCGGCCCCGATAAGGAGCGCTCGATGAGTCCTCGGCTGAACGTCGTCGTCGGAATCACCGGCGGCATCGCTGCCTACAAGGCGGTCGGCGTCATCCGTCTTCTCGTGCTCGCAGGACACGACGTCCACGTCGTGGCAACCGAGGCCGCGCTGCGCTTCGTTGGACGACCGACGCTCGAGGCGATCAGTCGCAACATTGTGCACAGCGACCTCTACGAGGGCGTCGCGCAGGTGAGGCACGTCGCGATCGGGCAGGCCGCAGACCTCATCGTCGTCGCACCCGCGACCGCGAACACGATAGCCAAGCTCTCCGTCGGCCTTGCCGACGACCTCCTGACCAATACCATCCTCGCCAGCACCGCTCCGCTCGTGATCGCCCCGGCGATGCACACGGAGATGTGGCGAAACCCCGCGACAATGGCAAACGTCGCGCTCCTGCGGTCGCGAGGCATCACGCTCGTCGGCCCGGGATCCGGGCAGCTGACCGGGGCGGACTCCGGCCGGGGAAGGATGGCCGAGCCGGAGGAGATCGTTTCCGTCGCCATGTCGGTCGCGGCTCGAGCTGACGCCACGAGCGCACGCGATCTCGTCGGCAGGCGCATCCTGATCTCTGCCGGCGGAACACGCGAGCCACTCGATCCCGTTCGTTTCATCGGAAACCGCTCGAGCGGCAGGCAGGGAATCGCTCTCGCCACCGTCGCCGCCGAGCGCGGGGCAGAAGTCACCCTCATCGGTGCAAACCTCGAGATCCCGGTCCCGGTGAACCTGGACTTCCATGCCGTTTCTACGGCCCAGGAGTTGGCCGAGGCGATGCACGAGCACGCTGAGACCGCGGATGTCGTCATCATGGCAGCCGCGGTCGCCGACTACCGCCCCGCCAAGGTGCAACCAGGCAAGATCAAGAAAGAACAGCAGGGCGATGCCCTCGATCTTCGCCTGGTCAGGAACCCTGACATCCTGACCGAACTCGCAGCCAGAAGAAGGCCGGGCCAGGTCGTCATCGGCTTCGCCGCTGAGACAGAGAGTGACCCTGCTGCGCTGCTCGAACTCGGCAGGGCGAAGGTGCGAAGGAAGGGTGCCGACCTTCTCGTCCTCAACACCGTCGGCTGGAGCGAGGGCTTTGCGTCAGAAGACAACGCCATCGTGGTCATCAATGGGGTCGGCGATATAGTGGGCGAGGCGGCCGGGAGCAAGCTGACAGTGGCCGCGCGTATTCTCGACTTGCTGCCGTAAACCATCCGTCTACCCGTTTTGCGAGGCATCATTCATGAGCACAGCACTGCGCCTTTTCACCTCAGAGAGCGTGACAGAGGGGCACCCTGACAAGATCTGTGACCAGATCTCCGACAGCATTCTGGATGCCCTGCTCGCCGTCGATCCGCACTCCCGGGTGGCGGTGGAGACGCTCGTGACAACCGGCCTCGTGCACGTCGCCGGTGAGGTGACGACGAGCGGATACGTGGACATCCCGGCCATCGTGAGAAACAGGATCTCAGAGATCGGCTACAACTCTTCCGACGTGTGGTTCGACGGCCGATCCTGCGGAGTCTCCATCTCTATCGGCGGCCAGTCACCCGACATCGCGCAGGGCGTCGACCACGCCATCGAGAACCGCGAAGAGGCGAGCACTGACGCCGGCGACCTCCAGGGCGCAGGTGACCAGGGCATCATGTTCGGCTATGCGACGACGGAGACTCCGGAGCTCATGCCGCTGCCGATCTGGCTCGCTCACCGGCTCTCGGAGCGTCTCGCTGCCGTGCGCAAGGAGGGAGTTGTCGACTTCCTTCGCCCCGACGGCAAGACCCAGGTCACCATCGGCTACGACGGAGCGGTCCCTCGCACGGTGGAGACCGTTGTCCTGTCCGCCCAGCACTCGCCGTCGATCTCGACCGAGGACCTCCGCGCAGAGCTTGAGGAACTCGCCATCCGCCCTGTGCTCGCGACGGTCGACCTCGATTCGCGCGACACCCGCATCCTCATCAACCCGACCGGCGTGTTCCACATCGGAGGCCCCCAGGGCGACGCGGGCCTCACCGGGCGCAAGATCATCGTCGACACCTACGGCGGCGCTGCACGGCACGGCGGCGGCGCGTTCAGCGGCAAGGACCCGTCGAAGGTCGACCGTTCGGCTGCCTATGCGCTGCGCTGGGTCGCCAAGAATGCCGTCGCAGCCGGGCTTGCAGACCGGCTCGAGGTGCAGGTCGCGTACGCCATCGGCAAGGCCGCGCCCGTTGGACTCTACGTCGAGGCCTTCGGTACCGGGCACACCGACGACCAGACCATCATCGATTCCATCCGCCAGGTCTTCGATCTTCGCCCCGGCGCGATCATCCGTGACCTGGATCTGTTGCGGCCCATCTACGCGCAGACCGCGAGCTACGGTCACTTCGGTCGCGAGCTTCCCGACTTCACGTGGGAGCGCCTCGACCGTGTGGACGCCCTGCGCAGCGCAGCGAAACTGTAGTCTCCATGCCCGCATCCATTGCCAGGGTGCTTCTGGACTCGCCACTGCCGCAACTCGACAGGCTCTTCGACTATCGAGTGCCGGCGCAGTATGCACAGGAGGCCCGGCCAGGGGTGCGGGTGAGGGTGCCGCTGCGCTCAGCGGGCAGAATCGCTGACGGTTTCATCGTCGAGCTCACGGACTCCGTCGACTACGCGGGAACCCTCAGCGAACTCGACTCCGTGGTGTCTGCCGTACCTGTCCTGGCTCCCGAGGTGTGGGCCCTGGCCAGGCGCCTGGCTGATCGCGCCGCGGGGAACGCGAGTGACATCCTGCGGCTGGCCATCCCGAAGCGCCAGGTGAGGGTTGAGAAGGCCTGGCTGTCTGCCAGTGAACGGTCTCCCGCGAGCCCGTGCGCGACACCGGCGGATCAAGAGAACGAATACGCACCGGCCGCGTTCGCCGATGCGATCGCTCACGCCCAGCGTGCGTCGGTGGAGGTCACCCCGCTCGTGTCGAGACTGCCGAACGGCCGCTGGGTTGGCCGGTGGGCCGTCGCGATGGCCGGTGCGGCCGCTCGATCCCTCGCCGTGGGAAAGTCCGCGATCCTCTGTGTTCCCGACTACCGGGACCAGGAGCAGCTGTCCGCCGCGCTCGAAGCCGTCCTTCCTCCGGGGCGGATCGTGCGGCTGGATGCCCGGCAATCGAATCCGGACCGGTACCGCTCACTGCTCGCGTGCCTCGACGACTCACCGCTCGCTATCGTCGGAAACCGCTCGGTTGTCTACGCGCCGTCAGCCAACCTCGGGCTGATCGCGCTGTGGGACGACGGCGACCCGCTGCACGCGGAACCGCTCAGCCCCTACGTGCACTCGCGCGACGCCGCGCTGGTCAGGCAGGAGCACCAGGGCTGTGCCCTGCTCTTCTTCTCGCACGCTCGCAGCGCGGAGGTGCAGAGGCTCGTGGAACTCGCGTGGATCGGAAGCATCGCACCCGTTCGTCGATACCTACCGAAGGTCATCCCCACGCAGAGCCAGTCCTCGGACGACCGCGTCGCTGCACAGGCCAGGATTCCGTCGACGGCGTGGAAGCAGGCGCGAGCAGCGCTCGATCACGGACCGGTGCTGATCCAGGTCGCGCGCCCCGGATACCTGCCCAGGCTGAGCTGTGCCAACTGCCACCAACTCGCCCGGTGCCAGCGGTGTTCCGGTCCGCTGGGGTTGGCCTCGGCGAAGTCGACTCCCGCCTGCCTGTGGTGCGGTGCCCTCGCCGCCGAGTGGACGTGCCAGAACTGCGAGGGCACCAGGTTGCGCGCGGTCGGGCAGGGTGCGACCCGCACGGCGGAGGAGCTCGGCAGGGCATTCCCAGGGGTGCGGGTGATCGTCGCAGACGGAGAACGACCCATTCTCACCGTGGGTGACGAACCGGCCCTCGTGATCGCCACCCGCGGCGCGGAGCCCATCGCTGCGGGTGGATATCGTGCCGTGCTCCTTCTCGACGGCGACAGGATGCTCGCGCGCGAGAGCCTCCGTGTCGCGGAGGACTGCCTGCGCTGGTGGGCGAACGCCACCGCGCTTGCCGCACGCGGTGCTGTGACGATGCTCGTCGGGGTCGGCGGCGCGCTTGCGTCCGCTCTGGCGACCTGGCGTCTCGACGACTACCTCCACTCCGAACTCGAGGACCGCCGCACGCTTCGTTTCCCGCCGGCTGTGCGGGTGGCATCCGTCTCCGGGTCGACCGATGCCGTCGACACTGCCATTGCCGCGCTGTCGACTCTCGAGTTCGAGTCGACCTCCCTCGACGTACTCGGCCCCGTCGACATGGCGGACGTCGGCGTGCGCGCAATCGTGAGGTTCGACTATGCGACAGGCTCCCGTGTGGCGGCGGTACTCAAGGCGGAGATCGTTCGCAACGCGACCACGCGTCGCAGGCGCGCGGCTGGGTCTGACAGGGCCCAGCCGTTGCCTACACTGAAAGTGCGCTTCGACGATACGGAGCCCTTCGCTCAATGAGTGCGTTCTCTGCAGAGCGCACCGGATTGGTTCCCGTGACAAGTCTCTCCCTCGTGTTTGCGGGCAGCCCGGCAGCGGCCGTACCCAGCCTGGCCGCACTGCACTCCAGTCGACACCGCGTGCTCTCCGTGCTCACGCGCGAGGACTCTGAGCAGGGGAGGCGGAGAACGCTCACGCCCACTGCCGTGGCTGATGCAGCGGCGGGTCTGGCACTTCCCACCATCAGGACGAACCGGCTCGCGGGAGCGGCGACGGAGCGGATCACCGAACTCCGGCCTGACCTCGGAGTCATCGTCGCCTACGGCGGTCTCGTGCGCGAACCACTGCTGAGTGCACCACGCCTGGGCTGGATCAACCTGCATTTCTCGCTTCTTCCGCGCTGGAGAGGTGCGGCCCCGGTACAGCGCGCGATCATCGCCGGCGATGAGATCACGGGAGCGTCCGTATTCCAGCTGGTCGAGGCGCTCGACGCAGGGCCGGTCTTCGGCCAATTCACCCGGGCAGTGGCCGCCGGAGAGACCGCGGGCGACCTGCTCACCTCTCTGGCGGAGGCCGGTGCGGAACTTCTCGTTCGCGTCGTCGATGCTCTCGCGGATGGCACGGCGCGCGCGGAGCCACAGGACGGTGACGTCACCCTGGCACCCAAGCTCGAACTCGCGGATGGCCGCATCGACTGGTCGGTCGATGTCGGCACGGTCGACAGGCTCATCCGTGGTGTGACGCCAGAGCCCGGGGCCTTCACCACCATCGACGGCCTGAGGTTCAAGATCCACCGCGCGCGGCCCGCGGAAGCCACCGCCGCCCTCGCCCCGGGGAGGCTTGCCTCGGGCGGAGGACGCATCCTCATCGGAACGGGCACCACCCCGCTGGAACTCATCACCGTGCAGCCCGCTGGCAAGAAACCGATGGCTGCGGCCGATTGGTGGCGCGGCAGACCGGCGGGCGCCGGGGAGTTCGCGGCATGAGCGCACCAAAGACCCGCGCCACCAGGCCGGTACAGCCCGCCAGGCGAATTGCCTTCGAGGTCATCACCGCCGTTCGCGAGACCGAGGCGTATGCCAACCTCCTCCTTCCGGTGAAGCTCGAACGATCGAAGCTGGGGACCCAGGATGCGGCGTTCGCCACCGAACTGAGCTACGGCACGCTTCGCGGGCTCGGATATTACGATGCCGCCATCGAGATCGCGGCGGGGCGATCGGCGAACGACATCGACGCCCCCATCCTCGATGTGCTCAGGCTCGGAGCACACCAGTTGCTGTCCATGCGTGTCGCCCCGCACGCCGCAGTCGATGAGTCCGTCACCCTCGCCCGCGAGGTCGGCTCTCGCTCCGCCGCGGGCTTCGTGAACGCCGTGTTGCGCACGATCACCCGCAGCACGGTCGATGAGTGGCATGACCGCGTTGTCAGCTCTGCCCAGAGCGCCGACGAACGTCTCTCTCGCGAACACTCCCACCCCGTCTGGATCGTGCGTGCGTTCCGGCAGGCTCTCGCCGCAGAAGGGCGAGAGGATGAGCTGGTCGAGCTGCTTCGCGCCGACAACGTCGCACCGCGCGTGAGTTTGACGGCACTGCCCGGCCTCGCCTCGCAGGAGGACCTCGACGGCACTCACCACGCCGAGTTCTCACCGGTCGGTGTCGTCAGCGATGGCGGCGACCCCGCGCAGTTCCCCGCGGTGCGCGAGGGGCGCGCGCGAGTACAGGACGAGGGCTCGCAGCTCGCCGCTCTCGCGTTGTCGCGTGCACGTCCGGTTGTCGCAGGGGAGCGTTGGCTCGACATGTGCGCGGGCCCAGGGGGCAAGGCTGCACTGCTTGCCGCCGAGGCCCGTGCCGCCGGGGCAATCCTTGTCGCAAACGAGGTCGCGCCCGCCCGCGCTGAACTCGTTCGCCGCGCACTCGCGGTCTTCCCCGATCCGCCTCAGGTGCTCGTGCAGGACGGCACAGAGATCGGCGCCGGGCTGCCGGAGCAATTCGATCGCATCCTCCTCGACGCGCCGTGCACCGGGCTCGGCGCACTGCGTCGCCGTCCGGAGGCCAGGTGGCGCAAGCATCCCGCGAACGTCGCGGACCTGGCCTCCCTGCAGGCCTCGCTCATCGCCTCCGCGATCCGGGCGCTGAAGCCGGGCGGCGTCCTCGCCTACGTCACGTGTTCACCGCACCTCGGGGAGACCAGGGCAATCGTCTCCGAGGCGCTCACCCAGGCGGGGGACGACCTCGTTCGGCTCGACACCGCCGCGATCCTCGGCGGCGTGACGGCGCATCCGCTCGATCTCGGGGAAACCGACGGTCACGTGCAGCTGTGGCCGCACCGCCACGGCACGGATGCCATGTTCATCTGCCTGCTCGAGAAGCGTCGCGGGCAACCGGGCCCGCAGCACGGCCGACCCGCAGCACGAATAGGGTGATCGCATGTCGATTCGCATCAATCCGAGCATCCTCACCGCGGACTTCGCGAACCTCGAAAGCGAACTGCAGAGGATCGCGAACTCCGATCTCATCCACGTCGACGTCATGGACAACCACTTCGTTCCGAACCTGACCTTCGGGCCACGAATGGTCGAAAGCCTGCAGGCGGTCACGCCGAAGCCCCTCGACATCCACCTCATGATCGACGCCCCCGACCGCTGGGCTCCCGGCTACGCCGAGCTCGGCGCGTACTCCGTGACCTTCCACGCCGAGGCCGCCACCGACGCCGTGGCACTGGCCAGGCGAATCCGCGAGATCGGGGCGCGCGTGGGCATCGCTCTCAAGCCGAACACCCCCGTTGAGCCCTACCTCGAGCTCCTGGCCGAGTTCGACCAGGTGCTCGTCATGACCGTCGAACCGGGGTTCGGCGGCCAGTCATTCATCGAGTCGACGATGCCCAAGCTTGGGGCCCTGCGTGAGGCTGTGAACAGGTCCGGCCTGGATGTCTGGCTCCAGGTCGACGGTGGGGTCACCGAAACGACGATCGCGATCGCCGCGGAGGCGGGAGCCGATACCTTCGTGGCCGGGTCCAGCGTGTTCAATGCCGCGGACCCGGCGGCACAGATCGAGGTGCTGCGGGCGGAGGCGGCAGCGCACACGCATCTGCTTGGATAGTCCCATGACTGACTTCAACAAGACCAAGCCGGAGATCGAGTTCTACGAGGGTGGCGCACCAGAGGAGCTCGTCTCCATCGACATCGAGATCGGGACGGGCGCGGAGGCGACCCCTGGCGCGACCGTGGACGTGCACTACCTCGGCGTCGATCTCGAGACCGGCGAGGAGTTCGATTCCTCCTGGAGCCGCGGCCAGTCCGTGAACTTCCCTCTGCGGAGCCTCATCGCAGGTTGGCAGGAGGGCATCCCCGGCATGAAGGTCGGTGGACGGCGCCAGCTCATCGTGCCGCCGCATCTCGCATACGGCCCGGCCGGCGGAGGACACCAGCTCTCCGGGCGCACGCTCATCTTCGTGATCGACCTCCTCGGCGTGAGCTGAGGCTCCAGACCGGTACCCTTGAAGCTGTGAAGACCTTCGACGACCTTTTTCTGGAATTGGGTGAGCGTGCCACGACTCGCCCGGAAGGCTCCGGTACCGTGGCCGAGCTCGACGCGGGTATTCACGCGATAGGCAAGAAGATCGTCGAAGAGGCCGCAGAGGTCTGGATGGCCGCGGAATTCCAGAGCGACGATGAGACGGCCATGGAGATCTCCCAACTGCTGTACCACCTTCAGGTGCTCATGATCGCGAAGGGCTTGACGACGGAGGATGTCTACCGACATCTGTGATGGCCTGCCCACCCGCGTCCATCGTTCGCCCCGACGAAGTAAAGAGAAGTCACCATGCTGCGTATTGCAGTTCCCAATAAGGGATCGCTCTCCGAGACCGCGATCCAGATGCTGTTCGAGGCCGGATATGTGATCCGTCGCGACCCCAAAGAGCTCATTGTCTCCGATCCTCGTAACGAGGTCGAGTTCTTCTACCTGCGGCCCAGAGACATCGCCACCTATGTCGGCTCAGGCGCGCTCGATGTCGGAATCACCGGCCGCGACCTGCTGCTGGACTCCGGCAGCACCGCCATCGAGATCGAACACCTCGACTTCGGCAGTTCGACCTTCCGTTTCGCCGGCTCGGCCGGGCAGTTCTCGTCGCTTGACGACCTGAACGGCGTGCGTATCGCCACGAGCTACCCAGGCCTCGTCGGATCCTTCCTCACCGCGCACGGCGTCAAGGCGAACCTCGTCCACCTCGACGGAGCGGTCGAGTCCGCTGTGCGCCTGGGCGTCGCGGATGCCGTGGCCGACGTCGTCTCGACCGGAACGACCCTCAGGCAGCAGGGCCTCGAGATCTTCGGCCCGATCATCCTCGAATCGACGGCCGTGCTGATCAGCGCGCGGGAGGACCTCGCGGGCCTCACGACCTTCCAGCGCAGGCTGCACGGTGTTCTCGTCGCTCGCCAGTACGTGCTCATGGACTATGACCTGCCCGCAGAGCTCCTCGAGCAGGCCTCCGCGATCACGCCCGGGCTCGAGTCCCCGACGGTGTCGCCGCTGCGCGATCGGGACTGGGTCGCCGTTCGGGTCATGGTGCCGCGCGCCGAGACGAACGCAATCATGGACGGCCTCTACGAGCTGGGGGCCAGGGCGATCCTGGTCAGCCCGATCCACGCGGCAAGGATCTGAGATGTCCGTCGCCGTGCGGGTCATTCCCTGCCTCGACGTCGCGGCCGGCAGGGTGGTGAAGGGCGTCAACTTCGCCAATCTTCGCGATGCGGGCGATCCCGTCGAACTCGCGAGGCGCTACTACGAGCAGGGCGCAGACGAACTGACCTTCCTCGACGTGACGGCCACGGTCGACGAGCGATCTACCACCTACGATGTCGTGCGCGCCACGGCGGAACAGGTGTTCATCCCCCTCACGGTCGGTGGAGGGGTGCGCTCGAGCGATGACGTCGCGAGGCTGCTCGCGAGCGGCGCGGACAAGATCGGCGTGAACAGTGCCGCGATCGCCAGGCCCCAACTGCTCGATGAGATCGCGGCTCGCTTCGGCTCCCAGGTGCTCGTTCTCTCGCTCGACGTGAAGCGCTCCGGCGGCGGTTTCGTGGTGACAACGCACGGAGGCCGCACCGAGACAGACATGGACGCACTCGACTGGGCCGCGGAGGCCGTCCGCCGCGGCGTCGGCGAGCTGCTCGTCAACTCCATCGACGCGGACGGCACCCGTGACGGTTTTGACCTCGAGCTCGTCTCCGCGATGCGCTCGATCAGCTCCGTCCCCGTCATCGCGAGCGGGGGAGCGGGAGCGGCCCGGGACTTCGCGCCCGCGATCTCGGCCGGTGCGGACGCCGTGCTCGCGGCATCCGTTTTTCACGACGGTGATCTCACCGTTGGTGATGTGAAGCGCGGACTCGAGTCCGCAGGATTGCTCGTGAGGTAGAACGCATGGACAGCACCACTCTCGACTCGGTCATTTCTCGCGCCGTCTTCAATAGCTCCGGTCTCCTTCCGGCCATCATCCAGCAGCACGACACGCTCGAGGTGCTCATGCTCGGGTGGATGGATGCCGAGGCCCTCCGGCGCACCCTCACCGAAGGGCGCGTGACGTTCTGGAGCCGCTCACGGCAGGAGTACTGGCGCAAGGGAGACACCTCGGGCAACGTGCAGTACGTGCGAGGCGCCGCATTCGACTGCGACGACGACACCCTGCTGGTATCGGTCGAGCAGATCGGTGCGGCCTGCCACACGGGCGCCAGGCGCTGCTTCGACGTCGACCCTCTCAACCCGGTGATCGGCACCGTCACAACGGAGCGGCCCGATGCATGAGACGACTCGAGAGCAATTCGACACACTCGTAGGCGGCCACCGGGTCGTCCCGGTGATTCGAGAGCTCTTTGCGGACGGCGAGACCCCCGTCGGGATCTACCGCAAGCTCGCGGAAGGAAAGCCGGGCACCTTCCTGCTCGAATCCGCAGAACAGGGCGGGATCTGGTCGCGCTACTCCTTCATCGGCGTGTCGTCGTTCGGCGTGCTGACGCAGCAGGCGGACGCCGCGCTCTGGCTCGATTACGGACTCTCGGAGGATCGTGCGCTCGGCGCTGGGCATCCCCGCGCCCCGCTGGCCGCTCTGAACACTCTTCATGAACGCTGGCGGACCCCGCGAGTGGCCGGACATCCCCCGCTCACGGGCGGTCTCGTGGGATTCATAGGATGGGAGGCGATTCGCCAGATCGAGCGATTGCCGAACATTCCGCCCGCAGACTTCTCGATCCCCGGCCAGGCCTTCAGTTTCGTCTCTGAGCTCGTGGTCGTTGATCACGCCACGGGAAGCGTGCTCCTGATCGCCTCCGCTCTGAACGACGGCGCGGAGACCCCGGAGTCGCTCTGGGCCGAGGCACAGTCCAGGCTCGACACCATGCAGCGCGCTCTCGCGCGGCCCACGGAGGCCTGGCTCGCGGACGTCGACATCTCCACCGCACCAGACCCCATGCCCCGCATCGCAGCGAGCGACTACCGGGAGGCGGTCGAGCGGGCGAAGGAGCACATCAGGGACGGCGACGTCTTCCAGGTCGTCATCTCCCAGCGCTTCGACCACGAGAGCACGGCGGATCCGATCGACGTCTACCGGGTGCTCCGAACGCTCAATCCGAGCCCGTACATGTACATGCTCACGCTGCTCGACGGCACCGGCGAGCCATACTGGGTCGTCGGCTCATCACCAGAGGCGCTCGTCAAGGTGGATGCCGGGCGCGTCTACATGCATCCGATCGCGGGGTCCAGGCCCCGAGGCGCTGGTCCGGAAGAAGACCTGGCTCTCGCAGACGAGCTCCTCGCCGATCCGAAGGAGCGCGCGGAGCATCTCATGCTCGTCGACCTCGCGAGAAACGACCTGCTCAAGGTGTGTGTGCCCGGCACCGTCGAGGTGACGGAGTTCATGCAGGTCGAACGGTTCAGCCACATCATGCACCTCGTGTCGTCCGTCGAGGGCAACCTGAGACCAGATGGGGGGTCACTCGAGGTCTTCACCGCCACCTTCCCTGCGGGCACACTCTCGGGCGCTCCCAAGCCGCGCGCACTCGAGATCATCGACGAGTTGGAAGTCGCCCAGCGCGGCCTCTATGGCGGTGTGGTCGGCTACTTCGGGTTCGCCGGAGATCTCGATCTCGCGATCGCGATCCGCACGGCCACCATCTCCGGGGGAGTCGCAAGGGTACAGGCGGGCGCAGGCCTCGTCGCAGACTCCGACCCCGAGACGGAACACCGCGAGGCACAGAACAAGGCGGCGGCACCGCTACGGGCAGTCGCGGTCGCCAACGCACTTCGGAGGCTCAACTGACCATGACGCCACGGCGCACCAAAACCCTGACACTGCTCGCCAGCATCCTCGCGAGCGCCCTGACCCTGCTCACCTGGACGCAGGAGTGGTTCCACCTCGCCGTCACGGGCACGGACACCGCGCTCACGGCACTCTCCGTGCCCGGCAGCACGGCCGCCCCCGATCTCTCCGCACTCAGCCTCGCCGGGTTCGCCCTCGTGGCGGCCCTCGCGATCTCCGGGCCCGCGCTGCGTATCGCGTTCGGCGTGATCCAGGTCGCACTCGGAGCCGGGGTCGTCGCGTCGAGCGTGATCGCGATCCAGGACCCCGTGTCAGCCTCTGCCGCAGCGGTCACCAAGGCGACGGGCGTCTCGGGCCCGGACTCGATCGCCGCGCTCGTGTCCTCGGTCGACACGTCCGCCTGGCCGGTGGTCGCGGTGATCCTCGGAGTCATCACCGCGGTCATCGGAATCGTGACGGTCTTCACGGTGCGCCGCTGGCCGGGAACGACCCGCCGCTATGACGCCGTCGGCGGCGAGCGTGGAAAAGAATCTGGCGGCTCGGTTTCCGATTGGGATGAGTTGAGCGGCGGGAGCGACCCAACCGCACGCTAGACTTTGGATTCAACACCCCAAGAAGGAGCATTGTGAGCGACGACACATCAGATCCCGGCCACGGCAATTCGCCGGCCGCGTGGACCGCTGTGATCATCATGTTGGTAGCTTTTGCCGTCGGCACGGTTGCCTTCTTCCTTGACCTGCCCGTGGTCGTCTGGGCCTGCGCAGGGCTCGCAATCGTGGGCCTGATCGTCGGCTGGATCCTCGCTCGGGTCGGCTACGGAGTCGGCGGCGCCCGATACGTCCCCAAAGAGCACTAGAAGGGTGCTTCCCGATCTGGTGGCCGGGGCACTCGAAGATGCTTCGGCCAGACGTGAACAGCGCAGCCTTGCGCTCGTAGAAGCGGATGCTCTGGCCCGCGACACGGCGCGAAACGCGCTCGAGGCGCTGGCCCCGTCTGATCGCGTGAAGATCATCGCGGAGGTCAAGAGAGCGAGCCCATCGCGTGGCCCTCTCGCGGACATCCCCGACCCGGCCGCTCTCGCCGTGTCCTACGAGACCGGTGGCGCAAGCGCGATCAGCGTGCTCACCGAGGGCAGGCGTTTTGGGGGCTCGCTGGCGGACCTCGAGGCGGTCCGTGAGGCCGTTACGCTTCCCGTGCTGCGCAAGGACTTCATCGTCGAGCCGTACCAGGTGCTCGAGGCACGGGCATCCGGCGCGGACATCGTGCTACTGATCGTCGCAGCACTCGACCAGGCCAGGCTCGGCGAGTTGCACTCGCTCGTCTCCGAGCTCGGGATGACCGCGCTCGTCGAGACGCACAATGCAGACGAAGTGTCGAGAGCGCTCGACATCGGCGCTGCCCTCGTGGGCGTCAACGCGCGCAACCTCAACACCTTCGAGCTCGACCAGGACCTCTTCGGCAGCCTGGCCGACCGCATCCCCTCCGGCGTCATCCGGGTCGCAGAGTCCGCCGTGACCTCGCCAACCGACGTCGCTCACTACCGACAGGCCGGCGCGGATGTCGTGCTTGTCGGAGAAGCCCTTGTCACCAATGGAGATCCCGTGATCACCCTCCAACAGTTCCTGGCTTCCTGATGGCTCTCCGGGACGAACGCGGACCATATTTCGGCGAATACGGCGGCAGGCACATGCCGGAGCCGCTCGTGGCGGCCATCGACGAGATCACCGCGGCCTTCGAGGCCTCCAAGACAGACCCGGTGTTCCAGGCCGAACTTGCAGACCTTCACCGCAATTACACCGGCAGGCCGTCGATCATCACGGAGGTGCCTCGATTTGCTGAGCATGCCGGTGGTGCGCGCATCATCCTCAAGCGCGAAGACCTCAACCACACGGGGTCACACAAGATCAACAACGTGCTCGGCCAGGCACTGCTGACCAGGAAGCTCGGCAAGACCCGCGTCATCGCGGAGACCGGTGCGGGCCAGCACGGCGTCGCGACCGCAACGGCCGCGGCATTGTTCGGCTTCGACTGCACGATCTTCATGGGAGAGGTCGACACTGAGCGTCAGGCGCTCAATGTTGCCCGCATGCGCCTGCTCGGCGCGGAGGTCGTGCCGGTGACGACGGGCGCACGCACCCTCAAGGACGCGATCAACGAGGCATACCGCGAATGGGTGACCACGGTCGAGACGACCAACTACATCTTCGGTACGGCTGCCGGTCCGCACCCGTTCCCCGAAATGGTGCGCGATTTCCAGAAGATCATCGGTGAGGAGGCCAGGCAGCAGGTTCTCGATCTCGTAGGCAGGCTGCCGGATGCCGTCGCGGCCTGCGTCGGCGGCGGTTCCAATGCGATCGGTATCTTCCACGCCTTCCTCGACGATCCGGATGTGCGCCTGTACGGCTTCGAAGCCGCGGGTGACGGTATCGACACGGAGCGTCACGCCGCCTCGATCGAGCGCGGCAGGCCCGGCATCCTGCACGGCGCTCGCACCTATCTGCTCCAGGACGACGACGGCCAGACGATCGAGTCGCACTCGATCTCGGCTGGCTTGGACTATCCGGGAGTTGGGCCAGAGCACGCATGGCTGGCCGACATCGGCCGGGCACAGTACCTTCCCGCCTCCGACAGCGAGGCAATGGAGGCCCTCAGGCTGCTCAGCCGCACCGAGGGAATCATCCCAGCCATCGAGTCGGCACACGCACTCGCGGGCGCACTCAGGCTGGGCCGCGAACTCGGGCCGGACGCGGTCATCCTCGTGAACCTCAGTGGTCGCGGTGACAAGGACATGGAAACCGCAGGCGCCTACTTCAACCTTCTGGACGGTGCCAGGTGAGCCAGGTCGAAGACGCAATAACCGCGCGCACGGCCGTCGGAAGCGGTGCCCTCATCGGCTACCTTCCGGTCGGATTCCCCGACCTGCCCGCGAGCATCGATGCCGCGGTCGCCCTCGTCGAGAACGGGGTCGACGTCCTCGAGCTCGGACTGCCATACTCCGATCCCGTCATGGACGGCTCGGTCATCCAGCGCGCGACCCAGGCGGCGCTGGCCAACGGCTTTCGCCTGCAGCACGCCTTTGAGGCTGTCGCGGCCATTCGCGCGCGCGTGACCGCGCCCGTACTGCTGATGACCTATTGGAATCCGATCACCCAGTTCGGAGTAGAGCGCTTTTCCGACCAGCTGGTCGCGGCCGGGGGAGCGGGCCTCATCACCCCTGACCTCATCCCGGACGAGGCGTCGGAGTGGCTCACCGCCTCAGAACGCACCGGTCTCGACCGCGTCTTCCTCGCTGCGCCGTCCTCAACCGACGAACGGCTCGCGCGCGCCAGTTCGCTCAGTCGTGGCTTCGTCTACGCCGTGTCGACGATGGGCACCACGGGCGCCAGGACGGATGTCGACTCGGCCGCGCGCACGCTCGTCTCACGGCTGCGCACCGCCGGCGACACCCGCGCGTGTGTCGGGCTCGGCATCTCCACCGCGCAGCAGGTGCGCGAGGTCCTGGGCTACGCGGATGGCGCGATCGTCGGCTCCGCACTGGTGAAGTCACTCGCCGACGGGGGAGTCACCGCGGTCGCGAAGACCGCCGCTTCTCTGGCCAGCGGCACGACGCCGAGCGAGTAACGTATTCGCGGCTCTCTCGCGCTCCGGCGCGATAGGTGCTTCCGGCTGCGCTACACTCTGAGAACACCTATTCGGATCCAGATGGCAATGACGCCTCGACCGATACCCCAGCAGTGTCCGGATCAGGCAAAGTCAGCGCTCGTCACAAGCGAGGCGATGGGCACGTCCCGAAGACTCCAACATTCGAGGCATCGAGGGTCGAATCTCAGACCCGCCCGTTCAATTCCTTCTGGGCCGCTGAAGTCCCGCATACATCTGTCATCTCCAGAGGACGGTACTTCAATGGCAGTCACGCCACCCTTTTCACGTTTCAGCTCGGTTCCCGCGGCAACCGGCCTCTATGACCCGGCCAACGAGCGGGACGCCTGCGGCCTGGCCATGGTCGCGACGCTTCGCGGGACCGCTGGCCACGACATCATCGACGCGGCACTCGGAGCCCTGCGCAACCTCGAGCACCGCGGTGCGATCGGCTCAGACGCCGGAACCGGAGACGGCGCGGGCATCGTCACGCAGATCCCGGACGCGTTCCTTCGTGCGGTCGTCGACTTCGACCTTCCCCAGCAGGGACGGTATGTCGTCGGCATGGCGTTCCTCCCGACCGACGTGGAGACACGAGAAGTCGCGCGCCGCGGCATTGAAGCTCTTGCCGCGCAGGAGCAGCTCGAGGTTCTCGGCTGGCGTGAGGTCCCCGTGCGCCCGGAGGGCCTCGGACACCTCGCTCGCGAGGCGATGCCGCATTTCGAACAGCTCTTCCTTGCAAGCACCCGTCGCACCGAGACCGGCTCGGCCGTGTCTGGCATCGCGCTCGACCGTCAGGCCTTCCGCCTCCGCAAGCGCGCAGAGCGCGAGTTCGAGGTCTATTTCCCGTCGCTGAGTTGTCGAACACTCGTCTACAAGGGCATGGTGACCACGCTCCAGCTCGAACCGTTCTACCCCGACCTGTCCGACCCTCGCTTCGCTTCGCGCCTGGCCCTCGTGCACTCGCGTTACTCGACCAACACCTTCCCGTCCTGGCCGCTGGCCCAGCCATTCCGCATGCTCGCGCACAATGGTGAGATCAACACGGTCCAGGGCAACCGCAACTGGATGCGCGCCAGGCAGTCCCAGCTGCACTCAGAGGTGCTCGGGGACATGGACTCGATCTTTCCGATTCTCACCCCGGGAGCAAGCGACTCTGCCTCCCTGGACGAGACGGTCGAACTCCTGACCCTCGGCGGCCGTTCGCTTCCGCACGCGATGATGATGACCATTCCCGAGGCGTACGAGAACCAGCAGGACATCGATCCGGCTCGCCGCGCGTTCTACGAGTATCACTCCATGCTCATGGAGCCGTGGGATGGCCCGGCGGCTCTCGTCTTCACCGACGGAACCCTGGTCGGTGCGACCCTGGACCGCAACGGTCTCCGCCCAGGCCGCTACCTCGTCACGAGCGACGGTCTCGTCATCCTCGCGAGCGAGATCGGTGTACTGGATGTCGACCCCAGCCTCGTGGTGCGCAAGGGCAGGCTGCGCCCCGGCAAGATGTTCCTCGTCGACACCGAGGCCGGCAGACTCATCGAGGATGACGAGGTCAAGGGCGAGCTCGCGGCGTCCCAGCCGTGGGGCGAGTGGCTCGACGCGGGCAGGATCAACCTCAAGGACCTTCCGGATCGCGAGCACATCATGCACACGCCCGCGTCCGTGACGCGGCGCCAGCGCACCTTTGGCTACACCGAGGAGGAGCTGCAGGTTCTTCTCGCCCCGATGGCACAGAACGGAGCTGAGCCCATCGGTGCGATGGGCTCAGACACCCCGATCGCGGTGCTCGCGGAGCGTCCGCGCCTGTTGTTCGACTACTTCACCCAGCAGTTCGCTCAGGTCACCAACCCGCCGCTCGACAGCATCCGTGAGGCTGTTGTCACGTCGATGAAGCTCGGGCTCGGGCCGGAGCGCAACCTGCTGACGGCGACGCCGGAGCACGCGTACCAGATCATCCTCGACTTCCCGGTGATCAACAACGACGAGCTCGCCAAGATCCAGCACATCGACGCATCGCCGGGCAGTCGCACCACCACGACCCTGCGCGGCCTGTACCGCTTCGACGAGGGTCCGCAGGCGATGCAGAACCGCATCGATGCCATGTGCGTCGAAGCCGACGAGGCAATCGAAAACGGCGCGAAGTACCTCGTGCTGTCTGACCGCGACTCCAACAAGGACCTCGCGCCGATCCCGTCGCTCCTCATGGTGTCTGCGATCCACCACCACCTCATCCGCAAGGAGAACCGGCTCAAGGTCGGGCTCATCGTCGAAGCGGGTGACGTGCGCGAGGTGCACCACGTCGCGCTTCTGATCGGCTATGGCGCGTCCGCGATCAACCCCTACCTCGCCATGGAGAGTGCCGAGGAGCTGGTGCGCAACGGCACCGTCACCGGCATCAGCCAGGAGAAGGCCGTCGCGAACCTGATCAAGGCGCTCGGCAAGGGCGTGCTCAAGATCATGTCGAAGATGGGCATCTCGGTCGTCTCCTCCTACTCCGGCGCGCAGGCCTTCGAGGCCGTCGGCCTGAACAAGGAGTTCATCGAGCGCTACTTCACCGGCACGACGAGCAAGCTCGGCGGCGTCGGCATCGACGTCGTGGCGTCGGAGAACCTGTCGAGGCACAGGAGCGCTTATCCGGATGACGCCTCCACGAGGGCGCACGAGCGCCTCGCAACCGGCGGAGAGTACCAGTGGCGTCGGGAGGGCCCGCCACACCTGTTCAACCCGGACACGGTGTTCAGGCTGCAGCACTCCACCCGCACGCGCCGCTACGACATCTTCCGTGACTACACGAAGCTCGTCGACGAGCAGTCGACCAACCTGATGACCCTCCGCGGCCTGTTCACGCTGCGTCACGGAGTCCGTCCGCCGGTTCCGATCGACTCTGTCGAGCCCGTGTCCTCCATCGTGAAGCGGTTCTCCACCGGAGCGATGAGCTACGGATCGATCAGCGCGGAGGCACACCAGACCCTCGCGATCGCGATGAACAGCATCGGCGGCAAGAGCAACACCGGTGAGGGCGGCGAGGATGTCGACCGCCTGGTCGACCCCGAGCGCCGCAGCGCGATCAAACAGGTCGCCTCCGGACGCTTCGGCGTCACGAGCATGTACCTCACGAACGCCACGGACATCCAGATCAAGATGGCACAGGGCGCGAAGCCGGGGGAGGGCGGCCAGCTGCCGCCGACCAAGGTGTACCCGTGGATCGCACGCACGAGGCACGCGACGGCGGGAGTCGGTCTGATCAGTCCGCCTCCGCACCACGACATCTACTCGATCGAGGACCTGAAGCAGCTCATCCACGATCTCAAGAGGGCAAACCCTGACGCGCGCATCCACGTGAAGCTCGTGAGCCAGTCTGGGATCGGTGCGGTCGCCGCGGGAGTCGCGAAGGCTCTCGCGGACGTCATCCTGGTCTCCGGCCACGATGGTGGCACCGGAGCGAGCCCGCTCAACTCGCTCAAGCACGCGGGTACTCCGTGGGAGCTTGGCCTGGCGGAGACACAGCAGACACTCATGCTCAACGGCATGCGCGATCGCGTCGTGGTGCAGACGGACGGCCAGCTGAAGACGGGGCGCGACGTGATCGTGGCTGCCCTGCTCGGCGCGGAGGAGTTCGGCTTCGCCACCGCACCGCTGATCGTCTCCGGGTGCATCATGATGCGCAAGTGTCACCTCGACACCTGCCCGGTCGGCGTTGCCACCCAGAACCCCGAGCTGCGCGGACGATTCAGCGGCAAGCCGGAATTCGTCGTCAACTTCTTCGAGTTCCTAGCCCAGGAGGTGCGCGAGTACCTCGCCGAGCTCGGATTCCACACGCTCGAAGAGGCGATCGGGCGATCGGACGTGCTCGATGTTAACGGCGCGATCGAGCACTGGAAGGCGGATGGACTCGACCTCACTCCGATTCTCCGTGGTCCGAAGTTCCCGGCGGATGCGCCTCGCGCACACCGCAGGCCGCAGAACCACGAGCTCGAGAAGCATTTCGATGTCGAGCTCATCAGGTTGAGCGATGCGGCACTTCGTGGCGGCGAGCACGTCTCGATCTCACTGCCGATCCGGAACACGGAACGATCCGTCGGAACGATGCTCGGGCACGAAGTCACCGTTCGCTACGGCGAGAACGGGTTGCCGACAGACACGATCGAGGTCAACCTGAACGGTTCTGCCGGCCAGTCGCTCGGTGCGTTCCTGCCCGCGGGTATCACGCTGCGCCTCGAAGGCGACAGCAACGACTACGTCGGCAAGGGACTCTCCGGTGGTGAGATCGTGCTGAGGCCCGATCGCCGCAGCCTCTTCCCTGCCGAGCGCAACGTCATCGCGGGCAACGTCATCGGCTACGGTGCGAGCCGGGGAAGCATGTTCATCCGCGGAATCGTGGGCGAACGCTTCCTCGTGCGTAACTCCGGTGCGACCGCCGTGGTCGAGGGAGTCGGCGATCACGCCCTCGAGTACATGACCGGCGGACTCGCGGTCATTCTCGGAGGCACGGGGCGCAATCTCGGTGCGGGGATGTCGGGCGGAACGGCGTACGTATACGACCTCCGTCCGGAGCGGGTCAACAGCGAGGCCCTCGCCTCGGGCGAGCTTGAATTGCTCCCGCTCGGCAGCGCGGACATAGCGATCCTGACCGACCTGCTCACGCGACATCTGGCCGAGACAGAGTCCGCCCTGGCCGCCAGGATGCTCGATGACATTGAGGTGACCATGGAGAAATTCGTCAAGGTCCTGCCGCGTGATTACGCGGCCGTGCTCGAGACCCGCGCCACTGCGGAACAAGAGGGACTGGACCCCGACGGCGACGTCGTCTGGGGCAGAATCATGGAGGTGACCGGTGGCTGACCCCAAGGGTTTTCTGAAGACGCGTAAGAGGGAGCTTCCGCCTCGCCGTCCCGTTGCCATCCGGCTCATGGACTGGAAAGAGGTCTACGAAGAGGGCGACGCAGCAACGCTGAGGCGACAGGCGAGCCGCTGCATGGACTGCGGCGTTCCGTTCTGCCACCAGGGCTGCCCGCTCGGCAACCTCATCCCGGAGTGGAACGACCTGGTCCGTCGGGGAGAGATGCGGGAGGCGAGCGAGCGCCTGCACGCCACCAACAACTTCCCCGAGTTCACCGGCCGGCTCTGCCCGGCTCCCTGCGAGACCGCCTGCGTGTTGGGCATCAACCAGGAGCCGGTGACCATCAAATTGATCGAGCAGTCGATCGTCGACGAGGCGTGGGCCAACGACTGGGTGCAGCCGCACCCTCCGGAGCGCCTCACCGGTAAGACCGTCGCCGTGGTCGGTTCCGGCCCCGCCGGGCTCGCCGCCGCACAGCAGTTGACCAGGGCAGGGCACACCGTTGCCGTGTTCGAGCGCGACGACCGGATCGGCGGCCTCCTGCGCTACGGCATCCCTGATTTCAAGCTCGAGAAGAAGGTCATCGAGAATCGACTCAGGCAGATGCAGGCAGAAGGAACCAGGTTCCGCGCGGGTGTCACGATCGGCGTGGACATCAGCTGGGCCGATCTTCGCGCTCGTTACGATGCCGTCGTCGTTGCCACTGGCGCGCTGCGGCCACGCGACCTGCCGATCCCGGGACGAGACCTGCCCGGAGTGCATTTCGCCATGGAGTACCTGACCGAGCAGAACCGGGTCGGAGCCGGCGACATCGTCCCGAATCAGATCACGGCAGAGGGCAAGCATGTCGTCATCCTCGGTGGTGGAGACACCGGTTCGGACTGCATTGGAACCGCCCACAGGCAGCACGCACTCTCCGTCACCAACCTTGCGATCGGCGTCCAGCCTCCGCTGGAGCGCCCGGACCAGCAGCCGTGGCCGATGTATCCGAACCTCTTCGAGGTCTCTCATGCGCACGAAGAGGGCGGAGACCGCGTCTATCTCGCGTCGACCGTCGAATTCCTGGCAAACGAGGTCGGAGAGGTCCGCGCCATTCGACTCGCCGAGACCGAGTACGTGGACGGCCTGAGGGTCCCGAAGGCGGGCACAGAGCGGGAGATCCCTGCGGATCTCGTGCTGCTCGCGCTCGGCTTCAGCGGCACGGACAGTGTCGAGATCGAAGACCAGCTGCACGTGCCGCTCGTCTCGGGAAACATCGAGCGCGGCGCGGACTATCAGACCAGCGAATCCGGGGTGTTCGTCGCGGGCGACGCCGGCCGAGGGCAGTCGCTCATCGTGTGGGCGATCGCAGAGGGTCGCGCGGCTGCGTCTATGGTTGATCGGTACCTTGAGGGCGAGACCCTCCTGCCGTTCCCGGTGAAGCCGACCGATAAGGCCATTGCGCTGTAGAACCTGAGCGCGCACGCGCTTGTGCAACCATGGAAGTACCCACACAGAAGGAAGACATGAGACGAGCCAAAATCGTCGCGACACTTGGCCCAGCCACGTCGAGCTACGAGAACATCAAGGCAATCATCGACGCGGGCGTCGATGTTGCACGAATGAATCTCAGCCACGGCAGCTATGACGTGCATGAGGAGGTCTACGCCAATGTGCGCAGGGCTGCGGATGACGCGGGCAAGCCCGTCGCCGTCCTGGTCGACCTCCAGGGGCCGAAGATCCGACTCGGCAAGTTCGAGGGTGGACCCTATGACCTGGCCGTCGGCGACATCTTCAAGATCACGACGGAAGAGGTCATCGGTACCAAGGAGCTCTCCGGAACGACCTTCAAGGGGCTGCCCCAGGACGTCTCGCCCGGCGACTTCCTTCTCATCGACGATGGCAAGGTCAAGGTTCAGGTCGTCGAAACCGACGGCACCGTCGTCACGACCAAGGTCGTCGTCGGTGGTCCGGTGTCCAACAACAAGGGCATCAACCTTCCCGGCGTCGCCGTCAACGTTCCCGCGCTGTCCGAGAAGGACGAGGCGGACCTGCGGTGGGGCCTGCGCCTCGGGGCAGACATCATCGCGCTGTCCTTCGTCCGCAACGCCGATGACGTGACCCGCGTGCACGAGATCATGGCCGAGGAGGGGCGAAAGATTCCCGTCGTCGCCAAGATCGAGAAGCCGCAGGCCGTCGATCACCTGGAGGCGATCATCGATGCCTTCGACGCAATCATGGTTGCGCGCGGGGACCTCGGCGTCGAGCTCCCGCTCGAGGCGGTGCCGATCGTGCAGAAGCGCGCTGTCGAGCTTGCACGCCGCATGGCCAAGCCGGTCATCGTCGCGACCCAGATGCTCGAATCCATGATCTCCAGCCCCGTGCCCACGCGCGCGGAGACCTCCGATGTCGCGAACGCGGTGTTGGACGGCGCGGATGCGGTCATGCTGAGTGGTGAGACCAGCGTCGGCGAGTATCCGGTCGTCACAGTGGCGACCATGGCGAAGATCATCGCGTCCACAGAGGACCACGGACTCGAGCGCATCGCGGAGCTCGGGACGAAGCCGCGCACCCAGGGTGGCGCGCTGACGCTCGCCGCTGCGGAGGTCGCAGAGTTCGTCGACGCCAAATACGTGTGCGTGTTCACGGAGTCCGGTGACTCCGCGCGTCGCATGTCGAGGCTGCGGGTGAAGATCCCGATGAAGGCGTTCACGCCGGACCAGGCCATCCGCCGCCGCATGGCGCTGACCTGGGGAGTCGAGTCGTTCCTCGTCGACCGGGTCACCCACACGGACGCGATGTTCCACCAGGTGGACGACATCCTGCTGGGCAACAACATGGCCGAGGTCGGCGACAAGGTCGTTGTGATCTCCGGTTCCCCTCCCGGAATCTCCGGGTCCACGAACGACCTGCGCGTTCACCGCGTCGGCGACGCGGCCAACGCGGTTGCTCCCGTCTGGAAGACGGAGTAGAGACCACACAGCAGAAACGGCGCTGGGCGCCTCCCATGACGGGAGGCGCCCAGCTCACTTTTCTCTCAGGACAACACGTCCCGCAGGAACTCCGCGTTCACGGCCCTGCGCGCACGCGAGATGATGAAGCCCACGAGCAGTAGAGCGAAGGGCAGCAGGATCAGCACCCAGCCGATCGGGCTGAGTCCCCACGCTGCCGTCGGGTCCACACCCTCGGCGACGGTTCCCGCAAGCAGGCCGAAGCGCGACATGAGGAGGTACTCTCCGAGCACGAGGCCAATGATCGCGAGCACGGGCGCGATCATCGTCTGGAAGATGTTCTCGTCACCCCGGTTCTTCCGGAAGTACGCGATCACCGCGACACACACCAGGATCTCGATCAGCACGATCGCGACGACCGCCAGTCCGCTGAACCAGAAGAACAGGTTGAGCACGGGGTCGAGCTGGAAGATCGCGAAGATGATGATGACGAGTCCGCTGATCACGGACGTGACCATGGATGCGTTGCTCGGTGCTCCGCGCCGGTTGACCGTACCGAGCCTGGCCGGGAGCACACCACCACGTCCCATCGCAAACAGGTAGCGGCTCGCCGCGTTCTGGAACGCGAGGAGCCCGGCGAAGAGGCTCGAGAGGACGAGGATACTCATGATCGTCGCCATCCACGGCCCCACGTACTGGGTCGCGAGCGAGAACAGCACCTGCGCTGGGTCAGCGAGCCCGTTGGAGAGCTTGTCCGTGACCTTGACAGACTGTCCTGCTCCCATTCCCGTCACCATTGCGAAGGCGGTCAGGGCGAAGAGCACCGTGATCACACCGACGGCAAGGTAGGTCGCACGAGGGACGACCTTCTTCGGGTTCTTGGACTCTTCGCCGTAGATCGCGGTCGCCTCGAAACCGATGAAGGACGCGAAGGCGAAGGCGAAGGCGATTCCCGCCGACCCGGCCAATCCGCCCGCGAGGATTGCCGCGGGGTTGAAGGACGCCCAGAAGTCGACTCCGTCCGGTCCACCGTTCGCAAGAATCACGATCGCGGTGACCACGAGGGCGGTCAGTTCGCACAGCATGAGCACGCCGAGCACCTTGGCACCGACGTCCACGCGAAGGAGCGAGAGCACCGTGACGACGACCCAGGCGATGAGCGCCCAGGCCCACCACGGCATGATCCCCAACTGTCCGGAGATGACTCCGCCGAAGAATCCGAAGATCGCGAGCTGCACCGCAAGGTAGGCGAGAATCGACACAAAGGCCGATGCGATGCCCGCGTTCCGCCCGAGTCCTCGCCCGATGTAGGCGAAGAACGCGCCGGCGTTGGTGACCCGCTGGCTCATCGCCGCGTAGCCGACGCTGAACAGCAGGAGCGTGATGCCGACGACCAGGTACGCTCCGGGCGCTGCCGCGCCGTTTCCGAGTACCACGGCGACCGGTACAGCACCGGTCATGCCGACGAGTGGCGCCGCAGCGGCCACGACAAAGAAGACGATTCCGATCGTGCCGAGGCGTCCCTTTTGCAGGGAGGTCTGCGGCTCGTCGGCGGTTTTTTCGGTAAGCGCCATTGAGATACTCCTCGTTGAGTTCATGGGTGCACAGATCGTCCGTATCCGAACGAGTTACTACACCTTGGCGAACGGAGCGGGCCTCGTCAAGAGGGAAACGCCAATCCGTGCGATTCATTTGGGTACGAACCATCATGGATTGTGGACTACACTCTGGCGCTATGACACCTCTCAACGGCTTCCTCCCGCCACTGACGCCGGAAGGTACGAGCGCACTCGTCCCGAGCCCGCCGTGGCACTACTCGGGCACCCTGCTCACTGTCGAGTACCGCACGAACCCGGCCAATATCCGCGCCATCCTGCCGGAGGACATCCAGCTCGCCCCCGAGGACCCCGGGGCCGTCGCCCTCATCTGGGCGGACTGGCAGTCCTGCAGCGACGGGGGACTCGAACTGCTCGACCCCGTGCGTTCGCAGTATCTCGAGGCCTTCGTCGTGGTGCGCTGCGCGTACCAGGGCACCGTCTACAGCCGCTGCGTCGCCATCTGGGTCACCAAGGACTTCGCGCTGGGCCGCGGCTGGTTCCAGGGCTACCCGAAGAAGCTCGGAGCGATCCACGTCACCCGCGTGTTCAATCGGGGGAAGGCAACGCCGAGGCTTGCGCCCGGCGCCCAGCTCGGGGCATCCCTCGCCGCATACGACCACCGGCTCGCCTCCGCGGTTGTCACGCTGCGGGAACCGTCGGAGACCAACGGCTTCGTCAACGGCCATCGGATGCTGCACAACCGGATCATGCCCTCCATCGGCAAGGATCAGGGGCTCTCGCTCGACCAGCTCGTCTCGATGGGAGGAATCGATCTCGACCTGGGGCAGGCCTGGCGGGGCGACGCAGAACTCTCACTCGCGGATTCACCGTGGGACGAACTGCACTCGATTCTCCCGGTCGACGAGATCATCGGCGGCTATTACCGCGAGGTCGGAACCACTTTCGATGGGGGAGAGCTCGTCGCCGACCGCTCCCGGCCCGTCTGAGCCGAATCACCTGAACCGAGTCAGCTGAATCGGATCAGTAGTCCTCGAGGTACTCGTCGAGCTCCCAGCGGGTGACGTCGCGGGTAGCGGGATCCTCTTCCTCTGCCTCGTAACGCGCGAGTTCATCGCGCTTGAGCACCGTGAACACGTCGATGAAAGCCTCTCCGAGGGTCTCTCGGAGCACGGTGTTGGCATCGAGCGCGTCCAACGCCTCGCGGAGAGAGCACGGAAGGATCTCGGCCGCCTCGTTCTGGTATGCCCAGCCGTCTGCGCTGGCCGGCGCCTCAAGCGCCCTGCTGAGGCCGTCGAGCCCAGCCGCGAGAATCGCGGCAACGATCAGGTACGGGTTCGCCGCACCGTCACCCACCCGGATTTCAAGCCTCGTGCCGTCCCCGCGTTCCGGCGGCACCCTGAGCATCGTGCTGCGATTGTCATGGCCCCAATTCGCGCGGTACGGCGCGAGGGTGTCCGGCCCGAGGCGCTTGTACGCGTTGACGGTCGGATTCGTGAGCGCGACGAGCGCGGGAGCGTTCTCGAGGATGCCCGCGATGAGGTGGTTCGCGGTGTCGGAGAGCTCGCCCTCGGCGGTCGACATGAGGTTCCGGCCGGTCGCATCGATGACGGAGAAGTGCAGGTGGAAGCCGCTGCCTCCCTCGTCCGTCCACGGCCGCCCGAGAAAGGTCGCGAGCTTTCCGGACCGCGCCACGATGTCCTTGACGGCGGTCTTGAACAGGAAGGTGCGATCCGCCGCATCGAGTGCTTCACCGTGCCAGAGATTGATCTCATACTGCGACGGACTGAACTCGTGGTTCCCCGCAAAAACGCCAATGTGCATCGTGTCCAGCTGGCGAAGCAGATTGAGGAAGATGCCCTCCGGATCGACCCAGGCGCCCGTCGTGTAGACGCGCCCGGTCCGCTCGAGAGCGCGCTTCCATCCGCTCTCTCCTCGCTCCGCGATGTAGAACTCGAGCTCCGGCCCGACGACCGGCGTCAGCCCGAGCGCCTGGTATCGCGCGATCACACTCTTGAGCACGGAGCGCGGTGCAATGCGGCTCTCCGTGCCGTCCGGGTTGAACGCGTCCGCGACGATGAGCGCGACGCCCGGCTCCCACGGCATGAGCGTGAGAGTCGCCGGATCCACGGTCGCCACGAGGTCAGGCAGACCACTGGACATGATTTCGTCCCCGTCGAGTACCCCGCCCCGTGTCGTCGTGATCCACACCCCCTGGCAGAAGGTCGCCCCCTTGGCGACGGAGTGGGAGAACTGGCTGACCAGAAGATCCTTCGACCTGGTAATGCCGAGGACGTCGGGATAGATCAAGCGGAGGACGTCGATACCGTCCGCTTCCAACCGCGCCTGAAGAGCAGCTACATCGGTGCCCATCTGTTATTCAGCTCCTTTGCTGATAGATCATTCGGGTATAAACGAATAGTGAGATACTAAGCCACGCCCGCGCAGACACACGATCCGGGCCGAACCAATAGTGAGGCGAGTCCATGAGAGCCCTGTTCGTCATGCACGATCACGTGAGTCCGACGGGCTTCGTCTCGGATCACCTGCGTCGCCGGGGTTTCGATGTCGACGAGATCCTCGTCGTGAGTGAAGACAACTTTCACACCCCCAATGTTGCGTTCCAGTTCCCCGATCCAGAACAGTATGACCTCATCGTCCCGATGGGTGCCCCCTGGGGAGCGTGGGACGACGCCTGTATCGGGCACTGGCTCCTGCCGGAAATCGCCTGGATCCGGTGCGCGCTCGCACGAGACATCCCCATCCTCGGAATCTGCTTCGGAGGGCAGCTCATCGCGCGCGCTCTCGGCGGCCGTGTCGCCAGGGCGCCCAAGCCGCAAATCGGCTGGACGGCGATCCACAGCGACGACACCTCTCTCGTGCCCGCCGGGCCGTGGTTTCAGTTCCATTACGACCGCTGGGAACTGCCGGATGGCGCGCAGGAGATCGCCAGAGACTCCGTGGCATCGCAGGCCTTCAGATACCGGCGCAGCCTCGCCGTGCAGTTCCACCCCGAGCTCACGACAGCCACGCTCCAGGGTTGGCTGCTCGAGGGCGGTCGCCAGCAGGTCGTCGACGATGGCCAGGACCCGGATGCGCTGCTCGCGCACACTCGGGCGGAAGAAAGCGTCGCGCAGCAGCGCACCATTGCCCTCCTCGACGCCTTCCTCACGCGGGTCGCACGGCTACCGCTGCCGACTCGCTAACCGGCCAGCTCGACCCGCACGGGAAAACGCTTGATCCCGTTCACGAAGTTGCTGCGCAGGTGATCGAGCGAGCCGCGCTGTTCCATGCCGGTGATGCGGGGGAGCAGCGTCTCGAACATGATGCGAATCTCGAGCCTCGCGAGAGCGTTTCCCATGCACATGTGCGGCCCGCCCCGACCGAACGCCATGTGTTCGTTGGGATTGCGCGTGACATCCATCCGGTACGGATCCTCGAAAACTTCCGGGTCGCGATTGCCCGCGGCGAACCAGGTGACGACCTTGTCGCCCTCCTTGATCGCCTGGCCGTTGATCTCCGTGTCCTTCGTCGCGGTGCGGCGGAAGTGATAGACCGGGCTCGCCAGACGCAGAAGTTCTTCGACCGCCCACGGGATGAGCTCCGGACGCTCCTGGAGCAGTGCCATCTGGTCGGGGTTCTGCATGAGGTAGTTCATCGAGTGCGTGATGGAGTGGCGGGTGGTCTCGTTGCCCGCGACGACCAGCAGGAGGAAGTAGCTGTTGAAATCCCGCTCGGAGAGAGGCACGTCATCCATCGGTGTCTGGTTGATGAGTCTTGAGACGAGGTCGGTGCCGTCCTTGCCCAGCCGCTCGCGCTCCAGTTCGTGGCCGTAGTCGAACACCTCCTGAGCCGCGGGGGAGCGGAACGGCAGCAGCCGATATTTCTCACTCTCGGCGGAATTCGCCAGCACATCGGCGTGCTCCGGATCGCTGTTGCCGATCATCCGGTTTCCCCAGTCGATGAGCTTGTAGATGTCTGCGTCCGGAACATCCAGCATGCGTGCGAGCACGCGGATGGGGAAGTCGGCAGCGACCTCCGCGACGAAGTCGAACTCCTTCTTGGCGAAGGCGGCGTCGAGGGTCGATGCGGTGAGTCCGCGCAGGAAGGTCTCGTAGCCCGCGACGGCCTTGGGGGTGAATTCGCCTTGCATGAGACGGCGCAGCGCGCGGTGTCGAACGCCGTCGGTCTCGAGCATGGACTTGCGCGCCTCGATCTGGTCGTCATCCAATTCCTCGGTGCTCACGCCTCCGCGCTCGCTGGAGAAGGTCTCCGTGTCGCGCAATACGCCCACGATGTCGTGATAGCGGGTGAGCGACCAGAAGCCCTTGTTGGGTGCTTCTTCCTCGTCCCAGTGCACGGGCGCATTCGCGCGCAGCTCGTCGAAGACCGCCCAGGGCTGCTCGTGTTCGAAGAGATCCAGGTCTGCCAGGGTGACGTTCGTCATTGAACTCAACTCATCCTCCAGGGGGATATTGTTTGGGTGCGAACAATCTACACCTCGGGCAGAATTCCTGCGACTCCTGCTGGTCGGTCTGACACCGCTGAAGTACCGTCAACTAGAGTGGCGACCGAGATCGCACCCAAGGAGAACTGATGCCAGGACCCCACACGCTCGCGGAGACAGAGCGGGAGGTAGAGAAGCGTCTGGGCAAGCTCCCCATCGACTATGCGTCAATGGCGGTGGCATCGAACCTGTTCCGCGCGGCCAACGCGGTACGGAACCATCTCGAGCGCACCGTGCTCTCCGAGAACGACCTGTCCTGGACGGCGTTCGTCGTCCTGTGGGTGACCTGGATCTGGGAGCCAATCGAGACGAGGCAGATCGCGCTCGAGGGCGGGTTCTCCAAGGCGACCCTGACCGGCGTGCTCTCGACACTCGAGGGCAGGGGGTGGGTGTCGAGGGAGAAGAGCCAGGTGGACGGTCGACTCGTGCTGGTGCGAATGACGCCAGCCGGGCGCACGCTCATGACGGGCCTCTTCCCCGCGTTCAACAAGCAGGAACAACACGTCGCGGCCCCCGTTCCCGCCGATAGGCGCCAGGATTTCGCCGAGATGCTTCGCCTGATCACGAGCAACGTCGAGAAGTAGCGCGCGTCTGGCTTACGCGATCTGGTGCGCGCGTCGCGACTGGCGCACAAACTCCTCGAACAACCCCGCCTGCTGCGGGTCCTCTGCCGCGGTGTCCTCCGGATGCCACTGCACGCCGACGGCCCAGCCCGCCGCATCGATCGTCACGGCCTCGACGACGCCATCCGCCGCGCGGGCGACCGCGTCTATTCCCTGACCGAGGCGATCGAGCCCCTGGTGGTGGTAACAGGACGCCCGCACCGTGTTCTCGGTGAAGCCGAAGCGCTCCGCACCCCGCTCGATGGTCACATCGTGCAGGAGGTTGTGGTGCGTCACGGGAAGGTCCTGGATGAGCGTTCCGCCTCGGGCGACGTTGACCACGTGGAGCCCGCGACAGATAGCGAGAACGGCCATGCCGCTCTCGAGCGCGTAGTCAGCAGACTTCAGGTCCGCGGTGTCCTGGATGGTATCGACGTCGTAGACGCTCTCGACCCGAGCGTCCTTCGTGTACCTGGCCGGATCGATGTCTCCGCCCCCCGGGAGAAGGATGCCATCGAAACCACCGAGCCTTTCACCCCACATGACGTCTCCGACGGGAAGAAGAGTGAACGGGTCGCCACCAGCGTTCCACACCGCTTCGAGCAGCGCTCTCGCATTCACCACCGCTCGATAACGCAGGGCGGAGGTGCTTTCTGCGAACCGACCGATGACGGCGATTCGTGGGCGGTAAACATGGGTCATCTGTACTCCGTGGATCGAGCGTTGGTCACTGCGCGCACGCTTCACGCGAATCTCCGCCGGAGAGTTGTAGAGCCACCGCCTATCGGTTAGGGTAACTCATTAGCATCCGAATGACTTAACGAAGAGTCAGGGAGACGGGAAGCGACGCACATGACAAGTATCGACGTGGTCGGCGTGAGTGTCGACACGCGGCACTTCATCGGTGGAGAACGCGTCGCCTCCGATGACACCTTCCGCAACAGTTCGCCCATCGACGGCAGCTTTCTCGGCGACATCGCGCGCGGTGGAGCGCGCGAGGTCGATCTCGCGGTGGCCGCAGCGCGGGCGGCCTTTCCGATCTGGGGCACTACACCTCCGGACGAGCGGGCGGCGATCATGAATCGCATCGCCGACCTGGTCGAGGAGAACATCGAGCAGCTCTCCATCGTCGAGACCACCGACAATGGCGGGCTGCTGCGCAGCCACCTGCGCGGTGTGATGCCCAGGGTGGCCCACAACTTTCGCTTCTTTGCCGACTGGCTGGTGAACCACCTCGGGCATCCGGACTTCGAGACCAGAGGACATAACAATCACGTCTCCTGGGACCCGTCCGGGGTCGCAGCCCTCATCACGCCGTGGAACGCCCCGCTCATGCTCGCGACCTGGAAGATCGCACCCGCTCTCGCTGCTGGGGACACCGTGGTGCTCAAGCCCGCGGAGTGGACGCCACTCACGGCATCACTTTTCGCCGACATCACGAAAGAGGCGGGGCTGCCCGACGGTGCTTTCAACGTCGTACAGGGATACGGTGGTGAGGCCGGAGCCGCCCTCGTCGCGCATCCGGGGCTCAGCCGGATCTCGTTCACCGGCTCAGTGCCGACCGCGAAGACGATCGCCACGGCCGCTGCGGAGAACCTGACGCCCTGCAGCTTCGAGCTCGGCGGCAAAAGCCCGTTCATTGTGCTCGCCGACGCTGACCTCGAACTCGCGGCCGCGCTCGCAATCGACCAGTACGACAATGCGGGCCAGGTCTGCCTCTCCGGCACGCGAATCCTGGTGCACGAGAGCATCGCGGACGCGTTCGCGGAGGCGTTCAGGTCGAAGGCGACCGCACTCAGGCAGGGCGATCCCAGAGATCCGGACACGGATATCGGCCCCCAGGTGCACCAGACACACTTCGACCGGGTGAAGGGGTTCGTCGATCGGGCGACCTCCGAGGGAGCAGACATTGTCTGGGGCGGAACGCCGAACACGGAACTCGGCGGCCTCTACTTTCGTCCGACCCTCATCAACGATCCAACCCCCGGCAGCGAGATCGTCACGCAGGAGGTCTTCGGTCCTGTACTCACGATGCAGACCTTCCAGACGGATGACGAGGTCGTCTCGCTCGCAAACGGCACGGAGTTCGGACTCGCGGCCGTCGTCGTCGCGGGGGATCGCGCGCACGCAGACTCGGTCACGACGAGGCTCGTCGCCGGCACTATCTGGGTCAACTGCTTCTTCGTGCGTGACCTGAGGGCGCCCTTCGGCGGCTCCAAGAAATCCGGGATCGGTCGCGAGGGCGGTACCTGGTCATTCGATTTCTACGCGGACGTGAAGAACACGGTCGTGGCCCCACACGGATGGAAGCCTGCATCGATGAAAGGAAGTGCTCGCCATGGGTGAAGTAGTCGGAGTGGGTCTCATCGCCCATGTCCCCACGATCATGCTGCCGAAAGAGGAGCGCATGGAGCTCAACGAAGGCAAGGACTCGACCCTCGTCTCCGCGCTCGAAAAGCTCAGGAAAGATGTCTTCGAGACCGAGGACTATGACACCGTCATCGTCATGGACAGCCACTGGGCCACCACGGTGGAGTTCGTCGTCGCCTCGCAGGATCGCCGCCACGGCCTGTTCACCTCAGAGGAGCTGCCACGAGGGATGCACGCGGTGCCCTACGACTACCGAGGCGACCCTGAGCTCGCAAACCTCATGGAGGATCGCGCGGAGAAGAACGGCACCTGGATCACCCCGATCGACGACCCCGACCTGCCGGTCATGTACGCGACGATCAACCTCTGGAAGTATCTGGGCGAAGGGCTCCCCGACAAGAAGTGGGTCAGCGTCAGCGTCTGTCAGACCGCGACGGACGAGGACTTCCTCCGCGCAGGTCGCGCGATCGGCGAGGCGATCGCGGCAAGCGATCGTAAGGTCATCATCCTGGCCTCTGGCGCCCTCTCGCACACGTTCTACAAGCTGCGCGAGCTGCGCAAGCACGAGATGGCCGATCCGAGCCACATCTTCTCGAAGGAGGCACTCGCCGCCGATTACGAGCGACTCGACTGGTTCAGGGCCGGCGACCACGCGAAGGTGCTCGACACGATGCCGGCGTTCCACAAGGTGCGGCCAGAGGCGATGTTCGGCCACTGGCTGCTCACCGCGGGCGCCATCGGTGAGGAGGCCTGCACCGCGCCGGGCATCCAATACAGCGACTACGAGAACTCCGTGGGAACCGGGCAGGTGCACATCTGGTTCCCCCGTCCGGACGGCGGATTCCCCGCACCGAAGGATCTGGTCCTCTCTCGTGACTGAGTATCGCCGCATCCTTCTCGACGGTTTCGCCACGGAGGTCGTCCGCCACGGAGACGCCCTGGTCGCGGGCGACGGGCGCGAGGTCGCGATCGAGGATGCCGTCCACCTGCCGCCGACCGTGCCGAGCAAGATCATCGCCGTGCACCTCAACTACGCGAGCCGTACCGAGGAGTTCATGACGAGGCTGCCGTCCGCACCGACCTATTTCCATAAACCGGTGACCGCGCTGAACAGCCACGAGGGAGCGGTTGTGCGACCGGAGGGCTGCAGGTTCCTGAACTTCGAGGGCGAGATCGTGATCGTCATCGGGCGCACCTGCCGCAATGTCGCGCCCGCCGATGCCGGCGACTACATCGCGGGATACACCGTCGGTAACGACTACGGGCTGCACGATTTCAGGGACACGGATGCCGGCTCGATGCTTCGCGTCAAGGGCAGCGACACACTCGCCCCCGTCGGCCCAGGGCTCGTCACGGGCTGGGACTTCCACGACAAGCGCATCCGCACCATCGTGAACGGCGTCGTCCGCCAGGACGACAGCACCGCGAACATGAAGTGGGACATGAACTATCTCGTGGCCGACATCGCCAGGACGATCACCCTGAGCCCAGGGGACCTGCTGTTCACCGGAACCCCCGCGTTCTCTCGCCCGGTCGAGCCCGGGGATGTCGTCGAGGTCGAGGTCGAGGGCCTCGGCACCCTGCGCAATCACATCGTCACCGGTCCAACCGCCATCCGCACGGATGTCGGCGCCCAGCCGAGCGCGAGCGAAGAGGTCGTCTCGACAGCGCTCGGTGGCGACTGGGAGTTTCGGGGCATCCGTACCCCGTCGAAGGACCTGTACCCCTCCACAGTTCAGGAGAAAGCGGTGCAGGAGAAAGCAGCGAAGGACACGCAATGATCAAGGTCGAAGTGGACATGAACCTCTGCCAGCACTACGGGCAGTGTGTTTTCGAGGCGCCGAGGATTTTCCACCTGAACAGCGACGACAAACTCGAGTACCTCGCGGAGGCCAACGACGACGAACGCGACCAGGTCGAAGCCGCTGTCGACGTCTGTCCTATGCAGGCCATCCGAATCGTCGAATAGGTGGACGCCGTACCCGATGCCGCCCCCGTCATCATCGTCGGCGGAGCGATGGGCGGGCTTCGCGCGGCAGAGGCACTGCGCAAATCGGGGTATTCCGGTCCGCTCACGGTTATCGGCGAGGAACTGCACGCGCCATATAACCGGCCGCCCCTGTCAAAAGAGGTGCTGTCCACCGTCGTGACCCACGAGGCCGTCGCTTTTCCCCGGCGCGCGGCGACGGAGGATGTCGAGTGGCTGCGCGGCAGGTCCGCGACCGCAGCGGATCTCGACGCCCACACGGTGACGACGGATGACGGCGTGAAACACGCCTGGCGCGCCCTCGTCATTGCGACCGGGCTCCGCGCCAGGAGACTCACCCTTCCCGGCCGACAGGATCCGTCCATGCCCGGCCGGTACACGATTCGCACCCTCGACGATGCGATCGCGCTGCGTGAAGAATTGCGAGAGGGACGCCGCCTCGTCGTGCTCGGATCGGGATTCCTCGGCTGCGAGGTCGCCGCGACGGCACGCAAGCTCGGTTGCGAGGTGACGATCGTCTCGCCGAGCGAATTGCCCATCATCCGACCGCTCGGCCTGGAGCTCGCCGCGGAGATCCAGCGCAGGCACGAGGCGCACGGCGTGCAGTTTCGCATGGGAAGGAGCGTGGTCGACGTGCTCGGTGACGCGCGGTTCGCCGGAGTCGTGCTCGACGACGGCGAACGACTGGACGCGGATGTCCTGGTCGAGGCCATCGGATCCGAGTGCAACAGCGAGTGGTTGGCTGGCACCGGCCTCGACACGACTGACGGTGTTCTTGCGGATGCCGCCATGCGCGCCGTCTCGCTGGACGGCACCGTGCACGACGACGTCTACGTCGTCGGCGACATCGCGCGCTTCCCGCATCTCGTGTTCGATCAGACCCCGCGCAGGATCGAGCACTGGAACATTCCGACAGACACGGGAAAACGGGTCGGCGCGGTCCTCGCAGCGAAGCTCGCTGATGATGGCTCCTTTATTGAGATAGCGGCGCGGCCGTTCACACCAATGCCCACTTTCTGGTCCGTGCAGTTCGAGATCGACCTGCGCGCGTACGGCCTGCCGTCGCTCGCCGATGAGACCCGACTGCTCGAGGGGGAGTTGGCCGGCGCCTGCGTTCTGGGCTACTACCGGGGCGGTCGGATGATCGGAGTAGTCGGTCTGGGGATGCAGGCCGCGCTCATGCCGTACCGGCAGGTGATCGCTGCCGGAGGCGCTCAGTAGATACTGATCACGCAGATTGTTGCGATCCTGCGCGTCTGATCAGGGACGTCGACCGACGGCCGTGGCGTCGCCTTGCCTGTTGCCTGGGCAGCGCGTTGGTGTCTTCGACGCGGGCGTCGGCGACCACACCGCGGGGGCTCGCGGCACCCGTGAAATTCCAGATCTGCCAGCACGCCACTGCTGCAACAAGGATCGAGAGCAGCCCGAGCGGGTTTCTCAAGTAGACGAGCCAGTAACCCAGATGCGCGGGGGAGGCGACAACCTCACCGATTATCGCTTTCGTCGACACGTGCCATGGGTCGATCGTCGCATTCGCGTCGCCCTTTGTGTCGATCGTGCCATCGGAGTGGATGGCGATCAGGCGATGCGTGATGACCCCTCCGTGTTCATAGAAGGAGATCGGTTGGCCCAGGTGATACACGCCATCCTTGACGATGACAGCGCTGGTGGGCGGGATGGTCGGTGACATCGAACCGGTCTGCACCGCGTAGATCTTGTATGGAAGCAGCCCGGACAGCGCCAGAACGAGCGCTCCGAGCAACAGCATCGGGACGAACAATACGGCAGCGATCTTGATCCGCTTCATGAACAACTTTCAGACAGTCCTGAACTCCTGCGAGGATGTCGCCCCGGAACCGATCCGGGGCGACATCCTCGACAGCGATCGGTGTTACGGAACCTGGTTGACCTGCGTCGCCACGATCGAGTACGGCAGTCCTGTGCCGCTTCCGTCTGCGGCGCTGACGTAGTTCTGGTCGTTCGTGTCATGCGTGACGAGGTAGCCCTGCGTCGACGCGGGATAGACGTTGAATGCCAGCGGAGGCGTCACCGTCTTGCTCGCGAACGCGAAGGTGAACGACACGTTGCCATGTGCACCAGGAGCAAGGTTGCTCGCGATTTTGTACTGCTTTGCCAACGGCCAGCACCCCGCGGGCGAGAACGGCCCACAGGTCCCCGAACGGTCGTTCAGGTTGGTCGAGTGGAACAACGCAGTTCCATTTGCAGACAGGCTCGCTTCCCCATAGGTACCGAGGTTGTTCAGCGCGCTGAGAGCGGTGGCGTTGTTGAAGACGATGTAGACGTCCTCGGGGTTCTCACCGCTGTTCGTGTAGTTGACGGTGACGGTCTGAGGGTCGCCGGGCAGCATCTTGGTGAAGGAGAGGTTCATGTTCTCCGCTCCACTTCCGCCGTATGGGGTGACCTTGATGGAACCGACCGTGCCGCCGATGGATCCGGTGTGCGTGTCGCTGAAGTATGCACCCGTTGTGCTTGATGCGACCCAGGCTGTGCCACCGAGCAACGCAACGGTTGCCAGCAGCGCCAGCCCTCGCGATTTAACTGTTTTTAACATGAACGTCCTTCTCTTGATTGGTCTGCGCTCACGCTCCCCACAGGGGATCGTGAGCAACATCGGGTTGACTCAATCGGTCGCGAAGGCAGTCGCAGTGCACTAACAGGCTCGGATGTAAAAGAACAGGCGGGTTCTGTTCCACCACGACGGATCTCTGCGAGGGATCAGTCGATCGTGCTCGAACGGATCCGGAACAGTGCGGGTAGGCAACGAACCCATTCGCGAGGCCGCCGGGTGAGCGGACCTCGGCTATCACTATCCACTCGTTTATACAATTCCGCAAGGCCCGCGGCAAACTATCGTTCCGGGCCGCGAATGCGTCACACTGCGCAGTGGCGAGCCGACCCCATCAGGAGAAAAGAAATATTGTGCCGGTGGTGGGACTCGAACCCACACGCCCTTTCGAGCAAAGCATTTTGAGTGCTCCGCGTCTGCCATTCCGCCACACCGGCGCACAGTAACGGTTGTCAGAATACCGTAGGCTTTAGCTCGTGACTGACCAGGAAACCCCCACACAAGTTCCCCGCCGCGTCGTTGTGGCAGAAGACGAGTCACTGATTCGCCTGGACATCGTCGAGACGCTTCGCGACAACGGCTTTGAGGTCGTTGGCGAGGCGGGAGACGGAGAAGCGGCCGTCGCACTCGCGACAGAGCTGCGCCCGGACCTGGTCATCATGGACGTCAAGATGCCGCTCCTTGACGGGATCTCAGCCGCCGAACGCCTGACGAAGAACCACATCGCCCCGGTCGTCCTGCTCACTGCCTTCAGCCAGAAGGAACTCGTCGAGCGAGCAACGGAGGCCGGCGCATTGGCCTACGTCGTCAAGCCGTTCACCCCCAACGATCTTCTCCCTGCCATTGAGATCGCACTCGCTCGCTACGCGCAGATCATCACCCTCGAAGCGGAGGTCACCGACCTCGTCGAGAGGTTCGAGACCCGCAAGCTCGTCGACCGCGCCAAGGGCTTGCTGAACGAGAAGATGGGCCTCACCGAGCCCGAGGCATTCCGCTGGATCCAGAAGGCATCCATGGATCGTCGCCTCACCATGCACGACGTCGCCCAGGCGATCATCGAGCAGCTCTCGGCCAAGAAGTAGGACTGCTCAGCGCGCTGAGAGCTCAGCGATCGCGGAGCATGTTCGTGATCCGCACGGTGGACAGCCTGCGGCCCTCCGCGTCGCGAATGACGATTTCGTGAGTGGTCAGGGTGCGCCCAAGGTTGAGTGCCGTGCACGTTCCCGTGACGACACCGGATGAGATCGAACGCGTGTGACTCGCATTGATCTCGATGCCCATGGCGATGCGTCCTGGCCCCGCGTGGATCGCAGCCGAGATCGAGCCGAGGGACTCGCCCAGCACGACGTGGGCACCGCCGTGAAGGATACCGATCACCTGCCGGTTGCCCTCAACCGGCATCGTCCCGACGGAATACTCGGCCGACAACTCCTGGAATTCGATTCCGAGCCTGCGCGTGAGTTCGCCGCCGCCCGAAGACACCAGCCGCTCGACAAGAGTCGGGTCGAGGTTCTCGGGAAAAATCGTCATCGGCGTCCTTTACACGGCACTGGAGGGTCTGTCGGCGGCCGCGGCTAGGCTGGCTGCGTGACGGACAACGAAAAGCCTACCCTCCTGATTATCGATGGCCATTCGCTGGCGTTTCGCGCCTTCTACGCGCTCCCGGTAGACAGTTTCCAGACCCGCGACGGCCAACACACCAATGCGATCCACGGCTTCATCGCGATGCTCATCAGCCTGTTGCAGACCGAGAAGCCCACACACCTCGCCGTCGCGTTCGACATCTCGAGATACTCCTTCCGCACGCGTGAGTACCCGGAATACAAAGGAACCCGCGGAGAGACCCCGCCAGAGTTCATCGGGCAGATCCCGCTGCTGGAAGAAGCCCTGCACGCCATGAACATCGTCACCGTGACGAAAGAGGACTACGAGGCCGACGATATCCTCGCCACCCTCGCCACGCGCGGTGCAGCCGACGGGTACCGCGTGCTCGTGGTCTCCGGTGACCGCGACGCGATCCAGATGATCAACGACGACGTCACTCTGCTCTACCCGAACGCCCGCGGCGTCTCGGAGCTCAAGCGGTACGACAGGGATGCCGTGGTCGAGCGCTACGGCATCGAACCGCACCAGTACCCGGATGTCGCGGCTCTCGTCGGCGAGACGAGCGACAATCTGATCGGTATCGACAAGGTCGGCGAAAAGACCGCGGTCAAATGGATCAACCAGTATGGCGGACTGGACCAGATCCTTGCCCACGCGGATGAGATCAAGGGCGTTGTCGGCGAGAAGCTGCGCGAGCAGAAAGACAACGCGGTCCGCAATCGCAGGCTCAACCACCTGCTCACCGATGTCGACCTCCCCGTCGGCCCCGCGGACCTCGAACGCCGCCCGATCGACGAGACCGCCGTGCGCGACGTCTTCGACAGGCTCCAGTTCCGCACACTCCTCACCAGACTGCTCAAGATCGCTGGCGGCGACGGACCCTCCACGACCGCAACGGATGTCGAGGACTCCGGGAAGTCCGGCACGGACGCCCCGGCAGTGAGGACGCTCGTCGACGAGGAACTGGGATTCTGGATCACTCGGGCAACGAAGGACGGCACACTCCCGCTCGGCCTGCAGCTCGACTTCGGCCCGGAGGGCATCGCGGGGTTCGGTCTCGCCTCTGCGACGGATTCCGCCTACGTTCCGTGGGCAGCCGGGCGCCCCGACTATCGCGCGCTCGAGGCCTGGCTCGCGAGCGATGCGCCCAAGTTCCTCTTCGATTCCAAACCGCAGTACAAGGCGCTGCACAAGGCGGGAGTCGAGCTGAGGGGAATTGCCTTCGATGTCACTCTCGCGGCCTGGCTGATCAAACCGGGTGCGCACTCCAGGGATCTCGCGACGCAGGTCTACGACCTGCTTGGCGAACGTATCCCACAGGCCGATCCGAACCAGCTGGTGCCGGACACGGAGGCACTGAGTTCTGCGACCGAGGCCTGGTACGTCCTCCAGCTCGCGGAGTACCTCGCGGAGCGACTCGAGCCCGGCTCCCGGTCTGTGCTGGATGAGATCGAACTGCCGCTGCTCCCGATCCTCGCGACCATGGAGCTCACCGGCATCACCGTCAATGCGCAGATCCTCTCGCGCCTGTCATCCGAATTGGGAGAGAAGGCGGCCGGCCTTGCCGCCAGCGCGTATGCAGAACTGGGGCACGAGGTGAACCTCGGGTCGCCCAAGCAACTGCAGCAGGTGTTGTTCGATGAGCTGGGGATGCCGAAGACGCGCGCGAACAAGACCGGCTACTCGACGGACGCGGCATCGCTCGCGGACCTGCAGGACCGCAGCCCGCATCCCTTCCTCGATCTCCTGCTGCAACATCGCGACGCGACCAAACTGGGACAGATTGTCGAGACACTCGCCAAAGCCGTGGGGCCCGATGACCGCGTGCACACCACCTACGACCAGACGGGCACGAGCACCGGCCGTATCTCCTCCGTCGACCCGAACCTGCAGAACATCCCGGTCCGCACCGAGGTCGGTCGACAGATCCGCTCGGCATTCGAGAGCGGCCCGGAGTTCACCACCCTCCTCACGGCCGACTACTCCCAGATCGAGATGCGAATCATGGCGCATCTCTCGGGCGACGCGGGGCTCATCGAAGCGTTCAACTCCGGAGAAGACCTGCACCGCTTTGTCGGGTCCCGCATCTTCGGGGTCGACCCGTCCGAGGTGACCCCGACAATGCGAAGCAAGGTCAAGGCGATGTCGTACGGACTCGCCTACGGCCTGAGCGCGTTTGGTCTTTCCAAGCAACTGCGCATCGACACCTCCGAGGCAAAGCAGCTCATGGCCGACTACTTCGAGCGCTTTGGCGCGGTGCGCGACTACCTGCGCGGCGTCGTCGAACAGGCGAGAAAGGATGGCTATACCGAGACGATCTTCGGACGCCGCCGCCCGTTCGGCGACCTCAACTCCTCCAACCGCGTGCTGCGCGACAACGCGGAACGTGCCGCTCTCAACGCGCCGATCCAGGGCTCGGCCGCCGACATCCTCAAGATCGCCATGCTCGGCATCGCGGATGACATCCGGGAGAAGAAACTGGGGTCGAGGATGCTCCTGCAGGTGCACGACGAACTGGTTTTCGAGGTCGCCGAGGGCGAGCTCGAGACGATGACGAGCCTCGTCACCGCGCGGATGGGACACGCGGCCGACACCAGGCAATTGAAGGTTCCACTCGATGTGCAGGTCGGTACGGGCAAGAATTGGGACGAGGCCGCGCACTAGACACGCGTTACACACCGGACGATTCAACGAGCAGGGGAGAGCACGATGTCAGAGAGAAAAGTAACGGTGAAGTCGACCGTGGGGCTGCACGCTCGGCCCGCGGCACTGTTCAGCCAGGCTGCGGCGGCAACGGGCGTGGCCGTGACGCTCACGCGTGGCGACGGGACCTCGGTGAATGCTGCAAGCATCCTCGGGGTGTTGTCTCTCGGCATCGCGCACGGCGACGAGGTCACACTGAGTGCGGACGGGAGCGGCGCTGAGGGTGCGCTCGACTCGCTCGCTGCACTCCTCTCCACAGACCTCGACGCGGAGTAGCTGTAGTTCCCTGTGAGGTCGGGGACTCGATCGTTCGACGCCTCACGCGTAGGCTCGAAAGATGACACAGGGGAATCGAGAACGCACCGCCATCGACGCGATCGCGGAGGAATGGGTAGACACCGAGCTGGAGTTGTTCCCGGAGTACCACGTGTACCTCGGCAGGCCCGGCCGCGAGGGCGAATACGCCGACTACTCACCGGCGGGTGCGGAACGCGCCGTCGCCGAGACGAGGAAGACGCTGAAGCGCATCACGGAAGCCGAGGCTGCCGACGATGTCGACCGCGTCACCAAGATGGACCTCAGCCGAGTACTGCAACTGGCGATCGACAAGCACGAAGCGGGCTTCGACCAGCGAGACCTCAACGTCATCGCGTCGCCCGCGCAGGGCCTGCGCGACATCTTCGACCTTGTCCCCACCGCGACGGAGGAGGACTGGAACGCCATCGCCACGCGAATGCGCAACCTCCCTGCCGCGATGAACGGGTACATCGAGACCCTGCGTTCCGGTATCGACGCGAACAACGTGCCGGCCATCCGACAGGTGCGGGAGATCATCGCCCAGGCGCGAAAGCAAGTGTCCGCGAACGGATTCTTCTTCGAGTTCGCCGCTGGCGCCGCACCGGAGAGCGGAGAGCTTCCGGATTCACTGAAGAACGATCTCGCAACCGGGGCCGCCAAGGCCGCAGCGGCATATGGCGCACTCGCCGAATTCCTCGACACGGAACTCGCTCCGCATGCGCCCGAAAAAGACGCCGTCGGGAGAGAGCTGTACGAGATCGCCTCCCGCGACTTCCTCGGCGCGACCGTCGACCTCGACGAGACCTATGAGTGGGGTATCGCTGAACTCGCGAGGATGGTGGCGGAGCAGGAGTCCATCGCGAGGGAGATCAAGCCGGGCGCATCCGTGAAGGAAGCGATCGAATTCCTGGACCAGGACTCCACACGGAAACTGCACGGCACCGACGCTCTGAAGGCCTGGATGCAGGAGACCAGCGACCGCGCCATCGATGAACTCGCGGGAACCCAGTTCGACATTCCTACCGAACTTCGGCGTCTCGAATGCATGATTGCTCCGACCCAGGAGGGCGGGATCTACTACACCGGACCGACCGACGACTTCTCACGTCCGGGTCGCATGTGGTGGAGCGTGCCGGAAGGTGTCACCGAGTTCGATACCTGGCGTGAACTCACGACGGTCTATCACGAGGGTGTTCCCGGTCATCATCTCCAGGTCGGACAGGCCACCTACAACAAGGACTCGCTCAACTCCTGGCGCCGACAGTCCTGGACCTCCGGGCATGGCGAGGGCTGGGCGCTCTACGCTGAGCGCCTCATGGAGGAACTCGGGTACCTCGACGACCCGGCGAACCGCCTCGGGATGCTCGACGGACAGCGGATGCGTGCTGCCCGCGTCGTCCTCGACATCGGTGTGCATCTCGAGAAGACCCGACCAGACGGCACCGGGCCGTGGACGGGCGACTTCGCGTTCGAGTTCCTCTCGCACAACGTCAACATGAACGAGCCGTTCGTTCGCTTCGAGGTCAATCGCTATCTCGGCTGGCCCGGGCAGGCACCGTCGTACAAGGTCGGGCAGCGGATCTGGGAGCAACTCCGCGACGAATACCGGCGACGCGAGGGAGCGGACTTCGACATCCGCGCCTTCCACAAGAAGGCCTTGGGACTCGGGGGAGTCGGACTCGACACTCTCCGCGCGGCTCTCCTGCCGGATTGACCTTCTCGGCTTGGCCCCTGACGCGCTGGCACGATAAGCTAGAGAGTCGCAGTCTGCGATGTTTTATCCGCCTGCCACTGGCGACAACACAAACGCACCATTTCGACAGTGGCCCGATTGTGCCCCGAGGGGCATCTTCCATCCTGGAGCAATTACTACATGACAACCGCAACGACCGTCGGCCCCAAGCAGGTCGCCATCAACGACATTGGATCTGCTGAAGATTTTCTGGCCGCGGTCGAAAAGACACTGAAGTTTTTCAACGACGGAGACCTCATCGAGGGTGTCGTCGTCAAGATCGATCGTGATGAGGTCCTCCTCGACGTCGGTTACAAAACGGAGGGCGTCATTCCCTCCCGCGAGCTCTCCATCAAGCACGATGTAGACCCGACGGAGGTCGTCCAGGTCGGCGACAGCGTCGAGGCACTCGTCCTGCAGAAGGAAGACAAAGAAGGCCGCCTCATCCTGTCGAAGAAGCGCGCACAGTACGAGCGTGCGTGGGGCGACGTCGAGAAGATCAAGGATGACGACGGAGTCGTGACCGGCACGGTCATCGAGGTCGTCAAGGGTGGCCTCATCGTCGACATCGGTCTTCGTGGGTTCCTTCCTGCCTCTCTCATCGAGCTCCGCCGCGTCCGCGACCTCACGCCGTATCTCGGCCAGGAGATCGAGGCCAAGATCCTCGAGCTCGACAAGAACCGCAACAACGTCGTGCTCTCCCGTCGCGCGCTGCTCGAGCAGACGCAGTCCGAGAGCCGCACCACCTTCCTCAACAACCTCGCCAAGGGCCAGGTTCGCAAGGGTGTTGTCTCCTCGATCGTCAACTTCGGCGCCTTCGTCGATCTCGGCGGGGTCGACGGCCTGGTTCACGTCTCCGAGCTGTCCTGGAAGCACATCGAGCACGCCTCAGAGGTCGTCGAGGTTGGCCAGGAGGTCACCGTCGAGATCCTCGAGGTCGACCTCGAGCGCGAGCGCGTGTCGCTGTCGCTCAAGGCCACCCAGGAGGACCCGTGGCAGGTCTTCGCTCGCACCCATGCCATCGGCCAGGTTGCGCCCGGAAAGGTCACGAAGCTCGTTCCGTTCGGCGCGTTCGTTCGCGTTGCAGACGGCATCGAGGGCCTGGTTCATATCTCCGAGCTCTCCGGCAAGCACGTCGAACTCGCCGAGCAGGTCGTGTCGGTCGGCGAAGAGGTCTTCGTCAAGGTCATCGACATCGACCTCGAGCGTCGCCGCATCTCGCTGAGCCTCAAGCAGGCCAACGAGGGTGTCGATCCCGAAGGCACAGAGTTCGACCCGGCGCTCTACGGAATGCTCACGGAGTACGACGAGCAGGGCAACTACAAGTACCCCGATGGCTTCGACCCCGAGACCAACGAGTGGAAAGAAGGCTTCGAGACCCAGCGCGAGAAGTGGGAGCAGGACTACGCTGCAGCCCAGGCTCGCTGGGAGGCCCACAAGAAGCAGGTCGCGGCTGCCGCGAACGAGGTCATCTCGGAGGTCGCGTCGTCCGGCTCCTCGTTCTCGAGTGAGTCCGGCTCGGCGGGAACCCTCGCCGACGACGAGTCGCTTGCGGCGCTTCGCGAGAAGCTCTCCAGCAACTCCTGATCACCTGTCGAAAGCGGCCGGGTCCTCGCGGACCCGGCCGCTTTCGCGTGCCGGCGCGCACCGCCAGTAGCATGGTGGCGTGCAGCCCAACGGACTCCCGTGTATCTCATAGCGCTCACCGGGGGTATCGCCTCGGGCAAGTCCACGATCAGCGAGCGACTGTCAGCCCTCGGCGCGGTCGTCATCGACGCGGATGTGCTGGCCAGGGAGGTCGTCGAACCGGGCACCCCAGCCCTCGCCGAGATCGCGTCCGAGTTCGGTACCCCCATGCTGCGCCCCGACGGCTCGCTTGATCGTGCCGCCCTTGGTGCCCTCATCTTCCGGGATCCGAAGGCCAGGGACAAGCTCAACGCAATCACGCACCCTCGAATCTGGCAACGCGTCCACAGGCTGATCGCCGAGGCAGAGCGCCAGAACCCCGACGCCGTGATCGTCTACGACGTCCCTCTCCTCGTCGAGGCCGGCACGGACCGGGATATGAGATTCGACCTCGTCGCTGTCGCGCACGCGGACGCCGCGACCCGGCTGAAGCGCCTCGTGGAGCTACGCGGCATTGAGTACGGCGAGGCCGTTCGGCGCATCGAGTCGCAGGCGAGCGACGAGGAGCGGCTGGCAATCGCTGACGTCGTGATCGACAACAACGGCACCCTGGAGGACACCCTCGCCCAGGTGGATGCACTCTGGGAGCGCGTGTCGTAGGTCGAACCTAGACTCGAAGGATGCAACCCACGCGTTCCGTTCGCCCGTTCGAGGTGATCAGCGACTACACGCCCAGCGGCGACCAACCCGCAGCGATCGAAGAACTCGCGGGCAGGATCAACGCGGGCGAGACGGATGTCGTGCTCCTCGGCGCGACGGGCACCGGCAAGTCCGCGACCACGGCCTGGCTCATCGAAAAGGTGCAGCGCCCCACCCTCGTGCTCGCGCACAACAAGACCCTCGCGGCCCAGCTGGCCAACGAGTTCCGCGAACTCATGCCCAACAACGCCGTCGAATACTTCGTCTCCTACTACGACTACTACCAGCCGGAAGCATACGTTCCGCAGACCGACACCTTCATCGAGAAGGACTCCTCGATCAACGCCGAGGTCGAGCGACTTCGACACTCCACCACGAACTCGCTACTCAGCCGCAGGGATGTCGTGGTCGTCTCGACCGTCTCCTGCATCTACGGCCTGGGCAGCTCAGAGGAATACCTCGACGCGATGATCGCGCTCCAGGTGGGCATGAAGATCGATCGGGAGGCGCTCATCCGCAAGTTCGTCTCCATGCAGTACCAACGCAACGACATCGACTTCTCCCGCGGCAACTTCAGGGTGCGCGGGGACACGATCGAGATCATCCCCATGTATGAGGAGCTCGCAATCCGGATCGAGATGTTCGGCGACGAGATCGAGGCGCTCTACAGCCTGCATCCGCTCACGGGCGACGTGGTCAAGACGCTGGACGCCGTATCCGTGTTTCCCGGCTCCCACTACGTCGCGGGGCCCGAGCGCATGCAGGCCGCGATCAGGACCATCAAGATCGAACTCGCGGAGCGGCTCGAACAACTGGAGCGCGAGGGAAAGCTGCTCGAGGCACAGCGGCTGCGGATGCGCACAACCTTCGACCTCGAGATGATGGAGCAGATCGGCTTCTGCAGCGGCATCGAGAACTACTCGAGGCACATCGACCAGCGCGAGCCGGGGGAGGCGCCGCACTGCCTCATCGACTACTTCCCCGAGGACTTCCTCGTCGTGATCGACGAGTCCCACGTCACCGTTCCGCAGATCGGAGCGATGTACGAGGGGGATGCCTCGCGCAAGCGCACCCTCGTCGAGCACGGCTTCCGTCTCCCGAGCGCCCTCGACAACCGGCCGCTCAAGTTCTCCGAGTTCCTCGAGCGCGTCGGACAGAAGGTCTACCTGTCCGCGACACCGGGCAAGTACGAGCTCGGCATCACCGACAGCGTGGTCGAGCAGATCATTCGTCCGACCGGTCTGATCGACCCGGAGATCGTCGTCAAGCCCACCAAGGGACAGATCGATGACCTGCTCGAGGAGATCCGTGCCCGCACCGAGAAGAACGAGCGCGTGCTGGTCACCACCCTCACCAAGAAGATGGCGGAGGAGCTCACCGAGTTCCTCGGCGAGGCCGGCGTGCGGGTGCGGTACTTGCACTCCGACGTTGACACCCTGCGCAGGGTCGAGCTGCTGACAGAGCTCCGACAGGGCGTGTACGACGTGCTCGTGGGCATCAACCTGCTGCGTGAGGGCCTCGACCTGCCCGAGGTCTCTCTCGTGGCGATCCTGGACGCCGACAAGGAAGGCTTCCTGCGTTCCTCGACCTCGCTCATCCAGACCATCGGTCGCGCAGCCAGGAACGTGTCCGGCGCCGTGCACATGTACGCAGATGTCCTCACCGATTCGATGAAGATCGCCATCGACGAGACGAACCGCAGGCGTGAGAAGCAGGTCGCCTACAACGTCGCTCACGGCGTGGACCCCCAGCCGCTGCGCAAGAAGATCGCAGATATCACGGACGCGCTCGCCCGGGAGGACGCGGACACGGCCCAGTTCCTCGCCGACCGAGACGGTCACAACCGAGATCGCAAGAGCAGGACCAGCCAGAAGCTGTCACCGACACCGAACCTCCGCCACGAGGGACTCGCGGCGAACGGGGCGAACGACCTCGAGTCGATCATCCGTGACCTCAACGAACAGATGTTGCAGGCCGCCGGAGAACTCAAGTTCGAGCTCGCGGCCCGCTTGCGCGACGAGGTATCCGACCTGAAGAAGGAGCTCAGGCAGATGGCGGCCGCAGGACACCTGTCCTGAGTGCCGCGCGGCGCTCCGCCACCAGCAGCAATGTCAGTGGCTTGGATAGAATCTATAGAGTGTCTATCTCGCCCGTGAAGTCCTCGTCAAAGCTCAGTGTGCACGGCGCGAGAGTTCACAACCTCCGCAACGTCGACCTCGAGATTCCCCGTGACTCACTTGTCGTCTTCACGGGCCTGTCTGGCTCCGGAAAGTCCTCACTCGCCTTCGACACGATCTTCGCGGAGGGCCAGCGCCGCTACGTCGAATCACTTTCGGCCTACGCTCGCCAGTTCCTCGGCCAGGTCGACCGGCCTGACGTCGATTTCATCGACGGGCTGAGCCCCGCCGTCTCCATCGACCAGAAGTCCACCAACCGGAATCCCCGGTCGACGGTGGGCACGATCACCGAGATCTACGACTACATGCGCCTGCTCTGGGCCAGGATAGGCGTTCCGCACTGCGCAGAGTGTGGCGAGCCGATCTCGCGCCAGAGCGTGCAGCAGATCGCTGACCAGCTCATGACTCTCGAGACGGGCACGCGGTACCAGGTCGTGAGTCCGGTGGTCTCCCAGAAGAAGGGGGAGTTCGTCGATCTCTTCCACGAGCTCGCCGCGAGCGGGTACTCCCGCGCCATCGTCGACGGGAAGCAGGTGCAGCTCACCGACCCGCCGACCCTGAAGAAGCAGTACAAGCACGACATCTCGGTCGTGGTCGACCGGCTCGTGGCGGGCGACGACATCCTGACTCGGCTCACGGACTCGCTCGAGACGGCGCTAAGGCTCACGGACGGCGTCGTCGCCATCAACTACGTCGACCTCGAGGGCGACGCGGCCTGGCGCAACTTCTCCGAGAAGCTCTCCTGTCCGAACGGGCACCCGGTGCAGCTGACCGAGATCGAGCCCCGCACCTTCTCCTTCAACGCGCCGTTCGGAGCCTGCCCGGAGTGCTCCGGACTCGGTACACGGATGTCCGTGGACTCCGAACTGCTCCTCGGCGACCCCGCACTGAGCCTGGCTGACGGCGTGATCCTCCCCTGGACCCAGTCGGGCAAGGGGTTGTTCAACTACTTCCAGCGACTGCTCGAGGGCCTCGCGAGCGACCTCGACTTCTCCCTCACGACCCCGTGGGCCGAACTGCCGGAGGAGATCCGCGACGCCGTGCTCCGCGGCAACAACTTCAAGGTCACTGTCAAGTGGAAGAACCGCTTCGGACGGGAGATGAAGTACTCGACGGGATTCGAGGGCGTCATCCCCTACATCGAGAGAAAATACCTCGAGGCGGAGACCGACTCCGCACGGCAGCGCTATGCGAGCTATCTCCGCGAGGTCAACTGCCCTGTCTGTGACGGACGAAGACTCAAGCCGGAGGTGCTCGCGGTGACCGTGCACGGCAGCAACATCGCCGAGGTCACCGAGCTCAGTCTCGCGGAGGCCTACGAGTTCATGCAGACAATGGAGCTGTCTGAGCGGGAGGCGAAGATCGCCGCGCAGGTGCTGCGCGAGATTCGGGCGCGGCTCGAATTCCTGATCGAGGTCGGACTCAACTACCTCAATCTCGGGCGCTCTGCCGGATCGCTGTCCGGGGGAGAGGCCCAGCGCATCCGTCTCGCGACGCAGATCGGCTCGGGGCTCACGGGCGTACTGTACGTGCTCGACGAGCCCAGCATCGGGCTCCACCAGCGCGACAACCTGCGCCTCATCGACACGCTCGTCAAGCTCAAGAACCTCGGCAACACACTCATCGTCGTCGAACACGACGAAGACACCATCCGCATGGCCGACTGGATCGTGGACATCGGCCCCGGAGCAGGCGAGCACGGAGGCACGGTCGTGCACTCCGGCTCCTATGACGATTTGATCGAGAACACGGCGTCGATCACGGGCGACTACCTCGCGGGGCGCAAGTCGATCCCGACTCCCGCGTCCAGGCGCCCGGTGGACAAGAAACGCATCGTCACGGTCGAGGGCGCGCGCGCCAACAACCTCAAGAACGTCACCGTCGGCTTCCCTCTCGGTACCTTCATCGGCGTCACCGGGGTCAGCGGATCGGGCAAGTCATCGCTCGTCAACGACATCCTCTACCGGGTGCTCGCGAATGAGCTCAACGGTGCGCGCCAGATCCCCGGCAAGCACACCAGGGTGACGGGCCTCGACAACCTCGACAAGGTCATCCACGTCGACCAAAATCCGATCGGTCGCACCCCGCGGTCCAACCCCGCGACCTACACCGGTGTCTTCGACAAGATCCGCTCACTGTTCGCCGAGACGACGGATGCCAAGGCCCGCGGTTATCTTCCCGGCCGCTTCAGCTTCAACGTCAAGGGCGGTCGCTGCGAGAACTGCTCCGGCGACGGAACCATCAAGATCGAGATGAACTTCCTCCCGGATGTCTACGTCGCCTGCGAGGTCTGCGGGGGAGCGCGGTACAACCGCGACACCCTCGCCGTGCGCTACAAGGGCAAGAACATCGCCGAGGTGCTCGACATGCCGATCAGCGAGGCCGCGGAATTCTTCGAGGCGATCAGCGCGATCAGTCGCTATCTCAAGACTCTCGTCGACGTCGGTCTCGGATACGTGCGGCTCGGACAGAGTGCAACGACCCTCTCCGGTGGAGAAGCGCAACGCGTGAAGCTCGCGACGGAGCTGCAGAAGCGCTCGATGGGCCGCAGCATCTACGTGCTCGACGAACCGACGACCGGGCTGCACTTCGAAGACGTGCGCAAGCTGCTGATGGTGCTGAATGGCCTGGTCGACAAGGGCAACACCGTCATCGTGATCGAGCACAATCTCGACGTGATCAAGTCTGCGGACTGGCTGATCGACCTGGGGCCAGAGGGCGGCGCAGGCGGGGGAGAGGTGCTCTTCTCCGGCACTCCAGAGCAGCTTTCGAGGGTGAAGAAGAGTCACACGGGGCGCTTTCTCGCGGAGATTCTCGGTGGGGGCGCTGCCGGTGCAGAGCTCCGTGCAACGGGCTAGCCATGGCCGACACCGTCAGTTACAGGCCCAAGGCGGGAGAAATACCCACGGAGCCGGGCGTGTATCGCTTCAGGGACGCGAACCGCCGCGTGCTCTACGTGGGCAAGGCGAAGAACCTCAGGGCCCGCCTGAGCAACTACTTCGCGCCGCTCGCGAGCCTGCACGAGCGCACCAGGCGGATGGTACTGAGCGCGAACTCGGTCGAATGGACCGTCGTGGGCACGGAGTTCGAGGCGCTCCAGCTCGAGTTCACCTGGATCAAGGAGTTCGATCCGCCGTTCAACGTGCAGTTCAAGGACGACAAGTCCTACCCGTATCTCGCTATCACGCTCGGCGAGCCGGTTCCCCGGGTGATCGTCACGCGAAAGCGCGACCTGAAGGGCGCCAGGTACTTCGGCCCGTACACGAAGGTGTGGGCGATCAGGGAGACCGTCGACCTGATGCTCAAAGCGTTCCCGATGCGCAGCTGCTCCGATGCGACCTACAAACGCGCTGTCCAGACGGGACGACCGTGCCTTCTGGGAGACATCGGCAAGTGCGCCGCCCCCTGTGTCGGCAGGGTGACCAAGGAAGAACACAGGTCGATCGCGCTCGACTTCGCCTCGTTCATGGCGGGCAATGACTCAAAGTATGTCGGCACCCTGTCCATGGAGATGAGCCGCGCTTCAGAGGCACAGGAGTACGAGCGGGCGGCAAAGCTCCGCGACCAGCTGTCGGTACTGCAGACCGTACTGTCCAAGAGCGCCGTCGTGCTCCGCGACGAGGTCGACGCCGACATCTTCGGCATCGCCCACGACGAACTCGCCGCGGCGGTCCAGCAGTTCATCGTTCGAGGCGGCCGCATCCGTGGTGTGCGCGGCTGGGTCGTCGACAAGGAGCTCGACCTCGAACTCTCCGAACTCGTCGAGACCGTGCTGCACAACGCCTACGACGGCGACGAGGCGGCCCCGCCACGACGCATCATCGTGCCAGAGCTTCCCGCCGACGCCGCGGAACTCGAACTCTGGCTCGGCGAGGTGCGGTCCGAGAAGCGCGGACGCGCGAGCAAGGTGTCGCTGCGCGTAGCGAAGCGGGGGGACGTCGCGGCACTCGCGCACACCGTCGCGACCAACGCCCACAACGCCCTCGTGCTGTACAAGACCAGGCGCAGCGGAGACTTCGTCGCCCGCTCCCAGGCGCTTGCGGACATCCAGGAGGCGCTGGGCATGGACGAGGCGCCGCTGCGGATGGAATGCTACGACGCGTCCCACCTGAGCGGCACCAACATCGTCGCGTCGATGGTGGTGTTCGAAGACGGCCTGCCTCGCAAAGACCAGTACCGCCGGTTCAGCATCCCGGATTCCAGCGATGACACCGAATCGATCTACCAGACCATATCCAGGCGTCTCGCTCACCTCGACGACGAGGTGAAGCCCGATGAGGACGGCGCCGCGCCCAGGAGGTTCGCCTATCGACCCAACCTCCTCATCGTCGACGGGGGGCAACCCCAGGTGGCCGCCGCGCAGCGCGCGTTCGATGACGCCGGGGTCACGGGCATCCAGTTGTGCGGGATTGCGAAGCGCCTCGAGGAGATCTGGCTTCCAGACTCCGAATACCCGGTCATCCTTCCCCGAAACAGTGACGCCCTGTTCCTGTTCCAGCGGATCAGGGACGAGGCGCATCGCTTCGCCATCACCTACCAGCGGCAGCGCCGCAAGAAGGACATCACCTCGGTGCTGCTCGAGATCCCGGGGCTTGGCCCGGCCCGCGTACGCGGCCTGCTTCGGCACTTCGGGTCCGTTGCACGCCTGAGGGCCGCCCAACCGGACGAGATCGCTGAGGTCAGCGGCATCGGCGCAGCACTCGCATCCACTATCGTCGCCAGACTCCACGACTGACGGCGGCGGCGCGGTTGGCTAGGCTGGGGTCAGGCCAGGCAGTACCCAGCGAAGGCGAAATTCGGATGATCGACGGCAGTCAGAGCCAGGAAGTGCTCATCGTCACGGGGATGTCCGGCGCGGGTCGTTCCACGGTCGGCAATGCTCTCGAGGACCTTGGCTGGTACGTCGTCGACAACCTGCCGCCCCAGATGCTCAGGCCCCTCGTCGAACTCGCGGAGCGCGCGGGAGATACGCTTCCTCGGATCGCCGCGATCGTCGATGCGCGCGGCGGAAAGCTCTTCGCGGACGTCCAGAGCATCGTCCACGAACTCAGGGGAAGCACCGCGGTCAGGGTGATCTTTCTCGAGGCGACGGATGCCGAACTCGTGCGCCGCTTCGAACAGGTGCGCCGCCCGCATCCGCTGCAGGGTGACGGTACACTTCTGGACGGCATCGCCGCGGAGCGCGCAACAATGCTGTCCATTCGCGAGGACAGCGACATCATCATCGACACCTCCGACCTCAACATCCACCAGCTCGCGACGAAGACAGCGGAGATCTTCGCCTCGGATGACACTCCCGGACTGCACCTGACCGTGATGAGTTTCGGCTTCAAGTACGGACTCCCGGCCGATGCCGATCTCGTCGCCGACATGAGGTTCCTGCCCAACCCGTTCTGGATACCCGAACTGCGCATGCACAACGGACTCGACGCCGAGGTACGCGATTTCGTCCTCGCCCAGCAGGGCGCCGCCGAGTTCATCGAGAACTACGCCAAAGCACTCGAGCCCGTGCTCTCCGGCTATCAGCGCGAAAACAAGAGGCACGCTACGATCGCCATTGGATGCACAGGGGGAAAGCACCGTTCAGTCGCGGTGGCGGAACAACTCGCAGCCATGCTCCGCTCACACGACGGCGTCGCCGTCAGCGTCAAACATCGCGATCTTGGTCGCGAGTGACGACTGCCATACCCAGGATGGCTTCCATCACACAGAAAGAAGAGACTCGATTGGCCCTCACCGCCGACGTCAAAGACGAACTCGCTCGCATCGAGGTGAGCAAGACCACGGTCCGTGCCGCAGAGCTTGCGACTATCCTGAGGTTCTCCGGTGGCCTACACCTCATTTCGGGGCGAATCGCGGTTGAATCCGAGCTCGACACGGCACAGCTCGCGCGACGGGTCCGCAAGGATCTCGCGGAGCTCTACGGCGTCAAGAGCGAGATCTCGGTGATCTCCGCCTCGGGTCTGAGGCGCACGAGCCACTATCTGGTGCGGGTGCTCGACGGTGGCGAGACCCTGGCGCGCCAGACCGGCCTTCTGGACGCACGGCGACGCCCCATCCGCGGCCTGCCCAATCGGCTCACGACCGGTTCTCGCGAAGAACTCGCGGCGGTCTGGCGTGGAGCGTTCCTCGCACACGGTTCCCTGACCGACCCAGGGCGCTCGGCTGCGCTCGAGATCACCTGCCCCGGCAACGAATCCGCGATGGCTCTCGTGGGTGCAGCCGGGCGATTGAAGATCTCCGCCAAGGCGCGCGAGGTCCGTGGTGTGCACAGGGTCGTCATCCGCGACGGCGAGGCCATCAGTGCGATGCTCGTGCACATGGGTGCACACGCAACCCTGTTGAGCTGGGAAGAACTCAGGCAGCGCCGCGAGGTGCGTGCCACGGCGAACCGCCTGGTCAACTTCGATGACGCAAACCTCCGCCGCTCTGCGCAGGCCGCCGTCGCCGCGTGCGCCCGAGTCGAGCGCGCACTCGAGATCCTCGACGGAAAGCTTCCCGACCATCTCAAGTACGCGGGGGAGCTGCGGCTGAGGTTCAGGGACTCGAGCCTCGACGAGCTCGGACACCACGCCGATCCGCCGATGACCAAGGACGCGGTGGCAGGCAGGATCCGCCGCCTGCTCGCGATGGCGGACAAGCGGGCCGCAGACCTCGGCATCCCGGGCACGGACGCGAACCTTCCTCCGGACTACGAGGACGCCTGAGCCCGGATACCGCGCGCACCGCGCTACTAGACTGAAAACGTCACCCGCAATTCGCGCTGTTCCGCGCGCCGGGACACCAGGCAAGGAGAAAATCAATGGCTGAATACACGCTTCCAGAACTGGGCTACGACTACGCCGCCCTCGAGCCGCACATCAGCGGCAAGATCATGCAACTTCACCACGACAAGCACCACCAGGCCTACGTCACCGGCGCGAACACCGCCCTCGCGAAGCTCGCGGAAGCGCGCGACGCCGGTGACTTCGCCAACATCAACAAGCTCGAGAAGGATCTCGCCTTCAACCTCGCAGGCCACGTGAACCACACCGTGTTCTGGACCAACCTCTCGCCGGACGGCGGGGACAAGCCCACCGGTGAGCTCGCTGCGGCGATCGACGACAACTTCGGCTCCTTCGACAAGTTCGTCGCACACTTCACCGCCGCCGCCGCGGGCATCCAGGGATCCGGCTGGGGCGCCCTCGTCTGGGACTCGCTCGGCAGCAAGCTCCTCGTGCAGCAGTACTACGACCACCAGGGCAACTTCGCCACGGGTACCGTTCCGCTTCTGCTGCTCGACATGTGGGAGCACGCGTTCTACCTCGACTACGTGAACGTCAAGGGTGACTACATCAAGGCGTTCTGGAACATCGCCAACTGGGCGAACGTGCAGAAGCGCTTCGACGCCGCACGCGAAAAGACGAACGGCCTGCTGGTACTCTCATAGCTGCGGCCTGCCCGGAACCGCGCGTTCCGGGCACCGCTCCCAGGGCCAGCGTTGACCCGCAATCATCCCCCAACCCATAGTTGCGCTTTATCGCGCCTCAGCATCAGGAGTTCTCTTGACAGTCAAGATCGGGATCAACGGTTTCGGCCGCATCGGCCGCAATTACCTTCGTGCGGCACTCGCACAGGGCGCAGACCTCGAGGTCGTCGCCGTCAACGACCTGACCGACCCCAAATCCCTCGCACACCTGCTCAAGTACGACTCCGTCGGCGGCCGTCTGGCACAGGACGTCTCGGTTGACGGCGACGCCATCGTCGTCGGTGGCAAGCGCATCAAGGTACTCGCGGAGCGCGAGCCCGCGAACCTTCCCTGGGGAGACCTGGGCGTCGAGATCGTCATCGAGTCCACCGGCCGTTTCACCAATGCCAAGGACGCGCAGAAGCACATCGACGCTGGCGCGAAGAAGGTCATCATCTCCGCCCCAGCGACGGATGACGACGGCACCTTCGTCATGGGCGTCAACGAGCACCTGTACGACCCGGCCACGCAGCACATCCTGTCCAACGCCTCCTGCACCACGAACTGCCTCGCGCCGCTCGTCAAGGTGTTCCTGAGCGAGTTCGGCATCGAGCGCGGCCTCATGACCACCGTGCACGCATACACCGCGGACCAGAACCTGCAGGATGGCCCGCACAAGGACCTCCGCCGTGCACGCGCAGCCGCCGTCAACATCATCCCGACCAGCACGGGTGCCGCCAAGGCGCTTGGTCTCGTCGTCCCGGAGGTTCTCGGCAAGCTCGACGGCTACGCTCTTCGCGTTCCGGTTCCGACCGGCTCGATCACCGACCTCACTATCGAGGCCGGACGCAACGTCACCGTTGCCGAGGTCAATGCCGCATACAAGAAGGCCGCGGAGAGCGGAGCGCTCAAGGGCTTCCTCAGCTACACCGAGGACCCGATCGTCTCGAGCGACATCCAGGGCGACCCGCACTCCTGCATCTTCGACGCCGGCCTCACCAAGGTCATCGGCAACCAGGTCAAGGTGGCCGGCTGGTACGACAACGAGTGGGGTTACTCCAACCGCCTCGTCGACTTCACCGAGTACGTCGCAGAGCGTCTTTCCTGAGCCGCCCTGCCACGGCAGAACGACAGTCATGACACTGCGCACTATCGAGAGCCTTGGCTCGCTCGAAGGCAAGAGGGTCATCGTCCGCTGTGATCTCAACGTCCCCCTGAAGGACGGCGCGATCACCGATGACGGCCGCATTCGTGCGTCCCTCGCGACGCTCAACGTCCTGATCCACGCCGGTGCGCGGGTCATCGTGATCTCCCACCTGGGGCGCCCCGACGGGGCACCAGACGCGAAGTACAGCCTCGCGCCCGTCGCGCAGCGACTGTGCGAGCTGCTCGGCAAGCCCGTCACCTTTGCCGCGGACACCGTTGGTGCTGCGGCGAAGGATGCCGTGGATGCCCTGCAGAACGGTGACGTCGCGCTGCTGGAGAACCTTCGTTTCAACGCGGGGGAGACCTCGAAGAGCGAGGATGAGCGTGCGGCCTTTGCACAGCGCCTTGCGGCATTCGGCGACGCCTTCGTCTCCGACGGCTTCGGCGTCGTTCACCGCAAGCAGGCGAGCGTGTACGAGTTGGCGCAGGCGCTTCCGAGCGCCGCTGGCCTGCTGATCGCCGCTGAGCTCGACGTTCTCGACAGGCTCACGGAGCAACCGGCCAAGCCGTACGTGGTGGTCCTCGGCGGTTCGAAGGTCTCGGACAAGCTCGGAGTCATCGGACACCTGCTGCCCAGGGTCGACTCCCTGCTCATCGGCGGCGGGATGCTGTTCACCTTCCTCGCCGCTCTCGGCCACAGGGTGGGCGCGAGCCTGCTCGAGACCGACCAGATCGAGACCGTGCGCGGTTATCTCGACGAGGCGCGCAGACTCGGCGTTGAAATCGTGCTGCCGACGGATGTCGTCGTCGCCTCGAAGTTCGGTGCGGACGCAGAGCACGAGGTCCGCGGGGCAGACTCGATCGAGGACACCCCGTGGGGCGCATCCGGCCTCGGGCTCGACATCGGACCGGAGACCGCGGCACAGTTCGCCGAGGTCATCCGCGCCTCCGAGACGGTGTTCTGGAACGGCCCCATGGGCGTCTTCGAACTCGCTCCGTTCTCCGAAGGAACCAGGACCGTTGCGCAGGCGCTCACCGAGGTGAAGGGCCTGTCTGTCGTCGGCGGCGGCGACTCCGCCGCGGCCGTGCGCGCGCTCGGCTTCGACGACGACCAGTTCGGACACATCTCAACCGGAGGCGGTGCCAGTCTCGAGTTCCTCGAGGGCAAGCGTCTCCCCGGCCTGGAGGCTCTCGGATGGCAGTAAACACCTCTGCTCGCATACCCCTTATCGCGGGCAACTGGAAGATGAATCTCGATCACCTGCAGTCGATCGCGTTCGTACAGAAGCTCGCGTGGAGTCTCAAAGATGCTCGTCACGACTTCGACTCGGTCGAGGTCGCGGTGTTCCCGCCCTTCACCGACCTGCGCTCCGTGCAGACCCTCGTCGCCGCCGACCGTCTTCCGATCGCGTTTGGCGCGCAGGATGTCTCCGCGCACGAGTCCGGCGCCTTCACCGGTGAGATCTCGGCGTCGTTCCTCGCCGCGCTCGACTGCCGGTACGTCATCATCGGACACTCCGAGCGTCGCACGCTTCACGCCGAGACGGACGAGACGGTGGCGGCGAAGGTCGCGGCCGCGCTCTCCCACAACCTCGTTCCTGTGGTCTGCGTAGGAGAGACCGCGGAAGACCTCGAACTCCACGGCCAGAGTGCCGTTCCCGTTGCACAGCTGCGCGCGGCCCTGGACGGCGTCAAGACCGGGTCAGACATCGTCGTGGCCTATGAGCCCGTCTGGGCGATCGGATCCGGTCAGGCGGCCACTCCGGAGCAGGCAGAGCAGGTTGCTGCCCAACTCCGCACCGTCGTCGCCGAGTCGATAGGCGACGAGGCCGCCGCGGCCACCAGGATCCTGTACGGCGGCTCGGTCAAAGCGAACAATATCGCCGGATTCATGAGGCAGCCGAACGTCGACGGAGCGCTCGTCGGAGGGGCCAGTCTCGACCAGCAGGAGTTCGCCAGCATCGCGCGCTACCAGAAGCACGTCGGTACCTGATACACATCCCGGTTATACTGAACAGCGCCCATTTGCATACCAATAGGCGCAGACCCGAAAGGCACGTTGTGGAAATTCTCCAGGTCACCCTCCAGGTGCTTCTTGGCATAACGAGCCTTTTGTTGACCCTGCTGATCCTCCTTCATCGCGGTCATGGCGGCGGACTCTCCGACATGTTCGGTGGAGGGGTCACCTCGAATCTTGGTGCGTCCGGTGTCGCGGAGCGCAACCTCAACCGCATCACCGTGCTCCTGGGCGTCATCTGGATCGCGTGCATCATCGTGCTCGGACTCATCACCAAGTTCGACGCAGCCGGTTAGGAGACACCATGGCTTCAGGTGGTAGTGCAATTCGAGGTTCGCGCGTCGGCGCGGGCCCGATGGGCGAACAGGATCGCGGTTTTCACGCGGAGCGCGTGCAGGTGTTCTACTGGTGTGCCAACGGCCACGAGCTGAGCCCGTACTTCCTCGCGAGCATCGAGCCCGAGGAGATCCCGGAGCAGATCGACTGCCCCAATTGCGGTTCTCCCGCGGGCAGGGACAAAGAGAACCCTCCGTCGGTGGCCAAGCTCGAGCCGTACAAGACCCACCTCGCCTACGTGAAGGAGCGCCGCACCGAGGAAGAGGCGGTCACGCTTCTCAACGAGGCGCTCGAGCAGCTTCGCGCGCGGCGCGGCAAGCTCACCGCCAAGTAGCTAGAACAGCGCAAGTTAGAACAGGGCGGTAGATACACCGGCGCAGCGCGCTAGTAGTCTGTCGCGATCAGCTCAGGCGGAACCTCTGCTGCCGCATCCTTGTCGACGAAGAACACCGTGCGCTTGCGTCCCTCTGCTGCTGCGGCAGGAACCTCGAACTTGCTCACGCCGGCGAGAGCCAGGCCGAGCGCTGAGGCCTTGTCCGCGCCAGACATGACCAACCAGATCCGGTCGGAGGAGTTCAGTACACCGAGCGTGAGGCTGAGACGCTCCGGCGGCGGCTTGGGCGAGTTGCGAACGCTGATGACCGTCGCATCGGTGGTGCGGATGCCCTCCTCCCGTCCGGGGAAGAGCGAGGCGATGTGCCCGTCGGGTCCGACGCCAAGAAAGGTGATGTCGAAGCGGGGTGCTGTCTCACCCTCCGGCGCGGCCTCCACGAGTTCGCGCGCGTAGTCCACTGCTGCCGCATCCAGTTCGAGCGGGCCGTCCGACGCGGGAAAGTAGTGCACGTTCTCCGGCACGAGAGCAACATGATCGAGCAGCGCATCCCGTGCCTGCTGGTCGTTGCGATCGGCGTCGCCAGAGGGGAGCCATCGCTCGTCCCCCCACCACAGCTGCACCCGCGACCAGTCGATGGTGTCCCTGGCTGGAGAGCTGTTGATCGCGCGGAGCACGCCGATTCCTGCCGTTCCTCCGGTGAGAACGACATTGACCTCCGGCCTCTTGTCCAGGAGATCGACGACCTTGGTGATGAAACGAGCGGCAACCGCGGCGGTGAGGGCCTGAGCATCCTGGTGGACAAGTACCCTGCGTTCCCTGCTCATTTCAATCCCACCAGGATGTCCTCGGCCGTCACAGTGGACGGCTGGCCGAGTTCCCCGAGGCCCTTCTGGATGACGTCGCCGAACAGGTCGTCCGGGTCGAGTCTGCGCAGTTCCTCGGCCAGGCAGTCGCGCAGATTGCGCCGGGGGAGCGAAATGTCGTGAACCGGCTGGTTCGGCTGCGCGAGCGTTGCGATGTTCACGTGGGTGCGCTCGAGCTCGATCACTCCTGAGGCCCTGTGCAGCTTTACACCCTGGATCCCGGGCGCTCCTGCCGATGGCATGAGCAGTTCGTGCCTCACCTCCACCTGGAGCTGCAACTGCAGCCATGCGGCGAGCAACGTGGTCGAGGGGGAGTCCGACGCTCCGTGCACCTCTGCCTGCGTGATCGCCTCGTACGGAGGCTGGTCAAGAACGGCGGCGAGCTGAGCGCGCCACAGCGTCAATCGGGTCCAGGAGAAGTCGGTGTCCCCGGGGTGGTACGTCGAGGCGAGGTGGCCCAGGAACTCGCGCGGGTTGCTCTGCGCCGCGGCATCCGTGATCCTTCGCTGGGAGATGCGTCCGAGTGGGGAGTCCGCCGCGACGGGCGGTGCCTCGCCCGGCCACCAGGCGACGACCGGCGCGTCGGGCAGCAGGAGTCCGGTGACGAGGCCCTCTTCGTCCGAAGCGGTGTCGCCGTAGGCCTTGAGCACGATCACCTCGCTCGCGCCGGCGTCTCCGCCGACCCGGATCTGGGCATCGAGTCGCGCCTCGTCCTTCGAGCGCTCTGCTTCGGCGTCCGTGGAGATCACGATGACGCGCATCGGATGCTCGCGAGACGCATCGTTCGCCGCCTCGATCGCTTCTTCCTCGTGTCCGAGTGCCGTGGAGATGACGAGGGTGAGCACCCGCCCGAGGGCGACAGCGCCACCCTCTTCGCGAATCTTCACGAGTGCCTTCGAAATCTGGCTGCTCGTGGTGTTGGGCAGATCGACAATCATGGACGCCTCCAGTTTCGGCCGTCGCGGGCGAGAAGTTCGTCTGCCGAGCTCGGCCCCCAGGTTCCTGGGCGGTATTGCTCCGGCTGTCCCAGTGTGGCCCAATACTGTTCGATCGGGTCAAGTATCTTCCAGCTGAGCTCGACTTCCTGGTGCCGGGGGAACAGCGGCGGATCCCCAAGCAGCACGTCGAGAATGAGGCGCTCGTACGCCTCAGGGCTCGCCTCCGTGAAGGCGTGGCCGTATCCGAAGTCCATCGTGACGTCACGCACCTGCATGCTCGCGCCCGGAACCTTCGACCCGAACCGGATCGTCACTCCTTCGTCGGGCTGCACCCTGATCACGAGCGCGTTCTGGCCGAGCGCAGAGGTCTGGCTCTCGGCGAACAGGTACTGCGGTGCTCGCTTGAACACGACGGCGATCTCGGTGACCCTGCGACCCAGGCGCTTGCCCGCGCGCAGGTAGAACGGAACACCGGCCCAGCGGCGGGTGCCGATGTCGAGGCGGATGGCGGCGTAGGTCTCGGTCAGCGACTGGGGGTTCATGCCATCTTCGTCGAGGAAGCCCACGACCCGCTCACCGCCCTGCCACCCGCTCGAGTACTGCCCGCGCGCGGTTGCCGTGGAGAGATCCTTCGGCAGGCGCACCGCGGAAAGCACCTTCTCCTTCTCGGCGCGGAGGTCGGCCGCGTTGAACGACACGGGCTCCTCCATGGCCGTGAGCGCGAGCAATTGCAGCAGGTGATTCTGGATGACGTCGCGCGCGGCGCCGATACCGTCGTAGTACCCGGCCCGGCCTCCGACCCCGATGTCCTCTGCCATGGTGATCTGCACGTGGTCGACGTACTTCGCGTTCCAGATCGGTTCGTAGAGCTGGTTGGCGAAGCGCAGGGCGAGGATGTTCTGAACCGTCTCCTTACCGAGGTAGTGGTCGATACGGAACACCGAGTCCGCGGGAAACACCGACTCGACGACGTCGTTGAGTTCCCGTGCGGTGGTCAGGTCGCTGCCGAAGGGCTTCTCGATGACAACCCTGCGCCACTGGCCATCGACCTGCTCCGCCAGACCCGAGCGGCGCAGCTGCTCCGTGACCTGCGGGAACGACTTCGGCGGAATCGACAGGTAGAACGCGTGGTTACCCATCGTTCCGCGCGTGCGATCGAGCTCGTCGAGGGTGACCTTCAGCCGCTCGAATGCGGCATCATCGTCGAACTCACCCTGGACGAAACGGATGCCCTGGGAGAGCTGCTCCCAGACCTCCTCGACAAAGGGCGTACGGGCGTACTGCTTGACCGCGTCATGCACCACCTGGGCGAAGTCCTGGTCCTCCCAGTCCCGCCTGGCAAAGCCGACGAGCGCGAAGCCAGGAGGCAGGAGCCCGCGATTGGCCAGGTCGTACACGGCCGGCATGAGCTTCTTGCGAGACAGGTCGCCTGTCACGCCGAAGATGATCAGACTGCTCGGTCCCGCGATGCGGTTGAGTCGTCGATCGGAGGACAACCGTAGCGGGTTGAATTCCGGGGTGATTTCCACCGGCGACATTCGACTCCTTGAGTTCTGTAGGTGTGAGGTGCGAGCGAGCGGATACTCAGCCGAGGAGCGAGTTCAGCGCAGCGATGTTCTGCGCCGGGTCCGTCATCGTGAGGGTGAGGACGGGCCGACCGTGCTGCGCGAGCACGCTCGCGTCGCCCGCGGCCTGCGCCTGGATGAGCTGGCCGAAGGTGAACGGCCGCTCCGGGATCTCGACGTCGACAGGCGACGTCTCCGTGATCTGGAGGAACACACCGATCGCGGGTCCACCCTTGTGGAACTGCCCGGTCGAGTGCAGGAACCTCGGACCCCAGCCGAAGGTGACCGGGCGCCCACAGCGTGCGGCGACCAGGTCACGCAGCCGAGCGAGCTCTGGGTGAGCGACGCGATCGACGTAGGCCTGGATCGAGACGTAGCCGTCCGAACCGAGCCGCGCGAGGAGTGCGTCGACGACGGCCGCGAGAGTGGTGGAACCGTCGACGACATCGGACGTTCCGCGAACCTCGATGCCGCTCTCGACGAACGCCGGCGCCGCGGGCTCCGGGCGGGCGTCGAGCAGGCCGCGAGTCGCCTCTTTGGCTGACTCGACATCCGGCTGGTCGAATGGGTTGATTCCAAGCAGTCGACCTGCGACGGCGATGGCGAACTCCCAGACCAGGATCTGCGCACCGAGCGTGCCGCTGATCTCGATCTCGCCATCGGCGACCTCCTCGGTTGCCCTGGCGCTCTCGACCAGGCGCACGATCTGGAGGTCGTCGAGGTTCTCGGTCAGTTCGGGGGAGTGCGTGTCGAGCACGACGGGCAGGATTCCCTTGCCGATCTTGCCCGTGGACTCCGCGATGAGCTGCTCGGCCCAGTCGGCGAAGCCCACGATGTAGGTTCCATCGGAGACGATGCCCAGCTTGTTCTTGAGCGGCCTGGTACCCGCGATGGCCGCACCGAGGATAAGGCCTGGGTTGTCGGCCCGATCGATCGCGAGGCGCCCTGAAGCGACGGAAGCCTCGCCCAGCAGCGACGCGATGTCGACGCCAGCGAGGCCGGATGGCACGAGACCGAAAGCGGTGAGTGCGGAGTAGCGACCGCCGACGTTGGGGTCCGCATTGAAGACGCGGAAGCCATCTGCACGCGCGGACACGTCCAGCGGAGAACCGGGGTCGGTCACGACGACGATGCGCTCGAGCGGATCGACGCCCGCGTCCCTGAACGCCTTTTCGAAGACGCGGCGCTGGCTGTCGGTCTCGACCGTTGAACCGGACTTGGACGACACGACGATGACGGTCGTCTCGATGCGATCGTTCAGGGCCGCGAGCACCTGGCCCGGGGCGGTGGAGTCCAGCACGGTGAGTTCGACTCCTGCCGTGCGGGTGATGACCTCAGGAGCGAGCGACGAACCGCCCATGCCCGCGAGCACGACGTGGTTCACGCCTGCTGCGTGCAGCTTGTTACGCAACGTGACGATGTCGTCCACGAGGGGCTCGGAGACGACGACGGCCTCGGTCCAGCCAAGACGCTTCGCGGCCTCCTCCTCGGCCTCCGGGCCCCAGAGGGTCGCGTCCTGTCCGATGATGCGCGAGGCGACGAGGTCGCTCACAAGCTGGGGGACGACGCGCTCGACGGCCTCGCCCGCTGCACCGCTGACGGTGATGTCGAAGCTCATTTCTGTGCTCCGACGGACGCGGACTCGAGGGCAGCGGTCACGGTGTCGAGCAATTCGCCCCACGACACGATGAACTTGTCCACGGCCTCCTTCTCGAGGAGTGCGGTGACGTCGTCGTACGAGATGCCGAGAGCCGCGAGCTGGTCGAGCAGCGCGTTGGCCTCGTCGTATAGGCCGGTCACGCGGTCGCCCTGGATGTCTCCGTGGTCGAAGGTGGCCTCGAGCGTCTTCTCCGGCATGGTGTTGACCACCTCCGCCACAGCGAGCTCGGTGACATAGAGCGTGTCGGGAAGCGACGGGTCCTTGACACCCGTGGATGCCCACAGCGGCCGCTGCTTGTTGGCTCCCGCGGCGAGCAGAACCTTCGCGCGCTCGCTCGAGAAGCCCTGCTCGTACACCTGGTAGGCGAGGCGGGCGTTGGCAATGCCCGCCTTGTTCTTCAGCGCGAGAGCTTCGGGAGTGCCGATCACATCCAGTCTCTTGTTGACCTCGACGTCGACGCGTGAGACGAAGAACGAGGCGACAGAGTGAATGGTGGAGATGTCGATGCCGGCGGCTTTCGCGCGCTCGAGACCGCTCAGGAAGGCGTTGATGACCTGGCGGTGACGCTCGAGACTGAAGATGAGCGTCACGTTGATGCTGATTCCCTCCGCCGTCGCGTCGGCGATGGCCTGCACACCGGCCTCGGTGGCGGGGATCTTGACCATGACGTTCTCGCGGTCGACCTTGGCCCAGAGCTGCTTGACCTGGGCGACGGTGCCGGGGGTGTCGTAGGCGAGGCTCGGCTCGACCTCGATCGACACGCGGCCATCCACGTGGTTGCTCGCCTCGTAGCTCGGGCGGAAGATGTCGCAGGCTGCCGCGACGTCGTGGGTAGTGATCTCGAACACGGCGTCGGTCACCGAGGTGCCCGACGCGGCGAGTTCTGCGACCTGCGCGTCGTAGGTGGTTCCCTTGGCCAGGGCGGTCGCGAAGATCGTGGGGTTGGTCGTCACACCGACGACATGCCTGTCGTCGATGAGCTTCTTCAGCCCGCCGGAGACGATCCGGTCACGCGAGAGGTCGTCGAGCCAGATGCTCACTCCCATAGCGGTCAGTTTGTCCAGCGGAGATGTGGTGTTCGTCATGATGTCTCTTTTCCTCGTATGTTTGCGGCGCCTACAGGGCGGCCAGTGAATCCTTGGCGGCGGCGATGGCGTGCTCTGTCGTCATACCGAACTCTCTGAACAGGGTCTTGTAATCGGCGGATGCTCCGAAGTGCTCGATCGAGACGCTACGGCCTGCATCGCCGATGTAGCCCCGCCAACTCAGGTCGAGCCCGGCCTCGATCGAGACCCTGGCCTTCACGTTCTTCGGCAGCACAGACTCGCGGTATTCCGCTCTCTGCTCCTGGAACCACTCGAGGCTCGGAGCGGACACGACCCGGGCATTGATGCCCTCTGCCTTCAGCTGCTCGCGGGCGTCGACGGCGATCTGCACCTCTGAGCCGGTCGCGATGAAGATCACGTCTGGCGTGCCGTTCGGCGCCTCGGCGAGCACGTAGGCGCCCTTGGAGACGTTGCGCGCACTGGCGAAGACCTCTCCACTGGCATCGCCGTCTCCGCGCTCGAACACCGGGATGTTCTGGCGTGTGAGCGCGATGCCCGCGGGGCCGTTGCGGCGCTCGAGCATCGTCTTCCAGGCCCAGGCGACCTCGTTGGCGTCCGCGGGGCGCACCACGTCGAGGCCCGGGATCGCCCGAAGGCTTGCGAGCTGTTCGATCGGCTGGTGGGTGGGGCCGTCTTCGCCGAGTGCCACGGAGTCGTGGGTCCAGACGAAGATCGACGGCGCCTTCATGAGAGCGGCGAGGCGCACGGCCGGTCGCATGTAGTCGCTGAAGATGAGGAAGGTGCCGCCGTAGGGGCGGGTGTTGCCGTGAAGCACGATGCCATTGAGAATCGCGGCCATGGCGTGCTCGCGGATTCCGAAGTGCAGGACGCGACCGTACTCGGTGCCCGCCCACTCGTGCGTCGAGCGCTCGCTCGGCACGAAGCTCGCCGCGCCCTCGATCGTGGTGTTGTTGGACTCCGCGAGGTCGGCGGAACCGCCCCAGAGCTCCGGGATCACCGCGCCGAGCGCGTTGAGCACCTTGCCTGACGCGGCGCGGGTGGACATGTCCTTGCCCGCTTCGAAGCGGGGAAGTGCGGCCTCGACGCCGTCGGGAAGCGCGCCGCTGAGGACGCGATCGAGGAGCTTCTTGCGCTCCGGGTTTGCCGCAGCCCACGCGTCGAACTGCACGTTCCACTCGTCGTGGGCCTGCTTGCCCCGCTCGAGTGCCTTGCGGGTGTGGGCGATGACGGCCGGGTCGACATCGAAGGTCTTGGCCGGGTCAAAGCCGAGCACCTCCTTGACTGCTGCCAGTTCGTCGGCGCCGAGTGCCGATCCATGGATCTTGCCGGTGTTCTGCTTCTTCGGCGACGGCCAGCCGATGATGGTCTTGAGGATGATGAGGGACGGCTTGCCGGTCTCGGCCTTCGCGGCCTCGATCGCGTCGTTGAGTGCCGCGACGTCTTCGACGTAGACACCAGTCTTCTTCCAGTCGACGACCTGCACGTGCCAGTGATAGGCCTCGTAGCGCGCCTTCACGTCTTCGGTGAACGCGATGTTGGTGTCGTCCTCGATCGAGATCTGGTTGCTGTCGTAGATCGCGATGAGGTTGCCGAGCTCCTGGTGCCCTGCGAGCGATGACGCCTCGCTCGAGACGCCCTCCTGCAGGTCGCCGTCGCCGGCAATCACGTACACGTGGTGGTCGAACGGGCTCGTCCCCTCGTCGGCCTCCGGGTCGAACAGGCCACGCTCATAGCGTGCAGCGTAGGCAAAGCCGACGGCGGAGGAGATGCCCTGGCCGAGCGGCCCCGTGGTGATCTCGACGCCAGCCGTGTGGCCATATTCTGGGTGGCCTGGAGTCTTCGAGCCCCAGGTGCGAAGCGCCTTGAGATCATCGAGCTCGAGTCCGTAGCCTCCGAAATACAGCTGGATGTACTGGGTGAGCGAACTGTGCCCGACGGAGAGCACGAAACGGTCTCGTCCGATCCACTCATTGTCGCTCGGATCGCGACGCATGACCTTCTGGAACAGAAGATATGCCGCAGGGGCGAGGCTCATTGCCGTGCCGGGATGACCGTTGCCGACCTTCTCGACTGCGTCGGCAGCAAGAACTCGTGCTGTGTCGACTGCCTTGTCATCGATGGGATCCCACTGGAGAGTTGTCACGTACTTGATGACCCTTCTTTAAAGGCGACCGCCCGTGTCGGGATCGATCACTCTGAGTGTGCACTCGCCCGGACATCATCGGCACTGCCGCAGGCAACCGATGAACCACACCGCTGCGGTGATGGACACTGCGGTGGGGATCGGAATAAGAAGGCTCGCGGCTGGCAAGCATTATCAAGTATAGAGAAAGCGGAGAGTGACCGTGGGGCTCTGCAATATTCATCGACACGGGTCTGGGCACCCACTCACGGAACTTCAGCCTAGAATCGACGGTGGGCTCATGCACCTGCGATAGAGGAGTAATGGACGTAGCTGTACACACTCGCGTCGAGCGCGAGACGATCGGTTTTTCGCGAAAGCTTCGCGCGTATGTCGCACTCACGAAACCACGGATCATCGAACTCCTTCTCGTCACGACCGCACCGGTGATGATCCTGGCGCAGCGTGGCATTCCGAATCTCTGGCTCGTTTTGGCGACTCTCATCGGCGGTGCCCTGAGCGCGGGATCGGCCGGCGCGTTCAACTGCTACATCGACCGCGACATCGACCGGGTGATGAAGCGCACGAGCAAGCGGCCGCTCGTCACGGGCGAACTCAGCGACCGAGAGGCGCTCGTCTTCTCCTGGGTGATCGGTGCTGCCTCCGTGGTCTGGCTCGGGTTCCTCGTGAACTGGCTGTCCGCCATCCTGTCGCTCGTCGCGCTCCTCTTCTACGTCGTGCTGTACACGCTCGTGCTCAAGCGCCGCACCTCGCAGAACATCATCTGGGGTGGAATCGCCGGATGCTTCCCCGTGCTCATCGGCTGGAGCGCCGTCACGGGCTCGCTCAGCTGGACGCCGTTCATCCTCTTCGTCGTGATCTTCCTCTGGACGCCGCCGCACTACTGGCCGCTGTCCATGAAGTACCGCACCGATTATGCGACGGCGAACGTCCCGATGCTCGCGGTCGTACGGGGTAGAACGCAGGTCGGCCTGCAGGTCATCCTCTACGCCTGGGCCACCGTGGCGTGCTCGCTCCTTCTGATCCCGGTCGGGCAGATGGGCATCGTCTACACCGTGCTCGCCACGGTCTCTGGCGGCTGGTTCATCTTCGAATCGCACCGCCTGTACTCGATGGCGATCAGGCACGGTGAGGTCAAGCCGATGAAGGTGTTCCACAGCTCGATCAGTTACCTGACCCTGCTGTTCGTCGCGGTGGGCATCGACCCGCTGCTCTACTTCGCCCTCTGATGGCGATGCGCACACCGTTCGACTTTCTCGCTGATCGCTTCACGCTGTCGTCGCGCGCGCTGCGCTGGGCGACGACGTGGGCGCTGGTCGTGAGCATTCTCATCATCTTCACCGGGGGAGTGGTGCGGGTCACGGGCTCCGGCCTCGGCTGCCCCACCTGGCCGGACTGCAACCCAGGATCGCTGTCGCCGACCGGTGTCATGGGCATTCACGGCATCATCGAGTTCGGCAACCGACTGTTCAGTGCCTTCATCGCCGTGCCCGTCGCCTGGGTCATCATCGCCGCGCGCCTGCAGAAGCCGCGCGAGCGATCCCTCACCCGACTCGCCTGGTCGCAGTTCTGGCTTGTCGTTGCCAATGCGGTTGCAGGAGGAGTCACGGTGCTCGCCGGCCTCAACGCCTGGGTCGTCGCCATGCACTTCGTTCTGGCCATCGCGCTGCTGACGACAACGACCCTGACCTGGCACCGAGTCCACGAAAAGCCGGATGCCGTGCCGGTGCTGGGCAGCGCACTCGCGCGAAGGCTGAGCTGGATCATCGTCTTCGTCAGTCTCGTGCTCATCCTCGTGGGCACGCTCGTCACCGGTTCGGGCCCGCACTCCGGCGATTCTGCCGCGGTGAAACGAATGCCACTGGACTGGACGGCGCTGACGATAGGCCACGGTCTGCTCGGGGCCGCCGTGCTCGTCCTCGCGATCGTGCTCTGGGTCGTGCTTCGCCGTGAATCCGGTGCTGCGCTGGCGAGATTCCGGGTCGCGGTGTTCATCGTCGTCGTGATCGTCCAGGGCGCGATCGGGGTCACGCAGGCGCTGGATTCCCTTCCCGCGCTGCTCGTCGCGATTCATCTTCTCGGTGCGGCGTTCGTTTGGGTCGGTGCGCTCCGCGTGCTGCTGGAGGTCAATCCCACGCTGTTCCGCGGTATCGTCCGCGAGCAATTCCAGCCACAGGAAGCCGTGAGCCTGTAGGATTGAGGTACTGGTTCAGTTACCGGGTGTTCATTGCGTAACTGTTGACGCCGAAGTCAGTGTTAATTTGGCACAGAGTTGTTAAATTGGCAGAGGGTTGTTCCCATATAGCCGGTCGACGACCGAACGAAGGTTCGTCGAGGAAGGTCCGCCCCGGTTCACAGATACGGCATCGTCCCCGGCCCCGCGCCCACGTCGCGCGAGGAATACTGGTTCGACCAGCGGGGTTAGCAACAGCAGGAACAAAGAGGAGAGTCATGTCAGACGTCCTGATCGACCGCCCCGAGCTGGAAAGCTTGGGAATCTACGAATTTGGCTGGTCGGATTCCGACGTCGCCGGCGCATCCGCCAAACGCGGCATCTCTCCCGAGGTGGTTGCCGACATCTCGGCTCACAAGAACGAGCCGGAGTGGATGCTCAAGAACCGACTCAAGGCCCTCTCGATCTTCTTCAAGAAGCCCATGCCCGCCTGGGGCGCAGACCTCTCCGGTGTCGATTTTGACAAGATCAAGTACTTCGTACGGTCCACCGAGAAGAAGGCCACGAGCTGGGAAGACCTCCCGGAAGACATCAAGACCACCTACGAGCGGATCGGAATCCCCGAGGCGGAGCGCCAGCAGCTCGTGAGCGGCGTCTCGGCCCAGTACGAGTCCGAGGTCGTCTACCAGACGATCAACAAGGAGCTCGAGGAGCAGGGCGTCATCTTCCTCGACACCGACACCGCGCTGCGCGAGCACCCCGAGTTCTTCACGGAGTACTTCGGAACCGCGATCCCCGCCGGTGACAACAAGTTCGCGGCGCTCAACACCGCGGTGTGGTCTGGCGGCTCCTTCGTCTATGTTCCGCCGGGCGTCCACGTGCGGATCCCGCTGCAGGCCTACTTCCGAATCAACACCGAGAACATGGGCCAGTTCGAGCGCACCCTGATCATCGCGGATGAGGGCAGCTACGTTCACTACATCGAGGGCTGCACCGCCCCGGTGTACTCCTCTGACTCGCTGCACTCCGCGGTCGTCGAGATCATCGTCAAGAAGAACGCGCGCGTTCGCTACACGACGATCCAGAACTGGTCGAACAACGTCTACAACCTCGTCACCAAGCGGGCACTCGCCTACGAGGGAGCGACGATGGAGTGGGTCGATGGCAACATCGGTTCCAAGGTCACCATGAAGTACCCGTCGATCTACCTGATGGGCGAGCACGCCAAGGGCGAGACGCTGTCCGTCGCGTTCGCGGGGCCCGGCCAGCACCAGGATGCCGGCGCCAAGATGATCCACATGGCGCCGTACACGCAGTCGTCGATCGTCTCGAAGTCGATCGCTCGCGGTGGAGGTCGCTCCGGTTACCGGGGTGAGGTGCGGATCGCCAAGGGCGCGCACCACTCCGCGAACACGGTGCGCTGTGACGCCCTCCTGGTCGACACGATCTCCCGGTCAGACACGTATCCGACCGTGGACATCCGCGAAGACGACGTACAGATGGGTCACGAGGCAACCGTGTCGCGCGTGAGTGCCGAACAGTTGTTCTACCTGCAGTCGCGTGGCATGCCGGAAGACGAAGCCATGGCCATGATCGTGCGAGGGTTCATCGAGCCGATCGCGCGGGAACTTCCCATGGAATATGCCCTCGAACTGAACAAACTCATCGAGATGGGCATGGAAGGATCAGTCGGCTAGATGTCAGCCAACACCATTCCCACGACCACAGCAATGCCCACAGAATCAGCACAGATCGACCACTCGCGTCTCGGCTCCAAGCAGCACACCGACGGTGGCTGGGGACTGATCCCCGTGCAGACCCGCTCTGCACGCTTCAGTTCGTATGACGTCGCAGACTTCGAGACCGTGTCCGGCTTCGAGGCGGAGTGGAAGCGCACTCCCGTCGCGCTCCTGAGCTCGCTCCTCAGCGCGCAGCCCGACGGCAGCCCGTACGAATACACCGTGACCGCCTCCGGTGGTACGACCGTCGAGTGGATCGACAGGAGCGACGCCCGCGTCGGCTCCGTCGGCACGCCGGAGGACCGGGCCTCGGCCAACGCGTGGACGACCTTCGACAAGGCACTCGCCATCACCATCAGCGGAGAGGAGCCCTCGCGCGTCAACATCGTGCGGAACTCCTTCGGCAACGCCGCACGCGCCGGGCACATGGTGATCACCGCGAAGAAGCACAGCAGCGGCCTCGTCATCATCGACAACGGCGGAACCGCCGATCTCAGCGAGAACCTCGAGATCCAGGTCGAGGAGGAGGCAAACCTCACCGTCGTGTCCGTGCAGGAGTGGGACGCGGATACCGTGCACCTCGCCTCGCACTTCGCCGAGGTGGGCCGTAACGCACACCTCAAGCACGTGCTCGTCTCACTCGGCGGCAAGGTGCTGCGCATCAACCCCTCCGTTCACCTCGGGGGAGAGGGCGGCGACGTCGAGCTGTTCGGCGTGTACTTCGCCGACGGCGGGCAGCACCTCGAACAGCAGGTCTTCGTCGATCACGACGCGCCAAGCACCAAGTCACGCGTGAGCTACAAGGGCGCGCTGCAGGGCGAGGGTGCTCGCACCGTGTGGGTCGGCGACGTGCTCATCCGCCCGAGCGCGCCGGGCACGGACAGCTACGAGCAGAACCGCAACCTGCTGCTGACCGAGGGTGCGCGCGCAGACTCGATCCCGAACCTTGAGATCGAGACCGGCGACATCTTCGGCGCGGGCCACGCGAGCACCTCGGGGCGCTTCGACGACGAGCAGCTGTTCTATCTGCAGGCCCGTGGAATCCCGGAGGACGAAGCGCGGCGCCTCGTCGTGCGGGGCTTCCTCTCGGAGATCGTGCAGAAGATCGGTTTCCCCGAGCTCGAGGCCAGGCTGCAGGCCGCTATCGAAGCCGAGCTCCTGGCCAGCAAGGCGGAGTGATCGGATGCCCGTCAAGATCTGCCCGGAGTCCGAGATCGGGGTGGGAGCCGCCGTGCGCGTCGTCATCGACGACGTGCCGATCGCGGTCGTGCGCGACTCCGCCGGAGTCGTGCACGCGATCGGCGACACCTGCACCCACGGTGACATCTCCCTGGCGGAGGGCTTCGTCGAAGACGAGACCATCGAGTGCTGGGCCCACGGGTCCAAGTTCTCGCTCGTGACGGGCAAGGCACTCACGCTGCCGGCGTTCGAACCCGTGCCCGTCTTCACCGTCTCGATCGTGGACGGCGACGTCTACATCGATCCAACGCCCATCCTCAACAACTAATCCAAGGAAAGCAACCAGACCATGTCTGTACTTGACATCAAAGACCTCCACGTCAGCGTCGAGACCGAGCAGGGCGCCAAACAGATTCTCAAGGGCGTCGACCTCACGGTCAAAGACGGCGAGACCCACGCCATCATGGGACCGAACGGTTCGGGCAAGTCGACCCTGGCCTACACCATCGCCGGTCACCCCAAGTATCACGTCGAGGGCGGTTCCGTGACGCTCGACGGTGTGGACCTGCTCTCGCTCACCGTGGATGCCCGCGCGCGCGCCGGTCTGTTCCTCGCGATGCAGTACCCGGTTGAGATCCCCGGTGTCGCGGTGTCGAACTTCCTGCGCACGGCCAAGACCGCACTCGACGGTGAGGCCCCGGCCATCCGTGGGTGGATGAAGGAGGTCAAGGAGTCCATGAAGAACCTCCGGATGGATCCCGCCTTCGCCGACCGCAGCGTCAACGAGGGCTTCTCCGGCGGAGAGAAGAAGCGCCACGAGATCCTGCAGCTCGAGGTTCTCAAGCCGCGCTTCGCGATTCTCGACGAGACCGACTCCGGCCTCGACGTCGACGCACTCAAGATCGTCTCGGAGGGCGTCAACCGGGCGAAGGACAAGACTAACCTCGGCGTGCTGCTCATCACCCACTACACGCGCATCCTGCGGTACATCCGCCCCGACTTCGTGCACGTGTTCGTGGACGGTCGGGTCGCGGAGCGTGGTGGCCCCGAACTGGCAGACGCCTTGGAGAACTCCGGATATGATCGCTATCTCGAAGACTCGAAAGTAGGCTGAGAACATGGCAGTTGCATTGGCTCCGGCGCTCTTCGACCAGGTGGAAGAGGCGCTCAAGGACGTTATGGACCCCGAACTCGGGGTCAATGTCGTGGATCTCGGCTTGGTCTACGACCTCACTTGGGACGAAGAGAACACCGCGCTGATCATCAGCATGACGCTGACTTCTGCCGGGTGCCCCCTCACCGATGTCATCGAGGAGCAGATCGCAGAGTCTCTCCACGGAGTCGTCGACCAGTTCCGCATCAACTGGGTCTGGATGCCACCGTGGGGACCGGACAAGATCACTGATGACGGCCGCGACATGATGCGCGCCCTCGGGTTCGCGATGTAGCTCGCGCGACCTCATCGACAAAGCCGTGCGGCGACTGATCACTCAGTCGCCGCACGGCTTTGTCGTCGTGGGCGCGGCTCGGGTCTAGAAGCCGCCGTCCCGCTCGTCGCGGTTGTCTGCCGCAGCGATCTGGTGCCAGGAGAGGCGAATGACGCCAGCGGCGAGCAGCGCCTTGACGATTCCGCCGATGATGAACGGGTAGAGGCCCGCGGCCAGGGTCTGCTCGACGTTCAGGTGAAGCGAGGCCGCGAGCCAGGGGAGACCGATCGCGAAGGTGACGACCGTTCCGCCGAGGAACGAGAGCACGGCGCCGAGAATGCGGTGATCCCAGGCGCGCTGGGCAAGCCATCCGGTGAAGCCCGCGGCGAAGATGAAGCCGATGATGTAGCCGCCGGTCGGCCCGAGGATGATGTTCATGCCGTGCGTCGCGTCGCTGAACACGGGAAGCCCGACGATGCCGAGCACCGCGTAGAGGACCATGGCGAGGGTGCCGCGCAGTGCACCGAGAATGCTGCCGACGAGGAGCACGGCGAGGGTCTGGCCGGTGATGGGGACCGGCCAGATCGGAATGCTGACCTGTGCGGCAATGGCCGTGAGCCCGGCGCCAGCGGCGATGAGTGCGATGTCCATGGGAATCCCGCGTGCGAACACCCGGTCTGCGATGGTGGGTCGGCCGACTGCGAGGGTCAGGTTAGACATTCATTCTCCTTTGGCTCCGGGCATTCTCATGGTGCCCACGAAATATACTAGGTGCCTACCCCCTTGACTTCCGTTGTCGCGGCAACACAAAGAAATGGACTTTGCCTGTGCTCAGCGTGCACGATGTCGAACTACGAGTCGGCGCGAGAGTACTCATGGAAGACGTGACCTTCCGCGTCGAACGAGGCGACAAGATCGGACTCGTCGGACGGAACGGCGCGGGGAAGACCACCCTCACGAAGATTCTCGCGGGTGAGGGGCAGCCGACCGCGGGCACGATCGACCGGGTCGGCGAGATCGGGTACCTGCCCCAGGATCCACGCACCGGCAACCCGCAGGATCTCGCGCGCACTCGCATCCTGGATGCCCGCGGACTAGGCCACATCGTCCTCGGCATGGAAGAGGCCACGGTAGCGATGGGCAGCAGCGACCCCGCCGTCAGCAGCGCTGCCATGGCCCGCTACGGAACACTCGAAGATCGCTTCCTCGCCCTGGGCGGCTACGCGGCCGAGGCCGAAGCCGCATCCATCGCGAGCAATCTGAGTCTTCCGGACCGCATCCTCGACCAGCAGCTCTCCACACTCTCCGGCGGTCAGCGCCGGCGCATCGAACTCGCCCGCATCCTGTTCTCCGGGGCGGAGACGATGCTCCTGGACGAGCCGACCAACCACCTCGACGCGGACTCCGTGGTGTGGCTGCGGGAGTTCCTCCAGGCCTTCCAGGGCGGACTCATCGTGATCAGCCACGACATCGACCTCGTCGAAGAGACGGTGAACCGCGTGTTCTATCTCGACGCGAACCGCCAGGTCATCGACATCTACAACATGGGCTGGCGGAACTATCAGCGCCAGCGCGCCGCGGATGAGGAGCGTCGCAAGAAGGAACGCGCCAACATCGAGAAGAAGGCCTCCGTGCTCCAGTTGCAGGCCGCGAGATTCGGCGCAAAGGCGACCAAAGCCGCTGCCGCCCACCAGATGGTGCGTCGCGCGGAGAAGATGCTCTCCGGACTCGAGGACGTTCGCGCCGTCGACCGGGTGGCCAAACTTCGCTTTCCCGAGCCGGTGCCGTGCGGCAGGACGCCGCTCATGGCGACCAATCTCTCCAAGAGCTACGGCTCCCTCGAGATCTTCGCCGCGGTCGACCTCGCGATCGATCGCGGGTCGAAGGTCGTCGTGCTCGGCTTCAACGGTGCGGGGAAGACGACGCTGCTGCGAATCCTCGCCGGTGTGGACGAGCCGGACACCGGCGTGGTGGAGCCCGGGCACGGGTTGCGCATCGGATACTACGCGCAGGAGCACGAGACGATCGACGTCAAACGCACCGTGCTGCAGAACATGGTCTCGTCTTCTCCGAACCTCACAGAGACCGAGGCGCGCCGCGTACTCGGTTCGTTCCTGTTCACGGGGGATGACTCCCACAAGCCCGCGGGCGTGCTCTCCGGAGGCGAGAAGACGAGGCTCGCCCTGGCGATGATCGTGGTCTCCGGCGCCAACGTGCTGCTGCTCGACGAGCCGACAAACAACCTGGACCCTGCATCCCGCACCGAGATCCTGGACGCCCTCGCCAACTACACGGGCGCCGTGGTGCTCGTGAGCCACGACGAGGGTGCCGTGGAGGCTCTCAACCCGGAGCGGGTGCTGATCCTCCCGGACGGAGTCGAAGACATGTGGAACCGTGACTACGCCGAGCTGGTGACCCTCGCCTAGCGCGGCACGGAATCCAGGATCTCGTCCTCGATATCGGCGTCGGATTTCTTGAGCGCCTTCCTGCGTTCGCGTTCCTCGGCCCGCGCGCGCTCGGCCGGGTCGTCCACGTTGCGCAGCCGATACTCCTGCCGCACGGCGTAGGCGAGGCCGAAGAAGCCGATCAGGGCAAAGATGACCCACTGGATCATGTATGACCAGTGCAGCCCCTCATCCTGCACCGGCGGGTCGGCGTCGACCTTCGTGAGCGCGGTGCCCGCGGGAGTCTGGCTGTCGAGCACGCCATACGCGGCCGTGTAGACGCTGCCGCCAACCCTCGCACCGATCTGGGGCAGGTGGATTGTCGCGACCTGGTTGCCCGAGGCGGTCCGGCTGTCGAGTTGCGGCTCGCTCGCCTGGAGCCGCGCGATGACGGTGACCTCGCCGCTCGGTGCCGCAGGGACAGAATCGGGAGCATCCTGCTTGCTTCCCGTCGGCACCCACCCTCGATCCACGATGAAGATCGAGCCATCGGCAAGCTTGAGGGGAGTGAGCACCTCGAAGCCGGGGCCGTCATTGGTCGGTCGATTGCGCACGAGCAGTTCTTTGTCGGGAAGGTAGTGCCCGACCGCCTTCACCCGCAGCCACTGCTGCTGTGCCGCGTAGGAGTCCAGGTGCGGCAGTGCCCGGGCCAGATCGACAGGAACCGAGTCGAAGTTGGCGGAGAGCAGCGCGTTGGCCGCGACCGCCTCCTTGCCACGTGACAACTGCCACGAGGAGAGGAACGAGCAGGCTATCGCGAAGGCGATCGCGAACCCGAGATAGCCCAGCCAACGCCTCGTCAGCAGAATGCGCCAGTGACTCACGCGAGTCCCGTCACCGGATGCTGCACCGCGGAATCCGGTATCCGATCGACGTGCTCGCCGAGCGGAGTGACGACGACCGGGAACGATCTCGTCGCGAGATAGTCAAAGAGGTACTGTCGGTGCTCATCGCAGGCGAGCCACACCTTGACCCGGTCAGCCGTGTGGATCCGGGGATTGCGCCAGTTGACGTTCCATGCGGCATCCGCCTGGCAGCCGGCCCGCGAGCACACCAGCCGAGATTCGGCCTCGTGCAACATCATGCGCTCACTCCGCCCGGCTGTCGCCGGATCGTGGCTGGTCGCTCGGAGTCACGGGAACGATTCCGCCCGGCCGCAGCACCGTCTCGGTACTGGGACGCCTGACGCTGTTGGCCACAACCACGGCGACGTACGGCAGTGCAATGGCACCGATGGCGCAGACGAGAAGCCACCATCCCTGCACGAAGAGACACAGGGCAATGCAGACGACGCGAATCGCCATCATCACCGAGTACTTGACCATGCGACTGTGCCGGTCGTCTTCCGGCGACCGGGGGAGTGTGGTGATCGATTGTTGTTTCATCGCTGCTGTCTCTTTAGGGGCTCACCCCAAGCCTAAGACTAAGATTGCGGGAGTTTGCCTGAACGGCCAAGACTCGTCTGCCGCCGTGGCCAGCCACAGATTCCCCACGAGAGCGAGAACCCCATGACGACGCCAAGAACAGTGCTCATCACCGGAGGAAACAGGGGCATCGGGTATGCGATCGCGGAGGAGTTCCTCGCGCAGGGGCACCGCGTCGCCGTGACCGCACGCTCCGGAGAAGGCCCATCGGGAAGCCTCACTGTTCGAGCCGACGTGACGGATGCCGCATCCGTCGATGAGGCGTTCACGGCGGTCGAGGCGGAGCTCGGTCCGGTCGAAGTGCTCATCGCCAACGCCGGAATCACGCGAGACACACTCCTCATGCGCATGAGCGACGAGGACTTCACCGCCGTCGTGGACACCAATCTCTCCGGAACCTTCCGTGTCATCAAGCGCGCATCGAAGGGGATGCTCAAAGCCCGCTTCGGCCGCATCGTGCTGCTCTCGAGCGTGGTCGGCATGCTCGGCTCCGCGGGCCAGGTCAATTACGCCGCATCCAAGAGCGGACTCATCGGGATGGCGCGATCCATCACGCGGGAGCTCGGATCGCGCAACATCACCGCGAACGTCGTCGCACCTGGCTTCATCGAAACCGACATGACGGCTGAGCTCTCGGAGGCCCAGCAGACCGAGTACCTGAAGTCGATCCCGGCCGGACGCTATGGAAGCACGGCAGAGGTCGCCAAGGTCATCGCCTGGCTGGCCAGCGATGACGCCGCCTACATCTCCGGCGCGGTCATCCCCGTCGACGGCGGCCTCGGCATGGGTCACTGACGGCCTGCGTCACCGAGCAAATCGGGGCTCTAGCCCCGCAGTCCCAGTAGCGCGAGCAGCTGCGACAGGTCGCGGCGATCCATCACGAGGTCGGCCTCGTCCCGCACCGGGGCCTTCGCGTCGAAACCGACGGAGAGTGCGGCAACGCTCATCATGGGAAGGTCGTTCGCGCCGTCACCCACCGCGACGGTGCGCTCGATCGGGATGCCCGCATCCGCGGCCCAGCGACGAAGCGTCTCCGCCTTGGCCGCGGAATCGATGATCGGACCGACGAGTCCTCCGGTCAGCCGCCCGTCGATCACCTCGAGTCGATTGGCGCTCCAGTAGTCGAGTCCCAGTTGCTGGCCCAGGCCATCGACGAGTTCGTGGAACCCGCCAGAGACCACAGCGACCTTGCCACCGGCATCGTGCACGCCCGCGATCATTTCTGGCGCACCCCTGGTCACCCGGATGCGTCTGGCGACGTCCTCGAAAACGCTCTCGGGAAGCCCGGCGAGGGTCGCCACCCGCTCGCGCAGCGACCGCTCGAAGTCGAGCTCGCCATTCATCGCGCGAAAGGTGATCGCCGCGACGGCCTTGAGCGAGCCCGCGGCATCCGCGAGCAACTCGATCACCTCGTCTTCAATCAGGGTCGAATCGACGTCGAGCACGACGAGAAAGGCAGTCGATGGAGTCTGCACCATGTGTTCGTGTGGCCATTCCTGTGCGGTTCGCGCGCCAGGAGACGGTCAGCGCGATGCGGGTTCAAACGACGTGGACACCCTTACCGACAATGGTGATGCCGGAGTCCGTGACGGTGAATCCTCGCGCCTTGTCGGCCTCGGGATCCACACCGACAGTCGCGCCTTCGTTAACCACGACCTCCTTGTCCAGAATAGCCCTGCGCACGACGCCATTCGGTCCGATCCGCACCCGGTCGAAGACGATCGAGTCGGTGACCCTGGCGCCGGATTCGACAGTTGCCCACGGACCGAGCACGCTGCGCTCGATGTGGGCCCCGGACAGCAGCGACCCGAGCGAGACGATCGAGTCGATGGTCGTTCCAACGTTTCCATGCGCGTCACGAACGAATTTTGCCGGCGGTGAGTTCAGCTGCTGGCTGTGGATGGGCCACTCCGAGTTGTAAAGATTGAAGATCGGGAGTGCCGAGATGAGATCCTGGTGCGCGTCGAAGAATGAGTCGATGGTCCCAACATCGCGCCAGTAGTAGCGGTCACGATCGGTCGCGCCAGGCACCTCATTACGGTTGAGGTCGTACACGGCGGCGTCGCCGCGCGAGACGAAGTCCGGCACGATGTCGCCACCCATGTCGTGATTCGATTCCGCGAGTTCGCCATCCCGCAGCACGGCGTCGATCAGCACCCTCGCGTCGAAGACGTAGTTGCCCATGGACGCGAGCACCTCGCCGGGCGAGTCCGCGAGGCCGGTCGGGTTCTTGGGCTTCTCGTGGAAGGCGGCAATCCTGGTCGGATCGCCCGCGCTCGTCTCAATCACGCCGAACTGGTCTGCGAGCGCGATCGGCTGGCGGATGGCCGCGACAGTGACACCAGCACCCGAGGCGATATGGGCGTCGATCATCTGGCTGAAGTCCATGCGGTAGACGTGGTCCGCGCCGACCACGACAACGATGTCTGGCTTCTCGTCACGCAACAGGTTGAGGCTCTGCAGGATGGCATCCGCCGACCCGGCGAACCACCGCTTGCCCAGCCGCTGCTGCGCAGGCACGGACGCGACATAGGAGTTGGTGAGCCCGGACAACCGCCAGGTCTGGGAGACGTGCACGTCGAGACTGTGCGACTTGTACTGGGTGAGAACGACGATCTGGCGCAGGCCGGAGTTGATGAGGTTGGAGAGAGCGAAGTCAATCAGGCGATAGTTGCCACCGAATGGCACACCGGGCTTGGCGCGATCCGCCGTGAGCGGCATGAGCCGCTTACCCTCTCCGCCGGCGAGCACGATTCCGAATATCTTCTTGGCCACCATGCTCCCAGAGTACGGGGGAGAGGTGGCCGTGTACTAGCGTTCCTCATGTGAGAGTCGATGTGGTTACCCGTGAATATCCGCCAGAGGTCTACGGCGGTGCCGGAGTGCACGTGGCAGAACTGGTCCGCTCTCTCCGCGCAGACCTCGACGTCAGGGTCAGGTGCTTCGGGGCCCCTCGCGAGGAGCAGGGCGTACAGAGCTATCTCGTGCCCGCAGAGCTCAGTGGGGCGAACCCGTCCATCGCAACGATCGGCGTCGACCTGCAGATGGCGAGGGATGTCGCCGGTGCCGATCTCGTGCACTCGCACACCTGGTATGCAAACGGAGCCGGCCAGCTCGCGAAGCTCCTGCACGACATCCCCCACGTCATCACCGCGCACAGTCTCGAGCCGCTGCGCCCCTGGAAGGCCGAGCAACTCGGCGGTGGGTACCGGGTCTCGAGCTGGCTCGAGCGCAACGCCTTTGCGGATGCCGACGGGATCATTGCGGTCAGTCACGGCATGCGCGCAGACATCCTGAATTCCTACCCGTTCCTCGACCCGTCCAGGGTGCACGTCGTGCACAACGGAATCGACCTGGAGCGCTGGCAGCCCGTGCACGACGACGAACTCCTGCGCTCGCTCGGGGTCGATCCGGACCGACCCACCGTGGTGTTCGTCGGCAGGATCACCCGCCAGAAGGGCCTGCCGTACCTCCTGCGTGCTGCCGCGCTGCTGCCCACGGACGTTCAGCTCGTCCTCTGTGCGGGCGCCCCGGACACGCCGGAGATCCTCGCGGAGGTGCGATCCGGCGTCGCCGAACTCCAGCAGCACAGGACCGGCGTGGTCTGGCTGGAGCGCCTGCTCAGCCAGCGCGAACTCTCCGCCGTGCTCACTGCGGCGACCACCTTCGTGTGCCCGTCCGTCTACGAGCCGCTCGGCATTGTGAACCTGGAGGCCATGGCCTGCGGAGCACCCGTTGTCGGCACGGCGACCGGTGGCATCCCGGAGGTCGTCGATGACGGCGTGACTGGACGCCTCGTGCCGATCCAGCAGCTCCACGACGGCACGGGGACGCCGGAGGACCCGGAGGCCTTCGTGCGCGATCTCGCCGCGGCACTAATCGAGGTCACCGGCGATCCCGGGCGTGCAAGGCAGATGGGTGAGGCAGGCCGTGCAAGGGCGGAGCGAGAGTTCGGGTGGGGCATGATCAGTCGCAAGACCCAGGAGATCTATCGCTCACTCGTCTCGCGTTAGGGTTGAGGCATGGCCAGCGTTCTCGAGCTTTCCGACGTCACGATCGTCCGCGACGGCAATCCCATTCTCGACTCCGTCGACCTCACCGTCGCCGATGACGAGCGCTGGGTCGTCCTCGGGCCCAACGGTGCGGGCAAGACGACGCTCCTCCAGGTCTGCGCCGCAATGCTGCACCCCACCTCGGGTACGGCGCACATCCTCGATGACCAGCTCGGCAAGGTCGACGTGTTCGAACTCCGCCCACGAGTGGGGTTCGCGTCGACCGCTCTTGCCCGCCGGATTCCCGCCACGGAGACCGTGCTGAACGTCGTCCTGACTGCCGCATACTCCGTCACCGGGCGCTGGAACGAGAGCTACGAGGAGATCGACGTCCGCCGCGCACAGCGCGTGCTCGCCGAGTGGAAGCTCGACGCGTTCGAGAATCGTCTCTTTGGAGAACTGAGCGACGGAGAACAAAAGCGCGTGCAGATTGCGCGCTCGGTGATGACCGACCCGGAGCTGCTGCTGCTCGATGAACCGGCCGCGAGTCTCGACCTCGGAGCCAGGGAAGAGCTCGTGCAGTTGCTCGGTGGCTACGCAAGCGCGCCGCACGCACCCGCGATCGTCATGGTCACCCACCACGTGGAAGAGATCCCGCGCGGCTTCGATCACGCGCTGCTGCTCAAGAACGGCTCCGTGCAGGCCGCTGGCCCGATTGACGAGGTGATCACCTCTGAAAACCTCAGCGAAACCTACGGTCTCGAACTCGAGGTGCAGCACAGCCAGGGTCGCTTCTCCGCGAGGGCCGCTTAGTTCTGGTAACATTTCTAGTCGGCCTTCTCTGCCGAATCTTTTTAATCCATCCGCACCACATCTACGTCACAGTCAAGGAATAACGATGAAGTCTGACATCCACCCCACGTACGCTCCGGTCGTTTTCCGCGACCTCGCGTCGGGGGCGACCTTCCTGACGCGCTCCACCGTGAGCAGCGACAAGACGATCGACTGGGAAGACGGAAACAGCTACCCCGTGATCGACGTCGAGATCTCCTCCGAGTCGCACCCGTTCTACACGGGCAAGCAGCGCATCCTCGACAGCGCCGGCCGCGTCGAGAAGTTCAACTCGCGCTACAAGGGCTTCGGCGCGTAATTAAACCAGCCTGATCAAACACAGCCTGATCAAACACGGCCTGATCTAGCGTCGGCTACCGTTCAGGCCAGGCACCGGATGTCGTGAAGTCCGGCCTGCTGCGCCGCATGTATTCCTGAAAGCTCGCGGCCTGGTCCGCGCACCAGCCGACCTGCAGGCCGTGCAACTCACTCACGTCTGCCCCGAGCTTCTCGGGATACCGGCGAGCGATCGCCTGGGCGACACGCCCCGCAGCAATGGCGTCCGCTCCGGCATCGTGGGCGTCGAGCAACTCGACTCCGTAGAACTGCGCAGCGAACTCCAGCGTGCGCTTGCCCTTGCGGTAGCGGTCGACCGCCTTGTCGATCACGAGCGGGTCGATGATGGGCGCGGGGGAGCTGAGCGGCGCGACACCGTGCCTGCGCGCCTCGCGATTGAGCAACGTGAGGTCGTATGGCGCGTTGTAGACGGTGACCGCGACGCCGCGCTCGAGAAGCGAGCGGAGTGAGGCGACGATCTCCGCGACGACCTCCGCGGCCATCCGCCCCTCTGCCCGCGCGCGTTCCGTCGTGATGCCGTGCACGGCACTGGCCTGGGCAGGAATCTCGACCCCGGGGTCTGCGAGCCAGTCCGTGCGCTCACGCACCACGCCGTCCGCATCGATGACCGCGACGGTGGCCGAAACGATTCGGCTCGTCTCTACATCGATTCCTGTGGTCTCCAGGTCGAAGACGCCGAGTTCGTCATACCAAGTTGTAGTCACGGTGCCAGCCTATGGCCGACCACCGGCATTTCCGGGAGTGCCCACGTGGAGCCAGTAGAAACTCTGTGTTCCCAAGGTCAGCGTGAGTGATCCGTCGTCGTTGAACGACGGAAACTCGCTCCCGCCGAAGAGATCGAAGAGAGCCGATCCGGCGAACTGCTCCGCGGTGATCGTGGCCGAGACCGGATTGTGGGCGAAGCTGAACACGCAGAGCACGTCTTCGCTCGAGTCGCCGAACTGCGTGCCAGAGCCTGGATAGGAGCGCACGAACGCGAGCACCGACTCGTGATCGGTCTCGAGCACCGTGAGCGAGCCGAGCCCGAAGGTGGGGTGGGCCTTGCGCACGTGGATGACATTGCGCACCCAGTGCAGGAGAGAACGCGACTGTGCGAGCTGCGACTCGACGTTGATGAGCGTGTAGTTGTAGACGAGCGACTGCACGACGGGCAGATAGAGCTTGCCGGGGTCCGCAGAGGAGAATCCCGCGTTGCGATCCGGAGTCCACTGCATGGGTGTTCTGGAGCTGTCGCGGTCCGGCAACCAGATGTTGTCGCCCATCCCGATCTCGTCGCCATAGTAGAGGAACGGGCTTCCCGGGAGCGAGAACAACAGCGCGTGAGCGAGCTCGAGTTCCGCCCGCGAGTTGTCGAGCAGCGGAGCGAGGCGCCGACGGATGCCGATGTTGGAGCGCATCCTCGGGTCGTAGGCGTACCAGCCGTACATGGCCTGGCGGTATTCCTCCGACACCATCTCGAGCGTGAGTTCGTCGTGATTGCGCAGGAACACACCCCAGCCCGCACCCTCCGGGATGTCCGTGGTCTCGGAGAGCACACGCACGAGTTCGTCGGCCTGCTGCGACCTGAGCGAATAGAAGATGCGCGGCATCACCGGGAAGTCGAAGGCCATGTGGCACTCCGGCTCCTCTTCCGTGCCAAAGAAGGCGGCGACCTCGCGCGGCCACTGGTTTGCCTCGGCGATGAGGATGCGGCCGGGATAGTCCCGATCGACCATCTCCCGCATCCGCTTGATGAAGTCGTGGGTCGGCGCCTCACCCTCTCCGTTACCCTCCTCCGACTCGTAGAGGTAGGGAATCGCGTCAAGGCGGATGCCGTCGACGCCGAGGTCCATCCAGTAGCGGATGACCTCCATGACGTCCTCCTGCACGGCGGGGTTCTCGAAGTTGAGGTCGGGCTGGTGCGAGAAGAAGCGGTGGAAGTAGAACTGCCGACGAACAGAGTCGAATGCCCAGTTGGACTCCTCGGAGTCGACGAAGATGATCCGGATGTTCGGATACTTGTCGTCCGTGTCGCTCCAGACGTAGTAGTCGCCGTACGGCCCCTCCGGGTCGCTCCTGGACTGCTGGAACCAGTCGTGTTGGTCGGAGGTGTGGTTGAGCGGGTAGTCGATGACAATGCGCATGTTGCGCTCGTGCGCCTTGGTCACGAGATCCTTGAACTCGTCGAGCGTGCCGAACTCGGGCAGAATCGCGTGGAAATCCGAGACGTCGTAGCCTCCATCGCGCAGGGGGGACTGGAAGAACGGTGGAAGCCACAGCGCGTCGACGCCGAGCCACTGGAGGTAGTCCAGTCGCGAGATCAGCCCCTGGATGTCTCCGGCGCCGTCTCCATTGCTGTCGACGAACGAGCGGACCATGACCTCGTAGAACACCGATCGCCTGTACCATTGCGGGTCGAGAGTCAGACCTGGCAGTTGGATAGGTGCGGTGAAGCTCACGGCGCCCCCCTCGACGACGGCTCAAACGGTAACAAAGTGCTACCCCCGAGTCTAAGTCCCTCCTGTAAACGCCTGCCTGAGCCGAAATCCGTAGACTGAACCCTGATGAGCGTCAATTCCCCCTTTGCTGCCCTGCTCGCCAAGGTTCCCGTCGAGAAACACGAAGTCCGCATTCTCGGCGGCATCACCCGGTACTGGGTGTACGGCGACCCCGCCGCCGCCACGACCGTCGTCGTGGCGCACGGCTATCGGGGCGAACACCACGGCCTCGAGCCCGTCATCGCTCAGCTGCCCGGGGTGCGCTGGATCAGCCCCGACCTCCCCGGCTTCGGTGAGTCGACCCCGCTGACCGAGGTGCCGCACAGCATCGAGGGTTATGCCCACTGGCTCATCGCCTTCGTCGACGCTCTCGGCCTCAGCGGAACTGCGGTCACGCTCGGGCACTCGTTCGGCTCGATCATCTCCTCGCAGGCGATCGTCCTCGGACTGAAGACCCCCAGGCTCATCCTGATCAACCCGATTGCCATCTCCGGCCTCGAAGGGCCGAGGCCGCTCGCCACCAAACTCACCGTGCTGTACTACCGCCTCGCCGGCAGACTTCCGGAGAAGGTGGGCAGCTTCCTGCTCAAGCGCTGGCTCATCGTGCACTTCATGAGCGTGAGCCTCGCCAAGACCCGCGACAAGGCACTGCGCAGGTGGATCCACGCGGAGCACCATACCTATTTCAACAACTTCGCCAGCAGGGATGTCGTGGTCGAGGCCTTCGACGCATCCATCAGCGCAGACGTGAGCGATTTCGCCACGAAGATCGACGTGCCCACCCTGCTCGTCGCCGCGGAGCTCGACGACATCACTCCGGTGTCTGCACAGTACGAGCTCGAGAAGCTGTTTCCCCACGCGAGCCTCACCGTGCTGCCAGGTGTCGGCCACCTCATCCACTACGAGGTCCCCGATCTCGCGGCGGAGGCCATCCGTGATTTCCTGGAGGTACCGAGCGAACGATGAAGGTCATCTTCGACTGCCGCTACACCCGATTCGAGCGGCACGACGGAATCAGCCGATACACGGCTGGGCTGGTCGAGGCCTTCTCCAGGCTGCATCCCGTGACCATGCTCATCAGCGATGAGCGCCAGTTGAAGATGCTCCCCGAGCTCCCGTGGGTCATGGCGCGCCCCGGGACCAGCCTTCTCGAACCGTGGATCGCGCTCCTCTCGCTCAACCGCGAGCATCCGGATGTCGTCTTCAGCCCCATGCAGATGATCGGCTCGATCGGCCGCAGGTTCAAGCTCGTACTCACGCTGCACGACATGGTGTTCTACCGCACGCGCACGCCTCCCAAGGAGTTCAGCTGGCCGATCCGGGCCGGCTGGTGGGCGTTCCACCTGTTCTACTGGCCGCAGCGGATCACGCTCAATCGCGCGGATGCCGTGGTCACCGGCTCATACAACTGCGAGCGTGAGATGCGCGAGGTCTCGCTGACCAGGCGGCCCATCACCGTGATCCGCCCCGGCGTACCGGACTCCGGTGCTCCGGTGCGAAGCCATCCGGGTACGAAGAAACTCGTGTACATGGGCACCTTCATGCCGAACAAGAACGTGGAGACACTGGCTGCGGGCATGCACTTCCTGCCCGGGTACAGGCTGCACCTGCTGAGTCGCATCAGCGACGAAGCGAGGAACCGGCTCTCGGCCCTCGCCCCGGCGAACTCGATCGTGTTCGAGAACGGAGTGAGCGACAAGGAATACCGGGCACACCTGCGCAACTCCGTCGCCATGGTCTCGGCATGTCGTGACGAGGGCTTCGGTATCCCACTGATCGAGGGGATGATCGAGGGAACTCCGCTCGTGATCAGCGACATTCCGGTCTTCCGTGAGGTCGGGGGAGAGGCCGCGACCTTCTTCGACCAGGAGAGCCCGCGGGCGTTCGCCGACGCCGTCCTTGCCGTCGACGACGAGAGCCGTTGGGCGCGGCTCTCGGCACTCGCCCGAGAACAGGGCGCCGTGTTCAATTGGGAGACCGGCGCACAGACCCTCCTGAAGCTGCTCGGTTCTCTCGTTCCTGCGGCACAGCGCGACTAGCGGAGATCCGGCTCCCGCCGCTCCATGGCATTCTGCTGCGTGAGGTCCGCGGCCCCCGGCTCGACCGAGGCATCGTCGATCGGGTCGTCGAAGGCCACGAGTTCGAGGGCACCGTCGTTGAGCCGGAAACTGTGGATCGATCCGTTGCTGATCGGAACACCGCGATGACCGGCGACGCCGGGCGCGACGGCATTGAGCACGGTGCGAATCACCCCACCGTGCGTCGCGACGATGAAGCGCTTGCCGTGGTGGCCCTCGGCCAGTCGCAGCAGCGCCGGAAGCACCCTCGCGGCAACGCTTTCCCTGCTCTCCCTGCCCGGCACGGCAACCCCGGGCGGGAAGCGCCGCGCGAGCTGCCTGGCGCTCAGGCCCTCCGCATCCCCGTAGGCACGCTCGACGACCTCGTCGAAGGCCGCCGGGGTCTCGAGTCCGACCCGATCGGCGATGATCTGCGCCGTCTCATAGGCGCGGGAGAGTGGGCTGGCAAGGATGCCGTCCCACTCGCGCCTGGCGAGCAGGGCGCCCGTGCGTGCGGCCTGCGCGCGCCCCGTGTCATTGAGCGGGATGTCCGTGCTGCCCTGGATGCGTCGCTGGCGATTCCAATCGGTCTCACCGTGCCGCACGAGGTACAGAAGAGTCATCGGTGTCGCTTTCTCCGCTCGGCGTGGCGCTGTCGTGCCACAACTCTCACCAGACTAGCGATCCAGTCGCTCCGCGAGCGTCGTGAGCACTTCGGAGGTACCCGCGTCGATTGTGATGTCCGCGCGAGAATCGCCTTTGGTTGCGCCGCGATTCACGATCACGACCGGGATGTGGCGCTTGACCGCACGATCGAGGAGACGGATGCCGGAGTTGACCGCGAGCGACGATCCGGCGATGAGAAGGGCGTCGGCGGCCTCAACGAGCGAGAGTGCCTCGTAAAATTTCTCCTTCGGCACGAACTCGCCGAAGAAGACGACCTCGGGCTTCAGGATTCCGCCACAAACCGTGCACTCCGGCACGACGAAGTCGTCGAGGTGGGTGAAGACGACATCGCCGTCAGGCCCGAGCTCGCGCGCCTCTTCGAGGTCGATCCACGGGTTCGCCTCGCTGATCCTGTGGGCAATGTCATCGCGCGCGAACGTCTGGCCGCAGTTCAGGCAGCGCACCCTGTGCATCGTGCCGTGGAGATCCACGACGTGCTGTGAGCCCGCCCTGAGGTGCAGGCCATCAACGTTCTGGGTGATGACGCCGTTCGTGACACCGTCGCGCTCGAGCCGGGCCAGCGCAAAGTGCCCCGCGTTCGGCTTCGCGCCGTCGAAGCGCTTCCAGCCGAGATGGCTCCCGGCCCAGTATCGCCTGCGCGAATCCTCACCGGAGAGGAACTTCTCGAAGGTCATCGGGGTCCGCACAGGGGCTCCTGCCCCGCGGTAGTCTGGGATGCCGGAGTCGGTGCTCACACCTGCTCCGGTGAGTACCGCGATGCTGCGGCCTGTGAGTAGCTCGATTGCCCGCCTCAGCCCCGCCGGGGCGAATGTCGCCGGAGAATCGGTGGTCACATCCGCTCCTTTCGCATCGGTGCCATGGCACACACCACAGCTTAGGGAGTTCCCGTGCAGGTAGTCCGCATCACCGACCTGGGCGATGAGGGCCTCTCGGACTATTCCCGCCTCACCGACGTCGCGCTGCGCAGGCTCAGCGAACCCGCGGGCGGACTGTATATCGCGGAATCGAGCAAGGTCATCGCGCGCGCCCTCGAGGCGGGTCACAGGCCGCGGTCCGTTCTCGTGCAGGAGCAGTGGCTTCCCGAGATGGAACGGACGCTCGCCCCCTACGACGTCCCGGTCTACGTCGGACCCGCCGAACTGCTCGAGACACTCACCGGCTTCAACCTGCACCGGGGTGCGCTGGCCGCGATGCACAGGCCGCCGCTCGCTCCCGCGAGCGAACTCATCGCGGGCGCGCGCCGCGTCGTCGTGCTCGAAGACATCGTCGATCACACCAACGTCGGTGCGATCTTCCGCGCGGCGGCCGGCCTCGGCGCGGATGCCGTGCTCATCACCCCGCGCTGTGCTGACCCGTTCTACCGTCGCAGCGTGCGCGTGAGCATGGGAACCGTGCTGCAGGTGCCCTGGACCAGACTGCCGGACTGGCCGGAGGGCGCGGACATCCTCAGGGCATCCGGCTTCCACCTCGCGGCACTCGCACTCTCCGACGACGCCGTCGATCTCGAGGATTTCGCGAGGGATGTACCGGAGAGGCTCGCGATCCTGTTCGGTACGGAAGGCGACGGTCTGAGCCATCACGCCCTGCGGAACGCAGACACCGTCGTGACAATTCCGATGCTGCACGGGGTCGACTCACTCAACGTCGCCTCGGCCAGCGCGGTCGCGCTGTGGGCGCTGCGGGCGAAGTAGCTGAGCACTGGCGAACTATCATGGGCGGGTGCAGCCGCCTCGACGACCCAATTACCTCGCCAGACGACTCTCCGTCTTCACCGCTGCGGCAGTCGTCCTCGCAGGGGGACTCTATCTGCCGGTGACACTCCTGGCGCCCGTCCCTCCGGTCGCCGCGCAGGTACAGGCAACACCCGCGAAAACCCAGCCGGCGGCGGCACTGGACTGGCCCGGCTTCGGCTCGAGTGCGATTGGCGCCATCGGGTTTCCCGGCATCCTGGCGAGCGCTGATGGCAGCGGGGCAGAGATGACGCCGAGGCCGATCGCCAGCATCACGAAGGTCATCACCAGCCTCGTCGTGCTGAACGCCAAGCCGCTCGCGATCGGGGAGTCCGGTCCGACCATCACCTTCAGCGCGCACGACGCCTCTCTCGTGCGCGCGTACGCGGCGCGGAACGGCGAGACAAAACCGGTGCGAGCTGGGATGACCCTGAGCCAACTGCAGGTCAACGAGGTCATGCTCATCGCCTCGGCCAACAACTACGCGGAGTCGTACTCGACCTGGGCCTTCGGCTCACAACCCGCGTTCCTCGACGCTGCCCGCAGCTGGCTCTCCTCGCACGGGATCGACCACACAACGCTCCTCGACAGCTCCGGCATGAATCCCGGCAACACCAGCACGGCGGCTGATCTTGTGGCGATCGGCAAACTGGCGCTGGCAAATCCTGTCATCGCGGGCATCGTCTCGACAAAGAGCGTGACGGTTCCCTACGTGGGCACGATCAAGAACACGAACGGGCTTCTCGGGCACAACGGGGTCGACGGAATCAAGACCGGCACGCTCGAGGAAGCTGGCACCTGTCTCCTGTTCTCGACCAAGTTCATGGTGGGCGACCAGGACATCACCGTCGTCGGCGTTGTGCTCGGGGGTGTCGACCATCCCTCGCTCAACACCGCAGTGCGCAACCTGATCAGTACGGCAAAGAAGGGCTTCCACAGCGTCACCCTCACCAGGGCAGGGCAGAGCTTCGCACGGTATCCCACACCATGGGAGTCCACGGCGCACGCGGTCGCCGAATCGAGTCACCCGGTCGTCGTGTGGGCAAACACTCCGATCACCGCGAAGGTGACGACAAAGGTAACGGGTCTCGCGGAGGCCGGCGAGCGCGTCGGGAGCGTCGTCTTCACCGTGGGAACGACGAAGATATCGGTACCGCTGGCGCTGGATCGAGCAATCGACGACCCGGGCATCCTGTGGCGGCTGGGCAATCCGCTGCAACTGGGATGACATCTATTCCTGTTCAGGAATGTATCGCGAAAACGTATTACTTCCACGCCATTCACAGCCAGGGTCGTTAGAGTCAGAAGTATCCAGAAGCGCCCGCTTCGTTATTCGGCTGGGAAGTCATTCCCCGAAACGAGGTATCGTGGCCGATTCTGCCGCAGCTCCCGTCGTCACCTTCACCAGGACGCGCGTGGGCGGGAGTCGAACCAATCCGACGACCGAATACTCCGCGTTGCTGCGCACCGTGAGGGATGCTGGCCTGCTCGAGAAGCGTCCCGGTTTCTACCTGATGATGTTCGGCATCCTGAGTCTCGGCCTCGCCGGCGCGATCGCCGGTTTCGTTCTGCTGGGGGACAGCTGGTACCAGCTGCTCATCGCCGGCGGGCTCGGTGTGATCCTCACCCAGTTCGCCTTCCTGGCACACGAGGCTGCGCACCGCCAGGTGTTTGCTTCGGGCAAGGTCAATGATGTGGTCGGTCGCATCCTGGCAAACTTCTTCGTCGGCATCAGCTACTCGTGGTGGATGACCAAGCACTCGAGGCACCACGCCAACCCGAATATCGTCGGCAAGGATCCGGACATCGAGCGCGACTTCGTCTCGTTCACTCCGGAGGACGCGTCCAGAGCTCGCGGACTGTACGCGTGGGCGACGAAGCGCCAGGGCTACCTGTTCTTCCCCGCGCTCATGCTCGAGGGCATCAACCTGCACATCCTCGGTTTCAAGACCGTGTTCGGTCGGGGCAGAGTCGACAAACGCTGGCTCGAGATCTCCATGCTCGTTACCCGTATCAGCGCCTATCTCGCGGTGATCTTTCTCTTCCTGCCGCTCGGGATGGCGTTCGCCTTCATCGGTGTGCAGGTCGCGGTCTTCGGGGTCTACATGGGCGCGACCTTCGCACCCAACCACAAGGGGATGCCCATCCTCGATCACGACAGCAAGGTCGACTTCCTGCGCCGTCAGGTGCTGACCTCGCGCAACATCAAGGGCAACTGGGTCATGGACACCTTCATGGGAGGGCTCAACTACCAGATCGAGCACCACCTGTTCCCGAACATGCCGAGGCCGCATCTCGCCAAGGCCCAGGAGATCGCGAAGGAATACTGCGAGACGCACACGGTGCCGTACACCGAGACCACGCTCGTGGAGTCCTACGGGATTGTCGTGAAGTACCTCAACCGCGTCGGCATCGCCGCAGGGGGAGACCCGTTCGACTGCCCGGCCGCAACCCAGTTCGGGCGCTGAGCCGCGCTATCTGCGCCAGGCGTCTCCGTTGCCGGGGCGTTTCGGACTGATGCCGTCGCCGGAGGACTGGTGACGGATGCGCCTAATCACCCAGGGCACGAGGTACTCGCGCGCCCAACCGATGTCGTCGACCCTGGCCTGGCGCCAGGGACGCGGAGGCAGCGGCTCGGGCGAATAGGGTTCGAGGTCGTTGTCCACGCCCAGCGCGTCGAGCACCATCCGCGCGATCGTGTTGTGGCCGATGGGGGAGAAGTGCAGCCGATCGGGCGCCCACATGCGCGGATCCTTGAGTTCCCTCAGCGCCCACATGTCGGCGACGACGAGGTCGTGCCGCGAGGCGATTGCCCGCAGGTTCTCGTTGTAGATCGCGACCTTGCCGCGCACCCGTCCGAGCACGGGAGTCATGCCAATGTCCGGTCCGTTGAACAGCACCACGGTCGCGCCGTCTGAGCGCAGGCGCGCGACGCCGCCCTCGAGGCGCTCAGCCACATCATCCGGATCGGTGTTCGGGCGGATGATGTCGTTGCCGCCCGCGGAGATCGTCACGAGATCGGGCCGCAGCTCAAGCGCAGGCTCGATCTGCTCGTCAAGGATCTGCTGCAGTAGTCGACCCCGGATGGCGAGGTTCGCGTAGGCGAAGTCGTCCGTGCCCTCTCCCAGCACCTCGGCCACGCGATCGGCCCAGCCGCGGAAGCCGCCAGGGCTCTGTGGCTCCGGATCACCGATTCCCTCGGTGAAGGAGTCGCCGATGGCGACGTAACGCGACCACGGATGTTCCTGTGTCATGAACTCAACGATGCATCACCTTGTGTCGGCATGCCAACCCACACCGGGTAATGTCTTTTCAAGTGAGTACTCCGCTTCCCTTCGGCCACCAGGTCGGCACCTCGGCGGCAGAGCATCTCTCTCCCTCTTTCCCCGAGCGCGCGGCGCGAGGCACAGCAGACAAGCTGCGCGCCTGGCAGGAGGAGGCGCTCGAGGCCTACTTCGAGAAGGAACCGCGCGACTTTCTCGCCGCCGCAACGCCGGGCGCAGGGAAGACCACCTTCGCTCTCCGACTCGCCGCGGAGCTGCTCGCCCGCAAGACGATCGACCGCATCACGGTCGTGGCGCCGACGGAGCATCTCAAGCGGCAGTGGGCCGACGCGGCACACCGGGTGGGCATCCGCCTCGACCCCGGCTTCAAGAACAGCCACGGCAGGCAGGCGAGGCACTACCACGGCATCGCCGTCAGCTACGCGCAGGTGGCGAAGAGACCGACGCTGCACCGAGGACTCACCGAGGGAGCGCGCACGCTCGTGATTCTCGACGAGGTGCACCACGGCGGGGACGCGCTCAGCTGGGGCGACGCCATCCGCGAGGCCTTCGAGCCGGCGGCCAGGCGCCTCTCGCTCACCGGGACGCCATTCCGCTCCGACACCTCGCCCATCCCGTTCGTCACCTACTACCCGGACGAGCACGGCATCCGCACCTCGCGGGCCGACTATTCCTACGGTTACGGCCGCGCGCTGAAGGACGGCGTCGTGCGCCCCGTGATGTTCATGGCCTACGCGGGCAAGGTGCGCTGGCGCACCCGCACGGGTGACGAGATGGAGGCGAGGCTCGGCGAGGGCGACACGAAGGACGTCACGGCGCAGGCCTGGCGCACCGCGCTCGACCCCGAGGGCGAGTGGATGCCGTCGGTGCTGCGCTCGGCTGACCGGCGGCTGAGTGAGGTGCGGGCCGCCGTTCCGGACGCCGGCGGACTCGTCATCGCCACGGACCACTTCGCCGCGCGCGCCTACGCCGAGCTCCTGAAGGCGATCACGGGCCGCATGCCCACGGTCGTGCTCTCGGACGAGAAGGCGGCAAGCGAGCGAATTGCGAGCTTCTCCAAGTCGTCAGAGCGCTGGATCGTCGCGGTGCGCATGGTCTCGGAGGGCGTCGACATCCCACGCCTCGGAGTAGGCGTCTACGCGACCTCCGCATCGACACCGCTCTACTTCGCGCAGGCGATCGGTCGCTTCGTGCGCACGAGGCGCCGCGGAGAGACCGCGTCCATCTTCGTGCCCAGCGTGCCGAGCATCCTAGCCCTGGCCAGCCAGATGGAGCTCGAGCGCGACCACGCCCTCGACCGAGATACGGGGGAACTGCTCCTCGACGACCAGCTCGTGGAGGAGGCGAACAGCTCGGAATCCGCGTCTGCGGAGAACCTCTACGAGTTCGACTTCAAGGCGCTCGAGTCGCAGGCGAACTTCGACCGCGTGCTCTACGAGGGAACGGAGTTCGGCTTCGCCGCGGAGCCCGGCAGCCTCGAAGAGGAGGACTTCATCGGCATCCCGGGACTTCTCGAACCAGAACAGGTGCGCGACCTCCTGCGCGCCAGGCAGGCCAGGCAGGCCAGACGGGGTGAGGATCGCAGGCGCAGGCAGATCGCCGCGGGCGAGGAACCACCTCCGCCGCTCTACCGCACGCTCAAGGAACAGCGCACCCTGCTCAACAGCCTGGTCGGGATGCGAGCCAAACTGAGCGGGGAACCGCACGCGCTCATCCACGCGGAACTGCGCAGGATGTGCGGCGGTCCGGCCGTGGCCCAGGCGAGCGTTACGCAACTGCAATCCCGCATCGATCTGCTGCGCAAACGCGCGGGCTCGGGCCGGTAACGTTAATCGGGTGACCGAAACCTCGCTGGAACACAGCTACCGAGAACTGCAAGCCAAGAAGCTCACCCTCGACCTGACCCGGGGCAAGCCGTCGCCCGAGCAGCTCGACCTCTCGAATGCCCTGCTGTCCCTGCCCGGTGACGAATACCGCGACGCGGCGGGAACGGACCTGCGCAACTACGGCGGCCTCGACGGACTGCCCGAGCTGCGCGCCATCTTCGGTGAGCTGCTGGGCATCCCGGTCGACCAGCTTCTCGCGCCGGACACGGTGAGCCTGCCGATCATGTACGACACCGTCTCGACGGCGATGCTGCACGGGGTTCCCGGCGGCAGCACCCCGTGGAAAGACGTCGAGGACCTCGCCTTCCTGTGCCCGGTTCCCGGCTATGACAGGCACTTCACCATCTGCGAGTCCTTAGGGATCCGGATGATTCCGGTTCCCTTCGTGAACGGACGGCTCGACCTCGATCGCATCGAGCGCCTCGTGGCAGAGGACGCGGGCATCCGGGGCATGTGGTGCGTGCCGATGTACTCGAACCCCACCGGTGTGACCTACTCAGAAGGCGAGGTGCGCCGTCTCGTCGGAATGCCGACCGCTGCGCCGGACTTCCGCCTCATGTGGGACAACGCCTACGCCGTGCATCACCTCACGGACGAGACGCCCGCCGTGATCGACGTGCTCGGTCTTGCCGCTGCGGCAGGCAACCCCGACCGACCGCTTGTCTACGCGTCCACCTCGAAGATCACCTTCCCCGGCGGTGGCGTCGGCTTCTTCGGCGCCTCAGAGGCGAACGTCTCCTGGCTGCGCGGCTACCGCTCCGCGAGAACCATCGGGCCGGACAAGCTGAACCAACTGCGCCACGCGCTCTTCCTGAAGGATGCGGACGGCGTGCGCGAGCTCATGCGCAGGCACCGCGAGATCCTCGAGCCTCGATTCGCCGCCGTGCAGCAGATCCTCTCCGAGCGGCTGGGAGAGAAAGCCGAGTGGTCCGTGCCGACCGGCGGCTACTTCGTGAGCCTCGAGGCGGGAGAGGGCTGCGCAAGCCGTGCAATCGAGCTCGCGAAGCAGGCGGGAATCGCGGTGACGGCTGCGGGATCCACCTTCCCGTACCACGACGACCCTCGCGACTCCAACATCCGTATCGCCCCGTCGTTCGCCTCGATCGAGGACGTGCGGGCGGCCATAGACGGACTGTGCACCTGCGTGCTGCTGGCCCAGGCCGAGCGCTCACCTGAAGTCGCGTGAGCTGCTCACCACGGTGACCTCGAGCCGCTCGAACCGGTCGGCGAGAATGTTGGTGACTCCCTCGGGAGATCGCTCCAGCATTCCGCGCACGATGAGCGCAGAGGATTCGCGCGCGATCCGTCGGTAGTGCGTCCAGACCCCGACGCTGCACACCACGTTCACGAGCCCCGTCTCGTCCTCGAGGTTCATGAAGGTGATCCCGCTCGCCGTCTGCGGTCTCTGCCTGTGGGTGACGACGCCGGCGACCTCGATGCGCCTGCCCGGCTCTGCCGCGGCGATGCCTGCCGCGCTGTACACGCCCCTGCGGTCGAGCTCAGAGCGCACGTGTCGAAGCGGATGATCGGAGGGAGAGACCCCGGTCGCCCAGAGATCAGAAAGAAGCAGCTCCGCCTCTGACGGCATGGAGAACAGCGGAGGCTGCACACTGACCACGCTGCCCTGCAGGTACCCCGGCCTGTTCTGCGCGGCGTCCCCGGCCATCCACAGGGCCTCGCGCATGGACAGACCAAGAGATTCGAAGGCGCCCGCGGCCGCGAGAGCCTCCAGCTGCGCGGTCTGCAGCCCGACCCGCCGCACCAGGTCGGCCATGCTCGTGTATGCACCGGCCGAATCACGCTCGGCCACGATGCGCGTGGCAAGTTCGGCGGTGATGCCGGTCACCTCGGACAGTCCGAGCCGCACCGCCAGTGTCCCGTCGCGCCTGTGCTCGTTCGTGTCGAAGTGCGCAGCAGGGTCGAACTCGCCGACCGGGGGCTGGTCTGCTCGCAGGCAGCCGTCGTCACCCGTGGGAGCGGGCGGGGCGCCGATCCCCACCGTCACGGCCGCCCGATTCTTCGAATCGTCCGGAACCGGCGGCGTGGGCCCAGGCTCGAGTCCGGCATCCGCCCCGGAGTGCAGGATGTCCGGCCGCAGCACCGAGACGCCGTGCCGCCTGGCGTCCCCCACGAGGGTCTGTGGCGAGTAGAACCCCATGGGCTGTGCCCGCAGCAGCGCGGCGAGGAAGGCCGCGGGGTAGTGCAGGCGCATCCAGGCGCTCGCGTAGACGAGCAGGGCGAAGCTCAGCGCGTGGCTCTCGGCAAAACCGAAGCTCGCAAACGACTGGATTCTTGCGTAGATCTCATCTGCCGCCTGCCCGACGATGCCATTGCTCGCCATCCCCTCGTAGAGCTTGGCTCTCAGCGAGTCGATCTTCTCCTCTCCGCGCTTCGAGCCCATGGCGCGGCGCAGCAGGTCTGCGTCCTCCAGGGTGCAGCCGCCGACTGCCACGGCGATCTGCATGAGCTGCTCCTGGAAGAGCGGAACACCGAGCGTACGCCCCAGCACGTCCTCGAGCAGCGGGTGTGGGTAGCTGATCGGTTCGTCACCACGCTTGCGCCGAACGTAGGGGTGCACGGCGCCGCCCTGGATCGGCCCCGGGCGCACGACAGCGATCTCCACGACGAGATGGTAGAACTCGCGCGGCTGCAGCCGGGGCAGCATCCCCAATTGGGCCCTGGACTCCACCTGGAACACCCCGATCGCGTCGGCGCGGCAGAGCTGGTCGTAGACGCCGGGTTCCTCTTTGGGAATGCTGGCGAGCGTCCACTCCTCGCCCAGCGTGTCCCGCACGAGGTCGAAGCAGTACTGCAGCGCCGAGAGCATGCCGAGCCCGAGCAGGTCGAACTTGACGAGCCCCATCCAGGCGCAGTCGTCCTTGTCCCACTGCAGCACGGTGCGATCCTTCATGCGACCGTGCTCGATCGGGCAGACCTCGCCGATCGGCCGGTCGGTGAGCACCATTCCGCCGGAGTGGATGCCCAGGTGCCGCGGAGCCTTCATGACCTCGGTGGCGAGACCCACGACATCCGCCGGGATGTCGTGGTCGTCGCCCGAGACCGCCCCACCCCAGTGCTCCACCTGTTTCGCCCAGGCGTCCTGCTGCCCCGGGCTGTAGCCGAGCGCCTTGGCCATGTCTCGAATCGCAAACCTGGGACGGTACTGGATGAGGGCGGCCACCTGCGCGGCGTTCTCCCGCCCGTATTTCGCGTAGACGTACTGGATCACCTCCTCCCGGCGATCGGAGTCGAAGTCGACGTCGATGTCCGGTTCCTCGTCACGCACGCTGGAGAGAAAGCGCTCGAAGGGCAGCTGGTAGAAGATGGGGTCGACCGCCGTGATGCCGAGCAGGTAGCAGACGACGGAATTGGCCGCCGATCCTCGCCCCTGGCAGAGAATGCCCTGGCTGCGGGCGTAGCGCACGATGTCGTAGACGATGAGAAAGTACCCGGGGAAGTCTTTCTGCTCGATGACGGCCAGTTCGCGTTCGATGCGATCCCTGCCGGGATCATCGAGCTGCGGCATCCTGCTCGGGATCGCGCTCGTCACGAGCTCGCGCAGCCAGCTCATCGGGGTGTGCCCGGGCGGAACCTCCTGCTTCGGGAGCCCCGGCCTGGCCGTGCGCAGGCGAAAACTCAGCTCGTCCGCCACCTCGACGGTGTTCGAGATGGCACCGGGGTAGCGGGCGAAACGGGCAGCCATCTCCTCTCCGGAGCGTAGGTGGGCCGCACCAGATGCCGGAAGCCAGCCGTCGAGTTCCGTAAGGCTCCTGCGGGCGCGCACCGCCGCCATCGCGGAGGCCAGATGTCGCCGCTCCGGTGTCGCGTAGTGGACATTGCCCGTCGCGACGACACGGAGCCCGCGCTCCGCCGCGAGGGAGGCGAGCACGTCGTTGTATCCGCTGTCGAGCGGACCACCGTGGTCGATGAGTTCCACCACGACGTTGTCGTGCCCAAACAGATCAATGAGTCGGTCGATCTCGCGCGCGGCCGCTGTGCCGTCATGGGAAGTCAGGGCCTGGCGCACCCGGCCCTTGCGGCATCCGGTGAGCACCATCCAGTGACCGTCCGCGCGTGCCGCGAGGTCCTCGAGGTCATAGCGGGGTCGACCCTTCTCTCCACCCGCGAGCTGCGCGGAGGTGATGGCACTCGCGAGGCGGTGGTATCCCTCCTCCTTGCGTGCCAGCACCAGGAGGTGACTGCCCTCCGGATCGGCCACGCCGTTCTGCGGCGCGCTCAGCCCGAGGGAGAGCTCGGCGCCGAAGACCGTGGCCACCCGCTCATAGCTCGCGGCGGCCTCCGCGAGGCGCACCGCCCCGTAGAAGCCGTCGTGATCGGTGATGGCGAGCGCATGCAGGCCGAGCCTTGCCGCTTCTTCGAGCAGCTTCTCCGGTGCGCTCGCGCCGTCGAGGAAGCTGAAGTTCGAGTGGGCGTGCAGCTCCGCATAGGCCACGGTCGGCTCGGTCACCGGGAGAGCGAGCGGCTGGTACTTCTCTCTCTTGCGCGACCACGGCCTCTCGGCCTGCTCCGTGGCCGTAACGCCCCCGCGCCCGGAGAGACCCCGTTCCAGCTCAGACCAGGGGATCGGCGGATTGTTCCAGCCCATCAGCAACACCCGGCCATCAGTCGTACCTCGCCTCTGCCCACCAGCGGCCGTCCTCGAGCGCGAGGAGCCAGGCGACACCGTCGGCGTCCACGAGCTGGAAGCGGTTCACGGCGCGGCCGCGAGAGGGATCCCACCAGCGCTCGTCCACGGGCCACGGCCCAGCCCAGGCGAGCGGCGGTCTCAGGTCTCGCATCGAGTTCGTGGGGGAGAAGCCCGCTGGCGTTCCCACGAGCATCCCGCGCGGATTCACCCCGAGCGGTGCACCGTCTGCCCCCACCACGCAGACCAGCGGGGGAAGGGGGAACACCGTCGCGGGGAAGGGGGCCGGAAGCGATCCCGGCCACGGAAGATCGTCCCCTCTGCCCGCCACGAGAGGGTCGCCCCAGGCGACGGATCGCTGCCGGTCGGCGAGGAGACGCCCACCACCCGCCGCGGAGGTCAGCACCGCTCCGTGGCCGAGCAGGCTCTGCACCCGGGAGAGACCGTGGTGCACCCGCTCGTCCTGCGCGGACCCCCACAGTCCTCCCTCGTGATGGCCGATCGCATCGACGGACTGGGGGGAGACCCGCACCGCCGTGACACCGGAGACGCCGTCTGCCGAGCCCGCGACACCGCCCTGAACGACAGCGCTGCCCTGGAGCTGCCAGCGCACCCGGTCGACGACATCCGCTGCTGTGAAGGATCTCGGATGCTGCCAGCAACGCTCGGAGATCTCACCGGACTCGAACTCCACATCCACTCGCAGTGCGGTGCAGACCAGCTGCGCCTCGGTCAGCCCCTCGATGAAGCGGTCGGCCGAAGTACGAAAGCCGAAGGCGACCTGGTCAACACGATCCAGGGGCGGCCAGAACTCGATCGAACTGTCCAGCTGCTCAGGCGGGCGCCTGGGTGTGACCGGGCTGCTGTCCCGGCCGGCGGCCAGGGCGTGCAGCCGGGCGCCCTGCTCCCCGAAGCGATCGCGAACGGCAACGGGGGAGAGGGCGGCGAAGTCGCCGAGGGTGCGGATGCCCAGCCGCCGCACGAGAGACACGAGCGTCGGATCGTCGAGGTTCTCGATCGGCATCGGGGAGAGAAAGGCCGCGGACTCGCCCTCCGGCACGCTCTGGATGCGCTGCCGCCGCCCTCGGGCTGCTCGCTCCGCCGTGAACGGGCCATCTGCAATGCCCACCCGAGCGCCGTGCACCCGGATGCCGTCGAGCCGATCGAGCAGCCAGAGCGCCGCCTCCTCCTCTCCGCCGTAGTATCGAGCCGGGCCCCTGGCGCGCAGCACACAGGTGCCGGGGCGCAGCAGTTGCACGCCGGGCATGGTCTCCTCGATGGCGTCGATGACCGGCTCGAACGCGCGGCTGTCGAGCGCCGCGTCATAGGGAAAGACGCGCAGCGTCGGGCAGCGCGACTGGGCTTCCCGCTGGCGGAGTCCCCGACGCACTCCCTGGCGGCGAGCGGCGGCCGAGCAGGCGAAGACCAGGCCCTTGTCAATCAGCGCGACCTCGGCATCCGCGGGAAGTTGCCGGTCCTGCAGCACGGCGATGACGGGCCAGTCCGGACACCACAACACCATGACGCGATCGACGACGCCGCGCCGCGCCGCCCTGAGCCTGTTCATCCGGCAACCCTGAACTGCTGCTCGGCATCCGGGAGCCAGAGCCGCCTGCGACGGGAACCTGCACGCGTCATCGCGGTCACCGTGACCTGCCTGGCCGCCAGGTAGCCGTGGCCATTGCCCACGCCGCTCCAGCGATTCTCGGAGAGGCTCAGCGACGCCTCGCTCTGCGGCCAGCCGCCCAGCACGATGAGCGTCGATCCGCGCTGGCGAAGTCGTGCGGCCAGCCTCGCCGCGGTGCCGTCACCCACCCGCTTCGTCGGGCGGATCACCACGACAGACAGCACGTCCGCCAGGGCCGCGGCAACCGTGAGCAGGTGTTCTCCCGGATGCGGCACGAACGCCACCCGCTCGAGGTCGATTCCGAAGTTTGCCGCGGCCTCGATCCCGAACTCGGGAACCCCGACCACCCCGCACCAGGATCCGGCCGCCGATGGCCCGGCCAGGAGAGCCATGAGCAGGGTCAGTGAGCCCTCGACCGAGTAGCTTGCGCCCTGTTTGAGCGCGCCGCCGGGGAGGAGCCCGGACAGGGCCGCGTGCGTGGGGATGGCCCGGGTGTCGAGCTTTGTCGCCTGCATCCGGCGGATGCGTTCCTGCAGCTCGCGCACCGTCTCGCGAGCAGACTCCTCGCGGGGCGCGACGGCTGTGCTGGCGGGAGACATTCCCCCATATTCGAACATACGTTCGAATATGTCAATTGCCTCCGACATCCAGGCGAAGCAAAGTCAGACGGGCTCGCGATCGAGCAGAAGCGGCACCGACTCCGTGTCTGCAGTACCGGTGCGATTCTTGCGGGAGGCACCGAACACCCACCAGCGGTAGAGCGCGAAGCGGAAGGCCGTTCCGAGGGCGAGGCCGACGACGTTGGTCGCGATGTTGTCTGCGAGCAGCGAGGTGTATCCGAGCAGGTAGTGCGAGACCCACAGGCAGCCGAGCGCGATCAGCATGCCCGCACCGCTGACCACGGCGAACTCGATGCCCTCGCGCACGACGTCACTGCGACGGCGATCCCGGTAGGTCCAGAATCGGTTTCCGATCCAGTTGCACCCGATCGCGAGGGTCGTGGAGATCACCTTGGCCCAGAGCGGCCCCTCGTGCACGAAGTCGGGGGAGAGCACGGTGGTTCTCAGCAGGTTGAACACCACGATGTCGACGACCAGGCCGACGCCGCCCACCAGACCGAAGGTCACGAGCTCCCGCAGGAATGCGACCCTGGCCTCACGCGACATGGGCGGCCTCCTGTTGTTGGATCGGCGTGGTGTATCGATGTGCGGGGGAGAACAGCCTGGCGGGAAGCCCGGCGAGCCCCCACAGGGTGACCCTCGTGATAGCTTCCCTCACGATGCCTGCACCCATCTTAGAGACACCGAACTGGCGCTCGACGAACGTGATCGGCACCTCGGCGATGCGCAGCCCCTGTCGATACGCGTGCCACAGCATGTCGATCTGGAAGCAGTAGCCCTCGCTCGCGACGGTGGACAGGTCGATGGCCTCCAGCGCCGATGCCCGGAACGCCCGGTACCCGCCCGTGATGTCGTGGAAGGGCAGACCGAGGGCGATCCTGGCGTAGAGGCTCCCCGCGCGCGAGAGCAGCATCCGTCGCAGCGGCCAGTTCTCGATCTGTCCTCCTGCGACCCAGCGCGAGCCGATCACCATGTCGGCGTGGGCGATTGCGGCGAGGAGTCGGCGGAGTTGCTCGGGCTGGTGGGAGCCGTCTCCGTCCATCTCCACGAGCGCCTCGTAGCCACGGTCGAGTCCCCAGCGGAAGCCCGCCTGGTATGCGGCGCCGAGTCCCTGCTTGCCCGGGCGGTGGAGCACGTGCAGGCGGGGTTCGCGGAACGCGAGATCCTCGGCGAGCGCGCCCGTGCCATCCGGTGAGTTGTCGTCGACGATGAGGAGTTCGATGTCCGGGTCGCTGCGCAGCACGCGCTCCGCCATCGGCTCAAGGTTCTCCCGCTCGTTGTAGGTCGGAATGATGACGAGTGTCCTGCTCATGGTGTCTCCCTGCTTCATGACCCGCTCCTGCTGAGTTCATAGATGACGGTCCGGTGCACCGGATATTCGCGCTGTACCTGGAAGCCCAGCTGACGGAGTTCGAGCACGTCCGCGGGCACGGATGCCCCCTTGGGCTTCATCTCCATCGCCCAGACGGTGTCGATACCGCCCAGCCGGTCAGCCGCCCGATCGAGCGGTGTGACGGCGTCCCAGAGCGATGGAATGTCGGAATAGGGCGTCGCGAGGGCGACGTCGTCGAGGCCCACGTAGTCGTTCGGGTACAGGTGCATGGCCAGTCGTGGCCGCTGGGACGGCTTGGTCGCGGTGTCGAAGACGATCGCGTCTCCCGGCCTCGCGTGTTCCCCAAGAACCGCGGATGCCTGCCTCCAGTCGCTCCCGCCGTTCTTGGCATACGGACCACGCTGGGCCAGATACACGGGAGCGGCGAGTCCGAACAGGAGCGCGACGGCCGCGACGCGCATCCAGTTGCGGGCAAGCACCATGATTCCCATGGCGATAGCGATCGCGACGGCCGGTGTGCAGAACGACAGATAGCGGGTCGTGTACATGGGGGCGACGAAGACGTTGCCGAGTTCGAGCAGCAGGGTCGGGAGCACGAGCCAGGAGAGCACGAGGATGGCGCCGACCGGCAGCGTGCGCGGCGATGACCGCCACCAGGACCGGGCGACGACGACCACGGCCGTCACAATGAGCAGCCAGCACACCGCAGCGAGCCACGGGCTGCTGAACCACTGGCTGATGAACACGGTGTGCGGGCTGAATCTCGGACGCCTGCCGAGGAAGGAGACCTGCCCGTGCTCACCGAGGGCATAGACGATGACGGGAAGCGCAAGAGCAAACCCGAGGCCTGCGAAACCCACCCACCGCCGCAGTACCTCACGGGAGCGCGTCGTGGAGAGCAGCATGATGGCATGCACGAACACGAGCAGGACCATGTACAGGAAGCAGTAGATCGCGAGCGTGAACCCGAGCGCGTAAAGCACCCACGGGAGCACCCTGCTCGTGCCTCGCCTCAGCAGAATGACCAGCAGCACGGTGAGCCATACCGCGATGGCGGTGCCGAGCGCATACGACCTGGCCTCCGCGCCCATGTAAGTCACCCGCGGCAGCACGGCGAAGACCAGACCGGCAATCACCGCGATCTTCCGGTCCAGGACGAGGGCGGCAAGCACCACGGTTCCCGCCGCAGCGAGACCGACACCGATGGCACTGGGCAGCCGCACCGAGAGCTCTGACGCCCCGAAGATGTTTATCCACCCGTGGAGGAACAGGTAGTAGAGCCCGTGAACCGCGTCGACGCGGCCGAGCATCGGGAACAGCGTGGAGACGGGTCGCTCCGCCGACATGATGCTCGCGGCCTCATCGCCCCAGAACGACGGGATCCAGGAGCCAGCGAAGGAGATCACGGCGGCGAGCATGCCGATCCCGGTGGCCAGGGTGCGCAGGCGCATCGACCGCACTCCGTGCACGCGGGGGTCCGGGCCCTCGTCGATGACGCTGTGCGGAGTGACGGTCGCGGTCATCGAACTCGCCCCTCCTGCCGTCAGAATCGCGGCGTTCAGGACTGAATGCCGTGTTCTTCCATGCTCGTCACGGGCACCTGAATCGAGGCCCGGACTGGCACGGTTGACGATGAGAGTTCATACAGAAACCCTCAAGGATGGGTGGAGACGCGGAGGGCCCGGACCGTCAGTGCGCGGTCGTCGGCGGTATGTCCAGCGCGGGCACGGTGACCGTGGCTCGCACTCCGCCGCTCGCGCGATTCTCGAGGGTCACGGTACCGCGCGACGAGGTCACGATGGCACTGACGATGGCCAGGCCCAGCCCGCCACCACCCGCGCGGGTGCTCCGCGACTCGTCCGGGCGAGAGAAGCGGTCGAAGGCGACCGGGATGAAGTCCGGCGGGATTCCTGGGCCGTCGTCGCTGACCGTGAGGGTCAGGTCGCCCTGGGCCTGACCGAGCCCGACTCGCACCGTGCCCGTGCCTGTGCCCGACAACGCGGTGATCGCGTTGGTGGTGAGATTGCTCACCACACGCCCGAAGTTCTCGGCCGCGATCGGGTAGTCGAGCGGTTCGACGACCTCGGAGATCTCGAAGTCCACCGTGATCTCCGCGGATGCGGCCAGCAGCCGAGCACGATCGACCGAGTTCGCGAGCTCCGCAGCCAGTGTCGCGAACGAGCTGACGGCGTCGGTGCCCGCGGCCTGCACCTGGGACAGCTCGAGCAGACCGTTTGCGAGCCGCGCGAGCCGGTCGACGGAGTGTTCCGCCGCGGTGATCTCCTCCTCGAGAGCGGTCGCGTCCCCGTGGGCCAGGTGGGCGAGCTCGAGCTGCGTCTTCAGGACGGCGATGGGCGTGCGCAGCTCGTGGCTGGCATCCGAGACCATCTGTCGTTCGCGCTCGGCGGAGAGCCGCAACTGCAGGATGAACTCATTGAGCGTGGTTGCGAGCGCGGCGAGCTCGTCCCTGGCCGGTCCAACGGCAAGGGGTTCCGCGGAGCCGCGGCTGTTGAGTTCCTCTGCCTGCGTGCGCATCCTGGTCACCGGGCGCAGCGCCGCTCCCGTGAGTAGCCAGGAGGCCGCGCCGAATCCCACGAGCAGTAACGCCGCGGCCACGAGCAGGGCAATCGTGAGCTGGTCGAGGAGGATCGTGAAGGTCTCCTGGTTGCGGGCCGTGACGATGTGCCAGCTCCCCGCGGCGGTCTTCACCGTCTCGTTGCGAACCAGATAGCTGTCGTCCCTCGAGTTGATCGTCTTCACGGTCGAATCCATCTCGAGCAGTGTGCCGAGACGCCCGGTGAGCAGGTGCGGCAGGGTGTTCACCTTGACCTCACCGTTCGGATCGACGACCGCGACCAGCTGGCCCCGGCCCGGCTGGTCGACGCGCGTTCCGGCGCTCGACACGAGGGAGGTCTGAAACTGCTCTGCGTCGTTGGAGAGCAGGGTCGACGCCGTGCGGTGCAGAATCGAATCCACCTGGAATCGAAAGACGATGCCGGTGGCCCCGAAGAAGAGCGCCGCGATCACGAGACTCCCGAGGGTGATTCGCCAGCGAATCGACAGGCGGGAGCCCAGACGCCTCATTCGGTCAGCTCCAGCATGTAGCCGGCGCCCCGAACGGTGGTGATGCGCACGCCGGACTGTGCCGGATCGAGCTTGCGGCGCAGATAGCTCACGTACTGCTCCACGATGTTGTGGTCGATGTTCTCCGCGGAACCCCAGACCTCCTCGAGGATGCCCACCCTGCTCACCGTCGTGCCGAGCTTCGTCGCGAGCAGCCTGAGCAGCGCGAATTCCTTCGGGCTCATCGCGAGCTGTCGTTCCCCGATCAGGACGCGCAGCGACGCCGAGTCGAGCACGAGATGTCCGACGGAGAGGGTGAGCTTACCGCCGCTCGCATCGCGCCTCAGCAGGGCCCGGATCCGTGCAGTCAGCTCGACGAAGGCGAAGGGTTTGGTGAGGTAGTCATCCGCACCGGAGTCGAGACCGAACACCCGATCCTCCACGGCATTGCGCGCGGTGAGCAGGAGCACGGGCATCGTGCTGCCCGTGTCGCGGATGTGGCGACAGATCTCGAAGCCCGACATCCGGGGGAGCATCACGTCGAGTGCGGCGAGCGCGAACTCCTCTTTGCTCACCGCGATCAGGGCATCGACCCCGTTGTCGACCGCGACAACGTCATAGCCCTCCGCGCGCAGGCCGCGCTCGATCAGGCGACCCATCTCCGGGTCGTCTTCGACGACCAGAATCTTCACGGTGTCTCCCGTCCGTCGCAGTGCACCCCTGCATCGTGGCACGTTCCACGGCAGATGCATCCGAGCGTCACAGATTTTTTCAGCGCAGGCCCAGCTTTCGTGTCCAGTGGGCCAGGAACGCCGCCCCGGCTTCGTCGTGGATGAGTTCGCCCTCCGTGACGATCGGGTACGGCCGGTTCAGGATGCCGTCGCTCGGCCGCACGTCAACGTGCGCGACCTCGAATCCCTCGCTGTGCAGGTGGTCGGCCATGAGGTAGTCGCTGCGCGAGTCACCAACCGAACGCCATAGCCGCGGAAGCGGACCGCTCGTGGCGAAGTGCGCGAGTGCGCGTTCTGCGCCACGATCCTTGTCGAGCAGCACGGACTCGATGTCTGTGGAGATCACGGTCGGGTCCACCCGGAACGGCACGCGGCCGTCGGTGTCCGGCGCCTCCCGGTCGCCGAAGCGAGCGCCGAGACCGCGGCGCACGAGCGCGTCGAACGCGGCCTGGTTCATCGCGGGCTGAGCCTCGACGTAGCGGGCGTGGTCGACATCCGTGCGCTGTTCGAGCGAGATCATGGCGCGCTTGGTCTCGTCGAAGAACATCGTGTCGGCGAAGCGCTCTGCGGCGAGGTCCCGGATCTCCGCGACGAAGTCTGAGGGAAGCGCGACGCTATCGTCGATCGTGAGTTCTCCGAGGCCACCGGCCGTGATCTCGGCCCAGGTGCCGCCCTTCTCGCAGACCGCAAACATCCGCGCGTCCGGCGAGAGGCCGGCCTCCAGGAGCGGCGCAACGACCTGCTCGCGCACGAAGGTGTCTGAGCGGCCGGTGATGAAGGCGATGGGTACCCCTGCGCCGGCGAGCAGCACGAGATTCTCGAGGATGCTCCGGATGGCGATGGTTCGAGTCGTCGGGCTCGCGATGGGCCCGTCAACGTCAAGCAGCAAGCCCAGCGGAGGTACAGGCTCAGCCACGGGCAAACAGCTCCTTCAGCCAGTCCAGCTTCACTCGATCCTGGTCGCCTTGCCCGCCCTCGTGATTGTTGAACGGGTAGACCCTGATCTCCTTCTGGCCCGCGTAGTTGTTGTACGCGGCATAGACCGTCGACGGTGGGCAGGTGGTGTCCATGAGCGCCACGGAGAACAGCGCGGGGATGCTGGAACGGCGCACGAGACCTGCAACATCGACGTGCGAGAGGGTGTGCATGACCTGCTCGATGCGATCCCGGTGGATCGCCAGGTAACGGGCGATCTCGCCGTACGGGTTGCCGTCGGTGATGACGATCGCGCGCTCGAAGTGCGAGAGGAACGGCACGTCTGCCATGACTCCGGCGAGCGCGGGCAGTTCAGAAGAGCCGGGCAGTTCGGAGGAGCCGGGCAGTTCGGAGGAGCCGGGCGATTCCGAGAGCAGCGCGGAGACGGCGAGCGCGAGGCCGCCACCCTGGCTGGTTCCGCTCGCGACGATGCGCCTCGGGTCTACCGTGGGATGCGCCGCGGCGGTTTCGACGGCCCGGACGGCATCCGTTATGAGGCGCCGGTAGTAGTAGGTCTCGGGGGAGAGGATGCCGCGGGTCATGAAACCGGGCTGCTCCGGGTTCGACCCCGGCTCGGCATCCGGTGTCGAACCGACTCTCCACACCGAACCCTGCCCGCGCGTGTCCATGACCAGGTGTGCATAGCCTGCCAGCGGCCACAGCGTGGGCTCGTGCGCGAGACCGCGGCCCCCTCCATAGCCCAGGTATTCGACGACGGTCGGCAACGGTGCGCTCGCGCCAGCCGGAACACGCAGCCAGGCACGCACGTCCTGGCCGCCGAAGCCCGCGAAGGTCACGTCGTAGGTGTCGACGAGAGTCAGGCCGGTGTCGACGAACTCGAAGCGCGCACCCAGGTTGTGCGCGCGTGCCTCACCGAGGGTGCGGTCCCAGAAGTCGGTGAGCCCGGGTGGCTCGGCAATCTCGGGGTGATACTGCTGCAGTTCATCGAGTGGCCAGTCATTAAGCACGCTGTGGAGCTCCCGTCGTTCGACGTCCAGTCTGGCAGTCAGTGCTTGACGCAGTGACCAGACGCGACCGTGGTCGACAGTGCTTTCGCCTCGTTCGCCACGGGGGAGAGCTCCTTCATGGTGAGGGCGTAGCCCACGGATGACGAGGTCGTCGACTTCGCAAACACCACGCCGGTCACCTGACCGGCCTGGTTCAGCAGTGGTCCGCCCGAGTTTCCCTCCTGCACCGTGGCGGACAGGTAATACAACTCGACCGGTTGGGGATTGTCCCCGTAGATATCGCGCATCTCGACGGTGGGAACGCTCTGCACCGTGGCCGCCCCGGACTGGAACGGGCCGCCGAGCGGATAGCCGTCGAAGGCCGCCGATGCACCGACCGGGAGGTTCTGGCCGAGCGGGAGCGACGCGGCTGAGAGCCCGACGACGGAGATGACCGCGAGATCGTGCTGCGGGTCGAAGTAGACGACCCGTCCGGGGTACGCGCCGCCGCTTCTCGGCTCAACGATGGGGGAGGTGACACCGGCCACCACGTGCGCGTTCGTGACGATTCGGCCCGGGGAGACCACGAATCCGGTGCCCGACTGGTTCTGGCCGCACTGGTAGGCATTTCCGGTGATCTTGACCACCGACGCGGCCGCCGCTTCCAGCGCCGCGCTGTTCGGCACGACCTGCGGAGCCGGAGGAGCGCTCTTCGGCGCGAGGGCGCCTGCGATGGCGGGCAGGCCATCCTCAACCACCACGGAGCGCAGCTGCGCGAGCAGTGCTTTGACCGGATCCGGCGTGAGCGCGTTGACCGCGGAGATGACCCGTGATGACCCGATCGTCTGGGAGAGGAACGGCACACCGAGCGCACCGATGCTGAACGCGAGCATCGACAGAACGAGGGCGGCAACCACCAGGTCGAGTGCGGCGCCGAGCAGGCGATCGAAGATCTTCAGTGGTGTGCGATCAAGCACACGGCGGATGACCCTGCCCACGGCCAGACCGAGAACCTGGCCGGCACCGAGCAGGACGAGCATCGCGATGAGCACGGCGGGAACCCGCCAGACGCTGTCGTTCACCCAGCCCGCGACGAGCGGAATCGCGAGGAACGCGGCGATTGCACCCGCGACGATCCCGAGGATGCCACCCAGGCTCACGATGAGACCGACGCGAAAACCGTAGACGGCATAGCCGATGAGCGAGACCAGCAGCACGATGTCGAGGATCAGGGATGCCGTCACATCAACACCTCTGTCCGACTCGGGTCATTGTTGGTCTAGAAATATCGCTGACTCGTGAAAATCACCGCTCGCTGCATCGTAGCTCAGCCTCGCGCGAGCTTCCCCGCAATTTCCCCTATCCTCACTAGGTACCGTACTGATGGTGGTGAGCGCAGAGGAGAATCACACCGTGGCCGACATGAGCCTTCGCTTGCCCAACAGCAGCTTCCGAGCGGTACTGAACCTCGGCGGCGGCGCCGCGTCCACCCTCGAACTGCCCTCGCGCTTCGGGATCCCGGAGCTCGACATGGAGTGGGAGGAGGACGCCCGCACGAGTGGGCTCTACATCTCCGTTCCGGATGGGCAGCTGCACCTCTCGGCGTCCGAGGAGGGCATCCAGTACCACTTCCACGGCGACGATGGCGAGCACCGCGACTCGAGCCCGTGGCCCGGTCGCGACACGACACGCCTCATCGCCTGGGCATCCGCCCTCACCTCGGCCGTGCACGCGCTCATGCCGACCCTGCTCGAAGACATCGAGGAGGCCGCAGCCTGGCACGAGGCCGGGTACACCCTCTACGTGTGCTCGACGGAGCCCGCGCAGCTCGACCTGCTGGAGGTCGAGATCGAGGGCGAGATCCTCACGCTTCCGTGGCTCGGCGCCGGGACTGTCGACCAGGAGCACGTCGAGGGAGAGAACCATCCCGTGGAGCTCCTATGGAGCCCGACGGAGGATGAGGACCCGCGCACGCCGATCGCGCGGGCCTGGCTCGATCCGAGCGGCGATCCCGCCACTGCGGCGCTTCCCGGCGTCGATTGGCTCGCGGTCGGACTCCCCGTCGACGAGGTGCTGTCCTGGCTCGAGGGCACCTACCTCAACAACCACGTGATCCCGGATGCCGCGACGGCGCTCGTGCAGGCGGCGCTCGAGCGCATGGGCGGCCTCGACAGCTCGGTCGGCTAGAAGCCGAAGTCGCTCAGGCCCGGGTGGTCGAGCGGGCGAGGCGCGCTGCGATCCCAGAAGAACTTGCGGTCGGATTCCTGGATCGGCACGTCGTTGATGCTCGCGTGACGCCAGCGCATGAGCCCGTGCTCGTCGAACTGCCAGTTCTCGTTGCCGTAGGCACGGAACCAGGCGCCCTCCGGGTCGTGGTACTCGTAGGCAAAACGCACGGCGATGCGGTCGTTGTCAAACGCCCACATCTCCTTGATGAGCCGATATTCCAGTTCCTTGGCCCACTTGCGCTCGAGGAAGGCGATGATCGCCTCACGCCCCTCGACGAACTCGGAGCGATTGCGCCACCAGCTGTCGACCGTGTACGCGGATGCGACCTTCACCGGATCGCGCCCGTTCCAGCCGTCCTCTCCGGCGCGCACTTTCTGGATGGCCGTCTCACGGGTGAACGGCGGAAACGGGGGCTTGTCACTATCAGGCATGACTTTGACTTCCTTTACTTGCTGATAATCGCAGCCTCCACCCATTCCGCGGGAATGACAAGGAACATTACGACCGCCGCCACAGCATCTGGTGGTTGACTTGTGTCATGGCCACTCACGAGACAGGCGCGACCGGCGGCGAAGCGCCAGATCCGTTCACGATCGTCGATGTGCCGGATGCGGGCCAGTACGAACTCCGCGACGGCGACGCGACCATCGGGTTTGCTCGCTACGAGGATCGCGGCGAGCGCCGTACCTTCATGCACACCGTCGTCGACAGCGGATATGAGGGGCAGGGTCTCGGCTCGCGGCTCGCGCGCTTCGTGCTCGAGGACTCCGTGTCACGGGGCAGGCGAATCGTGCCGCTGTGCCCGTTCATCGCCGCCTATCTCAGGCGTCATCACGACTTCGACGCGCAGGTCGACTGGCCGAAGTCCACGGGCGAGTAAGCACGGCGCCGTGAGTATCGTGGGATCGTGACCACGACCGTCGACACGCTGAGCGAGGCCATCCGGTTCGTCGACCTCGCCGGAGTGCTCGGCAACGCCATTCTCGGGGGCATCGCGGCGCGCAGCGCACGGCTCGACATCGTCGGGTTCGTCATCCTCGCGATCCTGTCCGGGCTCGGCGGCGGCATGATCCGTGACACGCTGCTGCAGCGCGGCACTCCTGTCGCGCTGACCGACCCGTACTACCTGATCCTCGCCGTCGTGGGCGCCTTCATCGCGTTCGCCATCCATTTCAACGGACGCTGGTCGCAACGGGCACTCACCCTGATCGACGCCCTGGCCGTGGGATGCTGGGCTGCCGCAGGCGCGCAGAAGGGGCTCGACGCGGGGCTGGGCTGGCTTCCCGCGATCATGCTCGGAGTCATCACGGCTGTCGGTGGCGGCATGGTGCGCGATGTCTTCCTCCTGCGGGTTCCCGCGATCTTCGGCGGCAACACTCTCTACGCGACGAGTGGACTGCTCGCGAGCGTCGAGATGGTGGTTCTCAGCGAGCTGGGCTTCCCCGCGATCGGCTCCGCTGCAGCGATCCTGAGCGGCGCAGCACTCTCATTGCTCGCACGGCGTTACGGGTGGATACTGCCAACGGAAGTGCGAATACGTCGGCCCAAGGTTCTGACCGGATGGTGGGGTCGCTGGTCGAGGGTGACGAGCGTGGTGAATCGCACCAGCCACAGGAAGGGCGCGAAAGATGGCGACGACGACTGAGCCCGCTCCGGGTGACTCCGACGCGGGCAATTCCGATTCGGCACGGCAGGTTCTCGCGGGGCTCGAGGCGATCACCACCTGGCAGGAGGATTTCTACCGGAACCTGCACCAGCATCCGGAACTCGGCCACCAGGAGACAAAGACGGCCGCGTCGGTCGCCGCAGTTCTGCGCGAATACGGCTTCACCGTGCACGAGAAGATCGGCACCACCGGCGTTGTCGGCATCCTGACAAATGGAGACGGTCCGGTCGTGCTCATGCGCGCCGACATGGATGCGCTCCCCGTCGCCGAGACGACAGGCCTGCCGTACGCGAGCACCGACCACGCAAAGGACGGCGATGGCAACGACGTTCCCGTGATGCACGCCTGCGGACACGACGTCCACGTCACGAGTGCACTCGGCGCTGCACGCCTGCTCGCGCAGTCGCTGACGACCTGGCAGGGAACGTACATCGCGCTGTTCCAGCCCGCGGAGGAACTCGCCGATGGCGCCGAGGCGATGGTGGATGCGGGGCTCGCCAAGCTGATCCCGGTTCCCGATGTGGCGCTCGGCCAGCACGTTCTCGTGATTCCGTCTGGCGGGGTCGGTACTCGAGAGGGCGCCGTGCTCTCGAGCGGCGACAGCATGCGGGTCACGGTCTGGGGGCGAGGGAGCCACGGATCGATGCCGCAGTCCTCCATTGATCCCGTCGTTCTCGCGGCGATGATCGTGGTTCGGCTGCAGACGATCGTCGCCCGCGAGGTGGCACCGGGAGAGTTCGCCGTGCTCACGGTCGGTCGAATCTCCAGCGGGTCGAAGAGCAACATCATCTCCGATCACGCGGTGCTCGAGATGAACATCCGTACCTTCAGCGACGCCACGCGCACGACGATCATCGATGCGGTGCACCGCATCGTCGAGGGGGAGTGCGCGGCCTCCGGGTCGCCACGAACGCCGACCTTCGAGCTCTACGATCACTATCCACTCACGAGCAACGACGCGGATGCCACGGCAACCGTCGCGGAGGCCTTCCGCCGGCACTTCGGCGAGCGGGCATTCACCCTCGACCGGCAGTCCGCGAGTGAGGACTTCAGCGCGATCCCCACCGCACTCGGTGTTCCGTACACGTACTGGGGACTCGGCGGAACAGACCCGGACGTCTACGCGAAGGCGAAGGCGGCGGGCACGATCGCCACGGACATCGCGGCCAATCACTCGCCGATGTTCGCCCCGGTCATCCAGCCGACGCTCAGGACGGGCACGTCCGCCGCGGTCGTGGCCGCCCTGGCCTGGCTGGGGCGTTCTGCGCTCCCGACAACTCAGACGGCCGTGTAGCCGCCGTCGACGAGCACGTAAGAGCCGGTCATGAAACTGGCCTTGTCGGAGAGCAGGAACGTCGTGAGGTTCGCGACCTCCTGCGCGGTTCCGAGACGGCCGAGCGGATGCTTCGCCGCGAGTCCGTCGAGGAGCTCCTTCGGTGCCGCGTCCAGCAACGGGGTCGAGATGTAGCCTGGGCCGACCGCGTTGATGCGCAGACCCTGGGCGCCGTACTCGGCCGCGGCGTTCTTGGTGAGTCCGACAACCGCGTGCTTCGCTGCCGTGTAGGCGGAGTTGCCCGGGGCTGCGACGGTGCCGTGGATCGACGCCATGTTGACGATGGAGCCCTCGGCAGCACCGGACTTCAGTATCTCTGGGATCTGGTACCGCATCCCGTAGAGCACACCGTTGAGGTTGATGCCGATGACGCGATCCCAGTCGGCCAGGTCGATCTCACCGGTCGGCGCGCTCGCGCCGCCGATGCCGGCGTTGTTCACGGCGTAGTTGAGTGCGCCGTAGGTCGCGACGGCGAAGTCGACGGACTTCTTGCTGTCTTCGGCGACCATGGTGTTGGCCTGGAACGGAGTGGCCTCGCCACCCGCGGCCGTGATCTCGCCTGCGACGCGCGTTGCGGCATCCAGGTTGATGTCGGTCACGACGACCTTCACACCGTTCTTTGCGAGATCCTTGCTGATGGCTTCGCCGAGCCCGGATCCGCCTCCGGTGACCAGAGCAACCTTGCCTTCGAAATTAGCCATGATGTCCCTCCTTCGTGGCGAGACGACGCCTCGCCGATTGTCGTGTCGATCGGTCATTCTGATCGTCTCCCTCTACAACCCGGCACCCTGCCGCTTCATTCCATGCATTTGCATATACCTTCATCCGCGCACGGCTGTGTTGGGATGTTCTGATCACGAGTCGATGAGCTTCAACAGGTTCTTTGTCGAGGTCGCGATGTCGTCGTGATCGTTCTGCGCCGCGCGTGATTCGAGCGAGATGACAGCGCAACGATGCACCTTCGAGAAGTCGCCGAAGGGAAAGCTGTATCGGCCCTTGGTCTCTTCGTTTTCGTCGGTGTCGATGCCGAGATGCCAGAGCGCGTATTCGTGCCAGCCCTCCCGCTCGATGAAGGCATTCTGCTCGTCGGTGGACGGCGCGTGCTCGCTCCAGTCGTCGCGTTCGTCATGCACGACTTTGCCGTTCTTGACCAGATCGCGAGCGCGGGTGAGCGCTTCGCCGTTCAGCTTCACTGTCATTGCTTCTCCTCTGCGCTGGATCTCTGCTTCGGATCTTCCAGTCAACGCGCGAGGGGAGTGCAGGGGAAGGGGCTTTCAGGAGACTCGCACGGCGCGTACCATGCGCAGGCTCAGGTGTAGTTACAGAGAAGTGATCAGAACGGCGGCGGCTCGTGTTCGGACTGCTGCCCTTCGGGGCGAAATTGCGGGCCCGGCGGCGACGCGTCATCCGCAGTGTGCACCGTGATGGTTCTGCCGCGCGGGCTGGTCCATTCGAGCACGCCGGGAGAGGTTTGTCTGACGGTCCAGCCGCCGTGGTGCTTGATGGTGTGATTCCCTCGGCAGAGATGCGCAAGGTTGTCTGGCGTGCTCGTGCCGCCGTCTTCCCAGGCGATGGTGTGGTCGATGTCACACCATCGGGCGTCTCGGTTGCAGGTGAGGAATCGGCAATGGCGGTCTCGTGCGGCGAGGTATCGCCGCAGGCTCGCGGTCGGGCGGTAGGTGTCGGCCGCAATGACCGTCCCGATCACGGGATGCGTCAGCACACGAACCAGTTCGGGCGCCTCTCTGGAGAGTCGGCAGGCGGTGTCGAGGTCGATGGGCCCGCGTCCGGCGAGCGTTGCGGGTTCGTTGCCGTGGCCAAGGAGAGTGAGCGCGGGGATCATGATCGAGACCTCGGCTCGGATGCCTCCCGCGGCCGAGTGGGGAGCATCCTCGCCAACGGCGGGTTCTCCCGTGAGCAGCAGGTCGGTCGCGAGGTCGGAGCGGAGTTGGTCGCGCGTACGCGGGTCCCCGGTGGCGGCGACGGCTTTGGCCTGGCGGGTGACGGCGTCGCTTTCGATACCGATGGCGTGTTCGAGGATGACGCGGGCGTGAGCGAACGAAATGCGGCCGCAAGCGAGGGCGTCAAGCACCGCGGGAAGATCATGCACGAGGGCGGTCGCACGCCCCATCATGGCCTGCACCGTGCGATCGGCCTGGTGGGTCGCCACGGCGATCTCTGCGGCCATGGACCGCCAGGCGATCTCGCGGGCGCGACTGGACGCATCCGATTGTCTCGGTGTGCCGCGGTCAGCCGATTCGAGGGCAATGGCTTCGAGCCGGGCGAGGCACTGCTGCTCCCGCGCCTCCGCGGATGCCTTGACCGCGCAAGCCTCGAGCAGTGCGTCGAGGCAGTCCTGCGCTTCGTCGTAGTCGCCGTACTCCGCGGCCCACCGCTCGGCCGACCAGTTCGCCACCAGGGCGTCGAACTCGAGGTCGAACTCCGCGTCGCTGCGGCCCTCGAATTCCGCTTCGGCAACACCGGGGTGCGCGGCTCTTGCCGTTGCAGCTCCGATGTTTTCCATACCCTGACTCAACACTCCGCCACCGACATTCGCGTGGGGTGTCCGCGGGCATAGCCGACAGCGGCAGAAGCCCTCTCACCGCGACAGGCAATTCGCTCAAACGGGACCATCGGCCCTATGACCCCGTTATCTGTCGCACTTGACTGAGGGCTGAGGCGCATCCGTTGCCTCACTCTCGCGGATTGGACAGGTCATGAAAGCGCTCGTCTATAAGGGCCCAGGACACAAGAGCTGGGAGGAGGTGCCGGACCCTGTCATCCGACAGTCGACCGACGTGATCGTGAAGATGGTGGCAACCACCATTTGCGGCACCGATCTCCATATCCTCAAGGGAGATGTTCCGGAGGTCGAAACCGGGCGCATCCTTGGCCACGAAGGCATCGGGGTCATCACCGAGGTGGGTTCCGGAGTCACCCGCCTGCACGTCGGAGATCGCGTCATCCTGGCCTGCGTGAGCTCGTGTGGGCGATGCCCCAACTGCCGCAAGGGACTCTACAGCCACTGTCTGGATCCGGAGGGCATGCCCGGGATCGGCTGGATCTTCGGCTACATGATCGATGGAACTCAGGCCGAATACGTTCGCGTGCCATTCGCCGAAAACTCCGTCTACCCGGTTCCGGACGGAGTCAGTGACTCCGAGGGAATTCTGCTGTCTGACATCCTGCCCACCGGTTTTGAGATTGGCGTCCAATACGGCCACGTCGCTCCCGGGGACGTCGTCGCAGTCATCGGGTCGGGACCCGTGGGCCTGGCCGCGGTGATGACGGCGGGCCTCTACGGCCCGTCCAGAATCATCGCGATCGACCTTGATGACGCCCGCCTGGCACGCGCACACGACTTTGGTGCGACCGATACTGTCAACTCCTCTGACCCCGGCTGGAAGGATCGGGTCATGGCCCTCACCGACGGTCTCGGCGTCGACGTGGCAATCGAGGCGGTCGGGATCCCGCAGACGTTCACGATGGCGACGCAGATCGTCCGCCCGGGCGGGCACGTCGCGAACATCGGGGTGCACGGCAAGCCTGCCGAGCTTGCCTTGAACGAACTCTGGATCAAGAACATCGATATCGCCATGGGGCTTGTCAACACGAACACGCTCGGGATGCTGCTGAAGCTGGTTGCCCAACACAAGCTCCCCGCGGAGAAGTTTGTCACTCACGAATTCTCGTTCGACCGGATACTGGAGGCGTACGACGTATTCGGCAACGCGGCAGAACATAAGGCCCTCAAGGTGCTTATCCATTGAAAAAGGCGGTTTGACATGGTTCACGAGGATTCCCCGGTCGAGATCCTGTCCGAGGAGGAATGTTGGGAGTTGTTGCGCGCGCAGACGCTGGGACGAATCGGTACGAGCGCGGGAGGCGTGGTCGACATTGTGCCGATCAACTACTTCGCCGACGGCTCGAGCATCCTGTTCCGCACTGCCCCGGGTGACAAGCTCGTGGAACTGACGGTCAACGACCAGGTGACGTTCGAGATCGACGGGTACACCAGCGAGATGGCGTGGAGCGTGATCGCCAAGGGCTCGGCCACTGTGCTGGATCGAGATGCGGAAGTCGACGAGGCAGAAACGCGTCCGTTGCGCTCCTGGATCCCCACGATGAAGAGCACCTACGTGCGCATAACGCCACACAGCCTGAGTGGGCGACGCTTCCGGCGCGGCCCCGAACCCGAGTGGTTCTGAGAAGGAATGGAACCGATGACGACCGCATGGCCACGCCGTGAAGCGCAGGCGATTTCGTCGCAGACCCTCGATGAGCTGGATGCGTGGTGGCGCGCCGCAAACTATCTCTCCGTCGGCCAGATCTACCTGCTCGACAACCCGCTTCTTCGTGAACCGCTCAGTCGGGAACACATCAAGCCCCGCCTACTCGGGCATTGGGGCACGACGCCGGGGCTCAACCTCATCTATGCCCACCTGAACCGCGTCATCCGGGAACGTTCGCTCAACGCCATCTACATCGCCGGACCAGGGCACGGCGGCCCCGGCATGGTCGCCAATGCCTACCTCGACGGAACCTACAGCGAGGTCTACAACACCATCGACCGCAGCGCAGAAGGCCTGCGACGCCTGTTCAGGCAGTTCTCCTTCCCCGGCGGAATCCCGAGCCATGTGGCACCGGAGACGCCCGGGTCGATCCACGAGGGCGGAGAACTCGGGTATTCACTTTCGCACGCCTACGGTGCGGCCTTCGACAATCCGAACCTGCTGGTGGCGACCGTCGTCGGCGACGGCGAGGCGGAGACCGGGCCGCTCGCAACGAGCTGGCACTCGAACAAGTTCATCGATCCGCTCCGCGATGGTGTGGTGCTGCCGATACTGCACCTGAACGGATACAAGATCGCAAACCCGACCGTGCTCGCCCGCATCCCGGAGAGCGAGCTCCTCGAACTCATGCGCGGGTACGGCCACACGCCTTACCTGGTGTCCGGCGGTTTCGACGGCGAAGATCCGATCGAGGTGCACAAGCGCTTCGCAACGGCGCTCGACGAGGTGTTGAACCACATCGCCAGGATCAAAGCGGATGCCGCCGCCGGCATCCTCGAGGACCGCCCGGCCTGGCCGATGATCATCCTGCGCACCCCCAAGGGCTGGACTTGCCCGAAGGAGATCGACGGCCATCCCGCGGAGAACAACTGGCGCGCCCACCAGGTGCCCCTCGTCGATGCCCGCGACACGGAGGCACACACGAGACTGCTCGAGACCTGGCTGCGGACCTACCGCCCGGAGGAGCTCTTCGATGACAGCGGCGCCGTGGTGCCGCTCGCGACCGCCCTCGCCCCGGAGGGCGAGCTGCGCATGAGCGCCAATCCCGTGGCCAACGGCGGCATACTGCGCCGAGAGTTGAGACTGCCGAATTTCCGCGACTACGCGGTAGACGTCCCGGCACCGGGCGGTTCCGTCAGCGAGGCGACACGCGTGCTCGGCGAATGGCTGCGAGACGTGATCGTGGCGAACCCAGACAACTTCCGGATCTTCGGGCCGGACGAGACGGCATCCAATCGACTCAGCGCCGTCTTCGAGGTGACCGACAAACAGTGGAATGCCGAACTGTGGCCGATCGACGAGGACAACCATCTCGCGCGAGCGGGCCGCATCATGGAGATGCTGAGTGAGCACCAGTGCCAGGGTTGGCTCGAGGGCTACCTGCTCACCGGCCGCCACGGTGTGATCAACTCCTACGAGGCGTTCATCCACATCGTCGATTCGATGTTCAACCAGCACGCGAAGTGGCTGAAGACGACACGAAGCATCCCATGGCGCCGTCCGATCTCGTCGCTCAACTACCTGCTGAGCTCGCACGTGTGGCGGCAGGACCACAACGGGCTGTCGCATCAGGATCCCGGCTTCATCGACCACGTCGTGAACAAGAAGGCAGACGTGGTGCGCGTCTACCTGCCGTTCGACGCCAACACGCTGTTGTCGACCTATGACCACTGCCTGCGCTCGGTGAACTACGTGAACGTCGTCGTGGCCGGAAAACAACCCGCCCCCAACTGGCTGACCATGGACCAGGCGATCGAGCACTGCACGCGCGGTCTTGGCCTGCTGGAATGGGCCGGCACCGAGAAGCCCGGCGACGAGCCCGATGTCGTCCTCGCCGCGGCAGGCGACGTCCCGACACTCGAGACGCTCGCCGCAGCCTCCATCCTGCGTGAGCGGATCCCCACCCTCCGCGTGCGGGTCGTGAACGTCGTGGACCTGATGCGCCTGCAGAGCGAGGGGGAGCATCCGCACGGCCTCAGCGATCGCGAATACGATGCGATCTTCACCACGGACAAGCCGGTGATCTTCGCCTATCACGGCTATCCGTGGCTCATTCATCGCCTGAGCTACCGTCGCAACGGCCACGAGAACCTCCATGTGCGCGGCTACATCGAGGAGGGGACCACCACGACACCGTTCGACATGGTCATGATGAACAACCTCGATCGGTACCACCTGGTCATGGATGTCATCGATCGAGTACCCGGGCTGGGCGCGAAGGAGGCGATCCTGCGCCAGGATATGCAGGATGCGCGAGTGCGTGCCAGGGAATACACGAGGGCTCACGGCGAAGACATTCCGGAGGTCGCCGACTGGACCTGGTCAGGGGCAACGGAGAGCGGCTTCCGCAACGACGACACGGGCGGCGACAACGTCTGAGTCACGGGACCTTCGACTCGTGACAGGGAGCGCGTTCGAGACCAGACTGGGTGCATGGACGCCTCGATTAACGACCGCCGCCATGAGCCGAGCGGCGGGCCTGCCGCGCGCGCCGACGCGATGGATTCCGCGATCCGCGAACTGGACGACGGTGAATGCTGGGAGGTTCTCGGCCGCTCCGGGATCGGCCATCTCGCGTTTCAGCTACAGCCCGCCGGTGTCGATATCCTGCCCATCAATTACCTCGTCTCCGATCGCCAGCTCTTCTTCCGCAGCGCCCCCGGATCCAAGCTGAGCAGTCTCGCGGTGCACCCGCGAGTCGCATTCCAGGTCGAGCAGCTCGTGAGGGACGCCTGGTTCAGCGTGGTCGTCAAGGGCGAGGCCGTGCGGTTGGCTCTCGACGAGGAGATCGAACACTCGGGGATCCTCGAGCTTGCTCCGGCGCAGCCCGGGGAGAAGTTCAACTATGTGCGTATAACGCCCGACACCGTCACCGGTCGCACCTTCGCGGCGAGCTAGCGCGGTTGCGACACCCATGAGGACGTTCATTCGGGCAGCCCTGCGCTATCGAGTCGTCACCCTGACCGTGCTTGTCGGTGTTGCAGGGGCGATACTGTGGGCCGCGTCGCAGAACGTTGCCGTTCAGATCCTGTTCAGCGCTTTCGCACTGGCCGTCGGTGCCGTGATGGCGTGGCGCATGCTCCGTGACCTCAGGAACGGCCATTTCGGCGTCGACGTGCTCGCCGTGGTCGCGATCGTGGCCACGGTGCTGGTCGGCGAATATGTGGCAAGCATGGTGATCGTGTTGATGATCTCCGGTGGGCAGGCGCTCGAAGACTACGCAGAATCGAGAGCCACGAGAGAACTGAGCGCGCTCCTCGCGCGCGAACCACAGGTGGCTCATACAGTGGATGCGACGACACAGGCCATCTCGGACATCGACGCGAGCGCTGTGGTGCCCGGCGACGTCATCCTCGTGCGGGCGGGCGAGGTCGTTCCCGTTGATGGCACGATCCTCTCGGCGAGCGCGAGCTTCGACGAGTCCTCCCTCACGGGCGAGAGCATGCCGGTGCTCAAACTCAGGGGAGACACCGTTCTCAGCGGGTCCCTCAACGGACTGAACGCGGCGACCATCACCGCGACGGCCTCAGCGGCCGACAGCGAGTTCCAGGGAATCATCGCGCTGGTTCGACAGGCCCAGCAGAACCGAGCGCCGGTGGTGCGGCTTGCCGACAGGTATGCGATGCCGTTCACCATTGTTTCGCTTCTACTCGCGGGGGTCGCCTGGATCGTCGCCGGTGACCCCCGCCGCTTCGCTGAGGTACTCGTGCTGGCCACCCCGTGCCCGTTGCTCCTGGCGGCACCGATCGCCTTCATGGGCGGGATGAGCAGGGCCGCGCGGAACGGCGTGATCGTGAAGGGCGGGAGTGTGCTCGAATATCTCGCGCGCATCCGCACCACCGTCTTCGACAAGACCGGGACGCTCACGCACGGCGCTCCCACGATTGCGCGCATCGATCCTCGTGCACCGTTCGACGAGGATGCCCTGCTCACGCTCGTCGCCTCCGCGGAACAGTTCTCGTCGCACGTGCTCGCGACCTCGATCGTGACGGAGGCTCGCGGGCGCGGGCTGCCCCTGCTCGAGGTCGAGGGCTCGTCGGAGGATGCCGCGCAGGGGATCAGTGCGAGCGTGAACGGACAGCGCGTCAGCCTGGGCACGCTCGCCTTCGCGACGGAACATGCCTCGGGCATCCCGCGCACGGAGACCAGCGGCGGAGAGCTTGCCATCTACGTCGTCGTGGACGGCCGGTATGCGGGCAGCATCGTCGCCTCAGATCCGATTCGCGAGAACGCGAGCGAGACCATTGCCGCGCTCCGAAGGAGGGGAGTCGAGGACGTTCTCATGCTCACCGGGGATGCGCGCACCACCGCAGACCACGTCGCCGAGGTTGTTGGTATTACGTCCGTGCGCGCGGACCTCCTTGCAGCAGACAAGGTCCACGCGGTGCAGCAGCTCACCGCGCGCCCCGTGCTCATGGTGGGAGACGGGGTCAACGATGCCCCGGTGCTTGCTGCGGCCGAGGTCGGGATCGCGATGGGAGCGAGGGGCGCGACTGCCGCGAGCGAATCCGCTGCGGCCGTCATCCTGGTCGACGATCTGTCGCGCACCGTGCGTGCCGTGGACATCGGCAGGACCACCGTGCGTATCGCTCTCCAGAGCATCTGGCTGGGGATAGCACTGAGCCTCGCGCTCATGGTCGTCGCCACATTCGGCGTCATTCCCGCCACCGTCGGGGCACTGCTCCAGGAGGTCGTCGACCTGCTCACGATCCTGAACGCGCTTCGCGCGATCGGAACGAAAAAGCAGGACCTTCGCCTCTAAGAGCGATGCGCGACACGAGCGACCATGGTGGTGAACGGCATGCTCGGGCATTTCACGGGCGGTCGCCGAAACCTGCAAGGAGGAAGTGTCGTGAGCGGAACACTGGTGGTCGGAATCGACGGCACGGAGTCCAGTCGCGCCGCACTGAGGTGGGCGCTCACCCGCGCCGCCATAACAGGGGCGGAGCTGAAGCTCATTCACGTGATCGACGACGAGTGGACCACGATAAGCGCGCGGATGATCAAGGATCTCGGCGACGATTCACAACGCCTCCTGGAAAGCGAGGCCGAATATGTGCGGTCGCTCGCGCCCAACGTCACTGTTTACACCGAGTCCACGCGTGGCGAGCCGATGCAGGTGCTCATCAGCGCATCCAGGGACGCGGGCATGGTCGTCGTCGGAACGCACAAGACCGGCTTCATCAACGGCAAGATCTTCGGCTCAAGGAGTCTGCAGCTTGCGGCCAGCGCGTACGCGCCGGTGGCGATCATCCCGCAGGGCCTGCCGCGCGACGGCCGCGGGATCGTGGCCGGGGTGGACGATTCCATTGCCGGACGCCAGGCCATACGGTTCGCGGCGCGAGAGGCAGGGCGCACGGGGGAGACTCTCACGCTGGTCAGGGCATTCACGATCCCGGCGACCTCCACGATCAGTGACGACGTGCGAGACGAACTGATCCAGTACAGCGAGGAGCGCGCTTCGACGGCGCTGGCCGATGCGGTGACGCTCGCCACCCTGACGGCCCCAGACATCGACCTGAAGACCCGCACGGTGCGGCGCCCCATCGCGGAGGTGCTGGTCGACGCGGCCGCCACCGCGACCCTGCTGGTCATCGGCAGCTCCCGGCAGCAGGAGGCCACCGCGATGGTCGGTTCCGTCAGCCACGACGTGTTGATCAATCTCACCGGGCCTGCGGTGGTCGTTCACGCCGGAGATGCTCGCGAGGGCGCAGAACACGGCCATGCCGGATCCATGTGACTTTCGCCCCTGTCAGCCCGCAACATCCAAGGAGATCCTGTAGCCATGAACGAAATCGCAAACTCGGCATCCTCACCTTCCTCGAAGGCCACAGCGGACTCAGGACATACGGGACGCATCGTGGTGGGGATCGACGGATCCACATCATCAATTGACGCACTCCGTTATGCCGTGCGTGCGGCCCGAGCGTTTGGAACAACGCTTGAGGCCATGACCGTCTGGACCTACCCGGCGGGCGCTGAGCTGGCAATGCTCGCGGGCTGGTCACCGGAAAACGACGCACACGAGATTCTCGAGGCCGCCGCGCAGGAGGTGTTCGGCGCCAAAAGGCCGACATGGTTCAGCACCACGACGCTGTCCGGTCCGCCCGCTCGATCCCTCATCGAGGAGAGCGCAGGGGCGGAGATGTTGGTGTTGGGTTCACGAGGGCATGGAGGGTTTGTCGGGCTCCTGCTCGGCTCGGTGAGTTCGACCTGCGCCGAACACGCTAGGTGCCCGGTGCTGATCGTTCACCCCGCTGCGTAACGACGCGATCAGCGCCCGAGGAACGGATCCGTGCCCGCGATAGTGCCGCGACTACACTCGCGATACAGGGGCTCGATCGCCCGCGTGTATCGCCGTTTCGAGGGTGGAAGCAGAGGAATCCGGATGAGCGAGGATGGCGCACTGACATTCCCGGATGCTCCACGCGCCGAACTCGACCAGGCTCTGAGCACCCTCGTGGACCTTGCCCAGCACGTCACGGCAACGCAGGGCCGCCTGCGCGCCCTTCTCAGGGCCAACCAGGCCGTCGTGGAACATCTCGACCTGTCGACTGTGTTGCGCACAATCGTCGAAACCGCTGTCGAGCTGGTCGACGCCCAGTACGGGGCCCTGGGCGTCCTCGCGCCCGACGGACGCCTCGAGCAGCTCGTGCAGGTGGGCATGTCCGAGAGCGAGGTGGCCGCGATAGGGCACCTGCCCGAGGGAATCGGTCTGGTTGGCGCCCTCACGAATGAGCAGCGGCCGATTCGTCTTCGCCACCTCGGGGACGACCCGCGTTCGCAGGGCTTTCCCGCCGGGCATCCGCCCATGGACAGCTTTCTCGGAGTTCCTGTCCGCGTGCGCGGCAGTGTCTACGGGAACCTCTACCTGGCAAACCAGTCGACCGGCGAGTTCAGCGCGGAAGACGAGCAACTTGTCGCCGCCCTGGCCGGCACCGCGGGGTTTGCCATCGACAACGCGAGGCTGTTCGCCGACGCGCAGCAGAAGCAGGCCTGGGCAGCAGCCTCCGCCGAAATCACCGCGGCATTGCTCTCGAGCGAGCAGGGGGACTTCGTCGAGTTGCTGACCTCGCGCACTCTCAGCCTCGCCTCGGCAGACCTTGTCTGCATCGTGCGGCCGACCGACAATCCGCAACAACTCGTCATCGAGACGGCCCGAAGCCGGGACGAAAACACCCTGGAGGGAACGCTGTTCCCCTCGGCAGGGTCCATCGCCGCGAGCGTCATCGAGGGCGGGCAGCCACGACTGATCGACGAGATCGAGGCCCTCGAAACGGCGCGGACGCCCGGTCGCGTGCCGGGCCCGACCATGGCCATCCCGCTCGTCGCGTCCGGCATCGTGCACGGAGCACTCGTCGTCTCGAGATCGCCAGGGCGTGGCCGATTCACGACTGCGGACCTCGAGATGGCGGCGGACTTCGCCGGTCGAATCAGTGTTGCGATGCAGCTGGCGAGTGCACGGGCAGACCAACAGAGAATGGTGCTGTTCGAGGATCGCGGCAGGATCGCGCGAGACCTGCACGACCACGTCATCCAGCAACTCTTTGCGACGGGCCTCGAGCTGCAGAACGTCGCGGGCGCACTCCCTCCCGGAGTGATCACCGATCGCGTCACCCGGTCGATCGACACGCTCGATTCGACAATTGCGCGCATCCGCACGGTGATCTTCGCCATCTCCCGGGCGCACGGTGAGACTCTCACCGTGCGAAATCGAATCATCGATCTCGTACGTGAGCTGGCGGACGCGCTGCCGCCGGGCCCGCAGATCGAATTCTCCGGCCCCGTTGACCTGGTCATCACGGACTCGCTCGCGGAGGATATCGTCGCGGTCGCGCGCGAGGCCCTCACCAACGTCGTGAAGCACGCCGCCGCACAGCAGGTGTCGCTCGCTATCACCGTGACCGAGCTTCGCGTGACCCTTGAGGTCACCGACGACGGTGCTGGTGCTACAGGGGTCAAGCGCCGCAGCGGACTCGCGAATCTCGAGCAGCGGGCGGTCGACCGCGGGGGGACTTTCGCCTTTGACTCGGAGAAGGGACGAACCAGCCTCGTATGGTCCGTGCCGATCGATGAGCGGCTGGAGCAGCAGAACGAGGGAGCAGCGCCGTGAGGGTGTTTGTCGTTGACGACCAGGAGATCGTGCGACGAGGGGTCATCGACCTCTGCGAGGCGGAGCCAGACATCGAGGTCGTGGGGGAGGCGGGCACCGCTGCCCAGGCCAGGGCGCGCATCTCCGCGACCAATCCGGATGTCGTGCTCATGGACATGAGGCTGCCAGACGGCAACGGCATCGATGTGTGTCGCGACGTGCGCTCCGAGAATCCGGAGATCCGCTGCATCATCCTGACCGCCTATGACGATGACGAAGCCATCAACGCCGCCGTGCTTGCGGGCGCCTCCGGCTATGTGCTCAAGGAGGTGCGCGGAAACCGACTCATCGAGAACATCCGCACCGTGGCCGCGGGGCGATCCATTCTCGGGAGCCCGCTGAGCCACAAAGTGGTCGAGCGGATTCGCCATGACCACGAGGGAGATTCACGCTTAGAGACCTTGAGCGCCAGGGAGAACGAGGTACTTTCGCTCATCGCGGAGGGCCTCACGAATCGCGAGATCGGAGAGCGGCTGGCGCTGGCCGAGAAGACCGTGAAGAACTACGTCTCAAGCCTGTTGAGCAAGCTCGGTCTGCAGCGGCGCACTCAGGCCGCCGTGCTCCGGTTGGAGACGCGGGGTCCGCTGGGATGACCGACGCGAGCGCGATCTCTGTCGCAGCTCGACAGTCATCCGATGAAGTCCTGGTCGGCCTTGGGTCGACTACTTCCGGGCTGAGCGCCGGCGAGGCCGCCCAACGCCTCATGGCGGGCGGACCCAACGCCTTTCGCACCCACAGGGCAAGCGCCTGGTCCGTCCTCGGGCGGCAATTCAAGAGTCCCATCCTGGCCCTGCTGATCGTCACTGCGGTCGCGTCGCTCTTCGTCGGCGATGCGACCAATTCCATCGTCATCGGCGTGATCCTGGTAGTGAGCATCGGATTGGGATTCGTCAACGAGTATCGGGCCGAGCGTGCCTCCGAGGCCCTGCACTCCAGGGTCACTCATCGCGTGGTTGTCGTAAGGGACGGAACACCCACCGAGATCGACGTGGTCGATCTGGTTCCAGGCGACATCGTGAAGCTCACGCTCGGCTCCGTGGTGCCAGCTGACCTCCGCCTGCTGGACTGCACCAACCTGCTCTGCGATGAGAGCATCCTGACCGGGGAGTCCATACCGTCGGAGAAGGATCCGTCGGCTGTGCCCGCGAGCGCGGCACTGGCGGAGATGACCTCGTGCGCCTTCATGGGCACTGTGGTGCAGAGCGGCGCTGGCCTGGGGGTGGTGGTCGCGACCGGCAGCCGCGCCGAGTTCGGGAGAATCGCACTGGGCCTGGGGGAGAGACAACCCCAGACGGAATTCCAGAACGGACTCAAGAAGTTCTCCTTCCTGCTGCTCGAAGTGGCCATCGCCCTCACCACGGTGATCTTCGTCGCGAACTTGCTGTTGCGCCGCCCGCCACTGGATTCGCTGCTGTTCTCACTGGCCATCGCTGTGGGCATCACGCCGCAACTGCTTCCCGCGGTCGTCAGCACCTGCCTGGCAGCCGGGACGAGACAGCTCGCCCGCCGCAAGGTTCTCGTCAAGCGTCTCGTGTGTATCGAAGACCTCGGCGACATGGATGTTCTGGTGACCGACAAGACAGGCACGCTCACCGAGGGAGCCATCAGCTTTTCCGAGAGCCTGCCCGTCGATGCGTCGCTGACCACGGACGCACTGGTGACCCTCGGTCTCCTGTCCACGGAAGTCGACTACGCAAAGCGGGCAACGGCCGTGGGGCAGAACCCGCTTGACGCGGCGCTGTGGGACTCGCCGAATGCGAACGGCTTCCGGCCCGACCGCTACCAGCGCTTGGGCCTGCTCCCGTTCGACCACCTGCGGCGGATGACGACCGCGCTCGTCAGAATCGATGGAGCCGCAACGATGCTGGTCACCAAGGGGGCGCCCGAGGATGTGTTGAAGTTGTGCATCTCAGTTCCCCGGCCTGCGCAGCAACTACTCGATGCACAGTTCGACGCGGGAGGTCGCGTCGTGGCGGTCGCCACGCGGACCGTGACCGATCAATCCACGATCACGGCCGCGGATGAACGCGAACTCACTCTCGCGGGCTTTCTCGTCTTTCTCGACCGACCGAAAGCCGACGCCAGGGAGTCGCTTGAGCGCCTGGCCGCGCTTGGCATCGCCGTCAAAATCGCCACGGGAGACAATGCGAAAGTAGCGGAGAAGGTGTGCGCAGACCTCGGGGTCTCGAGTGGAGGAACTCTCACCGGTACCCAGATGGATGCTCTTTCCGACGACGACCTTGCGGCCGTCGCTCGCGAGGCGAGCATTTTCGCGCGGGTGTCTCCAGAGCAGAAGGGCCGATTGATCACCGCGCTGCGCAGCAGCGGTCATGCTGTCGGCTTTCTCGGCGACGGCGTCAACGATGCCCTGGCGCTGCACAAGGCCGACCTCGGTATCTCCGTGGAGAGCGCGACGGATGTCGCGAAAGACGCGGCAGACATCGTGCTGACAGATAAGGACCTCGGGGTCCTCGCAGACGGAGTGGCGGAGGGGCGCCGCATCTTCGCGAACACGATGAAGTACGTGCTCATGGGCACGTCGAGTAATTTCGGCAACATGTTCAGCGCCGCCGTGGCATCCGTCGTGCTCAGCTTTCTCCCGATGCTTCCCGGGCAGATCCTGCTCAACAACCTTCTCTACGACACGGGGCAGCTCGCGATACCGGGGGATCGCGTCGACAAGGAGCAGATCCTCTCCCCATCACACTGGGACATCGCCTTCATCCGCAGGTTCATGCTGCTCTTCGGCCCGATCAGTTCACTTTTCGATTTCGCGACCTTCGCGCTCATGATCTACGTCTTCCAGGCAGCACCGGGGGAGTTCCGCGCCGGCTGGTTCGTCGAATCGATCGCCACCCAGACCCTGATCATCTTTGCGATCAGAACTCGCAGGGTCCCGTTTCTGCGCAGCACACCGTCGGCCGGGCTTCTCTGGGCTTCGCTCGGGGTCGTTGCCGTCGGGATATTCCTTCCGCTGTCGCCGCTCGCAGGGATCCTGGGCTTCGACCCACTCCCTGCTCCCTTCTTCCTCAGCTTGCTGGCCCTGGCGCTCGTCTATCTCGTTCTCGTCGAGGTTGCGAAGAGCTGGTTCTTCTCGCGCCTGACTGCGCAACCTCCGAGTAGAGCACTCCAGCGGGGGAGAGCCCACCACGTCAATCGCAGGGCGGCGCGCTTCAGCAGTCCGAAGGCGCTCCACCACATCTGACCATGGCAGGGTCGCGCATCAGTGCTGTCTCATCATCCCGAGATGGGGACGCCGGGCTCATTGTGCGGCGACGCGCTCCTTCACCGGCGCCTGCACGATGATCGGGATGCCGACCCTGTGCACCATGCCGGATGTCACGCTGCCGAGCACCGCTGCCTTGACCGCCGTCTGTTGGCGTGTCGCCATGACTGCAAGCACGTCGCGGCGTCCACCGATGTAGCGCTCAAGAGAGTCCACAGGATCGCCGTGCAGAACTTCCCAACTGGCGTCGATGCCGAACTCCCGCGAGATGTCGCGCGCGTGAGACGACACGTAGGAGCTGTCGAGCACGTCATGCGACGCGAGCAGCGGATCCGCCTTATTGCCGGCCGGAACCACCTGCACGACCGTCAGGATGGCTCCGAGGGCACGTGCCCACTTGGCCGCCTCAGGTTTCATGCTCTCCGACAGCCTCGTGCCGTCGAGTGGCAGCAGCACTGACGAGATCCTGACCGCCTCCAACCCGTTCGACTCGCCGTCGGGGCGGTAGACGAGTACGGGGCCGTGGCTGGCGTGCACGATTTCACGGGCGACGCTGCCCAATAGTGCGTTGAGCACTCCGCCGCGCCCGTGAGAGGTGATCGCCACGAGTGTGCCGGGAACGCGATCGGCTTCGTCAAGGATGTCCTTGGGCACCGATCCGTGGCTGGAGATGAGGCACGTCTCTGCGTTGGTCTTCGCAGCGAGGTAGTGCAGATATTCTTCGGATTCGACCGCGGACCCGTTCTCCGCGATGCGCAGCAGGGTGAGTCGCGCGCCGGATGCCTCAGCGAGGCCCCGCGCGTAGGGGATGGCCTCCTCCGAGAACGGCGATCCATCCACCGGCACCAGAATGCGCTCGTACATGTTGTCCCTTTCGTCGCGTGACATCGTTCCTCACGCTAGGTGTGCGCGTGACGGGCGAATAGGGTCAAAAGGCCCTGCGGATGTCCGCGAGTTTCCAGCCGTCGTAGCGGCACGCCGCGGCCGTGGCTGGCGTGATGAGCACCAACTCGATTCCTTCCGTGTGGCGCAGGGGCACCAGCTCGGAACGCTGGTGCGCGAGGACCTCGAGCGCTCTGCGAAGAAAGATGGCCGCCATCTCGGGCTGCGCGTGAAAATCCTGGCCCTCGCAGTGGACCTCGATGAGCCGCTCCTGCAGTGGGCGTGGCGCCCGGGCCTCGTCGACCGGGGTGCGCAGGGTCGTGATATCCGAGCGGCCGGCACCGTGCCTGAGCGGGCGCCTCAGAAGTTCCGTGTATGCCATCGCCGACTCCTCACCTGGAGGTCGAACCCTGGACGGCTCGACCTCCAGTGCTAGCCTCCCAAGTGGTCGGCGTGCCTAGTAGGGTCGTTGGTCCCTTCTTCCCTGCTCAGCAGCGGCAAAGGGCACGGGTCCCGCGCTCGAAGGCGTGCCGTCCGGCGCGAACGCAAGGATGAAATCGGCCCCGTTCTCCAGCCCCCAGGCCAGACCATCGCGACCGAGCACGAATACGGCGGTGGCGAGCGCGTCAGCGGTTGTCAGGCTCTGCGCGCCCACGGTGACGCTTGCAAATTCGGTCGGCACACCTCCGTTCCGGCCATCGACAATGTGATTGCCTCGCTCGTAATCGCCCGAGGTCGCGATCGCGCCGTCCGTGATCCCGAGCACCGCCAGATGAGTGGATGCGTCCCACGGGGAGCGAATGCCCACGTTCCACCGGGCGTGGCCCGTCGGTACGCCCCGAACCACGACGTCGCCGCCCGCATTGATACAGAAGTCGCGCAGACCCCGCTCCACCAGGAGTGACCTTGCCCCCTGCGCGGCCCACCCCTTGACAACGCCATTCAGATCGAGCGGACGTCCGGGAATCCTGGCCGTGAACGCTCCGCCTGACTCGCGCTCGAGGTGATCCGCTATGGCGAGCACTTCCCGCATGTCGGCGCTGAACTCGTCGGCTTGCAGGTCTCCGCGATTGACGGCGGCGACCTCGCTGTCGGCGCGGTATGTGCTGAAACGGCGGTCGGCCTCGTGCATGAGGTCGAAGGCAGCGCGCACCGCCGGAGCAGTGTCGCCCTCATCCCGGACGTCGATCGACATGGGAATCCCCATGACGATTTCCCGATATCTCACAGCTTGTCGATCGCAGATTGCACCGAGCGTGCGTACCCCTCGGAGGTGTAGGTCGCGCCTGAAACGGTGTCAATTCTGGCTGACTGTGACTTCAGTACCTCCCGCGCAAGGATCGGTTCAGCACTGGCATTGATCTCGATGCTGCGGTCTTGATCGCGCGGCGCCTGCAATTCTTTGACGGACGTGATCCGGCTGTTGACGAAGGTGACCGATACCTGAATCGGGCCATAGGGAGTCTGGACGACGGCACCGTTGATGGATCTGTTCGCAGCTGCCGGGCTGGCCACAGCTGCGGGGGATGGTGCAGCTGTGGTTTCAGCCTGTGAAGGAGCGGGGCCGTTGGCGGTCTGCGGAACCGGGGGGGCGAGCGCCACGGCCGCCGTCCGCAGGCCAGAACCATAGAGCCGCAACCCGACGGTGGCTCCCATTACCGCGAGGATCGTGACGAAAAGCATGGTGCCGCGCCACTTCTTCTGTCTCATGACATGCTCAATTCTTCGTGATGAATGAGACGACCCGGAACCCGGAGCCGTCGAAGGGATGACTCGGCCTGACGAGCCATGGCGCCTGGACCGCAGATGAATACCTCGCGTTGAGCGACGTCGGGCACGAGCCGTCCAAGCGCGGGCGCAGACAGCGGATCGTAACCGAGTTCTTCGCGGCGCCCGGGCACCGGAACAAGGGTGAGGCCTCGCATGCTCTGCAGTTCATTGAGAAGGGCCAGGTGATCGGCCGACCGGGCGCGATAGAGCAGGACGACATTGTGTCCGCGGGCGATCATGTCCTCCGCCAGCGCACGAATGGGACCGATACCGGCGCCTCCTGCGATGAGCAGGATGCGCTTGCGGCTGGCACGTTCTGCCGTGAAATGACCGAATGGGCCTTCCGCGAAGACAAGGGTGCCCGGCCGCAGGTCCCGGACAAGTCGGGAGTGATCTCCCAGTGCACCGACAGTGATGCGCAATGCTCCCGCCCGGGGAACGCGCGAGATCGAGTACGGATGCGCGGTGAGCAGGTGGCCCCAGCTCATGAATCGGAACAGCATGAAATGGCCAGCCTTCACCCCTCGCCCTTCGAGGTTCTTTCCGGTGAGCCACACGCTGACCGTTCCGGAAGACTCCGCAACGATGCGGTCGATGCGCATCCGATGGCGCCGTGCTGCCACAGTCGGCAGAACAAACCGCCAGGTGAGTACCGCGGATGCCGTTCCGAGGTAGAGCAGCAGCCAGATGACTCGATTGGCTGGATTGTTGACGAAGTTGACCCCCGCGCTGAGCTGGTGCAGAAAAGTAAGGAAGATCGCGCCGTAGGTCGTCAGGTGCAGCCAGTACCAGGCCTCATACGAGAGATACCTCCTGAGAAGCCGGACGCTGCTGAAGCCAACGGCGATGAACGCGGCCGTACCGAGGAACGCCGCGAGCATGTCGGGATAGCTTCGGAGAATCGTGAAGACCTCGGCCCATGGCGTTGCGTTGTCGAGCAGCATCCCGCCCAGGAGCATCAGTCCGACGTGCGTGACGATGAGCAGCACGACGGTCGTGCCGAGGGTGCGGTGCCAGCGCACGAGCTTGTCCATGCCCACCGCGGCTTCGAACCACGGCACCCGAGCGATCAGCAGCACCTGCGCACACACGAGGTATCCGCCGAGCATTCCGGCCAGCTCACCGACGATATCTGCCAGTTGAGCCGGTGACGTCACTGATGTCGTCGCAGCATCTGTCCACCACATGGCGAGCACCACAATCGCGCCCGCTGTGAGCGCGGCGCGCACGAGGACGGCGCGCCGACGCTGCGCGGGTGCACCGGCCCTCCTGTGCAGAGGGGCGAGCTCAGTGGTCGCCGCGGTCACTCGTGCTCACGCATCGCGATGCCGCCCTTTCGATCATGTCGTGATGACCACGATCCGGCAGCTTCCTTCGAACTTTCTTAGATGGGCTGCAAAGCGACTGTGAGCAAGCTATGCATTAGTGGATATTCTCACGACGACAGCCGCACCACCGCCCGAGGGGCCGGACTCGATGCTGACGCCACCGTGGTGGCGAACCGCTACCTCGGCCACGAGCGCGAGGCCGAGACCATAGTGGCGGGGGGCCCGGTCGTTCTGGTTCGTCGGCCGCGCCGACGCAAAGCGTTCGAACGCGTGCTCGTCCATGCCCTCGGGAAATCCTGGTCCGTCATCAATGACACGGATAACGGACTCTCGACCCCGCGACGTCACCTCCACCACCACTGTGGATGCCGCATGATCAAGAGCATTCGCAATCAGCGCGGTGAAGAGCCGCTGCAGTGAAACGCGTGCCGCCGTCACGATGACAGGGTCTGAAGAGCCGGTGCGGGAAAGCGCAATACCTCGCGCATCCGCCCCAGGCTTCAATGAACTGATGGCCTCGTCTGCGAGTGCCGCCAGATCGAAGCTGGCTTTCTCAGCTACCTCACGGGGGTCCGCGGCAACCAGGAGGTCCTCGAGGATCTCCGTCAGTACGCGTGAGTCCTGCACGATCTCATCGAGCCCGTGAGTGACATCGTCGATGAGCGCGGCGGTGCCACCCTGACTGAGACGCCGTCGCACAAGTTGGGCGCGCGTGCTCAGTAGGGTCAGAGGCGTGCGCAACTCATGACTGGCGTCCATCACGAAGCGACGCTGGAGCGCGAGCGCCTCGGACAACGGCCGTATCGCACGCCGTGCCATCCACACCGCGATGAGCGCTGCCGCAACGACAGCGAAAATTCCTGAAACGATGAACGCCACGCTCAGCCGCTGCAATTCCTCGCTGCTTTCGCGCAGGTCCACGGCAACCTGTACGACGCGACCGTCATCCGCAGAAGTGAGCATCGCATAAATGTGACCGCCGATTGTCCTGGTCTGCTGGACCTCGTGACCGGTGGAGGAGACCGTTTGCATCGCTTCGGCATCCGGAAATCCGGTCGGCACGTTCGGCGACAACTGCGTGCCGTGTGCATCGCTGATCGCCACGAGGACGCCAGCAGGGGCGTCCCTGGGGGAGTCAACTCTCGACGTGTTGGTGAGCACCCGTTGGATTGACTCCTTCTGGGTCGCGCTCACGACGACAAAGACCACGCCTCCGAGAACGGCGAGCAACACCACGATGAGCACGACAAACTCCGACGCCAGGCGAACGGACCTTCGCCACAGATCGAGGTTGCGATGTTCTCTCACGAGGTCCGCCCCAGCCGGTAGCCGATACCCCGCACCGTGAGTACGCAGTCGTGCCCCAGTTTCTTGCGCAGGTAGTGAACGTAGGTATCGATGACACCCGGATCATCCGCGTCAGCGAATACGGTGGCAAGGAGGTCGTCACGCGAGAAGACCTGTTCGGGGCGCCGGGCCAGTCTCTCGAGCAGGTCTCCTTCGCGTTCGGAGAGACTCACCACTTCGCCGTCTGCCAAGGTGACCAATCGGCTTCCCGTGTCCAACGTTCCACCGGGCAGGTGCAGTATCGGCACCGTTGACGAGAGGCGACGGCGCAGCGCCCTGAGCCTGGCCAGGAGTTCATCGATGTCAAACGGCTTCGATACGTAGTCTTCCGCGCCACGATCCAGCCCCTCCACCCGATCGGAGGGATTGCCCAGCGCAGAGAGAATGAGGGCCGGTGTCGTCACTCCTCGCCCACGCAGCTTCGTCAGGACATCTAATCCGTCGACCACAGGAAGTCCCCTGTCGAGGAGCAGCACATCGAATTGCTGCGTCAACCCCTCGTGCAGCGCACGCTGGCCGTCGTTGACGACCACCACCTGGTATCCCTCATCCCGCAGCAGGTCTCGCAGCATCGACGACAGGCGGACATCGTCTTCCACGACAAGGATGCGCGCACCGTCTTCCATAGTCGAAGTATATGAATCGGAGCTGTCGCACACCCTGCAACCAGTCCCCGCCAACGTGGGGCAATACCGGGACCTTGGGCCCTACTGAAGACACATTCCTCGGACGAGAGTGGAGGAGTCCCCACCCCGGTAGACCGAAGGAACTCTCATGGCATCCGCTTACGGGCATGATGCGTTTGACCCGCGCTGTACTCCCGCTCATGCTTGATGCCGGCCACGGGAGCATCGTCAATGTGAGCTCGGAGGCGGGACTGCGTGGCTCTGCGGCGGGGACCGCGTACACGACGTCGAAGCACGCGGTGAATGGCTTCACCAAGAGCACCGCATTCTTCTACACGCCGAAGGGTGTGCGCTGCAACGCCGTGGCACCGGGCGCCGTGGCGACCAACATCGAGGCACCGTTCAAGTCCGCGTGGGCGGGGGAGCGCCTTGGCCCCTTCCTGCAGACAACAGTTCCACCGGTGGCCCGGGCGGAACAACTCGCCGCAGCAATCACCTGGTTCCTGAGCGACGACTCCGCCAACGTCTCCGGTGCCATCCTGGTCGACGACGGCGGGTGGGCTGCGGTCTGAGCGTGACGCCCACGGAACCTCGCGAGAAAAGTTCCTGACCACGACACAAGCGAACCGTCTCGAAACCAAGAGAACCGCTGGACCTGTGGTCCAGCGGTTCTCGATGTCCTGAGGTTCGGACATCAGTGGGTGGTTCGGACAATTCATTTAGGTCCGCCAGCATTGGTCACTTTCCAAGGGCCCCAAAGGCCATTCCACGGGATAACTCCTGAAATTCCACGACGCATCCCGCTTCCCAGTAATCCCGGGGAGTGCAGTAGCCAGATGCGATCTTCGGAGTCAGTAAGACGCAGTGCGGATTGTTGTTTCTGAGCGGTGGTTCTCGGAGCGGCCTACGAACTGACCGCAGCGTTTCTGACCGCGTCCGGCAGGCTCTCTCACGCAGTCTTCCCACACAGTGTCAGCACCGTGTTCAACCGGATCCTCTCTAGTGAGTGCGGGTCCAACTGCTAGCAAGCCCGGGCTCCAAGCAACGACCGCAGCACAGTCGCCAAACATTCGCCCGGGTAGCCCGCATGGGCATTGGTCTTGCGCAAGCATTTCGGTCCAACGCCGCGCGGGCGCGCTCTCTAGGTCGATGCCCACCACGTAGGCAATATTGCGATGGCTTGTCTACTCCAGGGTGCTTATAGACCGACGCCGAGCTCCACCAAGGAAGAATGTTTCCGTCATAGCTTCATCGTGAAAGATCGACTCCCTCCACCTCGGGCAGGACCAAGGAACAATGTCCAGGACATTCCGGCCATCAAGACATCGAGCGTGACGTCATTAAATTTCCTTTCGCATGAGACAAAAGGTAAACGCCTCGGGTTGGCTCCAACGATCGTCGAGTTCACCCATTTTGTAGCCAAGAGTGAGATTCGATCAGAGAGGCATATGTCGTTCAGGATCGCCACACGTAGTTCCCGAAGTTCATAACGACTCAAACGTACTTTTTCAATCAGGAAACTTGAGGAAAAGCGAGCCCGGGCGATTCAGTTCACCCCATCTACAACCGCACCCGCATAAGACAGATCCGACTACCCATTTGTCAATCAAGGCGGGTAAGTGCCTCGTTGAGTGGCTTGTTCTCGGATTGTTCACGATATAGCCAGTCCCGGTTCGCTCGCTTCAGCACACCGTTGGCTGCCCTTTTCCAGCGCACCTCACTTGCATCCGTAAACTCCATAAGCACTCCGGGCCGTACGTCCATGGCGCTGCCTGGATTTTGGGGGCCTTCGAAATACCATGTCCCCGGTGGAATCATTGTCAACCAGGTGGTGTCGGTGTAGTCCGCGCTATCTGGCTTTGCGCTACCCCATGCGCCGGCATATGAAACGAGCACGTCGTACACGGCAGCCGTGGAACCGTTGGAGACGACGATCGTGTTCGCGCTTGCGGATCGTAATCCGGGCTCCATCATTCCCATCCATGCTGTTACGGCGGATGCTTGTCGAAACGCGCGTTCCTTCGTGTCTCTGCCGGACAATCGCACCGCGACCCAAACCGCTGCGACAGTGGCTGCGGCGGCAGCGACTGAGACGGCAAGTGCGAGGTAGTCCACCCAATCTCGCGCAAGATCGATTGTTAGCGACGGAATCAGCACTCTCTGAGCGTAGCGGGACCATCACGTCGAGGCAGAAAATGACTAATCGCGCCACCCGTCGACGGTTGCATCACGACGAGATAGTGGCAGATATTGGGATCTCAAAAAAGGATGTCCCCGAGAATCCCGTCAGGGAGACTGCAATCAAATCGACGTCCACGTCGAAACCCATTTCAAAAGCCCAAAGGTTTGGCGCCGAAACGTCGCTCGGGCGCTCGATTCGAGTTTGCTGCGGCTTCCCACTCGCAGGGGTGTACTCAAAAACCAAAACGTCAGAGATCGTCACTGCTCGGAAGCCAAAGTGGTGAGCATAGCGGCGCACCTCAAGCACCTTGATGTCTTTCGAATCCAGTTGGTACATCTGTGCCTGAGTGCTGTATTGAAGGGCAACGTAAACCTGCTGCACACCTTGAATGAAACGAGCATCAGGGTTGTGCTGCGAGGCGTACTTCCAAATCAGTCCGTCTTTCGCCGCGAGACCCCAGTCTCCCTCTGCCAGTGCCCAGCGGTGGCTCAATGCTTGTGCAGTCAAACGAATCGATTCCTCGTCAGAGATCGGGCGGTCGGAATATTCTTGTGTCACCCCGTAAGACCCACGTTTGAAGAAACGTCCTTTTGCGTGCTCAACATTGCGCACCCATTTGGGTCGTTGTAGAGCCTCCGCGAACATGATCGCTCGAAGTAATATTGGATCGCAGCGGTTTTCGATAGCCGCCTGATAAGCGTTGTCGGTGAGGTCGATCCCTACATCGCGCTCGGCTCTCCAAACGAAATAGTGAGGGTCGAAAGGTTGAGCACCATCGGGCCGTTTCCCAATAACCGACACAGCCACGCCTCCTGCAATCGCGATGAACACCGCAACCCACAGGTTTTCGATCAGCACCTTCGGCGGAGGCACGAGGAACTCAAGAGGTTTACCAAGGAATATTGCGGCCACCGAGGCAGCGACCGCAAGACCGATCGCCATCAAATGGTAAGCAGCGTAGTTGATGGTGAACTCTTGTCGGACCTGAAGCTGACCGAAGGACTGGGCGAGAGCGAGAGCATTCGTGTGCAGCAGATGGATAAGGAGCATCGCTGCGATGGCGACAACAGGAACGAGATTCAAACGCACCGAGGTGGCCCAAAGAGCGATACCCGCCGCAAATACTGGCACAAATCGATATAGGAAGAACCGCCAAAAGGATTGATTTAGACGCAGGGCAAAGGTGTCGTTGAGAGAGGCATACTGCTCGGGCCAATTCAATTGGAGAGCCCGGTAAAGTCCCCACAGGGCAAGTGCGCCGGCGGAGCCGAGCACCATTGAGAGCAAGATCTGCATCACACGTCCGTCTCAAGATTGACCGCCTGACCTTCGTCTCGCGCTGCCTCCTTGCGCCAGTCGACGATAGGCGCCCAGATCATTGCCTCTGGTGCCTCAGAATAGGGAACGACGAAATCTTCCCTGGCCGTATCGACTTGTGAGGGTGCGGAGTCGGATTGGCCACGAAACCGCGGCCCGGGTAGTCCTTTCTCCGCCCAACCGCTTAACATCGCAAATCGTGGAGGAGTGAAAAGAACGACCCCTTCCTCATCCAACAAGGGCTCACCTCGCGTAAGGAGCGATAGCGGCTCAGCGAGTCCGGCATAAAACTCGACTTGCGTCCACCAAGCTATCTCTTCTTCACCTGGCACAAAAAGCGCAAGAGCTTCAGTCGTGAGGTTATCCGCACGACGCCGCACGCCGGAAGATTCAAACCGAGCCCCTACCAGGTCGCCGGTCCTCGCGGCGCTGATGATCAACTCGGCCATGTCGCGCATTCGAGCAACGATCGAGATCTTTCGTTGCTGGTCATCGAGTAGATTCATTGCCAACTCATTCCGTTCCGTGACCCAGTGGGTCGCCGTGCAGAGGATTGCACGATCAGACTAATGCGCGGCTTGGACGGGTCAGCGTATAGCGCTGTTCTTCATTTTGATCCAAGGCAAGACCATGTGGCATAAGTACTGCTATTTGCTTCCTGCACGGGCAGGTCAAACTGTCACCTGACCGTGCAAGGGACCCAAGCATGCCCTCATACCCAAGATGGCTACAGAGCAGCGGATCTATTCTGTCCCTCGATCGGCGCCATTGGATCCCCCCCGCGTGTAACGACTAACGAAACAAGTACAGAAGCAGCTGTGTCGCATCAGGTCGCTACGCTTGCAGCAGCCAGTCGCGACGAAAGGGGCACCCGTGCGTCTAGAGGACATTGCCGTCACCGCGCGGTTGGCAGGAGTTATCCCCGGACGTCCAGTGACGATCCTGGCCGCGTTGAAGCACGGCGCGGATGCGGTCGAAGTTACTTACCGGGATGACCATGGTGACCTTGGCCAAGCAGTCCTCTATCGAACCGACGAGTCACGGATCGAGTTGCATCTCGACAGTGGGCGTCCCTTCGACGCAAACCCACGGAACTTCCGTCTCGCTGCCGAGGCGCAGCGCATCTTGCTTGCTGGCCTTCACGACCCAATGCTCGCCGTGGCGACGAGCGACGTGCAGCCACTGCCGCATCAGATTCGGGCGGTATATGGCGAACTGTTGCCGCGTACCCCGCTGCGTTTTCTGTTGGCGGATGACCCCGGCGCGGGCAAGACGATCATGGCTGGCCTTTATATCAAAGAACTCATCCTCCGTGAAGACGTGCGCACCTGTCTGGTCGTCGCACCGGGTGGCTTGGTCGAGCAGTGGCAGGACGAACTCGCGCTGAAGTTTGGGCTCGAGTTCGACATTCTCGGCCCGGGAGCTGAGGACACCATGCCTGGCAGGACGGTCTTCGACCAGAAGCCGTTACTCATCGCACGCATGGATCAACTTGCACGAAACGAGGGACTACTCGACCAGTTGGCGCAGTCCGAGTTCGATCTCGTCGTGGTCGACGAGGCGCATCGCATGAGTGCGACTTGGTTCAGCGGCGAGCTGAAGGCATCTAAGCGCTTCCAGCTCGGTGAATTGCTGAGCGAGCGTGCACGCCACTTCCTTCTTATGACGGCGACCCCGCACAACGGCAAGGAAGAGGACTTCCAGACCTTCCTCTCATTGCTCGACCGCGACCGATTCGCCGGACCTGGCGACAAGCACGCGCAGTCGGGTATCGCCGATGGACTAATGCGTCGCATGGTCAAGGAGCGGCTCGTCACTTTCGAGGGGCGCCCCCTGTTCCCTGAGCGCATCGCGGAAACCGCGACCTATCGGCTGTCACCGGACGAGCAGTATCTGTACGAGGAAGTCACTGAATACGTACGCCACGGGATGAACCTCGCAGATCGGCTGGAGGGCAAGCGCAGGAACACAGTTGGATTCGCACTCACAGTCCTACAACGACGCCTAGCTTCCAGCCCAGAAGCGATCTTTCAATCGTTGCGGCGACGTGCCGACCGACTGGAGCGGCTGCGCGCCGACCTCATTGACGGCATTCTCGATGCGCCACCTAAGGAGACTCCCGCGTCGCTCTTAGACGATGAGCCCGACATCGACGAACTCGATGCTGCTGAACTGGAAGAGGCAGAAGACGAACTCGTTGACGCGGCGACAGCGGCACGCACTGCCGTCGAACTTGAGACTGAAATCCTCGACCTTCGTCGCCTTACCGAGATCGCACGAAAGCTCCTAGACAGCCAGCACGACGTCAAATGGCGTGAGCTGCGCGGTGTGATCGATAGCCAGGTCCTCGCACACGCCGACGGTACACCGCGCAAGCTCATCGTCTTTACTGAGCACCGCGATACCCTCAGCTATCTTGAGCGGCGCATCGTCCAACTCATCGGCAAGCGCGACGCTGTTGTTGCGATCCACGGGGCCGTTCCGCGCTACGAGCGCCGACGCATCACCGCCGAGTTCACGACAAACCCAGAGGTGCAGATTCTGCTCGCCACGGATGCGGCTGGCGAGGGTCTAAACCTCCAGGCGGCGCATCTAATGGTCAACTACGACTTACCGTGGAACCCGAACCGCATTGAGCAACGCTTCGGCCGAATCCACCGCATCGGCCAAACCGAAGTCTGCCGACTGTGGAACCTTGTCGCCGAGGAAACGCGCGAGGGCGAGGTGTTCATCCGACTACTCGACAAGATCGAGGAGCAGCGCGCGGCTTACGGCGGAGAGATATTCAACGTGCTTGGGACCTCCCTAGGTGAGCTATCTCTCACGAAAGTGCTGCGTGAAGCCATCCGTTATGGCGAACAGCCCGAGGTGAAAGCCCGCATGTGGGAGGTCATCGACGGGGGAGTTTCGGCTGGCCTTCAGGAGCTGCTCGACGACGAAGCCCTAGCCAACGAGGCTCTCGCACCAAACGAGCTTGAAGCCCTGCGCCGTCAAATGGAGGACATCAAGTCGAAGCGTCTCCAGCCGCACTTCATCCGAGACGCATTCCTTGAGGCGTTCGATCGAGTGGGCGGTCGCATCGAGCGTCGGGAGAAGGGACGCTACGAGATCACCCACGTCCCGGCTGCGGTGCGCGAACGCGCCGGTCATGCGCCGGTCTCACGCCGCTACGAGCGAATCACATTCGAAGTTGCCACGATTGATATCCACGGTGCGCCACATGCCGAGCTTCTTGCGCCAGGACACGCGCTGCACGACGCTGTGCTGCAACTCGTGATTGACAAATTCGGCTCGGTTCTCGATCACGGCACCATCCTCTCGTCGGACTCCGTAAAGAAGCCGCAGCTGTTAGTCGGCGTCATCAACGAGGTAAAAGACTCAACAGGCGCGACCGTCAGCAAACGCTTCGGTTATTCATTCGTCGGCGAGGGCGGACTCGTCAACGAAGCTGGCACTGCCCCGTACCTTGACTTCGCACCCGCCGATGATCAACAACGGCAAATCGGGCTCGCGCTACCGTGGTTGAAGCAGCGCGAAGGTGACGCAGTATCCTGGGTCATCGCCGAACAACTACCGACCTTCGCCGGCGAAGTCACCGTCCGCCGCACGGCGGAGTTCGAGCGCGTCCGCGAACGCGTCGCCACGCGCCTCACCCGAGAGGTGAACAGATTGTTCACTGACGCGCTGAAGACCGATGCGGATGTCGCAGCGGGCAAGAAGGTCCGCTACTCCAGTGAGAACCTACGACGTCGCGCGGAGGAGCTTGAACAGCGCCGTGAGAGCCGACTCACGCTTATTGACCGTCAGCTCGCGATGTCGCCCGTGTCGCCACGGATCACCGCGATCGCCCTCGTCATGCCGGCGGCCACAGTAGACAGTGCGAACGCATTCAGCGTTGACCCGGCTGCGCGAGAAGCAGTCGAGCGGCGCGGCGTCGACGCAGTTCTCGCCGCAGAGCGGACACTCGGTCGAGCGCCCGAGGAGCAGTCGCATAACAATCCCGGCTTCGATGTGCTGTCCCGGCCCGATGAAGGCCCCAGCATTCGCATCGAGGTCAAGGCCCGCATCGAGGGCTCCGATACCTTTACGATCACACGCACCGAGGTTCTCACCGCGCTAAATGCTGCGCCCGATCACAGGCTCGCGCTTGTGTGGGTCAGCCTCAACGGACCACACCTCGATCAAGTGCGCTACATCGGTAACGCGTTCGAAGGTGTTGAGCCAATGTGGCTGACCGACTTCGATGTCGTATCCCAGAACTTGTCATGGAACGACTGGTGGGCGCGCGGGCAAGCTCCGTATTGAGTGCGGCGTTGGCCGCTGGCACGTAGGAACATTTACTTAGGCAATTGCTGCGTGTCGTTCCGCGGCGATACCGCCGTCTCGCCGTACGTTGGTCTACTACCCGAAAACGTCGCCCGTTGGCGCGAGCGACGTTCTACAGGCCTCGTGAATGAGGGAGGAACCCGGAAAGTTCACCTCACTCTAGCGAGATAGACGGCAAAGGACGCAAACGGACACGCCGCATATCGCGCAGCAAGGCCTCTGACCGCCGGACCCGAATCCGGTAGCAAGGAGCCGAAGATGACACTCTTAGAAAACCCAACCCAGGCCCTCACGGTGGAGGACGCGCTCAACGCAGCGCGACTTCGCATTCAGGTATCGCCTGAGGAACTCGTCGAGGCAAGGCAACGGCGTGATGATCTCGCCGCCGCGTTGAAACGAGAGTTCGGCGGGCGGGCCTACGTTAACGGCAGCATCGCCCACGGCGATGCCTTGAACCCACTCACCGATGTCGACCTCGGGATCGTGATTCCCGATCCCGACCAGCTTTACGGCCCGGGATTGCGCGGTCCCGGCACACTCCAGGAGCGAGCCGCCGACGCCATCAAGCGCGACCTCAAGGAGAAGTACCCGGAGCTACGCGTCGAGCACCTGAACCGTAGACGCTCCATCCTCGTGCGCTTTGGTGACCCCGTGACCCCGGACCAGCCCGATTTCACTGCAGATGTCATCACCGCCATCGACAACCGCACCGGAACCGGGCTCTACATTCCGAACTACAGCAGCTGGGATCGCTCCGACCCCGAGCTTCACACGGAGCTGGTGAACGATGCCAACGCGGCCACTGAGGCGACCTTCGCTCGTGGCACTCGCCTGATGAAGCACTGGAACCGGAACCACGACAAGCCCATCTGCTCCTGGAACATCAAGGCGCTCGCGCTCGGTTGCATCACCTCACCAATTACCATGGCGGGTTACATCACTATCTGGTTGGCACACGCGATCACCCAGCTCGGTCTTGGGGAAACGCCGGACCCCGCTGGCATCGCCGATCCGATCAAGATCAACCCAGACTTCACCATGATCGAGGTAATAGCTTCGTTCAACGAGGCAAAGTTGAAATTCGACCGCGCAACCATGCTGGAGTCCGAGGGATACCCCATCCTTGCGCTCAACGAACTCGCAAAGTTCTTCGATGACGAGGAGATGATGCCGCGGCCCGACCAAAATGCCGTGCGCGCTGCGGAAGCAGCTCGATTCAAGGAGAAGAATTTTTCTGCGCCCGCGAGTGTGGCTACTACAGCCTCGACTACTGCGCTCGGTGATCGCATCAACACGCGATCGTGGTCCTGTTGATGCATACTGAGCCCTGGTATGGCAACGATCCATCATGGTATGAACTGTTCGACAGCGACGCCTTTGCGGCGTTCGGAAAACATCTCACCGTGACCCTGACCTCAAAGATCTTGTCGCTCGGTGACCCTGCCGCAGCGCGATTGAGTTGCGGCAGAACTGTGCCTAGCGGGCAGCTGGCCTTCAGGTACGCCGAGGAGCCGCTACGCATTTACAGACACGACGGCATCGATGTGCAGGGGCGGATCGTGCGCGCCCCAGTGACCGTCGTTTTCAAGCCGACGCGGTGGTATCCGGGCGATGATCGCATCCTCGACGGGCGCGAGTTCCCGTCTGTATACGTTGACCACGGGGACGGAGTCCACCGCTTTGCTGACGGAGCGTTATGTCTGTACTACCCGCGCGATATGGCCCAGCGACGCTGGACCTCGGAGAAGGGGTTGCGAGCATTGATCTCGCTCGCTGCGGACCATCTGTTCTTCGAAGATGTTTACCGAGACACCGGTGAATGGATCGCTCCGCAGGCAGAGCACGGGTTTCCAGCTAAGCGGAGGCGAGCGGCATGAGCAGTTTCGCGCCGATCACCTGGGATGGGATCGCCACGATCATCGCCGCTCTCGTCGGTGCCGGAATTGTGGTGTGGGGCTTCGTCCACGAACGCAAGTTGCAGGCGCGGGCTCGACGTGCTGAGGCGTATGCGGGCGCGCTCCAGGCTGTCAGTGACTACCTCGAAGCGCCCTATCGGATTCGCCGCAGGACAGGGAGCGCCGCTGACCGTGCAGCTCTGACCGCCCACGTCAGCGAGATTCAGTCGCGGCTCGACTTTTATGCTGTGCACCTCGCGCTGGTTGCTCCGACGGCAGTTCAGCAGGCGTACATCTCCCTCGTGACCGCGGCCAAGGCCGACGCAGGTCCGCAAATGACCGCGGCGTGGCAACGCAGGCCGACACGGCGCGATCGAGACGTTCCCATTGTTATCCGCTACGAGCACCCCCGCTCGGACGTCGCTCGCGATGCTGCCCTCGCGACCATGAAGACAGGCCAATAGCTCCACAGCTAGTGTGCTCGGCGAAGCGTAGCGGCCCCGCCGGTAAGCTCGAATTCCACGACCAGAGGGTCGCGAAGGTTCGCCGAGAGGAATCACGTGGCAATTAGGCGCAAGCTGATCGAGGTGTCGTTGCCTCTCGAAGAGATCAATAAGCAGTCGGCGCGTGAGAAGTCAATCCGTTACGGCCATCCGTCCACACTTCACCTATGGTGGGCGCGGCGCCCACTTGCGACCGCGCGAGCTGTGCTCTTCGCGCAACTCGTCGACGACCCGAGCAACTTCGTCGATGAATACCGCCATGAAGCGAAATCCAATGGCTATGAGGACCCTGACGCCTGGGCTGAGCACCGCGTCAAGCAGGAGCGGCAGCGCCTCTTCGACCTAATTGTTAAGATGGTGAATTGGGACAATCTCAACGACGAGGATCTCTTCGATCAGGTCCGTGCTGAAATTATGCGTTCTACCGGCGGCAACCCGCCCAAGATCCTCGACCCTTTTGCAGGCGGTGGCACGATCCCGCTCGAAGCACAGCGTCTCGGCCTTGAGGCGCACGCGAGCGACCTTAACCCAGTCGCGGTGCTCATCAACAAGGCACTCGTCGAGATCCCACCGAAGTTCGCCGGGCGGCCACCGGTGTTTCCTGACGCTGCTGGGCAGCGGAACGCCTGGCCAAGGGTAACCGGCCTGGCTGAGGACGCCCGACGCTATGGCGCATGGATGCACGACGAGGCCGAGAGGCGTATAGGCCATTTATATCCGAAGGCCACCTTGCCGGACGGTTCAAAATCGACCGTTATCGCTTGGATCTGGGCCCGCACCGTCACCTGCCCGAACCCAGCATGCGGCATCGAGATGCCGCTCGTGCGCTCTTGGTGGCTTGGCAAAAAGAAGGGTAAGGAGGCATACATTGTGCCCCGGAATGTTGACGGACATTTCGAATTCGAGATCGGGCATGATCTCAAGCTCGCGCCGGAAGGTGATAACGACGGGACGGTCGGGCGTGCGGGCGCGACTTGCATTTCTTGCGGGACCGCAGTGCCTCTTGAGTACGTCAGGGAGCAAAGCCGGAACGTCGGGCTGGGAAGTCAACTGATGGCGACTGTTGCCGAGGGACAGCGCTCGCGAACATATTTAGCACGAGATGAGGAGCAGCTTTCGGCTGCTCTGGTCGATCGGCCCCACGAACTTCCAGTTGGGAGCCTTCCCGAAAGGGCGCTTTCATTTCGGGTGCAGGCGTACGGGATGGTCGAATGGGTCGATCTATTCACAAACCGGCAGTTGACTGCGCTCACGACTTTTAGCGATCTCGTCGGGGAAGTGCGTGATCGCATACTTCAAGATGCCACTTCGGCAGGTATGTCCGGCGGTGTTCGTCTTGAAAATGGCGGTACGGACGCCGCAGCGTACGCTGACGCTGTCGCCACTTACCTTGCGTTCCCGATCAGTCGGATGGCAAACAAGCTGTCCTCCATTTGTAGTTGGGATTCGAGCCCGAAGATGGAGTCGATTCGCGGCTTATTCGCTCGTCAGGCGATCCCGATGACATGGGATTACGCAGAAGCGAATCCCTTTGCAGGTTCGGCTGGTGACTTCGCTGAGGACGTGGCTTGGGTAGAGCGTGTCATTGATCGCCTTCCGACGGGACCGGATGCTGAGGTCGTGACCGCCGATGCGGCGAGCCGAGACTATGCGGGGGCGTTAATCTCCACGGATCCGCCGTACTACGACAACATTGGTTACTCTGACCTTTCAGATTTTTTCTACGTCTGGCTGCGACGCTCACTCCGACCCATCCACAGCGCATTGTTGGGCACAATGCTTGTGCCGAAAGCCGAGGAGCTTGTGGCAAACCCCTTCCGACACGGCGGCACGGATGGAGCCAAGTCTTTTTTTGAAAACGGATTCGAGCACGTCTTCGAGCATGCGCGTTCGACGGCCAGCGATGAGTTTCCCATTACCGTTTACTACGCTTTCAAACAGTCGGAGATCGACGAGGGCGGTGAGGCGTCGACTGGGTGGGAAACTATTCTCGGCTCGATGGTACGCGCGGGTTGGACGGTGACGGCGACGTGGCCCGTGCGTTCCGAACTCAGCAACCGAATGATCGCATCCGGCACGAACGCTCTTGCCTCATCTGTCGTCCTCGCCCTCCGTCCGCGCCCAGCGGACGCTCCAATAACCGACCGCCGCGGGTTTATCTCTGCAATGAAGCGCGAACTCGGACCGGCGCTCCGCGAGTTACAGCAGGGTGGGATCGCGCCAGTTGATTTGCCACAGGCAGCAATCGGTCCGGGGATGGGCGTTTTCTCGCGATACTCCAAGGTGATCGAGTCGGATGGATCGGATATGCCAGTTCGTTCGGCGCTCGCGCGAATCAACGAGGTGCTAGATGAACTACTAACCGAGCAGGAAGGCGACTTTGACCCAACGACGAGGTTTGCGATCGCGTGGTACCGAGGAAACGGCTACGAGGCCGGTGCGTTCGGCGATGCCGAGAATCTGGCACGCGCCCGAGCGACCGCGGTTTCAGTGATGGAGCGAGGGGGGATCCTCAGCGCGCGGGCAGGCAGGGTCCAGCTTTACCGCCCTGTCGACCTCCCCGAGGACTACGACGTGGCGACGGATCAGCATACGAGCGCATGGGAGGCACTTCAGCACACGATTCGCATTCAAGAGACAGAGGGCATCCCTGCCGCGGGTGCGTTCCTTTTCGAGGCAAGCCGTCGTGCGGACAGCGCGGTCGATCTTGACCTCGTGAAGGAACTTGCCTATCTGCTCTTCCAGGTCGCGGAGAAGAACCGTTGGACGAAGGACGCCATTTCGTTCAACGGCATCGCCACTTCGTGGTCGGAGTTGCTCGACTCCGAGCGCACGGCTGCGCCCACCAGCACTGCGACGACCCTCGACTTTGACGCACTCGATGAGTGAACCCCGCAACCTGCTGAAGGGCTGGTGCCCCGTCGGTCGGTCGTTCCCGGAAGGTCTGCAAGAGTTCGGAGATGGTTCGCGTATTCAGCGTCTCGACGCGCATCTGAAGTCGCTCACCGGGCTACGCCCCGGCGAGTTCGGTGCGGCATGGGCTCTCGCCGCGCACACAGGCCTCTGGCCGGAACCGCGCGATGGGGCCGTGGCGGGTCAGCGATTGGTCGACTTCGTTCTGCGTGGAGAGGGCGACTACCGGGAAGCCGCCGAGGTAATGCAGACGACGGACCCAAAGTTTATGCGCCGGCTCAGGATTATGAGCGACGACATCGTTCCCGCAATCCACTCGGCGTACCACGGAACCAACTCCTGGGGACTCCAGTTCGAGCGTTTCATCGAGCTGCCGTCGAGCCAGCCTGACCTTTTACGACAAGCGTCTGTCTGGGCTGAGGCGCTTCGGAGCGCCGACCCGGAAGCGGGAGCCGTAGAGCTGGGGCCGGGCCTGAGTGCCTGGCCGCTCAACGACGAGAGGCCCGCTGGTGTCTACTTCAGCAGCACCAACGCAGAAGTCGCTGAGCGCCCGGAAACACAATACCTAGACCGGCTCTCCGAATACCTCACCACCGACGGCAACATCGCCCGGCACATCAAGAAGCTGCGCGCCGAGAGCGCGACGCTCGGCGCTCTCCGGAGCCATCTGTATCTCCCGATCGCCGCGAGCGGTGAAAATGGTGACCTGCTCACGCTGTCGCCAAGCCTCCTCACCTGGGGCACGTTCACGCCAATTGACGGCATCACCGACCTCTGGCTTGCGAATGGCCTTGATGTCTTCCACTGGTCAGCCGAAGCAGGCTGGGTCTACCACCCGGATACCGACGGGCGCGCGGCGAGTGCTCGCGCGCACGTCGCGGGACCGCACTCATGATCTCGCGCCAAGCCGACCGCGCGCGTGTCGCAGGCCCGGTAGCCTTGGGATCCAGGAGGCTCTCTAGTGGCAACATCAAATCGCGACCGCATCGGCAAGATGTTCGAGAATCTTGCCGACGCGCTCGACCCGTTTATCGCGGGCGTCCTCGCCCCTCAGATCGGTGACAGTGACTGGGTACTCGTGGTCAAGATGGCCGACGAGGACAAGGGCATCGCCGGCAAGGAATACTCTCGCACGGACCCGCAGATGCAGCTTCGTATGCTCACCGAGGGACTCACCGGGAAGGTCAAGAAGGGTTGGTATCCGTTCAAGGGTGTAGTCACTCGCGAGCATGAGGCATACGCGAGCCTTTTGCGCGAAGTCCGCAACGACTGGGCACACAACCAGTCCTTCGACGACGACTCGGCGCTCCGGGCTCTTGACTACGCTCGCCTTCTCCTCGCAGCTATCGGCAACGGGGATGCTGCCGACAAAGTGGACGGCATCCGTCTTGACCTGCGGCGTATTGCCACCGGCAAACAGGACGAAAAGTCCCTGAAGACATCCACCGTGGTCCCCGGCGCAGCTGGTCTCGCACCGTGGCGAGAGGTGCTCAAACCCCGTGAGGAGGTCGCGACAGGAAACTTCCAGTCGGGCGAGTTCGCGGCCGACCTCTACAAGGTCGCCCGGGACCCGAAGTCGACGAGTGGTGAATACTCGGATCCGGCCCAGTTCTTTGCCCGCACTTACCTGACTGAAGGACTCCGTGACCTTATTGGACGAGCCGTCCGGCGTCTGACGGGTGACGCGAACGCATCCCCGGTCATCAACCTCCAGACCAACTTCGGTGGTGGTAAGACCCACTCGATGCTGGCCCTCTGGCACTTGACCCACGGGATGAAACTCAGTGCCTTCCCGCAAGAAACCCAAGAGCTTCTTGCTTCGAGCAACTACCCAACGAACGGAATAACGGCTCGCCGCGTCGCCCTCGTCGGCAACCACTTCGCCCCCCAAGGCGAAACCAAAGATGACGGTACCCGCGTCCACACCCTGTGGGGGGAACTCGCCTGGCAACTCGGCGGGGCAGAAGGCTACGCCATCGTCAAGGAACACGACGAGGCGCGCACCAACCCAGGCGCCGACCTGCACACGCTACTGAAGAAGTACGCACCGGCGGTCATCCTGATCGACGAGTGGGTCGCCTACGCTCGGCAGTTGTACGGGCGAGAAGATCTCGCCGGCGGTACCTTCGACACCCAGTTCACCTTCGCCCAGTCGCTCACCGAGGCAGCTAAGTCCATCCCCGGCATGCTGTTGGCAATTTCCATCCCTGCATCCCACAATGCGGATGACAGTGGTGACTTCGCCGGTGCCGCAGAAGAGGTCGGTGGCTCGAACGGCATGGAGGCACTCAAGCGTCTACAGAACGTGGTTCGCCGGGTCGCCGACCAATGGCGCCCGGCGTCCAGCGATGAGGCATATCGGATCGTCAAGCAGCGGCTCTTCGAAGCGGAGGATGCGAAGGCGCTCGCGCAGATCACGGCGACGTCGAAAGCCTTCAGCGACTTCTATCGGGCGAATGCGGGCGAGTTCCCGAAGGAAGCCAACGATCCACAGTATGCGCGGCGAATTCAGCAGACTTACCCACTGCATCCGGAACTTTTCGAGCGGCTCTACGAGGACTGGTCTTCCCTCGAGCGATTCCAGCGCACCCGGGGTGTGCTGCGGCTGATGAACGCTGTCATCCATGCACTGTGGGTAGGCGACGACCAGGCGCCACTCATCCTGCCCGGCTCTGTGCCGCTTGCGGTCGCCTCAGTCAACGCCGAGCTGACACAGTACCTGCAGGACTCGTGGAAGGCCGTCATCGACGCGGATGTCGACGGTCCGAACTCGGAGCCCGCCCGCATCGATGGCGAGAAACCGGTGCTTGGGCAGCGGTCCATAACAAAACGCCTCGCTCGCACCGTGTTCTTCGGCGCGGCCCCGACCATCGGGACTGCACACAAGGGCATTGACACGCAGCGGGTCTTCCTCGGCGCTGCAATTCCCGGTGACGTGGTTGGCAACTTCCACTCCGCACTAACGCAGCTCGGTGATCGCACTACGTACTACTACTCGAGTGCGGGCAAGCATTGGTACGACACCCAGGCCAACATCACTCGGCGAGCTAAAGATGCTGCGGATGCGCTTCACCAGGAGGATGTCTGGGCCGAAGTTGTGCGGCGGCTCCGGGCAGAGGAGCGTACTCGCTCGGATTTCGCGGGCGTTCACGTGGGGGCGGTCGACTCCGCCGACATCCCGGACACGGACCAGGCACGACTCGTCATCCTTCACCCGCGTTTCGCGCACAAACGCAAGAGGGGCGACTCTCCAGCCCATGACTTCGCACAGCAGGCGACCGAGCGACGCGGCACATCGAACCGGGCGAACCGGAACATGGTCGTTTTCCTGGCCCCAGACGAAGATCGGCTTGCCGAACTCGATCAGGCCACACGTTCGTTCTTGGCTTGGAAAGAAATCGTCGACAAGAAGGACGAGCTCAACCTCACGCCGCAACAGCTCGCGCAGGCTACCGACAAACGTGACCAATTCGGCCACACCGTCGACGATCGGCTTGCGCTCACCTACCAGTGGGTGCTGAACCCGACCGCGCCTGACCCTGGTTCACCCTTCATCCTGGATGAAGTGAAGGCCGACGGACAGGCAGGCTCGCTCGCCGAGCGTGTCGCCAAGAAGCTTGGCAGTGCGGGCGCTTACTCGACTCAGCACGCCGCCCGATCCATCCGCCTCGCGCTCGAAACGAAGGTGCCCGCGGCCTGGTCGGCAGGACACATCGCAGTCAGTGACCTGTGGAGTCTGTACGCGCAGTACCCATACATGCCCCGTCTGCGCTCGCGCGAGGTACTCATCGACAGCATCGACAACCAGCCGCTGCTCTGGCAAAGCGAAGGCTTAGCCGTGGCCGACTCGTACGATGAGGCTGCGGATCGCTACAGCGGCCTCTGGCTTCCTGGTGAGACAGGCCGATCGTCGATCACGGATGCGACCCTTATCGTGAAGCCCGAGCTCGCGGAACGCCAGCGAGCAGCTGACGTACCTCCTTCAGCAACTCCGACTCCCGGCACTCCGGATGACGACGATGCGCCACGGCCAGCCGGTACCGGACCGACTCCGCCGGTGACGAAGCCAACAGCCACGCGTTATGTCGGGAGCGTTCCGATCAACGCCGAACGCTATTCAGCAGATTTTGCAAAAATCGCTGCCGAAGTCCTTGCGAACCTTGCCGCTTCCGGTGCGAAGCTATCGATCTCACTATCGGTCGACGCAGTCCACACGGACGGTTTCACCGAGCAGCAGCTCCGAACGATCCGCGAGAATGCTGCAACGCTGAAGTTCACGACAAACGAATTCGAGGCGGGGTAGCCCCGACTGCGAGCCAAAAGAGAGTGGTGGTCCACGAACAGTTGGTCGAGCACAGGGTTGGCGCCAATCAAGGACCGTCGAAGTCCGTGGGCATGACGTCAAGCATCTTCACCTCGCTGTCGCTCGCGGCGGACTGAAACCACCACCCCGCCGGATACGGCAGGGGAAGGGTGATCACCCCGCAGAACATTTCGCGCGGCAACCTAGTCGGAGCGTCGGTCACCCGAAACCTGTTCCCGATCCACGTAATCGCCACCGCAATGCGTTCAATCGATACTTCCGACTCGATGGTCTCCCTCACCCGAGTTGCGATGCATTCTCAGTACGAAATCCTTGTCGCTATTGGCTCAATCGGTGCACTTGATGGTTGGCGAGATTTTCAAGGTTCTTGAAGGGTTTGCATGTCCCCTGCGTGCAAGACGCGGAAACTCGTAATTGCTAGAGCGGCTCAGTTTTCTAATGGCATATCGCGGTTGATGGCGTAACGCGTAACGATTGCCAGTATCACCGATGACGTGAAGTAGCTACGCGTCCTGCAGCGATTGTGATGAATCGTTTGCAGAGGGATACGTGCAGATTCTTTGGCACGTTCATCTTGGCGATCTACCGGCACGGGGCGAATTCCCAAAAATGTCTTCCCGAACGGGAACCCTGCTGAGTCGTTGCTCGGTACCGTCGGCAAGCGACCTCGCCGCGACAGACGGCCTAGCCACAAATGAGATCCCTTGAGCGGCGAGGGATCGATCATGACGAGAGGGGATAACGGTGGAGACGTTGATGGACAGCACCGAGGGTGCGTATCGGGTGGTGACGACCGATTCGTCCTATCTGGTTGATCTGGATCGGATGGTGATCCGCCGTACCCCACGCTCTGAGGATCCGGACGGGTCACTGCTGCGGCGTGACGACGAACTAGTGACCCTGCTACAGATCGTCGAGTGTTCCGTGGGCGCCCCGATGCTCCTGCTGGTCGATCTGCACGTCCTCGGGGTTCCTTTCACGACCAGGACCTCGACCCCGGTGGCGTCTATCGATCGGGTTCCCTCGCCCGGGGAGCAGACCCGATGAGTGACGATGACCGAGAACTGTCCACGCCCGTTGGGCCGGCGCGCAAGGGTTCTGGACTGTCACCCCTGATAGCTGCCGGGTCGATGACTGTGGGCATTCCAACCCGGGGTGCACTGCAGCGTGCGAGTGAAGGAGACATTATGACGGTGGCCGAGTTGGTCGGGGATGAGGGTGGGCGGTGGAAGGTTCACACCGAGAAGAGTTTCTACATCATGGATTTGGAGGCCATGACGGTCATGAGGTATCCGGGCCCGAACGCGTCGCCCACGATCAACGACCGCGCGCGCCCGATCCGCCGCCTCGAGAAATGTCGGGTGGGGGAGCACGGGTATTGGACGATGGACGAGGACGGCCCGCTGGACCCGAATGAGTCGTATTGGCAGGCGACCACGATCATTCAACGCATCGAACCCCTTGGCGAGGAGCGAGACCGTGCCTGACCGGCTCAAGTTTCGCGTCACCGCCGAGGTCGATGTCGAGGTCACCGATCTGGACGCCCTCACCCAGGCCGCACTGGAACAAGTGGAGGGGTATGGCTTCGAGTCGGCGGCGGAGAAAGACGAGCTGGTGCTGGAGGTGATGGCCGATCCGGCAGCAGCGGTTCTGGAGGTCGCCTGTCTGGACGACTACCTCGATCTTCTCCCTGGGCTGAGCTCCCGCCGGTCGGATATCAGCGTGAGCAGACCCAATGACGATGCGGAAACTGGCAGTGGCGTCACGGTTGGTCGGGTCGGGTGGGAAGTGTCGGTGTCGCCGGCTCTGGTGGCCGGGTCATTAGCTGGATACCTCATCCGTGAGCTTTCGGGCCGCCTGACCGGGTTGTCCCTGGCCGAGCTCGGCTTCGATGCGAGCTTGCCCGAGATGAAACGGCGGAAGTCCAAAGTGCCAGCGGAGCTGTTGGCGGGGGCCCTGTGGCGTGCCGGGGTAGTGATCGTCGATCAAGCCTTCGACGACACCGTTCTGGCATTCTCCGCAGACGAATATTCGCGCGCTGGACGGTGGGGTGGCTGGTTGCTTCCGCAACTGCCGGACGAGTATCGGAACCAATACTCTCCGACGTTCGTCCGAGCCCTGGCCGCCACCATCATCGACGTCACCGGCCGACTCACCCGAGGATGGCAGCCGCCCACATCCATCGCGGAGGAGTTCGCGGTCATGTTCCTCCTGGATGAGGTTCAGAACATCGTCGACGACGCCAGATGGACTCTGCCTACCGGCTGGCGGGAGCGACTGGAAGTGGTCCTTGGGCAGGGCAGTGCACACCTCACGCTCGCAAGCCCAGACGAGCCCATCACCCCGACCGTGGTCGTGAGCGAATGGTTCTTCCCCGACCCGGGGAGCATAGCCAGGATCCCCTACACGGCTGTTGTCGTCTGAGCCGGGCGAGCCTGACATGTCAATGCTGATGCCGGTAGATCTTGCCCCGAACGTCGCGCCCGAAGTGGTGCCTGACGTTGAGGCAGAAGAAGAGATCGTGCTGTGGTGGAACGCGAACCACCACTACACCAAGCAACCGGTCCGTGGCGGATGGCCGACCGTGCGGCTGCTCATCGGCAGCGTGGACGGGAACGGGTGGCCGTGGACCACGATCGAATACCGTACCGACCACGCCTACCGGTGGATACAAGTCCTCGGCACCCCGGACCGGATGACCCTGGAAGTGGGCGGCGACGGTGACGTGTATCGGGTCGGCCATGCCGGGCAAGACCGAGGCGCACGCGTATCGATGCCACAGGAATGCCAATGGTGGGTCCCCGCCATCTGGGGAAGTCAGACCCTCACCGCCGACGGGGCCTACCAGATCGCCCGACCCTACCTGGCCTGCGGGCTCCTGCCTGAAGAGTGCTCGTTAGAGGAAATCCTCTACCGGCTTCACCGGAACAAATAACCCCCAAAGTGGCACACCAATGACCGCAACCACCCGACTCGCATCCGCGCGGGGACCCAGGTGAGTGACTGGAACCAGGTGGCAGAGTGCTGCCGTCAGGCTAGGGTGAACGGCGACGCCGTCATCGCCCGCGCAATAGCCAGAGGCGCCTCGCCTGAGGTGACCGTCGAAGCCTTCCACCGCGCACACGAACTCACCCGCCAATATGAAGAAGCGGGGGAGCTGCCTCCGTTCGAACTGTTCGAAGCCTTCCCGCCCGGGGCCATCGACCTGCGCATCTTCGACCAAGAAGTCTGGTGGGTAGATCTGCTCCGCACTGCCTACCGGATCTACAATCCCCGTTCATTCACAAACGAGCATCTCGTCGCCGTCATTGAATACCTCACCGAGCATTCAGCCGAATTCCACGCCGCCTACCAGGCCACCTTCCCCGCGCGCACCCTGCTGGAAGACCCATATCTCTGGCTGGAGGCCACCGTGCTCATGCGTGCGCTGCGAGAAATAGCGAGCATGCGCAGAATCTAACCTTCATCGTCAGCCGAAATCTCGCGTCACGTGCCTAACTCCTCGACCTGAAAGTTCGAGCCACTGCGCATAGGGGTTCCCGAGCGGGCCGATGCCCGCCTGGGAGGCGAGCGTTGTGGGTGGGAATCAGTTTCACTACGAGTCACTGGAGTTCCAGCGGCGGACGCGGGGTGGACGGCTTGAAGAACGGTGGCTTGACCGGTACCAGCAGTTGCTTGTTTTTCAGGCCTACACCGCACGGCTGCCTCGCGAGTCCAGCAGAGACGAAGAGCATTTCCCAGATGAAGCACGGGTGGCTTCGTGGATGCGCTATCAACGTCGTCGTGCCGAGCGGGGGATCATGGCGCCCTGGCAGCAAGTTCTATTGGAGCAGATTCCGGGTTACTCGTGGGGGCCATCGAACGATCAGTGGGAACGACAATATGGGCAATTGCGCGAGTTCCTAGAAGCTGAAGGGCATTTGCCTCGCTATCGTTCCACCGACATGCGCGAGCGGGAGTTAGGCGCCTGGGTATCCAAGCAGCGGTACCTCCACCGTCGGTGGCGGCTGTCGGCAGAACGGGTCGAGGCATTGCGCCAATTACAGTTCCGAATTGTGTAGCCACCATCTCGTAAAGATGTATTCCGCACCGGGAACATGAGCGGTGACACGTCTCTACTGTCAAGAAAGTGCCGAAGTTTGATACGCAAAGCCCGCAGAGTGCGGTTATCCCACCAGCTAGCCGCGCGCGATTAGAAACTCGCCTCCGGCGGGGCCAGGCGTGTGTCGACTCCACTTTCTGGGGCGGTCAACGTGAACAGTACAGAGCCGACAAACATGTAGAGGTCAGGGATCTCTTTCGCCCAGAACATGAGGTCCGTGAAGGTCATCATGGTTTCGCCGCGACCGATGCGCTGGAACCGTTCATAGCTCAGTCCCGCGGGCAAGTCTGCATCCTTGCAAAACTTGCTCAGACTCGTTTTCTTGCGCAACAGATGCTCGCGAATTCTGTTCGCGACGGCGTGCTGAAACTCTGCGGCGCCCTCCTGTGGGGACTGAGTTGCGCGATCGAGCAGACGAGAATGCGACTGCCCGAACACCCGGCGGTTGTCAGTTATAGAGCGCGGCTCAAAAATAGCGCCGTCTGGTTTTGGGGACTTTGGCATGAGCTAACTCTATTGATGCGAAGAAAAAATCCGCGAATATCCACCAGCTATCGCATACTGTGCGCGGTATACCGTATTTTGTGGCGGTATGTTGAACAAGAAGTGACATGCACTGCCCATAAGTACGTGCATGAATCACACCTCGCAAATCAGCGCACGACTCACCGCGTCTCAAGCCTCCGTGACCGAACGACCGACGCGCGCCAAGTCAAGTCGCAGTCACGCGGCCGCACGTTCTTCAGTTGGTCGCAGGAGCCCTCTGGCGGAGCTGCTCCGATTCGGGCACACCGATGGCCCGGAACTTGAGGCGGCACGAATGACGTTGCGGAAGGGGATTGTCAGCGACGAGGCGAAGACGGCGATGACTTCGGTTCGTGGTGCCATGTCGCCGGAGTCGGTGCAAAAAATGAACGACTACACCCCAGAGCTGCCGTCACAGTATGTCGCGAAGATTCGCACCTTCACGGAAGATGCAGTCGCACTGGCGCTCCCGCAAACCAGTTACACGGTTGAGACCCTCCTTCGTCCCACCATGCATTTCGTTTACTGGGTGGTCTTCGTGGCCGGAGCCGAGTTGGACGCATCAGTGGTCTTCAGCCGGGAACTCATCGAGTACTACGTGCGAGAGACTATGAGTAATCTCACCGAGGGAACGCGGCGCAATTACCGAAGCTGGTTGTTCCGCGTCGCCGAGGCTGCTAACCCGGAAGCCAATCCGCACAACCCGATGCCGCTCAATGAGCGCGCTCTGGACACCCCCTATACCAGTGGCGAACTGGTCAGGTTGAATCGGTGGACGGCCGGGCAAGGAACCTCTTATAGTCGGGATGCTGCCAAAGTCCTGGTCGCTTTAGGTGTCGGCGCAGGATTGTCCTCGCGAGAGATCGCGATGCTTCGCCGCGACGACTTGACCGTAGCCGAGAACGGAACCGTCACATTGGTGGCGACTAAGGGCACGAAGGTGCGCGAAGTGGTCGTAGCCGTCGACTACGAGAACACGATAGCTTCCGCAATCAAGGTGATGCCGGAGAACACGTTCGTGTTTCTGCCGCAGCGGACTCGTACCGAGAACGATGTTGTCAGCGCTTTCGTGGCTCGCACCTCCCGTCCCACGGGCACCCCGACCGTACGTGTCCAGCGCATGCGCAATACCTGGTTGGTGACCCAGATGACCAACAGGGTCGATGTGCTCACCCTGATGGAGGCTGCTGGCCTGCAATCGCTGGAATCCATCTCACGTCTGGCCGGTTTCGTCCCCCGCCCAAGCTCCCCGGAGCGCATCGCACAATTGCGGGGCACGAAGTGAGCCGCCCCACCAAGGATGCCCAGTTCGAGCAGGCTGAGAATTGGATGCAGCACACGTTCGGCTACCGCATGCGTGACTACGCGGCCGCACAACTCCATTCGCCTATCAGTGTCGCCGTTGTGGAAGTGGACCGTGTGTTCAAGCATGGCCGCATCCAACAACGGTTGCGGCAATGGCGACAGGAAGACGTGCTCAGCAACGCCGGTCGCAAACCTTATCTGGATGAAACCGCTGTGCTCGCTCTGATCCTTCTGCAGTTACGCATTGGGCGATACACACTTTTTAGCGACCTGGTCCGCACGGTCATCAAGATGAGCCCGACACAACGCCGTGCCATCGGTATCAAACACGACGATAACGACCTCCTGCTCTACGACAGGATCGGTGGCGCGGTATTCCGACTCATGGCCTTGGTCGATGAATTCCCGGCGCCGCGCAAGAAGACGCCGGACAGAGACGCCTACCGCGCCATCGTCGCCAAACGGGACCCCGAGAAGACCGAGCGGAACCGTGCACGTATGCGCGAACTCTTCAACGCTCTCCTCGAAGGCTCCTGGAAAATGCTCCCCGACGAAATCCGAGCGCGCTGGGATGGCAACGTCGCACAGGACGCCACCCTGGTCGAAATGCTCGGGAAAGCCGGGAACCCCTCCTCTAACAACCTCGAGGAGCCGCGCCGCAGCATGAACTTCGATGCCGGCTACTACCATCATGACGGTAACCACGCGGCCATTACCGCCGAAGACAACAAAGTCCTCAAGACGAGCGGCGGCAACCAAGGTGCAAAAGTCATCAAGAAAAAGAATGGCATCTGGGGAGTCGAGGCCGAACTCGTACGCATCCTGCCAAACATGAGCGGTGAGAAGGACCAATTCCCCCTGTGCACAATCGCAGCCGGGGCGCACATCCCCGGAGCCATCCGAGGCGAAGGCGGTCGCCTGGCCACTTCACTGCATGAACGCGGTCACAAGCTCAATCACTGGGTCGTGGACCGCGCCTACCCCAATGGACTCCCACACGACTTCCATATCGTCATCCGGCGTCTCGGAGGCAAACTGGTCTTCGACTACAAAGGCATCAATCTCGGTGTTCAAACCAGCACCGCGAACGGTCTCATCATGGTCTCAGGCCATTGGTTCCTGGACAACCTCCCGGACCTGCACCGCAACTCGGACATCGCGATGAGGAACAGCGAAAACAAGTACGGCGCCGAAATGAAGCGGATAAAAGCCCTCAAGCTCAGCAGCAAAGAAAAATCAGAACTGAGGAAGCCGGCCGCCCGGGAATTTGCGCAAGCACAGGCGCTCTACCAAAAGCAACTCGGTCAACGCGCGCGATACATGCTCAAGCCCAAAGGACAGATGGCTGAAAACGGGACACGACGCTACCTGATCCCCACCAACGCCCCCGGCTATGCCAAGTGGAAAGCTCAGGAAGGCGCCCACCAAGGCACGACCGTGACTATGGAGCTTCCCAGTCCTGAACAACTCGCAAGAGACCCGAGAAGGGGCGGAGTCAAAGACGAGCAGTACTACCACTTCGGCACTCCGGAATTCAAACGCGCCTACGGACTACGCAACGCCATCGAATCCGCCAACCGGAACGCTAAACGGAGCCAGTTCGAAGACCTCGCCGACCCCAACAAACGTTCTGCCCGCGGCAATACCTTCACCTACATCATCATCGCTCTCGCGCTGGTCTCCGAGAACCTGCGACAGGCAGTCTCCTTCTTCAAACGCCGACTCGTCTTCAAAAAACTGACCTCCAAGATCACCTACGCGCCCAGTGCATTCTGGCAAAGCGAAGGCTACCTCCCACCGCCAGAAGTGATACCGCCACAACCGCGGTAACCCGCCTGCCGGCGGCAACTTCCTATTACCTGCAACACAAACCGATTCGGCGTGTCTGAAACCACTCAGACTCGCCCCGTTTGCGTTAACCAGCCGAATCAGCAATCCAATCCGCCGACCTAGGGCAATTCCGGAGCACGAAAAAGGCCGGCGGACCGAATAAACGATCCAGCCGACCAATTTCCCGGAAAGTTCCGATTAATAAACCGAACCTCTCTCAGTGCGCGAAGGGGGACTTGAACCCCCACGCCCTATACGGGCACTAGCACCTCAAGCTAGCGCGTCTGCCATTTCCGCCATCCGCGCGCAGTGGCCATCCGGGGAGGACGACCGCGTACGAGAATAGCATGAGCGGGGCGTGCGAGCGCACCGACGGGTACCGTAGAGCAATGTCCTCCAGCGCAGAAAATCCGGAACTCGACGCCACTGCGCAGATCGCGCGCGATCTCATCCGTTTCGACACCACAAACTACGGCGAAGGCAGATCGAACGGCGAGACGGATGCCGCAGAATACCTGGCAGCACACCTCGAGACATTAGGCCTCACACCCCAGCTCTTCGACTCGGAGCCCGGCCGCACAAGCGTCGTCGCGCGGGTGGAGGGTGCAGACCGCAGCAAGCCCGCCCTCGTCGTCCACGGCCACAGTGATGTGGTGCCCGCGCAGCCCGACAACTGGTCGGTCGATCCCTTCGAGGGCGTCATCAAAGACGGGATGCTGTGGGGCCGCGGCGCCGTCGACATGAAGAACATGGACGCCATGATGATCACGGCGCTCCAGGACATCCTGAGCTCAGGCCGCCGGCCCGCCCGGGACCTCGTCATCGCCTTCTTCGCCGACGAAGAAGCCGGGGGAGTGCTCGGTTCCCACTACCTCGTCGACACCAGACCAGAGCTCTTCGCAGGCGCGACAGAGGCGATCAGCGAGGTCGGCGGATACTCGATCAGCCTGAACGGCACACGCGCCTACCTGCTGCAGACCGGCGAGAAATCGCTCGTCTGGGCCAAGCTCATCGCACGCGGGCAAGCCGCCCACGGCTCCCGCCTCATTCACGACAACGCCGTCACCAAACTTGCGGAAGCCGTTGCCAAGGTCGGGCGCAGGCAGTGGCCCATCCGGCTCACCGACACCACGACCGAACTGCTCGGCGAGATCGCGCGCATCCTCGGCGTCGACCCCCAGAAGGTCGGGCCGGACGAGCTGGCCATCGCCACGGGAACGGCCGCCGGCTTCATCCAGGCCACGCTCCGCACCACGACCAACCCCACGATGCTCACCGCCGGGTACAAGCACAACGTCATCCCCGACACGGCCGAGGCCCTCATCGACATCCGCACGCTGCCAGGCGAAGAGGATGCGGTGCTCGCCGAACTCGCGGACCTGGTCGGCCCAGACATCGAGATCGTGACCATGCACCGCGACATCGGACTTGAGACCTCCTTCGACGGACCACTCGTCGACGCGATCACCGCGACCCTGAACTCTCACGACCCTGGCGCGCCCGTGCTGCCGTACCTGCTCAGCGGGGGAACGGACAACAAGGCGCTCAGCAAACTCGGTATCAAGGGCTACGGCTTCGCACCGCTCAAGCTGCCGCCCGAACTGGACTTTCCCGCGATGTTTCATGGCGTTGACGAGCGCGTGCCACTGGACGCATTAGTCTTTGGCAGGCAGGTGCTCACCGACCTGTTGCTCAACTACTAACTCCTTAAACCAGAACGGACGCCCGTGGATTTCATCAACGCGATCATCCTCGGGCTCGTCCAGGGGCTCACCGAGTTCATCCCCATCTCCTCGAGCGCGCACATCCGTATCGTCGGCGAGCTGCTCGGCACCGGAGCAGACCCGGGGGCGGCCTTCACCGCGATCATCCAGATCGGCACAGAGGCGGCCGTGGTCGTCTACTTCTGGCACGACATCGTGCGCATCGTCTCTGCCTGGTTCAAGTCGCTGTTCGGCCGCGTGCCGCGCAATGACCCGAACGCGAAGCTCGGCTGGTTCATCATCTTCGGCAGTATCCCGATCGTGGTCCTCGGCCTGCTGTTCCAGACGCAGATCGAAACCGTGCTGCGCTCTCTCTGGGTGATCGCGGCCACCATGATCATCTTCGGCATCCTGCTCTGGGTCGCTGATTCCGTCGGAGCGAAGAAGCGCAGGCTCAAGGAACTCACCATCCCTCACGCGACCGGCTACGGATTCGCCCAGGCGCTCGCTCTCATCCCGGGCGTCTCGCGCTCCGGCGGCACCATCACTGCGGGCCTCTTCATGGGCTACGAGCGCAGGGCCGCTGCGCGCTACTCGTTCCTGCTGGCGATCCCCGCCGTGTTCGGGAGCGGTTTCTACCAGCTCTACAAGACCATCAAGGAGCCCTGCGTCTCGGCCGCGGCGAACTGCACGCCCGAGGTCTTCACCGGGGCGGAGACCGCCGTCGCAACCGCGGTCGCCTTCGTCGTCGGACTCGTCGTCATCGCGTTCTTCATGAGCTACATCTCGAAGCGCTCGTTCCTGCCGTTTGTCATCTACCGGCTGCTGCTGGGCGTCGTTCTCGCCGTCCTGCTGCTCACCGGCGTGCTGCACGCGAACTGAGTCTCACCAGCGGGGACGCGGCGTTCAGTTCTTCTTCAACTCCTCGGCGAGCATGACGATGATGCCGCTCGGTCCGCGGACATAGGAGAGCTTGTAGACGTCCTGGTAGGTCGCCACGCCTCGGAGCGGGAAGCACCCGTGCTTCGCCGCAATCGCGAGAGCTTCGTCGATGTCGTCCACGGAGAACGCGACCCGGTGCATCCCAATCTCATTGGGCTGCGTCGGCGCAGTCTCGATCGCCTCGGGGTGGATGTACTCGAAGAGCTCGAGGCGACCATGGCCATCCGGCGTCTGGAGCATCGCGATCCTCGCGTGATTGCCGTCAAGTCCGACTGCAATGTCGGTCCATTCCCCACTGACCGTGTCGCGGCCGATCAGCGTGAGACCGAGATCAGTGAAGAACGAGATCGTCGCGTCGAGGTCTCGAACAGCAATTCCGACATTCTCGAGTGTGATGGGCATGCTGCATGCTACCGAGCCACGTGCTCGAGGACTACGGCGTCAGCGATGGGTCGGCCGGTCAATTAGGCTCGGAACGTGAAGTCCTGGAGCGAGCCCGCCATCCCCGCACTCCCGGGATCCGGGCCGGTACCGCGCGTCTTCGACAGCGCGAGCCGCACTCTCCGACCCGCCGAACCATCCACGGCACACGGAGACACCCCGGTCGCCTCGCTCTACGTGTGCGGCATCACACCGTATGACGCCACCCATCTCGGTCACGCGGCCACCTACCTCGCCTACGACACCCTCGTTCGGCTCTGGCTCGACGCGGGCTACGAGGTGCGCTACGCGCAGAACGTGACGGATGTCGACGACCCGCTTCTCGAGCGCGCGACGGCCACCGGCGTCGACTGGCGCGAGCTCGCAGCACACCAGATCGAGCTGTTCCGCTCGGACATGCAGCAGCTGTCGATCGTGCCGCCGAGCAACTACGTCGGCGTCACCGAGATCATTCCGCAGGTCGCCGATGCGGTGAGTCGCCTCGAGCAGGGCGGCTTCGGCTATCCGGTCGACAGCACGGATGCCGCACCAGACATCTACTTCGACAACGCCGCGGGAGAGGCCGGCTCGGCCTGGCGTCTCGGCGAGGAGAGCAACCTCGACCGTGAGACCATGCTCGAACTCTCGGCCGAGCGCGGGGGAGATCCGCAGCGGCCGGGCAAGCGCGACGCGCTCGACCCGCTGCTCTGGCGCTCGGAGCGGGCGGGGGAGCCCGCCTGGGATTCTGCCGTCGGTCGCGGCCGACCCGGCTGGCACATCGAGTGTGCCGTCATCGCCCTCGAGTATCTCCCGACGCCGCTGACCGTCAACGGCGGCGGCTCAGACCTGCTGTTCCCGCACCACGAATTCAGCGCCGCCCACGCGGCGGCCCTCAGCGGGCATCCGCTCGCCGACAACTACGTTCACACCGGCATGGTCGCCTACCAGGGCGAGAAGATGAGCAAGTCGCTCGGCAACCTCGTGTTCGTGTCGACGCTCACGGCCAGCGGCGTTGACCCGCGCGCCATCCGCCTGGCCCTGCTGGCCGAGCACTACCGCAGCGACTGGGAGTGGGCGGATGCGACGCTCGCCGCCGCACAGGAGCGCCTCGCCCGCTGGGCGGCCTGGGCGGCATCCGCGGTCGACGGGGACGACATCCTGCTCGGCGCGCTGCGCGAGACACTCTCTGCAGACCTCGACACTCCGGGCGCCATCCGCCTCATCGACGAGCTCATCGGCTCAGGAACGACGGCGTCCGACACGGACATCACCGCGATCCACGCCCTGCTCGGCATCGACCTGCGCGCTTAGGTTCTACTCCTTGGGGCGCCAGGGTTCGTCTGGCTTGCCATCGCCGCGGCCATCCGGCTTGCCGCCGTCGCGCTTACGAAGGTAGCGCTCGAACTCCTGCGCGATCGCCTCGCCGCTGGCCTCGGGAGAGTCGACGGTGTCCCGCGCCGCCTCGAGCTGCTTGATGTAGGCAGCCATGTCTTCGTCTTCTGCTGCGAGCGCGTCGATCCCGCTCTCCCAGGCGGCCGCCTCATCCACGAGTCCGCCGCGCGGAATCACCACGTCGATGATCTCCTCGAGCTTGTCGATGATCGCGAGCATCGCCTTGGGCGATGGCGCGTTGTGCACGTAGTGGGGAACAGATGCCCAGATCGAGAGGGTGGGAATTCCGGCGGCCTCCGCAGCCTCGCCCAGCACCGAGAGGATGCCCACCGGGCCCTCGTAGCTGCTGCGCTCCACACCGAGATGCCCCCGCACCGCCGCGTTCTCGCTCGTCACGAACACGGAGATCGGCCTCGTGTGCGGAACATCCGCGAGCATTGCGCCGAGAAAGACGATGCCGCCGATATGCGCATCGCGAACGGTCGCCATGATCTCCGCGGTGAAGCTCCGCCACCCGCGTGAGGGCTCCGTGCCGAGCAGGAGGTAGATGTTGGAGTCGTTGTCGCCGCTCATCGCGAGCTGGGCATCCTCGGCGAGGCGCCTGACCTTCTTCCTCCGCTGCGACACCGGGCCGTACACCGTCACGCTCGGCCACACGAGAATGCGATTGCCGTCATCGCCGACGCTCGCAATCGGGCGGTTGAACTGGAAGTCGAAGTACTCTTCTGCGTCCACCTCGGCGATCGGATACAGAGCGAGCTGGTCCTTGAGGCTCCGCACCGTTCCGCTGGCGGCCTCACCCGCATCGTTCCAGCCCTCGAACGCGACGACCAGCAGTCGGCCGCTCAAGATTCCTGCGCGCTCGCTCACTCGCCACCCTCGCATCGGACGAGCCTGGTCGGCTCGACGTTCCTGTCAAGGATAGATCGTGCATCGGCTCCAACTAGAATCAGGCGGTGACCCAACAGCTTCCCGCCGCCGTCCTGTGGGACATGGACGGCACACTCATCGATACCGAGCCGTACTGGCTAAGCGCCGAAACGCAGTTGGTGCACTCCTACGGCGGGGTGTGGACCCACGAAGACGGACTCACTCTGGTCGGCAACGGACTGTGGGAGTCCGCGGAGATCTTCCGTTCCCGCGGCGTCGCGCTGACGGCCGACGAGATCGTGTCCCGCCTCACCGACACCGTGCTCGCACAGGTGCGCGCTGAAGTGCCCTGGCGCCCAGGCGCGCGCGAACTTCTGCTCGCCGTGCGTGAGACGGGCATCCCCACCGCTCTCGTCACGATGTCCGTGCACCGGATGGCGGCGTACGTCGCAGGCTCGTTCGGGTTCGACGCCTTCGACGTCATCGTGGCCGGAGACGACGTGACGAACAGCAAACCGCATCCCGAGCCCTACCTCCGCGCTGCGGAGCTACTGGATGTCGACGCGACAGACTGCGTCGCCTTCGAGGATTCTCCTCCCGGCCTCGCGTCGGCCCTCGCCTCTGGGGCCACGACGATCGGTGTCCCGCTCCACGTCTCGATCGAACCAGGCCCGCATCACACCGTCTGGCCCACCCTCGCCGACAAGACCCTGGACGACCTCCTCGAGGTCTATCGCGACTCGCTCGGGGTCACCGCGTGAGCGTCCAGCGCAGGCAGAGCGGACCGTTCCGTGCGGGTGACAAGGTGCAGCTCACGGGCCCGAAGGGTCGGCTCAACACGATCACGCTCGTGGCAGGCGAGGTCTTTCATACCCACCGCGGAATGATCGAGCACGATCGTCTCATCGGGCTGCCCGACGGCTCCGTCGTGCGTAGCACCACCGACGACGACTATCTGGCGCTCCGCCCGCTGCTGAACGACTTCGTGATGTCGATGCCGCGAGGTGCCGCGATCATCTATCCGAAGGATGCGGCGCAGATCCTCGCTCTCGGCGACATCTTTCCCGGAGCGAGTGTCGTCGAGGCGGGAGTCGGCTCCGGCGCCCTCTCGCTCTGGCTGCTGCGCGCGATCGGGGAGAGCGGAACGCTCACATCCTTCGAACGTCGCGAGGAGTTCGCCACGGTCGCTCGCGGCAACGTCGCGAGCTTCCTCGGGGGAGAGCCGAACAACTGGTCCGTGGTCGTGGGGGACCTCGTCGAGTCGCTCCCGACATCCGTCGCCCCGGGCTCGGTCGATCGCATCCTGCTCGACATGCTCGCGCCCTGGGAATGCATCGAGGCCTGCGCGGAGGCACTCACCCCCGGCGGTGTGCTGGTCTGCTACATCGCGACCGTCACCCAACTCTCTCGCGTGGCGGAGGCCATCCGTTTCAGCGAGCTCTTCACCGAACCGGATTCCTCGGAGACCATGGTGCGAGGCTGGCACGTCGAAGGGCTCGCCGTGCGCCCCGACCACAGAATGGTCGCCCACACCGGCTTCCTGCTGACCGCACGCAGGCTCGCTCCTGGCGTGGTGCTGCCGCAGCTCAAGCGCCGTGCATCCAAGAGCGATTTCAGCGATGAGGATGTCGAGATCTGGACCCCGGGCGCCCTCGGCGAGCGCACGACCTCGGCCAAGAAGGCGCGCAAGACGGCCCGGGCCGCCCAGACCGCGGCAGCGCTCGCCACGGAGGCGGAGTCCGGACCGCAACTCCCGTCCACCTAGAATTGAAAAACTTCACGGTTTCGTCACGGAAAGAAGGATGCGTGCGCAAGACACTCGCACTGGCTGCCACCTTGGGCATTCTGGCCACACTCACCGCATGCACTGGCAATGGTTCCCAGGGGTGTGACAACCCGATGGTCTCGGGCAGCGCCTCCTCCGTCGTGACTGCGACGGGCCCGTTCGACACCGAGCCGACCATCGATTTCCCTACACCGATCACGTCGAAGACCACTCAGAAGACCACTCTCATCAAGGGCAAGGGTGCTCCGCTCACCGCCGGGCAGCCGGTGTTGTTCGAAGCGACCCTTCTCAACGGCGCTGACGGATCTGTCATCGACAAGACCGGCTACACCAAGGGCTCCCAGAACCTGCTCACCCTGGGCCAGCCCGACCTGTCCGCGCTCAGCAAAGGCCTGGAATGCTCCAGGGTCGGGTCTCGCGTCGTCATCGCGACCTCGGCCAAGGACGGCGGCAAGACGGGCGGAACCTCCACGGATGGCAAGGCGGGCTCGGTCGTCTTCGTCGCCGACATCACGAAGGCGTTCCCAGCCAAGGCGAACGGAGCGTCCCAGTCGCCGCAGTCGGGCATGCCCGTCGTCGTGACCGCACCAAACGGTCGCCCCGGCATCACGGTGCCGCAATCGGATGCGCCCAAGACGCTCAAGGTGAACGTGCTGCAGGCGGGTACGGGCAAGAAGATCGTCGCTGGCGACAACGTCGTCATGAAGTACACGGGCGTGCTCTGGGACAAGGAAAGCAGCGTCTTCAACTCCACCTGGACCAAGAACCAGGCCGTGTTGATCCAGATCGAAAAGGGCAAGGTCGTCCCCGGGTTCGAGAAGGGCCTCGTCGGCCAAAAAGTTGGCTCGCAGGTGCTTCTGGTCATCCCGCCCAAGGATGGCTATGGCGCGCAGGGCAACGGTGCCGTGCCGCCGAATGCCACGATCATCTTCGTCATCGATATCCTGGGGATCGCGAACTAAACCCCATTCGGCGTCGTCCGCCAGCTTTTCCTTCCACAGACACGGCCGGGTGTCACAGCGTCCATGACAGCTAGGATTTTCTCGTGCCACAGTCCAGTTCGCCCAGGATCCCGGTCGAAGAGCGGTTGTTCAGCCTCGTGCTGGCACTGCTTGCGACCGAGACAGGCCTGACCAAGAGCGAGATTCTCTCGACCGTGCAGGGCTACCGCCAGCGCTACTCTCGCTCGGGCGACAACGCCAATCTCGAGCGTCAGTTCGAGCGCGACAAGGACGACATCCGGGAACTCGGGGTACCGCTCGAGACGCTGGATTCCCCGGGCCAGGCAGGCAACAACCAGAACCTGCGCTACCGCATCCCGCGCGGAGCCTACGAACTGCCGAGCGACATCTCGTTTTCCGCCGAAGAAACGGCACTTCTCGGCCTCGCCGCGATGGTCTGGCGCGAGGGCTCGCTGTCGGCGGAGTCGCGCAGGGCGATCGTGAAACTGCGTTCCCTCGGCGGCACCCAGGAGCCTGTTCTCGGGTACGTTCCGAAACTGCGGGTGAGAGATGCCGCCTTCGAGCCGCTGCGGAGCGCAACAGAAAAGAACCAGATCGTGCGCTTCTCCTACCTGAAGCCCGGTGAGGCGGCCGCCAGGGTGAGAACCGTGGCCCCTCTCGCCCTCGTGCAACACCAGGGCAGATGGCACCTGCACGCCGTGGAGCCAGACACCGGCGCCACCAAGACCTTCCTGCTCCGACGCATCGTCAGTTCGGTGGCCACGACCGGCAAGACCTTCGTCCCCGACGGCGCAGACCAGGCCCGGCTGGCCCTGGCCGAGCTCGAGCAGGTGTGGAACGCACACACGGTCGAGATCGAGGTCGTGCCGGATTCGGATGCGGCGACCCGGCTGCACAAACGTCGCGGAACGCGCGTGACGGCATCCGGTTCGCTACTTCTGCACTTCTCCGACGCCAACATCGTCGCGGACGAGCTCGCGGGGTACGGCCCGGAGGTCCTCGTGCTCTCCCCACCCGAGCTGCGAAACGCCGTGAGCGCGCGACTGAGACTCGTCGCAGAATCGCACAACACGACCGACGACATGACCGGCGGAGGAGAGGTACACCATGGCTGAGCGGACCGGGCCGCTACTGGCCCAGGACAAGCTCGCGTTCCTGCTCTCTCTCGTGCCCTTCCTCATGGATCACGAACGGATCAGCGTCGACGAGGTGGCAGCGCAGTTCTCCGTGCCGGCCAAAGAGGTGCGCGACGCCGTGCGTCTCATCGCCGTCTCCGGCATCCCGGGGGAGACGGGCCAGTACCAGCACGGAGACCTCTTTGACCTCGCCTGGGATGACTTCGAAGACAACGACCAGATCGTGCTCACCCACTTGGTTGCCATCGACGATTCTCCACGCTTCTCCGGCCGTGAGGCCGCCGCGCTCATCGCGGGCCTGCAGTACCTCTCCGCCCTGCCAGAGCACGCCGATCGCGCGGCCATCGCTTCGCTCATGGCCAAGCTGTCACACGGGGCCTCCGCACCGCCCAGCCAGGTCGCAGTGGAAGACTCCGAGACGGATGCCACACTCGCGGTGATCAGGGAAGCGGTCGCCGCCGGGGTGCAGCTGGAGTTCGACTACCTCGACTCCCGCGGGGACCATGAGCATCGCAGGGTCGATCCGCTGCGCATCGAATCGCTCGACGCCGACTGGTACCTGCGCGCCTGGTGCCATCTGCGCGAGGCCGTGCGCACGTTCCGTCTCGACCGCATCAGCAACCCGCAGACCACGACGGAGCCCATCAGCTCACACGCCGACGATGTTCGGTTGTCAGACACCCTGTTCGAAGGCTCGGCGGATGACCACATCGTCACCGTCGACGTCGAGAGCTCCGCGATCCCGCTGCTTCGCGATTACATCCCCGACGGAGCGCACTCGAGCGAGCACGACGGACTCCTGCGCACGACAATCCGCGTCTCCCACTACCACGGGCTCAAGCGCCTCGTCGCGAGCATGCCGGGGCTCGTCACTGTCGTCGAGCCGGTCGAAGCCAGGGAACTCGTGGCACGCTGGGCAGCCGCTGGTGCCGCCCGATACTCGAACCCGGAATGACGAAACTTTCGTCTTCGCTACCGCGCGCAAACGTTCCTCGTTCGTGACAACGGGCCCGTCAAAAGCACGGTAAACTAGCGGGAATTGTTCTTCTCGATCCAAAGGACGTAGCACCGTGGCTGGTTTGACCGGATGGCACTTTCTCATCATCGCGCTCATCATTCTGTTGCTCTTCGGCGCAACGCGCCTTCCCGCGCTGGCCAAGGGTGTCGGGCAGTCCATGAAGGTCTTCAAGCACGAGATGAAGACCGACGAGAACGGTAACCCGAAGGCCACGACAGACTCTTCTGCGAGCGACGCGGCTGCTGAGACCGTCAAGCAGGCGGACTCCAGCGAGTCCAAGCCCAAGTCATAGTCTCCGTGGCTGCGCGCACCAAGCGAGGCGCACAAAGCGAAGGCCGCATGTCGCTCCGCCAGCATCTGGTGGAGCTTCGCAAGAGACTCTTTCGCTCTGCGGCTGCAATCCTCCTGTTTTCCGTCGGTGGTTTCTTCGTCGGCAACTTCGTGCTCGACGGGCTTCGCCAGCCGATCATCGACGCGAGCAAAGAACACGGCGTCAAGACGCTGCTGAACTACTCCGGTGCGACCGCGGCATTTGACCTCCACCTCCAGATCGCGTTCTTCGTCGGCATCATCGTCGCGAGCCCGATCTGGCTCTACCAGCTCTTTGCGTTCCTGGTCCCCGGGCTCACGAAGCGCGAGAAGAAATACACCTTTGGATTCTTCTTCTCGACGGTTCCGCTGTTCCTCGCCGGTTGCACGGCTGGCTGGCTCGTGCTGCCGCACATGTTCCTGCTGCTCAACTCCTTCGTCTCCAGCCAGGATGCGAACTTCCTCGATGCCAAGGACTACTTCACCTTTGCGGTCAAGCTCATCCTTGCCGTGGGTATCGCGTTCATCCTTCCGGTGTTCCTCGTTCTGCTGAACTTCATGGGTATCCTCACGGGCAAGGCGATTCTCAAGGCGTGGCGCTGGGCCATCCTCGTGATCATCGTCTTCTGCGCCATCGCCACCCCATCCGCAGACGTGATCTCGATGTTCCTCCTCGCCGCGCCGATCATCGGGCTGTACTTCATTGCCGTCGGCATCGCGTTCGTGCATGACCGTGCCGCACTCAAGCGTGCCCAGGCACTGGAGAACGAGCTCGACACCGCATCCCTATGACGGCAAGTGAGCCGACACCCGCCGAACGTTACGCCGCCTCCAGGAGCAGACAATCGCGGCCACGACTCGAAGACTTTCGCAGCTCGCTGTCGTTCGACCTCGACCCATTCCAGCTGAGCGCCTGCGGCTCGCTCGAGTCCGGGTCGAGCGTGCTCGTCGCGGCTCCCACCGGAGCCGGAAAGACGATCGTCGCGGAATTCGCGGTCTATCTCGCCATGCAGGATCCCAAGGCGAAGGTGTTCTACACCGCGCCGATGAAGGCGCTGAGCAACCAGAAATACCAGGAATTTCTCGCGGAGTACGGCCCGGATGACGTGGGCCTGCTCACGGGGGACACCAACATCAACTCCCAGGCCCGCATCGTCGTCATGACCACCGAGGTCCTGCGCAACATGCTGTACGCGGACTCCGAGCTGCTGACGGACCTCTCCTACGTCGTGATGGACGAGGTGCACTACCTCGCCGATCGGTTCCGCGGCGCTGTCTGGGAGGAGGTCATCATCCACCTTCCGCTGCGGGTGAGGCTTGTCTCGCTCAGTGCCACGGTCTCCAACGCCGAGGAGTTCGGTGACTGGCTGCAGGCGGTTCGGGGCGACACCGCGGTGATCGTCTCGGAAGAGAGGCCGGTTCCGCTCGAGCAGCACGTGCTCGTGCGCAGCAAACTGCTCGACCTGTTCGATGCAACGGGTATAACAGAACGGGGGAGCGGTGCGGGTTCGAGCACCCCGCGGGTCAACCCCGAGCTCGTGCGGCTCGCAGGCTCGGGCGGCCGCGCGATGTCGGGGCGGCGCCAGAGCGAGCTGGGCAGGCGGCACGCCCGGCAGACACGCGAGAACGGCCGTATGGATCGTGCCCGGCTCGTCGAACTGCTCGGCTCGCAGAACCTGCTTCCCGCGGTGTTCTTCATCTTCAGCCGGGTCGGCTGCGATGCCGCCGTTCAGCAGGTCCTGCGGGCCGGCGTGCGGCTCACCAACGCCGCAGAACGCGACGAGATCCGCGAGATCGTCGAGGAGCGCTGCCGCACCCTCAGGGACGAGGACCTCGCCGTGCTCGACTACTGGGAGTGGCTCAGTGGGCTCGAACGCGGGGTCGCCGCCCACCACGCGGGAATGCTGCCCGCGTTCAAGGAAGTGGTGGAAGAACTCTTTCAGCGCAAACTGGTCAAGGCCGTGTTCGCGACGGAGACGCTCTCACTCGGCATGAACATGCCCGCGCGCACGGTCGTGCTCGAGAAGCTCGAGAAGTTCAACGGCGAGGCACGAGTGCCGATCACTCCGGGAGAGTACACCCAGCTCACCGGGAGGGCCGGCAGGCGCGGCATCGACGTCGAGGGCCACTCGGTGATCCAGTGGCAGGAGGGGCTCGACCCGCAAGCCGTCGCGTCCCTCGCGTCTCGGCGCACCTATCCGCTCAACTCGAGCTTCAGCCCGACCTACAACATGGCCATCAACCTCATCGAGCAGTTCGGTCGTGACCGCACACGCGAGGTTCTCGAGTCATCCTTCGCCCAGTTCCAGGCGGATCGCGCCGTCGTCGACCTCGCGCGCAAGGTACGAAGCCAGGAGGAGTCCCTCGCGGGGTATGCGAAGTCGATGCAGTGTCACCTGGGGAATTTCGCTGAGTATTCGGGCATTCGTCGGGAGCTCACCGACCTCGAGCGCAAGGGCGCGCTCAGGGGAGACCAGCAATCCAGGGCGCAGCGCGACAAGCGGCAGCGCAAACTCGCGGAGCTTCGCAGGCGGATGACGCAGCATCCGTGTCACGCCTGTCGCGATCGCGAGACCCACGCTCGCTGGGCCGAGCGCTGGTGGAAGCTCAAAAAGCAGACGGACGACCTGACCAGGCAGATCCGCTCCCGCACCGGCGCTGTCGCGAAGGTCTTCGACCGGGTCAGCGACGTCCTGCTCGAACTCGGCTATCTCGTGCAGGGCGAAAACGGCACGGTCTCGGTCGGCCAGCACGGCACCATCCTGCGCCGCATCTACGGCGAGCGCGACCTACTCGTCGCCGAGTGCCTGCGCAGGAACGTCTGGTCCGAGCTCGACCCGGCAGGCCTCGCCGCCATGGCCGCAACGCTCGTCTACGAGCCCCGCAGGGACGAGGGGCAGGCCTCCGATCGTTATCTTCCCAAGGGTGCATTCCGCCCGGCACTGGAGAAGACAACGGAGCTGTGGAGCAGGCTCGACGATCTCGAGCAGCAGCACAGGCTGCCCGGCACCGCGCCGCTGTCCACCGGACTCTCCCTCGCGATGAACCGGTGGGCCCAGGGGGCCAGGCTCGACGCGGTTCTGGGCGACGCGGATCTCGCCGCGGGGGACTTCGTGCGCCTGACCAAGCAGACGATCGACCTCCTCGACCAGGTGTCCTTGGTCGCGAACGCGAAGGTCGGGCGCACAGCACGCACGGCCCTCGACTCGATCAGACGAGGGATCGTCGCATACTCGAGCGTCGCCTGAGGCACACCGTCCCGTGAAAGCATCTCTCCAGCCCGCACAACCTAGGCTGTTCTAGTGCACCCGTCACCAAGAACTCCGCTGTCCCTGTGGTGGGCGGCAGGGGCAGCAGCCATCGGCGGCGCACTCAATGCCTGCGCCTTTCCCGCGCTCGGCTGGTGGCCGCTCGTCTTCGTGGGCACCATGCTCATGCTGTGGTCGTTTCGAGGCAGAAGCGTCGGCGGGTCGTTCTTCATCGGTCTGATCGCCGGATTCGCATTCTTCGGCAGCCACATCTTCTGGCTCACGGTGTATCTCGGGGCAATACCGTGGCTCGCCCTGGCCGGTCTCGAGGCCATCTTCTTCGCCGTCGGAGCGATGCTGATGTCTCTGGCCTGGCGCCTGCTGCCGCTCGTGTGGACGAGACGCACCGGCCGCATCGCCGGGATCCCGCTCGTGCTTGCCGGCCTGTGGACGCTGCGAGAGGCCGTCGCCGCGGTCTGGCCCTACGGTGGCTTCTCCTGGGGCAGGCTCGCCTTCTCCCAATCCGACAGCCCGTTTGGTTCGCTCGTCACGTGGGTGGGGGTCTCCGGCCTCAGCTTTCTCCTCGCCTGGGTGAGTGCGCTGGCCGTCGTCGTCGCGCTCGAACTGAACCTCGGCTGGAGTGCACGCGGCATCCTCGTCACGGGTGCGCTGGCCCTGCTCCTCGTGATTCCGGCGTGGCCGGTCGTCTCCACCTCGACGATGCGAGTCGCGGCCGTGCAGGGCAATGCGGATGCCGGACTCTTTGCCCAGCATCCGCCCGGCACTACTCTCGACGATCACCTCCAGGCCACGGTGCCGCTGTTCGGCAAGAAAGCGGATGTCGTGGTCTGGCCCGAGAATGCGGCGGACGTCGATCCGCTGCGCTATCCGCAGTCCGCCCAGGTGCTGGACTTCGTCACAGCCCAGATGCACGCGCCGCTCGTGACCGGAACCATCACCAAGGATGCGAAAGGTCGGTATTTCAACAGCCTGCTGCTCTGGGAGTCAGGCAAGGGCTCAGTGCAGCAGTACGACAAGATCCACCCGGTGCCTTTTGCGGAGTACCTCCCGGATCGCTCCTTCTGGTACCCGCTCGCGCCAGCGCTGTTCGACATGGTTCCGCGCGACTACTCCTTCGGGAAGCGCCCGAACGTCTTCGACATCAATGGCATCAAGGCCGGGGTCGCGATCTGCTTCGACATCGTCGACGACTCACTCATCCACAAGATGGTCGACAGGGGAGCGCAGCTCATTCTCGCCCCAACGAACAATGCCGATTTCGGTCACAGCGACGAGTCCCGGCAGCAGATCGCAATCGCAAAGCTGCGAGCGATCGAGACGGGCCGCAGCGTCGTCAACATCTCCACGGTCGGCATGAGCGCGATCTTCGCCCCCGACGGACGGACGATTGCCTCGCTTCCCGACTACACTGCCGGCGCGATGCTCGACAACGTGCCGCTGAGTTCCACAATCACCCCGGCGATGGCGATCGGGCGGGCCATCGAGTGGCTCGTCGGCGGTCTCGGTCTCGCGGGGCTCGTGCTCGGGTTCGCGATGCAGTGGGCGGGGAGACGCCGCCATGGCTGACACCGTCGTCATTGTGCCCAGCTACAACGAGATCGAGAATCTCGAGGTCATCGTCGCCAGGGTGCGACAGTCTGTGCCCGGGGCAGACGTGCTCGTTGTCGATGACAACAGTCCGGATGGCACCGGCAGGCTGGCCGACTCCCTGGCCGCGGGCGACCCCGCCATATCGGTGCTCCATCGCACGGCCAGGCAGGGACTGGGTGTCGCCTACAGCGCGGGCTTCGCTCGCGTGCTTGCCGAGGACTACCACTATGTGGTGGAGATCGACGCCGACGGCTCGCACGACCCCGCCGAGCTTCCGCGGATGCTGGAACTCGCGCGCGAGGGGGCAGACCTGGTCGTCGGATCTCGGTGGATTCCTGGCGGACACGTGCTCAACTGGCCGTGGGTGCGGCAGGCGATCTCTCGCGCAGGAAACGGCTATGCAAGACGGATGCTGCGCTCACGCGTGCGCGACCTCACCTCGGGATTCCGAGTCTTCAGCGCGGACGCCCTGCGCACCCTCGACCTGTCAACAGTGTCGTCGCAGGGATACTGCTTCCAGGTGGAACTCGCCTGGCGCATCGAGCGTGAGGGACTTTCCGTCGTCGAGCACCCCATCGTCTTCGTCGAGCGGGTTGCCGGGCACTCCAAAATGCACCTCGGCATAGTCGCGGAGGCGCTGTTCAGAGTCACGCTCTGGGGAATCTCCAGTTATCTGCGGCGCTGAGCCGCAGTTCCGGACGGGGCGCTCAGGCGCCGATCTTGTGCTGGCCCCGACGCGCGCGCAGGAAGTCGAGGCGCTCCTGCAGCAGTTCTTCCAGCTCGGGGCGCGTGCGACGCTCGAGGAGCATGTCCCAGTGACTGCGGGGAACCTTCACGTCCGCAGCTTCCATCTCGACCTGACGACCAGCGTCATCGAGAAGCCGCCCCTCCTGGCCGCTCTTGGGCGATTCCCAGATCGTGGGAACCTCAGCATCGGCAGAAAACATGACCTCAAAGGTCGAGCCATCGGCCAATTGGTAAACACTCTTCTTTCGCGGGGAAAAGGTCACGCCCTCTTCACTCTGCAGGCTCTGGGATCCGAGCCTCATTCCGCGCAAACTGCGATCCGCCATTGTGTGGTCCCTTCTCGCGATGCATTCAAATTTATAAACCCCGAAGCTGTGTAGAACCTTTCCGCATCGCGCCATTCCCAGCGGCTTCACAGGGTGTGCAGCGTCAATCCGGAGGTCACGCGCGGGAGCGAAGCACCTGCACCGCGACATCCGCTCGATCGGTCACGATGCCGTCGACACCGAGGTCGAGCAGACGATTCATCTCTTCCGCATCGTTGATGGTCCACACGTGCACCTCCACCCCAGCGGCATGTAATGATCGCAGCTGCCGCGGCGTCACGGTGTTAAGGCCGACGGCGCGCTCGGGAATCTGCACGGCATCCACGGACCGCAGCGCCAAGCGTACAGCGGGGGAGATGCCGATCTTGCCGGCCAGCAGTGCGCCGGCGAACAGGGAAGCGGAGGCGGAGGTCGCGACTCCGGGCAGCTGCCGCACCGTCGCCGCTCGCCGACGCTCGCCGAACGAAGTGACGAGCACGCGCGACATGGCGCCAACGGAGCGGATGGCCCTCACCGTGGGCTCGACGGCATCCGCAGACTTCACGTCGATGTTGAACCGCGTCGCGGGGAATCCGTCGAGGGCCTCGGCAAGGCTCGCAAAAGACTGTCCGCCGCCCAATTCGACCCGCTGCAGCTCCGCGAGGGACAGGTCGCTCACCAATTCGTCGCGGCCGCCAATGCGCGCCAGATCCGGGTCGTGGCTGATCACGGCGACCCCGTCACTGCTGGCGTGCACATCGGTTTCGATGTAACTGATTCCCAGGGCGACGGCTTTCGCAAAGGCGAGAAGCGTGTTCTCAGGAGCACCAACCGCCAGGCCCCTGTGCGCGAGGATGCGCGGGGGAGCGGGCGAGAAGAAGCCGCTGCTACGCGGTGGGCGGCGCAGCACCCTTGTTGCCCAGGAATCCCGCACCGATACTCTGCATCGCATCGGTGAACTCCGACGGGATGATCCACAACTTGTTCGACTCGCCCTCGGCGAGTTTCGGCAACGTCAGGAGGTATTGGTACGCGAGCAGCTTCGGGTCGGCATCGCCGTCGTGGATCGCCTTGAAGACCGTTGTGATGGCCTGCCCCTCGCCCTCTGCCCGCAGCACGGTGGCCTTGGCGTCGCCCTCCGCCTCGAGGATCGCGGCCTGCCGTGCACCCTCGGCCTGCAGAATTGCAGCCTGCTTGGTTCCCTCGGCCGTGAGAATGGCGGCGCGCTTGTCTCGCTCTGCGCGCATCTGCTTCTCCATCGAGTCCTGGATGGACAGCGGTGGGTCGATGGCCTTGAGCTCAACACGTCCGACGCGAATACCCCACTTGCCGGTCGCCTCATCGAGCACGATGCGCAGCTGCCCGTTGATGTTGTCCCTGCTCGTCAGTGCCTGTTCGAGGTTGAGCCCACCGACCACGTTACGCAGCGTTGTCGTGGTCAGCTGCTCGACCGCCCCAAGGTAGTTGGCGATCTCGTAGGTCGCTGCCCGCGCATCCGTCACCTGGAAGTAGACGACGGTGTCGATGGAGACGACGAGGTTGTCTTCGGTGATGACCGGCTGCGGCGGGAACGACACAACCTGTTCGCGCATGTCGATGAGGGGCCGAAGCCGATCGATGAACGGGATGAGGATGTTGAGCCCCGGGGAGAGCGTCTTGTGGTACTTGCCGAGTCGCTCGACGATGCCCGCGGTGGCCTGCGGCACGATGCGGATCGCCCGGAACAACACCACCAGCACGAAGATCGCAACGATGACAAGCACGATGATCAAAATGACCTGTCCGAACAGCTGGCCGTCGTTCATTGTGCGATCCTTTCGGAGGGCACGACCATGGCGGTCGCCCCATCTATGGCGGTGACGACGACGTTCTCGCCGACCTCGATCGTGTCATGATCCATACCCTGCGGCAGCTTCGCCGTCCAGGTCTCGCCGTTGGCCAGCTTGACGTGCCCCTGGCCGTCGGAGAACTCCGTTGTCACCACACCGGTGAGACCGAGCAGCGCGTCGACATTGCTCGGGGTCCTGTCGCTTCCGCGCTCCAGAACGCGCTTGAGCCACGGGCGTACGAGGAACAGCAGGAGCACGGCCAGCACGGCCGCGACGACGACCTGCGCCCATAGCGGCAGGCCGAGCAGGTCGCAGACGAGACCGCCGAGGCTGCCAATTGCCAGCATGAGAAAGGTGAAGTCCACGGTCATGACCTCGACGATCACGAAGACCAGGACAAGCCCGAGCCACAAGAGCCAGGCGTAGCTCACAATAAAATCCACTGGCATAGTCGGCATCCCTTGTGTCACTACCGAAACTATCATCACAGACGGATCGGGAGTAGCCGTTGTTGCTATTCTCGACACCGCGGGCATCCTGGTCCGCCTCACCGACCACAGGAGCTGAACTACGTGACCAATCCTCTTGCCCACGGTTCCCTCGCGGGAAAGCGCGCCCTGGTCACCGGCTCTTCGCGAGGCATCGGTGCAGACACCGCGGGCTATCTCGCTGAGGCCGGCGCGAAAGTTGTCATCAACTACCGCAACAAAGAGAAACGTGCGCTCCAGCTGGTCGAGAAGATCGAGGCGGCAGGCGGCACTGCGATCGCCGTGGGTGCGGACCTGACGGATGCCGCGTCGGTTGCCGCGATGTTCGACACCGTGACGCAGGAGTGGGGCGGCCTCGACATCCTGGTTCTCAATGCCTCCGGCGGCATGGAAGCTGGCATGGCGGAGGATTACGCGATGCAGCTCAACCGTGACGCGCAGGTGAACCTGCTCACGGGTGCCATTCCGCTGCTCGCGCCCGGGTCGCGGGTCGTGTTCGTCACCAGCCACCAGGCCCACTTCATCAAGACCGTCGAGACGATGCCGGAATATCTGCCTGTCGCGCTGAGCAAACGTGCGGGTGAGGATGCGCTTCGTGCGCAGATCCCGCGGCTGGATGATGCGGGAATCGAGTTCGTCGTGGTCTCCGGGGACATGATCGAGGGCACCATCACGGCGACCCTGCTGGAGCGGGCGAACCCCGGTGCGATCGGCGCCCGCAAGGAGGCCGCCGGCAAGCTCTACAACGTCAGCGAGTTCGCCGCGGAGATCGTCCTCGCCGCCGTCGAGCCCATTCCGGCGGAGCACACGCGTTACGTCGGGGATGTCAGCGACTTCGTCTGAATCATAAGATCCGCGGGGGAGTGGCACCGAAAAGGAGAATCGTGAGCGACGACGACGCACTCATGGCTGAGATCGAGGCACAGGAGAAGCGCCTCGTGTTCGCACGCTTCAGTCACGACGACGCCTGGGCGCTTGGCAGCATCCTGGTGGGGCTCGGCCACGATCGAGACCTTCCCATCACTATTGACATAACGAGAGGCGAACAGCAGCTCTTTCACGCTGCACTCGCTGGCACCACGGCGAACAACGACGACTGGGTGGCCCGCAAGGCTCGAACCGTGCGCAAATACGGCGTCAGTTCGTTCCTGGTCGGCCTGCGCCACAGGTCGTCAGGGACGCCGTTCGAAACCCGCCCGTGGACGAACAATGCGTTGTACGCGGCTCACGGCGGATGTTTTCCGATCACCATCGCAGATTCCGGCGTCGTTGGCACCGTGACAGTTTCGGGCCTCGCACAGGAAGACGACCACGCACTCGCCGTCGAGGCGATCGAGCTGTTTCTCGCACAGCAGCACTGATCTGCGCAGGCTGGCGCGGCGTCCGCGACGGTTGAGAGCCTCTCCTCGGGCTGCAGTCTAGTCGCTGATAATCAGCATTATGTCAATACACGTGTTACTACGCCCCGCTCTCGTGACGAATCGCGTAGCGATGCAGCGTGACGCCCTGGTCGAAAGTCTCGTGTTCGAGCAGGTCCAGGTCGATCGGCAGGTCGTCGTCGAACAGCGGCCTGCCTGTGCCCAGGATCGCCGGATGCGTGAACAACATCAGTTCGTCGAGCAGTCCGGCCCGCAGCAACTGCGTGGCAACTGTCGCCCCGCCGACTCCGATCCTGCCGTCCGTTTCGGCCCGGAGCCGCGCGAGCTGGTCGATCGCGTCGTCTCCCCCGACAATCCGGGTGTTATGTTCGGCACTCGTGCGAGTGCGCGAGACCAGCACTTTCGGCGCATCCGTCCAGATCTCACCGTATTCGCGCAGGAACTCCGGCAGCGAGTCATCCGTGCGCGCACGAGGCCAGAACTCCTCCATCGTCTCGTAGATGACCCGGCCCTGCACCATCACCGCGAGTTCCCGTGCCCGCGCATTGAACTCACGGTGCAGCGACTCGCCGATGCGCAGCCACTCCCCCGAACCGTTGTCGCCGGGAGCCCGTTCGATCCGCAGGTCGAGGGACACGTTCATCCAATACACGAACTGGCCCATCAGCTCTTCTTTCCGAGAGTGATTGCGATGTGCAACTACTTTAATGAGAACGCGGTGTCAACGCCAGAACTCGTTAAGCTGCTCGGCAAGGGCCCGACCCTGCGCGTAGCCGGCCCGAGCGGCGGGCGGCCGCAGCGAAAGATCCATCCCATTGACACCGAATAGGCGCTCAGAGTCGCTGTCCGGGAATATCGTCTCGACCGTGGCGCCGCCAGCACGCAATTCATCAACCTGCGTTGCGAGGTGCGTCCCCCACTCCAGCGGAGTCAGTGATCTGCCACCGAATGGCGACAGCACAAGCACCCGCTCGTATCCGGCCGCCAGATCGGCGTTCTCGGCGTTCGAGCGAAAGCCGCCGTCGAGATACCGGTTGTCGCCGATGCGATAGGGAAAGCCACTGGAAGTGCTCGCGGCCACGGCGTCGACCAACTCGACTCCACTGTGGCGGTCGAACACGACCGGTTCACCGGTACGGGCGTCGATCGCCGTGATGAACACTGTTTGTTGCGGCCAGAGCGGACTCGGGAGACGAGTGGCAACGGTCGCGCGCCATCGCGTCGGCCAGGAGCCGTCCGATGCCGCATCCAGCTCGAGTGCCGCCGCACCGAGTTTGCGGCGCAGATCGGCGGCATCCACGGCAGCAGCGATAATCCGGGTCATTCTCGCCATGTGGTCGATCACCGGTCGGCCTGAGTCCCGTCTACCACCGGATCCGGCTGGAGCGGATCGCTGCTGGGGCACGGGAGCAAGAGTGACGGCGAGCAGTTCGGCCGGAGCCGCACTGGTTACCTGAGCCGCTGCAGTCGCTCCGGCCGAGGTCCCGACCATCAGATCGGCCGTGGTCGCATCAAACCCGGCCTCGAACAGGCCTGCGATGACGCCGATCAGCCAGGCGTTACCCGTCGATCCTCCACCGCCGAGAATCAATGCGGTGCGGAAATTGTGTGAATCGTTCATAGTCGTAGCTTTCTTCGCGAGAGTGTCTGGCAAGCGCTCCCCGCGACGGCTACGTCAGTCGCGCGATCGTGAACTCGAAGGAGCGCCCGTTCCTGAAAAATCCAGAGTGGACAGTGTGTGCATCGGGCTCACCTCCTCGAATCGTGTCACGTTCGGAGAGAACGTTACCGGATGACGGCCGGGCGAAGGAAGAGCCAGGTGCCGACCGAGGCGAGGGGGCGCCTCGCGAAGGTGCCCGGTGTGACTTTCAGAGGCGTTCGAGCGGATTGTCGCGGATTTTGCCGGCCACTCCCCCGTCGATCAGACGCCGCGCCGCGGTGTCCGGCTTGCGGTAGGCCTGGTCCGTCACGCACGCCGTGAACTCGGCGGCGAGGTCGATCCTCGGGTAGCGCTCCAGAACCTCGCTCAGGAAGGCCTGCGGCAGCTCGTCCGGGCGGGCACCGGAGATATCGAGTCCCGTCGCGATCTCAAGCAGGTGTCCCTCGATGTCCAGGGCCGGATCGACCTCCGGCCAGTTGTGCCGCACGATCACCTCGTGCACGCGCGTGCGACGCGGCGCCGGCCACCCAGCTCCCGCGGTGAGTGCAATCGCCACATGACCACCCGCATCCTCGTAGGCGAGTGCGTTGTTGTCGAACTCCGGCGCGATGCCGACATCGTGGAGCATCGCGGCAACGTAGAGAAGTTCGTGATCTGCTTCGAGCCCTCGAACCAGGGAGAACGCCTCCGCCCATAGCCAGGAGCGCTGCACATGATTCAACAGGGATGGCGTGTGATACGCGGCCGCGATTTCGAGCGCGGCCCGTGCGGCCTGGGTATCGGGAACAGTGAACTCGGTGAGCTTCATTGACACATCATGCCGGACCGGACCGACTGGGACCGGGTAGTGAAGCTAAGCTCTCGGCGACGTGCACGGCATGATCCAGAGGGATGAGGAGGGCAATCACGGTGCGTACTCCGACTGGTCCATCACGCTGTCCTTGCCTCAGCGGCCTTCCCTACGACGAGTGCTGCGGTCCTCTCCACCGGGGAGAGGCTCACGCGCCGACCGCGGAGCGACTCATGCGATCCAGGTTCTCGGCCTTTGCCATCGGAGACGTCGCCTACCTGCTCGAGACCTGGCATCCGCGCACCAGGCCGCCGGGGCTTGAGCTCGATCCGTCGCTGCGGTGGTATCGGCTCGACATCCTCGCCGTCACCGACGGTGGCATCCTTGCATCCTCGGGAATGGTCGAGTTCCGCGCCTACTACCGCTCCCCCGCGGGCAGCGGAGAGCAGCGCGAACTCAGCCGATTCGTGAAGGAGCGCGGCCGCTGGGTCTACGTCGATCCGGCGTGACCCCCGCTCCCCCGCGATTCAGCGCAGACCGCGCCCCTCGAGCCACTCCTGATGGTCTCGAAGCGCCCTGCGCACCGCGGAGCGGATGATCGCCCAGAGTATCCACAGGCCGATCACGGTCGAGACGACATACAACAAAATAGAAAGAAGACTGATCATGCGCTCAGAGTACAAGTGAGCGATGCCCAGCGATACTGCCTTCTACCGTGCGAACGCCATCACTTCGTGGTCGCGGCGATCCAGGTATCCAGTTTGGCCGTGGCCGCACCGGAGTCTATGGCCTCGGCCGCGTTCGCCATCGCCTTTGAGAACCGGTCGACGATCGCGTCCTGCGCGCGCGCGGGGTTCACCGCAAGGTCATAGGCAACGAGACCGGCCGCCGCGTTCAGCAGCACAATGTCCCGAACCGCCCCGGACTCCCCCGCCAGGGTCCTCCGCACGACCGCGGCGTTGTGCTCAGGGTCGCCGCCGACAAGTTCGGAGATCTCCGCTCGCCTTATACCCAGGTCGAGCGGGTCGAGGTCATGCTCGGTCACCGCACCGCGCGACACCTCCCAGATGTGGCTGTGCCCCGTGGTCGTGAGCTCGTCCAGACCGTCGTCTCCGCGGAAGACGAGAGCGGTGGCTCCCCTGGTGCGAAAGACACCGACAATAAGAGGAACCTTGTCGAGCCCGCTCACGCCGACAGCGCTCGCCTCCGGCCGGGCCGGATTGCACAACGGGCCGAGGAAGTTGAAGACCGTGGGAATGCCGAGCTCGCCCCGCACCGGCCCCGCGTGCCGGAACCCGGGGTGAAACAGAGTGGCATAGGCGAACGTGATGCCCGCTTCTCCCAAAACTTCGGCAACTCGCACCGGCGGAAGATCGAGGCTCAGGCCCAGCGCCGCAAGCACGTCGGAAGAGCCCGATTTCGAGCTCGCCGCCTTATTCCCGTGCTTGACCACGGGAACACCGGATGCCGCGGCGACAACAGAGGCCATGGTCGACACGTTCACGGTGCCGAAGCGATCCCCGCCCGTGCCGACGATGTCGAGCGCCATCGGGTCGACGTTCAGCGGCAGCGCGTGCTCAAGAATCGCGTCGCGGAACCCGACGATCTCGTCGACGGTCTCCCCCTTGGCGTTCAACGCCACCAAAAATCCGGCGAGTTGCGCCTGCGTGACCTCACCGGACATGACGCGCCTCATGGCCCAGGTGGCCTCGCTGATGCTGAGGTCCTCCCCGCGAAGTAGGGAGCTGAGCAGAGCGGGCCAGGTGTTTTCCGAGGGCATAGATGCGATCCTAGCGACTCGAAAACGGCAAAATAGGCCGCTCCGACCCCCAGACTGGCCGCGAGAATGAGAAAAGTCGACCTCGAAATCGGCCATAATGGGAGACGTGACCAGCACCTCAATTACTCCATCAATCGGGGCTCCCGCCGTTAACAGACCTAACGTCGTCGCCGTCGGGACCATCGTCTGGCTCGGGAGTGAGGTGATGTTCTTCGCGGGCCTGTTCGCCATCTACTTCACGCTGCGCTCCACGTCGCCCCAGCTCTGGGCGGCCGAGACGTCGCACCTGGACGTGCCGTACGCGCTCGTGAACACGCTCATCCTGGTTCTGTCGTCCGTCACCTGCCAATTCGGCGTCTTTGCGGCAGAGAGACTGCAGCCGAGGTCGACCGGATGGAAGTTCAGCCAGTGGGGGCTGACGCGTTGGTTCTTCCTCTCCTACGCCTTGGGCGCGGTCTTCGTCACCGGGCAGATCTTTGAGTATGCCAACCTGGTGAACGAGCACGTCACGCTCGCCTCCAATTCATACGGTTCGGCGTTCTACCTCACCACAGGCTTCCACGCCATCCACGTCACCTGCGGTCTCATCGCGTTCCTGCTGATCATCGGGCGCGCGTACAGCGTGAAGAACTTCGGCCACAAGGAAGCGACAAGCGCAATCGTCGTCTCCTACTACTGGCACTTTGTCGATGTCGTCTGGATCGGACTCTTCCTCGTCATCTACGTCCTCAAATAGCTACACCACCGATGGGAATCAGGAAAACTACGCGCATGGCGAAGAACTCACCACTCATGGCTCGTTGGAGACGGCCGGCAAACCGGCGACACCCCCTCGCGACCGTTGCCCTCATCGCGATCGGACTCGTTGCAACCGGCGGTGCATACGCGATGTTCAGCACCACCGCGGTCGCTGAGACACCTACGGCGACATCGCAGTCCAACGTGCAGGAGGGGCAGAAGCTCTTCGCTGCGAACTGCGCGACCTGCCACGGGATGAATGCCCAGGGCACCAAGGACGGCCCCAGCCTCTACGGCGTCGGCGCCGCATCCGTCAGCTTCCAGGTCGGCACCGGTCGCATGCCGCTCGCCCAGCAGGGCCCGCAGGCCGAGCAGAAGCCGCCGCAGTTCACCGACGCGCAGGTCTCGGATCTCGCCGCCTACGTCGCCTCGCTGGCCCCCGGGCCCGGCATCCCTGACTCCAAGTACCTGCAGGGCAACGGCAACGCAGCAGAGGGAGCGCAGCTCTTCCGCATCAACTGCGCCATGTGCCACAACGTCGCAGGCGCGGGCGGTGCCCTCACCGACGGCAAGTTTGCTCCGGCGCTCGCGGGCGTCAGTGCAGAGCACATCTACGAGGCAATGGTCACGGGCCCGCAGAACATGCCCGTGTTCAACGATGCGAACATCACGCCTCAGCAGAAGGCTGACATCATCACGTACCTGAAGTACCTCGAGCAGAACCCGTCCCCAGGCGGATTCGACCTTGGTAGCCTCGGTCCGGTTTCGGAAGGTCTCTTCATCTGGATCTTCGGCCTCGGTGCCGTCGTCGGCGTGACCATCTGGATCGCCGCCAAGGCCAGTTAGCGCCGGGCATAGAACAGCACATACCTGCACCAAACGAAGGGAAGAGAATGGCACACGACGACGACGGTGGCACAAACGCCGCTGTTGGTTCGGCCATCGAGAAGAGCGAGCCGCCCCAGGCGTCGCCTGGCACCGCCATCATCATCGCGGATGCCTTTGAAAACCCCGGTCTGCCGCCAGAACGTCCGCGCGTTACCGACCTCGACCCCAAGAAAGAAAAGCAGGCAGAACGGCGTGTCTACACGCTGTTCTCGGTGTCGATCGTGGGAAGTATCTTCGCGATCGTCGCGTACATCATGTTCCCGATCACCCCGGGCAACACCGAGTCCGTGCGTCTCAACACCCTCTTCCTGGGCCTGGGAATCACCCTGGGCATGCTCGGCATCGGAATCGGTGCTATCTACTGGGCCAAGAACCTGATGAGCGGGCACGACCTCACCGAGGGCCGGCACCCCACCCGCGGATCCGAGCCGACGCGCGAGCGCGCCGTCGAGATCTTCCGGCAGGCGAACGAGGAGTCCGGTTTCGGCCGACGTACGCTCATCCGCAACACCCTGATCGGCGCACTAGTGGCGACGCCTTTGCCTGCCGTCGTGCTCTTTCGCGACCTCGGCCCCGCGGCTGATCCGGTACCGCTGCTTGAGAAGACCATGTGGAAGTCGGGCACTCGCCTCACCCAGGACCCGTCCGGGACGCCAATCAAGGCCTCCGAGGTCACCCTGGGATCCGTGTTCCACGTCATCCCCGAGGGTCTCAATGATGTCGACGACAAGCTCGAGGAGAAGGCCAAGGCCGCAGTTCTGCTGATGCGCCTCAAGCCGGAAGATCTCCACGAGATGCCGTCGCGCAAGGGATGGTCGTACAACGGAATCGTCGCCTACTCGAAGATCTGCACCCACGTCGGTTGCCCGGTCGCGCTGTACGAGCAGCAGACACACCACCTGCTCTGCCCGTGCCACCAGTCGACCTTCGACGTGACGAACCACTGTGAGGTCATCTTCGGCCCGGCCAAGCGCCCACTGCCGCAGCTGCCCATCGCCGTCGATTCCGAGGGTTACCTCATCGCACAGAGTGGCTTCCACGAGCCAGTCGGACCAAGCTTCTGGGAGCGTTCATGAGCACCATCACCACTGAGCGAACACAAGGCTCTCGCTTCACGACAGCCGCCGCGAACTACATCGACGAGCGCACCAGCATCTCGGGCTTCGTCAAGGAGCTCGGTCGCAAGATCTTTCCGGATCACTGGTCGTTCATGCTCGGTGAGGTGGCGCTCTACAGTTTCATCGTCATCCTGCTGTCCGGAACCTTCCTGACGTTCTTCTTCCAGCCCGCAATGACGGAGGTCGCCTACCACGGCTCCTACGTGCCGCTCAAGGGCCTGGACATGTCTGCCGCGTACGCGTCGACGCTCAACCTGTCGTTTGATATCCGCGGTGGCCTGCTGTTCCGGCAGATCCACCACTGGGCCGCGCTGCTGTTCATCGCGGCCATCGGGCTGCACATGGTGCGCGTGTACTTCACCGGTGCGTTCCGCAAGCCGCGCGAGATCAACTGGGTGATCGGCTTCGTGCTGTTCATCCTTGCTCTCGCCGAGGGCTTCACCGGCTACTCGCTCCCCGATGACCTGCTCTCCGGAAACGGCCTGCGCATCATCGACGGAATGGTCAAGGGCCTTCCCGTCGTCGGAACCTGGATCTCTTACCTGCTCTTCGGCGGCGAGTTCCCCGGCACAGACATCGTCGGGCGACTGTTCAGCCTGCACATCCTGCTGCTCCCGGCCGTTCTCGTTGCCGCCCTCGGGATTCACCTGGTGCTGATGGTCGTCAACAAGCACACGCAGTTCGCCGGCCCCGGCCGCACGAACGACAATGTCGTCGGCGTCCCGATCCTTCCAGTGTTCGCTGCGAAGGCCGGCGGCTTCTTCTTCGTGATCTTCGGTGTGATTGTCCTGATCGCCTCGCTCTTCACGATCAACCCGATCTGGAACTACGGTCCGTACGACCCCTCCCCCGTTTCGGCGGGTACGCAGCCGGACTGGTACATCGGATTCGCGGATGGCGCGCTGAGACTCATGCCGCCGGGGCTTGAGTTCGTGTGGCTCGGCCACACCTGGTCGTTCAACATCATCATCCCGGTGTTGGTCCTGGGGCTGTTCATCGTCACCGTCATGATCTACCCCTTCATCGAGGCCTGGATCACCGGCGACAAGCGTGAGCACCACATCGCCGAGCGTCCGCGCAACGCCCCGGTGCGTACCGCAATCGGTGCAGCCGGCGTCACGTTCTACTGCGTGCTCTGGGCGGCCGCCGGGTCCGACCTGATCGCAACCCACTTCCACCTCACCATCGAGGGTGTCACTCACACCCTGCAGGCCCTGGTGTTCGTCGGACCGGTCGTCGCCTACCAGCTCACCAAGCGGATCGCGATCGGCCTCCAGAAGAAGGACCGCGAGATGGCGCTTCACGGCTTCGAGTCCGGGCGTATCGTTCGCCTCCCCGGCGGCGAGTACGTCGAGGTGCACGAGCACCTGAGCGAGTACGAGCGCTGGAAGCTCGTGAGCTTCCAGGACTACAAGCCGCTCATGATCCGCCCGAACGCCAAGGGTCAGATCACCTTCGGTCAGCGCATCCGCGCGGGCTTCTCCCGCTGGTTCTTCGAGGACCGCATCTCGCCGATCACCCCGCGCGAGCTCGAGCAGTCCAAGGACCACCACTGATCTGACAACCGCGTAACAGTGGGGCCTCGGTCGAAAGGCCGGGGCCCACTGTTTGTTGCGGGTGCCGAACCCGCGGGTCCGGCGCTCACGTCACGCGGTCGTGAAGCCTCACCGAGTCGACCCCGTGCAGCACGCCACCGGACGAAAGGCGCGGGCACTGGCACGGACTGGCACACTGGCACGGGCGCACGGGCGCACGGGCGCACGGGCGCACGGACGCACGGACGCACGGACGCACGGACGAATCATTGCCTGGCAGCGAAGAGTGTCTAGTCGAAGACTTTCTTCAGGAAGTCGGCCGTGGACCGATAGTCGAGCCGCTCGTAGAACGCCGCACCGCGGGAGCTTGCGACCGTGAGCTGACGTGCGCCACGCTGACGGCACTCAGCCTCGACGGCATTGACCAGCAAGCTTCCAATGCCGTTGCTGCGAGCCTTCTCGTCTACAACGAGCTCTTGCAGCTCCGCGGATAGCCCGTTGGTGTACAGGGGGCGAACCAGGATCGTCAGCGCATAGCCGACGACAGCGTCACCACGCTCTGCAACGTAAAAGATCCTGTCGTCTTGCTCGCGTACAACGTCAATAAACGCCTCGTCAAAGGACGAGCGCTCTGGATTGAAACTCGACGCCAACTGCTCCAGCAGGCCGAAGATCGCGTCAGCGTCGCCAGCATTCGCGTGGCGGATGCTCACGCGATCAGTGTGCGAAGTTCCCGCGGTAGTACTCATAGACCCAACCCACAAGGGCAACCACGGCGAGGACGGCTCCGATGAAGCAGATCCAGAAGCCGACGGCGATCCCCAGGAAGAAGACGCCGACGCCAAAGCCCAGGCTCACGGGCCACCAACTCCACGGGCTGAAGAAGCCCTGCTCGGGGTCTCCGTCGTCGATGTCTCCATCGATCCTGTCTTCAGGAAGAATGTGAGACCCGAGACTCGAGCGCACACGCCCAAGATAGAACGCAATGAGTGCAAAAAGCACAGCACACAGTCCGAGTCCCAGCGTGCCAGCCCACTCCACTCTGTAGTGGAACGGGTCGAGCAGACTCCAGACCGTGTACTCGGTGGCTGCGGCGGCGAAGAAGGCGCACAGCACCCAGAAGACCCTGACACTAACAGTCATGAGCTACTTGACCTTTCCGTCATTGATCGCTCCCGCGAGAACCGGCAGGGCGACCTCGGGGTGGTTCAGGTCGAACGCCGGCGACTCCGAACGGATGCGCGGGATCGACGTGAAGTTGTGCCGTGGCGGCGGGCAGGACGTCGCCCACTCGAGCGAGCGTCCGTAGCCCCACGGGTCGTTCACGGTCACCTTGGGTGCCTTGCGGGCGGTGATGTACACGTTATAGACGAACGGGATCATCGAGATCGCCAGAATCATGGCGCCGATGGTCGACACCTGGTTGAGCCAGGTGAAGCCGTCCTCCGGCTGGTACGTGGCGTAACGACGCGGCATACCGATCACGCCAAGCCAGTGCTGCACGAGGAACGTGGTGTGGAAGCCGATGAACAGCAGCCAGAAGTGAATCTTGCCGAGGCTCTCGTTCAGCATCTTGCCCGTCCACTTTGGCCACCAGAAGTAGAAGCCACTGAACATGGCGAACACGACGGTGCCGAAGACGACGTAGTGGAAGTGCGCCACAACGAAGTAGGTGTCTGACACGTGGAAGTCGAGCGGCGGCGACGCCAGGATGACTCCAGTGAGTCCGCCGAAGGTGAACGTGACCAGGAAGCCGATGGCCCAGAGCATTGCGGCCTCGAAGGTGACAGACCCCCGCCACATCGTTCCCAGCCAGTTGAAGATCTTCACACCGGTGGGCACGGCGATCAACATCGTCATGAGCGAGAAGAATGGCAGGAGCACGGCGCCCGTGACGTACATGTGGTGAGCCCACACCGTCACAGACAGCGCAGCGATCGAGATCGTCGCGTAGACAAGGGTCTTGTAGCCGAAGACGGGCTTTCGACTGAAGACAGGGAACACCTCTGAAACGATGCCGAAGAACGGCAGCGCGATGATGTAGACCTCCGGATGCCCGAAGAACCAGAAGAGGTGTTGCCAGAGGATCGCACCACCGGCTTGAACGTTGTAGAGCTGCGACCCGAACACTCGATCGGAACCAAGCGCGAGCATCGCGGCAGCGAGCACAGGGAACGCCATCAGCACGAGGATCGAGGTGATGAGCGCGTTCCAGGTGAAGATCGACATCCGGAACATGGTCATGCCGGGTGCGCGCATCGTGATGATGGTCGTGATGAAGTTCACGGCACCGAGAATCGTGCCGAAACCACTCATGCCGAGGCCGAAGACCCAGAGGTTTCCACCGAGAGATGGCGAGAATGTCGTCGTCGACAATGGCACATAGGCGAACCACCCGAATGCGGCTGCACCCTGCGGGGTGAGGAAGCCACCGACGGCGATGAGGCTGCCGAAGCTGTAGAGCCAGTACGCGAACGCGTTCAGTCGCGGGAAGGCAACGTCAGGCGCACCGATCTGCAGCGGCATGATCACGTTGACGAAGCCGGCGAACAGCGGCGTCGCGAACATGAGCAGCATGATCGTGCCGTGCATCGTGAACAGCTGGTTGTACTGTTCCTTGGTCTGCAGCAGGTGCAGGCCTGGCTCGAAGAGCTGTGCCCGCATCACGAGGGCCATGACTCCACCGAGGAGGAAATAGATGAACGAGGTGATCAGGTACATGTACCCGATGGTCTTGTGGTCGGTGGAGGTGATCCAGCTGACCAGGATGTTTCCCTTGCGCCCGACCTTCGACTCACCGAAGTTCTGACCTGAACCGGTGCCGCCCACTGTGGGGCGGGTGGCTGTTGCTGTACTCATGTCGCGACCTACTCGTTGCTCTTGGGAGCTTTGTTGTCAGGCTGGTTCGAATTCGTGTCGTACTTCTGATCCAGAGCACCCGTGAAACCCTTGTCTGCCTGGCTCTGGATGTAGGCGTCATACTCCGCCTGCGGGACGACCTTCACCTCGAAGAGCATGAGCGAGTGGTAGTCACCACAGAGCTCAGCGCACTTTCCGGCATAGGTTCCCACCTTGGTCGGGGTGAAGTACATGTAGTTGTCTTTGCCCGGGATGTTGTCTTTCTTGTACAGGAAGTCGACGACCCAGAAGGAGTGCGCGACATCGCGGCTCTCCAGCTTGATCTCGACCGTCTTGTTCACGGGCAGGTACAGGGTGTTGAGCTTCGAGAAGTCGATCGACTTCTCCTTGTCGAGTTCCTGCGCCTGGATGCCGGCGGAGTACACGCCCTCCTTGGACGGTCCGACGTTGAGGTAGTTGAAGTCCCAGGCCCAGCGCTTGGCGTAGACCTCGATCTGGACATCCGGGTTCGCGGTCGGCTGCTCGATCGACGCCTGCTCCTTCGCCGTGAACGCAAAGAACCCGAGGATGAAGATGAGAGGCACGACCGTGTAGAAGATCTCGATCGGCATGTTGTAGCGAAGCTGCACCGGAAGACCGGTCTGCCCCTTGCGCCGACGGTAGACGACGATTGCCCAGATGATGAGACCCCACACCAAGACGCCGATGATCAGAAGGACGATCCAAGCGGTGACCCACAGGCCGGTGATCCCGTCGGTGTGATTGGTGACGCCGGGAGGGCCCGGCATGAAGCCTCTGAGTTGCTCCTGTGTGCAACCAGCCACTGTCGCAACCAGCAACACGGCAAGCGGGATGGTAGCCCATCGAAGACGACGGTAAGAACGCACCTGTGACCTCTCGGATGACACGGACTGTTACGAAACACAGTCTATTTGTTGACCCCAGCCTAGTCTCAGGACGCGCGTACTCAGACCGAAAACGGGCCAGAAGGCACAAAAAAGGGGAACCGCAATTGCGATTCCCCGATCTTGGCGCAGCGTTCGCGCGCTAGCTCTCAGTGAAAAGAGTCCCCGCAGGCGCAACTGCCGGTCGCATTCGGATTATCGATCGTGAATCCCTGCTTCTGGATGGTGTCCTCGAAGTCGATCGTCGCACCGTCGAGATACGGGATGCTCATCTTGTCCACGACGACCTCGACTCCACCGAAGTCCACGGTGGCATCGCCCTCGAGCAGGCGCTCGTCGAAGTACAACTGGTACACGAGGCCGGAGCATCCGCCCGGCTGCACCGCGACCCGCAGCCTGAGGTCGTCGCGCCCCTCCTGCGCGTACAGGGTACGCACCTTGTCCGCTGCTGCATCGCTGAGACCGACGCCGTGTGCGGCCTTGGCGGTCTCCAGTGTCGTCGTGTCTGTCATGGCCACTCCTCCAGATGTTTATCGACGGTGCCGGTGATCAACGGCCCACGTGCAATTCTCTGCTCAGTCTAGGCATGGTTGCGGAGAAAAACATCGAACGGGCGACGAGGTCACTCCCCGCGATCGCTCAGGCGTGCGAGAAGCACTGCCTCGGTCAGGATCGCCCGGCGGAACACGCCGAGGTGGAGCGACTCATTCGGGCTGTGTGCCCGCGAGTCAGGGTCCTCAACACCGGTGACCAGGATCTGGGCGCTCGGGAACAACTCGACGAGGTCCGCGATGAACGGGATCGAGCCGCCGATGCCCATCTCGATCGGGGAACGCTCCCAGCCCTCTTCCATCGCCGTCTCGACCTCGGCGACGGCCCAGCCGCTCGTGTCGACGAGGAAACCGTTGCCCTGGTCGACATCGCTGATCTCGATGCGCGCTCCGAACGGAGCGTGCTCGCGGAGGTGACGCTCGATCGCAGTGAACGCGTCGGCAGAGCTCTGGCCCGGCGCGATTCGAGCGCTGATCCGCACCGAGATGACCGGAGCAAGCGTATTCGAGGCATTCGCAACGCTCGGGGCGTCGATCCCCGTCACGGTGATCGCGGGCTGGGACCAGGTACGCCCCAGGATGCTTCCGGTGCCGATCGGCGTGACACCGTCGAGCATGCCGCTCTCCTCGCGCAGACGCTCCTCCGAGTACTCCGGAGTCTCACTCTCGTGGGCGACCAGTCCGTCCACGGCCACGGAGCCGTTCTCGTCATGCAGTGTCGCGAGCAGCGCGACCATCGCGAGCATGGCATCCGGGATCGCTCCCCCGAACATGCCGGAGTGCGAGGCGTGGTCGAGGGTGCGCACGGTGAGCTTGAAGGTCACGTTGCCGCGCAGCCCGACCGTGAGCGCAGGGGTGTCGATGTCCCAGTTGTCCGAGTCGGCGACGACGATCACGTCGGCCGCGAGCTGGTCGCGATGTTCCCTGAGGAAGTTCGTGAAGGAACGGGAGCCGAACTCCTCCTCCCCCTCGATGAACAGGGCAAGTCCGAGGTCGAAGTCCGGGCCCGCGGTCTGGACGAACGCGCGAATGGCCGCGAGATGCGTGACGACGCCAGCCTTGTCGTCTGCGGCGCCCCGCCCGTAGAGCCGGTCACCGCGCGCGGTCGGTTCGAACGGCAGGGACTCCCAGTCCGCCTCAGCACCAGGAGGCTGCACGTCGTGGTGGGCGTAGAGCAGAATCGTCGGCTTGCCGTTCTTCGCCGCGCGAGTGGCGAGCACCGCGGGCTGGCCGAGCACGGCGGGGCCGGTCGTGGAGGCCTGCGCACCGATCGGTGCGCGCGCGACGGTCACGTCGTCGAAGACGCCGAGGTCGCGCACCAGGCCAGCCACGGCATCCGCGCTCCGAGCGACATGGCTCGGATCGAACGCCTCCCACGACACCGAGGGGATGCGCACGAGACGCGACAGGTCCGCTACCGCCGTGGGAAATCCGGCCTGCACCGCGTCACGCAGTGCCTGAAGAAGAACCGGGTCGGTGTTTTGCGTTGAGGTCATGCAGGTAATCTTAAGCAATCAACTACTGCAAGGGATCACCGTGGCCAAGTCATCGTCGAAGAAGCCGGACGACTCTGTCGACTATGAATTGAATGCCGACAGCGTCACCGAGGGCAAGGGTCATCCGACCCCCACTCGCAAGGAGCGCGAGGCCGCCAACCAGCGGCCGCTGGTTCCCGGCAACCGCCGCGCGGGCAACAAGGCCGCTCGGGCACGCATGGCCGAGTCGCGTGAGCGGGCCAGGGTCGGCATGGCCAACGGCGAAGAGAAGTACCTCACCCCACGCGACAAGGGGCCTCAGCGCCGCTTCATCCGCGACTACGTTGACGCGCGCTTCAGCATCGGCGAGGTGATGATCCCGATCCTGTTCATCATCATCATCCTGAGCTTCATCGACAACCCGCTGTTCCAGATCATCTCCGTGTTTGCGCTCTGGGCGTTCTTCATCATCGCCGTGGTCGACTCCGTCGTGCTCGGCTTCATCGTCAATCGTAAGCTCGCCGCGAAGTATGGAGCGGACCGCGTTCAGCGGGGCAACCGCTGGTATGCGGCGATGCGCGCGATGCAGATGCGCCTCATGCGCCTGCCGAAGCCCCAGGTGAAGCGCGGCCACTTCCCCGCGTGATTCCCGCTCGCTCCGCGGTCGGTCAGGCTCTGCGCGCTGCCCTTCGCAGGCCGCGATTGATCTGCCAGGCCCAGAACGGGCCGAGATAGAGGAACGCCGTGTAGCCCTGCACGAGGGTTGCACCGTTGGCCAGACGTTCGGCGGCATCCGCCGCCGTGGCGATCCCACCGACGGAGATCACGCACAGCTCCTGCGGCACGACCGTGCGGATGAGCCTGAGCACGGCGAGGGACCTCTCGGCCAGCGGCGCACCGGACAGCCCACCCGCGCCGAAGCTCTCGACGACACTGGCCGGGGCGACGAGCCCGTCGCGCGCGATCGTGGTGTTTGTCGCGATGATGCCGTCAAGCCCGAGCGTCACGGCGAGCTGCGCGATCTCGACGATGTCGGCGTCCGCGAGGTCCGGTGAGATCTTCACGAGCACGGGAGTCTCCCCCGCGGCATCCCTCACCGCGGTCAACAGAGGTTCGAGCTTCTCAGTGGACTGCAGGCCACGCAGGCCCGGGGTGTTCGGGGAGCTCACGTTGACGGCGAGATAGTCGGCGGATGGCGCGAGCAGCCTCGTGCTCACGAGGTAGTCCTCGACGGCGTCAGCGACGTCCACGACCCGGCTCTTGCCGATGTTGACACCGATGATCGGGCGGCGCGTCCTGGTGACGAGCGACCGCAGGCGCGGAGCAGCATCCACGGCACCTCGGTTGTTGAACCCCATGCGGTTGATGACGGCGCGGTCCCTGACGAGCCGGAACAGCCTTGGGCGGTCGTTGCCCGGCTGGGCCCGAGCCGTGATCGTGCCAGCTTCGATGTGACCGAAGCCCAGTTGCCAGAGCCCCATAACGGCGTCCGCGTTCTTGTCAAAGCCCGCGGCGACGCCGAACGGTGACTCGAAGTGCAGGCCGAGCGTGTCGACTCCGAGCGAGGCGTGCGGGCGCGTCAGAAGCCGCACCAAGGTCCCGACGCCGAGTCGCGGCAGCCAGCGGATCACCAGGAATGCGAGGTGATGCGCGTTTTCAGGGTCGAGTTTGGACAGGAACAGGGAGAAAAGGATGCGATACATGCCGTAGCCAGAGTACTGGCACCGACGCCCCGATCGGTCTCGCCGGACTCAGCCCTCATCGTGCTGCGTTGCGGAGCCGTGCTCCACCCGGAGCTGCGTTATCGCGGTCTCGAAGTCCTCGAGCGAACTGAAGCCCTGGTAGACGCTCGCGAACCGGAGGTAGGCCACCTCATCGAGCTCACGAAGAGGGGCGAGGATCGCAAGACCGATGTCGTTCGCGTCGACCTGAGACGCACCGGTTGCCCTGATCGCCTCCTCGACCCGCTGGGCGAGCACCGCGAGATCCGCGTCGGTCACTGGCCGGCCCTGGCAGGCCTTGCGAACGCCCGAGACGATCTTCTCCCGGCTGAACGGCTCGATCACTCCGTTGCGCTTCTCGACATTCAGACTCGCGGTCTCGGTGGTGCTGAAGCGGCGCCCGCACTCCGGGCACTGGCGACGTCGGCGGATCGACAATCCGTCGTCGCTCGTGCGCGAGTCGATGACGCGAGAGTCGGGGTGCCGACAGAATGGGCAGAACATAGTGGATCAACGATACGACACCCGCGCCGTGATTCGCCGCAGGCCGCTACCGAGGAGTGAATCGCGCGGTGATCGCCGCGGCGTGGGCGGGGAGATCCTCCGCAGTGGCCAGGGCGACGATCCTCGCCTCGACCTCCGCGAGAGCGTCAAGGTCGTACCGGATCACCTGCTGGGAACGCAGGAAGGTGTATGCACCAAGACCTGCCGAGAAGCGCGCCTGTCCACCGGTCGGCAGCACGTGGTTGGACCCGGCGAGATAGTCGCCGAGGCTCACCGGGGAGCTGTTTCCGAGGAAGATCGCACCGGCGTTCTCGATGCGGGTGAGCACGGCATCCGGATCGACCGTCTGGATCTCCAGATGCTCTGCCCCGTAGGCGTTGCTGAAGGCGATCGCGGCATCCAGGTCGTCGACGAGGACGATTGCGGACTGCTGGCCGGAGAGTGCCTCCCCCACCCGCGCACCGTGCCTGGCCTCGGGTGCAAGCCCGGCGAGTTCCGCACGAACGCTCGTCGCGAGCTCGGCGGAATCGGTGACCAGAACGGCGGACGCCAATTCGTCGTGCTCCGCCTGGCTGATGAGATCGCTCGCGACGAGGAACGGGTCTGCGGTCGAGTCAGCGATCACCAGGATCTCGGTTGGGCCAGCCTCTGCGTCAATTCCGACCTGCCCGCGCACGAGCCGCTTCGCCGCAGCAACGAAGACATTGCCCGGTCCGGTGATGACCTGCACGGGGTCGAGCCCGATCGACGGAACACCATAGGCGAGCGCGCCGATCGCACCGGCGCCTCCCATCGCGTATACCTCGTCGATGCCGAGGAGTCCGGCCGCGCCGAGAATGGTCGGGTGGATCGAGCCACCGAAGTCCTTCTGGGCGGGCGAGGCGAGGGCAACGGATGCGACCCCGGCCACCTGCGCTGGCACGACGTTCATCACGACGCTCGAGGGATACACGGCCTTGCCGCCAGGAACATAGAAGCCGACGCGACGCACGGGACTCCAGCGCTGGATGACCTCGGCGCCCTTGCCGAGCGTCGTCACCGACGCCGTGGGGAGTTGCACGCTCGTGGCCTGGCGAACCCGATCGATTGCCTCTTCGAGGGCAGAACGCACCTCCGGCAGGAGACCGTCGACTGCCGCGGCAATCTCGGATGCCGCGATGCGGATGTGAGGGGGGCGCACGCCGTCGAGGCGAACGGCCTGCTCGACGAGGGCGGTCTCTCCGTGGCTGCGGACATCCGCAATCAGGCCGGAGGCGATCTCGGTGGCTGCTGCGACATCCGTCTGTGCCCGCGGCACCAGGGCGAGAAGCTCCGCGCGAGTAGGCTTGAGTCCTCGAAGGTCAATGGTCTGGATCATGGCGTTTCAACCTTAGTTGTTGGAACACGACCCGCTCGAAACCGCGGCAGGTTGTCCGCATCCGGACACCCTCCGAGACACCAAGAAAGCTGAACGCAGGCATGAACGCAGCACCACCCGAGTCGCCCCGGAACGAGCCAGAGCTTGAGCCGGACGGATTGGCCGCGTTCAAGCAGGTGTTCCGTCGCCACGCGGCCGGTGTCGTCGCGATCACCGCCCGCACCCCGGACGGCAGGCCCGTCGGCTTCACGGCAACCTCCCTGGCATCTCTCGCGGCCGTCCCTCCGCTCGCGACATTCAACATGGCGCGCGTCGCCAGCGCCTGGCCCGCAATCGAGAACACCGATTACGTGCTGATCCAGACGCTCGGTGCACGCAATCGCGGCCTCGCGGACAAGCTCTCGGGCGACCACGACGAGCGATTCGTCGGGGACCACTGGGCCCCGGGCCCTCACGGGCTCCCGATGCTCAACGGAGTCACGGCGTGGATGCTCGGGCACATCATCGAGAGGCATAACGTCGCCGCCAACGCGGTCATCGTCGTGCAGATCGAGGCTGGCGGGGTCGGAGAGCCGGACGAGGCGCTGCTGTACCACGAGCGCACCTACCGTACGCCGGGCGACGTGCTCTGAGCGCGCCTGGCCGATGGGGCCTTCAGCCCAGGCAGGCCGGCCCGAGCAGAGACTTGAGCTCTCCGTAGAGGTCTGCGCTCACGGTCACCGGGTACGGGATCTCGAACATCCGCGCAGACTCGCCCCTGATCAGCTTGAGTCGCACCTCGGTGTCACCGGAGTGCCGGATCAGGACGTCGTTGAGCGAGCTGACGACATCGGTGGTCGCGCGCAGCTCCGGCATCGAGATCATGAGCGGACCCGAACCGAGGCTCTGGCCGATGTCCGGGGTGAACATGCTCACGGCGTGCAGGTTCATGCCGTCGTCGCGAACGCTGACACGACCACGCACCACGACCACGGAGTCGTTGCTGAGCGCCGGGGAGAACTCCTGGTAGGTCTTTCCCATGAACATGATCGTGATCTCCGCACCGAAATCTTCGACCGTGATCATGCCGTAGGGGTTACCGGACGTGCGCGCGATCCGATGCTGCACGCTCGTGATCAGCCCGGCAATCGTGACGGTTTCTCCGTCGCCCGCGACATCGCCGTCGAGTAGGTCAGAGATCGAGGTACTCGCGTGCTTGAGGAGCTGTGTCTCGAGACCGGCCAGCGGGTGGTCGGAGACATAGAGCCCCAGCATCTCGCGTTCGAAGGCGAGCTTGTCGCGCTTTGCCCATTCCGGTCGCTCCGGAATCTTCTCGTTCTCCTCCTCGAACTCGAAGATCCCGCCGAACAGGTCGACCTGGCCGTTGGCCTCGTTGCGCTTGATGCTCACCGCGGACTCGACGGCGTCTTCGTGGATCTCGAGCAGGGCGCGTCTCGTGCCCTCCATCTGGTCGAAGGCACCCGCCTTGATGAGCGATTCGATCGTGCGTTTGTTGGCGACCTGAATGGGCACCTTGCGCAGGAAGTCGTGGAATGACGAGAAGCGGCCCTTGTCTTCCCGGCTCACCCTGATCGCCTCGACCACGTTTGCGCCGACGTTACGGATGGCGCCGAGGCCGAAGCGGATGTCCCCGGCGACGGCCGTGAAGTCGCCGCTGGACTCGTTGACATCCGGTGGCAGCACGTGGATGCCCATCCTCCTGCACTCGCTCAGGTACATCGCGAGCTTGTCCTTGGAGTCGCCCACGCTTGTCAGGAGCGCCGCCATGTACTCCGCCGGATAATTGGCCTTGAGGTAGGCCGTCCAATAGCTGAGAACGCCGTAGCCCGCGCTGTGCGCCTTGTTGAACGCGTAGCCGGCGAACGGCATGAGAGTGTCCCACAGCACCTTGACGGCCTCGGCGCTGTAACCGTTCTTCGTCATTCCCGCATCGAAGTCTGCGTACTGCTTGTCGAGCTCTGACTTCTTCTTCTTGCCCATCGCACGCCGAAGAACATCGGCCTGGCCGAGGGTGAACCCGGCGACCTTCTGCGCGACGGACATGACCTGCTCCTGGTACACGATCAGGCCGTAGGTGATCCCCAGACTCTCGCGCAGGGGCTCTTCGAGCTCGGGATGAATGGCCTCGATCTTCTGCAGGCCGTTCTTGCGCAGGGCGTAGTTGGTGTGCGAGTTCATGCCCATGGGCCCCGGCCGGTAGAGGGCGATGACGGCCGAGATGTCTTCGAAGTTGGTGGGCTTGAGTTGACGGAGCAGCGCCCGCATGGCGCCACCATCCAGCTGGAACACCCCGAGGGTGTCTCCGCGAGCGAGCAGGTCATAGGTCTTCTGGTCCGCATCGAGGTCGAGGTCTTCGATCACGAGCGGGGTGCCGGTGTTCTTCTCGATCATCCGGAGTGCGTCTTCGATGATGGTCAGGTTGCGCAGCCCCAGGAAGTCCATCTTGATGAGCCCGAGGGACTCGAGCGGCGGCTGGTCGAACTGCGTGATGATCGCGCCGTCGTCCTCACGCTTCATGATGGGAAGCACATCGATCAAGGGCTCTGCGGACATGATCACGCCCGCGGCGTGCACGCCCCACTGGCGCTTGAGGTTCTCGATGCCGAGAGCGGTGTCGAAGACCTTGGCCGCCTCCTGGTCTGTCTCGAGCACGGCGCGGAAGTCACTCGCCTCCTTGTAGCGAGGAGCCTCCTTGTTGAGGATGTCGCCCAGCGAGATGTCCTTGCCCATGATGGCCGGCGGCATCGCCTTGGTGAGCTTCTCCCCCACCGAATACGGCATGCCGAGCACGCGCGCGGAGTCCTTCAGTGCCTGCTTCGCCTTGATCGTTCCGTAGGTGACGATCTGGGCGACCCGGTCATCGCCGTACTTGTCCGTGACATACCGGATGACCTCGGGGCGCCGATGGTCGTCGAAGTCTACGTCGATATCCGGCATCGACACGCGCTCCGGGTTGAGGAAGCGCTCGAAGATTAGACCGTGCGCGAGCGGGTCGAGTTCGGTGATGCCCATCGCGTAGGCAACCATGGAGCCCGCGGCGGACCCTCGCCCGGGCCCGACCCGGATGCCCTGGCTCTTCGCCCAGGTGATGAAGTCGGCGACGACGAGGAAGTAGCCGGGGAAGCCCATCTGCTTGATGACGTCGACCTCGTACTGGGCCTGCGCGAGGTGGGCCTCGGAGGGCGCGTTGTTGAACCGATGCAGCATCCCGGCGGCCACGGCCTTCTCGAACCAGGTCGCCTCCGTCTCGCCCTCGGGAACAGGGAACCGCGGCATGAGGTCGCGGTGCTCGAAGTTGACGTCGCACCGCTCCGCGATCAGCAGGGTGTTGTCGCAGGCCTCCGGGTGGTCGGGGAACAGCCTGCGCATCTCCGAGGCCGACTTGAGGTAGAACTCGTTTGAGTCGAACTTGAAGCGGTTGGGGTCATCCAGGGTCGAGGCTGACTGCACGCAGAGCAGGGCGGCGTGCGCCGTTGCATCGTGAGCGTGCGTGTAGTGGAGGTCGTTGGTGGCCACGAGCGGCAGCCCGAGGTCCTTGGCCAGGGCCAGGAGTTCCGTGGTGGTGCGGCGCTCGATCTCGATGCCGTGGTCCATGATCTCGGCGTAGAAATTACCCTCGCCGAAGATGTCGCGGAAGTCTGCTGCGGCCTGTCTGGCCTCTTTGTACTGGCCGAGACGGAGCCTCGTCTGCACCTCGCCACCGACGCACCCTGTGGTCGCGATGATCCCCTTCGCGTACTGGCTGAGCAGCTCCCGGTCCATGCGGGGCTTGAAGTAGAAACCCTCGATCGAGGCGAGCGAGGAGAGCCGGAAAAGGTTGTGCATCCCCTCGTTGTTCTCGGACAGCATCGTCATGTGGGTGTAGGCACCCGAACCACCGACGTCGTCCTGGTTCTGTGAACCCCCACCCCAGCGCACGCGGGTCTTGTCCTGCCTCGCGGTGCCCGGCGTGATGTAGGCCTCGGTACCGATGATCGGCTTGATGCCGGCGGCCGTGGCCTGCTTCCAGAAGTCGTACGCCCCGAACATGTTGCCGTGGTCGGTGACCGCGAGTGCAGGCATCTTCTGCTCAGCGGCGGCGGCCGTCAGTGGCGTTACTCGTGCCGCGCCGTCCAGCATCGAATACTCACTGTGAACGTGCAGATGCACGAACGAATCATCGCTGGCTGGCACAACATCTCCGACTGAGGGGCTTTGATGAAAAGCTTATGCCAGCGCCTTCGAGGAGGCTCACTCGGCACGCAGGATGTCGATGGCGTTCTGGAGATCGCGCGGATATTTGGTCGTGAAGACCACCGCTTCGCCGCTCCCCGGGTGCCGGAGCCCAAGCCGAACCGCGTGAAGCCACTGTCGCTCGAGACCGAGCCTGGCCGAAATGGTCGGATCTGCGCCGTACATCGCGTCACCGACGCAGGGATGCCTCTGCGCGGCCATGTGAACGCGGATCTGATGGGTTCGCCCCGTCTCGAGCTGCACCTGCAGGAGCGACGCGCTGCGAAACGCCTCGAGCGTCTCATAGTGGGTGACGGACGGCTTGCCCCCTGCCACGACACCGAACTTCCAGCTCGATCCCGGGTGCCGACCTATTGGAGCATCGATCGTTCCCGCGAGCGGGTCCGGGTGCCCCTGGACGATGGCGTGATAGATCTTCTCGACCTCGTGGTCGTGAAATTGTCGCTTGAGCTCGGTGTACGCGCGTTCGCTCTTGGCGACGACCATGAGCCCACTGGTTCCGGCGTCGAGCCTGTGCACGATGCCCGCACGCTCGGCGGCTCCGGATGTCGACACCCGAAAGCCCGCGCCGGCCAGCGCACCGAGCACGGTCGGTCCGGTCCAGCCGATCGAGGGATGCGCCGCCATTCCGACGGGCTTGTCGATCACGATGATGTCGTCATCGTCGTGCACGACGGTGAAGTCCGGTACGAGCATGGGAACGATGGCCGGTGGCTGTTTCGGCTCCCAGGTCACCTCGAGCCAGCTGTCTGCACGAAGCCGCTCGGACTTGCCCAACACGACCCCATCGGCGGTCACCCCGCCGCTCTCGGCGACCTCGGCTGCGAAGGTGCGCGAAAAACCGAGGAGCTTGGCCAGGGCCGCGTCAACACGCTCGCCAGCGAGCCCCTCTGGAACGGGAAGGCTTCGGGAATCCACGCGGCTACCCGCGCCCCTGCGTCCCGTCTTCCGACGGCTCTGCTTTGTCTCCGCTCGTGACGGGAACCATGTGCATGACCCGGCGTCCGTCGAGGTTGGTTCCGCGAAGCGTGAGGATGATGAACAGTCCCATACTCGCGACAATGAACGAGTCAGCGATGTTGAAGATCGCGGGGAATCCGTAGACCTGGATGAAATCCACGACGTGTCCGAGGCCGAAACCGGGCTCCCGGAAAAGGCGATCGGTGAGGTTGCCGACCGTGCCGCCGAGCAGCATCCCGAACAGCACGGCCCACGAGAAGGCGCGGATACGCCGCGCGAACACGAGGATGAACACCGTGACCGCCGCAGCCGCAATCGAGAAGATCCAGGTCGAGCCGGTCGCGAGTGAGAATGCGGCACCGGAGTTCTTGACAAAGTGGAACTGGAGGAGCTGGCCGACCACCTCGACCTGGCTACCCTCAACCATGTTCTTGACGATCAGGAACTTGGCGAGCTGGTCGAAGCCGTAGACCACCAGGGCGACGAGAACGAGGACGACGAGTGCCCTCACGCTCACCTTTTTGCGGGGCTTTCGGGTGTCTGCGCCCTGCGCATCCGAGGCCGGGATGTCTGCATTCTGGGCGCTCACCGTACTGGCTCGGGGCTTATGCTCCGGCTCGGTTGCCGCCAAAGTCAGTTGCCGCCAAAGCCCTGGAAGCTCGTGGGAGGAGTCGCGCCTACTGCACCGAAGCCCGCGGGCTCCTGGGCCTCAGGCTGCTGGGCGCCGCCGACGGAGTTCGAGGAGTCGAGTTCACGAAGCTGGCCCTCGATGTAGCTCTTGAGCTTCTGGCGGTACTCGCGCTCGAAGTCGCGCAACTGCTCGATGTTGCTCTCGAGCTGCGTGCGCTCCTGCTCGAGCTGGGTGCGCTCCTGGTCGAGTGCAGCGATCTGCGTGCGCTGGGTGGCTTCCGCTTCGCCGACGATCCGCGCCGCGGTGGCGTGGCCCTCCGCGATGAGTGCATCGCGCTTCTCGATGCCCTCACGCACGTGCTCCTCGTGCAGACGCCGTGCGAGCTGCAGGAGGTTGTTCGTGTTGTTGGGGTCGAGGCTGGGGTCGGTCGTTGGAGTCGAATAGCTGGGCGTCGGAACCACGGGAGCCGGGGCGGAGACTGGAGCCGCGGACTGCGGCTGCTCACCGAAAACGGGAGCCTGAGCGGAAGCCTGCGCTGGCGCCTGCGTCGCGCTGCGCTGCAGTTCGTTGATGCGAGACTCACCCGCGATGAGACGCTGGCGGAGTTCCTCGTTCTCCTGGTTGAGGCGCCGCAGTTCGACGACGACCTCGTCGAGGAAGTCATCGACCTCATCCTGGTCGTAGCCCTCGCGGAACTTCGTCGGCTGGAACCGCTTGTTGACCACATCTTCAGGCGTCAAGGCCATGGGAATCACCTCAAAAAACATCTAGGAACGTCGCAAATGACGTTCATCCAACGCTAGCAAATAACGCGACACCCGGCATGCGAATGTTGTCGCCAGCCGCGCCACCGTACAAGAGTACACAGACTCCCTGTTAGCGAAATGCCATCGCAAGGTACAGGAGCACGATCACCACGAGCATCACGGCACTCCACGCGAAGTCCAGGGCGATGCCACCGAGCCTCAGTGGCGGCAACACCCGCCGGACGAGCTTGATTGGTGGATCGGTGATAGCGAAGACGAACTCGGCGAGCACCAACCCGAATCCGCTCGGACGCCAGTACCGGGCGAAGCCGCGCACGAGGTCCAGAATGAACCTCGCCCACATGGCGAGGAAGTACAGGAGCAACAGGAAGTAGAGAATCGTCGCGACAAGCGACACCGCATTCACAGGGACGCGGTCTCAGGACGGAGTGTTCGTCGCACGAGCCTCAGGCCTGCGCGAAGAACGACGCGTCGACATCCGGCTCAACCTCTGCCTGGTCTCCGCTCACCGCGACGTGCGCGGGCGAGAGCAGGAACACCTTGCTCGTGACACGCTCGATCTTCCCGTACAGTCCCAGCGACAGCCCGCTGGCGAAGTCGACCAGACGGCGCGCCTCCGGCTCGCTCATCTGGGAGAGGTTGATGATCACCGGGATGCCCTCGCGGAAGCTCTCTGCAATCACCTGGGCGTCCTTGTACTGGCGCGGGTGCACCGTGAGGATCTCGTTCATCTCAACCGGGGCAACATTCCTCGTCGTCGTGGGGCGGCGCAGCGGCGTGACGGGCGCGCGGGTTGCCGAGGCCTGAGGTGCGGCCTGATGAGCGGTCGGAGCCGCCTGCACGGAGGGTGCAGCCTCCTCGTAGTCAAGCTCCTCGTCCGCGAGGCCCAGATAGACCATTGTCTTGCGCAGCGGGTTAGCCATGTCTTTGCCTCCTGTGATGATGCTCTTGGTTCGAGATTAACCGCCAGGTGGGCGGTTTCCCGTGATTGCCGTGCCAATCCTGAGGTGTGTCGCGCCCTCCGCAATCGCCTCTGGAAAGTCTGCGGACATACCCGCGGAGATGAATTTCGCTGCGGGGGCGAGCGCCCGGATTCGTTCTGATGCGGCCCGCACCCGGGCGAACGCCCTGCGAGGCTCCTCGTCGATCGGAGCAACGGCCATCACGCCCTGAAGGTCGAGACCCTGCGTGGCCAGAACGAACTCCACCATCCGTTCAAGCTCAGAGTCTGCGACGCCACCGCGGTGCGGGTCGTCGGTCAGGTTGAGCTGGACGAAGCACTGGAGCGCGTCATCGTCTGAGGCGAGCGCCTCCACGAGCGATGGACGATCGATCGAGTGGATGACGCTGGCGTACGCCCGCGCCTGCCTCGCCTTCTTGCTCTGCAGCTGCCCGACGAAGTGCCAGCGCAACTCGAGATCCGCGGTGGCCTGCGCCTTCTCCCGCGCCTCCTGATGGCGATTCTCACCGAAGTCCCTCACGCCCAGCGCATGCAGCTGCCGCACTAGTTCGGCGGGATGGAACTTGGTCACGACGATCGTTGTGACTTCCGACGGGTCGCGGCCAGCGCCCCGGCAGGCGTCGGCGACCGAATCGCGAACCGCGTCGAGTCGCGAGCCCAGCAGGGTCGCCGGATCGTCTTCGTTCGTCATCGTCTCGACCCGACGGGATTACTTCAGGAAGTCCGGGACATCCAGATCGTCGTCATCATCATCGAAGACGGGGTCATTGTGAGGCGCGGGCAGCTCCGGTTCGCCCTGCCAGAGCGAGCCCGTGCTGGCCCCGACCAAGTCGTCGTCGTCCCGATCGGTCGCCTCTGTCGCGCGAGCGGCCCCTGCATCGTCGCCCGCTTCGACGAAAGTGGAGCGATGCCCGACCTTCTTGGTCACCGGCTCGCCGCCATCGAAGCCCGCCGCGATAACAGTGACGCGGACCTCGTCCCCCAGCGTGTCATCGATGACCGCACCGAAGATGATGTTCGCCTCGGGGTGCACGGCCTCCTGAACGAGCCTGGCAGCATCGTTGATCTCGAAGATGCCCAGGTTCGATCCGCCCTGGATCGACAGGAGTACTCCGTGAGCGCCGTCGATGCTGGCCTCGAGCAGTGGCGACGCCACCGCGAGTTCCGCTGCCTTGATCGCGCGGTCGGCGCCACGAGATGATCCGATACCCATGAGCGCGGAGCCCGCCCCCTGCATGACGGACTTGACATCGGCGAAGTCGAGGTTGATGAGGCCAGGGGTCGTGATGAGGTCCGTGATCCCCTGCACGCCGGCGAGCAACACCTGGTCTGCGGTCGCGAAGGCCTCAAGGAAGCTGATGCCGCGGTCGCTGATCTCGAGCAGCCTGTCGTTGGGCACCACGATGAGGGTGTCGACCTCGCTCTTGAGCGCGGTCACACCGGTTTCGGCCTGGGCCGCGCGGCGCTTGCCCTCGAACCCGAATGGCCGAGTGACGACACCGATGGTCAGCGCACCGATCGACTTGGCGATTCGCGCGACGACCGGGGCACCGCCCGTGCCCGTTCCGCCGCCCTCCCCTGCGGTGACGAAGACCATGTCGGCCCCGGCGAGCGCTTCCTCGATCTCTTCGGCGTGGTCCTCTGCCGCGCGTCTGCCCACCTCTGGGTCAGCGCCAGCACCGAGCCCTCGGGTGATCTCGCGGCCGACGTCGAGCTTGACGTCGGCGTCGCTCATGAGCAGGGCCTGGGCGTCCGTGTTGATGGCGATGAACTCCACACCGCGCAGTCCGAGTTCGATCATGCGATTGACGGCGTTGACGCCGCCCCCGCCGATGCCGACGACCTTGATCACGGCGAGGTAGTTCTGGTTTGATGTCACGTCCGGCCTCCGACGGGGAACATTAAACCTCTGCTAGAGGCTTAAAGTTATGCTCAGTATAGCTTTACAGTCACGAAGCTAAGCGCGCGACCTTCGAGGCGGCAGCAAGGGGGCCAGCGTGTCGCAAACTGTCAGGCCACTGGCAGAGATTTTTTTAGCCGCTACGCACGACGGCGCTGTTGGGCGCGGAGACGTCGTACTCGACCACGGAGTTGGCATTCTGGTGGGAGATCAGGTCGGCGAGCACTCGCGCCTTCACGGCAGATCGCTCGGCACTGCCCCACACCACGCGCTGCCCGACCCCGTCGAGCACGAGCGTCACGTCGTCTTTCGTCCGCGCGCTGATCGTGTCGACTTTCGAGGACACGCTTGCGGGAAGCGCGAGCAGCACGGATACCGCGGCCTTGAACGCTGTACTCGTGGTTGTGGATGAACCCGAGTCGATGATCGGAAGCTTCGGCGGGCGCTCCGTCGCGTGCGAGAGCGTCACCCCGGCAGCATCGACCACCGTATAGCCGCCTGCCCTGGCAATGACCCCGAGAGGCGTGCGCTCCACGATGTGGATGATGAGGGTGTTCGGTGGCACCGTTTCGGTCACGTAGCTTCGGATGAGCGGGAACTTCCCGAGGTCCGTCTTGATCTTGTCGAAGTCGACGAGCGCGAGCGGGGTTCCGATCTGGCCGGCCAACGCGGATCGAATCTCGGCGGCGCTCACGCTCGACGCACCCTCAATCTTCAGCGTCTTCAACGCCAGGAGCGGCGAATAGACCGCGACGGTCACGAGCAGGCAGAGGACGACCAGCGCACCGGCCGCGCTGAGCCAGCCCGCCCTGCGATGCCGACTTCGCCTGGTAAACCTGCGGACTTCGCCGCGCTCATAGCGACGCCTGAGTCTGGCGGCCTTTCTGGCCTCGGAGCGCGCGGGTGCAGTCGGCTTGGGTTCGGATCGCTCTGCGGGGCGCGACCGGGGCGTCCTGGCGGGTTTTGTCGCGGGTTTCGCCGAGGCCGCCGGCGCGAGTTCAGGTGCGGACTTCGTGGCTCGCCCAGCGCGCTCCCGGCGCGGCTTACGCGGCGCACTCGGGCGGCCGGCGTTCGGAGTCGCTGGCACCTCGGGGGTGCGCGGCGGGTGCTGGTCGAATCCTTCCGGTCTCTTCATCGTGCGCCCGCTTATCCCTCGACGCTGCCGTGGGTGCGCTGTAGTTCTTCGATGAGCGCGGGGACGAGCCGATACACGTCTCCCCCACCCATCGAGATCACGAAGTCGCCGGGACGCGCGATGGCCGCGGCGAGTTCAACGGCGCGCTGCCAGTCCTCGACGTACTCGACCCTGCCGCGATCCGCGAAGCGAGACGCGATGAGCTCTCCCGTGACGCCGGGCTCCGGGTCTTCCCGCGCACCGTAGATCGGCACGATGACGGTGTGATCTGCGAGGCTCTCGAAGGTCTCGGCGAAATCTGCCGCGAGCATCCTGGTCCTGCTGTAGAGATGCGGTTGGAAGATCGGGATGAGCCTGCCCTCCCCGACGACGTCGCGCGCACCAGAAAGCGCTGCACGAATCTCGGTGGGGTGGTGGGCGAAGTCGTCGAAGACCTTGACCCCGCCGACGTCGCCGCGCAGCTCGAATCGACGCTCCGTGCCGTCGAACTGGGCGATCGCATCGATGGCGGCCTGCGGTTCGATTCCGAGCCCCACGAGCACACCGAACGCTCCGGCGGCATTGAGCGCGTTGTGGAGCCCGGCGACCCTGAGTGTCGCGCTGTAGTCCTCACCCTGGTACGCGAGGGAGAACGACACCGTCTGTGCGCCTCGCACGGAGTGCAACCGCACATCCGCGGTCTCCGCCTGCCCGAAGGTCGTCACACTCTTCGCGCGCAGCCTGGACGTGATACTCACGGATCTCGGGTCGTCGCTCGAGATCACCACCCGCTCCTTCGCCTTTTCGGCGAAGCTGATGAACGCATCCTCGAAGGCGTCCTCCGTGCCGTAGTGGTCCAGGTGATCCGGGTCGACATTGGTTATCAGCACGATGGCAGAGGAATACAGCAGGAACGAACCGTCTGACTCGTCTGCCTCCACCACGAACAGGTCGTCGGCCCCCGGGGCTGCGCTGACCCCGAGCGAGCGGATCACTCCCCCGTTGACAAAACTCGGGTCGAGACCCAGCACGCGAAGTGCCGTCACGATCATCGCCGTCGAGGTCGTCTTGCCGTGCGCTCCCGCGACGGCAACGAGCCTGTGCCTTCCCGTGAGCCAGGCGAGGGCGCGTGCGCGATGCACAGCGGGGATGCCCGCGTTCTTCGCGGCAACATACTCGGGGTTGTCCTCGGCGATCGCGCCGGTCACGACGAGGGTGTCCGCGCCGACGATATTGGCCGCAGCGTGCCCGATCGCGATCGTGGCGCCTCTGGCCCGCAGCGCGTGCACTGTCGACGTGTCTCGGATGTCCGATCCGGTCACCGTGAACCCCGCGGCCAGGAAGAGCTGGGCTATGCCGCTCATTCCCGCGCCACCAATGCCGACGAAGTGAACGGCACCGGGGTTGTCCGGCATGAACTGGGTGAAATCGGACTTGATCATCGGAGCTAATGTACCCGTCCGGCGAGGGCATCCCCGACGAGGGCAACAGTGCGATCCGCACCGTCGAGCACGCCGATTGACCTGGCCTTCTCGCTCATTCGACCACGCTCCTCGCGGTCGCCCAGGAGCGGCATCAACTCTGCCGTCACCCAGCCCGGAGTGAACTGCGCATTCTCGACGAGCCTCGCTGCCCCGGCGCGCACGGCCTCGGCCGCATTGAGCTTCTGCTCTCCGTTGCCGAACGCGAGCGGCACGTAGACCGCGGGGATGGCAAGAGCGGTCAATTCGCTCACCGTGGCCGACCCGGCACGGGAGAGTGCGAGGTCGGTGGCCGCGAGGGCGAGGTCCATCCGGTCACAATATGCCAGGAGAAGATAGTGAGACAGCTCCGGCACCTCGAGGTCGAACCGCTCCCCCGCAATGTGCAGCACCTGCCATCCCGCGGCGACGATGTCTGCCGCGGCCGCGAGAACGGTCTCGTTCAGGTGCTTGGCGCCCTGTGATCCACCGGTGACGAGCAGCGTCGGCCTGGAGTCGTCCAGCCCGAAGAACGCGAATGCCTCTGCCCTCCTGCTCGCACGATCGAGCCGCTCGATTTCCCGGCGCAGTGGCATCCCGACGAAGCGCGCGTGCCGAAGCGGAGTACCCCGAAACGCGACGCCGACATAGCGGCTGAGCCTGCTGCCCAGTCGATTGGCGATCCCGGGCTTGGCGTTGGCCTCGTGGATGACGAGAGGAAGGTGCTCCCGCCTGGCGGCAACGTAGGCGGGCGCGGACACATACCCGCCGAAGCCCACGACGACCTCGATGTCACGCTCGCGGATGATGGCCCGGATGCGCGCGACCGACCGCAGGAACTCGCGTGGAAAACGCACCGCGGCTCCGTTCGGGCGTCGCGGAAACGGCAACTTCGGCACCACCACGAGGTCGTAGCCGCGCTGTGGGACGAGCCGGGACTCCAGGCCCTCGGTGGTGCCGAGGACACTCACGACGGCATCGGGCTCGCGTTCCATGATCCGGTCGGCAACCGCCAGCAGCGGGTTCACGTGTCCGGCCGTACCCCCACCGGCGAGCAGGTATCGGGTCATCGTCGCTTGTCGATGGAGTCAGCGGGATGTCGCGCGAAGGAGAGCACGATGCCGATGGCGAACAGGGTTGTCACGAGGGCAGACCCACCCGCCGAGATCAGTGGTAATGGCACTCCCAGGACGGGCAGGATACCGAGCACCACCGCGATGTTGACGAACGCCTGCCCGATGACCCACACCATGACGGCGCTGATCGCGATCTTGACGAAGGGGTCTGAGTTCGCCCTCATGATCCGCACGAAGGAGATCGCGATGACGATGAAGAGCAGGAGAACGACGATGGCCCCGAGGAGACCGAGTTCCTCGCCGATGATGGCGAAGATGAAGTCATTGTCCGCTTCGGGCAGCCACGACCACTTCGCCTTCGAGTTGCCGAGGCCCACGCCGAAGATCCCACCGGACGCCAGCGCCCACCACCCGTGCACGGTCTGCCAGCAGGTCGTGGAGTAGTTGTCGCTCGATGCGCACCCGGTGAGGAAGGCGTGGATGCGATCTTGGCGAGAGTTGGTGCCAAACGCGAATACCAGCACGCCCATGGCGGCGACCAGCATGGGGATGAGAAGGATGCGCAATCGCACGCCGGCAAAGAAGGCCGTGCCCGCCACGATCGCGCCGAGGATAATGGTCGTGCCGAGGTCACCGCCGATGAGCACCAATAGCAGCGCTGTGCCGGCAACGGGCAGGAGCGGCATCGCGATCTCGCGCCAGTCACTGAGGGCATGTTGTTTCTTTGACAGTATCAGCGCCAGCCACAGGACGAGTGCGACCTTCGCGACCTCGGACGGCTGGGCATTGAACCAGCCGATCGAAATCCAGTTCTTGTTTCCACCGCGCGAGACGCCGAGCGGGGTTGCGACGACGAGGAACTGCAGCGCGACGGCGATGATCATCGCCGTCCCGGCCCACCTCTTCCAGAACGCGACCGGCACTCTCGACGCGAGGAGCATGAGCGGGATCCCGAGCATCGCGAAGATGCCCTGGCGGATGAATCCGGTGAAGAAGTCGTCGTTCGCCTTGTAGGACTCAACCGACGAGGAGGACAGCACCATCACGAGCCCGAAGATGACCAGGAACAGTGTCGCTCCGAGAAGGAGGAAATAGTTGCCGGTCTCCGAGGCGAAGATCTTCCTGACTGCAACGACGGCCGCGGCAGGGCGAACGCGTTCTTCGCGCCGACCCTCGTTATCGGCCGGATCCCTGCGGGCGCGCGGTGGGCTTGTCGTCATCCGACTGATCTCCCAACAACTCGTGCACCGCAGCGGTGAACCGGTTTCCCCGATCGGCATAATTGCTGAACTGGTCCATTGATGCGGCCGCCGGGGCGAGTAGCACGACATCCCCGCCCTGTGCGACCGCAGCCGACAACCTCACGGCCGCTGGCATTACCTCCTCAGTCTCGGTCGTAACGACCTCGAAGACCGGGAGTTCAGGCGCGTGTCGCGCGAAAGCTTCAAGCAGCGGTTGACGGTCCTCGCCGATGATGACGGCGGCGCGCAGTCGTCCCAGTTGTGCGGCGACGAGACCGTCGACATCAACGCCCTTGAAGAGCCCTCCCACGATCCAGACGACCGGGTCGAACGAGGTCAGTGCCGCGGTCGCCGCGTGTGGATTGGTGGCCTTCGAGTCGTTGAACCAGCGAACGCCGTCCTTCGATCCGACGAGCTCCGTGCGGTGGTGGTCGAGTCGGAATTCGCGCAGCGCCTCACGGATGACCTCGGGCTCGACGCCGCAGGAGCGAGCGAGGGCGGATGCCGCGAGCACGTTCGCAACCATGTGGGGCGACCCGAGACCCGTGGCAGCGAGTTCCGCAACGGTGGTGAGCTCGAGCGCCGAGTGATGCCGGTCGTCGTGGAAGGCGCGGTCGACCAGGATGCCGTCGACGATGCCGAGATCGCTCAGGCCGGGAACGCCGCGCGTGAACCCCACCGCCCGGCATCCCTCGATGACATCGGCCTCCTCGACCATCTCGAGCGTCACCGCGTCTTCCTCATTGAAGATGCACGCCGCACGGGTGGCGCGATACACGGTCGCCTTGGCCTCGCGGTAGGCCCGCGCGGAGCCATGCCAGTCGAGGTGGTCATCCGCGATGTTCAGGCACACGCTCGAGTGCGGCGAGAGGCTCTTCGCGTAGTGGAGCTGAAAACTCGACAGTTCGACGACGAGCACGTCGAAGCCCGTTGGGTCGCGGATGGCATCGAGCACGGGTACGCCGACGTTGCCGCAGGCCACCACGCGACGGCCTGCCGCGGCAAGCATCGCGGTCGTGAGCTGCACGGTCGTGGTCTTGCCGTTGGTGCCGGTGATCGCAATCCAGTCCGCTGGAGTTCCCACTTTGTCGCGTAGGCGCCACGCCAGCTCGACGTCTCCCCACACGGGAATCCCTGCACTCCCCGCCCAGGCGACGGCGGGATGAGTCGGTCGGAATCCGGGCGAGACAACGACGAGCTCCGGACGAAAGTCCGAAACGGCGTCTCGACCGGTATCGAGCAGGAGGGGAACGCCGATGACCTCGAGCACCTTCGCTGTCTTGTCATCCGCGGAGTCCGCAAACACCTGGCACTCAGCGCCCAACTCGGCGAGGGTGTCCGCCGCCGCGAAACCAGTGAGTCCGAGGCCGAGGACCGCGACCCGCAGGCCACGCCAATCGTCATGCCAGCTGTTCAGGCCATCGACGTCGATTGCTGTGCGCATCAGTGACGCAGGACCCATTCGATGTAGAAGATGCCGATGCCTGCCGCGACGAACAGGCCGGAGATGATCCAGAACCGCACGACGATCGTGACCTCGGCCCAGCCCTTCATCTCGAAGTGGTGGTGCAGCGGGCTGGCGCGCCAGATGCGTTTACCCTTCGTCGCTTTGAAGTAGATGCGCTGGATGATGACCTGGCCGGTGACCACGAGGAACAGTCCACCGATGAGGACAAGCAACAGCTCCGTGCGCGACAGGATCGCAAGCGCCGCGAGGGCACCACCGAGGCCGAACGAACCCGTGTCACCCATCATGATCTGTGCAGGAGAGGTGTTCCACCAGAGGAAACCGATGACAGCGCCGACGATCGCTGCGGCGATGACCGCGAGCTCGAGCGGACGAGACACGTCGTAGCACTTCGCGACATCCGGCTCCGGCAGGATTCCGAAACAGGACTGCTTGTTCTGCCAGAAGCAGATCACGACGTAGGAGCCGATCGCGAGGATCGACGAGCCCGCAGCCAGGCCGTCGAGACCATCGGCGAGATTGACCGCGTTGGAGACCGAGGTCGTGATGAGCACGATCCAGGCCGTCAGGATCACGAAGCCGAGACCGGCTCCAAAGACCGCGACCAGGTTGAGTCCGTCGATATCCCTCACGAAGGAGATGAACGAGGAGGCCGCTGTCATCCCGTGCGCGTCGCGATGCGTCAGCGCGAGCACCGCGAACACGATCGCAACGATGATGCATCCGAGGATTTTGTACGGGCCCGCGAGTCCGAGGCTGTTCCTGCGCCTGACCTTCAGGAAGTCGTCAATGAATCCGACGAAACCGAGCCCGACCATCATGAGGATCACGAGCAGGGCGGATGCGGATGGCTGTTCCCGCGCAACGAGCTTGCCGAGGAAATAGCCGATGACCGAGGCGGAGATGAAGACGATCCCACCCATCGATGGCGTCCCACGCTTGAGGACGTGAGCCGTCGGTGTGTCTGCCCTGATGAACTGGCCGAGATTGAGTCGCCGGAAGGCCTTGGCGAACAGTGGTGTCAACAAAAGAGTGAAAACCATGGAGGTCGCCGCAGCCACCAGCAACGCGATCACGAGCCGACGCCTCCCAAACGGTCGCCAAGAAAGCGCAACCCCGCCGATTTCGACGATTTCACGAGCACCACGTCCCCCTCGCGCAGTTCGCCACGCAAGAGATCGTATGCCTCATCTGCCGTCGCAACGAGCACCGACTCCCCGTCCCACGAACCCTCGAGTCCCGCGGCATTGTGGATGTGCCGCGCGCCGTGCCCGACGACGACGAGCTTCTGGATGTTGAGCCGCACGACCAGGCGTCCGATCCGATCGTGTTCCTCATCAGCCACGTCGCCGAGCTCGGTCATCTCTCCCAGCACGGCAACCGAACGCTGCGATGGGTCGACGAGCTGGGCGAGAGTCTTGAGTGCCGCGGCGGTCGAGTCGGGACTTGCGTTGTACGCGTCGTTGACGACGGTGATCCCACCGCCGGGGTGCAGCACCTCCATGCGCCACCGCTCAGCGCGTGTCACGGACTCGATGGACTCGAGCGCCGCGTCGAGCGGAATACCGAGCTCCCTGGTTGCGGCGATGGCGGCAAGTGCATTCATCACGTGGTGCTCGCCCAGGATCTTCAGCGTCACGGTGCGGCGCTCTCCGCCACTGATCAGGGTGAAGGATGTCCCTGCCGCAGACGCCACGAGATCATCGGCCCGCGGATCCGCGGGTTCGTCCAGCCCGAACCAGACCACCCGTGCCGCCGTGAGCGAGCGCATGGCGGCAACGCGGAAATCGTCCGCGTTGAGGATGGCGATGGCCGTATCAGGCAACCCCGTCACGAGCTCTGCCTTGGCGGCCTGGGTCGCCTCCAGCGTGCGGAACACCCCGGCGTGCGCGAGGCCCACCTTGAGCACGATGGCGATGTCCGGCTTGGCCATCGCGGCGATCCGGCCCACTTCTCCGGGCCCACCGGCACCGGCCTCAACGACGAGGAAGCGCGTGTCGAAATCGATGCCGAGCATCGACAGGGGCGCACCGACCTGGTTGTTGTACGAGCCCTGGGGTGCGACCGCTGGCCCGTGCTTCTCGAGCACAGCGCGCAGCAGGTTCTTCGTGGTCGTCTTGCCGTTCGATCCCGTGACGGCGATCACGCGCAGCGCGCCGCGCGCGTGGACCCTGGCAACCACGTCGGTGGCGAGTGCCCCCAACGCGACCACGCCATCCGCCACGATGATCTGGGGCACGGCGAGCGGAAGCAGCCGTTCGACAATGATGAGCGCGGCGCCGGCCTTCATAGCTGCCTCGGCAAAGAGGTGACCGTCGGTGGTCTCTCCCTTCAGGGCGAAGAAGATCGAACCGGCGCCGACGAGCCGGGAATCCGTCTGTACGCTACCGGACACGACCGTGTCAGCGGCGGTGTCGGAGTTTTCGAGCGTGCCGTCGACGGCGGCCGCGACGTCCGCGAGAGTGAGGGCTATCACCTAGACCCAGCCTGCTTCGCGCAGCGCGGCACGGGCTTCTGCCCGCGCCGAGTACGGCGTACGCACGCCCTGGATGTCGCGGTAGTCCTGGTGGCCGGGCCCCGCCCAGAGGATCGAGTCGCCCTCTTTCGCGAGAGAGACCGCGTGACGGATCGCCGCCTCCGGTGGGCTGATCTCGTACAGGGTCGCCTGGTTCTCGGCCAGCGCCGCGCCCTCGACGAGGGTTGCCCTGATGGACGCAGGGTCTTCAAAGCGCGGGTGATGGTCGGTGATGACGAGGATGTCGGAGCCCTCGGACGCGACCCTCGCCATGTCGTGCCGCTTGGTCGCATCCCTGTCGCCATCCGCACCGAAGACCATGATCACCTTGCCGGTCGTCACCTTGCGCACCGCGGCGAGCGTGTTGAGGAAGGCATCGGGGCTGTGGCCGAAGTCGACATACACCGACGGGCCACGATCTCCCGTGACGAGTTCCGTCCTGCCGGGCAAGTAGGCCTGAATCCCCTCGGAGACCGCCTGCCCGATGGCCTCCAGTTCGAACCCGGCCTCGACGAGCATGACGATGGCAAGTCCCGCGTTGGAGGCCATGTGCCAGCCGATGAGCGGAACCCGGGTGACGAGCGAGCGACCCTCCGGGCCGGTGAGCCTGAATTCCGTGTATGCGGCCCGCTCGTCGAGGATCTCGACGTTCCATTCGGCCTCGACACCGGGCGTGGCGGAGATCGTCGTCACGGGGATGCGAGAGCCCTCGACCACGCGCTGGCCCCAGGGAGAGTCGAGCGAGACCACGCCGCGCTTGCCGTGGTCCGGGGTGAAGAAGACGAGCTTGGAATGGAAGTACTCCTCCATGTCGGCGTAGTCGTCGAGGTGGTCGTGGCTGAGGTTGGTGAACGCCACGACGTCGAACGAGAGACCGTCGACCCGGTGGCTGCTCAGCGCCTGCGCGCTCACTTCGACGGCGACGGCGCGCACCTCGCTCTCGCGCATCCTGGCCAGCAGCGCGTGCAGTTCGCTCGCCTCAGGCGTCGTGAGCCTGCTCACGACGGTCAGGTCACCGATGTGCCGCTCTGCTGTCGAGCTGAGCCCGGTCACGAGGCCGAGCTGCTTGAGAATCGCCTCGAGCAGGTAGGCCGTGGAGGTCTTGCCGTTGGTGCCCGTGACACCGAGCAGAAGCGGAGGGTGGTCGTTGGTCTGGTAGACCCAGGCCGAGACATCGCCCAGCGCCGCTCGCGGCGAATCGACGATCACGATCGGCAGGCCGGCGTCCGCCGCAATGGCAGCGCCCTCCTGGTCTGTCAGCACCGCAACGGCACCGGCTTCCTTCGCTTCGGCGACGAAGTCTGCTCCGTGCGTGTGCGCACCTTTGATTCCGACGTACAGGTCGCCCGGCTGCACCTCGCTGCTGCGCAGCGTGACTCCCGTGAGTTCAACCCCATCGAGAGACCCGACGTGCTCGAGATCGAACTCGGCAACGAATGCGGATAACGGCCTGGCTACCGGATGCTCCGGCCTGAGAACCGGGGGGATCCGAGCGGTCAAGTCATCCTCTTTCTCACCAGGTGGCCGGCGGGCTCGTCGACGGAGTCGTCGACGGTGGGACGCGGTAGGTCTTGAGCACCTGGGTCATGATCTTATGGAACGTCGGCGCAGCGGCAGCCGATGACTTCATGATAGCTGGCTTGGTATAGGTCACGAGAACGACGTACTGCGGATCTTCTGCCGGCGCGATGCCCGCGAGGGAAACGATCCTGTCGCTTCCGTATCCACCCCCGTTGGGAAGTGCCACCTGCGCGGTACCGCTCTTGGCCGCGACACGATAACCGGGGATGCGGAGCACTGGACCGAGTTCGCCTCCCGTGACGACACTCTCGAGCATGTTGACCACCGTCTTGGACGAGGCATCGGAGATCACCCTGACGCCGCTCGTCGGGGGCAGGTCGGTCACCGTGCCGTCAGGCTTGGTGCAGCCTTCGACGAGAGTGAGCGGGAGCCGCACTCCGCCGTTGGCGATCGCCTGGTATGCCCCTGCGAGCTGCAAAGCGGTGACCGAAACGCCCTGTCCATAGAGCATGTCGTAGCGTCTCTGGTTGTTCCAGTCCTTCAGCGGGGGGATGCCACGGGCCTGCTCGCCCTGGAACCCGACGGCTGTCTCCTGGCCCAGGCCGAACTTCTCCATGTAGTTGTAGCGCACCTTGGGCGGAACGTTGATGCCGAGCATCGAGATGCCGACGTTCGACGACTGCTGCAGAACACCGGTCAGGGTCAGGTGCTCCGTCGCGTGGAGGCCCGCGTCGTAGATCGTGCTCCCGTCCGGCGTCTTCCACACCGCGGGCACCGTCACCTGGGAGGTGGGCGTCGCTATCCCGGAGTCGATGAGCATCGACGCGCTGAGCGCCTTCATCGTCGACCCTGGTTCGTAGTACGCGCGGAAGGCGAGAGAGCCGTAGTTCTCAATGGGCGTTGCGCCGACATTGTTGGGATCCACCGACGGCCAATCGGCCAAGGCCATGATGTGCGCATCCTTGACCCGCAGAACGACGGCGGTCGCCGACTTCGCGCCGATCGCGGTTGCCTGCTCGGCGATGGCCTGCTGCACGAACCACTGCAGGTCGCTGTCGATCGTGAGCTTGAGGGTGCCACCGTCCACAGCTGCTTTCGACGTGACCGTGCTGCCGGGAATCGGAACGCCGTCTGCGCCGCGCTCGTAGGTCGATGATCCATCGGTGCTCGCGAGGCACTTGTTCTCGGTCTTCTCGAGGCCGACCTGCGGGCCGTCGGTTCCGACGAAGCCGACGAGGTTGCCCGCGACCGCGCCGTCCGGATAGGTGCGCCCCGGGTGTCGCTGGTCCCAGATTCCGGGGATGGAGAGCTTGCGAACCGCGCGGAGGGTCGCCGTGTCGACGCCTTTGGCCACGTACGCGAAGTCCGACTTCGGATCCTTGGTCAGGGCCTGGAACACGGTGTTCTGGTCCTGGCCTGTGGCCTTGGCGAGCTCGCCGGCGGCCTCCAGCACGGAGATGGCGACCTTCTTGCCGTTCACCGTGCGCTCGAACGCCCGCACGTTGCGCGGGGATGCCGTGATGTCGTAGCGCATCACGCTCGCCGCGAGCACTGTTCCCTTGTCGTCGACGATGCTTCCGCGCGCAGCATAGTTCGTGACCGCAATGGCTCGTTTGTCGAAGGAGTCCTTGTTGAGTTGATCCGCCTGGACCACCTGGATGTCGACCAGCCTCACCACGAAGCCAGCGACGACGAGGAAGGTCAGCAGCATTGCGATGGCGAGTCGCCGCCGGTGCGTTGCTGGTGTCTTCACTGTCTCATTCCTTCGTGAGTGGTTCTCTCACTGTCGACTCAGTGGGTCACGGGAGACGGAAGTACCCCTGGGGTGGACGCTACAGAGCCACCAGTCGTTGTCGTGCCAGGCGCGCCCTGTACCGAGCTACTCGCAGCATCCGCGCCCGTCGAGGTCGCAGTTGAGGTCGGGGTCATGGGCGGAAGTGATGGCAGGAGCGAGTTGGCGATGAGTGCACCGTCGGTGCCGACGACCGCGGCGTCCGACGCCCTCATTGCTGTCGGCGTGCCGATGACCGCACCGTCGGACAGCCGCAGGTACACCGCGGGCGCCGTGCTCATCACCATTCCAAGCGACTCGGCACGCGCCGAGAGATTCTGCGGGGACTTCAGCACGTCCAGCTGTTCTGTATACCCCTGCGCGTCTCGCGAGAGCTCCGTCTGCTTCGCCTGGAGTGCCGTGATCTGGTACGCACCGTTCGAGAGCAGGATGCTCAGCAGCAGCTGAGCCATGAGAATGACGAAGAGGCCCGCGACCGTGACGAGCGCGTAGATCGCGCGGGGCCTGGCCTTGCGCTGGGACTTTGTCGAGACGATTTCGATGTGACGATCGGGTGCGGCCGGGCCACGCGGGGATTCAACGGGAAGCGACACCGCAAGATTCGTCATGCCGCCCTCCGCACGCGCTCTGCCGCGCGCAGTCGAACCGGCGTCGCGCGGGGGTTGCGTGCCTTCTCCTCGTCGCTGGCGAGCTCAGCGCCACGCACGAGCAGCCTGAGCTCCGGACGATGCTCCGGAAGCTCCACGGGCAATCCCGCGGGTGCAGTCGACGTGGATGCTGCAGCCAGCACCCGCTTGACGATGCGATCTTCCAATGATTGGTACGCAAGCACCACGATCCGTCCCCCTACTTCAAGTGCCTCCACCGCCTCGGGAATGGCGCGCTCGAGCACGGCCAGTTCCTGGTTCACTTCGATGCGGAGAGCCTGGAACACCCGCTTGGCCGGATGCCCGCTGCGCTGGACCGCAGCGGGCGTCGCGGCCACGATGATTTCCACAAGCTGCGCAGATGACGTCAATGGTGCGGATTCGCGACTGCTCACGATCCGGCTGGCGTACCTCGGCGCGAGCTTCTCTTCGCCGTACTCGTAGAAGATCCGGCGAAGCTCCGACTCGCTGTACTCGGCGAGAACCCTCCCTGCTGTCAGGGCTGATGTCGCGTCCATCCGCATGTCGAGCGGAGCGTCATGCGAGTAGGAGAAGCCGCGATCGATTCGATCGAGCTGGAGTGATGACACGCCCAGGTCGAACAGGATGCCCGAGACCTCCGTGATCCCGAGACCGTTCAGGGACTCCTCGAAGCGGTCGTACACGGTGTGCACGAGGTGGACGCGGTCACCGAAGGGCGCGAGTCGTTCACGAGCGATGGCGAGTGCGTCTGTGTCCCGGTCGAGGCCGACGAGCACGAGCTCGGGGAAGCGAGTGAGGAACGCCTCGGCGTGACCACCCATGCCCAGGGTCGCATCCACGAGCACGGCCCCCGGGCGTTCGAGGGCGGGCGAGAGCAACTCGATCGTCCTCTCGAGCTTCACCGGGGTATGGATGTCGTTGGTGTTCATGGCTACCGGTACAGCCCCTGACCTCTGATCCCCATCCGTTCCGACCTGCCACCGGGGAAGTGTGGCAGGGCGACTGAGCGGCTGGGAGTCAGAAGCAAGGCGCTAGAAGAGTCCGGGGATCACCTCCTCGGCAGTGTCGGCGAAGCCCGATTCCTTGTCGGCGTAGTACGCCTCCCAGGCCTTGGTGTCCCAGATCTCGGCGCGATTTCCGACGCCGATCACGGTGAGTTCGCGCTCGAGGCCCGCGTAATTGCGGAGCCCGACCGGAAGGGTGACCCGGTGCTGCGCATCGGGAACCTCGGAGTTGGCGCCGGAGAGGAAGAGCCGCAGGAAGTCACGGGCCTCTTTGCTCGTCACGGGCGCCTGACGAATCTTCTCGTGCAGTTGTTCGAATTCGCGCGTGCTGTAGACGTACAGGCAGTGCTCCTGGCCGCGGGTGACGACGATGCCTGCCTCGAGTTCTGCCCAGAACTTCGCCGGGAGGATGATGCGGCCCTTGTCATCGAGCTTGGGGGCGTAGGTACCAAGAAACACTGCCGATCACCCCCAACTCTCCGGCCTGGATTCAGGTGTCCTCCACTTTACTCCACCCTCCACCACGAATCAACGATTTTGGCCCGAATTGGGGGTATAGACCCGCCACAAGCCAATGGATACAAGGGATGTGGGAGTGGAGGGAAACTGGCGTTCGAGTGTCATTCCTGCACACAAAAAAGACCGGCCATGAGGCCGGTCTTCATGTGGCCCGGGTACGAGGCCGGGCGCAGTGCTGCGGTGGGTACTACGCGTTAGCTGTCGTGGCCGTCCTGGCGCTTCTCCCAGCGATCGTTCATGCGCTGCATGAAGTCGGGCCTGGACGCCTTGCCTGGTCCGGATGCTCCGCCAGCAGCCGAGGAACCCTCGCCGCCCACCGGGCCGAGCTTCGACTTCGGTGCAGAGATGGCCACGAGCACACCCACGAACATTACGACGAAGCCCGCGATGCCGATGATCGGAAGCCTGGTCATGACGCCCGTGACAATGGCGGCGATACCGACGATGCCCACGAGGATGCCGACCACGATGGTCGTGTAGTTGCGCTTGCCCCCGCGCGATGAGACGGTCGCGACGAAGTCGGCGTCCGTGTGATAGAGACTCCGCTCCATCTCTTCCAAGAGGCGCTGTTCCTGTTCAGACAACGGCATGATGGCTCCTCCCGGGTTTGAGACCGAAGAACGGTAACTCCCAATTGTATGCTCCCCCGCATGGCTAGGCTAGGTGCGTGGCTGAGAGTGCGCGGTTAGTTGACTTGGTACAGGCTGGTATCGACGACTTTCTCGACGAACGGGCACCCGAGCTTCAGGCGATCGCACCCGAATTATCCACGTTCATTGACTACTCACGTGAGCTTCTCCAGGGGGGCAAACGATTCAGGGCGCTGTTCTGTTACTGGGGGTGGCAGGCGGTGCACGGCCGAGGTGCAGAATCCACCGCAAGCGACTTCGGAGCAGTCGTGAGCGCGGCGAGCGCCCTCGAGATCTTCCACGCCGCGGCGCTCGTGCACGACGACATCATGGACAACTCCGACACCAGGCGGGGGATGCCATCCGCACACAAGCGCTTCGCGGGCCTTCACGCCGAAGGGGGCTGGGCCGGGTCACACGAGAACTTTGGCCGCTCGGGTGCACTGCTCCTCGGCGACCTTCTCCTGGACTGGAGTGACGAGCTCTTCGATAACGGGCTCCGCCAGTTGTCTACAGCCGTGTCGGCCGCCGCGGCCAGGCGCGAGTTCAACACGATGCGCACCGAGGTCACCCTCGGCCAGTACCTCGACGTCGTGGAAGAGCAGTCGTGGCACACGCACCCCGAGTCCGAACACCTCGACCGGGCGCACAAGGTCATCGTCTACAAGTCGGCCAAATACAGTGTCGAGGCACCGCTCGTCATCGGTGCGAGTCTCGGCGGTGCCAGCGAGACCCAACTCGACGCACTGCGCGACTACGGCATACCTCTTGGCACCGCCTACCAGCTGCGCGACGACCTGCTCGGTGTGTTCGGCGACGCGGAGAAGACGGGAAAGCCGTCGGGTGACGACCTTCGGGAGGGCAAGCGCACCGTCCTCATCGCTCTCGCGCGCGCCAAGCTGCCGGCCAATGCTCGCGCGCTCCTCGACGAACTGCTCGGCGATCCGGAGCTCAGCAGCCGGCAGGTCTCGGTGCTCCAGGCCTCGATCCGCGACAGCGGAGCGGTCGAGCACGTCGAACGCATCATCGACCACAACGTGCGGCTCGCCATCGGCGCGATCGCGAATGCTCCTCTGAGCACCTCGGCCCGCGACGAACTAGTGGCCCTCGCGGACCGGGTGATCCGGCGCGCGGCCTGAGCCCCGCCAGAGAAGACCGTTCAGAAACCGAGCGCCTGCGCCACCCTGCGCACCTCGGCCTTGCGCCCGGCGCGGAGCGCATCGATCGGCGCCGCGTCGAGGCTCTCCTCCGGATTCAGCAGCCAGTGCATGGCCTGCTCATCGCTGAAGCCGCTGTCGGCAAGCACGATGAGCGTTCCCCGCAACTCGGGAAGCGGCTGGCCATCGCGCAGGAACAGCTCCGGCACTTTCCAGACGCCGTCGACCTTCGCGGCCAACAGGCTTCGATCCTCGATCAGCCTGCGCACTCGGCTGACGCCGATCCCCAGGATCTCCACAAGGTCGGGGATGGTCAGCCAGCGCGTCTCAGGAACAGTACTCACACCGCAAGACTGCCAGAACACTCCCGCTGCACAAAGACGACACGTGGCCCTGTTTCCTGTATTAACTCGAGTAACACCAGTCACGGTAATTGACACTCATATCTATCTGTGTCAGCGTTGTTGGATTGCGGCAGTGTCGCATTCTCGGGGCCGGGAGCAAGACGGGGGCTACACATGACCAACACAGCAGAGCACGGAGCGCGACACGTCGCACCCAAGGACTCCGCCTCCAAGGGAGCCGGGCGCATGGCCAAAGGAATGATGAACACCATTCCCCTCGTGCTCGTCGGGTCGATGGCACTGAGCCTGAACCTCACCGGACCGATCCAGTCGGCCCACCCCAAGCGCGCGGACAAACCCAGGACGACGCCGTCTGAACTGGGCAAGACCATCCGCGATGCGTTCTCGCTCGCGAGCAGGAATACACCGGCGCCCGAGTCGGCCAGCGCGCCGGAGACGACGGTGGCGGCGGTGGCGGCACCCGGCGTGTACCGCGTGGTTGCGGGAGACACCGTCAGCAGCATCGCGGGCAAGTACGGCCTGGCCACGGCATCCGTCCTGGCCCTCAATGGCCTCGGCTGGAAATCCGTGATCTTCCCCGGACAGACGCTGAGGCTGACCAAGGATGGCTCGACGCCCGCGCCCGCGCCGTCCCAGGCGACCGAAAACCAGCGCTACACGATCGTCTCCGGGGACACCGTCGGCGCGATCGCCAAGAAATTCGGCGTCTCGACGAAGTCCGTGCTGAGCGCGAACGGCCTCAGTCAGACGAGCATCATCTACCCGGGGCAGACGCTGTCGATCCCGGGGATGGCTCCGGCGAGCTTCACTCCGGCGCCGGTCTCCTCGGTGAGGCCCATCGCTCCCCCGGCGGCCTCCAAGACACCGGTGACGAGCTCATACACGATCATGCGCGGCGACACGCTCTCGAGCATCGCCACGAAATTCGGAGTGAGCATCCAGTCGATCCTCGACAGCAATGGCCTCGGCTGGTCCAGCATCATCTACGCTGGTCGCACCATCACCATCCCCGGCGCCACCGTGCTCACCACCGCAACGAATTCGCCAACGGGAATGACGGCCGAAATGGCACAGAACGCCCGCACCATCGTCTCCGTAGGGAGATCGCTCGGCGTGAGCGACTACGGCCTCGTGATCGCGCTCGCGGCCGCCATGCAGGAGTCCGGACTGCGGAACCTGGACTACGGCGACCGCGACTCACAGGGTCTCTTCCAGCAGCGCCCAAGCGCCGGCTGGGGAACCCCGGCACAGATCACCGACCCGGCGTACTCGACCAAGCTGTTCTTCGGAGGCCCCAGCAACCCCAACAAGGGCAACACCAAGGGCCTGCTGGAGATCACCGGATGGCAGTCGATGACAGTGGCACAGGCCGCGCAGGCCGTGCAACGCTCCGCGTTCCCGAACGCATACGCGAAGTGGGAGGCCTCGGCCTGGGTGTGGCTGGACCTTCTTCGATAACAACCGCGCATCGCGTTCCCGCTTAGCGGTGTTTTAGCAGGCTTGCACAGGATGCCAACTTTAGACTCGCAGGGTGAGCAGCAACAGCACTGATCCCCTGATCGGGCGCCTGATCGACGGTCGATACCAGGTGCGCTCACGCATCGCGCGCGGTGGAATGGCCACGGTCTACCTCGCGACAGACCTGAGACTCGAACGCCGCGTCGCGATCAAGGTCATGCACGGCCACCTCGCCGATGACAAGGAATACAAGGCCAGGTTCATCCAGGAGGCCCGGTCTGCCGCGCGTCTCGCGCATCCGAACGTCGTCAACGTCTATGACCAGGGCCAGGATGACGACACGGCCTACCTGGTGATGGAGTACCTGCCAGGGATCACCCTGCGCGAACTGTTGCAGGAGCACCGCGTGCTCACGACGACGCAGGCGCTGGACATCATGGAAGCCATCCTCTCCGGACTCGCGGCCGCCCATAAGAACGGCATCGTGCACCGCGACCTCAAACCGGAGAACGTGCTGCTGGCCGACGATGGGCGCATCAAGATCGGCGACTTTGGCCTCGCCAGGGCGGCGACCGCCAACACGGCCACGGGCAACGCCCTGCTCGGCACGATCGCCTACCTCTCCCCCGAGCTCGTCATGCGCGGCGTCGCAGACACCCGCAGCGACATCTACGCCGTCGGCATCATGCTCTACGAGATGCTCGCGGGAGAGCAGCCATTCAAGGGCGAGCAGGCCTTCCAGATCGCGCAGCAGCACGCCAACGACACCGTGCCCACCCCCAGCAGCAAGAACCCTCGCGTGCCGGTTGAGCTCGACGAGCTCGTGCTCTGGGCCACCGCCAGAGACCCCGATCAGCGCCCCCACGACGCGCGCATCTTTCTCGACCAGGTGCTCGAGACCCGGGCGATCATGCACTCGGATGACCCGAACTCCACGGCGACCCAGCGCACGATGGTGCTGCCCTCGGCGCCGGCTGCCTCCAGTGCGGATGCGGAGACGCAGATCCTGCAGCCTCGCTCGCGGCATCGCACGGGCCCCATCGTCGCGGACGGCGTCACAGCCCTCGCGACCAAGGCGGAACATCGCAAGACAAGGGGCTTCTGGATCTTCGCGCTCGTCATCGTGCTCGCGGCATTGGCCGGAGGAACCGGCTGGTATTTCGGGGCAGGCCCCGGCGGCCACGTCACGATCCCCGAGCTCAGCGGCAAATCGCCGACCGTCGCGACCGCGGCCCTGCGCGATCTCGGCCTGCAGGTGAACCCGAAGAACGGCTCGATCAACTCACCGACAGTGCCGGTGGGTGCCGTCGTTGCAACAACGCCGAAGCAGGGCAGCTCGGTCGTCAAAGACAGCACGGTGACCCTGCTCGTCTCCACCGGGCCGAAGCTCCTCGCGTACACGGATGTTGCCGGCCTGATCGAGCACGACGCCATCCAGAAGATTGACGAGGAGGGATTTACCTACTCCGAAAGCAAGTCGACCCGACAGTTCGACGGCAAGATTGCCCAAGGTGTGGTGATCGCCGCGATCGGCGCGGACGGAAAGAGCCTCGCGGGCGCAACCCAGTACGGTGACAAGCAGCCGATCTCCCTCGTCGTCAGCGTCGGACCGCTGCCGGATGTCACGGGCAAGAGTTTCGACGACGCCGCGGCCATCCTCAAGGACGCCAAGCTCACGGCGGCACCAGGCAGACAGGACTACAGCGACACCATCCCGAAGGGCATGGTCATCGGCATCGAGGCACCGACCGACAGCAACGGTAACCCCGTAGCCATCCACCCGGGTGACACCGTCAACCTCACCGTCTCCCGCGGCAAAGAGCAGGTGCAGGTGCCGGACGTCACTGGCCAGTCATGGTCGCAGGCAAAGCCAATTCTCCTTGCGGCAGGCTTCACGCTCGACTACGACCACAGCGTCGACGTTCGCTTCCTCCCAGGAATCGTCACCGTCAAGAGCACGAATCCGAAGCCGGGCTCGACCGTCGACAAAGGATCGACGATAAAGGTCCGATTCAACGGCCAATAGGCGCGCGAATCAGCCCTTAGCGCGCCCCGAGCTCCTCAGCGACCAGGAACGCCAGCTCCAATGACTGCATGTGGTTCAGGCGCGGGTCACACAGCGATTCGTAGTGAGTCGCGAGCGTCGCCTCGTCGATCTGCTCCGATCCACCCAGGCACTCCGTGACGTCGTCACCGGTGAGCTCGATGTGGATGCCGCCGGGGTAGGTTCCCGCGGCGCGGTGAGCCTCGAAGAATCCCTTGACCTCGTCGACCACGTCGTCGAAGCGACGCGTCTTGTAGCCGGTGGGAGTGGTGAGTCCGTTGCCGTGCATCGGGTCTGAGACCCACAGCGGTGTCGCGTCTGTCTCTTTGATCGCCTCGAGCAGCGGCGGCAGGGCATCCCGAATCCTGCCTGCACCCATGCGGGTGATGAAGGTCAGTCGCCCCGGCTCACGGTTCGGATCGAGCCTCTCGATGAGTTCCCGCATGACCGCGGGCGTCGTGGTCGGGCCGAGCTTCACACCGATTGGATTGCGCACACGAGAGAAGTAATCCACGTGAGCACCATCGAGGTCGCGCGTGCGCTCCCCCACCCAGAGGAAGTGTGCCGAGGTGTTGTATGGCGTCCCGGTGCGAGAGTCGATGCGCGTCATGGGGCGCTCGTAGTCCATGAGCAGGCCCTCGTGACCGGTGTAGAACTCGACGCGCTTGAGTTCGTCGAAGTCGGCACCGGCCGCCTCCATGAACTTGACGGCCTTGTCGATGTGCCTGGCCATCTGCTCGTACTTGACGTTCGCCGGGTTGCGCGCGAAACCCTGGTTCCAGCTGTGCACCTCGCGCAGGTCTGCAAAACCACCCTGGGTGAAGGCACGCACGAGGTTCAGCGTGGATGCAGCCGTGTGGTAGCCCTGCACGAGCCTGCGCGGATCGGCCTGGCGCGACTCCGGCGTGAAATCGTAGCCGTTCACGATGTCGCCGCGGTACGCCGGCAGCGTGACACCGTCGCGGGTCTCGTTGTCGCTCGAGCGCGGCTTGGCGAACTGGCCGGCCATCCGCCCCATCTTGATGACGGGCATGGATGCGCCGTAGGTGAGCACGACCGCCATCTGCAGCACGGTCTTGACCCTGTTACGAATCTGGTCTGCCTTTGCCCCCGCGAAGGTCTCTGCGCAGTCGCCACCCTGCAGGAGGAAGGCGTGTCCGCTCGCGGCCATGGCGAGGCGATCGCGCAGGAGGTCCACCTCGCCGGCGAAGACCAGCGGAGGCATGTTCGCGATCTCAGCGGATGCCGCGTGCACCGCCTCGACGTCTGGCCAGTTCGGCTGCTGCTTGATGGGAAGCGTCCGCCAATAGTCGAGCCCGGCGATCACTGCGGGATCGGCAAGCACAACTGCATCTTCGGACGGATTTACCACGGACATTCCTCATTAGGGTGAAACGGGTCGAAGCCCGCTGGCCGAGAGTGCGGCCATTACTACCTTATTGGGCGGCGGGAACCCCCGCTGACCCCGGTCGGTTCACGCAGCAGCAGCGACTACCGGCTGAGCGAGGAGGCCTTCTCCTTGACCGAACTCGCATAGACATCCACGTATTCCTGCTTGCTGAGCCTGCCCAGTTCGTACATGATCTCGTCGGTGATGGAGCGCAGCACGAACCGATCACCTTCCATGCCCTGGAAGCGACTGAAGTCGAGCGGCTTGCCCACGACGATCCCGATCCTCCCGACCTTGGGGATCCGACGCCCGACCGGCATGATCTTCTCGGTGTCGATCATCGCCACCGGCACGACCGGCACATTGCCCTCGAGGATCATGCGGGCGACGCCCGTTCTGCCGCGATAGAGCTTGCCGTCTGGGCTGCGCGTTCCCTCCGGATAGATGCCGAGCACCTCGCCCCGCGCCAGCACGCCGAGCCCGGTCTGCAGGGAGGCCTCGGATGCCTTGCCTCCTGAGCGGTCGATCGGGATCATCCCGGCCGCCTTCAGGAACGTCTTGATCGCCCATCCCCTGAAGCCGCGCGCGGTGTAATAGTCACTCTTGGCGAGGAAGCTGATCTGCCGATCCATCATGAGCGGCAGAAACACGGAGTCGATGAACGACAGGTGATTGCTGGCCATGATGACCCCGCCCTCGCGCGGGATGTTGGCATGCCCGGTGATCCAGGGCCGAAAAACGGTACGCAGGATCGGCCCAGCGATCAGGTTCTTCATGAACCAGTAGAACATCGTGACCCGCCTTACGAACGTCTTGTCAGCTTAGTGTGCCGAGGATTCCAGGTGGAGGCGGGCGAGATCGGCAGCACCGACGACGCCGGCATTGTTGACGAGAGTGGCGATGGAAAAGGTGGGCTCAGGGTGGAAGCCCCTGGCGGGAAGGTTGCCCCGGTAGGCCTCCCTGATCGGCTCGAGCAGGAGCTCGCCCGCGAGGGCAACTCCGCCACCGATGACGAAGAGCTGGGGGTCGAGCACCGCGCTGAGCGAGGCACAGGCCTGGCCGATCCAGTTGCCGAGTTCGCGCAGCGCCTGCAGCGCTCCGGGGTCGCCCGCGCCGATCAGTTCGGAGAGGTCGTCACCCGTGAGAGTGCCCTTCTGCTCGCGCACCGTTGCAATGCCGAGCCCGATGCCGCGCACGTCGGCGATCGCGTTGGCCATGCGCAGCAGCGCGCGGCCGGAGCCATACTGCTCGATGCAGCCCTTAGCGCCGCAGCCGCACGGCAGTCCGTCCGGGACGACACGCATATGGCCGAGCTCGGCACCCGCGCCGAAGCCACCGCGGAACAGCCTGCCACCCGTGACGATCGCCCCGCCGACTCCGGTGCCGATGGTGAGCATGGTCATGTCGTCGACGCCGCGACCTGCCCCGAAACGGAACTCGGCCCATCCGGCGGCGTTCGCGTCGTTGTCGATCGTGATCTCGAGGTCGAGGCGCGACAGGAGGCGCTCCCTGAGCGGCTCCTGTCGCCAGCTGATGTTCGGCGTGTAATAGACGACCGACTGGGAGACATCGATGAAACCGGGCGCGGCGACACCGGCAGCGCGCACGTCGCGCCCTTCCGCAAGCGACTCGATCATCTCGACGACGGCATCGACGATGCTCTCGGAGCCATCGGTCGGCGTGGCGATGCGCTTCTCCGTGACGATCTCGCCGTCCTCGCTCACCACCGCACCGGCGATCTTGGTTCCGCCGATGTCGATACCTATGGAATGCACGGCTGATGAACCTCACTCTTGCTCGGGGATTGTCCTGACCGGGTCGAACCGCGGTCACGGATGCGCACCCACGAGTTTAGAGACCACCGGCCGTCGTGGCCATTCGCCGCCCCACGCCGCACCCCACGATCGCCCAGCAAGTGCGGATAGAGTGGGAGAAATAGACGCCTCGGTGCCAAAGGAGTTGCCGTGAAACAGTACGACTCGCCTACCCTCGTTCCCGCAGATCCGAATGCCAACGCAACGGACCTCCTGATCGGCCGCGTGGCCAAAACCCCCACTCGGCCGTTGTTCGCCGTGCCCACGGACGATGGCGGCTGGAAAGACGTGACCTCCGAGGAATTCCTCCGCCAGGTTGTTGCCCTCGCCAAGGGATTCATCGCCTCCGGCATCGAGCCGGGCGACAAGATCGGCATCATGTGCAAGACCCGCTACGAGTGGACGCTCATCGACTTCGCGACCTGGTTCGCCGGGGCCGTGCTCGTTCCCGTCTACGAGACCTCCGCCCCGACCCAGGTGCAATGGAACCTGAGTGACTCTGGCGCCATTGCGATGATCACCGAGACCGCGGAGCACTTCTCCCGCTTCGATGAGGTGCGCGCGGACCTGCCGCTCGTGAGATCGTCGTGGCAAGTCGACCTCGGCGACCTGGACAAGCTCGTGGCCGCGGGCGTCGGCGTTGACGATGCCGAGGTGGAGCGACGCAGGAACCTCGCCAAGGGAAGTGACCTCGCGACCCTCATCTATACCTCCGGCACGATGGGGCGGCCGAAGGGCTGCATCCTCACTCACTCCAACTTCGTCGAACTCTCCCGTAACGCTCGGGCGGCGATCCCCGAGGTCGTGAACGAGAACTCCAGCACGCTGCTGTTCATCACCACCGCGCACATCTTCGCGCGTTTCATCTCCGTGCTCGCGATCGAGGGTGGGGTGAAGGTCGGCCATCAGCCCGATACGAAGCTGCTGCTTCCCTCGATGGCGTCGTTCAAGCCCACCTTCCTGCTCGCGGTCCCTCGCGTGTTCGAGAAGGTATACAACTCCTCGGAGCAGAAGGCCGAGAGCGGGGGCAAAGGCAAGATCTTCCGCAAGGCCGCTGCCGTGGCGATCGCCCACTCCAAGGCACTCGACGCGGACCGCGTGCCGCTCGGGCTCAAGCTGCAGTTCGCACTGTTCGACCGGCTTGTTCTCAGCAAGATCAGGACAGCGCTCGGTGGACGCGTGGAATACGCGGTCTCCGGCTCCGCCCCACTCGGCCTCTTCCTCGGCCACTTCTACCGCAGTCTCGGGCTGACGATCCTCGAGGGCTACGGACTGACGGAGACGACCGCGCCGGTGACGGTGAATCGTCCGTCGAACTTCAAGATCGGCAAGGTCGGCCCGCCCCTGCCCGGCGTCTCGGTGCGCGTGGCAGACGACGGAGAACTTCAGGTCAAGGGCATCTGCGTCTTCGAGGGCTACTGGAAGAACGAGGCCGCAACGGCCGAAGCCTTCACCGATGGATGGTTCAGGACCGGCGACATCGGCGAGATCGACGACGACGGCCAGGTCTCGATCACGGGTCGCAAGAAGGAGATCATCGTGACCGCGGGAGGCAAGAACGTCTCCCCCGCTGCCCTGGAGGATCCGATCAGGGCGAACAGTGTCATCGGGCAGGTCATCGTCGTCGGAGAGCAGAAGCCGTTCATCGCGGCGCTCATCACCCTCGACCCGGAGATGCTGCCGGTCTGGCTCAACAACAACGGTGAGGATCCCAATCTGAGTCTCAAGGAAGCCCGCACCAACCAGCGGGTGATTGCGGAGGTGCAGCGTGCTGTCGACGCGGCCAACGCGACGGTGTCACGCGCGGAGTCGATCCGTAAGTTCGTGATCCTGCCGATCGAGCTGACCGAGGCGAGCGGCCACCTGACGCCCAAGCTCAGCATCAAGCGCAACGTCATCCTCTCGGATTTCTCCGACGTGATCGAGAACATGTACGACACCGCGCCGGCCACCCAGGGGCACTCGCTGCTGCACTAGAACGATCGCGAGGCCGTGCCGCCGGTGATGCGCTGAACCCGGGTATCAGAACCAGGGTGCGTCACGGATCTGGCGCATGGCCTCGCGCCTGGTCTCTTTCTCCAGCCCCTCGATGTAGAGCGTGCCATCGAGATGGTCGGTCTCGTGCTGGAGCGCCTGCGCCATGAGCCCGGTGCCGCTGAGCTCGACGGGATTGCCATCGAGATCCGTGCCGGTCACCCGGGCGAACGGGTAGCGGAGTCGTTCGAAATAGAAACCGGGCACAGAGAGGCAACCCTCGTCCATGAGTTCGGGCTCACCGGAGACCTCGACCAGAACGGGGTTGATGACGTAGCCGACCTCGCCATCGACGTTGTAGCTGAACGCTCTCTGATTGACGCCGATCTGCGGCGCGGCAACGCCCGCACGCCCTGGCAGCTTCACCGTGTCCACGAGGTCTTCAATGAGGCCGCTCACGTCGGCGCCATCGGCGATCGGGTCAGACACCGTCTTCAGTACGGGGTCGCCGAAGATCCGGATCTGTCGTTCGGTCATTCGGGACGATGCCTGTCTGTTCAGGCGCCGCGGCGGACGGGCAGACCGTCCATCACGAGCGCTGCGAGTTCACGGGCCGCGCTCTTGGTCAGCGGCTTGAGGTCCTTGTAGTTGATCGCCGATCCCGCGGCCAGCTGGGGGTCGTATGGAATACGCACGATCTCGCGAACGCGCGACTTGAAGTGTGCCTCGATTTCCTCGAGCTTGACCAGGTTGGTGCCCTGGGTCGCGGTGTTCAGGGCGACGACGGCGTTGCGCACGAGGGCCCCATAACCGTTGGCCTCGAGCCAGGTGAGCGTCTCGGATGCGAGGCGCGCCTCGTCGACGCTTCCGCCGGAGACGATGACCACCGAGTCCGCACGCTGCAGGGTGGCCCGCATGACCGAGTGGACGATACCGGTGCCGCAGTCCGTGAGCGCGAGTGAATAGAAGCGGCCACAGAGGTCGGCGACGACGTTGTAGTCGTTCTCGTCGAACGCTTCGGACAGCAGTGGATCGGTGTCTGAGGCCAGAATGTCGAGACGCGTCTCGTCCCTGGAAACCATGGCGGTGAAGTCGCTGAAGCTGGAGATCGACGCGGCCATCGTGACGAGGTCGCGCACGGTGGACCTGGTCTGCTTGTTGACCCGCTCGGCGAGCGTTCCCCTGTCGGGGTTTGCGTCGATGGCGATCACACGGTCTTCGCGGACATCCGCCAGCGCCATGCCGAGCAGTGCAGTCACTGTGGTCTTGCCGACTCCGCCCTTGCGGGTGAGCACCGGGATGAAGCGGGTTCCCCCCTCGAACTGCCTGTCGATTCGCTGGTCCACCGCCTTGCGGGCGCGCACCGCGGGAGAGTCTCCGAGGTTCACCAGGTGGAGGGTCGTCGCGTAGACAAAGGAGTTCCACCCGCCCTCTGGCTTCGCGCGCTTCTTGCCCTTCGCGTCGATCAGGCGATCGGCGGTGAGCATCGCCGCAGACTCCGGCGAGGAGGAGATCTCACCGCGGAGGCGGTCGCGGCGGCTGTGGGTCGAATCCTGCGCGTTGGGCAGTGGGACGGCAGGCCCGGCCTCCACGGCCTCAACCGCGCCTGCGAGCACGGCCTCGGGAACGACAGGGATGGACGTGGTGATGGGAGCACCGCCACCGATCACCCCGCCGGGGTTGACCGGAACCTCGACGATCGACACCGCGAGCTCGTCTTCCGGAGTGTCGTGCACGGGCGCGGGCAGGCTCACATCGATGGTGAGACTCTCGGGCAGTTTCGCGGTCACATCCGGTTCCGCGGTGTCCATTGCGTCGATCTCGTCCCCCATGTGCCCTTCGAGAAGTACCTCTCGGTCACCCGGCTTCTTGCGCTTGGTAGCAACCAAAAGATCACCTCTCCCTAACGTAACAGCCCTCTAGTTTACCCCGAGAGCTACCTCGGCTCAGTTTCAGAGTCTGTCAGATCGCGCCCCGCGGCGCTCACGCCGGATCGATCTCCACGAGCAGATCGCCCGCATCCACCTGCTGGGTGCGGAGAATTGCAAGCCTGCGCACCGTGCCAGGGACGGAGGCTGTGATTGCCGCTTCCATCTTCATCGCCTCGATGGATGCGACGCTCTGCCCTGCCTCGACGTGCGCGCCCTGTTCGACCTGCAGCGTGACGACGCCGGAGAACGGTGCCGCGACGTGCCCGGGCTTCGAGGGGTCCGCGCGCTCGGCCGACGCCGTCTCGACGGCGATGCCGCGATCACGCACGTAGACCGGTCTCAGCTGCCCGTTCAGGGTTGCCATGACCGTGCGCATGCCCTTGTCGTCGGCCTCGCCGATGGCCTGGAGCCCGAAGTAGAGTCGCACCCCGGTGTCGATCTCGACGATGTGCTCCGAGCCCTGCTTGAGGCCGTAGAGATAGTCCACCGTGTCGACAACGGACAGGTCGCCGTACTGTTCGCGAACGCCCTCGTAGATCTTGGTCGGGCCGGCAAACAGCAGCCGGTTGAGCGCGGAGCGGCGCGCCACGGTGTCCCCGTCGAGGGCGCTGCGGTCCTCATCGCTGATCGGAGTCGTGCCGATCTTGACGGAGCGTCCGGCCAGGACGCGGCTGTGGAACGGCTCCGGCCATCCCCCCGGAGGGTCACCGAGCTCGCCGGCCATGAAGCCGATCACGGAGTCGGGGATGTCGTACTTCTCGGGGTACGCCTCGAAGTCCGCCGGATCGGCGTCGGCCGCGGCGAGAGAGAGCGCGAGATCGCCCACGACCTTCGACGACGGCGTCACCTTCGGCGGATTGCCCAGGATGCGACTCGCGGCGGCGTAGAGGTTCTCGATCTTCTCAAACTGGTCGGCCAGGCCCAGTGCGATGGCCTGCTGGCGAAGGTTCGAGAGCTGGCCGCCGGGGATCTCATGCTTGTAGACGCGTCCCGTGGGCCCGGGCAGCCCGGACTCGAACGGCTTGTAGGCGTGACGCACGGCCTCCCAGTACGGCTCGAGGTCAGACACCGCGGACAGCGAGAGTCCCGTGTCGCGCTCGGTGTGGGCGAGGGCGGCGACGAGGGCGGATGCGGAGGGCTGGCTCGTCGTGCCGGCCATCGGAGCACTCGCGACATCCACGGCATCCACGCCGGCGCCACTGGCCGCGAGCAGCGTTGCGAGCTGCCCCCCAGCGGTGTCGTGGGTGTGCAGGTGCAGAGGGAGATCGAAGTTTCCGCGCAGTGCGGAGACGAGCTTTTCAGCCGCGCCCGCCCGCAGAAGGCCCGCCATGTCCTTGATCGCGAGGACGTGGGCCCCGGCGTCGACGATCTGCTCCGCAAGTCTCAAGTAATAGTCGAGGGTGTAGAGCTTCTCGTTCGGGTCGAGCAGGTCACCGGTGTAACAGAGGGCGACCTCGGCGACGGCGCGCCCGGTGGCGAGAACGGAGTCGATGGCCGGTCGCATCTGCGACACGTCGTTAAGGGCGTCAAAGATGCGGAAGATGTCGACGCCGGTGTCTGCCGCCTCGCGCACGAAGGCATCCGTGACCTCTGTCGGATACGGCGTGTAGCCGACCGTGTTTCGGCCGCGCAGCAGCATCTGGATCGCGATGTTCGGCATCGCCTCACGCAGCGCGGACAGGCGCTCCCACGGGTCTTCACCGAGAAAGCGCAGCGCAACGTCGTAGGTGGCGCCGCCCCACGCCTCCACCGAGAGCAGCTGCGGGGTGAGCCTCGCAACATACGGTGCGACCTGGAGCAGGTCCTTGGTGCGAACGCGGGTGGCCAGGAGCGACTGGTGCGCATCCCGGAAGGTCGTCTCGGTCACGGCCAGTGCCTTCTGCGCGCGCAGGGCGGACGCGAAACCGACCGGGCCGAGCTCGAGCAGACGCTGGCGCGAACCATCCGGCGCTGGGGTGTGCAGGTCGAGCTTCGGCAGCTTGAGCGCGGGACTGATGATGCCCGCGCCCTCGCCATTCGGGTGGTTTACCGTGACGTCAGCGAGCCAGTTGAGGATCTTGGTACCGCGGTCCTTTGACGGGTTGCTGTGCACGAGGTCCGGGCGCTCCTCGATGAACGAGGTGCTGAGGTCACCCGCGACGAACGAGGGGTCGTCGAGAAGCGCCTGCAGGAAGGGGATGTTCGTGGAGACCCCGCGGATGCGGAACTCCGCGAGACCGCGCTTGGCCCGAGCGACCGCAGCGGGAAAGTCCCGGCCGCGGCAGGTCATCTTCACGAGCATGGAGTCGAAGTGCGGGCTGACCTGGGTTCCCGCGGCAACGGTTCCACCATCGAGGCGGATGCCGCCACCACCGGGCGAGCGATAGGTCGTGATCTTGCCGGTGTCCGGCCGGAATCCCGCGGCCGGGTCCTCCGTGGTGATGCGACACTGCAGCGCGGCGCCGCGGCGCACGATGTTGTCCTGGTGCAGCCCGAGCTCGTCGAGGCTCTGCCCGAAGGCGATGCGCATCTGCGCCTGCACGAGGTCGACATCCGTGATCTCTTCGGTGACCGTGTGCTCGACCTGAATACGCGGGTTCATCTCGATGAAGACGTGCTGGCCTTTGCGCTCTCCCGCCGTGTCGAGCAGGAACTCGACCGTGCCCGCGTTGACGTAGCCAATCGACTTCGCGAAGGCGATCGCGTCGCGGTACATGGCCTGCCTGATGGAATCGTCGAGGTTGGGCGCAGGCGCGATCTCGACCACTTTCTGGTGGCGGCGCTGCACCGAGCAGTCACGCTCGAACAGGTGCACGGTCTCGCCCGATGCATCCGCGAGGATCTGCACCTCGATGTGGCGGGGCCGCACGACGGCCTGCTCGAGAAACATCGTCGGATCGCCGAAGGCGCTGTCCGCTTCGCGCATGGCCTCTTCGAGTGCCGGGCGCAGCTCATCCATGCTGTCAACCCGCCGCATGCCTCGGCCGCCGCCGCCCGCAACGGCCTTGGCGAAAATCGGGAAGCCGATCTCCTCCGCGCCAGCAAGAAGCTCGTCGATGTTCCTGGACGCCGGGGTGGACTTCAGCACGGGAACGCCGGCCGCGCGAGCGTGCTCCTTGGCCGTGACCTTGTTGCCCGCCATCTCCAGCACGTGCTGGCCGGGCCCGATGAAGGTGATGCCCGCGGCCGCCGCCGCCTCGGCGAGTTCCGGGTTCTCGGAGAGGAATCCGTATCCGGGGTAGATCGCATCGGCGCCGCACTCCACCGCGACGCGGATGATCTCCGCGACATCGAGGTACGCACGCACGGGGTGACCCGGACTGCCTATCTGGTACGCCTCGTCCGCCTTGAGGCGATGCATCGAGTTGCGATCTTCGTACGGAAATACCGCGACGGTCTGCGCCCCGAGTTCGTACGCCGCGCGAAATGCACGGATAGCAATTTCGCCGCGATTGGCCACCAGAATCTTTGTGAACATGAAACCCTTTGCTGTCGATCCGGCTCACCGCCGACGTTTAGGTGCTTTCAGACTAGTGAAGGTATCGTCGTTGCTTGTGCATGTACTCAGCGTGAGCTCCCTCAAGGGAGGAGTTGGCAAGACCACCGTAACCCTCGGATTGGCCTCTGCCGCCTTCGCCAAAGGACTTCAGACGCTGGTCGTCGACCTTGATCCCCAATCGGACGTTTCGACCGGAATGGACATCAATGTCGCCGGGCACCTGAACGTCGCGGATGTGCTGGCCTCGCCCAAGGAGAAGATCGTGCGCGCCGCGATCGCGCCGAGCGGATGGACCAGGGGTCGCCCTGGCAAGATCGATGTGATGATCGGCAGCCCGTCTGCGATCAATTTCGACGGGCCGCACCCGAGCATCCGCGATATCTGGAAGCTCGAAGAGGCACTCGCCAACGTCGAGGCAGACTACGACCTCGTGCTCATCGACTGCGCCCCGTCGCTCAACGCACTCACCAGGACGGCCTGGGCCGCGAGCGACCGGGTCACCGTGGTCACCGAGCCCGGCCTGTTCTCGGTCGCCGCGGCCGACCGGGCGCTGCGAGCGATCGAAGAGATCCGCCGCGGCCTCTCCCCCAGGCTGCAGCCCCTCGGCATCATCGTGAACCGACTGCGTGTGCAGTCGCTCGAGCACCAGTTCCGCATCAAGGAACTCCGCGACATGTTCGGCCCGCTCGTGCTCAGCCCCCAGCTGCCGGAGCGCACCTCGCTGCAGCAGGCCCAGGGAGCCGCGAAGCCGCTGCACGTGTGGCCGGGCGAGAGCGCCCAGGAGATGGCGCGCAACTTCGACCAGCTGCTCGATCGCATCATGCGCACGGCAAAGATCGGCGACTACGCCGAAGCGCGCTGAACCCGCTCAGGCTCGCACGCGCAGTATTCGGAACGCGCAGCGCTCAGGACGCGCGGTTGGCTCGACGGATCGCCAGTTCGTCCATGACCTCTGGGCGCTCTGCGTCAAGTTCGACGAGGCTGGTCTCGACCTCGCGCAGCACCTTGCCCACGGCGATGCCGAAGACGCCCTGGCCGCGGCTGACGAGGTCGATGACCTCGTCGTTCGATGTACACAGATAGACACTCGCGCCGTCGCTCATGAGCGTTGTCTGCGCCAGGTCGTTCACGCCTGACTCGCGAAGCTGGTTGACCGCGGTACGGATCTGCTGCAGCGAGATTCCGGTGTCGAGCAGTCGCTTGACGAGCTTGAGAACGAGGATGTCGCGGAAGCCGTAGAGACGCTGCGAACCGGAGCCTGCAGCCCCGCGCACGGTGGGCTCGACGAGCTCGGTGCGAGCCCAGTAGTCGAGCTGGCGATAGCTGATGCCCGCAGCCCTGGCGGCAACGGCACCTCGGTAGCCGGCTGAGTCATCCAGTTCCGGCAGCCCGTCCGTGAACAGCAGGCCCAGGTCGTAGCGAGAGAGCTCGCTACGGCTGCGTGGTTCACTCATCTAACTGCCTCCCATGCCGTGCCTGAAGCACTGCCTCGCCTACCGCTGCACCAACTTCATCGTTAAGGTTCAACGTCAGGTTCATACTTCTATCTGGGTCCACGCTACCGAGCGGTTCGAATCGATCAGTGACATTCGCAAAACCGGTTCGGCGTGTCGGACAAGATCTTGTTCAGCACCCTCAGCTTAGGCCTCAAGACGCGACAGCGCAGTGCGAATCAGGCTGCTGCGCACGATCTCGAGCTGCCCCGCGATTTCCCGCGCGAGTTCGCTTGCCTTGGCCCGGCTCGACGCATCTTTTCGCCGCGCGACCGGAATCAGTGCGCTCTCGATGAGGCCGAGTTCGCGTTCTGCCGCGACCCGGAACCCGCGAAGATGCCGCGGCTCGATGCCAGAGCGCTGAAGTTCCACCAGCGAGTGCAGCACGGCGAGAACGTCTTCACCGTAGAGTTCCGCCGCGACGATGAGCGACGAGGAGATCGCGTCGTTGAGCAGCCCAGGTGTCGCTCCGGCCTCGCGCACGAGTTCGTCTCGCTGCAGCTTGCGCTCGGTCGACAGCATCGATGGCGCGGGCAGGCTTCCGCCTCCGGGAAGTTCCGGCTGTCGTCCAGCATCAATCTCGTCGAGATATCCGCGGATGACCTTGAGCGGCAGGTAGTGATCGCGCTGCATGGTGAGCACGAAGCGCAGTCGCTCGAGATCGGCCGCGGAGAACTTGCGGTAGCCGGACTCCGTGCGGGCAGGGCAGATGAGCTGCCGTTCCTCGAGAAACCTGAGTTTCGATGGGGTCAGGTCCGGAAACTCGGCTGTGAGTCTCGCCAGTACCTGGCCGATGCTCAGGAGAGCGGATACCCCAGGCTCCTTCGTCTGGGCGTTGGAACGTGCCACTATCCGACCACCTCGTTCGCGAGATCCGCTCGCGACGCGTAGAAAGTCAATCGGAATTTGCCCACCTGCACCTCAGCACCATCGCTGAGAAGTGCAGAGTCGATTCTCACGCCATCGAAGTACGTTCCGTTGAGTGAGCCGAGATCCTTGATCTCGAAGACGGTGCCGTGGCGCAGGAACTGCGTGTGCTTGCGCGAGACCGTGACATCGTCGAGAAAGATGTCGGCATCCGGATGTCTGCCCGCCGTCGTGACGTCGGCATCCAACAAGAAACGTGCCCCGACATCCGGCCCTCGGCGAACGACAAGAAGCGCTGATCCGGAGGGCAGAGCCGCAATGGCTTCCTGCTCCTCCGGCGAGACTTCCCCGTCAAGGGCCGCCAACTGAGCCTCGAACCTGCCCGTGAAATGAGCGGTCGTGTCAGTTACTCGAGGCGCGTTCTCGGCGGCCGGATCCTGGTTTTCGGAATCAACCATCGTGAACCTCCCTTAGCGGTCCAGCGTATCTGATTCGGCCGCAACTTCTTCCCTCGATTTTCGGATAACTCTCACGGATTCGATCACATAAATGGCGCCGGCCCACCAGTAGAGGAATGCGCCCCACAGCGCGAAGGCCCAGCCGAGCGGCGTCGCAGCCCAGGCGATCACGGGGAATGCCTGCCCCAGCATCAGGATCGGCAGGGCGTAGAAGAGGCAGAAGGTGGCAACCTTGCCGAGGTGGTGCACGGGAAGCGGGCCGAATCCGAAATTCGCCATGACGATTCCGAGCACGAGCAGTGCGACATCTCTGCCCACGATGATTGCGACGAGCCACCACGGGACGATGCCTCGAACAGCGAGGCCGACGACCGTGGCGAAGATGAAGAGCCGATCGGCCGCGGGATCGAGGAGCTGGCCGAGGCGAGTGATCTGGCCGAGGCGGCGCGCGAGCACGCCGTCGAGATAGTCGGTGATGCTGCACACGACGAGAGTGGCGAGCGCGAGACGGTCGTCTCCGCGGATGACGAGCACCAGGAATACGGGCACGAGGGCAAGACGGATGAGGCTCAGCACGTTCGGGATCGTGACGATCCTGGAACTCACCTCGTTCCGCACTGAGCCGTGCTGCTCCCCTGGTTCCATAGCGTTCAAGCCTATCGACCGCGACCCGAGCGAACGCCGGGTTAGGATGCCCGAATGGGCCCACTTTTTGTCGCCGCCTGCATCGCCGTCGGCGCAGCCGCATTCGCTTGGATCGCCTCTCTCGTGACGCACGAACACTCCTGGGTGGACCGACTGTGGTCGATCCTGCCCGTCGCCTACGTGTGGGTCTTCGCCGCCTTCACTGGTCTCCAGGATGCACGGCTCGTCCTCATGGCGATACTCGTCACACTGTGGGGCGCGAGGCTCACCTTCAACTTCGCACGCAAGGGCGGTTACACGGGCACGGAGGACTACCGCTGGGCCGTGCTTCGCACGCGGATGAAGCCGTGGCAGTTCGAGATCTTCAACCTGCTGTTCATCGTGATCTGGCAGAACCTGATCCTGCTGCTCATCGCGCTGCCCGCCCTGACTGCGTACGAGAACAGGTCGCCGCTGGGCGTCTGGGACGTCCTTCTCGGTCTCCTGTTCCTCGGGCTGTTGCTCGGTGAGACAGTCGCAGACCAGCAGCAGTGGAGGTTCCAGAGCTGGAAGGCGGCAGAGCGGGCCGCGGGGCGCGAACCGTCGCCGCGCTTTCTGCAGGGCGGTCTGTTCCGCTTCAGTCGGCATCCGAACTTCTTCTTCGAACAGGCCCAGTGGTGGGCGCTCTTTCTGCTCGGCGCGGTCGCGGCCGGGTCGATCCTGCAGTGGACCGTGCTCGGTGCCGTGCTGCTCACGACACTCTTCATCGGCTCGACCGCGTTCACCGAGAGCATCACGCTCTCCCGCTATCCGGAGTACACCGAGTATCGAAAGACGACATCGGCGCTCATCCCGTGGTGGCCACGCAGGGGCGCGCACGAGGTTCTCGCCTGAGACCCGGGTGTCTGCGACACGACACGAAGCACGGGGGTACCGTGGAAGACATGTCGTGCATTCGTTTCAACACCCCAGCCCAGCGGCAGGCCATGCGTGACCACGCCCCGTCAATGCTCACCGCGGAGGAGGTAGCGGCCCTTCACCCCGCTCCCCCGGTGACCGAGAGCAAGATCAGGCGCCTGCGCCTGCTCGCGTCGAACGCGAACCCCAAGATCCGCGAGAGCGTCGCCAGCAGTTACAACACGCCGGAGGATCTCTTCACGGCCCTCGCCGCCGACCCGGAGGAGTCCGTGCGCTCCTGCGTTGCCCGCAACGAGGCGACGCCCTGCGACATCCTCCGCGCTCTCGCCGACGACACATCAGAGACCGTGCGCGGCTGGGTTGCCGTGAATTTCTTCGTGCCAGCGGATGTCATGGAGCGTCTCGCAAGCGACCCGAGTGACACCGTGCGGGCCCTCGTCGCCTGGAAGGCATCGCTCGCCGATGCAGACGCCGAACCGTCGATGGTCTGAGCCTCTTTCACGAAGGTCTTCTGCCCCGTGGAGGCCACGGCGTAGCCTGTGAGCACCTCATCAAAGGAGATGAATCGTGTTCACCAGCCCTCTGCCCGACGTCGTCATACCCGAACTGAGCGTGTACGACTCGCTCTTCGCCTCGCTCACCGAGCGTGATCTCGACCGAATAGCGCTCATCGACGGTGTCTCCGGAGTCGAGACCAGCTACCGCCAGCTCAGGAACCAGATCGATGCCGTGGCCGGTTCCCTCGCCGCACGCGGAATCGCTGTGGGCGATGTCGTGGCCCTGCATTCGCCCAACGTGCCGGCGTTCGCTACGGTGTTTCACGGCATCCTGCGAGCCGGAGCCGTGGCCACCACCGTCAACGCCCTCTACACGGCGGAGGAGATCGCAGGCCAGCTGAGAGACTCCGGCGCCCGGCTGCTGTTCACCGTCTCTCCGCTGCTGCCCGCTGCCTCGGAGGCGGCCGCCGCCGCCGGACTCGCGCGCGATGACGTGATCGTGCTCGACGGTGCGGAGGGCTACAGCTCACTGCACGACTTGGTTGCGCTCGGGGCCACGGCGCCCGACGTGTCGTTCGATCCGGCGACCCACCTCGCCGTGCTGCCGTACTCCTCCGGCACCACGGGCCGCCCGAAGGGCGTGATGCTCACCCACCGCAACCTCGTCGCCAACGTCGCGCAGAGCGTACCGAACGTCGGCGTGGTGGCGAGTGACCGCGTGCTCGCCGTGCTGCCGTTCTTTCATATCTACGGGATGACCGTGCTGTTGAACCTCGCGCTCGCCCAGCGTGCCTCCCTCGTGACGATGCCGCGGTTCGACCTGACGGAGTTCCTGCGCTGCATCGCGGAGTACAAGTGCACGTATCTGTTCATCGCGCCGCCGATCGCCGTGGCTCTCGCGAAGCATCCGCTCGTCGACCAGTACGACATGTCGAGCGTGCACACGGTGTTCTCCGGCGCGGCGCCACTGGACGGCGCGCTGGCCAAGGCCGTGGCGGACCGCGTCCAGGTGCGCATGCGCCAGGGCTACGGGATGACCGAGATGAGTCCGGTGAGCCACGCGATTCCGCTGGACTGGGATGACGTGCCGCTCGACTCGGTCGGGCCGGCCATCCCGAACCTCGAGAGCAAGCTCATCGACCCGCTCACGGGCGAAGAGATCGAGATTCCGGCGGAGGGCGAGAGCGCGCCGGGCGAACTGCTCTGCAGAGGACCGAACATCATGGTCGGCTACCTCAACAACGACAAAGCGACCGCCGAAGTGCTCGAGCCGGACGGCTTCCTGCACACCGGCGACATCGCGACGGCGAATGCCCGTGGCGTCGTCACCATCATCGACCGGCTCAAGGAGCTCATCAAGTACAAGGGTTACCAAGTGGCGCCAGCCGTGCTCGAGGCGCTGCTGCTCTCGCACCCCAAGATCGCGGATGCCGCGGTGATCGGAGTGCCGGATGATGAGGGGCAGGAGATCCCCAAGGCATTCGTCGTGCTGCAGCCGGGCGCCGAACTGAGCGGCGAGGAAGTGATGGACTTCGTCGCCTCCCACGTCGCGCCATACGAGAAGGTGCGACGCGTGGTGTTCGTGGAGTCCATTCCCAAGTCGTCCGCGGGCAAGATTCTGCGGAAAGACCTGCGCGCAGCAGAGGCGTAGGCCTCAGCGCGGCTGCAGCCGGAAGATCCGCAGGGTGCGACCGGAGGCGCGTTCGTAGCCGCGATACCCGGGCCACTGGCGTTCGATGACGGGCCACACGCGCTCGACCTCGTCGTCGGAGAGGCGGGTGGCGTGAACGACGATGCGGCGCCCGTGGATGCTGACCGCGGCATCCGGATGCGCCGCCAGGTTCGCCGTCCAGGCCGGGTGGGTGTCGCGCGCGAAGTTGCTTCCCGTGATGAGCATGCTTCCGCCGGACTCCGGACAGTACATGAGGGGCGTGTCCCGTTCGATGCCGGATCTGGCGCCGATCGAATGGAGCACGAGCGAGGGTACGAGAAGCCCGCTCAGCTGAACCCGTCCACGGCTGAGCCGTGCGGTCACTCTCTCCAGCGGCGGCATGACCATCGGGCCGAAGCGGCGAAAGGCGCGGGTGCGGGACGCGGCGGCGACAACCGAACGGACCCCGCGGAGCATGGAGGGCATCCGTCGATTCTCGTCGCGAGCGCGCCATTGCGCCAGACGCGAGCTCTGGTCAGCGACGGCGCTTCGGCATCCCGAGTTCGTTGAGCTTTTCGTGGTGCGACACGTCGACCGTGTGTTCCGTTGGGCAATTGAGTACGGCGTTGCTGGTCGAGTGATCGATGGTGTGCTCCTGCATGGGCCTGTCACAGACCGGGCACACGGCCGTTCCGACGCGTTCGACGACGTCGCCATAAGGCCCGACCGTCGCTGGTCCGAGGGTTCCGACCAGCCGGTGATTGAGCCAGTCAATGAAGTGGACGAAGGTGTCACCTGCCCGATGCTCGTCCTGGGCCATCCGTGTTTTCATGCCCGGCATGGTACGCCTCCAACCCCGAAATCGGCGGTGAAAGAGCACTTCGCCGGGGCGTCAGCGCACGGTGAACTCCGCGTGCGCCTCTGCATCCGCACTGCCACCGACCCAGACGTCGAACAGGCTCGCGTCGAGCACCCAGCCGCGCGTCGCCGCGCTCCAGTAGCGACGCTCATCCGCACCGATCTCGAAGGTCACCGTGCTGGACTGCCCTGCCGCGATCTGAACCCGGCGGAACGCCGCGAGCTGGCGCATCGGCCGAGACGAGGTGCCGAACCGCTGGTGCAGGTAGAGCTGGGCGACCTCCACGCCATCGCGATCGCCGGTGTTTGTCACCTCGACCGAGACCGTGACGGTGCCGTCGCGGTCGATCTCGGGGGCGCCAACGCGAAGGTTCGCGTAGGCGAAACTCGTGTAGCCGAGTCCGTAGCCGAAGGGGTACAGCGGCGTGCTCTCTTCGTTCCAGTACCGCGTGTGCTGCTTCTCCGGCTCGTGCGAGCGAGTGACGGCGTGGTGAATCGGAACCTGCCCGACAGTGCGCGGCCAGGTGAACGGAAGCCTGCCCGAGGGGGCCGCATCTCCGAACAGCAGGTTCGCGACCGCGGCGCCTCCGCGGGTTCCCGGGTACCAGACCTCGAGGATCGCGTCGACGTTCTGCGATGCCCAGCGCAGGTCGAGCGGACGTCCGCTCATGAGCACGAGCACGATGGGAGTGCCTGTCGCCGCCACGGCCTCCAGCAGCTTCTGCTGCCCGCCGGGCAGCGACAACTCGGAGCGCGAGGCGCTCTCTCCGATCATGTCCTGCTGCTCGCCGAGAACGAGGATCGCCACGTCTGCGTCCGCCGCGGCCGTCACCGCGTCGGCGAGCGCCGCATCCGCGTCGAAGCCCTCCGGGGCCGACGGGCTGTTGTCGCCGAACATCGAGAACATCGACGGGAAGGTGCGCCGCGGCTCGGCGACACCGCGCTCGAAGACGACGGATGCCGCACCGGCCAGGTGATCACGGATGCCGTCGAGCACGGTCACGGTCTCGTCACTGTCGTAGTCGAACACCCACGGGCCGATCGTATCGCGCCGGGAATCCGCGAGCGGCCCGATGACCGCGACCGATTCAAGGCGGTTTGCGGCCAGCGGCAGAGTCGCGTTCTCGTTGCGCAGCAGCACGGCCGTGCGCTCCGCGGTGCGCTCTGCCGCCTCGCGATGTGCCGGGTCGGACAGCACACGCGCCGCCCTCTCCTCATCGACATAGGGCTGCTCAAACAGGCCGAGCGCCTCCTTGGCCTCGAGCACCCGCCGCACGGCGTCGTCGAGACGAGCGACATCCACGCTCCCGCTCTCGACGGCGTCGACGAGATTCTCGAACGCGGGCTGTTCGATGGCCATCTCCATGTCGATGCCCGCGTGAAGCGCCCGCACCGCGGCATCCTGCTGGTCACTCGCGAAGTGGTGGGTCTCGAGATTCTTGGCGGCGTTCGCATCGGTGACCACGAAGCCGTCGAAGCCCAGGGCATCCCGCAGCACCTCGGTCATCAGCCAGTGGTTGCCGCTCGCAGGCACGCCGTTGAGGTCCATGTAGCCCGACATGATGTTGCCTGCCCCGGCCTCGATGGCCGCGCGGAACGGCGGGATGTAGGTGTTCCAGAACTCCTGGTCGGAGAGGTCGACCTCGTCGTAGTCTCGACCACCGAGTGCCGCCCCGTAGCCTGCAAAGTGCTTCGGACCCGCCATGATGTGGTCTGTCGCACCGAGCCTCTCGCCCTGGAACCCGCGCACCTGGGCGGCCGCAACCACGGAACCGAGGTGCGGGTCTTCGCCCGCGCCCTCGATCATCCGACCCCAGCGCGGGTCGCGCGCGATGTCCACCATGGGGGCAAAGGCCCAGTGGATGCCCACGGCCCTCGCCTCCTTCGCGGCAATCACCTGCGCCTGCTCGATGGTCTCCTCGTCCCAGGACGCGGCCATCGCGATCGGCACGGGAAAGATGGTGCGCAGCCCGTGCACGACGTCGAAGCCGAACAGCAACGGGATGCCGTGGGCATTGCCCTCGATCGCGCGTTTCTGCAGCCGGTTGATCGTGGCAGGATCCGTCACGAACAGCAGCGAGCCGACCGCTCCCCGGTCCAGTGACTCGTCCACGGCATCACGCTGCTCCGGCGAACCCGCGGGAGCAGAGAAGTAGAAGTACTGGATGAGCTGACCGACCTTCTCCTCGGTCGTGAGCCGACCCAGGAGCTCGGCGATGCGAGGCGATGGAGTGGTCATTGTCGATCCTTTCGAGAGGTGATTCTGAGGTGGTGAGTGAGAGGCCTGGAGGTGCCACGGCACCCCGCGGAGCGAACCCGGCCTACGATGTTGAGATGACCGAGCGCCAGGCGAACGATGATTCCCCCACGCGCAGGCCGTATGCGAAGGGCGTCGCGCGGCGCAGCCAGATCATCGAAAGCGCGATCGCGGAATTCGCCACGCGCGGCGTGGACGGCACCTCCCTGCGCACGCTGGGCGAGGCGATCGGAGTGTCGCACGCGACGCTGCGCCACTACTTCGCCTCTCGCGACGAGCTGCTCGTCGAGGTCTATCGGGCTCACGAGGAGCGCTTCTCTGCGGAGGCACCCAGCGAGGGTGCGGCGGTGGAACTCATGGCCGACAGCGCAGAGCGCAATCGCGATGTTCCGGGGCTCGTGCGCTTGTATGCGACGCTCAGTGCGGACGCCCTGCAGAACGACCACGCCGCGTCGACAGAGTTCATTCGCGAGCGTTTCCGCACGCTGCGCGAGCGGCTGGCCGCCCGCATCCGCGAGGAGCAGATCGAAGGACAGGTCTCCGCGGACATCGATCCGACGGATGCCGCGGCTCTCGTGATCGCCGCGTCCGACGGACTGCAGGTGCAGTGGCTGCTTGCTCCAGACACGGTCGACGTGCACCGCTCCCTCGCACTGTTGGAACACATCCTGCCCGGGCCGGATACCACGGAGGACTGATCCTTGTTGTCTCTCATCATATCGTCAAAACCTGACACTGTAAGATTTTGAGGATGCGGTCAGCTCGCGCCGGAGACGGATGCTGCGACCGCCTGCGCGCTGCGCTCGAGGAACGACACGATCTCCCGCGACGACATGTCGGTGTCGATCGTGCTCTCCACGAGCACCTCCTCTGCAAAGACCACCCAGGAGCGCAGGGCGATGCGCAGCAGTTCGGAATCCTCGACCCCGAGCTCGCGAAAGACGTCGATGAGTCGGTCGGCCTGCGTGAGTCGCGCCTGGACGACGACCTCGCGCACCTCCGGGCTTCCGCTCGCCGCGCCGCGCACGAGTGAGTAGAACGTGCCGCGGTGGTCGCGGACGAATTGCACGATCCTCGTCAGCGTGTCGCGCAGTCTCTCGATCGGAGGAAGCTCGGTGACGGGCTCCGTTGCGCGAAGCATGCTGTCGCGCGCGGTTCGGACGACCTCGCGGTGCAGCCCGAGTTTCGAGCTGAAGTAGTGAAAGACGAGGCCGCGAGAGACCCCGGCGCCCTCGGCGAGCTGCTCGATCGTGAGCGACTCCAACGACTGCTCGGCGAGCGCCGCCACCCCGAGGGCGACCAGTTGGGCACGTCGCTCCTCTGGAGTGAGTCGCGCGCGTCGATCTGTTGCCATGGTGCGAGCCTAACCGCGCTTTCTGACCCACATCGAGAGCAGGCTGGCAGTTTTCTTGGAACTTTTTGAGACTGGCCGGGAATCTGTTGACAATCGGTCAACAGCTTTCTAATGTCGATGGAGAAGTCTGGTCGGCGTGTTTTTGGGAACGGTCTACAGAACTCGTTCCTCCCGCCCAAACCAAGGAGGACCGATGAAGTTCCGCACACTCACCACCACCCACGCTGGCCGGATCGTCCTGACCGCCGTCCCCGTCGCCGTCGTCGCGACCCTGCTCATGGGCGGCGTCGCCCAGGGCGCGGTGCCCGTCTCGTTCTCGGTGTCCGGCAGTCAATTCCAGATCAGCGCTTCCCAGCTCGATGGCACGGGCTTCTCGCAATACGCGGGGGTCACCACCGACACGGCGGGCAAACAGCACCAGGTCGCGATCGCGAACATCGGCTCTGCGAGCCTCACGGATCTCTGCCAGTCGGTCGTCACGGACACCCCGCTCGGCAAGGTCGGGATGCTCATCACCGCGGGCGGGGGCGGCCAGCCCGCCACGGCCACCGACCTGCAGATCGGAATGACGGACCTCAAGGGTGACTCGAGCTTCGGCAACATCCGGATCGGCGTGGACGCGTCAACCGTTAACACGAGCCACAAGGGCACCGCCGGCGACTTCGCGCAGGATGCGGACACCATCAAGATCACCGGGCTGCAGCAGACGGCCTGGAGCACACAGGCCTCCGTGTTCACCCTCAAGGACATGCACGTGCAGTTGACCGACGGTTCGAAGGGGTGCTTCTGACCATGTCGGAGCCCACCACCGCCAGCGAGACGGCGAGCACCTCACGCTGGGCGCGGTTCTCCGCGTGGCGGCGCGAGCGCCCGTTCCTCGGCGGCGTGCTGACGATACTCGCGGGCATCGAGTTGTTCTTCTCCGGGCAGCTCGACATCGGCAGGATCCATGTCCAGCTCGGGATTGAGGGCCTGCAGGCGACGGTGATTCCGATCCTGCTCGTGGTGCTCGGCATCCTCGCGATCACCATGCCGGTTCACCGTGTCTTCTACGGGATCATCTCCCTCGTTGTTGCCGTCTACTCACTGATCGGACTGAACCTCGGTGGCTTCTTCATCGGCATGCTGCTGGGCGCGATCGGGGGCATCCTCACCGTGTCGTGGATGCCGAAGCGGCACGAGAGCGCCCGTGATGACGCGCGTCCGGTCTCGCCCAGGGAGCATCGCGCGTGAGTGGACCACGCATGCCGTCGCGCTTCGCCGGTCGCGGAGCCATCGTGGCCTGCCTCGTGGTCGGGATGACCGGCATCGGAGCGACGCCGGTGCCGACATCCGCGCCTGCCGCGCTCTGCATCCCGCTACTGCTGCCGTGCTCGTCGCCGAGCCCGTCGCCGTCACCGACACCGCTCCTCCCCCTGCCGAACCCGCTCAGTGGCACCGGCAGCGACGCGACTCCGCCCGCCGAAGCACCGGCACAGCCCGACACGGGCGCGCCGGTGTTCACGCAGCCGGCAGCACAACTGGGCGGCTCCTCGATCTCGTTCTCTGGCCTGCAGTCGGTCAGTGCCGTGACGGTGCCCCTCGCCGACGGCTCGAGAATTCCGGTTCTCAAGCTCGTGGCCGACGACATCGTCATCGACGGCTTCATGCTCGACGTGCGCAAGGCGACCGGCCCCGCGCTGGTGTCCACCGCGGACCGGATGGAGCTGCGCGGGCACGTCGAGGTCTACGTGGACTCACTCACGGCCACGCTGCCGGGAGGCGCGGGCATCACGCTCGGTGCCGCGACCCCTCCCCCGGGCGACGAACTCCCGCCGACGCTCCTGAGGGTCAACCTCGGACTCGTCGGCGTGACCGCGGATTCGATCGTCTTCGCCGCGTCACACCAGGCCATGAAGTAGGGCTTCCACGCTATTCCTCGACATAGCGACGAAGGCGTTCGAGCGCCTCGTCCCAACGTCTCGACGCTTCGATGAGCGCCGTGCCGGTCTCGGAAACAGCATGCGGACGCAGTCGCCAGATTCGCTCGCGGCCGCGCCGTTCGCTCGAGACAAGTCCGGCACTCTCGAGGGTGTCCAAATGCTTCGCGACTGCTTGCCGAGTGATCGCGGTGCCTGCCGCGAGTCGTGCCAGGGATGCGGGTCCGTGCTCGCCGAGATTTTCGACCAGACCGAGGCGCACGGGATCGGCGAGCGCGAGGATCACCGGCGCCATTGCCTCCAGCGCGCTGCTCACGCCGTCTGCTCGAGGTATCGCGCGAGCAGCCTCCCCTGGTGTTCCCACCCCTCGGCGTTGCCGTCGCGGCGCCGCGTTTTCACCTCGTCGGGGAGCTGGTCGAAACCCTCCTCGGTCATCGTCACGGCGACTCCCGCATCCGTCGGCTCGAGCTCGAAGGTGACGAGGGTGAGCACCTCGGACCCGGGCTCCGGATTCCATCGAAACGCAAACCGGGTCATTGGCTCGACGGTATCGACGTACAGGGTCATCGGCGTGCCACGCATGGGTTCTTGCAGCGCGGCAACCTGCGCATCGACCTCGGTCGGTCGGATGCGGCCCATCGTCGCCCGACCCGCGATAAACGAGCCGTCGAACTCGGCGCCAAACCACTGCCCGAACCGGTTTGACTCTGTGATCGCAGCCCAGACGCGATCGAGCGGGGCATCGAGCGTCACGCGCTTGATAACGGTGTTCGAATCTGACGTGTCCATAATAAGCAACCTCCAGGTTGCATATTACCTGACTTCCTCGTGAGGTTCCACTGCGCCGACCAGGAGCGCCCGGGCCTACCCGGCGACCGCCACCCGCCGAATCCGGGTGTGCCAAAGTTCCGGACCCTCGGTGAGTGGCTCCCACTCCGCCGCGCTCGGCCGCGTGGCATCCAGCATGTAGCGGATCGGAACCGGGTCGTGATCGGCGACGAGCACAAAGCTTCCGCCGGGCTCGAGTGCGTCGAACACCGTCGTGGCGGCGGCTCCGCACCCAGCCGGGCCACAGGTGCGCGAGTCCACGACGGGTTCACCTGCGCGCGCGTACGCGGCACCGCCCGTCTGTCCGAGGTCCGCGCCTGTTCCGACTGTCTCATCCGTCATTGCGGTTGCCACTCCTTCATTGCGTCGCCGGCCCGCTCCCCACGCTACGCCTCGATCCGCTGTTCCTCTCCCGTGGCCGCGAGAGCCGTGCCCTGCTGCTTCAGGAAGTTCTCGATCGTCCCCGGCGCCCGCCCGGTCACCCGCTCGACGTCCGCGCTGACCTGCGACGAGCCATTGTCCCGGAAGATCTGGAACATCTCTTCGAAATGCTCGGCCTCCCACGGTTCGACACCGCGGGCCAGCTGGGATTCACGGAACTGTGCTGGCGTGATCTCCATCAACTCGATCTGCTGTCGGCGGGCCGCGCCGATCAGCTCCGCTACCTCGCGGTAGGTGACCGCACGCGGGCCTGTGAGCACAAGGGTTTCGCCGTCAAAGCCGGGTTCGGTGAGCACTGTCGCGGCGACGGCCCCGATGTCCTGTGCGTCGATAAAACTCAGCCCCGCCCTGCCGATCGCATTGGGCAGTTTTCCCGTTGCCCTGATTGCAGGGAGTGCGATCTGGTTGATCGCCGACTGCATGAACGCGTTGGGCCGGAGGATGACAAAGGGCTGGCCGCTCGCCTTGAGCACCTCCTCCACCTCCCAGTGTTCACGCGACACCTGGGGTCCGTCCGGGCGAATGGTGGATGAGGTGGCGCTGAGCTTGACGACCTTGATTCCCGTGCGTCGAAGCTCGCGGACGATCCTCAGCTGCACATCGGCCAGCATGTTGCCGTGCGGCGTCAGTAGGAAGACAGCGTCGACACCGTCGAGAGAGGCGTGCAGCACCGTCGGATCGGTGACGTCACCTTCGACCACGTCTACCTCGCTGCCGAACAGGCTTCGCGCCCGCTCCGCATTGCGTACGATGACGCGGATGTCGCTTCCGCGCGCACGCAGCGCGTGTACGACGTGTGGTCCGACAGTGCCGGTTGAGCCAAGTACAAGAACAGTCATGGTGCGATCCTCCGCCATCAATGCAATCGCGTCCAACGCACAATTATGGATATACAGATCGTTGTAAGCGATCATTGAGCCATGGACACTCGACAATTGGAATACTTCGTGGCCGTGGCGGAAGAGCTGAACTTCACCCGGGCATCCGCGCGTCTTTTCGCTGCACAATCGACGGTGTCCGCCGGCATCCGATCGCTCGAGCGGGAGCTGGGCGCCGCGGTGTTCGATCGCTCCACGAAGGCCGTGTCGCTCACGGCCGCGGGCACGGCGCTCCTGCCCGAGGCACGAAACGCGATTGAGGCACTGGATCGCGTGCGCAGCTCGGTGGCTCCGGGGGACGGCGGGCTGCGCGGACGACTTCGCATCGGCACGTTCATCGGCCTGGATGCGGTGCAACTGCCGCAGGTTCTGGGCATATTCCATACCCGGCATCCGCTGGTCGACCTTCAGCTCATCGTCTCCCCCTCGGGTTCGACCGGACTTGCGGATGACGTTCGGCACGGCCGCGCAGACCTCGCGTTCACCGGTCTGCCCCACCACGAACTCGCGGCGTTCGACGTGCTCGAAGTGGCCAGGTCACCGTTCGTTGCGATCCTGCCGGTCGGTCATCCGTTCGCCGCCCAGCGCGCGGTGAAACTCGTCGACCTCGTCGCCGAGAGGTGGATAGACTCACCGCCCGGCTACGCCAGTCGCGTCGTCTTCGACCGTGTGCTCGCGGATTCCGGTCTGACCCGTGTCATTTCGGCGGAGGTGGGCGACGCCGGGGAAGCCCCGAAGCTGGTCGCCGCGGGGCTGGGCATCGCGGTCATCCCGGAGATCATCTTTCGCGCTGCTCCCGGAGTCGTCGTGCGACCGCTCGCTGGCCCCGACATCAAACTGGTGCTCAGCGTGATCAGTCGGCCGAACCCGACTCCGGCAGCAACCGCATTCCTCGACCTGATCAGCCACCAGGCGATCGCCCCAACACTCACGGAGTGACGATCAGGCGGCCTCTTTTGTGGAACTGTTTTCCTACGCTTCGCGCTCGGAGGGAGAGCTTTCTTCCGTGCGACGGGGGTCTCGCTCAACGACATCGCCGAGCACCTCGTCGATTCGTGCCATCAGCTCCGGCGGAATCACCACTCCAGACGCAGCCACGTTCTCCGCGACCTGCTGGGGCCTCGACGCCCCGATGATCGCCGTGGCCACGTTGTCGTTCTGCAGCACCCACGCGACAGCGAGTTGCGCGAGCGACAGGGAGAGTTCGCCCGCGATCGGAGTGAGCGCCTGCACGCGCTCGAGCACGTCATCCCGCATGAAGCGGCTGATGGCGCGAGCGCCGCCCTTATCATCCGTTGCGCGGCTTCCCTCGGGGAGCGGCTGGCCGGGCTTGTACTTGCCCGTCAGGACGCCCTGGGCAACCGGCGACCAGACGATCTGTGAGATGCCCAAATCCTTCGACGTCGGAACGATCTCCGCCTCGATCACTCGCCACAGCGCGGAATACTGCGGCTGGTTGGAGATGAGCTGGATGTGGAGCTCGCGGGCAAGTGGAGCGGCCGCGCTAAGCTGGTCAACAGTCCACTCGCTCACGCCGATGTAGAGGGCTTTGCCTGCCCGAACGACGTCGGCAAACGCCTGCATCGTCTCTTCGATCGGGGTGAAGTAGTCGTACCGGTGCGCCTGGTAGAGATCGACATAGTCGGTCTGGAGGCGGCCGAGCGAGCCATCGATCGACTCGAGGATGTGCTTGCGCGACAGGCCGACATCGTTGTGGCCCTTGGGCCCGGTCGCACCGAAGACCTTGGTGAAGATCTCGAGCGACTGTCGCCGCTGCCCCTTCAGTGCCTCCCCGAGCACGGTCTCCGCCTGGGTGTTGGCATACACGTCGGCGGTATCGAACGTCGTGATGCCCGCGTCGAGCGCCGCGTGCACGCAGGCCGTCGCTGCGTCGTTCTCGACCTGTGATCCGTGGGTCAGCCAGTTGCCGTAGGTGATCTCAGAGATCTTCATTCCCGAGGCGCCAAGGTAGCGAAATTGCATCAGTAGTCCGTCCTTCGTAAGCTCCGGCAGGGGCACCAGCGCCCCACGTCGCTCACCCAGCCTAGATCCGAGTGGAGCCTGCGTGATCCCCGCGTCTCGCCGTATGCAAGAATCTCAATACCATGCGGGTAAACGAATGAGGTTCGCGGCGCTTCGCGCCCCGTGGTACAAGGGATACCTGCTCGGCGGCTCCTTCCTCATGGCCGGGGACAACGCGGAGCACGCCATCACCTACTGGGCGATGTGGCAGTACTTCCACTCCCCCCCTGCTGGCCGGGTTCGCGGTCATCAGCCACTGGATTCCGCACCTGCTCGGCGGCATTGCCTTCGGTGCACTCGCCGATCGGTACGACTGCCGACGCATCATCCAGGTCGGATGCGGGCTGTTCATGCTCGCGTCGGTCGGCTGGGGTGTGCTGCTGCTGACCGAGACGCTGCAACCGTGGCATTGCCTCGTGCTGCTCCTGCTGCACGGCCTGGCAAGTGCGGTCTGGCGACAGGCAGACGGCGTCATGATCTTCGACCTCGTGGGCCGGGATGTCGTGCCCAGCGGCGTACGCCTGATGTCGACCGGGCTCAGCCTCGGCCAGTTCGTCGGCCCCGCCTTCGGAGCAGCGATGCTGTTCGTGGTGGGTGCCCCGCTCGGCATGTTCATCAACGTCGCGCTGTATCTGCCGTTCATGATCTACCTCTTCATCGTGCCGGTCGATGGGCATCGCAAGAAGGACCAGCCGTCGAGGCGCATCAGTTTTTCCACGGTGTTCGGTGTTCTGCGCGACCTGCCGAAGCATCCGTCGATCCTCGTGGTGATGGTGCTCCAGGGTGCCGTCGGGCTCCTCATCGGCACGGCACTCATGCCGCTCTTCCCCGAGTTCGGGGCGCTGCTCGGCCAGGATGACTCCGGCCTCGGCTATGGCGCCCTGATCGTGGCAATGTCGTTCGGGGCCGTGGTCGGCGGGCTCTCGCTCGAAGCGATCGGCCACGTGCGGGCCAGCACCCGGCTGGCGATCATCAGCACGCTCGTGATGGCGTGCGCGTACGTGACCTTCGCGCTGTCGCGCAACTACCCGCTGAGCCTCGCGGTGCTCGTCATCGCCGGACTCGCGAGCCTCATCTCCGACTCCACGAGCCTGACCGTGGTGCAGCTCGCGGCGCCCGACGACCGGCGCGGCAGCTTCATCGGTGCGTACGCGATGACGAGCATGGGATTCCGCGTCGGAAGCGGCATCGTCATCGGCGTTCTCGGCGGCCTGCTGGGCGTGACCGGGGCGATCGCGCTCGCGGGCAGCCTCCTGCTCGCCATCGCGGTGGTGCTCCTCCTCGTGGTACTGACGGCATCGCGGCGGCAGCGTTCCCGCCTCGACCCGGATGTCTCCGTGCCACTCGAGGGCACCATCGACGAGGTCGCGGCCGACTGAGCACCCGCCACCCAGTTCGCGCCGTAACCCAACGCTGATCGACCACCAGCTACGAGCTGCTGGCCGGGATGTAGCGTTCGGCTCGCGCCCCCGAAGCGAACTCGGTGGTCCCGACGAGCTGAAGGTTCAGCGGCCGAGTGAGACCCTCGAATAGACGGGGTCCGTGGCCCACGAGGGTCGGGTACACGACGAACTCGTACTCGTCGATGAGCCCGGCGTCGGCCAGGGTGCGCGGCAGCGTAACGCCGCCCACGTACAGCCCGTCGCCGGGCTGCTCCTTCAACTTCCTCACCGCCTCGACGGGGTCACCGCTCAGTGCTTCGGTGTTCCAGCCGTCCGGTTCGCGCGTGCTTGAGACGAGGTATTTCTTGGCCGAGTCGATCGACTCCTTGAATGGGCGCATCCACTCGGGCAGGCCTGTCGCGATGCGCCAGAACTCCATCAACTCGTAGGTGGTGCGCCCAAGGATGATCGCATCGGCACGCGCAATCGTCTGCGCCGCGTGGTTGTGAGTCTCCTCGTCGGGCGTACCCGCCATGTGGTCGACGCAGCCGTCGAGCGAGACGTTGATCGAATACCGTAATGGTCGCATCCACACAGGCTGGCACAGCGGCCGCGACTCCGCTACGCGCGGAATTGCTCGGAGCGTTATCGGGCTCGTTCAAGTCTGCCTCAACGGTACAGGCGCTCACTCGCGATGCCCGCACCCGCGACTAGCGCCTCAAGCTTTGCCCAGGCGATGTGCGGATGGATACGGCCACCAAGGCCACAGTCGGTCGACGCGATGACATTCTCGGCACCGACAACCGACGCGAAGCGCTCGATTCGTTCAGCGACGAGCTCGGGATGTTCGACGACGTTGGTAGCGTGCCCCACGATTCCCGGCAGAATAACCTTTCCGTCGGGCAGGCTGACGTCGTTCCAGACCTTCCACTCGTGTTCATGACGGGCATTCGCGGCCTCGAACGAGTATGCGCCAGCGTTGATGTCGAGCATCACATCGATGATGTCCTTGAGCTCGATGTCTGTGGTGTGGGGGCCGTGCCAGCTGCCCCAACAGAGGTGAAAGCGAATCTGCTCTTCTGGAAGCCCGCGCAGCGCGTGATTGAGCGCCTCGACGCGGATGCGGGTGAAAGCCCGATATTCCTCGACGGTTGGTGCCGGGTTAATTTGATCCCAGTTCTCGGCCACGGACGGGTCGTCGATCTGGAGGATGAGACCGGCGTCGATGACCGCCTTGTATTCTTCGCGTAACACGTCCGCCCACGCCCAGATGAACTCCTCCTCGGTGGCGTAATAGTCGTTCCCGATGCGGCTCGCCGACCCCGGGGACAGCGCCGTGATGAACCCTTCGGTCATCCCGCTCGCGTGAAGGCCAGCCGTGATATTGCGGATGTCGGACGCAATGGCCTCCTGCCCGGTGTATGAAAGCGGGCCGGTACAGCTGGGAAACGCGGTCGCGTTCTTGCCGAGCGCAATGCCACTGGTTGGGTCTTGGTAGGCATCCCGAAAAATGCTCCAGTCGCGACGGTCAGCGAAGCTGGTCAGTCGAATGTTCCCGGGCGTGCTCCGCACCGGCTTGGACATAATCGGGTTGAAATCGGTCAGTTCCAGGCCCCCGGTGCGCTGGAAGGAGTACGTCCACCACGCACCATAGTCGACCGGGCTCGACATCGCCTTGCCATATTCGCCGTCGCCGGGCACCGTGATACCGATGTCAACTTGGCGCTTCACCAGATCGCCTACAGCGTGCTCGATCAGCGCGGTGACCTCGGGAGTATCGACCAGCGTGAAGCCGTCATCGGCGAATGATCGCGCCTCGTTGGCGGCAATCAGCTCGGGCGTGCGGGGCAGACTTCCCACGTGTGAGGTGAGAACAGCGGATGTACTTTTCTTCATGGTGAGCCTCGATTGTTTCGGCAGGGTTCTAACTGACGAAGCGGCGCCAGAACGGCGCGAGGCTTCGCGTAACCGCTTCAACTACAAGCTTGCCAGAGAGAACGCGGCTCACTTCCGATTGTGACGAAGCGACTCACGCGCCATCCTCTGCAACAGGTCGGCTGCTGTACCAGCCGTGAAGCCACAGGCTGACGATCGAGGCATCACGCGCGCCACCATCGGGGTGGCAGGAGCAAGAAAAAAGCCCCGGACTTCGGTGGAATCCGGGGCATTTCGCTGGGCTGTTCGCGAAACCCACGAGGGCACCGATACATGGTGTGTTCCAAATCCGTTTTCCTCCGCGCAACCTGCGATTTTCCTCCACTTTCTATGGCAACCGCGATGCTAAGCTCCTTGACCCCCAGGTAGGGCCATAGGCCTCTGATGCCGTGCGGCCGCCTACTTCAGACGACTTTCGGTATCAGTCGTTGCTCTCCTTGCACACGTTGCGGTCCGCCTTCTGGTCCCCCACTCGCATCGCGGTGCCACCGCGCATTGCGACGCAAGCAGCGTCTTATTCGCCGCAATCCTCACATTTATTGCAGACATCCACGCCTGATCTGAGGTTCATGCGACACTGCTACGCATGAAGGTCGGATGGGCCTTGATAGCGAAGTTCGACGACGTTGGCGGCGCTTGCACCGGTGACTGTGAGTAACCCCCGCCGATTCGGATTGAGCGGTTCCTCGAGCTGACCGGCCCGTCGGCCGTCAGCGGCTTGGAGGATGGTCTCCCCGTCGGCAAGCGACACGGCCCGATAGGGGGTCCCGCTACTCGGCTGATGATCGAGGAGCCACGTCACCGCGGCATCCTCGACTGTGTTGATCCAGGTTCTCTCCGGTGCAGCAGTGCTACGGCTGATGAAACCGACCCAGAGATCGTGCGATGACACGGTTGGCCAGTGCATGTCGTTCGCACGTTGCCGCACCTCCTCCGAATTCATCCACTCGTGAAGCTCCGACACGGTCGTGAAGGTGCCGCCTCCGGCTGTGATCGCGGCGAGAGCGCCGGCCCGGGAAGAGAATCCAGCCTGCGTGAGCAGCGCGGCAGAGCGGTTCAGCGTCCCTGTCTCTACCGCTGCAACTGCGAGTCCGTGCTCGTCGGTGAGGAGCGCCCAAAGATTGCCGACAGGGTCTTCGTGGGCGGTCGCTCGGACCCGAACCGCTTCCAGCGCCCATGGCAGCCTGTACGCCAGGGAGTCCTCGATGAATTCCAGTGTGTCCGTGATCTCTTCCGCTGCCATCTGCGAGGCGTCCTCCCCGCGGAGCCATGCGGCGAGGACGCCTTCCCACTGCGGCGGAAGGGTGCGGGGCGCGAAGGGGTAGATGCCGAGTGCGATCCTAGCGAAGCTGGTCAGGGCGTCGATTGCGGCACCGGGGTCGCCGATTCGGATGCCCTCGTCTGCGTCGTGCAGGTACTGCTCCAAGATGCTGGCGTGCTCGTCGAGTTGGCGTCCGGTCTCGAGGCCGACCCCCGCAAGAAAATACCCTCGGCGCTGTGCCGGGGTCGACTGGCTCCAGAGGAAGCGCGCACGCGCGGTCAGGCCGGCTCGAAGCGCTGTCTGAACGGGCTCCTGCCGTCGAGCCAAGCTCTTGGTCCAAAGGGACGAGGCGAGCACCTCATCGAGGGCCCCCTCGATTCCGTCCTCCGCAATCGCGGAATCGTGGAGCAGACTGAGGAGGGCGTTGTCGAGGCTAGCGAGCTGCGAGCGCCACGCAGTTCGGGAGTGCTCGGCTTCCTCGTCGCTCTCGGCCGGGACTTCTGGGTAATCCCACGCCGCGGTGCCGGCGACGTATTCCAGCAGTGCGTCCAGGTCCCGGAGACCATGCTTCGCTTGCATTCGGGCGAACAGCTTAACCACCAGTTGCAGTAGGCCGCTCTCCATGTCGCGCAGAGCGGTGTCCTCGACCAGCTGCCTCCAGTTCCGCCTCCCTCGGGACACGTTCGCGAAGATCGGGTGGACGACGAGGCCAACCGAGTCCACGAACGCTCGCCCGGCTCTGCCGACGATGTTGCGGAACTCAGCCGCCTTGATAAGTTCCCGGTTGCGCCAGAGGCTATGCATCACGAGCGCGCTGGCTGAGAGGTTGAGCCCCTGCGCGAGGGTCGGTGAAGAGACCGTGACTTTTAGCGCCCCTCGCTGTAGCAGCCTCTCGACCTCTCTTCTGTAGGGCGCGGGCAGCGATCCGTGGTGAATTGCCACGCCGAGTCTCAGACACGCGAGGATCGGGTGATCTCGGCCGAACCATTCCTCCCCGATCGTGATGGCCGAGGCTAGGTCGCCGGGGTCTCCTTCGAAGACGCTCCGGAGTGCTCCCCGCCTATGAAGGTCGACGATGACCTTGGCAAAGGCGTTCACCGATGACTTGAGTGGGCAGAAAATCAGGACGGTCTGCCCGTCGTCGACGAGCCGCCAGGCGGTAGCCAGCGTCAGCTCCTGCTGATCCTTGGGAAACGGCGTCGCCCTGTGGCCGATCGGAGGAATGAAGGGCTCGAGGAACCGAGGGACGAAGGGCTCCTCGTCTCCCACGATGATGCTCAGGCGGGCTCGATCGCCTTGCCAAATCACTTCGCCGTAGCGAAGTTTCGTCGGCCGCCACGAGCTCGCGATGAGACCGTTGGGCTGGTCATCGGTGAGCCAGTTCACGAAGTCCTCGACTTCGTCTCCCTCTGGCAGGATCGCCGAGAGGCAGATGATACGTCTGGTGGCCGCATCTCCGCGGCGCAGCAGTCGTTGTACCTGAACTTCGTATCGGACCTCGCGTTCATCCGCCCCGATCATGTGCCCCTCGTCGAGGACGACAAGTCCTACGTCGTCTAGGAGTGTTGGGTCGTTGCGCAGGGCGAAGTCGAGCTTCTCGGGAGTGGCGACGACGATGTCCCTCTCTCGCAGCAAATCCTCGTCGGCGCTGCTGACCCCGATCGCGCCGTAGAGGGATGTGACGGTCTTTCCCAGAGGGGTGAAAGTGCGTTGCAGGGCCGTTTCGGTCTGAGCTGACAGCGCCCGCAATGGGGTCACGAAGACAACCCGCCGACCCTCGGCTAGGCACGCGAGGATGCAAAGTTCGGCGATCCGGGTCTTGCCGGCGCTCGTCGGAAGAGACAACACCAGGTTCTCGCTGGTGTTCAGCACCCGTTCTGCGGCGGCGAGCTGCGACGGCCATAGGTCGATCTCCGAGCGTCGCCTCCGGAAGAGTGATGCGATGAACGTCGCACGCAGTCGTGCCCAGTCGCCACCGTCACCGTCGATGGGGTCGTCCGCAAGCAGGCGGTGGAAACTGGCCTCCCACAGGCCGCGGAGCAGGTGAATCGCAAGTCGGTGGCACCACCACTGGGGAACCATGTTCAGTTCGCTGGCGGCTCTGAGACCGACCTGCAGTGTGCTGAGGGCCTCGTTCAGCAGCGCCTCCTCACCCCGTTCGAATGCGAGCAGCGCCATGCTGATTGCGCTAACGAACTCGTCGGTCAGTGCGAGGTCGACGACGTCGATGACATCGGTGTCGCCGCTATCATCGTGCTGGTCATCGTCGCTCGTGGGTTCGAGGAGCCCGCGCAATGTCTCGACGAGGTCGGCGTCTGCTGCCGCGTCCTCGTCGCGGTGGCTCAGGATGAGCGCGGCCAGGGTGTCGAGTTCTCTGCGGACGATGTGGATGAGGCATCGCTCACCAGTCGTGACTTCACCGGAATCGAGCGCAGTCTGAAGCAGAGAGTATGCCCGCGCGGAGAAGCTGCCGAGGTGGTACGCGGCGGCTGCGACGACACGGTGGAAGCCCCGCTCGCGCGAGTTAGGTCCTCTGGCGATGACTGATTCGATGGCTGTGGCTGCGCCCTCAAAGGCGCGTTGCGCGAGGCTCTGCGACCCATTCGCCTCCACCAGACGTAGCCCCAGGCCCAGGAGCGAATAGCCGTAGGAGAGAAGGTCGTAGCTGAGCAGCTGATCGAACGCGGGCGCGTCCTCAGGCAGGACTCCGTCCCGCCAGATCATCGACCGGGCTTCGCCTCGCGCGAGAAGCTGTTCGCGAAAACCGGGGGTGGTCGCCTCCCCGATCGCGGCCTCAATGTCATCAACTGTCTCGGGCATCGGCGATCGCCTTCGAGTACACGTTCGCGATGAACGCCTGATGCTCTGAGACCTGCAGACCGACGGCGAGGCGCTTTACGCCGCCTCGATACGCGGTCATGTTTGTCCGGAGGAGGTTGCGTGGGTCATTGCCCGTGAAGGTGAAAAGCAGTTGGACCACCTGCCGTTGGCTGACCCCTGTAGTCAGCTGGGCGTCGTCGACGAGGTTCGCCAAGGTGTGCTCGCCGAGTTCGTGGAGTCGGTCAGCGACGAAGCTGAGAGCATGAGGCGATGGGCGCCCCCGATCGCGTCTCAGCGCAAGGTCCGCTTCCGTGACCGCTGCAGTTCCAAGCGTTGCACGGCTCTTAGCCTCGCCCTTCAGCAGTTTGAGCGTTCCGTTCGTACTCGCGCGCACGCCAACCAAGTCATCGCCACGCATCGACATCTCGCGGTGATCCTTCCACCGCAAGCGCTCGACCACGCGGAAGCCCAGCTCAAGCGCCGCGTACTGCGCTCCGATGATCTCTCCGAGGTCACCCGAGCGGGTGCGCTTGCTCGTAGGGAGCTTCCCTTCCAGGTATTCGGCCGCAGCAGGCTTCCCCAGATCGGCGAGGATCGCGGCGACGCGATCCGGACCCGTGTACTGATTCGGGATCTGTGACGCAGCCCAGTCGACCCCTGACCCGATGGTCGCCGGCGGGGCAACCATGTGCACCATCGCGTGCCGCCTGAGCGGCTCGCGTGTGGAGGTCGTCCACGAAGAAAGCGGTGCCATGTCTTCAATCGTGGCAGAGGTCCAGCTGGTTAGCTCGAAGCGCCCCGCCGAGCCCCGTGAACGGGCACCCCGCGAAGAAGCACGGACCCAACGTGGAGGACAGCGAACAGCCCGAGAGCGGTGAGGAACGCCGGCAGTGATTGCCTGCCGAGGCTAGAGGCTATGGCAGCACGCGTCGAAAACTCAGCTGCGCGATCTCGAGTCCGGTTGGCGAACGGCGAGCGCCGGAGCGACCTCGTCGCCCTCCGCTCACGTGCTACCCAGAATCGCGGAGTGCTGAGCCGAGACAGCGGATCGCGTGAGTGCACGACATGACTCCTTCTCCGCCGGCTCCCGCTGGACTCCCTGCTGAACCTGATGTCTGCTGCACTGTTCGGGAGGACGTCCGCCGCCGAGAAGGTTCGCTGCCTTCAGCACTCAGATTAGCGGGTGCCTGCGACATGGTCGCGGCATATGCTGCGCCGTGGGTGCGCCCAGAATTTGGTCAGTACTTGGGCTGGCCTAGAGGATCGCACTGGCATGCAGGTTGGCCTGTAACTTCAGCAAGAGAACTGCCTCGCCCAGGATACGGACACGATCACCACGAGCGGGTTCTCGCGTTCAAAACCGCTTTCGCCAGTAGCGTTAATAGATGGCACCCGAACTAACTCAAGCTGACCTGTATTCCTTGGACATCCAACCTGTATTGGATGCGCCCGCCGATCTTGCCGAACTTGGTGCACGATATTGGAACCTCTCAGGCCTCGACAGCGAAACGGGGATGCCGATCTGGGCCGAGAACACTCGTAACCTCGGCTTTGAGGCATGGGCCAGCAAGGTTGGCGTCGCTGCCGCTGCGGGCTCTGTCGCTACAGCGCTCGGCCAGTCGTGCCCCGAGTGCGACGGTCCGCTTACCCTGACTTCTCGGGAAGCATTCCGCAAGGTTATGCTCGGTCAGGACGTGCGCTGCCGACGTTGCAACCCACAGCTCGAAGCTCAGGCCGCGAAGATCCTTGAGCCGGCGAACCTGGAGCGGCATGCGGCCGCAGCAAGTCGCGCGGAGGTGTCGCAACGCGAATCGGCCGCCCGTGAACAACTCGTAGCCGATCGTCAAGAAGCGATCCGCACGTCCTATCCCCTGACGGCAGACGCCGACACAATCCTCCCGTCGCGAGCGTCAATCGACGTGCGGGTCGCGACGATCGCATTACTCAGCAACAGTGATGCATACGACCCGATCCCTTCCCTGGATACCTCAGGACTGCTACTTGCGCCACTACATCGAACTACCGCAGATCTGATTGGGGACATCATTTCTGCGGGACTTCTCAAGCAACATCCGGGTACCCCGACGAATGCGTTCGTGTGGGCTAAGGACGAGGCCGGCAGAGCCACAGCCTCCTTCGGAGACAGCTACTATCCGACCCTGCTGTGGCTCTACGCACCATTCGATGACAACCTCGTCAGTGGAGCTCGAGATCTTCTGGAGAACGTGCGCGAGTGCCTTGACCCGCAAATGCTGTCCGACAATGAGCAGCAGGAACTCCTCCTGTTGGCAGAGCGTTTGATCGCGGAAGAGGCATTCCGCTATTTCGAACACCAGCTCGACAAGTATCGACTCCCGGAAGTGGCAGATCCTCACCGAGAACGGCTCAAACTCATGCTCGAACGCGGAGCCCGCCGTTTCTGCTTAGGTCATCTCTATTCGATGGCCTGGTCTGCGGCGAGCGCCGCGACCAATCAGGCTCAGAGGGTGCCGCAGATGTCAAAGCAGAATGTGACGACCTACGGTGTGAACTCGCTTGAGAAGAAGCTCCAATTCTTCATGGACAATCCTGACGAGCTTCTCGCGCCCTATGACCTCCTCGAGGACCTGCCGTTGTCAGCGATGACTCGGACCCTGTTTTACACCGTTTTTGAGGCCGATCCGCGGACCGCTTCGGTGCCGGCGCTGCGCGAAGCGTTGCCGCAGACCTATGAGGCTTTCCTTCGGACCCGTTGTTCAGCGGACGTACCGGATGCAGCGGAGAGCATTGAGTGGCTCAAGCGAAACCTCTCTTCATGGACGCCAGTGTCGTTTCGGTCGGCTCTAGTCGACATCGAGGAAACAACGTTCGATGCATGTACGACCGTGTGTGCTCACACTCAACTACGTGCCGAGACAGCTCGGGTCGCGCGCGTATATGATCAGCTCGCGTCTCGCATCGCCCCCGAGGTTGCGGCCCTCGCCGTGATCGAGTCGATATCTCTTTTAAACCGTGCTCGCCCGGAGTACAACGGCGAGGACCGCATCGGCGATCTGCTCCTGCACTTGACCGTGTCAGCCGTGTCCGGGGAGAACGATCGCCCCGGCGAGTAACCGCGCGACAATACTCGACATGTTTCTCCATCATGTTCGCGCAGAAGTTATCATAAGCTGATTTGTGTGACCCCACAGCCTGTATTCACATCCAATGACTACGACAACCCTGAAGCTTCGAAGGGCCAGCGGCGCATTCGCGCTGATCACTTCGAGGTCCGGGATCTGTCCTATGACCGTGATCGACCACGGCAGCTCCTCGATCTGTACAAAGACTCTCTCTTCGACCCCGGATACGACAAGGAGCAGATCACTGAGAACGAAACGACGCGGCCGAGCGATCGACTAGAGATGTACATCAAGAGACGAAGTCGCGGAGACGGCTATGTCGCTGACTTCGTCTACAAGAGTAGGAACCTCCCCGTCATCGTTTACGGCGTTTTCGTCGACCGTGGTCGAGGTCTCGAGGTCGCTGAACTGGAGCTGTTTCGCCAACGGTGGGGATACTTCGACAAGTGGGGGTCGTTCGTAGGAGAAGCAGCGGCAGGCGAAGCCCAGCTGTATGAGGGGCCGCTCATCACTACCGATCTTCTACGCCAACTCCCACTCGGGCGCATCATCGCAAAGGCGCAGCAGTCGCTCGCCGATGCAGACTCTCAGGACGACGAGATCGAATTCGACGAGGAGACACTCGCCAACGACGGACTCGAGCGCCCTACCCAGGATGCACTCAAGGTAGCTGCAACAGCGGCCAAACGAACCAAGCGTGGACGGCCCCCACTTTCGACCGAACTGCTGGAATCTATCGCCTACGCCTACATCGACCAAGCTCCGGCAGGCGTAGGGCTGCTCAGAAGACTCTCGCTACATTTCGATAGGCCAGAATCAACCATCCGCGACTGGATTGCAGCGGCGAGACGCGAGGGATATCTGACCCCAGCCGTCCGCGGCCAAAGAGGCGCGGGCGCTGGCCCAAATCTCCCATCCAGGCCCTCGACAACATGGAGCGCTGCACCACCCACCGTCTAGGCCCCACCCGATCACGACGTCAAACACGGCCCTTAGGGGACGGCTGATGCTACGGCGAACGCCAGCGTCGCGGCCGGAGGGACTCTGTCGTCAACCTCCCAGCCCTCTACACCTCCAGGCTGCCTGTTGCAGGTTATGCGAGCAAGAGGGGCGGGTCACGCCGAGCAACGAATGACACCCATGATCAGCTTGCCCTGTCGAACGCCTGCTCAAGGTAGTCGGCGGTGACGGGGTTCCCTGTCTCGTTCCGGCGAATGTAGTGCTCGCGGGTGATGGCGGGGTCGCCGTGTCCGAGGAGTTCCGAGGCGAGGTGGAGTCCGCCGATCTCGTTGATCGCTGTGGCTGCGGTCCGGCGGAACCGATGTGGCGTGACGTCCTCGATGCCGGCTTGTTCCATCACGTCACGGAGTTGACGACGGACATTGTTCGTCGTGTGTGGCGTGCCGACGCGGGTGGAGAACTAAATCATCAACACCAGGACCGGCGAACTACTCCGCGAACTGACCCTCGACCCCACCCGCGACTACCAACCCCAGCAAAACAAAAAACTCCCGAACCCCTGAGGGTTCGAGCGTTTCCTATGTCTTGCGAGATCACATGGTCGGGCTGACAGGATTTGAACCTGCGACCCCCTGACCCCCAGTCAGGTGCGCTACCAAGCTGCGCTACAGCCCGTCACCCCGCACGCGGAGCAACCTCACCATAGTAACGGTTGCCGGAGCATCCACTTGACACAGTCGGGAGTTCGGCAGCGTCAGGACGCGACACCATCGGCCGCCGCACGCAGGGCCGCGGCATCGATCTTCACCATCTGCAGCATCGCCTGCATTGCTCGACTCGCCCGCTCGGGGTCCGGGTCGCCGAGCAACTCCCCCAGATCCTTGGGCACGATCTGCCACGACAGACCGAACCTGTCGCACAGCCAGCCGCACGCGACCGGGCGGCCTCCGCCCTCCAGCAGGCGATCCCAGGCGTCGTCCACTTCCTCCTGGGTGTCGACGGTCACCGAAATGGAGAACGAATCGGTGAACGGATGATCCGGGCCTCCGTTGAAGGCCTCATACGTGCCTCCGGCCAGCTCGAACGTCACCGACATGATGCTGCCCTCGGGGAACGGCGCACCGGGACCCCAGCGGTTCTCACTCGTGATGCTGCCATTGAAGATCGACGTGTAGAGAGCGGCGGCTTCCTCCGCTTGATCGTCGAACCAGAGAAACGGGGTGATCGTGGTTGGCATGCGCGGCTCCTTTGCTTGCGGATAAGCGTAGTTCTCCGAGACCGTGATTTGGGTGGAGGTCTCGATACGCTCGTGCCTCGCTACTCGACCAGCGGAGCGGGTCAGGTGCGCTTGCGACGCTCTCGCACCCGCATGTTCACGTTGATTGGGCTGCCCTCGAAGCCGAAGAGCTCGCGCAGGCGGCGCGCGATGAACCGGCGGTACTGCGGGTCGAGGAAGCCGGTCGTGAACAGCACGAAGGTCGGCGGCCTGGTTGAGGCCTGCGTTCCGAACAGGATGCGCGGCTGCTTGCCTCCGCGAACCGGATGCGGGTGCTCGGCCGTGAGCTCGGCGAGCAGCGCGTTGAACTTGCCGGTCGAAATACGGGTGTCCCACGACTGCAGTGCGAGCTCCAGCGCCGGCACGAGCTTCTCCATGTGCCGTCCGGTACGAGCCGAGATGTTCACCCGCGGCGCCCAGGAGACGTGGGCGAGATCCTGCTCGATCTCGCGCTCCAGGTAGCGGCGACGGTCGTCGTCCAGCAGGTCCCACTTGTTGAACGCGAGCACGAGCGCGCGCCCGGACTCCAGCACGAGGTCGATGATGCGCACATCCTGCTCGCTGATCGGCTCGCTCACGTCGAGCATCACCACGGCGACCTCGGCCTTCTCCAGAGCCGCGCTCGTGCGCAGCGACGCGTAGAAGTCGGCGCCCTGCGCCAGGTTCATGCGACGACGGATGCCCGCGGTATCGACGAAGCGCCACACCTTGCCCGCGATCTCCACCTGTTCGTCCACCGGATCGCGGGTCGTGCCCGCGAGATCGTTGACGACCACGCGCTCCTCCCCCGCAGCGCGGTTCAGTAGCGAGGACTTGCCCACGTTCGGTCGGCCCAGAATTGCGACGCGGCGCGGACCGCCCACCTCGTCCTTGGCGACGGCAGACACCTCGGGAAGAATCGTCAGCAGGTGGTCGAGCAGGTCGGCCACTCCCCTGCCGTGCACGGCCGAGACCGGCCACGGGTTGCCGAGTCCGAGACTCCACAGGCTCGCCGCCTCCGGCTCCTGGCGCGCGTCATCGACCTTGTTCGCGGCCAGGATGACGGGCTTCTTCGTCGCGCGCAGCATCCGCACCACGTGCTCGTCGGTCGCCGTCGCGCCCACGTTCGCGTCCACCACGAAGAGCACCGCGTCGGCCAGGTCGATCGCGATCTCCGCCTGTGCCGCAACGGAGGCATTGATGCCCTTCGCGTCGGGCTCCCACCCACCGGTGTCGACCAGGGTGAAGCGGCGCTCGTTCCACTCCGCCTTGTAGGTCACGCGGTCACGGGTGACGCCCGGGGTGTCCTGCACGACGGCCTCGCGGCGACCCAGGATGCGGTTCACGAGCGCAGACTTGCCCACGTTCGGCCGACCCACGATCGCCAGCACCGGCAGCGCGGGCAGATAGACGATCGCGTCGGGGTCGTCGCTCGCGGAATCGAGCAACTCGAGGTCTTCGTCGTCGAGCTCGTAGTCGCTGAGACCCCGGCGCAGCGTGTCCGCGCGCTGGGCCGCTTCCGCCTCGTCGAGCGCGCCGAGCTTCTCGACCAGGTGCGGGTCGAGTTCGGGGAAGTCGTCGGAGGCTGTGGTTCCGGTGTCTGCCATGGTTTGTCCTTAGGAAGGTCTCGATACGGGCGCGGGCGCCCTACTCGACCAGCGATGTATGAACGAGATCGACGACCGCCGCAACGGTCTGATCGAAATCGAGAAAAGTCGAATCGAGGGTTGTGACGCCCTCTGCGGCGTTGAGGAAGTCAACAACGCGCAAGTCCTGCGCATCCCTCGCGCTGAGTTGCTGTCCGACGAGCTGGGCCGATTGCCCGGTGACCTCGGCGGAACGCCTCGCCATTCTAGCTTCTTCGGATGCGGTCAGCAGAATCCGCACCCGGGCATCCGGTGCGACGACGGTCGTGATGTCGCGGCCCTCCGTGATCACACCGGGCCTGTCGCCCCGGGCGATGATGTCACGGAACAGCGCCGTGAGGTGTGCACGCACAGCGGGCACCCGGGCGATCTTGCTCACCTCGCCGGAGACGCGGGGGTCGCGGATCGCGTCCGTGACATCCGTCTGGCCCACGCGCACGTAGTAGTCGTCCGGGTCGACTCCGATCTCGTAGTCGAAGCTCGACAGCGCCGCCGTGACGGCATCGGTGTCCTCGAGATCGACTCCCGTGTTGAGCGCGTGCCAGGTGAACGCGCGGTAGGCCGCGCCGGTGTCCTGGTAGTCGAAGTCGAGCGCGCGCGCCGCAGCCCTGCTCACGCTGGACTTGCCACTGCCCGCCGGCCCGTCGATCGCGACCACTGTTCTCGTCACTGCCATGCCTCCGCGATCTTCCAGCCGCGAGATTCCAGCTCCGTGATCAGTCCCTGTCTCACCTCGGGCAGCACGGAGATCTCGGCCAGACCCACCTGCGCTCCGGGCGAGTGCTCCAGGCGCAGGTCTTCGAGGTTCACCCCGATTTCGCCCATCTCGGTGAACAGGCGACCCAACTCCCCCGGCTTGTCATCGACCAGAACGACCAGTTGGCTGAAACGCCGGTCCTGCCCGTGCTTGCCCGGGATGCGCGCGACGCCGGCATTGCCCGCGGCGAGCGCCTCGGCCAGGGCACGCCTGGCCCCCGGTGCCGACGGAGTGTCGAGCACCTCGAGCAGCCCGTCCAGGTCGTCGCGGTAGCGCCGCAGGATGTCCGTGACCGGCGCGGAGTTCGACCGCAAAATCTGCACCCAGAGCTCCGGGTTGCTGCCCGCGATCCGCGTCGTGTCGCGCAGCCCCTGGCCGCTCAGCGACATCGCCGCCTCGCTGCTGCCCACGAGTTGCTTCGCCAGGAGCGAGGAGATCAACTGCGGCACATGCGAGACGAGCGCGACGCTCTTGTCGTGCTCCTCCGCCGCCATTTCCACCGGCACGGCACCGAGATCGAGAATGAGGTCTTCGATCACGCGAAGCTGCGCGGTCGAGTTGCCCTCGTGCGGGGCCACCACCCACGGACGACCGATGAACAGGTCCGCGCGCGCGGAGATCGCTCCCCCGCGCTCCCGACCGGCCAGCGGATGCGACCCCAGGTAGCGACCGAGTTCGGCCCCCAGCGCCCGCAGTTCCGTCAGCGGCCCGAACTTCACGCTCGCCACATCGGTCACGAGCGCGTTCGGGTACCGCTGCAGCTCGGCGGCCACGACGGTCCCAATGACGTCCGGCGGCACCGCGACCACGATGAGCGAGGGGTCATCGGAATCCTGCGCGGCGCGACCGGCACCGTAGTCGATCGCGAGATGGAGGTTTGCGGGCGAGGCGTCGTGCACGATGACGTCGACGCCCTTGCTCCGCAGTCCGAGGCCGATGCTCGCGCCGAGGAGCCCGGCGCCGACCACGCGAACCTGCCCGTGAACCCTGCTGTCGTCCATGCCTAGTCTTCCTGCTCCTCTGCGCCGGTCGTCTGCTCCGCCCCGCGCATGCCGTGTTCCTTCGCGGTGCGGGCGATCGTGAGGATCTGCCCGAGCTCTGCCTTGCTCAGGTCACGCAGCTCGCCCTGCGCGAGCGTACCGAGGTGCAGCGGACCGAACTGGCGGCGCACGAGGTCGATCACCGGGTGCCCGACCTCGTCGAGCATCCGCCTCACGATGCGATTGCGGCCCGAGTGCAGCGTGACCTCGACCATTGTCTCGCGCTCCCCCGCGCGCCCCACGATGCGGGCTTTGTCGGCGGCGATGGGCCCGTCTTCGAGCTCCAGACCGCTGGTCAGCCGCGAGATCACCTGCGGCGTGACCCGTCCGTGCACCTTCGCGATGTACGTCTTCATCACTCCGAACGACGGATGCGCGAGCACGTGGGCGAGTTCGCCGTCGTTGGTGAGGATGAGCAGCCCCGAGGTCTGCGCGTCGAGGCGACCGACGTTGAACAGGCGCTCCTCGTACCGCGAGACGAAACGGCTGAGGTCTGGGCGGCCACGCTCATCCTTCAGCGAGCTCACGATACCGACGGGCTTGTTCAGCATGAGGTACCTGCGGGAGGTGTCGAGCTGGATGGCGACGCCGTCCACGGCCACGCGATCCGACTCCGAGACCCGCCTGCCCGGCTCGGTCACGACCTCGCCGTTCACCTCGACCCTGCCCGCGGCGATCAGGTCCTCGGAGACACGCCTGGACGCAACCCCGGCCGCCGCCATGAGCTTCTGCAGCCGTACGCCCTCCGGGGCGGCATCGTCAGCGGACATCGTCGAAACCCTCCGAGCCGTCGGCGAGCAACGGCGAAATCCTCGGCAGCTCCTCGATCGAGTTGATGCCGAGCTGCGAGAGCAGCAGCTCGGTGGTCTCGTAGTGGATCGCGCCGGTCTCGCTGTCGGTGAACGCCTCGGTGATGAGGCCGCGGCCGAGCAGCGTGCGCACGACCGAGTCGACGTTGACAGCACGAATCGACGCGATGGATCCGCGAGTGATCGGCTGCTTGTAGGCGATCACCGCGAGAGTCTCGAGCGCCGCCTGCGACAGCTTCGTCGGGTTCTGGGTGAGCACGAAGTCGCGCACCACCTCGTCGAACTCCCCGCGCACGTAGATGCGCCAGCCACCGGCGACCTCGCGCAGTTCGAAGCCGCGGCGAACGCCACCGCTCTCGCCGTCGAAGTCCGCAACGAGCGCGGCAATGGCGGTGTGCACCTCCGCGACCGGCACCCCCAGGGAGGAGGCGAGCGACACGACTCCCTGCGGCTCATCGGCCACCATCAAAATCGCCTCGAGACTTCTCTCGAGCTCATCAGTTGTCATAGTCAGCCCCCAGGGTTGCCAGGCTCTCCTCAGACCACTGCTGCGCGGTCCAGCGAATGGTGAGCTCGCCGAGCGGTTCGAGCTGGTCGAAGGAGATGGATGCGCCTCGATACAGTTCGAGCACGGCGAGAAAGCGCGCCACGATGACGCCCTTCTGCTCGGCGCCCGCGATCAGCTGGCGAAAGGTCATCGGCTCTCCGCGGCGCAGCAGCGCGACGACGTGGGCCGCCTGCTCGCGGATGCTCACCAGCGGCGCGTGCAGATGGTCCAGCCCCACGGTCGGCAGCTCTCGCGGCGCGAACGCGAGGGCCGCGAGTGCCGCGAAGTCATCCGGCGTGAGGGTCCACACGAGCTCGGGTGTCTGCTGGCGGAATCTCTCCTCCAGCCGCACCGAGCGCGCGTGCCTGGTCGACTCGGCATCCAGTTGCCCGCTGAACCACACCGTCGCCTCCTTGAAGGCGCGGTACTGCAGGAGCCGGGCGAAGAGCAGGTCGCGCGCCTCGAGCAGCGCAACATCCTCGGCGTCGACGAGTTCGCCCTGCGGCAGGAGACCTGCGACCTTGAGGTCGAGCAGCGTCGCGGCGACCACGAGGAACTCGCTCGCCTGGTCGAGCTCCTCCGGGGAGTCGAGCCCGCGGAGATAGGAGATGAACTCGTCGGTGACCTTGCTGAGCGACACCTCGGTGATGTCGAGTTCGTGCTTGCCGATGAGCGACAGGAGCAGGTCGAACGGCCCGCTGAAGTTGCTCAGGCTCACCGAGAATCCCGGCGCCTCGGCCTCCGGCTCAGCCACGGTCATCGCGGCGCTAGGCCGCAGCGCCACGAGCTATCAACTCTCTCGCGAGCTGGCGGTAGGCCTCGGAGGCGGGATGATCCGGCGCGAAGGTCGTGATCGGCGCTCCGGCGACGCTCGCATCCGGAAACTTCACGGTGCGGCCGATGACCGTCTCGAACACCCGGTCGCCGAAGGTCTCGACGACCCGCTCGAGCACCTCGCGCGAGTGCAGGGTGCGCGAGTCGTACATGGTCGCGAGGATGCCGTCGAGCTGGAGACTCGGGTTCAGGCGATCCTTCACCTTGTCGATGGTCTCCACGAGCAGCGCGACACCGCGCAGCGCGAAGAACTCGCACTCCAGCGGGATGAGCACGCCGTGGCTCGCGGTCAGGGCGTTCACGGTGAGAAGTCCGAGCGACGGCTGGCAGTCGATGAGGATGATGTCGTACTGGTCGCTCACCTTGCGCAGCACCCCGGCGAGGATCTGCTCGCGCGCGACCTCGTTCACGAGGTGCACCTCCGCGGCAGACAGGTCGATGTTCGCCGGAATCACGTCGAGATTCTCGGTGGTCGTCTTCTGGATCGCCGCGTTCGGATCCTTCACCGTGCCGAGCATGAGGTCGTAGATGTTCGGCACGTCGTGGATCGGCACACCGAGCCCGGCAGACAGCGCGCCCTGCGGGTCGAAATCCACCGCGAGAACGCGGCGACCGTAGCCGGCGAGCGATGCCCCCAGGCTGATAGCCGTCGTGGTCTTGCCGACGCCGCCCTTCTGGTTGCACAGGGCGATGATGCGCGCCGGCCCGTGGCTCTTCAGCGGCGCTGGGGCGGCGAAGGTGCGAAGCGGTCGGCCGGTCGGCCCGTTCTCGGCGACGTCAATACCCGAGAGCTTTTCGGCCGTGGTGTCCCGTTCCGCTGTCATCCCGACATTCCCTTACTGTTAATCCCCGACCGGTACCGATTCACACGATTCTACCCGTGCGCGGGGATGGTTTCGGGATGCGCGAGGTCGCCCGTCGCGCAGTCAGCGAGCCCGCGGATGGGCGGTCGTGTACATGTCGCGCAGCGTGTCCGCCGTGACGAGCGTGTAGATCTGGGTCGTCGCGACGGACGAGTGGCCGAGCAACTCCTGCACGACCCGCACATCCGCCCCTCCCGCGAGGAGGTGCGTCGCAAAGGAGTGCCGGAAGGTGTGCGGCGAGATCTCGATTCCGAGCCCCGCCTTCTCCGCCCGCGCGCGGATAATGAGCCACGCGTTCTGGCGCGAGACGCGCTGGCCGCGCGCCCCGAGGAACAGCGCGGGGGTTGCCTTTCCGGTGGCAGAGAGTGCGGGCCGCGCACGCACGAGATAGGCGTCGAGGGCGGCGCGGGCAAAGCTGCCGAGGGGCACAATCCGCTCCTTGCCGCCCTTGCCGAACAGGCGGACCATGTCCCCGCTGCGCAGGGGCTGTTCACCGGCGTGATCGGTGGCGTCGTGCGTGTCGTCGCTCGTGAGCACGTCATCCACGTTGAGGCCGACCGCCTCCGAGATCCGGGCACCCGTCGCATAGAGCAGTTCGAGCAGTGCCCGATCGCGCAGGGACAGGATGTCGTCGCCAGCCGCCGTGTCGAGCACCGCGGCCATCTGCTCCACGGTGATCGCCTTGGGCAGTCGGCTGGCGAGCTTCGGCGCACGCACGTTCGCCGCGGCATCCGTGTCGACGATGCCCTCGTCGAGCAGGAAGCGGTGGAAGTTGCGCACGGAGGAGAGCATTCGCGCAACAGAGGATGCCGTGAGCGGCGCATCCTCGCGCGTCCTCAGTTCCTGGATGAAGGCCGAGACATCCGCGCTCGTGATCGCTTCGGGAGTCGTAATGCCACGGGCATCCAGCACGGCGAGATACGCCACGAGGTCACGCCGATAGGCCGCAACAGTATTGGCGGAGAGCCCGCGTTCGATCGAGACATGACGCAGGTAGCGATCGACGCAGCGGTCGAGCGTCGTTGCCGCGCCATTCCCCGCCCCAGGCACGTGTGACTTCAGTCCTCGGCGCCGCGCCGGGAGCGATGGGGCCAGGCGGCGTTCGTGTCACCGAGGGTCGACCAGCCGCGAGAGCGCGACGCCTGGGCCGCGAGCGCGGCGAAGCCGAGGATCGAGTTGCCGACCCTGCGGTCGAGCACCGCATCGACGATGTCGTCGATGCTCACCCAGCGGGTCTCGAGTTCAGCCTCTTCCTCGGTGCGCTCGAACGTCGTCGTCGCGCTCAGACCTCGAGCGAGGTACACCCGAATCGCCTCGGTGCTTCCCCCGGGCGAGGTGAAGAAGTCCGCGAGCACCGACCACTCGGATGCGCTGAGGTCAGCCTCCTCCGCGAGCTCGCGCCGTGCGGCGACGAGTGGATCTTCCCCCGGGATGTCGAGCAGCCCGGCCGGAATCTCCCAATCGCGCAGGCCGATCGGGTGCCGGTACTGGCGGATGAGCATGGCCCGCTCGTTCGTGTCGAGCGCGAGAATCGCGACGGCGCCGGTGTGATCGACGTACTCGCGCGAGATCTCGGAGGCACCGTACTCGAAACGGTCGCGGCGCACATCCCACACGTGGCCGTGGAACTTCTCGTGGCTTTCGACCACGGTCACCGCAAACGGTTCATCCACCAGTTCGGCGTCCGGCTGCACGCTCTCGGGCATCTGGGCTCAGGCGTCCTTGACTTCAAAAAGTCGATTCGAGTGCTGGCGCTCGAGAGCCGCACCGATGAGACCGGCGAAGAGCGGATGCGCGCGGTTCGGCCGCGACCGCAGCTCAGGATGCGCCTGGGTGCCCAGGTAGAACGGGTGCACCTCGCGCGGAAGCTCGACGTTCTCCACGAGCGTCCCGTCCGGCGAAACGCCGGAGAAGACGAGCCCGGCATCCGCGATCTGTGCGCGGTAGGCGTTGTTGACCTCGTAGCGGTGACGGTGACGCTCGGAGACCTCGCTCGACCCGTATGCCGCTGCGGTGATGGAGCCCGCCTCGAGCTTGGCCGGGTAGAGGCCCAGCCGCATGGTTCCGCCCATATCGCCACCGGCGATGATGTCCACCTGCTCTGCCATCGTCGCGATGACGGGGTACTCGGTGTCCGGGTCGAACTCCGACGAGGATGCCCCGGTGAGGCCAACAACATTGCGCGCGTATTCGATGACCATGCACTGCAGGCCGAGGCACAGGCCGAGCACGGGGATCTGGTTCTCGCGCGCGAACTTGAGTGCGCCGAGCTTGCCCTCGATGCCTCGCACGCCGAAACCGCCCGGGACGCAGATGCCGTCGAGTTCGGAGAGCAGCTTTGCTGCGCCCTCCGGGGTCTCGCATTCGTCGGACGGAATCCAGTGGATCTTCACCGTGGACTGGTTCGCGAAACCTCCGGCCCGTAGCGCTTCGGTGACCGAGAGGTAGGCGTCGGGCAGGTTGATGTATTTGCCGACCAGCCCGATATTCACCTCGTACTTCGGCTCGTGCACGGCCTTCAGCAGCTCGCCCCAGCCCGCCCAGTCGACGTCGTTCGCCTCGACTCCGAAGTGCTCGATGATGTAGCTGTCGAGGCCCTGGTCGTGCAGCATCGTCGGGATGTCGTAGATACTCGGCACGTCGACCGCGTTCACGACGGCCTCGGGGTCCACGTCGCACATGAGCGCGATCTTGCGGTTCATCGACTCCGGTACAGTGCGGTCGCTGCGCAGCACGATCGCATCCGGCTGGATACCGATCGAACGCAGCGCTGCGACGGAGTGCTGGGTCGGCTTGGTCTTCTGCTCCCCCGCGGCGCCCAGGTACGGCACGAGCGAGACATGCACGAAGAAGCAGTTGGCCCTGCCGATCTCGTGGCGCACCTGCCGAGCAGCCTCGAGGAACGGCAGAGACTCGATGTCACCGACGGTGCCGCCGATCTCGGTGATGATCACGTCCGGCTTCGGGTCGTTATATGACTGCAGGCGCATACGACGCTTGATCTCGTCGGTGATGTGCGGAATGACCTGCACGGTGTCGCCGAGATACTCTCCGCGGCGCTCCTTGGCGATCACGGTCGAGTAGATCTGCCCGGTCGTCACGTTGGCGGCCTGGCTGAGATTGATGTCGAGGAATCGCTCGTAGTGGCCGATGTCCAGGTCGGTCTCGGCCCCGTCATCCGTCACGAAGACCTCTCCGTGCTGGAACGGGTTCATCGTTCCGGGATCCACGTTCAGGTACGGATCCAGCTTCTGCATGACGACCCGCAGTCCACGCGAGGTCAGAAGGTTACCGAGACTAGCGGCGGTAAGCCCCTTGCCGAGAGACGATACGACGCCTCCGGTGACGAAAATGTGCTTTGTTGTCTCCGTGCTTCGATTAACCACCACGGGGTTTTAGCCTATCACCGAGAAGCACTCGAACAGCGGCGGCGACACTGCCCGGAGGCTCGCACTATTAAGCGGAGAGCGTTCGCGCCGTCTCAATGAGCTCCCGCGCGTGCGCGAGTCCACTCTCCGAGTCGGCGAGCCCGGAGAGCAGCCTCGCCATCTCGGCGACGCGTTCCTCCCCCTGCAATTGCTGCACGCTGCTCGCGGTGACCTCGCCGTCGCTGTCCTTGACCACGCGGAGGTGGTTGGTCGAAAAGGCCGCGACCTGCGCGAGGTGTGTGACGACGATCACCTGTGCGGTCTGTGCGAGTCTCGCCAGTCTCTTGCCGATCTCGATGGCGGATGCCCCGCCGACTCCGGCGTCGACCTCGTCGAAGATGAAGGTCGGCACCGGGTCGCTCGCGGCGATGACCACCTCGATCGCGAGCATGACCCGCGAGAGCTCGCCACCGGACGCACCCCGGCCCAGTGGGCGAGGTTCCGCCCCCGGGTGCGGCTGCAGCAGGAGCGACACCTGGTCCCGTCCGCTGCGCCCGAACTCCGCCCGCTCCTGCACCTCGACGCTGAGCTTCGCGTCGGGCATCGCCAAGGCCACGAGTTCTGCCGTGACCTGCTCTGCGAGGCTCGTTCCGGTATCCCGCCGAAGCTCGCTCAGCTGGCCTGCGAGCTCGCCCAGTCTCGCGTGGTCCGCGTCTACCTCGCCGCGCAGTACCTCGATGCGGTCGGAGTCGTTGTCCAGTTCGAGCAGCCTACTGCTCCCGGAATCCAGATAGTCGATCGCGTCGTCGAGGGTCGGACCGTACTTGCGCACGAGTGAGGCGAGCGCGGCACGTCGTTCCTGCACCGTCTCGAGTTCCCGGCCTCCGTCGGAGTCGAGGCCGCCGAGGTAGCTCGAGAGCTGGGCGGAGATGTCTGCGACGGCAAAAGACGCGTTCGTGATCGCCTCGGCGATCGGGACGAGTGCCGAGTCATGGCCGGACACCCGCTCGAGCTGTCGTCTTGCCCCGTCGAGCAGCGCGATCACGTCGACCACCTCGTCGACGCCCTGCGCGGAGATGAGTTCGTGCGCCTGGGCGGCTGCAAGCCGAAGGTCCTCGAGGTTCGCGAGTCGTTCCGCACTCTCGGCGAGCTCTGTGTCTTCTCCGCGACGGGGCGCGGTCTCCTCGATCTCGGCCATCGCGATGCGCAGGTCTTCTGCCTCGCTCGCTCGACGGTCGCTCTCGGTCACGAGGATGTCGAGCTCGGCCTGCTTCGACTGCCAGCGATCGTAGACCTCGCGGTAGTCGCCCAGCAGCGCGGCGAGCGCAGCACCGGCGAAACGGTCGAGCGCCTGGCGCTGCGCCGCCCGGGAACGGAGCCGGTTCTGCTCGGATTGGCCGTGCACAACGACGAGTTGCTGGCCGATCTCCCCCAGCACCCCGGCGGGAGCAGCACGTCCGCCGACGACGGCACGGCTCCTGCCGTCCTGGGAGATCGATCGCCCGAGAATCAGCTGGGATCGTGACTCGAGGCCCGAGGGGTCGAGCTCGCCGCCGGCCTCGCGCACGCGATCTGCGACAGCGCCGTCGGACTCGACCTGCCAGAGACCCTCCACAACCGCGGAGCCCGCACCCTGGCGCAGCACCGAACTGTCCGAGCGCTCGCCCAGCAGCAGGCCGAGGGCCGTCACGACCATCGTCTTTCCCGCTCCGGTCTCGCCCGTGAGCGCGGTGAAGCCGGGCCCGAGTGGCAGTTTCGCCTCCCCGATGACGCCGAGATTGCGAATGGAGATCTCTTCGATCATGGGGCGGCCGTCTCCTCCTCCGGTCCGCGCCATCCGGCGACAGGGAGCGAGAACTTATGAACGAGACGATCCGTGAACGGCCCGGGGTGCAGCCTCGCCAGCCGCACGGGAACGGATGACCGGCGCACGATCACGCGCGCGCCCTTCGGCAGGTCGTGGGTCCTGCGCCCGTCGCACCAGAGCACGCCGGTGCCCTGCGTGCGATCGAGCACCTCGACGGCGAGCACGGAATCGGGGCCGACGACGAGCGGACGGGCGAAGAGCGCGTGCGCGCTCAGCGGGACGAGGAGCATCGCGTCGAGGCTCGGCCACACGACGGGCCCGCCGGCCGAGAACGAGTATGCGGTTGAACCGGTCGGGGTGGACATCACGACGCCGTCACAGCCGAACGACGACAGCGGACGCCCGTCGACCTCGATGACGACTTCGAGCATCCGCTCTCGGCTCGCCTTCTCCACGGTCGCCTCGTTGAGCGCCCAGGTCTCATAGACGACCTTGGTGTCGACCTTCACACGCACCGAGAGCGTCATCCGCTCCTCGACCAGGTAGTCGCGGGCGAGCGCCCTGCGCACGGTCTCGCCCAGGTTGTCGCGCTCGCTCTCGGCGAGAAAACCGACGTGACCGAGGTTCACGCCGAGCAGCGGAGCAGATGACCCGCGCGCCATCTCCGCGGACCGCAGGATCGTGCCGTCCCCGCCCAGGACGATGACGAGCTCGAGCTCGTTGACCGCGACGGACTCGCCCAGGATGGCGAGCGATCCGAGATCAGGCGCCTGCTCCACGATGTCCGCGTACTCGTCTGCCTTCAGCACGGGGATCACTCCCTCGGCGCTCAGTTGACGACACACCTGGACGGCGGCGGCAAGGGATTCCTGCCGCCCGGTGTGAGACACAACCAGAATGTGTCGTGCGGCCACGTGTCGCTCCTAGTGCTGCGCTTTCGGGAACGCGAGTGTGTTCACCCGGTCAGTCCATTCTGTCGGATTGCTGCCTCCAGCGGCGCTCAACCAGACCAGATACTCGAGGTTTCCCGCGTTTCCGGCGATGGGTGAGGAGATGACGCCCGCCGTTCCGAGGCCCAGGTCCCAGGCCACCCAGAGCACTCCGCCGATGGCGTCGGCCCGCAGCCCGCCGTCGTGCACGATGCCCTCGCGGATGCCCGTCCTGCCCACCTCGAACTGCGGTTTGACGAGCAGCACGTAGTCCGCATCCGTTCCGACCGCGCCCACGAGCGGCGGCAGCACCGTGCGCAGCGAGATGAACGAGAGGTCTCCCACCACGAGTGTTGGAAATTCAGGACTGTGGAGTTGTGAGCGCACCCACTCCCCCGTGATGTCGCGGATGTTGAAGCCCTCGATCATCGTGAGCGCGCCATTGTCCTGAATTTCCGAAGCCAGCTGGCCGTGGCCGACGTCGATCGCCAGCACGTGCGCCGCACCGCGCTCGAGCAGCACCTGGCTGAATCCGCCGGTGGAGGCGCCCGCGTCGATGGCCACGCGTCCGGCCGGGTCGACTTCGAAGGCATCCAGGGCGGCGATCAGCTTGTGCGCGGCACGGCTGACGTAGTGATCGGATGCCGTCACGGCGATCACCTGCTCGTCACGAACCCGCAGCGAGGCCTTGAATGCCGTCACCCCGTCCACCGTCACGGAGCCGTCGGCGATGAGTCTCGCGGCGTGGGTGCGCGAGCGCGCGATCCCGCGCTCCGCGAGCGCGCTGTCGAGACGCGTGCCCGCGCCGGATGCACCGGTTCCGGGGTCAGACATGGCGCGCGGGCGCACTTCCATCCTCGAGCGCGGCCTGCAGTTCGTCGTGCAGCTGGGCGAACGCCGCGGCCCGCTGGTCGAGCGGCTGGTCCTCGATCACGCGGAGCCTCGGAAGCAGCGCATTCGCCTCTGGCACGTCACTCGATTCGGTGTCTGTGTGATCCACGATCTGCTCCCCTTGCCGAACGATGCCTGCGGAATTGCTCCGGTCTCCCACGCTACCGGGGGATGCCGAGGGCGTCGAGGAGATTCGGCTCGATGTCGATTCCGTAGATCGCGAGCCCGGACGACCAGATCGCCGCCGTGGCCGCACGGATCAGATCGATCCGATCCGCACCTCCCGCATCCACGGAACCCTCGAGCGTGACGCGGTTCTCGACCATGCGAACCGCCGCAGAGCCCACTCGCACCACACCGGACTCGGAGCGTTCCACGGCCGGGTACGGCTGGTCAAGCTGCCGCAGGTCCTCGAGGATGAAGTCGGGCCTGGAGCGCTCGTCCGCCGCGAGGAGCTGTTTGGCGCCATCGACGCCGGTGAGCACGAACACCGAGGGGATGCCCGCGCGATTGGAACCGAGGATGTCGGTGTCGAGACGATCTCCGATGAATACCGGATGCTCGGCGCCGAAGCGCGTCACCGCCTCCCGGTAGATCGCCACCTCCGGCTTCCCCGCGACGACGGGCAGACGCCCGACCGCCGAGTGCACGGCCGAGACGAGCGTGCCGTTACCCGGAGCGATTCCCCGGGCAACCGGAATGGTCCAGTCCGTGTTCGTGGCCACCCACGGGATGCCGCCGCCCTCGACATCGCTGTGCAGGGCGAAAGATGCCTCGGCCAGCTGCTCCCAGCCCAGGGTGGTCGCAAAGCCCTGCACCACCGCGGCGGGATTGTCGAGCGCGGATGCCGTCGGCACGAACCCAGCTTTGACCAGTTCGAAGGTCAGCCCCTCACCGCCCACCGCCAGCACGACCGATCCTGCCGGCACGAGCTCGGTGAGCAGCGTGACAGCAGCCTGCGGGGACGTGATGACGTCGTTCGGCTCCACACTGAGTCCGAGCTGTCGCAGGTGCTCGGCAACGGATGCGTCGGTGCGTGAGGCATTGTTCGTCACGTACCCGACACGCATCCGCCCCGCCACGCGGTTGATGCTCTCGACCGCGTACGGGATCGCGCCGGCACCCTTGTAGACGACACCGTCAAGATCCGCCAGAAGCGCATCCGCGCCATCAATGGGGGTTCTGCTCTCGGGGCTCACTCTGATGCAGCTCCTTCGGGCGACGCGTCCGGAGCCTCGCCGCTGTTCAGGCCGCCACTGTCCTGGTCGACCTCGTCCTGGTCGACCTCGTCCTCATCGCCGCCGGGCACGAGTTCTTCCTCTTCCACCTCGACGATGTCCTCGTCGTCCGGGTCGCCGCCCGCCGAGAGTGCGGCGGATGCCCGCTCGGAGCGTTCCCACCACTGTTCTGCCTCGTCCGTGCGCCCAAGATCCTCGAGCACGGCCGCATAGGCGTCGAACAGCCCGGGGCTGAAGGAATACGCGGTCGACGGATCGAGCTGAGGGATCTCAAGCTCGCGCAGCGCCAGCTCGGTCTCGCCCAGGTCAAGGCGTGCGCCCGACATCGCGATCGCCAGTTCGACCTGCACGTCGGTCGCGAGAGTGGAGCGTTCGACGGATCGACCCAGCTCGAGTGCCTTGTCGGGGCGCCCCATCCCTCGCTCGCTGTCGACCATCATCGGGAGCTGGTCGTTCCTGCCCGAGATCCGGCGGTACGTGCGCAGTTCGCGCAGCGCGAGCGCGAAATCACCGGTCGTGTACGCCGTGATGGCGAGGGTCTCCCGCACCACTGCGATACGGCCGGCACGACGCGCGGCAGACACGGCGTGTTTGTGCGCCAGCTCCGGGTCGCTGTCGATCAGCCGCGCAACCATCACGAGGTGGTTCGCAACGCCCTCGGCGTTCTCCTTGCTCAGGGTCTTGAGCTGTGCCCTGGCCACTCGATCGAGTTCAGCGGGTTTGACGTCCTCTGGAATGACCGGCTCGTCGTGCCTGGGTCGCACCGAGCGAGTGCCGTACGGATCCGGATCCGGCGGAAGCTCACGCTCTCGCGCGCTGCGGTCTCCCCGCGCGGGAGCCCCGTCACGGGTCCAGAGTCGCTTCTCGTTGCTATCAGCACGCCCGCCGCCGGACCGCCCACCATCAGGTCGTCCACCGCTGGAGCGCCCGCTGCTCGGTCGACCACTGTTTGGGCGCCCGTTGTTGGGACGTCCGCCACTGGGTCGCTCTCCGCGCGGCTTGCCACCTGGCCGCCTGCCGCGGTCTCCCGATTCACTCACGAGCTTCTCCTGTTGTCCAAAATGCAGCGTTCCGGCCCGACGAGCCCGTAACGCGTTAAAGCAAAATGGCCACCCTTGCGGGTGGCCATCTTACAAAGAAGTCCGGCGGTGTCCTACTCTCCCACAGGGTCCCCCCTGCAGTACCATCGGCGCAGAGAGTCTTAGCTTCCGGGTTCGGAATGTAACCGGGCGTTTCCCTCTCGCTATGGCCGCCGAAACACTATTGATTTATGTATCAGTTCATAGCCAGAACCTCATTCAAAGAACCAAGTTCTGGGATGATCCCCGACCGTAAATCGGGAACCACAAAGTGGACGCGAGCGCTCTATCTCAAGGATAGAAATTGTTATCAAGTTATTGGCTTATTAGTACAGGTCAGCTCCATGCGTCTTTAGTCCGCACTTCCACATCCTGCCTATCAACCCGGTAGTCTAGCCGGGAGCCTCTCCCCCTAAGGGATGGAAATCTCATCTTGAAGCTGGCTTCCCGCTTAGATGCTTTCAGCGGTTATCCATTCCGAACGTAGCTAATCAGCGGTGCTCCTGGCGGAACAACTGACACACCAGAGGTTCGTCCATCCCGGTCCTCTCGTACTAGGGATAGATCTTCTCAAATTTCCTGCGCGCGCAGAGGATAGGGACCGAACTGTCTCACGACGTTCTAAACCCAGCTCGCGTACCGCTTTAATGGGCGAACAGCCCAACCCTTGGGACCTACTCCAGCCCCAGGATGCGACGAGCCGACATCGAGGTGCCAA